>Ga0268263_1000026_pt1 | contig 429937 bp, 389 predicted proteins | sample Biomet5_FD_190358 | JGI IMG/M metagenome (GOLD analysis project Ga0268263, IMG submission 190358) | Microbial communities from bioreactor (seeded with sewage sludge) at LBNL, California, USA - Biofuel metagenome 5 (SPAdes) (version 4) | ecosystem: Engineered > Bioreactor > Anaerobic >... | reverse complement strand
GTCGGGAAAAACACTCTACGGCTCGCAAGTGTGGATTTTGTACGCCACTGGCGTACAAAATATGCGCGCAGCGAGCCGCGGCTCTTTGTCAAAAAAGGCCTTGGCCTTTTTTGACAGTCTAAGCCCGGCAGCGATGAGAACCGCTGCCGGGCTGTTTTATAGAGCGCCTGCGGACGGAGCCTGTCAGTCGATGAGCCGGTAAGCGTCCTCGGTGATCTCGATGCCGAGGCCGTCGGTGGGGTAATTGACGACGACGCCGGCAGGGAAGCTGTTTACGGTGCTGCCGATTACGGCCCCGTAGATATTCGGCCGGCTTTCAAGCTTCACGGTCCCCTTGTAGGCGTAGAGGACGCAGGACATGTTGATGCTGCTGCAGTTGGCTGTGATGGTGAGAACGCCGTTCTGGCAGCAGAAAAAATTGCTGTTGGTTGCGCTGATGCCGGAGCCGCCGAGCGTCATGCTGCCGCCGACGTAGATGTTGTTTCCCCCGTTGAAATACATGCCTGTGCCGCCGGGCATGACGCTGAGGTTTCCGGTCACATAGATCAGCGCGCCCTTGAAGGTCGGGAGGCAAGAGCCATAGCCCGCGATGCTTGCGCTGCCGTTAACAATCAGCGCGCCGCCGGGATTGATCTGCACGCCTTCCGCGGTGAAGTCTCCGTTTACGATCAGCACGCCGTTGATGACGCAGAGACCTTTGGTTTTAAAATTTCCGTTTACCGTATAATTGTCACTCTGGGTAAACGACGGCGACACCTTTTGCCAATCGGCAAGCTCCGACTTCGTTGCGGTTTTGAATGTTTTGCCGGATACGGCCGTATTCTTTAGGCCGTCAAAGTAATCCTGCATATCCACCATGCCGACGGCGTCCACGCCCTTGGAAACGCTTCCGATTTTGACGCAGCTCAGGATGTCGGGATTCGTGTTGGAAACCGTCTCCAGGCTTTCGATGGTGGTGGTCCCGCCGGGCTTGCTGCGGAACGCGCCGTTTGAAAATACACCGCCGTTGACGGTGAACGCGCCGCCGCCCATGTCGAGCAGCTTTCCCGGCTCTCCCTGGAACACGGCATAGTCGAAGGGACTCTTGACCGACCGCTTTGTCTTGATCGCGGTGGCGTGCAGTTCGTGCGTCGAGGTGCTGCTGATGCCGAGCACGCGGGCGAAGGTGGTCTGTACCTCGGCAGAGCTGGCGCAGCGGACGGTTTCGGAGTCCGGAAAGGTGACGGTCAGATCCGCACTGTCGTAGCCGTTGGCGGTAAAGTAGGAGCGAGCGGACGAGAGCGCGCCGCTCTGGTCCGGCAGGCTCTGCGCGCCGGCCAGCGCGGAGGCGTCCAGCGCGTTCTGCAGCTTGCTCTTTTCGATATTCAGCGTACCGATGTCGATGACCAGCGCGGAGATGCCCAGCATGGCCGCCATGGCCAGCGCCACGATCACCATGGTGGCGCCGTCTTCGCGGGACAGCCAGCCGCGCGGCCGCCGGAAAAACGACAGTTTCATACGGCCTCCTTCCGGCCTCAGCCGATGCCCGCCTGCTGATCGGAGAGCTTGCGCAGCGCCGCCTCCAGCTTTCGATCGGAGAGCAGCTTCTCCACATTGAGCTGCGCCTTTTCATTGAGCAGGCTGACGGACTGCTCCTGCGCCTGCGAAAGCTGCTCGTGGAGCGCCTGATTCGATGCCGCGAGCTTTTCGTTTTGCAGCATCAGACTCTCCACGCTCTGAGAGAGCTGATCTGCGGATTTCCGCAGACCGCCGAGCTGCCCGGAGAGCGTTTGGTTCTGGGTCTGCAGCGCGGCGAGCTGCTCGCTTTTCTTTCCCAGAAGCTGCTCCTGCAGGGCGGAATTTTTCGTCAGGCTCTCAATGGAGGCGTTCAGCTCCGCCACGTTGCCCTCGCTGACAATCCCGTTCAGGTAGTGCAGCTGCGTGCGCTGCTCCTCCAGCTTGGCGCTCAGCTCGGAGACCTGGCGACGCTGCGCGGTGCACTCCTGCTTTTCGCTGTTCAGCAGCTCCTGGCAGGTTCGCGTCTCCCGCTTCGCGCGCTCCACGGCGTCGGTCTGCTCCTTGACGGCGTTCTGCAGCTGCCCGATCTCCAGATCTTTTTTGCGCAGCTCCGACTGCAGGCCGGCTTTCTCGCGCTCCAGCGCTTCCAGGCTGGATTTCAGGCGCAGAACGTCGTCCATGGTGATGTCTGCGCCCTCCACCTGATAGGAGGTGACGGCCTCTGTCAGCTCGCGGTGCTCGGCGGTGAGCTTGTCCAGCTGCTCGTTGAGCCGCGTGTTTTCCTGTGAAAGCTGCTCTTTTTCGTCCAGCATGCGGTGCAGCTCCCGGTTGAAATTCTCGCTGACGAGCTGCTGCTGGCTCCGGAGCCGTGCGGTATATTCCTGCACGGACTTCTTGGTATAGCCGCCCATTGTGGATTTCAGGCAGTCCTGCAGGGCGTTTTCTTCGATTCTGCTCCGAATATTGGACGCCATGGCATCCTGCGGCTGTTTGTCCTTTTCCATTTGAAAACCTCCCGGTTGTGTGTGATGAGTGCAAAGGACGGCTTACGGGTCCGGAATGATACGCAATTCATCCCCGACAGAAAACGGCGCGCTGCCGGCGGTCACCTCGAGCGTGTGCTTCGCGCCGCGGAACAGATGGCCGACGCGCCAGGGCGCGACGGTCTCCAGGCCCACGACGCGGTAAGCATCGTCCAGATAGACCGTGTCGATGGGAAAGCGCATGAAAAAGCAGTGGATGGAGGAACAATTCCGCAGAAGGAGCCCCTCCTCCGTGTCCAGCTGTTTTTGACCCATCAGGCCGCGAAAGCGGCCCCAGAAGCTGTCGGCAAGCCGGACATCGCGATAGGCCCGGCAGTCCTTCCAATAAATTTCCATTGTGTTCACCCCAATGTTTTGACGATATTCATGGCGGCCGGACCAAGCAGAATGATAAACAGCACCGGGAAAATGAAGATCAGCATGGGAATGAGGATCTTTGTGGAGATCTTCTGCGCCCGCTCCTGCGCTTTGGCTCTCCGGCTCTGCCGCATCGCCTCGGACTGGGAGCGGAGCACGTTTTTGATGGAGATGCCGAGCTGTCCGGCCTGGATGACGGCGCCGGTGAAGGTGCGCAGCTCGTCGAAGTCGCAGCGGTCGGCCATCGCCTGCATTGCCTCCCGGCGCGTGCGGCCCATGGACATCTCCCGATAGGCGACGGCGAACTCATCCACCATGGCGCCGGACATGTTTTGCGTGATGTGTCCGATGGACTGCTCGAAGCCGAGGCCGGCTTCGACGCTGATGCTCAGAATATCGAGAACATCTGGCAGGTTCTGCTCCATCTTGTGCTTGCGGGCTGTCGCCATGGCCGCCGTGACATAGCGTATAACCACATAGGCCGCGACCGGCGCGAACAGCGCGAGCAGGAATGTTTTGGCAAGCCCGAGCTTTCCCAGAACGCCCGCGGCCGCCATGACGGCGGCGGCAGCCAGCATAATCATGCCGCGCATCAGGCGGTAGTTGGCGGGGGAGATGGCCAACCCCGCCATGTTGAGGGTTTTGCGCAGCTGCGCGTCCCGGCGGCTTTTTTCCTGCGCGCGCTGGTTCCCGGCGTTTTTCAGCCGTTTGGGGACTAGCCGCGAGGCAAACGAGGCGAAGGAGCTGACAAGCGGCTTGACAAAGCGGTCGAGGAACGGCTGTTCCAGCTCCTCGTCGAGTGTGAATTTGTCCTTCGGATCGCCGGTCAGTTCGCCGATCCGGTTCCGCACGGCGTCCCGGCGGCGGCCGCGCTCGGAGAAGAGCGCGGCGATCAGGCTGTAGACGGCAAGCATGCCCAAAAAGACAATCAGGTAGAGCAGCATCTCCGCACCCCCTTAATAGCGGACATCGACGACCTTCCGGATGACGAAAAAGCCGGTGACCTCCATGCAGAGACCAAGCACAATCATGGCTTTTCCGGTCGCGCTTTCAAAAAAGGAGGTCAGATACGTCGGGTTGATGAACATCAGAATGAGCGCGATCACGGCCGGAAGCAGCGACAGGATGAGGCCGGACATGCGTCCCTGCGCCGACAGGATGCGGATCTCGTCTTTGATCTTAATGCGGTCGTTGATGGTCGAGGTGCAGACCTCGAGAATGTCCACAAGGTTCGCGCCGATCTGCGCGGAGGTGAGGACGGCGGAGATCATCAGATCCAGCTCATCGCTCTGAACGCGCTCGGACATGTGCTCGAGCGCCGCCTCCAGACTGACGCCGAATTTCATTTCCCGCAGCACGCGGGCAAACTCGATGGAGATGGGCGGCTGCATCTCCTCGGCGATGCTCGCCATGGCCTGCTGAAAGGAGAAGCCGGAGCGCAGGCAGTTGCTGATGATGACGAGGCAGTCGCCGAGCTGCAGGTTGAATTGCTGCCGCCGTTTTTTTCTTGACTGCCGGACAAAGAGGGGAGGGATGACGAAGCCGACAAGACCGCCCGCGATGATGGTCAAAAAATGCGCGCCGCACAAATAGAGAATGAGCGTCGGGATGAAGGTGAACGCAGCCCAGCCGTAGAGATACTCCTTCGCAGCCAGACGGACGCCCGACATGGCGAGCAGGTCCTCGAGCTGCTTGCTGACCTTGATCAGCTGCCGGCTCTCTCTGCGGCGCTTTTCCTTTTTCTCCTGAAGCATGAGCTGATAGATCGCGTCCATGCTCTGCTTGCTCTGCAGCGCGTGCAGCCGCTCGGCGGCGCGGTCGTTTTTGGAATTGTCAAACAGGAGGAAAAAAATGCAGTAGATCAGGACTCCCCCTGCCAGACAAAGGCCTGCTATCAGCATGGCGCACACTCCAATCTGCCGCGGCGCGGCGGTTTTCGGTCAGCTCCGGAACCAGTCGTCCCGGACGAGCACACCGGAGGAAATGAGCTTGTCGATGAAATTGGGCCGGACGCCGGTGGCCTTGAAACTGCCCTTCATCATGCCGAGCGTATCCATGCCCTCCGAATGATAATTGTAGATGTCCTGCAGCACGATGGTATCGCCCTCCATCCCGACGACCTCGGTGATGTTGACGATCTTTCTTGTGCCGTCCTTCATGCGCGCCTGGTGGACGATTACGTCCAGCGCGGAGGAGATCTGCTCGCGGATAGCCTTGACCGGCATCTCCATGCCGGACATCAGCACCATCGTTTCCAGACGGGACAGCAGATCGCGCGGACTGTTGGAGTGCGCGGTGGTCATGGACCCGTCGTGGCCGGTATTCATGGCCTGCAGCATGTCCAGCGTTTCGCCGGAACGCACCTCGCCGACGATGATGCGGTCGGGACGCATACGCAGGGCGTTGCGCACGAGATCGCGGATCGTGACGGCGCCGGTGCCTTCGATGTTGGCCGTGCGGGCCTCGAGCGTGACGACGTGCGCCTGCCGCAGCTGCAGCTCGGCGGCGTCCTCGATGGTCACGATGCGCTCATTTTCGGGGATAAAGCCGGACAGGACGCCGAGCAGCGTCGTTTTTCCGCTGCCGGTGCCTCCGGAGACGATCATGTTGAGCCGTCCCTTGACACAGGCCTCCAGAAACGCCATCATCTGCGGTGAGACCGAGGAGAACCGCACCAGATCGGCGACGGTCAGCGGATTTTTGGAGAATTTTCGGATCGTGAGCGTCGGACCGCTCAGACAGACGGGCGGGATGATCGCGTTGACACGGCTGCCGTCGGCCAGACGCGCGTCCACCATGGGGCTGGCCTCGTCGATGCGCCGGCCGACGGAGGAGACGATGCGGCCGATCACGTTCATCAGGTGCTCGGTGTCCCGAAAGCGCGTGGAGGTCAGCTCGATAAGGCCTTTGCGCTCCACGTAGACGCTCATGGGGCCGTTCACCATGATCTCCGTGACGTCGCTGTCCTCGAGCAGCGGCTCCAGCGGGCCCAGACCGATCACGTCGTTGTAGACGTCCTTGACGATCTTCTGCCGCTCGGTGCGGGAGATGTTCAGCCCCTTGGCGTTGATCAGGCTCTCGATCGCATTCCTGTAGAAATCCTCGAGCGCGGTGCCGGAGAGCAGCTTGTCTCCCGTGTTGCGGTTGAGATAGTCGATGAGTTCGTTGTGCAGCGATTCCTTCAGCGGCGCGTACTCGTCCTGAATGACCGGCGCGGTCTGCGCGGGCGAAGGCAAGCCGGGCTTCGGCGCCTCCTGCGGGACCGCGGTCTTTTGCTTTTCCAGCCGTTCCATGAGCGTCACGGCGCGTCACCTCCTCACTGCAGCGCGCGTTTCTGCGTCTGCCGGTATCGTTTGAGAAATTTCTTCTGTTCCTTTGGCGACAGCTTCTGGATGTCGAAGTCGTCCGCACCCGAGATCAGCAGCTTGGCGATGTCGCCGATGGCGAGGCTCAGCTTGCTGTTCGGCTCCCCGATGACAAAGGGAATGCCGCGGTTCAGCGCGGAGACGGCAACCTTGTAGTCGCTGGGGATCTTGGCCCAGATCGGGCAGCCGATGACGCTCTGCACGTCGGACATCGTGACGGTGTTGATCTCGACCGCACGGTTGACGACGATACGCACCTTGTCCTTCTGCTGCAGAGAGGTGAGCAGGGAGATAGAGAGCTTGGAGTTTTTCAGAATGGAAATGTCCAGCCCCGTCACAAACAGCACCGTCGTGGAAGCCTCGATGGCGGTGATCGTCACGTCGTCGAACGTTGGCGGCGTATCGACGATGACATAGTCGTAATAGGAGCGCAGCAGCCGCAGCAGGCTCTGGATGCGCTCGGCGGACACCACGTCCGCATACTCGGGGCTTTTCGGCGCGCAGAGCACGTGCACGCCGGACGAGTGCACCATCATATAGCTGCGCACCGAGTCAATGTTCGGAACAAAGACCTCCTGCACCAGCTCCGCGATCGTGTCCTTCGGCTCGAGGTCCATATAGATGTAGACGTCGCCAAACTGCAGATCGAGATCGACCAGCGCGACCTTCTTTTTGCTCTGCGCCAGCTTGACGGCCAGATTGGTGGCGATCGTGGTTTTGCCGAGCCCGCCCTTGGAGCCGAACACGGTGATGACCCGCGACATCCAGGCCAGATGCTTATTGTCGGTGACGGCGTTCAGGCGCGTGGACTCGTTGTTGTATACGGTTTTCAGATACTCCGCGAAGGCCTTGGCGTCCCTTGGAAACTCCGTCAGATTGTGCGCGCCGATGCGGATGGCGCTCTGCATGACGTCCATATCCATGGACTCCGAAACGAGCACGACAAACGTCTTCGGGCGGTAGAGAAGCACGCGCTCGGCCAGGCTGAGCGTGTCGGGGTCGCCCGTGCCGAGAGAGAGGATGATCATATCGGGTCCGATGTTCTCAATGTTGTCGATGGCGGCCTCGCCGCCCGGCGACTCGGAGATGATCACAAGCTCCTCGTCCCGGATCATCGCGCGCAGCGCGGAGAGCGTGCGCTCGACCTTGCTGATCAGCATGATTTTGATTTTCATGTCATCACTCCTTTGAAGCGTCGAAGCGCCGTCATTTTGCCGGCTGCAGGATGTCCGTGTCAATCGTCTGCGTTTCGGCGCTGTCGGCGTCGATGGGGGAGCGCAGCAGCAGGGAAACGCTGCCGACGCTCTGCGCCAGCTCGAGCTGCAGCGCGTCCTCGGGAGACAGCTGCACGGTGACGTTCGTGTACTGCTCCGTGGTGCCTGCCTTGTCCATGACATTGCCCACCGCGAGCACCTCGACGTTCTGCAGAAGAAGCCGCGACGTCATTTTTGTGGTCTTTTCCGTCGTGGCTTCGCCGGTGTCGGATACGCCGGGTTTCTCGAACTCCGCTTCATACAGCAGCGCGACGTCCACGCGGTTGCCGGGCTTCAGCATGCCGAACAGGCCGCTCGTCTCCGTGACGGAGATGGTCATGGCCCGCATGCCGCTCTTGACGACATAGGAAAGCGAGCCGCCCGCCTGCTCGACGACCACATCCACGAGCCGCCGGGAGAGCAGCTGCTCGCCCGCCAGCACCTCGGAATTCGTGACCTTGCCGACGGCATCCTGCGGATTGGTGAGCGCGTCTGACAACACCGCCGCCGTGGGGACGGAGACGGTCTGCAGCATGTCCGCCGTGATGACGGTGTTTTCCGCGATGTCGGAGGCGGCCGTCACGACGCTCGTCGTGGGAATCTCCTTCGGCTGGCTCGCCCGGTTCAGGAAGAAGTAGAGCAGCAGCCCCGTCGCAGCGGCGGCCAGAATCGCGATCAGTTTCACTTTTTTCATGGGCAAAGGCCTCCCGTTCGGGTGATGAAGAGTCGGATTTCATATGGCTTACGCGCCGTCGGGCGCGGAAAATTCCAGGGTAACACCGCACAATGCAAAGTGCGGAATTGCGCAGTCAGATTTTTCGTCAGAGGTATCAAAAAGCGCAGCGAATCCTTTGCGGATTTACGAGCATTTTTGGCGCATATGACGGGAAAGATGCAAGCCAAGCAAGGCCGCACTTCAGGCGTTCGCCGTGCATTGTGCGGTGTTGCCCCGGGTTATCAGGTTTCGTACCGCATGGTGCTGGAGGCGGTGAGATTGACGGTGCTGCCGCCGAAAAAGGAGGAGGTAAGTCCGGTGATCACGGCGGCGGGCGAGGTGACGGTGACGGTGACAGCCCCGTCCGAGACGGTGAGCGAGGCGGTCAGGGCGTCCGGCAGCACGGATGAGCTGCCCAGCGCCACGGTACGCGCCGCGGTCGTGTCGGCGGCGTTGACTGTGCCGTCGTCGTACAGATGGACGGCGGAATACCGGGCGGCCTCCCGGGCTGCGTTTGTGACCAGGATCTTCTGAAAAAAGATCCAGCCGAAATCCATGATGGCGCAGAGCAGCAGGATGAGGATCGGGAGCACGAGCGCGAACTCCACCATGGCCTGCCCCTTTTCACTTTTCAGACGCATTTTGAGCTCGCCTCCTTTGAAAAAAGCCAGGCCCCCGACAAAGAGCCGAAGGTCTGGCTTTCCGCTTCTGAATCGGTTGCAGAAATATCGCCGGGCGGAAGCACTGATATAATGCTTATTAAGTAGCTGCTGAGCCGCCGAGCTGGACGCTGGTATCGCTGAACTTTTTCTTGATCGCCGGCCCGAGCACGAGCAGCGCGGCGACGACAACGATGGCGATGAGCGCAATCAGCAGGCCGTATTCGACCATGCCCTGGCCGCTCTCTTCGTCCTTCAGCCATGCGAGAAAGTTTTTCATAAAAATTTTCCTCCCTTTTAATCTGTCGTTTTATGTCTGCCTTCTTTATCCTCAACAATGGGGCGAACCCATCTGTTTTCGGCGGTTTCATGCAAAGCGACAGGGAGGGAGGTAAAAAACATCCGCAGTCTCAAAAAGAGATCACGGATGCAGCCAAATTTGCAACTGGCTGCCATCCCAAGATCAGGAACAGGCCCTATAGCTTTGCGTCGCGGCTTTTCAGCCGTTTTGCCACATTATTCACTTGGAAAAGTTACATTGTGTTTTGCTTACATACAAAATGTAACACAGGACTTTTAAAAATGCAATAGGTTTTTAAAATATTTTTTTCGATTTTACAGTTTTATCCTGCAAAGAGACGCATGAGCGTCAGGAAAGACAGATCCAGACCAGACCGGCGAGCATGCCAAGGCTGAGAAACGGCGCCAGCGGGATCATCGCGGTCCTGGAAAGCTTCTTTGTGAGCAGACCGACGCCGCAGAAAAGAACCATGGAAACCGCCATCACGAGCACGCCCGCGAGGATGACGGGATAGCCGAGCACCAGGCCGAGCGCGCCCGCGAGCTTGACGTCGCCCGCGCCGACGCACCAGAGCCCGCCGATCAGCTTTGCCGCCGAGACGAAGAACACCATGAGAACCACCATGAAAATCGCGGAGGAGACGAGGCCCTCCCACCCGGCCAGCACGAGCCGCTGGGCGACGCCCGCCGCGGCGAGGATGAGCAGCAGTTCGTTCGGAACGAGGCGGACGCGCGCGTCCACAGCCCCGATGAGGATGCTGACGTACCAGATCAGGCACGAAAGGCAGATCTGCGCGGCAGAACCGGCCGCGTACATGAAAAAGCCCCAGCCGGCCGCGTTCAGTATTGCGAGCAGCAGCCGCACGGGCCAGGAGGAATACCGGGCGTCCGGCGTCAGCTCCCGGTTCTTTCGGCGGAATTTGACGCTGCAGATGGCTTCGGTGAGCTCCGGCAGGAACAGACCGGCGGCGAGGCCGGCGGCGGAAAGCAGCAGAATACCGGTCATACGGAAGATCCCCTTTCCCGAATCATTGATCTGTCCACTACAATAGCGTAAAATTCGTCCGCGCGCAACTGCAATTTTCCGGGGAGCGTTTTTTTCTATTGACTTGCGGGCGCTGCGGGAAGATAATCAAAGCGTGCCGCGCGCGCGGCCGGAACAGGGGAGATATCATGGAACAAATCGATCAGAGCCGGATGCTGGCTTTTCTGAAATCATGTCTGGAGATTCCGAGCGTGACCGGGGACACGGAAGAGGCGATGGACTTCGCCGTCCGGGAATTTGAAGCGCTGGGCCTGACGGCGCACAGGACGCGCAAGGGCGCAGCATACGTCACGCTGCCCGGCAAAGACGACGAGGACCAGGTGCTCGTCAACGCGCACATCGACACGCTGGGCGCGATCGTGCGCGAGATCCTGCCCGGCGGCCGGCTCCGCGTGACGAACATCGGCGGCTGCAGCTGGATCACCTACGAGGGCGAAAACCTTTTCGTCCGCACACAGAGCGGCGGGCGGATCTCCGGCACGCTGCTGTATGAAAAGCCCTCCGTCCACAACTTTCCCGATGAGGCGCGCGAAGCTGTCCGCACCGAGGAAAACATGGAGATCCGGCTGGACGAGGATGTCAAAACTGCCGGGGACGCGCAGAAGCTCGGCGTCGCGGTCGGAGATTTCGTCTGCTTTGAGCCGCGCACGGTGTTCCTTCCGAACGGCTATATCAAAAGCCGGTACCTGGACGACAAGGCGTGCGTCGCGGTGATGTTCGCCGTGCTGCGCCTGCTCGTTGAAACAGGGCGGACGCCAGCCCACACCACGCATTTCTATGTCGCGAATTACGAGGAGGTCGGCCACGGCGTCTCCTACATTCCGCCGAAAACAGCGGAGATGCTCTCGCTCGACATCGGCACGGCCGGACTCGGGCACACCTCCGACGAGCACTGCGTCACCATCTGCGCCAAGGACAGCCGTTCGCCGTACGATTACCGCTTCCGCAGCCGTCTGGAGCGCCTGGCGCGGGAAAATGGGATCGACTTCCGCGTGGACGTGCACCACCGCTACGGCAGCGACGCGAGCATGGCCGCCGTCCGCGGCGCCGATGTGAACTTCGCCTGCATCGGCCCCGGCGTGGACGCCACGCACCACTATGAGCGCACGCATATCGACGCGCTTGCAAACAACGCCGCGCTGCTGCTGGCATATCTGACAGACGAGGAGTAACCGATGTTTCAGCTCATTAAACAGGAACAGAAAGCCCGCCGCGGCGTGTTCACCTGCCCGCACGGGACGGTGCAGACGCCGGTGTTCATGAACGTCGGCACGCAGGGCGCCATCAAGGGAGCTCTCAGCGCGGCCGATCTGGAGAATATCGGCACGCAGGTCGAGCTCTCCAATACCTATCATCTGCACCTGCGGCCCGGCGACGAGGTAGTGCGGGACATGGGCGGGCTCCACCGCTTTATGACCTGGAACGGCCCGATCCTGACCGATTCCGGCGGCTTTCAGGTCTTTTCGCTGGCAAAGCTGCGGAAGATCGGCGAGGAGGGCGTCACCTTCGCCTCCCACATCGACGGACGGCGCATTTTCATGGGGCCGGAGCAGAGCATGCAGATCCAGTCGAATCTGGGCTCCGACATCGCCATGGCGTTCGACGAGTGCGTGGAAAACCCCGCCCCGTACCAGTATGCCAAGGATTCCTGCGAGCGCACCGCCCGCTGGCTGATCCGGTGCAAAGACGAGCTCGCGCGGCTGAATGCGCTGCCCGGCGCGGTCAACCCCGGACAGCAGCTCTGGGGCATCAACCAGGGCGCGACCTACGAGGATCTGCGCGTCTGGCACATGAACGAGATCGCGAAGCTCGATCTGCCGGGCTATGCGGTGGGCGGCCTCGCGGTAGGGGAGGACACCGGGACCATGTACCGCATCCTCGACGTCGTGGAGCCGCACATGCCGAAGGACAAGCCCCGGTATCTCATGGGCGTCGGCACGCCGTCCAACATCATCGAGGGCGTCGCGCGCGGGATCGACTTTTTCGACTGCGTGATGCCGGCCCGCAACGCAAGACACGGCAGGCTCTTCACCTGGCAGGGCGCGATCAATCTGAAGAACGCGAAGTACGAGCGGGATGAGCGGCCCGTCGATCCGGCGTGTACCTGCCCCGTGTGCAGGCGCTATTCCAGAGCCTATCTGCGCCACCTGTTCAAGGCCGAGGAGATGCTGGCCATGCGCCTGAGCGTCATGCACAATCTGTATTTTTATAATCAGTTGGCCGAAAAAATCCGCAGCGCCATCGACGCGGACGCTTTTTCCGATTTTCGGGAGGAATATTCGGAAAAGCTGGACCGGAAAATCTGAACCCGGAACGATTTAACAATTTGTTCATCGGAAAATTGCGTCCGCGACTTGAAAACTGCGCGCAGTACCGATATAATAATGCAAGACTATTGAACGGAGGAAATGAAATGTTCCTATTTTTGACCGATACCGCAAGCAGCACCGCCGGCGGTGCTTCCACGATCGTCATGCTCGTCGTCCTGGTTGCCGTCTTCTACTTCTTCCTAATCCGTCCGGAAAACAAGCGGAAGAAGGATGCGCAGGCCATGCGCGACTCGCTCAAGGTCGGCGATAACATCACGACCATCGGCGGCGTGATCGGCGACGTGGTATCCATCAAGGATGATTCTCTCGTTCTCGAAACCAGCGCCGACCGTGTCCGTCTGGAGTTCGCGAAGTTTGCCGTTTCCACCAACAACAGCGCCGAGAAGGAAGCCGCCAAGGAAAAGGCCGCCATGCTCGCCGCAAAAAAGGCTGAAAAGGAAAAGAAAAAGCAGGACAAGTAAACCGATATCGCATATTGGACGTGCCGCGAACATTTTGCTTCGCGGCGCGTCTTTTTTCTTCTGACCGGAAGAACGCGCGCATACGATGAGAGCGGGAGGGGAACGGTCATGAAAAAAACAAAGCAAAAAGAAAACGGCGTCTCGGCGGTCTGGAAGGGGAGTCTGCTGGCGCTCATTCTGACGGCAGGTTTCTGCGCGCTGGGAGCGGCGCTGGTTCTTTCCGGCACGCTGCCGCAGTCAGGCCTTCCATTCTGCGGCGGGGTCTGCGTCTTTCTGGCAATGCTGTCCGGCAGTATTGCGGTGGGAAAATCGGACAGGCGGCTATTGTGGATGCTGCTGAGCTGCGCGCTCTATCTCGCGGTGATTCTGCTTGTCCATCTCGCCTTTATCCCGGGAGGCTTCCAAAACAGCCTCTGGCTCGCAGCGCCGGCGATCCTCGCGGTCCTGGCGGCCTTCCTGTTGACTGGCCGGCGGAAACGGGGCGCGCAGCCGCGTAGAAGATGAAAGAACTGATGCATTTTGTAACCGGGTAAATTATATTTACATAGCGACTTTTAAGATGCAGGAAATCCTGCAAAAGCAACATTTTGAGGCATGCCCGCCGCCCGGAATACCACATCTGGTGTTCCGGGCCTCCCTTTGCCGCCGACACAGAGGCATCCGGTTTCGTAATTAACATAATACCATTAACATAATATCTTGTCATAATCAACAAACTTTTCAAAAAGCGGGGATTTTCCTTGAAATTCCGGAATGTTTGCGTTATATTAGTGACACTTCCAAATTTTGAAGCGGTAGAAATAACGAACGCTTCATAATCCCGGCGCGTTCTGAATCCGGCTTCTCCCTCATACTTCGTGAATGGGGGAGGGATTTTCATGCGTCAAAAAACCGAGAACTTTTTTATTCAAAATTTCCAAAGTCGGGCGGGCTGCCTGATCTTTACCGTCTTCTTTCTGCTGGGCTGCGCGGCGGGCGCCTGTTTGGGCATCCGCGGCACCGCAGACGCCCCGGAGTGGACGGCCGGCTATGTGAATCGCCTGCTGGAGCAGGGCAGACCGCATTTTGCTTTCCTGCTTCTGCGGACGGTGCGGTTCTGGCTGCTGTTTTATGCGTTTGGCTTTACGCGGCTGGGGCTGCTGCTCGTGCCTCTTCTGATTTTTCTTCGCGGTCTGCTTCTGGGCGACTGCTTTGCGATCTGGTTCACGTGCTGCTCCGGCAGCGGATGTATTTGGGCCGCTTGCTGTTATGCGGCTCTCACGCTGCCGCTGACCATGCTGCTCAGCATCCATGCCCTCAAGCGTTCCGCCGGGCTGTTTCGGCGTGAACCGGACAGTGAGCAGCGGCGCGGCGATCTGACGGTGGCGCTGCTCGCGATCCCCGCGGCGCTGGCGCTGTCGTGGCTGTCCGCACAGCTCCCGGCATCTCTATTCTGACCTCATGAAATTTGGAAGGACGTTCGTATGGCCAACTTGATTGAACGATATGAGGAGTATCTCATTCATATCAAACACGCATCGGATAACACCGTATCGTCGTATATGCGGGACATCCATCAGTATGCGCAGTATCTTCAGGCGGCCGACGTCGAGCTTCTGGAGGCCGACCAGGACACAATCAGCGACTACATGCAGTGGCTGCACGACCACGGGAAGTCGCCCGCGACCGTTTCCCGCTGCCTGGCGTCGCTGAAAAGTCTCTATCTGTTCGCGCTGAGCGAGGATGAGATCGAGGAAAACCCCGTACATAACATCCACGTGGAAAAAGCCGAAAAAAAGCTCCCGCAGATACTGACCGGAAAAGAGGTCGAGCTTCTGCTGGAGCAGCCGAAATGCACCGATATGAAGGGCTATCGCGACAAGGCGATGCTGGAGGTGCTGTATGCCACCGGCATCCGCGTGAGCGAGCTGATCGGTCTCAACGCCGATGACGTGAGCATCTCCGGCGGCTTTATCCGCTGCGAGGGAAACGGCCGGATGCGGATCATCCCGCTCTATCCCGAGGCCGTTCAGGCACTGAACGACTACATGGAGCAGATCCGGCCCAAAATGATCGCCAATCCGGCCGAGCACTCCCTGTTTGTCAACGTATCGGGCGAGCGCATGTCCCGCCAGGGCTTCTGGAAGATCATCAAATACTATCAGGAGAAAGCGCAGATCGACAAGGACATCACGCCGCATACCCTGCGGCACAGCTTCGCGGCCCATCTGCTGGAGAACGGCGCGGACCTGCGCTCCATTCAGGAGATGCTCGGCCACAGCGACATCTCCTCGACGCAGGTCTACGCGCAGCTTGTCAAGCAGAACCTGAAGGCGGTCTACAACAAGTATCACCCAAAGGCATAATAAAAAATGAAAAGGGCTGTGAAGGAACAGGGCGGGTGCGCCCGTTTCTTCACAGCCCTTTTTTATTTCATTCAGCCGTCGATGCCGGTCATGGCCTCGAGGACCTCGTACTGCTGCGCGTTGAGGCCCTTCTTCATGGACAGGCCCTCGACGATGTCGATGTCCACCATACCGCCGTTCTTCGCGCAGATGACGCGGTTCGTCTTCCCCTCGGCCAGAGCCTGGACGGCGTGATAACCCATTCTGGTCGCCATGACGCGGTCGCGCGCGGAAGGCGTGCCGCCGCGCTGAATGTGGCCCAGAATCGTCACGCGCGGGTCGAGACCCAGCTCCTCATGGATCTGGCTGCCGATCTCCATGGCGCTGGCCGCGCCCTCGGCGACGACGATCATGAAGTGCGTCCAGCCGTTCAGACGGGCCTGGCGAATCTTTTCCACAATATCGCGGTTGAAGTCGTAGCCCTTTTCCGGGACCAGAACGGCCGTCGCGCCGACGGCAAGACCCACGTAGAGCGCCAGGTGGCCCGCGTTGCGGCCCATGACCTCCACGACGGAGCAGCGCTCGTGCGACTGCATCGTGTCGCGCAGACGGTCGATGGCCTCCACAGCGGTATTGGCAGCGGTGTCGTAGCCGATGGTATAGTCGGTGCAGACGATGTCGTTGTCGATGGTCGCAGGGATGCCGACGACCGAGACGCCCAGCTTCGACAGCTCGAGGAGCCCGCGGAAGGTGCCGTCTCCGCCGATGGCGACAATGCCGTCCAGCCCCAGCAGCTTGCAGATCGCGGCAGCTTTTTTCTGGCCCTCAAGCGTGCGGAACTCATCGCTGCGGGCGGTGTAGAGGATCGTGCCGCCGCGGTTGATGATGTGGCTGACGCTGGCCATGTCCAGACGGAAAATATCACCGCTGATGAGTCCGTTGTAGCCGCGCCGGATACCGACGCAGTCGATGCCCCGGAAAAGTGCCGAACGAACGACAGAGCGCACCGCCGCATTCATGCCGGGCGCGTCGCCGCCGGAGGTCAGAACACCGATTCGCTTGACTGCATTATCCATGGAAAACACCCCTGTCTATCTAAATTTGATTTCATTTTACCGCAGGGCACCGACAAAGTAAATAAGCATTTTTGCCCCGCTGAAAAACAAATGCGGCGTTTTGGCGCGTGCCGGCGTCCGTCCGGAATGCCGCGGGCGCCGATTGATAAAAGACTGGAAATCAAAGAAATGGGGAATCATCCGCCTTGAAGAATTCAGAATTTTTCAGGACTGCGCAGGGAATTTTTTGTTAGACTGGAAATTGCAGAAATCTCTGCTATACTATGAAAGATACGAACGAACACAGGAGGGGAACCGGATTGAATCGAACGAGTCAGATTCTGGCGGAAGTAAAGAAGGCGGTCGTGGGTAAGGACCGCGTTCTGATTTGGATTATGACGGTCATTTTGGCCCGCGGACATATTTTGCTGGAGGACATCCCCGGCGTCGGGAAGACGACGATTGCGCTGGCCTTTTCACGGGCTCTGGGGCTCGACTACGGCCGCGTGCAGTTTACGCCGGATGTGCTGCCGTCCGACATCACGGGCTATTCCATATATGACAAGGAATCCGGCGCGATGAGCTATCAGCCGGGCGCGATTCTCTGCAACCTGTTTCTGGCGGACGAGCTCAACCGCGCGACCTCGCGCACGCAGTCGGCGCTGCTGGAGGCCATGGAAGAGGGGCAGGTCACGGTGGACGGTGTTAGCCATGTCATCCCGCGGCCGTTTCTCGTTTTCGCCACGCAGAACCCGACCGGCGCCTCCGGCACGCAGCTGCTGCCGGACTCCCAGATGGACCGGTTTACCGTGCGGCTGTCCATCGGTTATCCCGAGCCGAAGGACGAGCGCGAGATGGTGCTCGACCGGCAGGGCGGCAACCCGCTGGAGCAGGTGCAGCGCGTTCTGTCGAAGGAGCAGCTGATCGCCATGCAGGATCAGGCCGCCGCGGTCTATGCCAAGACGGAGGTCGTCGATTATATCGTCTCGCTCATCGGCGCGACGCGCACGCACCCCATGATCCTGCGCGGCGCCAGCCCCCGCGGCACGCTGTCGGTCACCGCGATGGCGAAATCCGTCGCCTACATTCAGGGCCGGGACTTTATCATTCCCAAGGACGTGCAGACCGTCTTTCTCAACACCGTCAGCCACCGGCTGCTGCTCGCGCCGGAGGCGGACGCCAAGGGGATCACCGCCGATCAGCTCCTGGAGGAGATTCTCGGCAGGATTCCCGCGCCAAAGCTGTAAGGCCATGCTGAAGAACAGATTGCTCTATCTGGCGGCGCTCGCCGGCATAGCGGCGTTCCATACGTACTATACGGGCTGGTTCTCCTGGTACCTGCTGCTTTTGACGCTGTGCCTGCCGCCGTTTTCCTTTCTCTGCAGTCTGCCTGCGATGCGCAGACTCAGCCTGACGGCCGAGATGCCGGATACCTGCGCGCGCGGGGAAACGGCCTGCGTGCACTTTTCCTGTGCATGCGGTTCGCGCCTTCCGGCTCCGGTTTTCTCGTTTCAGTTTCTGGCCGCCGACCGGATGACGGGAGAGCTGGCGCGGCGAAAGCTGGTGCTGGCCGACGGGCTGCGCGACCAGCTCTCGCTTCCCACGGCGCACTGCGGGGCGTTTGCCTGCACGCTCGAGAAGGGGAGGGTCTACGACTATCTGGGGCTGTTCTCTCTGCGCCTGCGCCTGCCGGCGCTTCCGGTGCTGTACGTCGCGCCGAAGGCGGCCCCGCCCGACCCGCTTCCGAACCTGAGCCAGTTCCAGTCGCGCTCCTACCGGCCCAAAAAGGGCGGCGGTTTTTCCGAGATCCACGACATGCGCGAGTACCGCCCCGGCGATTCCATGCGCGACATCCACTGGAAGCTTTCGGCCAAGACGGACAAGCTCATTGTGCGTGAAGCGCAGGAGCCCGACAGGGGACAGGTGCTGCTGACGTTCGACCTCTCCGGCTCCCGGCAGCAGCTTGACGAGACGTTTGACACGCTCTTCTGGCTGTCCCGGTGGCTCCTTGCGCACGAGGTCGCGCACAGCGTCTGCTGGCTGGACCCCGGCAGCTTCGAGCCGATGGGCGCCGCCATCACGAAGGAGGAGGAGCTGCAGGAGCTCCTGCGGGGCCTGTTCGATACCCGACTCCAGGACGGCACGCCGTCCATCGCCGAACATCCGTTTCCGCGCGCCGACTGGCGCTACCACATCCGCCCCGCCGGACAGGAGGTGACGGCGTCATGAACAGCAAACCGTCTATGAATCGCTTTTTCAGCGCGTTTCTGCTTGCGGCAGCCGTTTCCGCCGGCACGGTCTTCTGTCCCGTCACCGCGTTTTCCATTCCGGTCAATACGGCCGCCGTCCTGCTGTTCTGCGCGCTGGCGGCGCTGGTCTGCGCGCTGATCTTCTCTTTAAAAAGGGCCTGGATCGCGCTGTGTGCGCTGGCGCTTGTGCTGGCGGCCGCGATGTATCTGGAATGGGACCGGCTTTTCGCCGCGTTCAGCGTTGCGCTGGACGCCGTGACAAAGCAGTATGCGATCCCGTTCGACAGCATCTCCGAAACCGTGCTGGTGCCCAATCAGCCAGACGGCGCGGAGGCAACGGCATATTTCTGCCTGCTGGGAGGCTTTTTTGCGCTTGTCACGGCGTGGGTTGTCTCCCACCGGCTCAGCATCTGGATCGTCGCGGCGGTCAGCCTTCCGCAGCTCATTGTGTGCCTTGTGATCGTGGAGACGGCGCCGGCCTGGTGGGCTGTGCTGCTGCTGACGGCAGCCCTGTGCCTGCTTCTTCTCACGCAGACCCTTCGGTATCACGCGGGCGCTCCCGCCGACCGGCTGACGCTGCGGCTGCTGCTGCCGGTCCTGCTGCTCGTCGGTCTGCTGGCAGCCGCTGTTTCGCCGTCGACCTACCAGCGCGCCGAGTGGTCGGATTCGATGCAGTCGAAGCTGAGCAAGACGATCGACAAGCTGTCCTTTTTCCGCATGAACAAGGAAACCGGACATCTGGAGCTCGTCTCGCCGTTCACGCCCAGCACGCTCGGCAGCCGCGTCTGGGATTCCAGCGTCACCAAGGTCAACCTCAACCGCGTCGGCCCGCAGTCCAAAACCGGCCTGCACGTCATGCAGATCTATTCCGGGATTGACGCGATCTATCATCTGCGCGCGGATTCGCTGGCGACCTATACGAGCAATTCCTGGACGGCGCTGGACAAGAGCGTCTACGAAGGCGCTGCAATCCCGCCCGGCGTGCTGCTCTCCGGCAGCACCGACAGCAGCGCGGTCCTGCAGTTCAAAACCGACATGAAGGCGTCCATCTGCTATACGCCCTACAAACCGACCAAGCTCCCGGAGAACGCGGAGGTCATGGAGGACGCCTATGTGACCAATCCCGATCAGCTCGTGGAGTATTCCGTCAGCTTTGCCGCGGGCGGCCACAGCGCCGATCTGAGCAAATCCTACGAGGATTTTGTATACGCCAACTATCTGATTGTCCCGGATGAGACAAAAAACGCACTGTCCGGGATTCTTTCCGGCATTCCGATTTCCAGCGGCAATACGGTGGACGCCAACGCAAAGCTCATCGGCGACTATGTGGAAAACTCGGCGGCCTATGACCTGAACACGCCGCGCGTGCCGGACGGGGAGGACTTTGCCGTCTGGTTTCTCACCCAGAGCGACACCGGCTACTGCGTCCACTACGCCACCGCCGCCGCCGTGCTGCTGCGCTGCGCGGGCATACCCGCGCGGTATGTCACCGGCTATCTGGTTGACGCCAAGGCAGGGCAGTGGACGGATGTGACGGAGGACGACGCCCACGCATGGGTGGAATACTATGTCAATGGAGTCGGCTGGCAGGTGCTAGACCCAACGCCCCCCGACACGTCGTCACAGACCGGAGGGCATCCGGCCGCTGCCGAAACCGAAAAGCCAGAGCAGACAAAGCCGGATGTGCCGGAAACGAAGCCGGAGACCGCGCCGCAGCAGACGGAAGGGGAGACCGCCTCCTCCGCCGCCTCTGCCGCCGGAGCACCGGCCGGGACAAAAAGCGGAAGCATCTGGAAATGGGTATGGCTGCTGCTGCTTGTGCTCGCGGTGGTCTTCGGATGGCGGCTGGTCGTCATGTCCGTTCGGAACGCCATGCTGCGCAAAGGCTCCGCCAACCGCCGCGCGGTGAGCTGCTACCGCCATCTGCTGTGGCTTTCCCGGCTGGCAGGGGAGCCGGAGCAGGAATCGCTGCGGGAGATCGCGCTCAAAGCGCGCTTCAGCCAGCATAAGATCGGCGAGGAAGAGCTGGCACAGCTGACAGCCCGCATCGACGAGCTGACCGGAACGCTGCTGTCCACGCCGAATAAATGGAAAAAGCTGATCTACCGGATGTTGTACGGACTGGGGTAAGCAGGCCGCGGCGGAAGGCGAAAAAGGAGCGGAACACAATGGAAATCATCACCCGGCGGCTGATTCTGCGCCCATGGCGCGAAAGCGACGCGGAGGAGCTGTACCGTCTCGCGCAGGACCCCGACGTGGGCCCCGCCGCAGGCTGGCCGGTGCATACGTCGGCGGAAAACAGCCGCGAGATCATCAAGGGCGTCCTCTCGGAGCCGGAGACCTATGCGGTCGTGCTGAAACAGACCGGCGAACCGGTCGGCGGCGTCGGCATCAAGCTGCCAGGGCACGGCAGCGCGCCGATGATGGACACGGAGGCGGAGCTCGGCTACTGGATCGGAAAACGCTATTGGGGGCAGGGCCTCATTCCGGAGGCAGTCCGCGCGCTGCTGCGCCGCTGTTTTCTGGAGCTCGGCTGCACAGCCGTCTGGTGCGGCTATTATAACGGCAATGAGAAATCCAGACGCGTACAGGAAAAGTGCGGCTTTGTCTATCACCATTCCGAATCGGGAAAGGTCTGTCAGCTGCTCGGCGAGGTGCGGACGGAGCATTTTACCCGCCTCCCGCGCGAAAACTGGCAGCCGGAGCCCTGCGAGCCCGCATAAAAAGAGTTCCCGCGCCGTCCGCGCTTTTGCAAGGAGCTGTCCGCGCGCATAAACGAATCGTTTGCGGCAGATCAGCCTTCCGTGCGGACCTTTTTCCCGCGCCATTGGCCTCCAATCAGAAACAGGGGAGGATCCACCGGCAATCCCCCCTGTTTTAACCTTAAGCAAATCCAACGCAACAAAATAATCCCTTTGTTGTGTTCATGCTCCAAGCTGAACAAAACGCAAGACAAATTGCACGACATACCACACAAGAACGACAGCAACCCAAGCAAGACCAATTGTCGCCATAGTGCTTATAGGTACGAAATAATTCACTGCGGCGAGATAAGGCGACAGCGCAGTCATGGAGGACTGCACCCACTGTGAAACCGAAAACTGCGGCAAGAAAGCAGCAACAGCCGAAATCAAGCCGTTTATGAGGTCATACAAAGAAGTCAATATTATTGCCAGCAAAGTATTTATTTCCATATTCTCACCACTTTGTAATCTTTCGCGTTACAACAAGCAAACCAACACAAAACAGAATTATTTGCCCTGCGCGAAGAATAGCCACTATAGCGGACGCAGTTGGTATATCTTCAAATGGTACGTCATATTTCTGAATTCCGAAGCCGCCAGATGTTTTTGGAAGAGGTACGCTTATTGTAGGTGCATCCGCATCAGCATTCCAAAATCCTATACAATCCACTAGGTCTTTCGGAATAGAAAAAGGAAACAGCGTAAACAATTCGTCAAAATGAAGAGCAGTTAAAGGTAAAGACACTGTTTGCGTAGTGGTAAAAACATCAGATATTGTATTGACGCTTTCCAGAACATCAGAAAGTGTTCCTTTCATACTCTGGACGTTTGTTGCAATATCTGTTGTTTCAGTAGTAATATCTGTTACACCGCTCCATACTTGTTCTTGCGTAAGTCCTAGCGTCCCTTCAAGCGTACTTCCGACACCGACAGGATAAAATGTTTCATCCTCACCAGTATCTGAATTTGGTACAGTAATTGCACCAGACGCCCATGTCGCATATCCTTCTGATATTGGAGTATCGTATGGAGCAACAACACCTAACGAATAATCTGATTGATATTCTGTATTTATATTTGTTGAATCCGTAATTCCTGTTATATTGTCTGCACCCGCATTAGAAACATTTTCAAACACAACAACATTTGATGATACTACAATGGGTAAGTCCAAAAAATCTTGGTAAACATATTTATATCTTATACCATGTATATTCACATTACTAAAATAGTTATTATCATATCCACAAACATAAAATTGTGTTCCACCATTTATAGCACTATAAACAGCACATATTGTATAATTTACAGATATATCATAATTTGGACATGGAATCGTATTCAATATTCCGTCTTTCTTTATTTGTATAGTTGTCGGTGCAGTATAAAATGTAAAATCCTTGCTTAGTATAATTGGCGTTTCATTTGTAAACGAACCCTTTGCAAATAATCTATCTCTAACAAGCGAAATCATTGCATACGGAAGAAATAAAAGAGATCCTTGTTTGAAAGCATTCACAAAGTAATCTGATCCGTTCTGAACGATATAACTTGCCATTTCTGGCAACTGACATATGTTCTGTGCGAATGCCGTCATAGCATCATTACCGCCAGTACGTTCCAATCCCATACCAATCATTTCAGAAACGATTGCTTGAATAGCTGGGACTGCCACATTTTCAATTCCAGTCGCATGAACAGGAATTGCAAGGCATGAAACACAGAGGACGCATAAGGCCACCAGAAGCGCGACAGACCGCTTAGAATTTATAATGCGTATCATATATAGATGCCACCTTTCTGCTAAAGCGAATGACTTCAACGCCGTTACGCTCCCCGTTAAATCCGTACCAAAAATTATGAATTACAAATAGCCCTCCACCGGCTACAAATGAAAGCAACTTGCCAAACCAGTTATAATTTGCCAGCTTGTAATGCTTGCTTTCCTGTTCGATACAGTACCTGATTTGCCTGTCAAGCTGCCTGTCTGACTGAGAAATAAGAATGAAATCAAAACCATAATGCCTATGCTTTGCGAAAAAATCCAGCCATGGCATTCTGTCACTGTCTCGAAATGCTCTACAGTTAAACTTTAAGCCGGCTTCATCGATAACAACGATTGTCTGTCCCTCTCTACCGGCAGTATGATTTTTTTGCGCATAATCAATAAGATAATCAACTGTTATTTCGGACGTGTCCATATATATGGGCTTCGCCCGTATTTTTGCATGTGTCAGACCATATGGCAGTTTCTTAAAAAGCTTCGTATTTTTTATAGGTCTGAAAATCAGTCGAATAGAATAATTCTCAATATCTACAGGAAAGTTACAAATGTACTGCTTTCCATATATAGCACCGTGAGCTATATTTGATGCAATATGAAAACTTTTGCCGCTGCCTGGTGTGCCAGAAAACAATGTAATCATGTTAATTCACCTCATTTTTTTTGCTTGCTTCATAGGGAACCCCATACCCCTATGAATCAAGCAAAATAAAATGAGGCGGCCTATCCAGGCCGCCCCACGTTTGCGATTATCGGCCGAGCATCCGCTTGACGAACTTCACGGCGAAGAAGACCGCGATGGTGATGCCAACCACAGGCAGGAGAATCGGCAGCGCGGTGGTGATGACACTCGTCACATCAGCCGCGATGGTGGTAAACGCAGTGGTAAGAGCAGTAGTTACAGCTTCCATACCTCCCACAGTTGCCGTGCCATCGAGAAACAACGAAATAGGCAACTGCATTCCCTCCTTTCTCACATAATACATTTATGTATCAACTTGATTGCTGTACAGACCAACCAAGAAATACAATATGAAATTGCCATTACAGCAAGACCAACTACAGCACCGTTGCAACCTATCGTTATAAGGTCAGCAAGAAGTGATTCGCTTATATACGTCATTTAAGCCACCTAAAAAGCGCATAGCAGAGCATAGCACCGACAGCAATTCCAAGAAAGCAGATAATCGCGATCTGAGTATTGCAAAGCACGTCCAGGCGTGAAGTGATTTCCGAATAGTCGGCAGCAGCTTCAACAATCGTTTCTTCCATAGATTCTTTCTTCTCTTTCCATAGCGCATATGCAATAGTCTGAATTATCAGCCTCTGACCTGCATTCACAAATCAGCTTGACATTGTCGCCCAGGCGAACCAAATGAGGCTCGCAATAAGAACACTCAAAATATTGATAAGGGCATTCATTCATTTTCTTTCCCTTTCTGGTATTTTTGATTATGTTCTTGAAGAATCGTAATACCGATAACACCCAAACGCCGACAATCTGCATATAGTCCTTTCTGACAGCACATATATACATAATTCGAAACCGTTATGGTTGATTCGATAGAATCCACCATTTCAAGTATTTGCAAAACCCGACAATTTTCATCATCATTTGCAAGCACCTTTTGAACGGCAGGGGAGAGGGGTCCTTCAAGCTCTGAAATATCATATAAATGCTTATTGTCGCATCCATCATGTAGCAAATATTTTGCTGCTCTATCCCAATCGCCTGTTTTTTGCATGTAATTCGCAGAAATTCCTAATTCCTCTGCAAGACTAGAATTCCAACGCGCCTGCGAAAATTTCAAAATACAGTGATAATGGGCTTTCTTTATATTGCCGTCTTCGTCAAAATCTTTATCGTGACAAATCGCAACATAATTGAAAGATGCCCTTATAAGCTCCAATGCCTTTACATGCGTAGGGTCTTCGGGATAAAGCAGCACATTCCACAAACGGGAACGCTCTTTCATTATCACCGTTTAACTCCTCTAAACGTAGCACTTCCACTGATCTACCATAGCATTTGCTATACCTTGAAATGTTTGTGACCGAATAGTCGCATTTCTATTTATTACCGTCCATGACGCTACAGGATAATTGAATACTGTTGCAAATAATATTGGCAAGTTTTTAAGCCACAACAATGTTTTCTTAGAATATGGCTCGTCAAAATAATACGGCTCAATTATTTGTGTTTGAATTGGCAAATCGAATACTTTCATTGGCACAGGATTTTCAATTGCCACCCTCTTTATAGGTGCGTTATAAAGAGACAAGAAAAAATCTTTTGCTTGGCAGCCAAGCATATACCTTTCTTGGTTTATAACACCTGATTTAATCAGCCAGCGCGCGCCTACATTTGAAAGATATGTACATGGCGGATGTGCTATCATTAAATCCCAATTCCCACTATAGGAAACTTCAATTGCATCCCCGATTATATGATATTCTGGATGCCCTCCATAACAGGGCAAAATATCACATGAAAACGCTTCAATTCCTTGCCTGCGAAATTCGTTTGCAATTGTCTGCGAACGTTCGCAAGCAACCAGGACACGTCCCACAACAAGCCCTCCTTTGACACTGACACACAAATTGCTTAGTCGTAGTAGCAATTTGTGTCAAGCTCTATCCGAAATGTTTCTAATTCGTTCTTGGATTTCATAGAAACGCTGGGAATTAAGGTCTTGATTTTTTTGGAGCTTTGTTTTTATAGCTTCGAGGTCTTCTTTGATGGCATCAACTGATTCCTGAGTAACTGCTGCCGTATCCAGGATTTCTTTATATCCACGTTCAAGAGCCTGGACACGCAGCAGTATGTCAGACCATAGAACAAACTCGAATGCTGTTTGTCCCGCAGCCGCTGGCATTACTTTACCTCACCGTTTTCTTCATCCACGAAGGTAAAGCCGGACAGATGAAAAAACTTGCCTTTCTTATCATACTGGAAGTTTCCCGTGGAACCGATGCCGAAGCCATCATGCTTCATAACTTCCAGCATTTCTTCCGATACCCACACGGAAGACGAAAGGCTGCCTTCTGTATGCTCGGCCTGCTTGCCAGCCGGAGGATAGATATAATAGACGTTGCTGCCCTTAACAATGGATCCTGTTTTCGATGTGTATTGACGATGCTCGATACCGATAACCTTAACCATTTTTATCTTCCTTTCATATTTGAATGCATTCGTTTGGATGCCTATATAGCAATAATGCACCCGTATGGATGCATTGTCAAGCATTTATTTGGATTCATGATAAACTATAGCAAAGATAACAAAATGAAGGAGCTGATAATAGTGTATTTTTACCAAAGATTAAAAGACCTTCGTGAAGACAGAGACTTAAATCAATCTGATATTGCAAATCTGCTAAATACAACAAGACAACAATATGCCCTTTATGAGAATGGGATCAGAGAATTGCCAATGCATCATTTTATTACACTTGCCAAGTTTTATAATGTCTCTATTGACTATATGGCAGGAATTGAGCAAAAATCAAAATAGGGGAGTGGAAAATTGAAATCTCTTTATTTCGTATTTTTTATTATAATACTGAGTGCTCCAGCTATATTATTTATCTTGAAAAACAAAAATAAAGAAAAATCCAATCATTCACAACCAGAGAATTCAAATGAGCCAGCCGATTATAACTACTCGAAAGCCTATCAAACAAAATTTTTGCTTTCAAAAAATGAGTATTACGCATTTAAGAAGCTTCAGTCTATTGCTTTAAGTCATGATCTATTTATATTTCCCAAAGTTCGTGTTCTTGATTTAATTGAACCAATCAAAGGGCAGCGACACTACAAGACGTATTTATATAAAATTCAATCTAAACATGTTGATTTTGTAATTTGTGATAAGAAGCTCTCAATAACATGCATTATTGAACTAGACGATAATTCTCATAATAGAGAAGATAGAAAAGAAAGAGATAGGTTTTTGGATGAAGTATTCAATAGTGTGGGATACTCAATTATTCATACAAAAGCTATAACCGAAGATATTGAAAGCAAACTCATTTCTTTGTGTTCCTCGCGCCTTGCCGCGACAGAGCGCGGCGCGGCCTCGGTTCAATAACTGCTTATCTATTTGTTATTGCCATATATGCTGACAAAAAAACATAAAAGAACCCGCCCGGATAATCCAGGCGGGTTTCTTATAGGGAAGAAGAAGCATCTGAACGAGTGAATGATGCAAGGCAGCTTGCAATCCAACGCAACAAAATAAAAATTTTGTTGCGTTGGAAGGCAAGGCGTGATATGATAACATTATAAAAATGTCTGTTTGACCCTGCTGTAGGTATTTGGCCGGGTTTGGCCCTTGGGCGGCTTGGCTGACTGTTGGAGGCTTTCATGGAACGCAAATCTGAGTGTCCGCTGATTCTGCGCGACTTTCTTTCCTATCAGGAATCGATCAAGAATCAATCCAGGCTGACGGTATCGGAATACTATCTTGATCTGCGAATGTTTCTGCGGTTCATGGTACTGATGAAAAATGAAATGCCTTATGACACGCCGCTGGATGACATCTCCATCAAGGGCGTGGACGCAGACTTTCTGCGGTCGGTTACCACGACGGAAATTTTCGACTTTTTATCGTACCTCTCCAACGACCGGCTGAACCCCGAGGCGGCTTCCGGCGGCACAGGCATCAACGCGGCCTCTCGCGCGCGGAAGCTTTCGGCCATCAAGTCGTTCTATAAATACCTGACGGTCAGCACCAAGCAGTTTCAGGAAAACCCGGTCAAGGATCTGGAGTTTCCCAAAATCCGTAAAAGTTTACCGAAATATCTGACGCTGGAGGAATCCAAACGTTTGCTCGAGGCGGTCTCCGGGCCGAATCAGGCGCGCGATTTCGCGATCCTGATGCTCTTTCTCAACTGCGGCATCCGGCGCTCCGAGCTGGTGGGGCTCAACAAGAGCGACGTCTATGAGGACCGTATCCGCGTCGTCGGCAAGGGCAACAAGGAGCGCATCGTCTATATGGGCTCGTCCTGCAAGGCCGCCATCGACCGGTACCTTGCCGAACGCAATCAAATCCAGCTCTCCGACGACCGGGCGCTGTTTGGCTCCCGCGACAAAAACCGCATCAGCATCACGGCCGTGCATCGGCTTGTCAAAAAGAATCTCTTAAAAGCCGGCCTGGATTCCACGCAGTTTTCCGCGCACAAGCTGCGCCACACGGCCGCCACGCTGATGCTCTCCCAGGGCGTCGATCTCAAAACCCTCCAGGAGGTGCTGGGCCACGAGCACCTCAACACCACCGAGATCTACACGCACATCGAAAATACCGACCTCAAAATCGCCGCGGAGGCCAATCCCCTGTCCAAACTGAAATGGAAAGAGAAGGAATCCGAGTAAAAGATGGCTCTGCCGCCGGACGAAGCCATCATAATATACAATTACAATGAAAAGATATGCATAAACGTGCGTGAACACTCAAAGATGCAGTGAGATGCTCCGGCGGCGTCATCAAAGGGCGCTAGGATTCAACCGGCACGCCCTGTTCATCCAGCTCCGCCGTCCACCAGAGTCCGCCGTCCCGCGACTCCAGACGGAAAGCACGGAAGTGCTCCAGCATCGGAGGCGGCTCCCCTTCCCGATATGCCGCGGCAAGGGTATTCCCGCGAAGCTGCGCGCCGGAAACCGGCGGATCCGAATGTTCGGCGTCCTTGCCGAGATATAGGCGCGTATCCGGTGAGAATGCGGCGCTTCGCGCGGATAGCCGGCGGCGCAGTACGATTTTCCCGTTTTCCGGGACCGGTACGCCCAGGCAGACCCGTGCGGCGCCCGTTTGGGCGTAGAGCCGCAGCGGCGCTTCCGGCAGGAGCGCGCACACGGCGTCCACCAGCCAGTAGAGCCCGTCTTTTGTTACGGCCGCCTGCCCGACGGCCTGGTGGTTTTGGAATATGGCGTAAGTATCCATGATAACAGCCCCCCGCATATGCTATGCGGGGGGCTGTCTGGGTATTCCCGATTATTGCATCCCGGAGAGCCCGAAGCTGACAGCGATGGCGGAGTCCACGCGGTTCATCGTGCCCTCGTCCACGTGGCCCATGTGCTCCCGCAGGCGGCGCTTGTCGATGGTGCGGACCTGCTCGAGCAGCACGACGGAATCCTTTGTCAGACCGACATTGTGTCCGGTCAGAGAGATGTGCGTCGGCAGTCTGGCTTTTCCGGTCTGACTTGTGATGGCTGCGGCGATGACCGTCGGAGAATGTTTGTTTCCGGTGTCGTTCTGCACGATGAGAACCGGCCTGGTGCCGCCCTGCTCGCTGCCGACGACGGGGCTGAGGTCGGCATAGAAGATGTCGCCTCGTTTTACGTTTGTGTCCATTCGCTTCACACTCCGCGGAAAAATAGTAGCATCGCCGGAAAACAGCGGCGGAACTACTGGTATTCTCCCACGCAGCGGCTGAAATTATACAGCCGGCAAAGCTCCCGGGATTATACTATGCAAAGGCGGCTCAAACGGTCAGACGATATACTGCAAAATCTCCGACTGCCGTCCGCCCTCGAGATAGATGCGCGGAATGCGCTTGCTGATGCCGCAGAGCGTCTCATAGGAGATGGTGCCGAGCGCGTCCGAAAGCCGTTCGCAGGGCAGCAGCGTCCCGTCCTCGTCATAGCCGAAGAGCGTGAGCCGGTCCCCCACCTGCACGTTGGGAATCCCGGTGACATCGACCATGCACATGTCCATGCAGATGCGGCCGAGGATCGGCGCCGGCATCCCGTGCAGGCGGAAATCGGCTCTGCCGGACAGCGCGCGGGACAGGCCGTCGGCGTAGCCGATCGGCAGCACGGCCACGCGGCGCTCCGAGGGCGTGGTATAGGTCCTGCCGTAGCTGACGCTTGTGTTGGCTGGTACGGTGCGAAGCTGCGCGATGGTGGTATAGACCGACATGACGGGCCGGAGGTCCAGAATGCCCGCCGTATCCGCCGAGGGATTCATGCCGTAGGTGGCGATGCCGGGCCGAACCATGTCGAGCGCGTACTCGGGATAGAGGAGCGTCGCGCCCGAGCTGCAGCAGTGGCGGATCTCCGGCCGGACCCCGTGCTCCGCCAGCCTTTCCAGCATCGCGGAAAAGCGCTCGAACTGCAGCTTTGTAAACTGCCGGTCCTCCGGTTTCAGACTGTCGGCGACGCAGAAATGCATGAATATACCTTCAATATGCAAGTGCTGCAGTCGGCTGACTTCCAGCAGCTCTCCGAGCGCCGCGTCGTTGTCATAGGCAAAGAAGCCAATCCGCGTCATGCCGGTATCGAGCTTCAGATGCACGTTCAGAATGTAATTGGTACCGGCCAGCGAGGCGTCCAGCTCCCGCGCATACTCGAGGGAGTGCACCTCCTGTGTGATGTCCAGAAATACCATATTGTCCGCGTAATCGGGCGGCGTGTAGCCCAGAATCAGAATGGGCGTGCGGATGCTTCCGCGCCGGATCTGCACCGCCTCCTCCAGATTGGAGACCGCGAGATACTCGGCGCCCAGATCCGTCAGCGCGTGGCTCAGCGGCACCGCGCCGTGGCCGTAGGCGTCGGCCTTCATCACGCCGAGAAAGCGGCAGTGCTCCGGAATGTGGCGGCGGAGCTCCCGGTAGTTGTGCTCCAGATTGTCAAGGGATACTTCCGCCCAGGTTCTCTTCAGTGTTTTCATCGTTACCTCTCATCCATATGTAAACTCGGACAGCGAGGCGGTGAGCGCCTTTTGTCCGCGATAGGAAATTTCACACTGCACGGGCGCAGGCTCGTCCGAGAGCCATACGTCGACGCGCAGCTCCGTGTCGTCGTAGCCCTTCCGGTAGACGACGTGGCAGTAGCCGTCCTCCGTACCGGCGCTTTCAATGTACTCGCCCGCAAAGCACGCGCCCAGAATATAGGGCGCCGCCATCGGCGCAAGATTGCCGTTCGCAAGCGTGCCGAACGCGACCGACGTATCGCCGAAGGAGAGCTTTGCGCCGCCTTTGGAGACGCTGGCCGTCACGCCGGCGATGCTTTCGGGCGCGGTGAGCGTCATATCCGCGCTTCCGTCCGTCCGGCAGCGGCAGGTCCCCGAATATTTTTCCACCGTGCCGCCGTAGTCGGCGGTCACCTCCGCGGCAAACGAGCAGCCCCCTGCAGCCAAAAGCGCGCTGCGGAAATCGAGCGCTCTCTGCATGGCGCTGTCCTGCTTCCGGCAGGCGCAGAGGGAAATCAGCAGCAGCATCGAAAGTACGGTTTTTTTCAGGCGCAAGCCATCACCCGCTTATTTGAGCAGTCGCGGAAGCCTCTCGATGATGTCCTCCGGCAGCATACCGGCCTCGCCCAGCCGCCTCGCGGCCAGATCGCCGGCCGCGCCGTGCAGCCAGGCGGCTCCCGCGGCGGCCTCCAGGGGCGGAACGCCCTGGCCGAGCAGCGAGACGAGGATGCCGGAAAGGACGTCGCCGCTGCCGCCTGTCGCCATGCCGGGATTTCCGGTCGTGTTGAGGAATACCCGCCTGCCGTCGGTGACGATGGTGCGGTGGCCCTTCAGCAGAACCGTACAGGCTGTCCGCCTCGCCATGGCCCTGGCCTCCAGAACGCGGTCGGGACAGTCCGGCATGCCGCCCAGACGGCGGAATTCGCCGTCGTGCGGCGTCAGAACAACGGGACAAGTGCTTTCGCGCAATAGATAACTATGTCCCTCGAACGCGTTTATGCCGTCGGCGTCCAAAACAAGCGGGACACGGCAGCGCTTCAGGATCGCCTCGCACAGCGCGCGCAGTGCCTCCGAGCGCCCGAGTCCTGGCCCGAGCAGCACGGCGTCCATGCCGGAAAGCCTCGCCTCGATTTCCGCGAGCGACTGCATACACAGCCGGCCCTCGCGGTCGCAGGGCAGCGGAAACACGATTTCCGACATGGCGCGGGAGGCGACGATCGGATAGACGGCCTCCGGAACGCCGAGATAGACGAGTCCGCTGCCGGTCCGCAGCGCCGCTCTGGACGCCAGGACGGCCGCGCCGGTCAGCCCTCGCGAGCCGCAGAGCAGCAGCACGCGTCCGTAGTTTCCCTTGTGCGAATTTCGCGCGCGCACCGGCAGCAGCGCGTCCGCAAACGCGTCGTCCGTCCGCCTGGCCACCCAGACCGCCCGAGCCATATGCGCCACTCTCCTTTCCCTGATCAGCCTTTATTATATGGCAAAACCGTCCGTACGTCAATTTTTTCTGTTGCGAAACGGGCTTCGCTGTGATAAAATACATGAGATATGAAAAAGGCGATGAACGAGCTGTCCTGCATCGGCTCGCGGCAAAAAGAGAGGACGGGGTGCTGAGATCCGTCCGCCGCGGATGCGGGGCCTTCCCTCGGGAGCCGGAGCCTGAAAGGGTTCCCCGCGCGGCTGCGTTACGGTCACAAGTGCGCCGGATTCCGGCGAATTGCGGGTGGTACCGCGGAAGCATGGTCTTTCGTCCCCTTCTGGGGATGAGAGGCCTTTTATTTTTGCAAAATACGCAAAGGAGATTTGTGGTTTATGAAGGAACAACTGGAAAAAATCCGCCGCGACGCGATGGAGGCGCTGGAAGGCGTCAACGATTCGGCCGAGCTGGAAGCGCTGCGCGTGCGGTTTCTCGGCAAAAAGGGCGAGCTGACGGCCGTGCTCAAGACGATGGGCAGCCTGTCCGCCGAGGAACGGCCTGTTTTCGGCCAGGCCGCCAACAACGTGCGCGCCGCGATCGAGGAGAAGCTGGAGGAAGCGAAGCTGGAGCTCAAGGCCCGCGCGCTCGACGCAAAGCTTGAATCGGAGGCCATCGACATCACGATCCCCGGCACGCCGGTGGAACTGGGGCACCGCCATCCCATGAACAAGGCGCTCGACGAGGCGAAGGAGCTTTTCATCAGCATGGGCTTCAAGATTCTCGAGGGCCCCGAGGTCGAACTGGCGGACTACAACTTCACGAAGCTCAACATCGGGGAGAATCACCCCTCCCGTGACCGCAGCGACACCTTCTACGTGACGGAGGACGAGTCCGTGCTGCTGCGCACGCAGACAAGCCCCATGCAGATCCGCGCGATGGAGGCCATGAAAACGCCCCCCATCCGCATCCTCGCGCCGGGCCGCGTCTATCGCAAGGACGAGGTGGACGCCACGCACTCGCCCATGTTCCACCAGATCGAAGGCCTTGTCATCGACAAGGGCGTCACGATGGCCGATCTCAAGGGCACGCTGGAAACGCTCATCAAGGCCATGTACGGCGAGGACTCCGTCATCCGCTTCCGCCCGCACCACTTCCCGTTCACGGAGCCGAGCTGCGAGGTGGACGTGCAGTGCTTCAAGTGCCGCGGCAAGGGCTGCCCGACCTGCAAGGGCGAGGGCTGGATCGAGCTGCTCGGCGCGGGCATGGTGCATCCCAAAGTGCTCGAGGGCTGCGGCATCGACCCGAACGTGTACTCCGGCTTTGCCTTCGGCATCGGCCTCGAGCGCATGGCGATGCGCCGCTACAAGATCAGCGACATGCGTATGATCTTTGAAAACGACATCCGGTTCCTGGCGCAGTTCTGAGGAGGTTTGGACATGAATATTTCTAGAAAATGGATGCAGGAATTCGTGGACTTCACAGCCACGGATAAAGAATACGACGATGTGATGACGCTCGCGGGCCAGAAGGTCGAAACGACGGAACGGCTCGACGCAGAGATCAAAAACGTGGTGGTCGGCAAGGTGCTCTCCATGAAAAAGCATGAGAATTCCGACCATATGTGGGTCTGCATGGTGGATGCCGGCGGCAGCGAACCCGTCCAGATCGTCACCGGCGCACAGAACGTGCAGGTGGGCGACCTCGTCCCGGCAGCGCTGCACAACTCCACGCTGCCCGGCGGCATGCACATCACGCGCGGCAAGCTCCGCGGCGTGGAATCCGACGGAATGCTGTGCTCGTTCAAGGAGCTCGGCCTCACGCAGAACGACTGCCCCGACGCGTTCGAGGGCGGCATCTGGATCCTGAACAACGAGGACTGCAAAGTCGGCGAGGATATGAACCTCGTCATCGGCAACGACGATTCCATTGTGGAATTCGAGATCACGAACAACCGCCCGGACTGCTATTCCCTGCTGGGTCTGGCGCGCGAAACGGCGGCGGCGTTCAACGTGCCGATGAAGCACCACATCCCGCAGGTCAGGGGCGGCGCCGACGGCGAGCTTTCGGAGCTGCTGGATGTCGAGGTGCCCGCAGACGACCTGTGTCTGCGCTATTCGGCGCGCATGGTGAAGAACGTGAAGATCGGCCCCTCTCCCAAGTGGATGCGGCGGCGCCTGCGCAGCGCGGGCATCCGGCCCATCAACAACATCGTCGACATCACAAACTACGTCATGGTCGAGTACGGCCAGCCGATGCACGCGTTCGACTACCGCTACGTCTCCGGCGGAAAGATCGTCGTCCGCCGCGCTGGCGCGGACAAAACGCTCACCACGCTCGACGGCGCCGTGCGGAATCTCCAGCCCGACATGCTGGTCATCGCGGACGAACACAAGCCCGTGGGCCTTGCCGGCATCATGGGCGGCGAGAACAGCGAGATCGTCGCGGACACCGCGTCCGTGGTATTCGAGTCCGCCAACTTCAAGGGCAGCTCCATCCGCAAGACCGCGCTCGCGCTCGGCATGCGCAGCGAGGCCTCCGCAAAATTTGAGAAGGACCTCGACCCCATGATGACCGTGCCCGCCGTCAACCGGGCCTGCGAGCTGGTGGAGCTTCTGGGCGCGGGCGAGGTGCTCGACGGCGTCATCGACATCATCAACTACGTGCCGGACCCCGTCACGGTTCCGCTCGAGCCCGCGCGCATCAACGCCCTGCTAGGCACCGACATCTCCGAGCAGGACATGATCGGCTACCTAAAGCGCGAGGAAATTGAAGTGGACGAGCAGAAACAGATCCACGTCCCCTCCTGGCGGCCCGATCTGCGCGCCATGCCCGACATCGCCGAGGAGGTCGCGCGCTACTACGGCTACAACCGCATTCCCACGACGCTCATGCGCGGCGCGACCACGCGTGGCGGCTACTCCGACACGCAGCTGCTGGAAAACCGCGCGGGCGCGGCGGCAAGAGCCTTCGGCTACAGCGAGATCATCACCTACTCCTTCGTCTCCCCCACCGTATTCGACGAGATCCGCCTGCCGAAGGACAGCCCGCTGCGCAGGACCGTGAAGCTTGTGAATCCTTTGGGCGAGGACACCTCCATCATGCGCACGGTGATCCTGCCCAGCATGCTGGACATCCTTGCGCGCAACTACGCCTTCAAGAACAAGGGCGTCAAGCTCTATGAGCTGGGCAAGATCTATCTGCCCGTCGAGGGCCAGCCGCTGCCGGACGAACCGAAGCGCCTGATCTTCGGCACCTACGGCGAAAACGAGAACTTCTTCACGCTCAAGGGCGAGATCGACGCGCTGCTCGCGGAGCTGAACGTCCTTCCCGCGGTATACGCGGCCGACAGAGAGAATCCCAGCTACCATCCCGGCCGCTGCGCGGACATCCTCGTCGGCGGAAAAAAGCTCGGCGTGCTGGGTCAGGTCCATCCGCTCGTGGCCGAGGGCTACGGGATCGGCGGCGACGTCTACGCCGCGGAGCTGGACTTCACAGGCTTCGAGTCCATGCTGGCTCCCGAAAAGGTCTTCCACAGCCTGCCGCGCTTCCCTGCCGTCAGCCGCGATCTGGCGCTGGTCTGCGACGAGGACGTCACGGTCGGCGTGCTGGAGGACTGCATCCGCCGTTCGGCGGGAAAGCTGCTCACGAAGATCAATCTCTTCGACATCTACCGCGGCCCCGGCATCCTGCCCGGCAAGAAGAGCGTCGCGTTCAGCCTCGAGCTGCGCGCCGACGACCGCACGCTGACGGACGAGGATTCCGCCGGCGTTGTCAGCGCCGTGCTGGACGGACTGAAAAAAGAGCTGAACGCGCTGCTCCGCTGACGGATCTGCGAATTGGGATTTCTTCATCTTGTAACACAAATGAAATGTTTCAGTCATTTACATTGCGGGCAGAATAGACTATGATAGGAATGTCAGATTCGACGAAGGAGGTAAACCGTATGGATGACAATACGATTAAATTTATGGTTCCCGACGATGCGGACAAGGAAATGAAGGCAATCCTGAGCTCTGTATACAGCGCGCTCAGTGAGAAGGGCTATAATCCGATCAATCAGATCGTCGGCTACCTGCTTTCCGAGGATCCGACCTACATCACAAACTACAACAACGCCCGCAGCCTCATCTGCAAGGTGGACCGCGACGAGCTCCTGCAGGAGCTTGTCCGCCACTATCTGTTCGACTGAGAAACAAAAAAGCGTGCCGTTCCGGGAGGAGCGGCACGCTTTTTGTTTCAGTGCGTGAGGAAGAACATGAGCGTGAACAGCAGGCCGATGACCCAGGTCATGGGCTTGATCTCCCGGATCTTGCCGGAGAACACGGCGATAATCGTGTAGGAAATCAGGCCGATGCCGATGCCGTAGGAGATGTTGTAGGTGAAGGACATGAGCGCGATGGTCAGGAAGGCCGGAACAGCGGCTTCGGGCTTCATCCACTCCACGTCCTTGACGCAGTTCATCATGAGCACGCCCACATAGATCAGCGCCGCCGCCGTCGCGTAGGTCGGGATGAGCTGCGCAATCGGCGAGAAGAACATGGCAATAAAGAACAGTCCGCCCGTGAACATCGCGGCCAGACCCGTGCGCCCGCCCTCTCCGACGCCCGCGGCGCTTTCGAGGAAGGTCGTGACGGTGGAGGTGCCGAGCGCCGCGCCGGTGCACGTGGCGATCGCGTCGGCCAGCATGGCCTCGTTCATGTGCGGGACCTTGCCCTCCTTTGTCAGCATGTCGCCGCGCGCGCAGGCGCCGTAGAGCGTGCCGAGCGTGTCGAACATATCGACCATGCAGAAGGCCAGCGACGTCGTCAGGAGCGTGACCACAAAGTTGCCGACGCCGTGCTGGGAAATGTACGCGGAGAAGTCAAAGCCCTCCGTAAAGACCTTGCCGATGGCCTGGGTGCCGAATTCCTGGAACGCGGCAAGCGGGTGGAAGGACATGGTGGCGAAAAATCCGTCATAGAAGCCCGGAATCGTGAAGCCGAGCACATAGTACGCGACCGCCGCGCCGAGGATGCCCCATACGACGCTGCCGCGCACCTGCCGCCGCGAGAGCACCGCGATGGCGAGCAGGCCGAAGAAGGTCACGAGCATAGGCATGATCTGCGCCCAGGTGGCGGCTCCGGAAAAGACGTTGAAGGAAGCCAGGGAGACCTTTGTGGAGCTGTTGGCGACCACGATGCCCGCGTCCTGCAGGCCGATGAACGCGATGTACAGGCCGATGCCGGCGGGGATGGCGATGCGCACCGGCGTCGGGATCGCCTCAAAGATCCGCTGCAGCATCCCGGTGACGGACAGCAGAACGAAGATCAGGCCGTCGATCAGAACGAAAACCAGCGCGTTCGCGTAGCTCAGGCCCATGCCGATGCAGACCGTATAGACAAAAAACGCGTTGAGTCCCATGCCGGAGGCCATGGCGAGCGGCAGATTCGCGAGCAGGCCGACCAGCACCGTGCCGATGACCGCCGAGAGCGCCGTGGCGATATAGATCGCGCCGTAGCTCACGCCGAGCACCGCGCCCTCCCCTGTCGGGTTCGAGAACATGTTGGCGTTGACCATCAGAATGTAGGCCATCGCCATGAAGGTGGTCAGGCCGGCCGTAAACTCCGTTTTGACCGACGTGCCGTGCTCCTTCAGATGAAAGAATTTTTCCATTTTGCTTCCCCTCTTCAGATATTACAAAGTATTAGCGCTAAATTATATTATTTAGCGCTAACTGATTTTGCATTCTCATTATAAAAAGCATCCCTTCAAAATGCAACTGTCAGATCTCTGAAAAAATCAGCCGAAACTTTGTGGAGATTTTCGGGTATACGGCCATGTCGAATTTTCCGAGCCGGCGCGGTGCGTCCAGGCAATCCCGATTTCCGTCGCAACGTCTTGCGGAAACCCGGAATGGGTATTATAATAATCACGAACTTCTTATGAACCCGTGCCCAAAGATCCAACCCGGCACCGATATTCCGGACCAGAGAGAACAATTGGCAGCCCTGTCAAATGTCGAGAAAAGAGGAAATTGGCGTTGACAACAGGGTGACAATGTGTTACAATTTGGTTACATTCAAACAGGAGGCTGTTATGGCGGAAGAAAAAGACCTTCTCACCTACAAAGGCCACCCTCTTTTGAGGAAAGACAACATTATCTATTACGGTTCCATGGCGGATTCGCACATCGTGATGCTCCAGATCCTGGAGACGAAAAAAGTTCAGGATTCCGACATCGCCACGCGCGTTCTGGTTCAGCTTCAGCTGACCGACCCCAATGTGCGCGCGAAGGACCGCATTGTAAAGAAGAGCGAAAAGGAAGGCTTCTACACGGCTTTGGATCTTGGCTGTGTATGGCTGGACAGAGCGCTGAAATAAAAAATTCCCGGCAATCATCGGGCACGGAGGTTCATAATGAAGAAGTTCATGAGGGTCATCGTCGCGCTTTCGCTGTGCGCGGCTACCATGTTTGCCATGGTCGTTCCCGCGTCGGCCACAGAGCTGAAAACCGGCATCGGCATCGTCCAGACCAGCGGTCTGCGCCTTCGCGCTTCCGCCAGCACGGACGCCGATATTCTGGCCAATGCCGCCTATGGCGACAATGTGGTCGTCATCCGTGAGGTCGGCGACTTCTATCTCGTGGATTACAACCTGCAGATCGGCTATATGGCCAAGCAATATATCGAATTCAAGGAGCGCGAGAACATCGATCTCGGCTACGGCAAGGTCGAGGACGCCGGCGTCAACCTGCGCTCCCAGCCCTCGTCCGACGCGGACCTGCTCGCCTCGCTGCCCACCGGCGATACGGCCTATATCATCGGGCTCAACTGCGGCTGGTACAAGGTCCAGTACGAGGGCCAGACGGGCTACATCCGCAGCGACCTGCTCGCGCTGACGCAGGCGCCCGCCGGCAATTCCGGCGGCTCCGCGGCTGCAGAGACCGTCAGCGTCGGCCAGCAGATCGTGAACTTTGCGGAAAACTACCTGGGCTACTCTTATGTCTGGGGCGGCACCTCCCCTTCCACCGGCTTTGACTGCTCCGGCTTTACCCAGTACGTTTTCGGGCAGATGGGCTACACGATCAACCGCACCGCCGCCCAGCAGACGAAAAACGGCTCCGTCGTTTCCGGCGACCTGCAGATCGGCGATCTGGTCTTCTTCAACGGGACATATTCCAGCGGCACGGCCGCCAGCCATGTCGGCATCTACATCGGAAACAACCAGTTCATCCACGCTGCGGGCAGCGGCATCAAGATCACTTCCCTCTCCGAGGACTATTACGCCAGCCGCTACGTCGGCGCGCGCCGGATCATCTAGGATACATACGACAAGGGCCTGTTCGGAAAGAACAGGCTCTTTCAGACTGTCAAAGAAGGCTCGATGAGCCTTCTTTGATAAAAAGATGCAGCCCGCCGCGCGCATAATTTTCGCGGCGTGAGACGCGAAAATTCCACACTTGCGGGCTGTAAAGTGCTTTTCCCGACGTACCAGCCGCCGGGAAAAGCGGATTTGCAATTTTTTTGCGCCTGCGGGCGCAAACTCTGCGAGGCTTTTTTTACAAACTCCAAGGGCCTGTTCGGAAAGAACAGGCCCTTTGCTTTTTATCCGTCAGGGTATAAGCTCTGTTTTGACGGCGCACCAGACGCCGCCGCAGCGCACGAGCACGGCCGCGTCGACGGCGGCCGGCGCCCAGAGGGTAAAGGAATTCTCCGTCTCCCCCACCGGTGCTGCCTCGTAAACGGTGCCATCCAGCATCAGAAAGATTTCGGAGTCTTTGTCCATTTTCTCGCAGAGGACCGAACCGTCGTACCGCACGCAGCCCGCGACGGCGCCGTCCTGCGCCGCGCGCAGGCTGGCCGTGCCGTCTGCCGAGACAGGCGCAGCTTCCAGCGTCCGGACCGGCGCGGGCATCTGGGGCGCATCCTGCGCCAGCCGGGCGAGGTTCCTCTCCACCAGCTCGATCACGAGCGTATCGGCGCTTTGCTTCTCCAGCAGCGTCAGATCATACGGCATGAGTCTGGAAAACAGCGCCGCGGCGAAGGACTCCGCCATGTCCTCGTGGAGCGCGTTGCCGAAGGAGTCGCGGAACATCAGCAGCGAGCCATCGCTCGCGTCGCTCTGCGTGCGGATCGTCAGATCGTCTGCGCCGCGCACAGTTCCGGAATAGGCAAAGCTGCGGCTTCTGGCAAGCGCCGCAGCCTGCTCTGTCTGCGTATCGGCGGGATAGAGCATGCCCTGAAGATCGCCGATGTGCGAGGCGGGGGCAAATGCCTCCTGTGCGGTCGAGGCGTCCTTGCCGAGCGCGCACATGATCGCGTCATGCGCCAGCGCGGAGCCGTAGCCGTTCCAGTGGCTGTCCCAGGCGAGATAGGTCTGCGCCTGCGCTTCGCGCAGCGCCGGTCGAACATCCGCGTACGCAACGCCCTGCCGCGCCAGCTCTTCATAAAACCGGTCCAAATTGCCAGGCAGCGCGCTTTTTTGATACCGACCCGGCATCTGCTGCGGATAGATCGTGCTCTTGTTGGGCGCTGCGGCAAAAAGAAAGGCTGCGCCATGGGCGGACGCATATTCCTGCATCAGATAGAGCGAGCGCGCCGCACACCAGATCTGGCGGTCGCTCATCGGCTCGCTTCCCTCGTAATCCGGAAGCTCGCGCGCATAAAACAGCCAGCCGTCTTTTCCCAGAATCACCTGATCCGACGAAGATTCTCCAAACAGCGCGGCCGCCGCGTGCGCACGCGCAGTAATGAGCTCCGCGCGAAACGCCGTGTGATCCGCGAGATAGTCCGACAGCTCCGAAAAATAGTCCGGATTGACCGCGCCGTCGGCGTAAACCAGCACCGGCTTTGCTTGCAGCGTCTCGTTCCCCGCGGCGGGGGCATGCGTGAACGGCATGGCCGCGCAAGGAATCACACAGAGGATTCCAAACAGAATGCAGAACAGAAGGCTTCGCGAAGCCTTTTTCCCGTGAGCCATGATGATACGCTCTCCCTCAGAACTGTGAATAGATAAAGGGCTGGAAGGAACCGGACGCGATCACCGCCGCGCAGACGATCAGCAGCGCGAACGTGAGGACCATGGCGACGGTTCCGGCGGCAGGCGCGGCAGTCAGCTTTTTTTTCAGAGCTCCGAACGGCTCCGCCGCGAGCACGGCTCCCAGCGCGAGCAGCGCGAGGTCCCTGTAGGGAAGGTGCGTCAGCAGTCGCGTGCCGGCGCCTGTCAGACGGAAGCCGGCCGCCATCGCGCGGAGCATCGCAAGCCCTTGCGCGACGCTGCCGGAGCGGAACATGACAAATCCGAGCACGACCGCCAGTATGGCGCCTGCGCGCCCATACCAGCGCCCGCGAAGCCGCCTGGCCGGTGTCAGCGTTTCCGCGGAAACCAGCACGCCGTGCCACAGGCCCCACAGCAGGAACGTCCAGTTCGCGCCGTGCCACAGGCCCGTCAGCAAAAAGACGGTCAGCTTGTTCAGAACCGTGCGCAGCCGGCCCTTCCTGTTCCCGCCGAGCGGAATATAGACGTAATCCCGAAACCAGCCGGAGAGCGTCATGTGCCACCGCCGCCAGAAATCAGTGACGGACGAGGCGCAGAACGGCGCGCGGAAGTTTTCCGGAACCGCAAAACCAAACATGGCGCCGAGGCCGATCGCCATATCGCTGTATCCGCTGAAGTCAAAATAGATCTGCAGCGTATAGGCCAGCGCGCCCAGCCAGGCCGTGCGGACATCCAGCTCGGAATTGCCGAGCGCGAATACGGCGTCCGCCGCCGCGGAGGCCGCGCCGGCGAGAAGCAGCTTTTTGGCCAGACCCGCGGTGAACCGGCAGATGCCGGCTGCCGACCGCTCCGCAGTGACCTCACGGCATTCAAACTGGCGCGACACGTCGGAAAACCGTGTCAGCGGTCCCGACAGCAGGACCGGGAAAAAGGTCAGATATTCGAGCACCCGCAAAAAACGCCGTTCCCGCTTCTCCGGCTCCCGGCACACGTCGGCGATGTAGCTGATCGCCTGGAACGTAAAAAAGGAAACGCCCGGAAGCACGGGCGGGCCGCCCGGCTGCCGGGAAAGAAAGGAAAGCAGATTGGCCGTTCCGAGCAGCGAATCTGTATATTTAACAGCCGCAAGCAGGCCCAGATCCAGTGCAATCGCCGCGCCCGCGATCCAGCGGCGGGCGTTCCGGTATCTGCCGATCAGCAAGCCGGCCGCATACTGCGCCGCGGCCGAGGCCAGCAGCACAGGCAGCGCGGCCGCGCTTCCAAAGGCATAAAAAACGAAACTGCCCGCGACCAGCAGCGCATTTCTGGCGCGCGTGGAACGCAGCGCGCTGTACAGCGCCAGCATTGCGGGCAGAAACGCGAACAGGAATACAGCCGAGCTGAAAGCCATTCTGAAATGCCTCCGATTCCTTCGATGTGGGCCTTTAGCGCAGCTCCAGACTGTCGAACGCAGCCTGCGGGGCTGCTTTTTCCTGCTCCGCCGCGTTTTCCGGCAGCAGCAGCACCGCGTACCACGCCGCCTTTTCGAGCCGGAAGATTTTGATTTCCGCCGTCATCGCCGGTATGTCGGACGACGCGTTCGCGTGAGCCGATGCGGCATACAGCTCCGCCGTCAGCTGGCTGCCCGTCACGCGGATGTCCTGGGTGGCGGGCGGGTCAAAATAATAGGCCTGCAAAAGGCCGGCGGCGATCCGGTCGAACGATTCCTGCGTCAGCGACGAGGTATCGACCGAGACCCGCCGGAGATCCAGGCGCGGCGTCGAACCGCCGCCCGCCGGCGTAAACGAGGCGCTGCTCTCATCCTCCGCGGCGGAAGCATGCAGGGAGGAGGCTTCATAGGTGACGCCCAGCTCCTGATACCACTTTGTTTTCTGCGCCGTGTCCGCGCTGTCCGCCGCCGAAACGGCGGCTTCCTCGGTCGGTGCCGCCGTACCGGCAGCCGCCGTACCGGCTGCGCCTGCGGCCGCGGATGTGGAAACCGCCGCCGGTTTCGCTTCCTGCGCGGCGCTCGTCTCCGGCCCGTTTCCGCTGCCGAGGATGCTCCGCATCACCGGCAGAAGCGCCAGCACCGCGATGACCGCTGCGGCGGCGACCGCGGCCAGCAGCAGCCAAAGACCTGCATGCCTGTTCTTCGGGCCCGTGGTTTTTTGCATGATCAGTTCTCCTTTGCCGTATGCAGCTTCTCCGGCTCCGCTGCCCGGCAGACGAGCGGAAGCTCATACCGGTCCTGTTCAAAGAGAATGACGGACCGGCAGTCGCGGTAGATCAGAGCCGGCGTGGCATAGATCATGCCGTCGTTTCCCGTATCGGTCTTTTTAAGCTGATCCCAGTCCGTATAGCGCGACGGCAGGATATAGGGGTCGGCGACCAGAAAATAGCCGACGCCGCCGATGACCTGATAGTCCTCCAGCACGATGTAGTGCTCGTGCTTGGTAAACGCACCGGCCAGCACGTTCGCAATCGCCATGTAGTGCTTGTTCGCGATCTGATCGGCGAGTTCATCCATATTCAGTTCGCTTTTCGGGATGATTTTCGGCTCGTTGAGAACCGTTCCGTACCGCTCCGATTCGAGCGAGCGATAGTGTCCGCACAGCTTCGGAAAGTATTCGTTCGGCAGGCCCGCGCTGATCGTCCACGAGCCGTCCAGCGCGAACTCCCGCGTCCATCTCGGCGTGATCTCCACCTTGTGATACGTGGAAATGACCATGGACGCGCAGACGCAGCCGCAGCCGCGCGCCTTGACCGTCGCGCCGTTTCCCTCGTATTCAAAGGAAAGCGCCGCCCAGTCCGGATCGGTCTGCGCGTAATAATACAGGTTGTCGGAGCTTCCGTTTCGGCTGACGGTGCCGAGGAGCCCCTGCTGGATCAGCCTGTGCTTGTAGACGACCTCGATGCCGTTGCGCATGGGGCTGCTCACGTCCGCAAGCCGCTGAACCAGATACCAGCTCAGCTCGTCCACGCACGGCTGCTTGTCAGAAAGCCCGCAGAAATCGTAGATCGTGCGCAGCAGGACCTCCAGATGGCTGTCAAAATAGTTTTTAACCTCGGGCCGGCACTGCGAGTATGTAACGAATTCATTGCCGGTGTCATGCGGCTCGAATACAGGGTCGGAGAAAAGAAAATCCTTCATGGCGCCGACATGCTCATCCGTCTCGCCGGGTTTTACGGCATACGCGGACTGCGAAAAACGCTCTGTTATATATTGCGGCACCGCAATGCGGTAAAAAGGCGTTCCGTCCACGTCGAACGTGCCGCTGCCCAAAATCTGCGGCAGCGACGCTTCAGCCAGGAACGCATAGGCGGGCTCCGCCTGCTCCGCCGAGGCTTGGGAGGTCAGTACCGCGCAGGCGGCCAGCAGACATATGGCCGCAAGCAGCGGCGCGCTGCAGTATCTCTTTTTCATGTTCTTCTCCGCTGTTATTCCACATCAACGACAGATTCCGCGCCGTCGGCCGTACGATAGGTGTAGACATTGAAACCGTCGTATACCAAAACGCCGTCCTGTCCGTCGCCCATGCAGGAAGAAGCATAGGAGCTGCTCAGCGGATACCCGATCGCCGCATAGAGGCTGCCGACGCTCTGCCCGATATAGGCCGATGCGTCCGACGCGGTTATTTTGGGCGCGGCAGGCGCTGCCGGCGCTTCAGTCTGCGCCGGTGCCGGCTGCGGTTCCGCCTGCGCAGGAGCCGGCTGTGCTGCCGGCGTCTGCGCCGCCGGGGCCTGCGATGCGGGAGCCTGCGATGCGGGAGCCTGCGATGCGGGAGCCTGCGCCGCCGGAGCCGCTGCGGGGGTCTCTTTCTCCCCTGCTTCTGAAGCAGCCGCTGCCGTTTCCGCCTGGCTGCCGGTCTCCGTTTGCGCTGTCTCGTTTTTCTGTGTTTCCGCGGCCGCTTCCGTTTCGGAGGCGGCCGGCTGCGGTGCAGCCGACGCGGAGGCTGCGGCCTTCAGCGGCGGCGATGGGATGGAGGCGGGCGCGGTCTGCGCCGCAGCGCCAGCGGCAGCCGCGCTGCAGCCCGTCAGGAAAACCAGCGTGGCCAGCAAAATGACGATTCGACTCGGTTTTTTCATATCTTTCCTCCGCCGTTCAGTTCGGATAATATACCGCCGGCGCGCTGCTGTATGGGACCATGTAGGCCTTGTAGATCTCATTGCTGAGCTCGTGGCGGCTGTTGTAGTTCTCCAGCTCTGCGTCGAACAGGCAGACGGTTCCGCCGATTGTGATTTCGACCCAGCCGTGGGGAATCGCATACGTATTCCATTTGTACGCGCATTTTCCGATCACCGTTCTTGCGTCGTAACCGAGTTGACGTGCCAGGAAACAGAAGGCGGACGCAAAATTATAGCAGTCGCCCTTTCCGGTGGTATACATCGTCTTTGCAAAGCCCAGCGCGGTCTGATACGGAAGCGCGGAGCCGCTCTGCACTCCGTTCCGGCCGAGATACTGATAGCTGCGCACGCGGCAGTAGCAGGCGTACAGCTTCTGCTCCTGTGTCATGGATGCGGACGTGCATGAGGCGATGATCGAAGCGGTCTGCCGGTCGAGCGCCGTGTCGCCGGATGTATACAGACCGTTTGCGTCAAAGGAAAACGTGCCCCAGCCGGCGCTCTTCAATATGGCGCCGCCCGGCGTACAGAACACGGTGTTTCCGTTTATCTCGTGAAGCGCGGAATCGCACCAGATCCGGCCGCTGTATTCGCTGACAAGATAGGTTTCAGTCCCGATGCTGAGCAGCCCCGGCGTCTGATAGAGCGTTCCGTCATCCCGATAATAATACAGCCCGTCGGGCGTGCTGCGCAGACCGGAGGCCGCGGTCTGCCCGCCGCTCTGTTCCGTCCACCGCTCCGTGTCCTGCTCTGTCTCGTAGGTGTGGCTGCAGCAGGCCTCTGCAATATCGTAGTACTCCGGGCAGCTTCTCAAAACATCGCGCAGAGGGAGCGTCCCCAGCGCGTCGATCGCGTCGCGGTCAGGCTGCCGACCGAGCACCCGGTTCAGAATCACCGCCGCCTGCGCCCGGGTGAGCTTCTGCTCCGGGTAACAGTGCCCGTCCAGATCCGTCGTGACCCATCCCAGCTCCTCCGCGGCGGCAAAGCTGCCGTACCACCATTTTGAGGGGGAAACGTCCACAAAACTGCATTCCGTTCCGGATACCTGATACATGCGGGCCAGAATCGTCACAAATTCCGCCAGCGTGATATATCGGTTCGGGCGAAAGGTTCCGTCGCTGTAGCCCGTCACCAGATTTCCCATACGGGATACGCAGGCGGCATACCAGCTGCCCGCCGGAACATCCCGGTACTGCTGGCCGGCGTCATCGCCGCCGTCGGTCAGATTGCTCAGGATCTGCGCGATTTCCGCCCGTGTACAGAACTGATACGGCAGAAAGAAGCCGTTCTGCCCGTTCATATAAGCCGCATGAACGCCGCTGTCAGAGCCGCCTTCCGCCGCACAGACGCGGGCTGTCCCGGCAAACAGGCATAAAACAGCCATCCCGGTCAGCAGCAGAAGCCTGCAGAATTTCCTCCCGCCGGTTCTCAGGCGTCCGGCGCCCGGGACGGGTGCGGATTGCGCGCATTCCTCTTGATTCTTGGCCTGTTTCTCTCTCAACGCAAGATTACCCCCTGTTTATCTCTTAGAATAATCTCATTTATTATAGGGAAACCCAAAAATGAACGCAAGCAGACTGTAAAATTAACCAATATTTTGTATAAAATGGCATATAATTAACATTTAATGTAAATTTAACGATCAGGAAGGACACGGCGCGATATTTTGCCGGCACAGCTTATATATTTTCATGTTTTTCTCACATACTACAAAAAAGGCAGGCGATTGATTTGAAAAACATGCACAGGGGGCGTCAGAGCATCCTCTTTGACGAAGCGCCCTCGATTCTCGCCCACAGCGCCGTCGGCGGCAAGCGCGAGGGAGAAGGGCCGCTGTCGCGCTACTTCGACTATACGAGCAAGGACACCAGATTCGGCCAGAAGACCTGGGAAAAGGCGGAGTGCAAGCTGCAGGAGCTGGCGCTCGACGCCGCAAGGCGAAAGGCAGATCTGCGCTATGCGGATTTCGACGTGCTCTTTTCCGGAGACCTTCTGAACCAGTGCATCACCTCCTCCTTCGCCGTGCGCGACACGAAGATCCCCTTTCTGGGGCTCTACGGCGCGTGCTCGACCATGGCGGAATCTCTGACGCTCGCGGCGGCGGCGGTGAACGCCGGCTACGCGCGCCGGGCGGCGGCGCTCACCTCCTCGCACTTCGCCTCCGCCGAGCGGCAGTACCGGTTTCCGCTGGGCTACGGCGGCCAGCGCACGCCGACGGCGCAGTGGACGGTCACGGCCGCAGGCTGCTGTCTGGTCGGTCAGGCGGACAGGGGCCCGTTTGTCAGCGCCGCGACCGTCGGGAACGTGGTGGACCTCGGCATCCGGGACGCCAACAATATGGGCGCCGCCATGGCGCCCGCCGCATACGCCACGCTTCGCGCGCATTTTGACGATCTCTCCCTCTCCCCCGCCGACTACGATCTCATTGTCACGGGCGATCTGGGCGAGCTGGGCAAGGAGATTCTGCTGGACCTCTTCCGCCGCGACGGCGCGAGCATCGGCGGCGTCTACAATGACTGCGGAACGATGATCTTCGATCCGCAGAAGCAGGACGTGCACGCGGGTGGTTCCGGCTGCGGCTGCGGCGCGTCGGTGCTGGGCGGCTACCTGCTCACGCAGATGGAAACCGGAAAGCTCCGGCGTCTTCTTTTCTGCGCGACGGGCGCGCTCATGTCTCCCATCTCCACCTGGCAGGGCGAATCCATTCCCGCCGTCTGCCACGCAGTCAGCATTCAGGCGGAAAGGCGGTGATCGAATGGAATATCTCCGGGCGTTCGCGGTCGGCGGCGCGCTCTGCGCCGTCGGGCAGATTCTGATCGACAAAACCAATCTCACACCGGCCAGAATTCTGGTTTGCTATGTCGTGGCCGGCGTGATCTTGGGCGGCGCGGGCGTATACCAGGGCCTGATCGATTGGGCGGGAGCAGGTGCGACGGTGCCGCTCACGGGCTTCGGGTTTAATCTGGCCAGGGGCGTGCGCGAGGCCGTCGATGAAAAGGGCCTGCTCGGCGTCCTTACGGGCGGACTGCGGGCCGCGGCCGGCGGCATCACGGCGGCGGTCGTCTTCGGCGCGCTGGCGGCGCTGATTTTCAATCCCAGGGATAAATCCTGAGCCGACGGGGAAGCCTATCCTATCCGTGGAACGCGGATGTTCACAGCGGGAGACCGCAATCCGAATTTGGAGGAAATCAAATGAACACGCAGAATACTCGCAGCGAAAATTCTCAGGACAAGAGCCAGAGCCGCTCCGGCGACTCCAAGCAGAGCCGCTCTTCCGGCGACAAGAGCTCGAAGAGCTCCGGCCAGAACGTCTCCGACAGCCGCGACTGCAGGTAAAACAGAGAAGCGGGAGCGATTTCGCGCTCCCGCTTCTCTGTCAGTCTATGGCGGCGACGGGGATTTTTTTACACCGGGACTTCCCTGCCGGCGTCGAAGAAATAGAGATATTTTTCCTTGACAGGGCTCTCGAAAATCCGTCCGAGCGCTTCCGCGTAGGCAGTCAGCTGAGGGGTATACCGGGCTGTTCTCTCTTCAAGCCGGTTTTCGACCCGGTCCGTTTTGAAATCGACCAGCACCAGCCCGTCCTGTTCGCGCCAGAAGCAGTCCACCACGCCCTGGAGCAGCAGCGTCTCTCCGGCTCCGTGCTCAAAATACTTATCGGCATCCGACAAAATGGAGAACTTGAACTCCCGCCATACCTCCCGCGAGGCGAGGATGCGGCGGCCAAAATCGCTCTGAAACAGCGACAGAATCCATGTCCGGTTGACTGCGGCGGCCTGCGCCGCGGTTAAAAAGCGCGCCTGCGTCAGTCTCTGCAGCTCCTGCTCCACGCCCTCCGGCGTCGTGCAGGCCTCATAGCGTACAAACTGCATGAACAGGTGCGTGGCATTCCCCTTCTCGCGGCCCGTGAGCGGTCTGTCCGCCAAAAAGCGGGGCCGTCTCCATGGGATCGGCTCGCTGGAAACGGGCGTCTGCGCCTCCTCAGCGGCCTCATAGTCGAGCAGGCGCCCCTTCAGCTGCGTCGCGGTCAGCTTGGAGGGCAGCGCGGCGGCCTCGGGATAGGGATAGCGGAAGCGAAGCTGGCGCAGGACTGTCTGCTCCGAAAGCGGCTCGGCGGGCGCTTCCTTCGGCGCCTGCGGCGTCGCGCCGGCCGTCTGCATGGCGGACGCGCTGTGCCAGCAGATCTTCCACGGGTCCCGGCTCACGCGCGAGACGCCGTTGGGGCCAACAATGTCAAAAAGCTCGCCGGCCTCCGTCCGCGTCAGGGCCGCCATGAGAATCCAGTCCCCCAGACATCTGGCTGACGCGGCCGCCTCCGGGCGCAGAGGCACGCTCACGGCTTCGTTCCACCGCCGGAGAGAGGCGGTCAGCAGCCCCGAGCAGTGCGTCATGATGAGCATTTCCTGCGCGCGCGTCATGGCAACGTACAGCACGCGCAGCTCCTCCGACACGGTTTCTCTTGTCTTTTTGCCGGCAATCGCCATGCGGGCGATGCTCGGATAGAAGGCCTTGTTTCCGGTGTCCACCACGTTGCAGCCGATCAGCAGCGACGGGTCGAGCAGCACGCCGGCGGTGTTGTCCTGCAGGTTCATCCGGCGGGACAGGTCGGAGAGGATGACAATGGGAAACTCGAGACCCTTGGATTTATGCACGCTGAGAATCGTAACGGCGTTGTCGGCATGTGCCGGCGCGTGCGGCAGCACGGATGCGCCGCTGTCCCGGAGCTCCTTGACATAGCGGTTCCAGTCCATCAGCGTCCGGCTGCCGGCGGCCTCATAGGACGCGGCCAGCTCCCGGTACGCCGTCAGGTTCGCCGCGCGCTGCACGCCGTCCGCCATGGCCGCGTAGACGTCCTCCAGCCCCGTCTGCAGCAGGATTTCGTCGATCAGCTCGCACAGGCCGAGTTTCTGCGCCTGCTCCCGCGCCTGCCGAAGCCAGGTCAAAAACGAGGCCAGCTTCTCGCTTTTGGGCGAACAGGCTGTCAGGCTGTCGTAGAAGTCCCCCGTGCGCTGTTTCGTGCGCGGCTCCGAGAGCTCGTCCGGCGTGAAGCCGAACACCTGGCTGGCCATCGCCGTGATGAGCGGAATGTCGCGGTGCGGATTGTCGAGGATCTCCAGAATCGCGGAGAGCACCTCGCACTCCGTGCTCTCCAGGATGCTGCCGCCCCGGTCGCAGACGCTGGCGATGCGGTATTTGGCAAGCGCCGCGGTGAAATACCCGGCGGCCCGGCCGGGAGAGCGCATCAGAATGGCGATGTCTCCGGGTCTGGCGGGCCTCGTCCCCTCGCCGTCCGCGACCGGCGTGCGGTCGCGCAGCAGCCGGTGGATGCGCTCGGCGACGAAGGCCGCCTCGTATTCGCTTTTTTCCGGGCTCGCCTCATCCTCGCCCGTTTCCACATCCAGCTCGATGCAGTGCAGCTCCACCTTCTTCTGCGGCGTGGGCGGAAATGCCCGACCGGCGCGCATGGCCTCCGCAGGCCCGTAGTCCAGGTCGCCCGCGCGTTTGCTCATCACCAGCGAGAACACGTCGTTTACGGCGTCCAGGATCTCCGGGCGGGAGCGAAAATTGTCCGTCAGAAGGAGCTTTCTGGGCTCGCCCGGAAGCGCGGCTTCGCGCGGGGCGTATTGCTCGTACTTCTGCAGAAACAGCTCCGGCTCGGCCAGCCGGAAGCGATAGATCGACTGCTTCACGTCCCCGACCAGAAAACGGTTTTTCCCGTCCCGGCTGACCGCCTCGAAGATGCGCTCCTGTACCGCGTTGGAATCCTGATACTCGTCCACCAGGATTTCGCGGAAGCGCGCGGAGATTTCGCGCGCGGCGGCCGTGGGCCGGCCCGTATCGCGGTCGGTCAGAAGACGGATGGCCTCGTGCTCGAGGTCGGAGAAGTCGAACAGACGCCGCCGCCGTTTTTCCTGCGTGTAGCGCTCGTGGAACCGGCGCAGAAACGCCAGCAGGCCCCGGATGGGGACGCCCGTGGCGCGCAGCTCATCCGCGGCCGTGACGGAATCGGTGTAGACGAACGCCTCGGCGGAGACGATGCTCTGCAGCGCGTTTTTGCGCGTGTTCTTCACGCGCTCGCGGAGCTGCTCATCGACCTCTCCGCGGGCGGCCGGGAGTTTACCGAAGCTGTCGATGCGGTGCTCCCGCACGCCGTCCCAGCTTGTCTGGCTTTTGAGCGCGCGCACGCTTTCCAGATTCTCTTCAAAGACCGCCGTGTATTTGTCGCGGAGAATCTCGTCGCCTTTGAGCAGCGCCAGCGCGCCGAGCAGGCTGCGCTCCGCAGCCGCGAGCGTATCGTCGAGCTGGCCGATCAGAAACGCCCCCCACGGCGTATCCTCCGCGCGCGCGCCGGCGGGCAGCTCGTAGGCGCTTTCGCAGCGCCGCATCCAGGCCTCCGGGTCCACGCGGCAGCGGATCTGGTCGTACAGCGGAATAAGCGTTGCGGCGAGCCTGCGGTCGTCCCGGCCGTAGCCGAGTTTGTCGATCATCTCGCGGAAGGACGCGTCCTCCTCGATTTTGCCGTAGGCCTCCTCCAGCGTGTCGTCGAAGACCTCGCGGCGCAGCACCGCGCTCTCCTGCTCCTCCGCGACGCGGAAGTCGGCGGGGATGTCGAGCCCATGCGCATAGGTGCGCAGGATGGATGCGCAGAACGCGTGGACGGTGGAGATCTGCGCGAGATAAAGCCTGGTGAGCTGGCGCTGCAGGCGGCGGTTTTCCGGCTGCGCGGCCAGTCGCCTGCCGAGCTCGGCCGCGATCTTGCCGCGCAGCTCCTGCGCGGCGGCGTTCGTATAGGTGATGACGAGAAATTCGTCGATGTCGGCCGGCGCGTCCGGGTCGCACACCATTCCCATCAGCCGCTCGACCAGCACCTTGGTTTTGCCGGAGCCGGCGGCTGCGGAGACGAGCAGCGCGCCGCCGCGGTCTTCCACCGCGGCCTGCTGTGCGGGCGTAAGCTGAATTTCACTCATCGCGCTGCCTCCTTTCCACTTCGTCCCAGAACCGCTCCGCCCGGACGGAGGCGATGTAGCGGTTTTTATGCTCGCAGCTGTCCTTGTGACAGACCTCCGCATAATCGCAGAAGCGGCAGGACGAATCCTGCGGCCCCCGGATGATGGGGTCTGGCGTCACGTCGCCGGCGAGCATCCGGTCGGTCATCCCGGAAAGCGTGCGCATCACGAAGCGCTCCAGCTCCTCCAGCTGCCGGTTGGACGCCAGATCGCCGCTGACGCCGTCCTTTTTACGCTTGACCGGCAGATATTCCGGCTGTCCCTCTGTCTTTTCCATGGCCGAGAGGATCGCCTCGTCGCGCAGGACCAGGCCCTTCCGCCGCCTTTTTTCCGTGCGGGCGGAAAGCGCGTCCTCGCCTCTTCCCGGTTCCACGCGCTCCATGTCCTCGCGCGCGGGCACGTAGAGGACGCCCGCGGGCAGCAGCTCCCGTCCGTACCGCTCTTTTCCGTATTTCTGCAGAGCGAACAGGTAGATCAGCATCTGCAGTCCCTCGCCGTTCAGAATGTCCGCGTAGTCGAAATCCTTGCGGCCCGTTTTGTAGTCCACCACGCGAAAATAGGTCTTTCCGTTCACGGTGCACAGATCGACTCTGTCCACCATGCCGGAGAGCACGCCGCTGCCCAGCCGGCCCTCGATCCGCACCGGCGGCAGCGAGCCGTTTTCCGCGAAGGAGAGCTCCTCGTCCGCCGGCTCGAAGGCCGAGGCGCGCAGCTCCCGGCCCACGTCGGCCGCAACGGAAAGCACCTCGTCCAGATTCCGGCGGTAGAGATAGGAAAACCGCTCTCCCCGCGCGGACAGCTCAGGCAGATAGGTCTGTGTATAGGCGTCCGCATGCCTGAGCGCGATGGCCTTCAGCTCGTCCTCAGAAACCGCGCCGAAGCCGCCCGCGCCCTGCACCTCCCGCACCGTGCATTCCAGCACATAATGGACGAACGTGCCGAAGACGGGCGCGTCGAACTTCGCCTGCTTCCAGGGCTCGGCCTTGAGCCCGTAGTTGAGAAAGCACGCGAATTTGCAGGCGGCGAACTGGTCGATGCGGGACGCGGACAGGCGCAGATTTTCCCCGTAGAGGCCCGTCACTGTCTCGCGGGAAAGCGGGTCAAAACGATAGTCGCGCCGCTTCTGCAGCTCGTAGAGACACTGCAGCAGCGCTGGCGAATCGGGCGCGCTGCCGCCGCGGGACAGAACGGCCGCCGCCGCGCCGCGCAGATCGGGAAGGAACGGCACCTCGCCAGCCGCCTCCACCGCGGCGTCGGGAAACAGGGCTTTTGTTTTTTCAAAAAGATAGGACGGCTGACCGGAGGAGCTCATCAGATAGATCTCCTCCGTGCCGCACGAGAGAGCCGCGTAGATCCAGCCCAGCTCCCGGTCCACCTGCGCCTGCTGCGCGGGCGAGAGCGTCAGCCCAAGCGAGAGCAGCTGCTTTCGTTCGTCGTCGGTCAGGATGCCCAGCGGGATGCGGAAGGAGGGCAGCTCGCCGTCCTCCGCGCCGAGCACAAACAGGACCCTTGCCTTGCGGTGGCGGAACGCGGGCAGGCCGCCGAGCTGCACCTCGTCGAGCGCCGCGGGGATGGAGCTGACCCGGTAGCAGCCGAGCAGCATCCGAAAAAGCTGCGGAAACTGCTCGGGCGGCATGACGCAGCGGCCGAGCACCTGCACGGTCTGCTCCATGGCGGTGAGCAGGATCTCGGCCAGCTGCTGCGTCTGCTGCGCGGCCTGCCGCCGGCCCTGTGCGCTGAGCTCGTCCGTCTGCTCCTGCAGCGTGCCGCGCAGATCGATGTCCTCCAGGAAATCGTAGAGCGCCAGCACGATGGCTTCCACATTGGCGGCTGCCTTCCAGGCGCGGCGGAGCCTGCGCAGCGGCTGCACCGCGGCCTCGCGCCAGACGTTGAGCTGCGTCAGCTCCGCGCGGCTGTCCTCGTCCCATTCCCAGCCATAGCCCTTCGGATGGAGCTCCCATACCTTCTCCCAGGCGGTGCCGCGCAGATTCCACTGTCTGGCATAGCGCTCCAGACGGTCGCAGGCGTCGGAATCCAGAGGCGAAAAGCCGGATTTCAGATACCGCAGAATTTCGTCGGTGTCATAGCGTTCCACCGCCTGCATGGCGGACAGGACGGCCGAGAAAAGGGGCTTTTTCAGAATGTCCTCGCTGCCGGCCAGATAGGCCGGCAGACCCGCGCGGGAGAAAACCGTGCGCAGGATGGGCGTATACGACTCCGGCACGCTCGCCGCCGCGCAGATCTCGCGCAGGCGGTATCCCCGCTGCGCCAGCTCGCGGACCTCGGCGGCCGTGCGGCGGCATTCCTGCTCCGGAGAATCCGCGCGCAGCAGATGAATCCGCGGCGCTTTCTCCGGATACGGCTCCGTCCCGGCCGAAAACAGGCGGGAGAGCCACCAGGCCGCTTCTTCGGAGCGCTCGCCCGCCGCGCCGAGCCGCTGCTCCTCCGCGGGGATTTCCGCGCGAGCGGCCGCCTTGAGAAGCTGCCTGCGCGTTTCGCTCGCGGTGCGGCAGACGGAGGCCTCCGAGCCGTCGGTCGTCAGCGCGGCCGTCACCTCGTCCGCCTGCGCCATCAGCGCGTAGACGATCCTCGATTCCGCGGCCGTAAAATCGCTGAAGCCGTCGAGATAAAAGCGCTTGCCCTTTGCGTAGGGCTTTTCCTCTAGGACCTCGCCCAGCCGCAGCAGCCGTGTCACCGGGTCCTGCCGCCCTGTTTTGCAGACGGCGAGATAGCTTTCCAGCAGCAGCCCCAGCTCGGTCAGCTTCTGGGCAAACGAGCCCGTCACCTGCCGGGACGCCTCGAACAGGGACTGCGGCGACAGGCAGCAGCTCATGAACTCCTCCATCGCGGCGCAGAGCCTCTTGAGAAACTCCGGCTTGCTGCAGGCCGCGGCATAATACTTGATCTGCGGCAGCACCTGCTGCACGGCGAGATACATTGTCAGCAGCCTGCCGCCCTCGTCGAGGTATTCCTCGCACACGCCGCCGTATAGAGAGAACACGCGGTTGGACAGGCGCGTGAAGCTCAGCACCTCCGCGTGCCGGCTGATGGTATCCCCGCCCGCCAGGCAGAGCGCGCGCTCCGTCTCATGGGAAAACTGCTCCGGGACGATGACGACGAGCCCGTCCCGCCCGGCCTGCGCCTCCGCGCAGACGCGCGCGAGCAGCTCCCGGCTGTTTTCCAGGCGGTCCATGCCCATAATCAGCTTCAGCATCGCGTCTCCCCCTTTTTCGTCGTTTTTTATAATCATGCGCGGCTTTGCCGCGTGAATTGACCGCTTTGCGGTTTCTTCATCAGACATGATTATAGCATGAAACGCCGACAAAAAAAAGGCGCTCAGCCCTGAGCGCCCAGAAAGAGATTTTTGAGCTTTTGAAAGAGCTCCAGCGTCTTGAATTTGAGATGATACCCCTCGTTTTCTTCGGTGATGAGGCGGATTTCGCCGTCGGTGAAGCCCGCGGCCTCGGCGGCCTCGGTCAGATCGTCCATCGAAGCCGTCATGCAGATGGACGGAAACACGACGCACCACCAGTTGTGACCCGCGCCCTCCCCAATGCTCACGCGCAGCGACTCGTAAACGCCCGCTGGCAGCGAAAACGTCTCGTATTCCCGCGTGGGAAAGAGCTCCTTTCCAAGACTCACGCGCACGGGCTCCGGGCAGCCCAGACTGTCGAGCGTCTGCCGCGCGGAGGAAGCGATCTCGTCAAGATTGTCAGATAGGGCGCCGCGGGGCTCGTCCGCGCCGGCCAGAATCCGCTGCGCCTGCAGAAGCACCGCGTCGCGCACCCGGAGCTTGACCGCCTGATCGGCCGCGGAATCGGAATTCGCCACGACATGCAGGCGGATGAGCTTGCCGGAGAGCCGCTGCTGGCTCAGCTGCAGCGCTGCGCAGAGCGCGACGCCGAGCACGGCGGCAAAAAGAAGCGTGATGGAAATGACCCTCTTTTTCAAAAAAAAGCACCGTCCTTATGTAGCATTGACTACATTATGGACGGTGCTTTCGGATGTTATACGTTTTTCGCCAGGAAGACGCGCGGGAACCGGTCTTTCAGCATCGTGCACGCGACGGTCGCGTATTCAAACGAGTCGAAAATTCCGAATACCGCCGAGCCGGTGCCGGTCATCTGCGCGCCGTAGGCGCCGTAGGTGAACAGGACGGACTTGATATAGTTGATCTCAAAGTGCTTCGCCATGACCAGCGGCTCAAAGACGTTGCAGAGGCAGCCGCCGATGCCGAGCAGCTCGCCCCGCTGCAGATTGGCCATCATGGCCTTTTGATCGGGCCGGACGGCGATGGTTTTCGCATCGATCTCGGCAAACAGCTCGGGCGTGGAAACGGAAAAGTCCGGCATACACACCACGTAGTATATCTCCGGCGCGTCGGGCAGCTTTGTCAGCAGCTCCCCCCGGCCCTCGACCAGCGCGGTGCCGCCCATCACGCAGAAGGGCACGTCGCTCCCCGCGAAAAAGCCCAGTTCGCACAGGGCCGGGATGGAGAGCGGGTTCCCGTCGCGGCGGTTGAGCGCGCGCAGGACGGCCGCCGCATCGGCGCTGCCGCCGGCCAGACCGGCCTGCGCGGGGATCCGCTTGCTGATGAAAATTTCCAGTCCGTCCGGGTCCTTTCCGACCCGGTCATAGTAGAGCCTGGCCGCCTTCCACGCGAGGTTGTCCGCATCCTGCGGGTAGTCCTCCGTGCAGAGCGTTCCGTCCGCTTCCTCGCGGTAGCAGTGTACGGCCCATTCGCCCCCGGTGCCGACATTCACGACCACATCGTCATGCAGCGAGATCGTCTGACAGATCATTTTAAGGCTGTGGTAGCCGTCGCTGCGCTGTTCCAGCACGTCGAGCGTCAGATTGAGTTTGGCAAAAGCGCCCTCGGTCAAAATCTCCATTTATCGAATCTTTCTGCCTTCCAGATAATAGCGTTTTTCACGGCTGTGGCCCATCGAGAAGGTCTTTCTCGGCAGGATGCCGTCGGCGATGACGCCGCGGAAGAGCTGGCTCTTTTCCATCGCGGGAAGCAGGAAGCCGATGGCGTTCTCCTGCGCGGCGAGCTTCACCAGCGCGTCGTCGTCGTGGATATAGTCGATCTCGCCCGCGTTCTTTTTGAGATAGTCGTCCAGGAATGCCTGCAGCACGCCCACGGCCAGCTCGCTCTTTTTCCGGTCGAGGTATACGGTGCCGGACTCTTTGCCGCTGTACCACTTGACGGGGAAGCCGCCCTCGGCGCAGCTGGTATCCTCCAGCGCCTTCAAAAGCGCCTGCGGGTCCGTCTTGAACACAACGCGGTGGATGGGCTCGAAGGCCTGCGCGTCGTCGTGGATGTTTTCCAGTTCCACCAGCGCGAAGCGCGCGGGATGGCCGCTGAGGTCCTCGCCGGGATGGTTCTTCTTGAGCTCCTCATAGCAGGACTTCGCGGTGGCGAGCGAGTGGTTGCCGTCGCCGACGGCGAAGACCATGGGCACGCCGCGAAGCCCGGTGTATTTCTCTCCGACCGACGCGGTGTACGCGGTCAGCGCCTTGTTGAATTCCTCGGCGTCCCGGCCCGTGACGAGCCAGCCCGCGATGTGGCCGCCGCCCTCCATGAGCTCAAAATCGTATAGCTTCTTCAAAGAGTCCTTTTTCGCCGCGATCGGCTCGATGAGCTCTTTTTTGTGGTCGTCGCAGAGCATCAGAATGTGCGGCAGCTCGATGGGCGCGTCGCGGCGGACGCGCTGGCGCGGCGGAATGCGCTCCGGAACGGTGCGCTCGGTCGCGCGGATTGCGGAGGTCGCGCCGGTGGAATAGTCGTAGGCGTCGAGATCGACCATGCCCATCAGGCCCTTGCGGATCTTGCCGTTTTCCAGCGTCCGTTCGACGTAGACATAGCTGTTGGGATAGGTGGTGAACACGTCGTTTTTCATATACTCGGTCATCGTGCGGTTGATCTGCGCGGTGTGCTCTGCCTCTTTTTCGGTGCCGAGCTCGGCCTCCGGAAGGATGAGGTTGATGGTCGAAACGGCGCCCTCTGTATTTTTGCGGACGCGTTCCCAATAGCCCTGGTCGGAGGTAAACTGGTCACAGGCGATCACCGACCATTTCTGCATGGAGTCGGTCTTCGGGATCAGAATATCGGCGGGTAAGAATGCGTTCATTTCTCAGTCACCTTTCCTTTTTTTGATTATATTTGTTCAAAAAGTTCTCTCAAAAGTCCGGTCCCGGCGCTCATCAGCGGGCCCTTCAGCCCGTTCTTTTCCGTGTACGGAAGTCCGCCGGCGCGTTTTTTCGTGCTGTCGTAGATGAGGTACGGGACGGGATCGCCGTCGTGGCCGCGCGTGGCGGTGAGGGTTTTGTGGTCGGAGAGGAGCAGCACGCGGTACGCCATCCCCTCCGCGTCGAGCGCCCCGGTGAGCGGAGCCAGAATGCGGGAGTCGAGCCATTCGATCGACTGGAGCTTGCCGCGCAGGTCGCCGTTGTGCGTGCACTCGTCGGGGGCCTCGAGATGCAGGCAGACGAAATCGATGTCGGGCCGGTGCAGCAGCTCGACGGCCTTCTGTGTCTTGCCCTCGAAGTTGGTGTCGATCTCCCCTGTCGCGCCCTCGACGCTGGCCATTTCCAGCCCGCCCAGAGCCGCGATGCCGTGGCAGAGCGGGACGGCGGAGATCACGCTGCCCCAGTGGCCGAAGGTCCGTCGGAAGTCCGGCAGCTCGACCGCCGTGCCCTGCGCCCAGAACCAGATGCCGTTGGCGGGCAGCTTGCCGGACGCGCGGCGGCGCTCGTTGACGGGCGCGTGGTCGAGAATTTCATGCGCGGTTTTCATCATCTGCGCCAGCAGCTTCGCGTTTTCGCAGCCGGAGGGCTGCAGGGGCCCGAGAATCTCGCCCAGATGGTCGTGCGGCGGGATCGTGACAAGGCCGCGGATATCCGCGCCGGTCTGCACCGGGAGCTGCCGGAAGGCGGGAAAGCGGTGGATGGTCATGCGCGCGTCCCGGAGCAGCGCCGCGAAGCGCGCGTCCTGCTCCAGCGCGTCAACTGCCTCCAGCGCGTCCGCGCCCTCGATGGAGCCGGCGCTGTGGGACAGGATTCTCTTTTCCTCATACGGCGCGTCGGAGTCCTCCAGCGCCACCAGATTCATCCGATAGGCCACGTCGCCGGGATGCAGATGAATACCGGACGCGGCGGCCTCCATGGGCGATCTGCCCGTGAAGTAGCGCAGCGGGTCGTAGCCGAAAATCGACAGGATCGCCGTCTCGCTCCCGGCCGGCAGCCCCTTCGGGCAGTTGACCACGCTTCCGAGCTTTCCCTGTTCCGCAAGTCTGTCCATCACAGGCTTTTTCGCCGCCTCGAGCGGCGTCCGGTCTCCGAGTTCCGGTACGGGGTTGTCCGCCATACCGTCGCCGATGATTAGAAGATACTTCATACACGCCCCAATCAGATGCTAAATATTTTTGTTTTAGCCTAAAAAATAAATTGGTATGATTTCATTATACATACTTTCCCGTCAAATGCAACGGGTTTTTCACATTTTCCCTTCGCTGGAAAAGACCGGAATACTTTTGCCTCCGCCGGTGCATACTGAAAGAAACTGCTTTGGAGGTATGCTTATGGACACGTTCTCTCTCATCCTCGTGATTCTTTCGGCGCTCGACTGGGGGCTGGTGGGCTTTCTGCGCTTTGACCCGGTCGCCTGGTTTTTCGGCGGGCAGACGGCGAATCTGAGCCGCGTCGTCTACGCTGTCTTCGGCATTGCCGGGCTCTGGTGCGCGGCGTTCCTGTTCCGCAGAAAGAAACGGTAAAAGCCATGCCATCCCTGGCCGGGCGAAGAGGCTCTTCCGGGGGCTTCCAATCCGGAAAGGGATTCTTCGCCTCTGCGGCTCCAGGACGGCATGGCTCGGGGGCTTCGGAATTATCCCAGGTGGCAGCGGACGATGCACTGATACGTCTTTCCGCCGTAGCTGGTGGAGACGTAGGCGGTGCCGCTGCCCGCGGCGTAGACGACGCCGGACGCGTCCACCGTGCAGACGGCCGTATCGGACGAGGACCAGGACAGGCCGGAAACGGTCTTTCCGCCGGAGTCGGTCAGCGTCAGCTTGAAGTACTCTCCCGAGACCGACATGGTCACGTCGGAGTTGCTGATCTTGCAGTTGGTGTCCTGCCCGCCCGTTTCGGCGCTGGAATCGAGGCTGCACCGGACAATACAGGACAGCGCGGTCTCGCCGACCTTTACGGTCACGGTCGCGGTGCCGCCCGACACCGCGCTCACAACGCCGCTGTCGGTCACGGACGCGACGGAGGTATCGGAGCTTGCAAAGGTGATCGCGGCGCCGGATGGCGCGTCCTTGACGGTCAGGGTAGCCTTCTCGCCCGGATAGAACAGCGTCATATCGGTGCTGTTGAGGGTGGGCGGGGTTGTCTGCGCGGTCGTGGTTTGCTCCTTGACCGTAAAATCACAGGTGACAAGACAGGTCGCCGTCTTCGTGCCGCAAGTCGCGGTGATCGTGGCGCTGCCGCCCTTGACGGCCACAACCTTGCCCTGCGCGTTGACCGTGGCGATGGTGTCGTCGCTGGAGGTATAGACGACCTCCTCCGTGCAGTCGCTCGGCGTGACCTGTACGGTCAGGTTGGCGAACTGGTCTGCCTCGTCAAAGGTGACGGTCGTGGTGCCGAGCGTCAGGCCGGTGCAGGTGATCGCCGCAGGCTGCGTCTGTGTTTCGGACTTCTGGGACTGATAATCCTCTTCGTTGGTGTACTGCGCCTCTGTCGCGGGCTGGCTCTGCGACGCCTGCGCCGCCTGCTCGGCCTGCTGCTCCTGCGGGTCAGCCTTGCTGGAGAGGCTGGAGGTGCGTTTGCCGAACACGCCCAGATTGTAGAGCGCGAACGCCGCGCCGATCATGACCGCAAGGCCGAGGAAAATACAGATGAGCACCATCATCCACTTGGGGATGCGATAGGGGTTGCCGTCGGGAGAAGGCGCCGCCTCCTGCGGACGCTTTTTATCCGGCTTTTCTTTGCGCGTGCTGGCAAATTTGCCGCCGCGGCCCTTCTTTTGCCGGGTCGCCAGGCGCTGGCCGGGCTTTTTCCGTTCCTGCGCGCGGGTCTCGCTGTCCTGTCCGGCGGAAAGGTCCTCTTCCGCCTCCGATTGCAGAAGCAGCTCGTCCGGATCGACCGTCTTCCCGCAAAGCGGGCATTCGGTCAGCTCCGCGGAGAATTCCGTGCCGCAAAATTCACAGACTCTCAGCTCCATGTTCGATCCTCCATAAACCAATCCGGCTGACAGAACTTGCGGCCAGCCGGCAGATTGCCGCCTTTTGTTTTTGGGTTGTTACATCATAACACATTTTGCGACAAATTCCAAGTGCATCCGCGAAGATCTTGTATTGCAATTTCCTTAAAAATGTCCTAAAATAAAAAGAGCTGTGCGAACCGCGAAGCGGGATTTGCCGGCAGGCATTGTTTTTCAAGGAGGCGAAGCACTTGGCCGAATTAAAGCTTATCTCGCCGCTGCTTTCCAATATGGAAATCGTAAAGAGCGTCAGTATCCGGGGCGGTACCTCTGTCTACATCGTCAGAAGCACGAAGACGCAGCAGACTTACATCCTTAAGCACATCTCCGTTCCGGAATCCCAGAAGCAGGTCGATGCGCTCATCTATACCGGAGCCGCTGCGACGAAGGAAGACGCGCAGAAATATTACGAGCAGGTTGTATCCGACTATCAATCCGAGCTGGAGACGCTGGAGTCTCTTTCCAGCAGCCCGAATCTGGACTGCTACCGCAGCTATCAGATCGCGCCCAAGGAGGATGCGGTCGGCTACGACGTTTATCTGCTGGCCGAGCACCGCAAGACGCTGGTGGACTATCTCGCGGACAACGCGATGACGCACGTCTGCGCGGTCAACCTCGGCATGGACCTTTGCAGCGCGCTCATGGATCTGCGCGCGGCCGGCCTCATCCACCGCGACGTCAAGCCGTCCAACATCTACCTGAGCAGCCAGGGCCACTTCATCCTCGGCGATCTCGGCATCGCGAAGATCGACGATCTCAAGTACTGTTCCATGCCGGAGCACATGCTGAGCTCCTACTCCGCGCCCGAGCTGTTCAGTCTTGTCGGCAGCATCGAGCCGACGACCGACCTCTATTCGGTCGGCATCATCCTCTACCGCATCTTCAACGGCAACCACGGGCCGTTCGAGGACGAGAAGACCTCCGCCAAGGCGGCGGACAAGCTGCGCATCACCGGCAAGGAGCTGCCGGCGCCCATGTACGCGGATTATGAGATGACAAGCATCATTCTCAAGGCCTGTGCTTTCCAGCCGGCCGGCCGCTACCAGACGCCTGAGGAGCTGCGCAATGAGCTCGTGGAGTACATGAAGCGCAACCAGGTGGAGGACACGCTGATCGCGCCCCCCATTGTCTCGGACGCCGAGACCATCGACCCGCAGAGCAGCGAAGAGGAAGTCGAGCCGGTGCAGTTCGCCGACTCGGAGGCGCTGCCGGAGGATTTCAAGCAGAGCTTCTCCCCCGATACGGTGATGCTCAACTCCATCATCGAGTCGGTCCACAAGGAGATGGAGCAGGAGCCGCCCGTGTCCAATTCCCTGGAAAAGCAGGATTCCGTGGACGCGCTGCCGGTGGAGCCCGCCGCCCCGCGCGACCGGAAGCGGAAGCGCCGCAAGCACTGGATTCCCATTGTCATCAGCCTCGGCGTGCTGCTGATCGCCGCCGCGGTGCTCGTCTATTTCTTCGTTATTAAGCCCAAAACGCTGCATGTGGGCGACATCGCGCTCGTGGATAAAACAGCCGAGAGCATCACCGTGCGCGTGAGCTCGCAGGAGGCCGACGGCTCGTTCACCCTCGAGTGCGCCGACGCCTACGGCAACAGCACCCAGCAGAGCTACGCCGCCGGCAAGGACATCACGTTCACCGGCCTCGTGCCCGGCACGCAGTACACCGTCACGGTCCTGCCCGCCGGCGACCAGACGGTGACGGGCACCGGCTCCGTCATGTTCACGACCACCTCGCAGACCAATATCCTGAGCTTCACCGCCACGACAGTCACGGTTACGCAGTGCGAGCTGAACCTCATGATCAAGGACGGCCCTGACCCCGGCGACTGGACCGTCAGCTATGCAGCCGACGGCGTGGAGGCCAAAACAGCGACCTTCTCCGGCCACTCCGTCACGATCGCGAACCTGGAATCCGACAAGGAATACACCTTCACACTCCAGCAGCCCAAGGGCACGGAGCTGACGGGCGCGACCGAAACCACGTATTCCACCGTGCCCACCGTGGACATCGACCAGATCACCGCCGCGCTGTCCAGCTCCACCGCGATCCTCTCGTGGACGATCACCGGCGACGCGCCGGAAAGCTGGACGGTCGCCATCACCGGACCCAACGACTACAGCGACACGCAGGTCGTCTCCTCGCCGACCGTCACCTTTGAAGGACTGACCTCCGGCGACTCCTATGAAATCACGATCTCCGCGCCGACGATGCTCAAGAACGTCAGCACCACGATCGTTCCGTCCGTCACGAAGCTGAACTCCCTGAGTGCCGACCCGCAGGCCGACGGCAGCGTCGTCGTCACCTGGACGTGCGACGCCGATCCCGCGGAGGACAACTGGACGCTCTCCTACTCGCTGAAATACGGCGCCGGCGTCGCGGAGGCCACACAGGACGTGAGCAACGCCAATACCGCCACGATCCCGGCCGGCAGCCTGATTCCGGGCGCGGACTACACCTACGGCATCTCGCTCAAAAACGGCGACAAGCTGGAGGGAACCGCCGACGGCACCTTCACGACCTCCGCGGCGGCAAAATTCAAGGATTACAACTTCGGCAGCGTGTACGTCGGCATGTATCTGCGTCCGACTGCCGCGACCTGGACGGCCAAGAACCTCTCCGTCACCCGCACGACCTACAGCAAGGACGAGGGCATCGCGTTTGCCGTGCAGAGCATCAACAACGTCTCCTCCAGCACCGATACCGTGAAGATCACCTACCTGCTGCGCAGCGCGGACGGCAAGCTCGCGGACTTCTCCAGCGGCGAGCAGGCCTGGAACAGCATGTGGTCTAAAAACGTATTCATCGGCAGCTTCCCCCGCACCCCGCAGACCGCCGGAACCTATACGCTGCAGATTCTCTTCAACGGCAAGCTTGCCGCGGAAAAAGAATTCAAGGTCTCCTGAAAACCATAAAAACGCCGCTGCCATCTTTGGATGACAGCGGCGTTCTATATGCCGGGGGATTATCCGCCCAGGTAGGCTTTTTTGATCGAATCGCTCGCCATCAGCTCCTGGCCCGTGCCGGAGAGCGTGATCCGGCCGGATTCGAGGACGTAGGCGCGGTCGGCGATCTGCAGGGCCATCTCGGCGTTCTGCTCCACGAGCAGGATCGTTGTGCCGGCCTCGTGCAGCTCGCGGATGATGTCGAAGATCTGCTCGACCAGAATGGGCGCCAGACCCATGGAGGGTTCGTCGAGCATCATCAGGCGCGGGCGGCTGATGAGCGCCCGTCCCATGGCCAGCATCTGCTGTTCGCCGCCGGAGAGCGTGCCGCCGATCTGGTTGCGGCGCTCCTTGAGGCGCGGGAAGCGGGTATAGACGTCGTCCAGCGCGGCCTTGTCGAGCTTCTTTTCGATGTAGGCGCCCATCTCCAGATTCTCCTGGACCGTCATCTGCAGGAATATGCGGCGGCCCTCCGGAACATGGGCCATGCCCTTGGCCAGCAGCTTGTACGATTCCGTGTGCGAGATGTCCTCGTCCATAAACGTGATGTGGCCGGTCTTGGAGCGGAGGATGCCGGAGAGCGTTTTGAGCGTGGTGGACTTCCCTGCTCCGTTCGCGCCGATCAGCGCGACGATCTCATCCTCGTCCACATAGAATGAAACGTCCTTCAGCGCGTGGATCTTTCCGTAGTAGACGTTCAGATTCTCAGCCTTCAGCATTGGTTTTCCCTCCTCTTTTCCCGAGGTAGGCCTCGATGACGGTGGGATTCGCGCGAATCGCGTCCGGCGTGCCCTTGGCGATGATCTTGCCGTAGTTGAGCACGCAGATGCCCTCGCAGATGCCCATGACAAGACTCATGTCGTGCTCGATGAGCAGAATCGCGATGCCGAAGGTATCGCGGATGTTGCGGATGTTCTCCATCAGCTCCTGCGTCTCGGACGGGTTCATGCCGGCGGCCGGCTCGTCGAGCAGCAGGATGCGGGGGTTCGTGGCCAGCGCGCGGACGATCTCCAGCCGCCGCTGCGCGCCGTAGGGCAGGCTGCCGGACACGGCGCCGGCCATGTTCTCCAGGCCCAGGAAGGCCAGCAGCTCCATGGCGCGGTCGGTTGCGATGCGCTCGGCCTTGCCGTAGCCGAAGCTGTGCGTCAGCGCGGCCAGCAGGCTCTCTTTTGTGGAGTTGTGCATGCCGACCTTGACGTTGTCAATGACGGACATGTTGGAAAACAGGCGGATATTCTGAAAGGTGCGCGCGATGCCGAGGCGGTTGACCTGCGCCGTGCTTTTGCCGGCGGAGGAAAAGCCGTTGATCATGATGGAGCCGCGCGTCGGCTGGTACACGTTTGTCAAAAGGTTGAACACGGTCGTCTTGCCTGCGCCGTTCGGGCCGATCAGGCCGGCGATCTCCGTCTTGCCGACGGTCAGGGAGAAGTCGTCCACGGCGGTCAGACCGCCGAAGTCGATGCCGAGGTGGTGGGTTTCCAGAACCGGAACGGCGTCGAGATCCCGTTCCGGGATCATTGCCTTGCTGGGGTACTCCACCAGCGGCGAGGGCTGAATTTTACTCATGGTCCGCAGCCTCCTGACCCTTGTTTTTGCGCAGATGGCGGATGAGATTGCCGAGCGACCATCTGCCCTTGAGCTCGGCGAATTTCGGCGAGGCGTTCAGAAGCATGATGACGATGAGCAGCACCGAGTAGACGAGCATCCGGTAGTCGCTGAACTCGCGCAGCGCCTCCGGCAGCACCTGCAGGACGATGGCCGCAATGATCGAGCCGCGCACGGAGCCCATGCCGCCCAGCACCACGATGACCAGGATTTCGATGGACATGTTGTAGTCGAACGCAGAGGGCTTGATGTTTGCGAAGCTGTGCCCGTAGAGCACGCCCGCCGCGCCGGCGAAGAACGCGGAGAGGATGAACACGGTCAGCTTGAAATAGGTCACGTTGATGCCGGTGGATTCGGCCGCGATCCGGTTGTCGCGGATCGCCATGATCGCCCGGCCGTGCTTGGAATTCTTGAGGTTCATCATGACGATCGTCGTAATGAACACCAGGATGATTGCAAACGGCAGCAGCGTTTTCGTGTTGGAGTAGATGGCGCCGGTGTCGAGGCCGAGCGCGCCGCCCGTAATATCCAGATTGGTGATGATGTTCTTGATGATCTCACCGCACGCCAGCGTCACAATGGCCAGATAGTCGCCCTTGAGACGAAGCGCCGGCAGGCCGATGAGCAGGCCGAAGATCGCCGCAACCAGACCGCCGACCAGCATGGACAGCGGCAGCCGCACCGCGATCGGCAGCACATTCACGGTCGCGATGGAGACCAGGCAGCCCGAAAACAGACCCACGGACACAAAGCCCGCGTGGCCCAGCGACAGCTCGCCCAGCAGTCCGACGACCAGGTTGAGCGAAACAGCCATCACAATATACGCGGAAATGGAGATCAGCATGTTGGACAGCTGACGGCTCGCATTTCCGGAATAGACAAGGTAAGCAACCACGCCGTACAGCACCGCGATCATCAGAATGGTGATCAGGTTCTTGCTGAACTGCGGATGGACTTCCAGCGTGCTCTTCTTTTCTTTTCTCCCCATCGTTACACCTTCTCACTGATTTGCTTGCCCAAAAGGCCGGTCGGCTTCACGACGAGCACGATCACCAGAACGGCGAAGACAATGGCGTCGGACCAGAGCGTGGACACGTAGGTTTTGGAAAGCTGTTCGATCACGCCGAGCAGAATGCCGCCGAGCATGGCGCCGGGGATCGAGCCGATGCCGCCAAAGACAGCGGCGGTGAACGCCTTGATGCCCGGCATGGAGCCAGTCGTCGGCTTGATGTAGACATAGGCCGCGCCGTAGAAGATGCTGGCTACGGCCGCCAGCGCGGAGCCGATGGCAAAGGTGATGGTGATGGTGCGGTTGGTGCTGATGCCCATGAGACCGGCGGCTTCCTTGTCCTCGGAGACCGCGCGCATCGCCTTGCCGAGTTTTGTTTTGTTGATGAACAGCGTCAGAAGCACCATGATCGTGGCGGTCACCAGCAGCGTCGCCAGCGTGATGCCGTCGATGCTGATCGGCCCAAGCTCGATCGTCGGCAGATTGAAGATCATCGGGAACGCCTTCTGCTCAGAGCCGAAAACAAGCAGCGCCAGATTCTGCAGCAGGTAGCTCACGCCGATGGCGGTGATGAGAACCGTAAGCGGCGGCGCCTGCCGCAGCGGCTTGTAGGCCAGCCGCTCGATCAGAACGCCCAACAGCGCGCAGACGACGATCGAGAGAAGAATGGCGGCATATCCGGGCAGCGCCATCTGGAAAACCGCGACGATGCCCGCGTATGCGCCGACCATGATGATGTCGCCGTGAGCGAAGTTCAGCATTTTCGCGATGCCGTAGACCATGGTATAGCCCAGCGCGATCAGCGCGTAGATGCTGCCCAGGCTGAGGCCGCTGATCAGGGTCTGAACGAAATGAATCATAACAATAGCGTCCTTTGCAACAGTTTGGTAAGGGCCGAGCGCTCCGCATTCCGGGGATCTCTGCGACTTGCCCGAGATACGCCTGATCTACCGGGCAGAATTCTGCCCGGTAGATCGGTGCGATATGGGACTGAATACGTTATTTGCCCTGATACAGAGCGGCAACGCCGTCGTGGATGATCATGGCCTTTGCAGCCTTCTGCGTCTCGCCGTCGGCGGTCCAGGTCATCGTGCCGGTGACGCCTTCCACAGTGATCTGGGTCATAGCGGCGACGATCTTGCTGTTGAGATCGGGATCGTCGGGACTCGTGATGCCGGCCTTTTCCAGGGCGGCCTTGATGGTGTACACCGCGTCGTAGCCGTCGGCTGCGAACTGATCGGGCACCGCGTTGTAAGCGGCCTGATACGCCTTGACGAACGCCTGCACGTTGGCCTCGGTGGAGTCGGCGGCGAACGGCGTCAGCATCATGACGTTTTCGGCAAAGCTGCTGTCGGAGAGCTTGGTCAGGATGCCGTCGAGACCGTCGCAGCCGAAGTACAGCTCGTCCGCGTCGAACTTGCCGTGCGCCTGCGTCAGGAACGTGGCGGCTTCCGCGGCGTAGATCGGCATAAAGACCAGCTTCGCGCCGGAGGCCTTGATCGCGCTGATCTGGGTGGAGAAGTCGGTGCTGGTGTCCTTGGTAAAGGTCTGCACCTCGGAGATCGTAATGCCCTTGGCCTGGCACTCGGTTTCAAACGCCTTGTACAGGCCGACGGAGTAGTCCAGGTCGCTCTGGTAGAACACGGCGACATCGGTGGCAAGGCTGTTGTCGGAGATGTAGTCGGCGGATGCGGTGCCCTGGGAGGAGTCGGTGAAGCAGACGCGGAACGCGGCGTCGTTGCCCTGGATGACCTTGTCGGCCGAAGCGGTCGGGGTCAGGATCAGGATACCGTCGTCCTTGGCGGCCGCGACCACGGAGGTGGTCTCGCCGGAGAAGGTCGCGCCCATGGAGACCTTCATGCCGCTGTCGATCTGCTTGCCGTAGGCGTTGACGGCGCTGTCGGGATCGGCCTGAGAATCTTCAAAGTCGAGCTTGAGCGTCATGCCGTTCACGCCGCCGGCGGCGTTGATTTCATCGACGGCCAGCTGCGCGCCGTTGCGGTTGGAAACGCCGTAGTTGGCATAGTCGCCGGTCAGTGCGCCAATGCCGCCCAGCAGCAGGACGGAGCCGGATGCGCTGCTGCCGGAGGCGGCTGCGCTGGAAGCCGTGCTCCCGGAGGCGGCCGCGGTGGAAGCAGCGGCGGTCGTGCTCGCCGCGGTGTTCTTGGAGCCGGCGCAGCCCGCCATGCAGACGAGCAGCATGGAAACGGCCAGCAGCAGGCTCAGAAGCTTTGCGTACTTTTTCATTTCTAAAACCTCTTGACATTGTATATTTTTCAGCTGGAACCCAGCGTGAAATCACGATGTAATACGTTAAATCATTCGATAACAGAAAAACGGCCTTGCAAAAAGCAAAGCCGCCACGCGCCACCGGCAGCCGTCAGTCTGCCGCAGCGCCATGATGCCAGATTGCCTTTCGCAGAAAACCGGTCTCCGCCCCGGCGATTGCCAGCAGGGGCAGGAGCGCAGATACCACGCTAATTCGGACGGAACGCAGCGTAAACGCGAGGATTGCCGCCGCGATCCACATAATAAAAATGGATACTGCCGGAATGACAGCATCCAGATTGTTATGAAGGGCACAGCAAGAAGCCGGTGCGCACGTGGCTGCATCAGCGGCGTTGTTTTTGCTTGTCGCATTGAAACACTTCATGTGATCGGCTCCTCTCTGTAAGTTGCGTTCATTATATTTCGCACTCTGTCAAATGTCAACACCCAAAACCTCCAATTTTGGATAAACATGCGATTTTTTTGTTTATTCAAACTGCACAATCGGCCCCTTCCGTTTGGCAAATATCGATGAATTGGGCTTTCAAATTATACGGTTGTTTGTAAAAAATTCCGATTGACTTTAGCGCCAAAAAGATTTAAATTGAAACACAAATAAAGGAACGCGCGTGCGCGTCATTTTTTTGAAAGGAGGCTGCAGCCATGGATACCTGCCTGTGTGATCGGAACGTCTGCCGTACCGCTGTCCCCTCCTTTTGCTTTGCAGACTGGGCCCGCTATTTTGCAGGCTTCCGTTTTTATGCCCGTTTTAACGCGGAACGCAATAGCCAGGCTGAACCAGTGTCTGCCGCTGTGTGAGAAAACCGGCCGCGGCCCTGTCGTTCGGATGGGGCCGCGGTTTTGTTTTTTAATTGATGAATGGAAAGGAATCAAAAACATGAAAAAGCTCATCTGCCTGATCCTTGCGCTGACCATGCTCGCCGCGCTCTGCGCCTGCGCGGGCAAGACCGAATCCTCTCCCTCCGTGCAGTCTGCCGGGTCGGCCGCCGCCGGCTCGTCCTCTGCCGCAGCCTCCGCTTCCGCGGCCTCCGGCTCCTCCTCTGCCGCGGCCTCCGCGTCCGGCGCGTCCTCGACCGTGTATCACATCGGTATCTGCCAGCTCGTCCAGCATGTCGCGCTCGACGCGGCCACGAAGGGCTTCAAGGAAGCGCTGACCAAGCTTCTCGGCGCCGATAACGTGGTATTTGACGAGCAGAACGCCCAGGGCGACTCCGCCACCTGCGCCACCATCTGCAACCAGTTCGTGGCCGACAACGACGACCTGATTCTCGCCAACGCGACGCCGGCTCTGCAGGCGGCCGCCTCCGCGACCGGCACCATCCCCATCATCGGCACCTCCATCACGGACTACGCCACCGCGCTGAATCTCGACAACTACAACGGAACGACCGGCCTCAACATCTCCGGCACCTCCGACCTCGCGCCCCTAAAGGACCAGGCCGCGATGCTCGAGGAGCTGTTCCCGGACGCCAAGACCGTCGGCATCCTCTTCTGCTCCGCCGAGCCCAACTCCTACTACCAGGCCTCCGTCATCGAGGGCATCCTCGGCGGCGACGGCATCACCTGCAAGGAATACACCTTCACCGACTCCAACGACGTGGCCTCCGTAACGACGACCGCCTGCGCCGAGTCCGACGTGCTCTATATCCCGACCGACAACACCGCCGCCTCCAACACCGAGGTCATCAAGAACATCGCCGTTCCCGCCAAGAAGGCGATCATCTGCGGCGAAGAGGGCATCTGCTCCGGCTGCGGCGTTGCGACGCTCTCCATCAACTACTATGACATCGGCTACACCGCCGGCGAAATGGCCTACGACGTGCTGACCAAGGGCGCCGACATCGCCGCCATGCCCATCGAGTTCGCCCCCAAGGTCACGAAGGAATATAACGCCGACATCTGCCAGACGCTCGGCATCACGGTTCCCAGCGACTACACCGCCATCGCCGCCAACTGACGTCTCATGGGGATCGCCGAATATTTTGCCTCGCTGAATTTCATGACGCTCCTGAAGGTCGTGCCCGGCAACGTGGCGCAGGGGCTCGTCTGGGGAATTCTGGCGCTTGGCGTTTTCATCACCTATAAGATTCTCGACTTTGCCGATCTGACCGTGGACGGGTCGTTCGCCACCGGAGGCGCCGTCACAGTCATGCTGATCCTGGCGGGCGTGCCGGCCCCGCTGGCGCTCTTGGCCGCGGTCCTCGCCGGCTGCCTGGCCGGTCTCGTCACGGGCCTTCTGCACACGGCGCTCGGCATACCGGGCATTCTGGCCTCCATTCTGACGCAGATCGCGCTGTTTTCCGTGAACCTCAACATCATGGGCAAGGCCAATCAGGCCGTCAGCGTGGACAAGTACGCGCTGGTTCTCTCCTCGCGCTCCAACAGCACCGCCATTCTGATCGGTCTCGTCTTTGTGGCCGTCATCATCGGGCTGCTGTACTGGTATTTCGGCACCGAGCAGGGCTGCGCCATCCGCGCGACGGGCTGCACGCCCAGCATGGCCAAGGCGCAGGGCATCAACATCAATTCCATGAAGCTGCTGGCGCTGTCGCTCAGCAACGGTCTGGTCGCCCTCTCCGGCGGCCTGACCGCCCAGTATCAGGGCTTCTCCGACATCAACATGGGCCGCGGCGCAATCGTGATCGGCCTGGCGGCCGTCATCATCGGCGACGTGCTGCACAGCGCGATCATGCGCAAAAAGCAGAACTTCGGCGTGCGGCTGACCTTTGTGGTGCTCGGCAGCATCATCTATTACCTCGTCATCGGCATCGTGCTCTGGCTCAAGATGCCCACGAACGACATGAAGCTCTTCACCGCCATCATCGTCGCCATCTTCCTGGCGGTCCCCTACCTCAAGGAGCGCTCGCGCAGCTCGTTTGCCCGCGCGGCAAAGAACGGAGGCGGACACAATGCTTGACATCACAAACGTCAGCAAGACCTTCAACGCCGGCACCGTCAACGAAAAACGCGCGCTTGACAGCGTGGAGCTGCACCTGAACAGCGGCGACTTCGTCACCGTGATCGGCAGCAACGGCGCAGGCAAATCCACGCTTCTCAACGCGGTGGCGGGCACCTGGCCCGTCGACAGCGGCAGCATCGTCATCGGCGGCCAGGACGTGACCGGCCTGCCCGACTACAAGCGCGCGAGTCTGCTGGGCCGCGTGTTCCAGGACCCCATGACCGGCACGGCCGCGGACATGATGATCGAAGAGAATCTCGCCCTCGCGGCAAGGCGCGGCAGACGGCGCGGCCTGCGCTGGCAGATCACGCCCGCCGAGCGCGAGGTGTTCCACGAGCGGCTGCAGTCTCTGGGCCTCGGGCTCGAGGACCGCATGGGCATCAAGGTCGGACTGCTGTCCGGCGGCCAGCGGCAGGCGCTGACGCTGCTCATGGCGACGCTGCAGAATCCCCGGCTGCTCCTGCTCGACGAGCACACCGCCGCCCTCGATCCGACGACGGCCGCCAAGGTGCTCGAGCTCTCCGACGCCGTCATCTCCGAAAACCATCTGACCGCGCTCATGGTCACGCACAATATGAAGGACGCCATCCGGCACGGCAACCGCCTCATCATGATGAACGACGGAAAGATCATTCTGGACGTCTCCGGCGAGGAAAAGAGCCGGCTCACGAAGGCTGACCTTCTGCAGAAATTCTCCGAGCTCAGCGGCAGCACCCTTGAAAACGACCGGGTTCTGCTTTCCTAGCGGCCAAGCCGCCCATATCCTCCCCCGCCGGGACGGTATGGGCGGTTTTTTTGCCGCCGTCTTCTGACATAAAGGTTGCTTTTTTTCCAGCAACTTGCTAAGATAGCAAGGTACGATTCTGAACATTCGAGGTGTGAATCATCATGGAAACAACGAAACGCCGGTGGGGCGACCGCAAGGACGGCGCATTGATCCGGGATCTGGACGGGATGCACTTCATCACGCCGCTCATCTATCCGAACCGCTGCGACAACGAAGCGTACATTTCCGAGCGGATCGACCTGACCAACATCAACGAGTATCTGCAGAAGCTGAACGCGTCGGAGACGGACTTTCCCTATACCATGTTCCATCTCATCGTGGCCGCGCTCATCAAGACGATTACGCTGCGTCCCAAAATGAACCGCTTCATCGCGAACAAGAATTTTTACCAGCGCAACGAGGTTTCCGCCGCGTTCGTCGTCAAGAAGCAGTTCGCCGACGACGCCGCCGAGGCGCTGGCCGTCATCCACGCGAAAAACGAGAGCACCCTGCAGACGCTTCACGAGGAGCTGCGCCGGCAGATCATGGAATGCCGCGACGAAAAAAAAGTAGACTCCTCCACCGACAGCATGGACATGTTCAACCGGATGCCGCGCTTTCTGTCCAAGTTTATCGTCTGGGTGCTGACGCGCCTGGACGTCCACGGCCACGTGCCCTACAGCCTCATTGAGACGGACCCCTACTACTGCACGGCGGTTTTGTCCAATCTGGGCTCCATCAAGCTCAACTGCGGCTATCACCATCTGACGAACTGGGGCACCTGCTCGGTGTTCTGCATCATCGGCGCGAAGGTGAAGCGGCCGGTCTACCGCGAGGACGGCACCATCGAAATGCACGAGATGCTCGACCTTGGCCTGACCATCGACGAACGGCTCGCGGACGGCTACTATTATTCCAGGACTGTCAGCCTGCTCAAGACGCTTCTGGAGAACCCGGAGCTTCTGGAGACGCCCGCCGCGCAGGAAGTGGCCTACTAAAAGCTCGCACAGCAGATAAAAGCTGCCATTCTCCGGCCTGACGGCCTCGGAATGGCAGCTTTTTTGTCGCAGACTATTTGTTTCCCGCGATCTTTTTCTCGGTGTCCTCGCGGATCAGCCTGCGCAGGCGCACCAGATAGTCGGAAAACGCCACCTTGTCGTCAGCGTAGGTGAGATTCAGCGAATACTCCAGCGGCAGCCAGGTGGAAATGTCCGATTCGTTGTGCTGGATGACGGCCTCGAGATTGTCGAGCGCCTTGTAGAGCTTTGCCTCGCCGGTCTGCCGCGCCGCCATCTCGCGGTACAGCGCCGCCATCTGCGTCCGATACGGCTCCGGCAGGGAGCCGACCCATCCGGCCAGCAGCCCGTCCTCCCTCTTCTCGTCCGCGCCCGTCTTTTCAAACGAGGGAATATCGCCCGTGAACGCCTCGCCCAGATCGTGGATCAGGCACATTTTGATGACCTTGTCCATGTCCAGCTCCGGGAATTCGTCTGCGGCAAAATATGCCATCAGCGCCAGCAGCCAGGAGTGCTCGGCGACGCTCTCGTGCCGGCCGCCGGCCGTGTAGCAGTGGCGCGTGACGTCCTTGAGCCGCGACGCGGTATGGAGCGCGTCCAGCAGTTTTCTCTCTTCCATGTTCTTCTCCTCAGAGTGATATTTCGATCGCCTCGCGCACGTTGCGCACCCGGATGAGCTTCATGCCCTCCGGCGCCGTGATCTGCTGCGTGCCGTGCCGCGGGATCACGCAGCTTGTAAAGCCGAGGCGCGCCGCCTCGTCCAGGCGCTGCTGCAGCGCCGTCACGGCCCGCACCTCGCCCGTGAGGCCGACCTCGCCGATCGCGGCCGCGGCGCCGTCCATGGGCTTGTCGCGATAGCTGGAGGCGACGGCCAGCACGACCGCCAGGTCGGCTGCGGGCTCGTCGAGCTGCAGTCCGCCGATGACGTTCACATAGGCGTCGCACATGCCGACGTTCAGCCCGCCCCGCTTTTCCAGCACGGCCATGAGCAGATTCGCGCGGTTGTAGTCGAAGCCATCCGTCGTCCGGCGCGGGACGTTGAAGCTTGTCCGCGCCACAAGCGCCTGCACCTCGGCCAGCACGGGGCGCGTGCCCTCCATCGCGCAGGCGACGCAGGTACCCGGCGCGCCGAGCGGCCTGCCCGCGAGCAGCATCTCCGACGGATTCGGAACCTCGCGCAGCCCGGCGTCGCCCATGTCGAAAACGCCGATCTCGTTCGTGGAGCCAAAGCGGTTTTTGGCCGCGCGCAGGATCCGGTAATTGCTCGAGGGCTCGCCTTCAAAGTACAAGACGCAGTCCACCATGTGCTCGAGCACCTTCGGCCCCGCGATCGCGCCCTCCTTGTTGATGTGGCCGATGACGAACACCGTCACGCCGCTGCCCTTGGCCAGCTGCATGAGCGTCATTGTGCAGTCCTTCACCTGGGAGATGCTGCCCGGCGCGGAGGTGTTCTGGCTGGAGTAGAGCGTCTGGATGGAGTCCGCGATCAGAATGTCCGGCGAGAGCTCACGCACCGCCTCGAGGATCGTGTCCACGTCGGTCTCGGAGAGGATGTAGAGTTTGTCGCTGCCGACGCCGAGCCGGTCGGCGCGCAGCTTGATCTGGCGTTCGCTCTCCTCGCCGGAGACATAGAGGATTTTCAGCGTCTTTCCGAGCTGGGTGCAGATCTGCAGCATCAGGGTCGATTTGCCGATGCCCGGCGCGCCGCCCACCAGCACCAGCGACCCCTTGACGCCGCCGCCGCCCAGTACACGGTCGAACTCCCCCGATCCGGTGGAAAACCGGACCTCGCTGCCGGCCTCCACCTCGCGCAGGCGCTTCGGCGCGGGACGACCGGCCGCCCGCGTCGCGGCTTTCGCCCCGGGCGCGGGCTTGTCCTCAAATTCCACAATGGTGTTCCACGCGCCGCAGGCGGGGCATTGGCCCTGCCAGCGGGGCGTTTCGTTTCCGCAGCTTGTGCAGTAATAGACAGTTTTAGACTTCATCCGGATTCCCTTCCAAATACTGTATCGCCGCGCCGCCGACGGCGGCCGCGAGCTTCTTTTGATAATCGGCGCTCTGCAGCAGTGCGTCCTCCTGTGCGTTGGAGAGGAAGCCGCACTCGACCAGCACGCCCGTGCACTGGATATGCTCCATGAGATACACAGCCTGTGATTTTTTGATCTGCCGGTGGTTGTTGGGATCGACCGTCTCGCGCACAGTGTCCTGGATGCGCTTCGCCAGCGCCTCGCTGCCGTCCGTACGCGCGTAAAACACCTGCGTCCCGCGATATTTTCCCTCCGGGAAAAAATTCTGGTGGATGCTGATGAGCAGCGCGTTCGGCGTGGCGTTCACCGCCGCGGCGCGGTTTTTGAGGTCGGAGACCTTCTTCTCCGAGATGGTCCTGCAGTCTCCCGTATAGACGGCCGTGTCGGTTTCGCGGATCATGGCCGTCGGGACGCCGGCGAAGGCCAGCAGGTCGCGCAGGCGCAGTGCGATCTCCAGATTGATCCGGCTCTCCTGCGCGCCGGATACCGACGTCGCGCCCCCGTCCTCTCCGCCGTGGCCCGCGTCCACGACGACGGTCACGGGCGATTCATCCGTCTTGGATGCAGCCTGCATCTTTTGCAGGGCAAAAAAAGAATACGCGCAGACATAGACGACCGCCGCCAGCAAAACAACCGGCAGCGCGTATTTTCGGAAGCGTTCCATGCGCATCACCCCATAGAGCTTATGAGGCTTGTTTCCAGTATAGCACCGGCGCGCCCGTTTGAAAAGCGCGGCGTTTCGGCGCTTCGGAGGTCATAATTTTTCCGTTCGGTTCACCATAATCATAACCTGCAAATTACGCTTCAAGAGTTGTACACAATGTCAACAGGTTTGTCAACAGGCCGGAATCCCTGCTGTTTCGGCGCATGCCCCGATTTTACACGTTTTTTCCCGCGCCTGCAAACGGAATTCTTTCGCGAACGACAGCGCGAAAAACGTTGACATAACGATTTTCCATGAAGTTTTTGCGTCAAAATGCCGCGCGGCGCAAACGACAAAAAAACAGTCCCGCCGGCCCCGGCGGGACTGTTTTTCAGCTCAAATGAACAGGTTGACGTTCGATTCCTCGGCGTCGGCGAGATACGCGCCCACGCCGCCGAGCTCCACGCCGTCGATCAGCTCTTCTTTCTTAATGCCCATCACGTCCATGCTCATCGTGCAGGCCACGATCTTCACGCCCTGCCGGATGGCCGACTGGATCAGCTCCTCAAGCGAATTGACGTTCTTGTCGTTCATGATTTTTTTCATCATGGCCGTGCCCATGCCGCCCATGTTCATGCGGGAGAGCTTCAGCTTTTCGCTGCCGCGCGGCAGCATGGCGCCGAACATGGCCTCCATGGGCGTCTTTTTGACCGCCTGTTTTTTCGCCTTGCGCAGCACGGTCAGGCCCCAGAAGGTGAAGAACATCGTGACGGGCCGGCCCATGGCGGCCGCGCCGTTGGCGATGATAAAGCTGGCCAGCACCTTGTCGAGATCGCCGGAGAAGACGATGATCGTCTTGCCCTCGGGCGTATCGCAGACCACGGGTGCCTGGTAAGCCTGGGGAGCCTGCGCAGAGCCCTTGCGCACCGCGGCGACGTAATCGTCTCCGCGCCGCGTGTTGGACACCAGCGTGTTGCCCGTGCGGCGGCACCAGGCGGCGATGTCCTTGGCGAAGCCGGGGTCCGAGGCAAGAACCTCGAGCGTCTCGCCCTCCCGCATTCCCTTGACGGCCTCGAAGACCTTCATGATGGGGCCGGGACACTGCATTCCGCAGCAGTCGAGCCGGACCGACTGAACCGCCTCGGGCGCCGCGGCAGCTGCCGGCGCGGGTGCGGCGGCTTCCGGCTTTTTATAGTGCGTGGATTCATAGAACCGCACGCCGGCGGGATAGAGCAGGACGTCGGTGAAGCCGTGCTGCATCAGGATCCGGACCGCGTTGTAGGAGCGCACGCCGATGGCGCAGAACACGATCATCGGCTTGCTGCGGTCCAGCTCTCCGAGTCGGCCCCGCAGCTGCCCGAGCGGGATGTTGACGGCGTTTTCAATCGGCACGGCCTCGCACTCGGCCGGCTCCCGCACGTCGAGCAGCACGGCGTCCGGACTGTTTTCCACGGCGTCCCAGCCACAGAAGCGCACCAGGCCCGCCAGCACGTTCTGCGCGGTGAAGCCCAGCATGTTGACCGGGTCCTTTGCCGAGGAATAGGGCGGCGCGTAGGACAGCTCGAGCTGCGCCAGCTCCTTGACGCCGCCGCCCAGCCGCTGCGTCACCGCGATCGTGTCGACGCGCTTGTCAACGCCGTCGTAGCCGACGATCTGTGCGCCGAAGAGCTTTGTGCCGTCCATGGAAAACAGGAGCTTCAGGAACATCGGCTTCGCGCCCGGATAATAGCCCGCGTGCGAATTCTGCGTGATGGTCGCGCGCTCGTAGTCGCGGCCCAGCCGCAGGCCCCGCTTGATCAGCGTCTTTTCGTTCGCGCCCACGGCGGCGGCGGTCAGGTCGAACACCTTGGCGACCGAGGCGCCCTGTGTGCCGCGGTATTCTTCGCTCCCGCCGGCCAGATTGTCGGCCGCGATGCGGCCCTGCTTGTTGGCGGGTCCGGCCAGCGGCACCATGGTGCGCTCGCCGAAGACGAGATCCTGTGTCTCAATCACATCGCCCACCGCGTAGATGTCGGGGTCGGAGGTGCGGAGAAATTCGTCCGTCACCACGCCGCCGCGCGCGTTGGTTTCAAGCCCGGCGGCCTTCGCCAGCTCTCCGTTCGGCCGCACGCCGATGGCGAGCACGACCAGCTCCGCGCCGATCTCGCGCCCGCTTTTGAGTGTGATGACGGTCTGGCCGGCCTCGTCCCGGAACGAAAAGACGCCGTCGCCGAGCGACAGATGCACGCCGTTTCCTTCGATATTCTCGTGCAGGAGCTGCGCCATCTCAAAGTCCAGCGGCGCCATGACCTGATCGAGCATCTCCACGATCGTCACGTCGAGCCCCGCTTTGCGGAGATTTTCCGCGACCTCCAGCCCGATGAAGCCGCCCCCGATCACCGCGGCGGTATGGGCGTTTCCGGCCATTTCGCGCAGGCGGTCGGTATCCGGCACGGTCCAGAGCGTGCGGATGTGCGGCGAGTCGATGCCGGGGATCGGGGGCCGGACGGGCGACGAGCCGGTCGCGAGCACCAGCTTGTCATAGCGCTCCTCGTAGATTTCACCTGTCTCAACCTTTTTGATGCGGAGCGTTTTCTTCTCGCGGTCGATGGAAACCGCCTCATTTTTCGTGCGCACGTCCACGCGGAAGCGGCTGCGCATCACCTCGGGCTTCTGCAGCAGCAGCGCGTCGCGGGAACGGATCACGTCCCCCAGATAATACGGAAGTCCGCAGTTGGCGTAGGAGATGTATTCTCCGCGCTCGAGAAGCACGATCTCCGCTTCCTCATCCAGTCTGCGCAGGCGCGCAGCGCAGCTCGCGCCGCCGGCGACGCCGCCGATAATCACAACTTTTGACATGACCGATCCCTCCTGTTGCTTTTAGAGTTAGTATAACCGCATCCGGAATATTTCTCCGTGATATTGTCACAAAAATTGACAACAGCGGAAAATCCGGTATAATCATAGAGGAAGAGGAGCGTGAGAAAATGGGCCTGGAAGACTACTTTCCGATCTGGAGCCAACTGACCGCCGAGGAGCAGACGATGCTCTCGGACGCGGCGAGAAGCAGGACCGTTCCCGCCGGTACGCTTCTGCACAACGGCAGCGCGGACTGCGTGGGGCTGCTGGTCGTCTGCTCCGGGGAGCTGCGGGCTTTCCTCGTCTCTCCGGAGGGCAAGCAGGTGACGATCTACCGTCTGTTTGAGCGGGACATCTGCCTGTTTTCCGCCTCCTGCATGCTGCACAGCATCCAGTTTGAAGTGACCATCGAGGCGGAGAAGGATTCCGAGCTCTGGGTGATCCCGCCCGACGTGTACAAGCGGCTCATGGAGCGCTCCCTGGCTGTGTCCGGGTACACAAACGAGCTGATGGCGTCCCGCTTTTCCGAGGTGATGTGGCTCATCGAGCAGATCATGTGGAAAAGCTTCGACAAGCGGCTGTCCGGCTTCCTGTTGGAGCAGAGCGCCGCCGACGGCGCCGATACGCTCTGCATCACGCACGAGAAAATCGCCGCGCATCTCGGCAGCGCGCGGGAGGTCGTCACCCGGATGCTGCGCTATTTCCAGTCCGAGGGGCTCGTCCGGCTGTCCCGCGGAACCGTGGAGCTGGCCGACCGGAAGCGTCTGGAGGCGCTCGCGGAATAAAATGACAGGCTGCAAAAAATCAGTCATTCTTCTGAAGAATGACTGATTTTCAGCTTTATGCGGCTTTTCAGCGGAGCATCGCGGTGATCTGCTGCTTGGGGCGGACGCCGACGCTCTGGTTCACAACCTTGCCGTCTCTCATCACAACGAGGGTGGGGATGCTCATGACGCTGAAGGCGGCGGCCAGCTCCCGCTGCTCGTCGATGTTGATTTTTCCGACCTTCACGCCGTCGTTCTCGTCGGAGATCTCATCGACCAGCGGGGAGAGCATCCGGCAGGGCATGCACCAGCTCGCCCAGAAATCGAGCAGCACCGGTTTCGTGCTTTCCAGCACCTCTTTTTGGAAATTTTCCTTTGTAATCGTCATCACAGCCATCTTTGCGGCCTCCTTTGTTTTTCTGACCGCATCATAGCATGGATTCGCCGCGCTGTCCGTGATATAATCACCGTTTCGGCGCGTTATCGGCTCAGGCCTTCAGAACCGCCTTGTGGAAGATCTTCTTGCCCTTGCGGAGCTTGACGCCCGTTTTGAGCTGTTCGGCGGTAAAGAACGTGTCGATGGAGGCGATCTTTTCCTCGTCGGCGGTCACGCCGTTCTGCTGGATCAGTCGGCGGCCTTCCCCTCGCGAGGCGATCAGCCCGCAGGCGAGCATCAGGTCGATGACGCCGATTCGCCCGTCCGTGAGCTGCTCCGGCGTCAGTTCCGTCGTCGGCATGTGCTCGTCGTTTTCACCGCCGCCGAAGAGCGCCCTGGCGGCCTGCTCAGCTTTTTTGGCCTCCTCTTCGCCGTGGACGAGCGAGGTCAGCTCGAAGGCCAGGATCTCCTTGGCGCGGTTGAGCTGGCTGCCCTCCCACCGGTCCATCTCGTCGATCTGCCCGAGCGGAAGGAAGGTCAGCATGCGGATGCACTTGAGCACGTCGGCGTCCGCGATGTTGCGCCAGTACTGATAGAACTCGAACGGCGTCGTCTTGTTGGGATCGAGCCACACCGCGCCGCCGGCGGTTTTGCCCATCTTCTTGCCCTCGCTGTTCATCAGCAGCGTGATGGTCATGGCGTGCGCGTCCTTGCCAAGCTTGCGGCGGATGAGCTCCGTGCCGCCGAGCATGTTCGACCACTGGTCGTCGCCGCCGAACTGCATATTGCAGCCGTAGTGCTGGAACAGGTAGTAGAAATCGTACGACTGCATAATCATGTAGTTGAACTCGAGGAAGCTCAGGCCCTTTTCCATGCGCTGCTTGTAGCACTCGGCGCGGAGCATGTTGTTGACGGAGAAGCACGCGCCCACGTCGCGCAGGAAATCCACATAGTTGAGGTTCAGCAGCCAGTCGGCGTTGTTGACCATGATGGCCTTGTCAGGTCCAAAGTCGATGAACCGCTCCATCTGCTTTTTAAAGCACTCGCAGTTGTGCTGAATCGTCTCCACGGTCAGCATCCTGCGCATGTCGGTCCGGCCGGAGGGGTCTCCGATCATGCCGGTGCCGCCGCCGACCAGCACGACCGGCCGGTTGCCGGCCATCTGCAGCCGCTTCATCAGGCACAGCGCCATGAAATGGCCGACGTGCAGCGAGTCCGCCGTCGGGTCGAAGCCGATGTAGAACGTTGCCCGGCCGTTGTTGACCATTTCGCGGATCTCGTCCTCGTTCGTCACCTGCGCGATCAGTCCGCGCGCGCGCAGCTCTTCATAAATACCCATTTGTTATCTCCCCTATCTTCAGATTGTGCCAAAAACGCCCTCCGCTCCAATGAGCAGAGGGCGAATGAACGCGGTACCACCTCTGGTTCGCCGCTTTTTCGCAAGAGCGGCCTTACCGGGTGCCGATACACCCGACTGCTGTAACGGGCAGGCCCGGCACGCTCCTACAGGACAGGCCTTTCAGAGGGCGGCTCCGGGATGTATTCGCCGCGCAGGCCCCGCTTCCTTTCACCGGCCGGAAGCTCTCTGGGGGGATTGCCGCGGGTACTGGTTCCCTTCATCGCTGTGAACTATTCTTTTGGAGATTATAGCGAAACGGCGGCGGTTTGTCAACCCTTCGCGCGTTTATAGACGTCCGCCCCGGCCAGAAGCTCCTCCGCCCCGGCAAGCAGCGTGTCGGTGACGGCGGCGCCGCCCGTGATGCGGGCCAGCTCCGCGCGCCTGGCGGCGCGGTCGAGCCGCGCCACGTCCGTAAAGGTTCTGTCCTCCCGCACCTGTTTTTCCACGATAAAATGCGTATCCGCCATCGCGGCGATCTGCGGCAGATGCGTCACGCAGAGTACCTGCTTTCCGCGCGACACGTCGGAGAGCTTCTCCGCGACCCTCTGCGCCGCGCGTCCGCTGACGCCCGCGTCCACCTCGTCGAAGATGAGCGTCGGGACGGCGTCGCGCTCGGCCAGCACATTTTTCATGGCCAGCATGATCCGCGCCAGCTCGCCGCCGGAGGCGACCTTGCTCAGCGGCTTGAGCGCCTCGCCGACGTTGGCGGACATGAGAAACCGCGCCGCGTCCAGCCCATTGGGGCCGAGCGGCAGCTCGTCGAACTGGCAGGAAAAGCGGATCTTCGGCATGTCGAGCTGCGCAAGCTCGGTCTGGATGCGCGACGACAGCTTCTGCGCCGCCTCATGCCGGAGCCCGCGCAGGCGCAAGCCCGCGTCCATCGCCTCTTTTTCAAGCTGGGAGAGCTGCCCGCGCAGCTTTTCGATGCGGTCGGAGGCAAACTCCACCTCGTCGAGCCTGGCTTTGGCGTCCTGCAGGTACTGCAGCGCCGCTTCCACGCTCCCGCCGTATTTGCGCTTGAGCCGGTGCAGCGTGTCGAGGCGGCTCTCGAGCTGTTCCAGCTCTCCCCCGGAGTCGGCCAGGTTGTCGCGCAGCGCGCGCAGCTCCTCCGCGGCGTCCTGCGCGGCATAGGCCAGGTCCGTCACCTTCCGGCACGCGTCTGCGATGCCCTCGTCCAGAGACGAGACGCGCGAGAGCTCGCGCCCGGCGTCGGAAAGAAGCCCCGCCGCGCCGTCGGACCGCTCGTCGCCGTACAGCGCCTGCACGGCCGATTCCAGCGCGCCCTGGAGCTTTTCCGCGTTCTGCAGCACGCGCCGCCGGGCCTCCAGCTCGTCGTCCTCCCCCGCGCGCGGTTCGGCGCGCTCGATCTCTCCGATCTCGTATTGCAGCCGCTCGACGAGGCGCAGCTTTTCACTCTCGTCCATCGAGAGCCGCTCCATCTCCCGCCGCACGTCCAGCACGCGTTCAAATTTCGCGCGGTACTCCGCGAGCGCGTCGTCGTCGCGGGCGAAGAGGTCGAGATATTGCAGGTGCGCGGCCTCGTCGAAAAGCTGCTGGGAGTCGTGCTGGCCGTGGATGCTGACAAGCTGCGCGCCGAGCTTTTTCAAAATCGCCACCGTGACGGGCCGGCCGTTGACGCGGCAGACGTTCCGCCCGTCCGGATACAGCTCCCGCTGGATGAGCAGCTCCTGCGCGTCGTATTCGATCTGGTTTTCCTCAAACCAGACGAGCCGCGGAATGCCGCGGAACACCGCGCTGACGCAGGCCCTGTCGCTGCCGGTGCGGATCACGTCGCGATACGTTCTCTCACCGAGAATGGCGGAAATGGCGTCGATCACGATGGATTTGCCCGCGCCCGTCTCGCCGGTCAGGACATTGAAGCCGCCGTCAAAGCAGATGTCCGCCTGCTCGATCACCGCGATGTTCTCAATGTGCAGAACGCTCAGCATGAAAACGCACCTCCGAAGCCTCAGTGTGCAATCTGTTCCTGGATTTCCGCGCAGAGCTCGGCGGCGGCGGCGGAGTCGCGGATCACCAGAAAGCCCGTGTCGTCGCCCGCGATGGTGCCGAGGATCTCCGGCAGATTCATTCCGTCGAGCGCGGAGCAGGCTGCGGAGGCGAGGCCCGGCATGGTCTTGATGACCATGATGTTCTGCGCGTAGTCCACGCTCGTGACGCACTGGCGGAAGATGATGTTGAGCTTGCTGGAGAAGGTGTGCTCCGCCGGCTTGGTGGTCGTGTTGTAGCGATAGGTCCCCGAGGCGCCCAGCTCCTTGATGATGCGAAGCTGCTTGATGTCCCGGGAAATGGTCGCCTGCGTGGTCTGAAAGCCGCAGAGCTTCAGCTCGTCGAGGAGCTGCTCCTGCGTCTCGATCTCATGGTCGGTGATCAGTTCAAGTATCTTTTCCTGCCGTTTGGATTTCATATCAGTACCTCTGCCTGTCGATAAATTTATTGTTCAGGATCTCAAAGAAGCTGGTGTTTTTCAGCCGGAGAAGACGCGTGACCTTGTCGGAGCTTTTCACCGTGACGACGTCGTCCGGGTTCAGGCGGAACGCGCGCCCGCCGTCCACCGACAAAAACGCGTTGTGCCGTCCGATCCTGCCGACCTTGAGCGAGATGACGCGGCGGGGGCCGATGACGATGCTCTTGGCCAGCATCGCGTGCGCGCAGATGGGCGTGATGAGCAGATTCTTCGCCAGCGGCTCCACGATGGGCCCGCCGGCCGACATGGAATAGGCGGTCGAGCCGGTCGGCGTGCAGACGATCACGCCGTCGCCGGAAAAGCTCACGGCCTCCTCGCCGTCGCAGAAGAGCGAGACCTGGATGACGCGGGCGATCGCGCCCTTTGTCACGACCGCGTCGTTGAGCCCGCAGTCGCGGAACAGCGTCTGCTTGCCGTTCGTCACGGTCACGTCGATCATGCTCCGGGGCTCCACGGTGTATTCGCCCGCCGGGATCTTCCGCAGCAGCTCCAGCTCGCTGGATTCCAGCTCCGCGATAAAGCCCATGGTGCCGATATTGACGCCCAGCACGGGGATCTGCCGCGCAGTGGCGATTTTGGAGGCGTGCAAAATCGTGCCGTCGCCGCCGAAGCAGATGAGAATATCCGCGTCGCGGATCTCCGTTTTCAGATCCGCAAACGCCGAACCGTCCGGGAGGACGTATTCCTTGTCCACATCGAACGGCAGACACATCTGAACGGTGACGCCGCATTCCTCGAGAATTTTCCTGGCCTGCACGGCGCACTGGAACTGCTTGTCGCGGTAGGGATTCGGGGTGATAACGATCTTCATGCGGTTATCCTTTCAGCGCCTCGTGCGCCAGCGCCACAAGCGCCGGCACGTCCGCGCTGCACGGCTGGGCCGGCTGCACGGACAGGTGCGCGAGAAATTCGATGTTCCCCTCCGGCCCCTTGACCGGCGAAAAGGTCAGGTTCCGGACCGTAAAACCGAGCTCGTCCGCCAGGGCGAGGAAGCTGTTTAAAACCTCCTCGTGCACGGCCGGGTCGCGCACCACGCCCTTTTTCCCGACCTTGTCCTTCCCGGCCTCAAACTGCGGCTTGATGAGGCACACCACCTGGCCCGTCGGCTTCAGCAGGCGCCTGATCGCGGGAAGCACGATCTTCAGGGAAATGAACGACACGTCCACGACGGACAGATCCAGGGGCTCCCCCAAATCCTCCGGCGTCACATAGCGGATGTTGGTCCGCTCCATGACCACGACGCGCTCGTCGCTGCGGATTTTCCAGGCGAGCTGGCCGTAGCCCACGTCGATGGCAAAGACCTTCGCGGCGCCCTTCTGCAGCAGGCAGTCGGTAAAGCCGCCCGTGGACGCGCCCGAGTCGCTGCACACAAAGCCCGTCGGATCGACGCCGAAGTCCGCGAGCGCCTTTTCCAGCTTCCAGCCGCCGCGGCTGACGTACGGGCAGACGCTTCCGCGCACCTCGAGCACCGTTTCGGGGCCGAGCTCCTCGCCGGCCTTGTCGGCCTTCCGCCCGTCGGCGTAGACCTCTCCGGACAGAATGATCGCCTGGGCCTTGCTTCTCGTTTCGGCCAGTCCACGCTCCACGAGCAGGACGTCCAGACGCTGTTTATTTTTCAAGTTCCATGACCTCCAGAACAAGCGGTAGCAGGGATTCGGCGTCCAGCCCGGCCAGCTTCTGCAGCTCTGCGGGCGAGCCGTGCGGGAAGAAACGGTCCCCCAGATTGCGTTTTCGGCACTGCGCGCGGATCCCGGCACAGGCCAGGTGAGAGAAGATCTCGTCGGCGAGGCAGCCGGGGTCGCTGCATTCCTCGATCACCAGCAGCCGTCCGGTCTTCCGGACGGACGATTCGATGGGCGCGTAATCCAGCGGCTTGATGACGCCGGGCTTCAGGATTTCCAGGGAAATATTCCGCGCGGCGCAGGCGGCGTCCAGCGACAGCGCTGTGTTGACCGTCGGGCCGTAGCACAGAACGGAGCAGTCGGTCCCCTCTTTCAGGAGCGTCGCCTCCGCGCAGCCGGTATACGCGCCCTCGTGTCCGCGCGGATAGCGGATGGCCGCCGGCCCCGTGCAGTTGTACAGCGCGTCCCGGAGCATCCGGCGCAGCTCCTCATGGCTGGCGGGGGCATACACGCGCATGCCGGGCACCTGGCGCAGATAGCCCACGTCGAATGCGCCGTGGTGCGTCTCCCCGTCCTCGCCGACGAGGCCCGCATGATCGACGGCCAGAACCACATGCAGGCCCTGCAGCGCCACATCGTGCAGCAGCATGTCGTAGGCCCGCTGCAGAAACGTGGAATAGATCGCCGCCACCGGCAGCATGCCCTGCTTGGCCAGCCCCGCCGACATGGCGACCGCGTGGCCCTCCGCGATGCCGACGTCGAAAAATCTCGACGGGAGCATGTGCGCGAAATGGTCGAGGCCCGTCCCATGCTGCATGGCGGCCGTCACCGCGCAGATGCGGTCGTCCTTTTTGGCCTCCTCGAGCAGCGTCTGGCCGAACACGCCGGAAAAGGACGCGCCGCTCTCGTGCAGCGGCATCCCGTTCTCCGGGTTGAAGCTGCCGATCCCGTGATAATATTCCGGGATTTCTTCGGCGGGCTCATAGCCTCTGCCCTTCTGGGTGGTCAGATGCAGCAGCACCGGCTCGTGAAGCGCAACCGCGACCCTGAGAAGATAGGCGATGCGCTCCGTGTCGTGCCCGTCCACGGGGCCGAGGTATGTAAAGCCCATCTGCTCAAAGAGCGTCGTGCCGATCAGGCGGCGGTGCAGACGGGCCTTGAGCCGGTGGGTGAAGTGATAGAGCTTTTTCCCGCCGGGTATGCGTCCGGTCAGATTGCGGTACCAGAGCTTGAGTCCGAAATAGCCGGGGCGCAGGCGCACCTTGGCGAGATAGCGGGAGATCGCGCCCACATTCGGCGTGATGGACATGCCGTTGTCGTTGAGAATGACGATCATCGGCTCGCGGCTGGCGCCCGCGTTGTTGAGTCCCTCGTAGGCCAGCCCGCCCGTGAGCGCGCCGTCGCCGAGCAGGGCCAGAACGTGGTAGTCCTCGCCCATGAGCGTCCGCGCCCGCGCCATGCCGAGCGCGACCGAGACGGCGTTGGAGGCGTGGCCGGCGATAAAGGCGTCGTGCACGCTCTCGTTCGGCTTTGGAAAGCCGGCGAGCCCGCCGTAGGTGCGGAGCGTGCCAAACTGCTCCATCCGCCCGGTCAGAATCTTATGCACATAGCACTGGTGGCCGACGTCGAAGACCAGGCGGTCCCGGCTGGTGTCGAAAACCTTCTGGATGGCAAGCGTGGTTTCCACGATGCCGAGGTTGGACGCCAGATGCCCGCCCGTCTTGGAGACGTGGCTGATGAGAAATTCCCGAAGCTCCCGGCAGAGCTGCCGGTCCTGCTCGGGCGTGAGACGAAGAATGTCGTCCCTGGACCTGATTGTTTCCAGAATCATGATTACCTCTTCAGACGGTCAGGGCTTTTTCCGTCTGAATCTTTCGGGGATCTGCCCAAAAAAATGGAGCACCTTCGCGGTCGCCTGCACGATCTCGGTGCTTTGCTGCATGGCAAAGCTCTTTCCGAACGCCTTGCCGCCGACCGTCAGCCCCGCCACCAGGGCGGACATGAGCAGATTGATGATAAGCTCCGCTCCGGTCGAGCCTCCCGCGATCACGCGGGCGGCGATGACAGCCGAGGCCGAGCCTGAAATGACGCCGCAGATGTCGCCGATCACGTCGTTGCAGAACGAGGAGACGCGGTTGGCGTTGCGGATGAGGTGCAGCGCCTCCGGCGCCTCTGGCACCTTCCGCGAGGCCATGGCGTGAAACGGCGCCTCGTCGGCGGCCGTGACGGCCACGCCGATGACGTCGAACAGAATGCCGATCAGCACGATGCAGATGAGTATGACAAATGAAACCGCAAGCGTGGCCAGATGCAGCAGGTTGGATGAAATGAACGACATCACCGCGGAGATGGCGACCGTCGTCAGAAAAATCGCGACGATCCACCGGTAGTCCGGCTTCTGTTTTTTTACGGTGTGCTTTTTCTTTGCCTGCGCCACAGCGATCCTCCATAAAAGTACAATGGCAGCAGATATGGTTAATCTTACGGCTTAGGTCGGGTTTGTTTTCCCCATGGACAGCCCCGCGTCGCCGTCAGGGCGGTTTCCCTTTCATGTCCAAGCCGATTCGTTGCCAAAATCGTTACCCGATTGCCACTTAGTCCGTACCGCAATCCCATATCCGCTCGTTTTAAGACAGCCTAGGTGCTTTCCACCGCGGCCTTTACCGGCCTTTATCCTCTTTTGCAGGCAGTCTTTCAGAAAGATATCGCCCCTGTCCCAAGGCCATGGAACCGGACGCATGACTCTTCCATCCCGACCTGCCCACGCAAGGCAGGCTACGCTGCACACAGCGTTCACGGCCGAAGCCGCATAGCACCGCGATGCAGGTTCAATCCGGTACCGTACAGAAGTCGCTTGTAACCACAGTGGGAGTACGCTTCTGCACAGTATCCGGTCTCCACAGCGACAGGGTTTCAGTTTCTCATGCCATTGAGAGCTGCCCTGAAGCCGCAGGCGACAAGCGCCTTCCCCCAGCATCCACCCCAGACTGGGCGTAAGAAGCAGACACCAGAGGGTTCACAGATGTGCCCTTTAAAGGATTTTTAGGCCCTTCCTCGAAACCGGTAAATCCGACTAGGATACTGCGCCATTGTGACGCTATCATAGCATATTTTTTTTGCATAAACAAGTGCATATTCACTAAGAATTTCATACGCCCAAAAGCGCCGCGCGCTCCGATTTCCGGAAAGCGCGCGGCGCTGTTCTTTTTCAGTCCCGTCAGAATTCCCGGAGCGCAAGCACGCGGGCGATCTGCTCGAGATAGGCGCGGTCTTCAAAACATGCAAGCGCTTCGACAGCCTCGGCCGTCTTCTTCTCGATGAGCTTCGAGCACTCGCCGACGCCGTAGAGGCTCACGAACGTGTTCTTGTTCTCGTCCATGTGGGTGTGCTTGCCCATTTTGTCCGCGTCTCCCAGCACGTCCAGCATGTCGTCCCGGATCTGGAACGCGAGGCCGAGCGCCTCGGCATAGACGCGCGCGGCCTCCAGCTGCGTGTCAGACGCGCCGCCGGCGATGGCGCCGACGCGGCAGGCCGCCGAGATGAGCGCGCCGGTTTTCAGCTTGTGGATCGTATAGACGTCGTCCTCGGCCAGCGTGAGCTGCTCGCCGCCGATGTCGAGCGCCTGCCCGCCGACCATGCCCTTTTCCCCTGCCGACTCGGCCATGACGCCGAGAATGCGGACGGTGACCTCGGGCGCGGCCTTCGCGTGCGCGGCTGTGTCGAACGCGGCCGTCAGCAGGCCGTCGCCCGCCAGCACGGCCATGGATTCGCCGAATATCTTGTGGTTCGTGAGCCGGCCCCGGCGGTAGTCGTCGTTGTCCATGCAGGGCAGATCGTCGTGGATGAGGCTGTAGGTATGCACCATCTCCATGGCGCCCGCGAAGGGAACGGCGGCCTGCCAGTCGCCGCCGCAGACGCGGCAGAATTCCAGCGTCAGCAGCGGCCGCACGCGCTTGCCGCCGGCCAGCAGGCTGTAGCGCATGGCGTGCAGCAGCTCCCGCTGCGGCAGGCTGTCATCCGTAAAGCAGCCGTTCAGAAACGCCTCCACAGCGGTGCGGTAGGTCTGCATCGCGGTTTTATAATCATTCATCGCGCACGAACTCCGTTTCTGCGGGACTCCCGTCCGCGCTTTTCATGAGCCGGACGACCTGCAGCTCTGCCTTGTCCAGCATCCCGCTGCATTGGCTCACCAGCTCCGTTCCCTCTTTGAAAAGGGCCAGCGCCTGCTCCAGCGGCACGTTGCCCTGCTCCATCTGTTTGACGATCGCGTCGAGCCGTGCGACCGACTGCTCGAAGGTTTTCGATTCCTCAGCCATCCGTTGTCTCCTCCTCCACCTGTTCCACCGCGGCGCGCAGGCTCCCCTGCCGCATCCGGACATAGATCCGTTCGCCGGCGTGCGTCTCGCGCGCCGACTGCAAAACCGCGCCTGTCTCTCCGCGGACGATGCTGTAGCCGCGTCCGAGCACCTTTAAAGGGCTCATGGCGTCCAGCGCGGCAGTCAGGCGGATGAACTGCTGCTTTTTTCCGGCCAGCAGCTGCTGCGAGGCCGCGAGCAGCCGCTTGTGGCTGTAGTCGAGCTGCAGCCGCTTGTCCTGTATATAATTCACAGGGCTCTGCAGCACGCGCTTTGACGCCAGCGCGTCCAGCGTCTGCCGGTCGGCCTTTAAAAGCCTTGTCATCGCCGTGCCCATGCGGGCGCGGTCGTGGAGCAGCTGCGCGCGCAGATCGTTCTGGTCGGGGGCGACCAGCTCCGCGCCGTTGGACGGCGTGGCCGCGCGCAGGTCGGCCGTGAAGTCCGCAATCGTCACGTCCGGCTCGTGGCCCACCGCGGAGACGACCGGAATTTTGGAATCGTAGATCGCCCGCGCCACGCGCTCGTCGTTGAAGGCCCAGAGGTCCTCGATCGAGCCGCCGCCGCGGCCTGTGATGATGACATCCGCGATATTCCATTTGTTCGCATAGCGGATCGCGCCCGCGATCTCGGCCGGCGCCTCCGCGCCCTGCACCCGCACGGGCAGGACGAGCACCTTGCTCAGGGGATAGCGCTTTCCGAGAATGCGGAGCATATCCATAATCGCCGCGCCCGCGCCCGAGGTGACGATGGCGATGCGGTGCGGATACGGCGGCAGCGGCTTCTTGTGCGCGCGGTCGAAGAGGCCCTCCTCCTCCAGCTTTTTCTTGAGCTGCTCGAAGGCGACGTAGAGATCGCCCACGCCGTCGGGCGTCAGGCCCGTGCAGTAGAGCTGATACGCGCCGTCGCGCGGGAACACCGTGATCCGCCCGGCCGCCAGCACCTTCATGCCGTTCTCCGGACGAAAGCGCATGCGCAGGGCGTTTCCCTTGAACATCACGCAGCGCAGCGAGCCTTCGGCGTCCTTGAGGGTGAAATAGTGGTGGCCGGACGGGTAAATTTTATAGTTGCTGAGCTCGCCGCGCACGCAGACGGCGCTGAGAAGCTCGTCGCTGTCCAGCATGGACTTGATGTATTCGTTGATCTGCGAAACCTCGAAAATTTCCTGCATCATGCCGGACCCTCCTGCAGCCAGGTCAAAACCGCGGCGCCGAGCGCGTTGTCGGTGGAATACTGCGGCGGGGCGAACACGGCGTCCAGACCGGCGCACCGCTCGCGCAGCAGCGCATTGGACGCGACGCCGCCGGAAAAAACAACCGGCAGCCCCGGATACTGCGCCAGCGCCGCATCCGTCGTGCGCAGGACGGCGGAAATGACGGACAGGAGCGCGAACCGGGCGGCGTCCTCCGGGCGATGGCCGCCGGACAGGTAGGCCGCGACCTGGTTCTGCACGCCGGAAAAAGAAAACTGCAGCCCGTCCAGCCGGACGCGGAAAAAGTCACTGCTGCCGGACTCCCGGCTCAGCGCGTCGATCGCCTTTCCCGCGGGAAAATCCAGGCCCAGCAGCTTTCCGGTCCGGTCGATGAGCTGCCCTGCGGACAGATCGCTCGTGCCGCCGATTTTCCGGGCGCACACGTTCTTTCCGTCCGGCTCCACATACAAAAGCTCCGTCGTCCCGCCGGACAGGTGCCAGGCCAGATGCGGCCGCTGCATCAGATCCATCCGGCCGGCCGACCACAGCGCCGCCGCGATGTGCCCCTGCTGGTGAGAGACGGGGCAGAACGGCACGCCGAGCGCAAGAGCCAGGTTCTCCGCCTGCGACTGCCCCGCGAGAAAGCAGGGCATGTACGACCCCTCCACCGCGCGCGGGCGCGTGCTGGCCCCGACCGCGCCGATGGCGTCGGGCGCGAGGCCGTCAAACAGCTCCCGCAGGATCTCCGGCAGCCGCTGCACATGGAAGAAGAGCGCGTCCGACTGCCGCAGCCCCAGCTCGCCCGCCCGAACGGGCAGCAGGCGCGAGCAGTTCTTCCCGTTCACGCCGTCGAAGACCGCCGCGGAGGTCGTATAGTTGCTGGTGTCCAGTGCCAGGACTCTCATTTTGCGGCTGCCTCCCGGGCGAACGTGCCGAGGATTCCGTTGACAAAGGACACGACGTCCTCGTCCTCATATTTCCGCGTCAGCTCCACCGCCTCGTTGATGGCCGCGCCGACCGGCACGTCCTCCACGTAGAGGCACTCGTACATGGACACCTGCATGATCGCGCGCGCCACGCGCGAGATCCGGCTGATGTCCCAGCCGATCGCGTATTTCCGGATATAATCGTTCAGCTCATCGCGCCGCGCCTCGACGCCCAGCAGCGTGTTTTTGACATAGTCGAGCTGCTTTTCGGGCTTTTCTGCGTAGATGTCGGCTTCGTCGCGCAGGGTCGCGTAATACGATTCGTCCAGTCGGGTTTTGAGGAGCTCCTCCGCAGACTTCCCCGTCAGCTCCATCTCATAGACCAGCTGCGCGGCCAGCTCTCTGGCGTTTGTTCTTGTCATATTCTTCTCCTAAACGATTTGACTGCTCTTTTTCAGTCTGTATATTATACCGAAAGAATTCAAAAAAAGATAGAGCGCGCGATAAAATAGAAAAATTCGTGTCATTCCGGGCGAGGGGCGAAGAGCCTTCTGCGCAGGTCTGCCCTGCGGTCCGGGTTCTTCGGCCTGCGGCCTCGGAATGACACAGCATTTTCGCGCGGCGCCCTTGCGGCGCGCTGTCGCGGTATTTACTTTTTCGTCTCTCTGGGCAGCGCGATTCCGCAGATGTTGACGTTGACCTTGTCCACATGCAGACCCGTGATCGACTCCAGGCTCGACTTCACCGCGTCCTGCACGTTCTTGGCCAGCTCAAAGACGGACTGTCCGAACTTCGCGATCACGTTGCAGTCCACCGTTAGGTTTTCCTGCTCGCCGGCGGTCAGACGGATGCCCTTGCCCAGGCTCTTTTTGCTGCTCAGCATATCGGCGATGTCGGTGCCGAAGCTCGGGCTCAGGCCGCACACGCCCTCTACCTCCATGACCGCCATTGCCGCGATCGAGCCGACCACGTCCTCGGAGATCTGGATGGTGCCGTTTTCGACGTTCTGCATGTAATATTCTTTGTTTTCTGCCATGATGGTTCCTCCTGCCGTGGGTGGCTTTCTCATTCAAATTTAAGCCCATTGTACCACAAAAGGAGAGAATTTCAACTGTTTTTCAAGATTTCACCTCGATGATCCGCAGCTGCGAGAGGCTGAAGTCCGTCTGCGAGGCGACGACGTCGGAAATCAGCGCCACGTCGTCATCGGTGAGACCGTCGGCCGGCGCGGAGACCGCGATGCTGATCGTTCCGTCTGCGATGTACGCCACGCAGTCCTCGTAGCCCTTGGCGACGATCAGGCTCTCGATCTGCGATTCGGAGAGCGCCGTCGAGACGATGGAGTTGAGCGTCTGCGAAGCCGTGTCCCCGACCTGCGTGCCGTCGTCATAGGCGATGGTCTGCTCCAGCAGGTCCACCGCGTCGCCGCGCGACTTCTGGCGGCTCAGGCGCATCTGCGCGAAATAGTCCGAAGTGCTGTCGTCCGCCGCCGTCTGCGCGGTTTCCAGGGCCTGCGCGTTGTCGTCGGACTGGCTCATGACCAGTGTGGAATCGTCCAGGACCTGCTCCTGGTTGAGCGTTTCTGTCAGTTCCGGCGTCGTCTGTTTCTTCTGATAGGACCAGTTGAGGTAGATCCCGGCGCAGACGAGCAAAAGGACGGTGGCGATCACGGCGTTTCGTTTCCAGGTTTTCATATGGCTTCCTCCTATTGACTTTTCATTTTGATAACGGTGATTTTTTCGCTTCCGAGTCCGGTCAGGCTGGAAACGGCTTCGATGATGCAGAGCCTGACCCGCGCGCTGCCGGCGCCCTGGCAGATCACGACGGCGCCCTGATAGACCGGGTACTGCGTGGCGGCCACGACGGGCGTTTTTTCCGAGCCGTTCTGCGCGGACATCACGGTGGTCGTCTCCTCGGTGCCGCCCGTCTGCGCGGTGCTGGTCTTTTTATCGGTCTGATAGATGGTTCTGGGGCCGGTCTGCAGCGTCAGCATGACGCGGACATCGCCGGCGCCCTCCATCTGGGATAAGAGCGTCTCCAGCCGCTGCTCTGTCTGCAGAAGCTCCTCCGTCTGCGTCTGGGCGGGCTCGGCCGCAGGCTGCTCCTGCTGCGTCTGCTTTTTCTGCGGCCACAGCAGCAGCGCCGCTCCGAGCAGCAGAATGAGCAGCGGGAACCGATACTTTTTAACTGCGCCGCCCGCTTTTTGCAGGAGCGGCTTCCAACGTTCCGTTTTCACCCCGAGCTCCACTCCTGTCTGTCCGCCGGTATGGCGAAGTTGTCCTCCAGATACGCCGAAAGGACGGCCTTCTGCTCCGCGGTTGCGTGACCCGTCAGGTGCACGGCCTGCGGATACGGGCTTTGGTCCCTGTCCTCCATCGTCACCTCCACCTCCAGCGTCAAGCCCATGTCGGCTGCTTTGTCCAATATATATGTTTCCGTGTTTTCCTTTATGATGGCGGAAACAAGCTCCCGGTTCCGGACTTCAACCCCGGTGCGCTGCTCCTCCGCCTGCATCCGGTATCGGGAGATGGCCTGCGCCAGCGTGTCGCCGTCCAGCCGGACAAACGGGCCCAGCGCCGCGAGGCTCAGCAGCAGGCCGCAGCTCAGCCCGGCCACCTGACGCACACCGCCCTTCGGCAGCAGCGCCATGACCGTCCCGCACAGCAGCGCCGCCGCGGACAAAGCGAGAAGATACGTTCTGACCGCACTCATCAGCCCGTCACCGTCCTGACAAAGCAGCAGCAGGAGACGAGCGCCATGAGCACGCAGCTGCCCGTCATGGCCAGCATGTAGCCCATCGCGGCGCTCATCTGCTCGAGCAGCTGCACGTGCGGCGCGCTGGCCGCTGTCCCGCCGACCGCGGCGGCGATTTTCAGTGCCAGGTAGCCGACCGCGATTCGGAAAAACGGCGCCAGACCGATGGCGAGCACGCCCAGCATTCCGAATACCCCCACAGAGTTTTTGATCGCGGCCGCGCCGGCCAGCACGCTTTCCGCCGCGTCGGAGGCGATCCCGCCCACCACGGGCAGGGCGCCGGAAACGGCCGCCCTGGCCGCCTTGACGGTCACGGCGTCGGCGGACCCGGAGAGGATGCCGGTCAGCGCCAGATAGCCGGTAAACACGTACATGACCGTCTTGAGGACGTTCTGGATCCCCCAGCCCAGCAGCTTTCGGATGCCGCTGAGACGCGCGTCCGCCATGGCGCTCTCCGCGAGCGAGAGCGCGGCGAAGGCGTAGACGAGCGGAATGAGCAGCGAACGGATGACGGACACCAGCACGCTCAGAAAAAGCGAGGAGCCGACGTACAGCGCGCTCGCGGACGTGATCGCGCCCGAAGCCGCCGCAGCCGAGGACAGCACCGGCAGCAGAAGCGCCGTGAAATTGGAGATCTCGTCGAGCGTCTGCCCGGCGGCGGAGATCATGCCGCTCAGATCCGAGGTACAGATCGCCGTGATGGCGAGCGAACCGGCCAATATCACGGCTCTGGACGACAGCCCCGTCTCCAGCGATGTGACGAACGAGCACAGGATCACCGCAGCCAGCAGCATGCAGGCGCTTTTGACGGCGGTACGGATCGCGTCCGACGAGCCGCTCAGCACATCCGACACCAGCTTCCAGAGCTGCTCGCCGAAGCCGGCGGACGAGGTGGGCGTCACCTCGCCCAGCGATTCCCGCGCGCTTTGGGAAAGCCCGCCGTAGAGGCTGTCCGTATTCAGGATTTCCGCCTCTCTGCCGGACACGTCCGCGGCGCTGCACGGAGCCGCCAGCGCCAGCACGAGCAGCGCCAGGAGAATCAGCTTTTTCAATTTACCCTCCCATCAGCTTCCGCATCAGCTCCAGAACCTGGCTTGCCAGCGGCAGCGCGGCGTAGGCCGCGAGCAGCGTTCCGCTCAGCTCCACGGCCTTCGCCAGCGACTGCTCGCCCGCGTCCAGACAGAACGCGCCGGAGATCTGCGTCAGAAGCCCGATCGCCACGGTCTTGAGAAGCGGCGAGAGCACCGCGCCGCTGAGCCCGGAAAGCGCCTGCAGCTCTTTTAAAAAAGAAAGGATGGGTGAAAGCAGCCTGGCCGCGGAGAGAAGGATCAGCGCGCAGCAGACCGCCGCAAGGCCCATCGCGTATTCCGGGCTCGTGCGCCGGAGCGCCGCATGGAGCACCGCGCCGAGCACCGCCAGCGCGCAGATTGCAAATACCTGCTCCATGTCAAAACTGGAAGAGCGTTTTGACCAGTGTGAACAGCTCGGAGATGCGCTGCACCACGATCATCAGCACCACCACCAGCCCCGCCAGCGTCGTCATCGTCGCCTGCTCCTCCCGGCCCGAACGCACCAGCACCTGGTTGAGAATGGAGACGATGATGCCGACGGCCGCGATCTTGAAGACCAGATCAATTTCCATGGCCTACACCAGAATGACCGCGATGGCCAGCCCCGCACAGACGCCGATCGTCTCGTAGCTGCGGCAGCGGGCCCGCTTTTTCTCCTCCAGCGCGTCCGATTCCGCCTGCAGCCGCCTCTGGGCGAGCTCGATGGAGCGGCACTGGCCCTCCACATCAAAGCGGCCGAGCGCCATACCGAGCGCTGTCAGCGTCTGCCGGGCCTCCGGCGAGAGCACCAGCCGCTTCTCCTCCTCCATGGCTTTTTTGAACGCCGCGGCGGGCGGGCTCGTCCGGTTCGCGCGCAGAATCCCGGCGCAGCGGGCGAACATGCCGCCGACAGCCGGCTCCGGCGACCGGGCCAGCTGCCCGAACAGCTCCGGCAGCGGCGTCATGCGGTATTGGATCTCGCTTTTCATAAACTCCAGCGCCGTGATGAGCTGTGCAAGCTGCGCTGCCTGCCGCCGAACCGACCGCGCGAAGCCGAAGCCCACGCACGACGAGGCGAGCACGATGCACGCCATGCCGAATCCCTTGAACATCTACGACATCCTTTCCGTTTCAAACGTCTTGTCCGTATGCAGCACGATGAGCTGCCCGAACAGGCCGAGCGCGAGCAGTCTGCGGTACAGCGGCCGCTTCGAGAGCTCTCCGCGTCCGGCCGCGTGCGCGGTCGCGAGCAGCCGGACGCCGCAGTAGCCGCACTGGTCCATGGCGTCCAGATCCTGCGGCGCGGTGATCTCGTCCATGGCGATCCACTGGGGATTCATCGCGCGCAGCAGATATAAAATTCCCCCCGCCTTGCTTCCGCCGGTCAGCACGTCCGTGTGCGCGCCGAGATCTCTCTGCGGCTTTCCGTGCAGGCAGGCCGCCAGCTCTCCGCGCTCGTCCGCCACACAGACGCGCTGGCCCGTGTCGGACAGGCTCCGGATGCAGTCGCGCAGAAGCGTCGTCTTCCCGCTTCCGGGCGGTCCGACGATGAGCGTGGAATCGTCCAGCCGCGGCAGCGGCTGCGTTCTGCGTACCTCGCGGGCGATGCGGATGCACACGGAGGACGGCTCCTTGAGGCTCCGGACCTCCCCGTCCGCGATGACCAGCGTGCCGCAAACGCCCACCCGGTGCCCGCCGGGCAGCACGGCATAGCCCTCCCGGAGCGTCCCGTTGGCGGCGTAGGCCGACTGCTCCGACGCGCCCAGAAGGACTGCCTCCAGATCCTCCCGCGTGACCAGCCCGAAGCCGGTACGGACCGGCAGCGGGCGTTCCGCCCCCGCGCACAGGGCGGTCGGCGGCCGGCCGAGCCGGAGCCGCAGCTCCTCGAGCGCCTGCATGTCCGTCTGATTCACGGCTTCCCGGTAGGCCTCCGGCAGCAGCTCCCAGACGGCGCTGCAATCGTTCATGCTTCTCACTTCCCGTACATTCTATTGGTGCGGAACCATGTTTATGCGCCGGCCGATGTCACAAACCATTCATAAAATATTCACGTTTTTTTCATCAGTTTGTAACGTGATTCTTCGGGAAATTACTATAATGAAGTCTGTGAGCCGCGAGGCGCATGCACAAAATGTAAGGAGTGAAAGTGAAATCATGGGTAGAAAAGCAATCGGTTCCGGAGCGAAAAGAGCGGTCAGCCTGCTGACTGCGTCCGCCATTCTGGCGGCTATGCTCACGCTGTTCTGTATGCCCGCGTTGGCGGCTGAGGGACTGGAAATGAGCACAGCCTACCCCGGACAGACGGTCAAAGCCGGCAGCGATGTATCCATCAGTCTCGACCTTGCAAACACCACCGGCAGCGGCTGTACCGCTTCCCTTTCCATCGCCTCCATCCCGGACGGCTGGACCGGCTACTTCAGCGGCAGCAGCGCCCAGATCAGCCAGGCCTATATCGCGGCCGGCGCAACGTCCACCGCGACGTTCGACGTCGCCGTTCCGCTGGACGCCAAGGAAGGCACCTATCAAATCGTCCTCAAGGCAGCGACCGCCGACGGACTGAGCAGCACGCTCCCGCTGGAGCTGACCATCGCCGAGCAGCAGGCCGGTTCCTCCACCCTGAACGTGGAATATCCCAGCCAGGAGGGCAGCGCAGCCTCGCCCTTCAGCTTCTCCGCCACGCTCGCCAACCAGACGCTCACCACGCAGTCCTACAGCCTCTCGGCGCAGTATCCCTCCGGCTGGAGCGTCACCTTTAAAACAACCAGCGACTCCACGCAGGTCGCGGCCATTTCCGTGGACGCGAAGTCCTCGGTGGGCCTGACCGTCACCGTCACGCCCGCGCAGGATGTGAAAGCCGGCGACAACACCGTTTCGCTCATCGCCGCCTCCGCCAACGAAACGCTGACGAGCGACCTGAACGTGACGATCTCCGAAACCTACAGCCTGTCCATGACCACGCAGAGCGGGCTTCTGAGCCTGGACGCGCATGCGAACAAGCCCTCCAACGTCACGCTGGAGATCACGAACAACAGCAACGTCGCCCTGGAGAACATCAATCTGACCTCCTCCATGCCGGACGGCTGGACCGTGAACTTCAGCAGCGCCACGCTCGACAAGCTCGAAGCCGGCGCGACCGCGGAGGTCACCGCCACCATCACGCCGGGCAGCGACGCCATGTCGGGCGACTACTCCGGCTCGATCAGCGCGAAGGCCTCCGAAGCCTCCAGCAGCATCGACCTGCGCGTCACGGTCAAAACGGAGACCGTATGGGGCATCGTCGGCGTCGTACTCATTGTCGTCATGATCGGCGGCATCTATCTGGTATTCCGGAAATACGGGAGACGGTGAGCATGGCCGACGAGATTATCATTCAGACACAGGGCCTTGTGAAGAATTACGGCTCCGTGCACGCGGTGGTGGGCCTGAATCTTGCGATCCGCAAGGGCGAGGTCTTCGGCCTGCTCGGACCGAACGGCGCGGGCAAAACCACCACGACCCTGATGCTGCTCGGCCTCACCGCCCCGACGGCGGGCACCGCGCAGATCGCGGGGCTCGACTGCGTGCGCAATCCCGTGGAGATCAAGAAGATCGCCGGCTACCTGCCGGACAATGTCGGCTTCTACAGCGATATGACGGGGCGCGAAAACCTGCGCTTCACGGGCAGGCTCAACGGCCTCGGCGGACAGGAGCTGGAAACGCGCATCGACGGGCTGCTCGCGCGCGTCAACATGACGGAGGCCGCCGACCGCAAGGCCGGCACCTACTCCCGCGGCATGAAGCAGCGGCTCGGCATCGCGGACGTGCTGCTCAAGGACCCGCAGATCGTCATCATGGACGAGCCGACGCTCGGCATCGACCCCGAGGGCATCCGCGAGCTGATGGCCCTCATCCGCGAGCTGTCGGAGAAGGACGGCAGGACTATCCTGATCTCCTCCCATCAGCTCTATCAGGTGCAGCAGATCTGCGACCGCGTGGGCATCTTCGTGCGCGGCCACCTGATCGCCTGCGGCCGCATCGAGGATCTGGGCAAGCAACTCCAGAGCGACCAGAGCTATGTGCTCGAGCTCGGCGTCCGGCCGGACACCCCGGAGCTCAAGACGTTTCTGGAGAGCTTCCCCGGCGTTGTGCAGGCGCGTTTTGAAAACAGCCTCTACACGCTCCAGACAAACGGCGACATCCACACCGAGTTGACCCGCGCGCTGCTGGACAAGCACTTCGACGTCTATCATCTCCATCAGCGCGGCGGCGATCTGGACGAGATCTACAGAAGATATTTTGAAAAGGCAGGTGAGCAGAATGGAAGCCAGCACGAGTCTACCGAGCAAGCCGTCGAGAAAAAGCACCGGCGCGTATAGCAGCGGCATGGCGGCGCTCTATCAGAAGGAGATGTCCGACCACATCAACAGCCCGCGGTTTCTCATCGCGTTTATCCTGCTGCTGGTAGCCAGCGCCGCCAGCATCTACGGCGCCGTATCCTCGCTTGCCAGCGCGGCGGGCAGCGCCGACAGCGCCAGCAGCGTCAGCAGCGACTATCTGTTTTTGAGCCTGTTTACCACAAGCGGCAGCTCGATCCCGTCGTTTGCCTCGTTTCTCGCGTTTCTGGGGCCGCTGGTCGGCATCGTGCTGGGCTTTGACGCCGTGAGCCGCGAGCGCTCGCAGGGCACGCTCAACCGCCTTGTTTCGCAGCCAATCCACCGCGACAGCGTCATCAACGGCAAATTCCTCGCGGGCGTGAGCGTGATCTTCCTGCTGGTCTTCTCCCTCGGCTTCTTCGTCTGCGGCTTCGGGATCATCTACATCGGCATCGCGCCGACGTGGGAGGAGATCATCCGCATTCTCGCGTTCCTGCTGCTGACCGTGATATACGCCTCGTTCTGGCTGGGTCTGGCCATCTACTTCTCCACCGTCTGCCGCCACGCGGCGACCGCGGCGCTCGCCTGCATCGCGATCTGGATCTTTGTATCCTTCTTCCTGAGCATGATCGCAGGGGCGATCGCCAGCGCCGTCTATCCGCTGACGGGCTACGGCGCACTCTACAACCAGCTCAGCAACTACAATCTGACGCTCTGGCTCGAACGCGTCTCGCCGTACTATCTGTTCTGCGAGGCGATCTCCACGATCCTCAACCCGAATGTGCGCTCGCTCGGCATCACGAGCATGAACGCCTATTCCGGCGCGGTGGCAAGCTACCTCTCCGTCGATCAGAGTCTGCTTCTCATCTGGCCGCACGTGGTCTGCATGCTGGCGCTGACGCTTTTGTTCTTCGTTTTATCCTACGTCTCGTTTATGCGCCAGGAGATCCGCGCGAACTGACCGCTGCGCAAAAAAGAAGTCATTCCTAGCTGGAATGGCTTCTTTTTTTATTCTGGAATTACGCCGTTCTTGGAGCGCTTGCCGGTGATGGAATACTCGACCCACTCGGCAATGTTCGTGGCGTGGTCCGCGATGCGCTCGAGGTATTTCGCGGCCATGAGGAAGTCCACGCAGTACTCCCCCGGCCGTTCCTCCCGGCCGATCAGCTCGATCAGCTCCTTTTTAATGCGGTCGAACCAGTTGTCCACCACGTCGTCGTAGACGATCACTTGCCTGGCCAGCGCCAGATCCTGCCGCACGAAGGAGTCGATGCTCCCCTTCACCATCCGGATCACCTCGGCGGACATGGCCTGCAGGTCCTGCATGTCCTTCTCCGCATGGCCGCGCATGTAGGGCGCGAGCTCGGCGATGTCCGAAGCCTGGTCGCCGATGCGCTCCATGTCGGAGATCATTTTGAGCGCCGACGAGACGCGCCGCAGGTCGCTCGCGACGGGCTGCTGGCGCAGCAGCAGCTTGAGGCACAGCGATTCGATCTCCCGTTCTCTGCGGTCGATGCCGGAGTCCACCTCGAAAACCCGCCGGGTGAGCGCCTGGTCGTTATTATCCAGAGACGCCACCGCGCAGGTGATGACCTCCTCGCAGGCATCGCCCATCGATACCAGCTCGGTGTGCAGCAGCTCGAGCTGCTGTTCATATTCGTTCCGCATCATCCGAACCTCCCCGATATGTAATCCTCGGTCTTCTTTTGCGCGGGCATGCTGAAAATCTTTTCCGTGCTGCCGAATTCGATCAGCTCGCCCAGCAGGAAGAACGCGGTCCTGTCGGAAATCCGCGCCGCCTGCTGCATGTTGTGCGTGACCATGACGACGGTATACTGCTTTTTCAGCTCTGCGATCAGATCCTCGATTTTCGATGTGGAGATCGGATCGAGCGCCGAGGTGGATTCGTCGAGCAGCAGGATTTCCGGCTTCACCGCGAGCGCGCGCGCAATACACAGCCGCTGCTGCTGGCCGCCCGAAAGGCCCAGCGCGCTCGCGCGCAGCCGGTCCTTGACCTCGTCCCAGATCGCCGCCTCGTGCAGGGATTTCTCCACCAGCTCGTCGAGCTTTTTTCGCTCCCGCGTCCCGTGCGTGCGCGGGCCGTAGGCCACGTTGTCGTAGATGCTCATGGGAAACGGGTTGGCCTTTTGAAAGACCATGCCGATCTGCCGGCGGAGCGCGGTCACATCCGTTCCGGGGGCGTAGATCTCAGCGCCATGATACAAGACGCCGCCGGTGTGGCGCGCGCCGGGTACGAGGTCGTTCATGCGGTTGAGCGTTTTGAGAAACGTGGATTTTCCGCAGCCGGACGGCCCGATCAGCGCCGTCACCTCGTTTTCTGGGATCGACGCCGTGATCTCATGCAGCGCCTGGTGTTCGCCGTACCAGAGGCTCAGCTTCTCTGTTTTCAGGATTTCCGACATACAGGCGCCTCCCGTTTTTTGAATTTTTTCGCGGCCCTGTCCGCCGCCAGATTGAGCAGGAGCGTCAGCAGCAGAAGCAGACACGCGATCGCAAAGGCGACCCCTGTCTCGCCGCGTTCGCTGGCGTAGACATACAGCGCGACCGTCAGGGTGGCGGAGGAGGACTGGAGCGAGCCGGCGAAGTCGTTGAGCACAAACCCGAAGCCGGCTGTAAACAGCAGCGCGGCCGACTCGCCCACGATGCGCCCCGCCGCCAGAATGCAGCCCGTCAGGATGCCGTCCATCGCGTTCGGCAGTACGACCGTGCGCACCACGCGCCATTTTCCCGCCCCCAGCGCCAGCGCGCCCTCCCGCCAGGCGTCCGGGACGGTTTTCAGGCTCTCCTGCGTCGTGCGGATGATGGTCGGAAGAATCATGACCACAAGCGTCAGGCCGCCCGCCAGGATGCCCTCCTGCAGGCCCAGAAGCTGCAGAAACACCAGCATTCCCACGAGCCCGAAGAGGATCGACGGGATGCCGGTGAGCGTCTCGGTGGCAAATTCAATGACGCGCACCAGCCGTCTGCTCACGGCGTATTCCGTCAGATAGACCGCCGCGCCGACGCCGACCGGCAGCGCGATGACAAGGGCTACGAAAATGATATAGAGCGTATTGAGGATGTTGGGGAGAATGCCGATGGTGTTCTGAAGATAGCTCGACTGCGTGGAGACGAGCTTCCAGGTGAGGCTTCCCAAGCCCCTGTATAAAATCTCGCCGATCATCGTCAGCAGGATGCAGCAGGTCAGACCGGCGCAGAAATACAGCAGTCCCCTGCGCGCTTTGTCGCGCGCGAGTCTCTTTGCCATGCCGGTGTCTTTCAACGGCGTCCGCCTCCTTTTTTGATGACGAGATTCAAAAACGCATTGAGCAGCATGATGAACAGGAACAGCACCAGCCCGATGGAGAAAAGCGCCTGCCGCTGCAGGCTGCCCACCGCCGCATAGGACATCTCCGACGCGACCGCCGTCGTCAAAAAGCGCACCGAGCGAAAGAGGCCCGGCATATTGGCGACATTGCCGGAGACCATGATGATCGCCATAGCCTCGCCGATGGCTCGGCCGAGTCCCAGAACGATCGACGCGGCGACGCCGCTCCTGGCTGCCGGGAGGGACACACGGAACCACGTCTCCGTGCCGGTCGCGCCCAGCGCCAGCGACGCCTGCTCGTATTCCTCCGGAACCGCGCGCAGCGCGTTCTCCGAGACGCTCACGATGGAGGGCAGAATCATCACGGCCAGCACGAGGATCGCCGCCAGCAGGCACGCGCCGGAGGAGAGGCCGAACAGCCTCTGGATCGCAGGCACGAGCAGGATCATGCCGACCAGACCGTAGACGACCGACGGGATGCCCGCCAGCAGCTCCACCGCCGTGTGCAAAAGCGAAGCGGCCCGCGGCGGCGCCGCCTTGGCCAGGAATACCGCCGTCAGCACGCCGAGCGGGACGCCCAGCAGCGCCGCGCCGGCCGTCCCGTAGATGGAGGTCAGGATAAACGGCAGAATCCCGTAGGCGGGCTCCGAGAAGGTCGGAGCCCACTTCATGCCGAACAGGAACTTCCAGAGCCCGATCTCCCGGATGGCCGGGAGACCCGCGATGATCAGATAGACGCTGATGAGCAGGACGAACGCCACGCTCACGATTCCGCAGAGCAGGAACACCATGCGCATGAGCTGCTCGAGCGCCGCCTTCCGCTTTCTCATTTTGCAGTCGGTACCGCGCCCGCATTGGTGATGAGCGCCGCCGCGGCCTTGGAGGTCGCGAAATCGAAGAAGGCCTGCGCCGCGTCGGAGAGCTTGGCACCGTCCTTGGTGACAAGGTTGAAGGGCCGCTGAATGGCGTAGGTACCGTCAAGGACTGTCGCCTCCGAGCATTCCACCCCGCCGACCGTCAGGATCTTGATGCCGGCCTGTCCCTGCGCAGCCGAGAGCGAGGCATAGCCGATCGCGTTCTTGCTGTTTTTGACCGCCTCGATGACGGCGCCTGTCGAGGTCAGCTCCTGCGCGAGCACGCATTTGTCTGCCGTGCCGGTGATGGATTCAAAGCCGTCCCGTGTGCCGGAGCCGGACTCGCGGCCGATGCAGGAGATCTCCAGGTCTTCCCCGCCGAGGTCCTTCCAGTTTTTTGTCTCGCCGGTAAAGGCCGAGGCGATCTGATCGAGGCTGATGTCGCCGAGCGAATTGTCCGCGTTGACGATGATCGCGATGCCGTCGAGCGCGATCGTGGTGGCGGTCAGCCCTGTCTCGGTATCCTTGAGCTTTCTGGACGCCAGACCGATGTCGCACGTACCGTTCATCACGGCTTCGATGCCCGTGCCGGAGCCGGTGGCGTCGTAGGTCACTTTCACGCCGGGATTGTCGGACATAAACTGCTCCTGCAGCGCGCCGATGACTTTTTCCATCGAGGTCGAGCCGTTCGTCGAAACGGTTCCGCTTTTCCCCTTTGCCGCGCATGCGCACAGCGCCGACGCGGCCAGAGCCGCGGCCAGAAGAACTGCGAGAATTTTTTTCATTTTTAACTCCTCATTTCATTTTGGATTCTCACTTTTGAGTACGCCCTTATTTAACCGCATCGACTTTAAATCCGAAGTCCGAACCGCGTAAAATGAGGTTTAAATCTTCCGCAGAAATGTTAAAATCAGGTGTTTATTGTAAAAAAACATCCTCCAGCCTGTCGGCTGAAGGATGTTTCGGGGTGTTTCAAAAGCCTTGCAAATAATCGGTCAATCCACGTTCTTGGTTGCGACCACGTTCACGCCGGTGTCGGCCGCATTGCGTTCGATCACGTCGCCGATGCGGACGGGGGCCTGCGCGGACACGTTTTTAAGCGACTTCATGACTGCGAAGATCTTCGACTTCGGCACGTCGGTCTCCGTCTTGCAGGAGACGGTGACGGCGCCCGTCCGGCTGCCGGAGACGCGGACGCTGCTCGTCACGATCCGGGTCGGGTTGGTGACCTCCTTGCGCGCGTATGTATTGCCGTTCTCGCAGGTGTTGCCCGCGACCTCGATCACGGTGCCGTCGTTCATTGTCACGCGGACGGCGCAGCCCATCGGGCAGCCAATACAGGTCAATTCGATGATGTTCATGGTTACGCCTCCCCGACCTTGATGGTGATTTTCCGCATGTCCGGATGCGCGTCCAGCACGGCGCGGGTCAGCACGACCTGCTCCATTTCGCCGGGGGCCATAATCCGGCGCTTGCGCGTGAGCACGGCCTCATCGTCCAGGAACACGCGCACAACGCGGTTTTTCATCACGGCGCCGACGCGGTAGCGGATGGTGAGATTGCCCTCCACGCGCTTCGGATCGACGGTACACGGCACCGTATAGCGGGGTCCGCCCTCGAACGCGATGGGAAGATCAGACCGCTCGCCGTCGGTGCAGCCCGCCGCCACATAGGCAGCGGCCGCGCGGCCTGCGGCGGCCGCCTCCTCGCTCACATAGTCCACGAGGTCGTGCACATGCAGCACGTTGCCGGCCGCAAAGACGCCGGGGACGGAGGTCTCCAGGCTCTCGTTGACGACGGGACCGCTGGTGACGCGGCTGATCTCCGCGCCCATGCCGCGCGTGAGCTCGTTTTCCGGGATCAGGCCGCAGGAGAGCAGCAGCGTGTCGCAGTCGTAATGCTCCTCTGTGCCGGGAATCGGCTTGTTGTGCTCGTCGACCGCCGCGATGGTCACGCCGGAGACGCGCTCTTTGCCCTCGATGTCCACGACCGTGTGGCTGAGCTTGAGCGGAATATCGAAATCGTTCAGGCACTGCACGATGTTGCGCTTGAGGCCGCCGGAGAACGGCAGCAGCTCCGCCACCACGAGCACCTTCGCGCCCTCGAGCGTCATGCGGCGCGCCATGATGAGGCCGATGTCGCCGCTGCCCAGAATGACCACGCGCTTGCCGGGCATGTAGCCCTCGATGTTGACGAGCCGCTGCGCCGTGCCGGCGCTGTAGATGCCAGCCGGGCGGAAGCCGGGGATGTTGAGCGCGCCTCTGCTGCGCTCGCGGCAGCCCATGGTCAGGATGATCGCCGCGGCCTCCAGCTGGAACAGGCCGTCCGTCTTGTTGAGCGCGGTCACAGTCTTGTCTTTGCCGATACTCAGGACCATCGTGTTGAGCTTGTATTCGATTCCGCGCTCTTTCACCTGCACGATGAAGCGCTCCGCGTATTCCGGGCCGGTCAGCTCCTCGTGAAAGGTGTGCAGTCCGAAGCCGTTGTGGATGCACTGGTTGAGGATGCCGCCGAGCAGATTGTCACGCTCGAGGATCAGAATGTTCTTCTGTCCGGCGTCGTGCGCCGCGACTGCCGCGGCCAGTCCGGCCGGGCCGCCGCCGATGATGACGATGTCGTATTTTTTCATTGCGCGCCTCCCGAAATCTGGTCCTTTGCCAGGCCGACGATCAGCTTCGACGCACCGCCGCATTTGGTGATCTCGCTCTGATCGACGCCCAGCTCCCTGGCCAGAATCTCCATCACACGCGGGCTGCAGAAGCCCGCCTGGCACCGGCCCATGCCGGCGCGCGTGCGGCGTTTGACGCCGTCCAGGCTTTTCGCGCCGAGCGGACGGCGGATCGCGTCGAGGATCTCGCCCTCCGTCACGGTCTCGCAGCGGCAGATCACGCGGCCGTAGGCGGGTTCCTTCCGGATCAGCTCGTTGTATGCCTCCGGGCTCAGCTTCTTGGGATCGAGAACGCCCTTGCGCGTGCCGTTGTAGCCGGGATTCGGCTTCAGGCCCAGCTTGTCGCGCAGCAGGTCGGCGACCGTGAGGCCAATGGCGGGCGACGAAGTCAGGCCCGGCGATTCGATGCCCGCGCAGTCGATGAACTGCGGCGCGTCCTTCAGCTCGCCGATGCAAAACTCATGGTGATCCTCATGCGCGCGCAGGCCGGCAAAGCTTGTGATGACCTGCCGGATCGGCAGTCCGTCCACCGTGTCGCCCGCTTTTTCAATCAGCTCGTTCAGGCCCTCGGCCGTCGTGTTGACGCCCTCGCGGTCCTCGATGTCGATAGCGGTCGGGCCGACGATCGTGTTGCCGTGCACGGTCGGACTGACCAGCACGCCCTTGCCGTACTTGCCGGGGAGCTGGAAGATGGTGTGTCTGACAAAATCGCCGGTCGTCTTATCGAGCAGGCAGTAGTCGCCGCGCCGCGGGGTGATGTGGATTTTCTCCGCGCTCACCATGTTGTGGATCACGTCGGAGTAGAGGCCGGCCGCGTTCACGACATAGCGCGTGTCGAGAATGCCGCGGTTCGTCTGCACCGCCCAGCCGTCCTTGTTGCGGGAGATCCCGGTGAACTCGGTGTTGAAGCGGAACTCCACGCCGTTCGTATACGCGTTCTCCGCCAGCGCGATGGTCAGGTTGAACGGGCACACGATGCCGGCGGTGGGCGCCCACAGGGCTGCGACGGCGTTCTTGCTTACGCGCGGCTCCAGCTCGTGCAGGCGCACGGCGTCCACGATCTCGAGCTCCTGCACGCCGTTGGCCACGCCGTTCTCATACAGCTCGTGCAGCTTCGGCAGATCCTCCTCGTGCATGCACACGACGAGGCTCCCATTCTGGATGAACGCGAAATCGAGCTCCCTGGCCAGTGCCGGGAACATGAGATTCCCTTTCAGGTTCATTTCCGCCATCAGGCTGCCGTGCGCGGCGTCAAACCCGGCGTGGACGATGGCGCTGTTCGCCTTGGACGTGCCGCAGCAGACGTCCTCCGCGCGCTCGATGACGCAGACCCTGGCGTCATACCGGGACAGATAGCGCGCCACCGAGCAGCCGGTCACGCCCGCGCCGATAATTACGATGTCATACACAGGAAGTTGCCTCCTTTATTTGCTGGGTTTTTTGCAAAAAAGGCCGGACAGCCCCTTCCCTCTGGTAAGAGGTCGGACTGCCCGGCACGTTTCTCATGGGGCGATGATGTAATTGTTCAGATTTTCATTACCAGGGAATCAGGTTGTAGACGAGCACAGCCAGCAGACCGCCGAGGATCGGCCCAAAGATGGGGACGATCAGGCCGTACTTGAAGTTGCTCGAGCCCTTGCCCTTGATCGGCAGAATGGCGTGCGCAAGACGCGGGCCAAGGTCACGGGCGGGGTTGATGGCGTAGCCGGTGAGGCCGCCCAAGCTCATGCCGACGGAGACGATGATGCCGAATACCAGCAGCTTCGCGACGCCCGCGTTCAGCTCGGGAACCTGGCTCAGGCCGAGGATCGTGAAGACGAGGACGAACGTACCGATCAGCTCGCTGAGCAGATTGCGGAACATGTTGGGAACAGCCGGACCGGTGGAGAACACGCCAAGCTTGGTTCCGGGCTCCTGGGTAGCGTCGAACTGATCCTTGAAGAGGACGTACACGAGGCAGGCGCCGACAAACGCGCCGGCGATCTGCGCGACGATGTAGCCGGGGACCATCGCCCAGTCAAAGCTGCCGTTGACAGCCAGAGCGATCGTCAGGGCCGGGTTGAAGCTCGCGCCGGAGGCCGCGCCGAATACGAACGCGGGAAGCATGACGGCAAGGCCCCAGGCCAGTGTGATCTGAATGGAGCCGGCGCCCTTCATGCCGGACTTATTCAGGGTGACGTTGGCGACGACGCCGTCGCCGAGCAGGATCAGAAGCATTGTACCGACAAATTCTGCAACATACGGTAACATGTAATGAATTCCTCCTTCTCAAATTCTTTTCTCTGTTTTATTCCTTTGCCCAGCCGTAGGCGCACTTGACAGCCTTGTTCCAGCCCTTGACGCGTTCCACACGCTCCGTCTCGGCGATCTCGGGCTTGAACACGCGGTCGATTGCCCAGTTCTTGATGACGTCTTCCTTGTCGCGCCAGTAGCCGACGGCAAGGCCCGCCAGATACGCGGCGCCCATGGCCGTGGTCTCGACGCAGGTCGGACGCATGACGGGCGCGTTGATGATGTCGGCCTGGGTCTGCATCAGGTAGTTGTTGGCGCAGGCGCCGCCGTCCACCTTCAGAGCCGCCAGATCGATGCCGGAGTCAGCCTTCATCGCGGTCAGAACGTCGTTGACCTGGTAGGCCAGGCTGTCGAGCGTTGCGCGGATGATGTGGTACTTGTTGCAGCCGCGGGTCAGGCCCACGATGGTGCCGCGCGCGTATTGATCCCAGTGCGGCGCGCCGAGGCCGGTGAAGGCGGGTACGACATAGCAGCCGTTGGTGTCCTTGACCTTTTTGGCCATGTACTCGGAATCGGGCGAGGAGTCGATGACGCGCAGCTCGTCGCGCAGCCACTGGATGGCGGCGCCGGCCACGAAGATGGAGCCCTCGAGCGCGTAGTTGACTTTTCCGCCGAGGCCCCAGGCGATGGTGGTGACCAGGCCGTTCTTGGAGAAGACGGGCTTTTCACCGGTGTTCATCAGCATGAAGCAGCCGGTGCCGTAGGTGTTCTTCGCCTCGCCGGGCTGGAAGCAGGTCTGGCCGAACAGAGCGGCCTGCTGGTCGCCGGCCGCGCCGGTAATGGGGATCGGACCGCCGAGCAGCGACGGATCGGCTGTGCCGAACAGACCGCTGGAGGGCATCGGGGTCGGGAGCATGCACTTCGGGATGTTGAGCTCGTGCAGGATCTCGTCGTCCCAGGTCAGGGTGTTGATGTTGAAGAGCATCGTGCGCGAGGCGTTGGAGTAGTCGGTGGCGTGGACTCTGCCGCCGGTCAGCTTCCAGATCAGCCAGGTTTCGACGGTGCCGAACAGCAGCTCGCCGCGCTCCGCGCGGTCGCGCACGCCGGGCACGTTCTCAAGGATCCAGCGCAGCTTCGTGCCGGAGAAGTAGGCGTCGATCACGAGGCCCGTCTTGGCGCGGAAGGTATCGGTCAGGCCCTTCGCCTTGAGGGTATCGCAATACTCGCTGGTGCGGCGGCACTGCCAGACAATCGCATGGAATACGGGCTCGCCGGTCTTCTTGTCCCACACAATGGTAGTCTCGCGCTGGTTGGTGATGCCGATGGCGGCGATGTCGGCGGCCGTTGCGCCGATTTTCTGCATGGCCTCCACCGCAACGCCGAGCTGCGTCGCCCAGATCTCGTTGGCGTCATGCTCCACCCAGCCGGGCTTCGGGAAGTACTGCGGGAATTCGCGCTGTGCAACACTGCACATCTTGCCTTGCTCGTTGAACAAAATGCAGCGGTTGGAAGTGGTACCGGAGTCCAGTGCCATTACATATTTTGCCATAATCGATAGATCCTCCTCTTTTCTGATTAGTCCTGTCGAGTTCGGTTGTGATTCTCTGCTGTTCTCAGCATAACACATTTGCTGGAAAACGTCATTAGACAAGGTTTCGCATTTGTCAAAACGTCCGAAGCCGTCGTTTTTATTCGCTACTGTTTTATTGATTTTGTACAAATTGTCCTGCTCAGCAGGCCACAGAGCTCATCGGCCTCCTCGCTCCGGCGCTGTACACCCCGCGCCCCTGCAGAATATTGACGACCGCGCAGACGCGGCGGAGGCAGTCGTCCGTGTCGATCCGGGAGCGCTCCATCAGAAGGCACAGGAAGCTGTCGATGAGCGTTGTGGAGGCGAAGTCCAGCGCGATCTCCTCGTCGTCGGAGAGCGGCTCCTTCCTGCCCGTGCCGTAGAGCAGCCGCTGCATCTGCGGGCGGGTATAGGGCAGCGCCAGCTCCTGGATCTTTTTTCTGCCGAGCGCCTCGGCGATCCGCCTGTAAAAGATCTGGTTGTCCTTGATGGCGTTCAGCAGTTCACCGCACCAGCTCTCAAACGGCTGCTCGCGCCGGTACGTCAGCTGCCGCTTGAGCTGCTGTGACACGTCCCATTCCAGCACGTCGTAGATGTCCTGGAAATGATAATAAAAGCTCTGTCTCGTCATATCCGCCCGCTGCATAACATCCTGTACCGTGATTTTCGACATGGGCTTCGTCTGAATCAGCTCCCGAACCGTCAATGCAATCTTGTTTTTCGTTTCACAGCACACGTTCGTTCCCTCCCCTATTCCAGTACACCGCTTACTTTACATCTTCCATGCTGTGGGGTCTGTGGTGGAAATCGCAAGCGCGCCGGCCTCCAGCGCCTGCAGGATCTCCTGTTTTTCCGTGATGAGTCCGCCTGTCAGGACCGGCAGGCCTGTTCCGGCGCGGACCTTCCGGATCATGGACGGCATCAGGCCGGGCAGCACGTCCAGCGCGTCGGGATGCAGGCCTTTCTGATTCAGAATTTCCTTGAGCGCCATCGAGTCAATTAAAAATACACGCAGGACCGCGAACATATGCAGCTTTTTTGCCCGCTGCACGAGCGCGGGCCGCGTGGATATGATGCCGTCCGCCTTTGTCGCCTCGCAGATATAGTCCACGGAGATCTCCTTCGCCGACAGGCCGAGGATCAGATCCACATGGACGACGGCGATCTTTCCGGCCTGGTGAATCCTCGCCACGATGCCCGGAATGCTGCAAACGTCGCCGTAAAGCACAAACACCATCCGCACATCCGCGTTCAGGCATGCCTCCAGTCCGGCGTCGTCCCGGATCGCTGCGATGATCGGATTTTGCTCGAGCGCCTCATAAATCTCATTTTCCACTATTTAACTCCCTTTCCACCTCTTTACACTCCATAAAAAAGAGCAGGCAAAAGACGGACCCTGTAAGGCCGTTTTCCCTGCTCTCGACTCTAGGCATGTGATTCAGTTGTACCCGCCAGTGAAACGCTTACGTCGCGGTTTTCCGAAGCAGCGTGCAGAGCTCCGGCAGGGTCATCCCGCCGATGGCCTGCACCTTTCCGCCGGACAGCACGACCGGAACGCGCTGGATTTCATATTTTTCCACGAGCTGCGGATAGAGGTTTGCGTCGATCATATGCGCGGTCACATTGGGATTCTCGAGCGCTGTGCGCTGGGCGTCCATCACAAGCCTTGCGCAGTGCTGGCAGCCGAGAGAAACGCAGATCTGAAGAACGACGGGTTTCTTGATTTTCGCAATGTCGCGGAGCGTCGGCTTGTCGAGGGGCTTCGCCGCGCCGCCTGCCGCCAGAACGGCGGTTACAAAGCTCGACAGCTCGTGCCCGCCGGGCACGCCGTGAAACACGGCGCGGCAGAAGCCGCCTTCGTTCCACAGGCCCGTGGCCGGCAGAAAGGCGGCGTCCAAAAGTTCCTTCTGCCCGTCATCCGGCTCCCGGAGCAGCAGGCTGGCAGACAGCGACGTGAAATGCCGCAGGAACCGATGCATTTCCTCGCTTTTTTCATCCGCGCCGCCCAAAAATACCAGCGTGACCGGCTTTTGCAGCGGCGCCAATATGCCTTCGAGCTGCGCCTCCAGCGCTTCCGAGATCAGCGGACTTTTCTCCGCTTCCGCATGCTCGCTCACAGCATCCCCACCAGATCCAGACTCGGCGTCAGTGTTTCCTCGCCCGGATGCCACTTGGCAGGACACACCTGGTCGCCGTGCTCGGCGACAAAACGGGCGGCCTGCAGCTTTCTGAGCAGCTCGTCGGCGTTGCGGCCGATGCCCATGTCGTTGATTTCATAGAGAACGACCTCGCCGGCCGGATTGAGCAGGAATGCGCCGCGGTATGCCTGTCCGCAGCTCTCGTCCAGCACGCCGTACTGCCTCGCCAGGACGCCGGCAGGATCGGCCAGCATCGGATAGGCGATTGCGCGGATGGTCTCGGAGGCGTCGGCCCAGGCCTTGTGGACGAAGTGCGTGTCCTCGCTGACGGAATAGACCTCACAGCCCTCGGCCTGGAACTGCGGATACATCCGCGCCAGTTCCTTGAGCTCCGTGGGACAGACAAACGTAAAATCGGCCGGATAGAAAAACAACAGCGACCAGTGGCCGAGAAGGTCTTGATCCGACACCTGCCGGAAAGCGCCTTTCTGATAGCACCAGACGCTGAACGGAGCCAGAGGCTCATGCAGCAGACTCATAAATCATTCTTCTTTCAATACACATGAAAATACAGTGCTTCTCACCTTCTTTATACAAGATAACATAAGTGTCAAAAATTGTCCAGCAATTTTTTAAATATTTGTTGATTTTTTCACTCTTTCCAGATAAACTAAGGGTGTCAAGAGTTCGGTTGGATCACAGATCAGTAAAACCCACAGAAAGGAGCATGCGATATGAGTAAGAAGAAGGATCTCGGTCTTAGCAATATGAACGGTATGACCAAAGAGGACGACAAGACCTGCGGCCTGAGCGATATGAACTGCCTGGGCGAAAAAGACGATAAGGACTGCGCCCTGGACGACATGAACTGCAAGGGAAAGGACGATCAGTCCGTCTGCAGCCTGGACGATATGAACTGCCAGGAGAAGGACAATCCGTAATCTCCGAATTCGCGACGATCGGGGCTGCTGCAGGATGACTTGCAGCAGCCCCGTCTTTTTTTATTCCGTGTTTCCGGAGAACGCTTCGCGCAGGGCCGCGAAGAGCTTCTTGGGATCGATCGGCTTGATGACATGCGCGTTCATGCCGGCCTCGCGGCAGCTTTGGATGTCCTGCTCGAAGGCGTCGGCCGTCATGGCGATGATCGGGATCGACGCGGCGTCCGGACGCGCCATGGCGCGGATGAACCGCGCGGCTTCCACGCCGTCCATCACCGGCATTCGGATGTCCATGAGGATCGCGCTGAACTCGCCGGGCGCGGATGCCCGGAAGCGCTCCGCGCCGAGCTTTCCGTTTTCCTCCCAGACGATCTGGACTCCCTGCTCCTCGAGAAGAATCCGCGCGATCTCGGCGTTCAGGCTGTTGTCCTCGCAGAGCAGCACGCGGTGTCCGGCGAGGATCGCATTGTTCTCCTGCGGCAGCAGCACGGCCTCGGCCTTTTCCGCGGGCAGCAGCGGAAGCTCCACGCAGAACTCCGAGCCGACGCCCGGCGTGCTGGAGACGTCCACCGTGCCGCCCATGCAGGTGACGATCCGCTTGACGATGGCGAGCCCCAGCCCGGTGCCGAGAACGGTCTTGCTCTCGGGGCGGTGCTCCTGCGTAAAGGCGTCGAAAATCTGCGGCAGAAAGTCGGGATAGATGCCGATGCCGTTGTCGCGCACCGTCATCCGGCAGTTGCGGCCTTCATGCGCGGGCTCCAGCATCTCGACGGAGGCGACGATCGTGCCGCCCGAGGGCGTATATTTGATCGCGTTGGACAGCAGATTCAGGAAAACCTTCTGGAATTTCAGCTTGTCCGCCAGAACCGTCTGCTCCGGGAACGCCGGCGGCTGCTTGACGATGTGCAGATTTTTGATCTCCGCCGAGGGGCCGAGCGAGGTCAGCACGGCGTCGGCCATGTCGCAGATGCGCACGGGCTCGGGCGCGAGCACGAATTTCCCGCTTTCGATCTGGGAGAGCTCCAGCGTGTCGTTCACGAGGTCGAGCAGCAGCTCGCTCGAGGAGAGCACCTTTTCCATGTAGTCCTGCTTCTTCTCCGGGTCGCGCTCGTGCAGCGCCAGGCCGGTGAAGCCCAGGATGCCGTTGATCGGCGTGCGCAGGTCGTGGCTCATGCTCGAAAGAAAACTCGATTTGGCTGCGTTGGCGCGGTCTGCCTCCAGCTTGGCCTCCCGGAGCCGCTCGATCTGCAGGTGCTCGCTCTCGTACTGCTTTGTGATGTCGCTTTTACAGAGGAAAATCGTATCCTGCCGCTCGTCGAGATAGGAGAACTGCAGCAGCTTCTGCAGATGCTGCCCGTCCTTGCGGATCATCGAGTAGGAGAACGGATAGATCGGCGCTGTTTTCAGCGCCTCCCGGATCACCTCGAGGCGCAGGCCCTTCCGCACCGCGTCCCGCTGGTCCGGCACGATGATGCGGTCGATGTCGCATTCGATGGACTCCTGGTAGTCCTCGTACTGCTCACAGTCCATGCCGTAGCGCAGCTTCTTGATGCGGAAAAAGCGGCATTTTCCGGTTTTGACGTAGAGCAGTCCCACCACATCGTAGCCGAGCATGGTCAGCCGCGACAGGATTTGCTCCTCCAGCACCTTCTCCGTGATGTCGTAGGCGCAGATGTAGCACTCCACGTGCCCGGAATCGCGGGACTGGAAGGTGCTGACGCTCACATGCACCCAGAAGGGCATCTGCCCGTTTTCATCCCGCCGGTATTCCAGATTGAAGCTGCGCTCCCCTTCCTTAAAGCAGCGCAGCAGGCGCTCGCGGTCGAGCATCTGCGCCAGTTTTTCCCGTTCCTCCCGGAAAAACGGCGCGCCGCTCAGAATGGCGCACGCCTCGCCGTAGGCGCCGTCCTCCGGCACCTGCAGGGCCCTTGCGGAATAGGCCGCGTACGAGAGCGTCCGGTTGGCCGTGAGATCAGAATGCCATTTTGCCAGCAGCCGGTTTCCGGCGTCCTGCGCGCGCAGCGAGTCCGCACGCGCCTCCGTCCGCCATACGGGCGGCGCGCTCTGTTCGCCCGCCAGGGGCAAATAGGTCAAAAACAGCCGCCCGGACCGGTCGCTTACACCGCTGCACGAGACACGGAGGGAGATTCCCGGCTGCACGCGCAGGCGATAGGCGCTTTTGCACGCCTCGTCCGGATAGAGCGCGGCGTATTCCCAGGCACTTTTTGCCATCTCGCGGTCGTCGGCGCAGATGTCGTCGAACGGGTCTCCGGCCGCACCGCTGCGGGGCCGGTTCAGAAGCCGGATATAGCCCTCGGATTCCGCCAGCAGCCTCCAGACGCCGTTCTGAAGCTGCAGCACGCAGAGCGGAAGCGGCATTGCTTCATACGCGGCCAGATCCGATGCCATTCCGGCATCCCGGTCCTCTTCCATGCCGTCGGCCTCCCTTCGGGCTGAATTCTGCGCAGAATCAGCAAAGCGCCGCAGGTCCGCATTCCGCGGACTTTCGGCGCTTTACGGCGAAAATTTGTGGCGTCTTCGAGAGGATTTGAACCTCCGGCCTACCGCTTAGGAGGCGGTCGCTCTATCCAGCTGAGCTACGAAGACAGATCGCGCCGTACGCCGACCGGTGTTACTCGCGCAGTCAGAGAAACACACAATTTTCATTCTATCCATTTTACAATGCCGCACGGCGTCTGTCAAGAATGACAATCAAAAGGCGGGCTACAGACAATCAAAAGGCGGGCTGCTGGCAGCCCGCCTTTTGGAAAACGCGAATTACTTCTGCATGTTCATCTGCGCGGCGACTTCCTCGGCGAAGTTCTCCTGCTTCTTTTCGATGCCCTCGCCCTTTTCGTAGCGCACGGCGTCAATGAACTTCACGCTGCCGCCCAGTGCCTTGGCTGCGCTCGCCATGTACTGCTCGACGGTCACGTCGCCGTCCTTGACGAACGCCTGCTGCAGCAGGCAGTTTTCCTCGTAGAACTTGTTGAGCTTGCCGGCCGCGATCTTTTCCTTGACAGGCAGCGGCTTCGAGGCCATTTTGGGGTCGTTGTCCATCTGGGCGACGAGAATCTTCTTCTCCTCTTCCAGCACGGCGTCGGAGACGAGGCTCTTGTCCCAGAAGCGGGGATTCAGGGCCGCGATCTGCATGGCGATGTCCTTGCCGATCTGCGTGGCGTCGATGCCGCCGGAGACCTCGAGGTTCACCAGCACGCCGATCTTGCCGCCCGCGTGAACGTATGCGACGCTGGTGTTGCGGTCAAAGCGCGCGAAGCGCCGGATCTGCAGGTTCTCGCCGATGACCATGACCTTTTCGGGGATCATCTCGCCGACGGTCTTGTCGGTGCCGGGATAGCCGGCGTTTTTGAGCGCGTCGAGGTCGGCGGGGGCCGAGAGCTCGATCGCCTTCGCGATGTCCTTGACGAAATCGACGAAGATGGGGGCCTTCGCGGCGAAGTCGGTCTCGGAGTTGACCTCGACGATCACGCCGATGCCGTTTTCCGCGGTCGCGTAGGCCATGCCCTCTGCGGCAATGCGGTCGGCCTTCTTGGCGGCCTTGGCCAGGCCCTTTTCACGCAGCCATTCGATTGCTTTATCCATATCGCCGTCGGTCTCGGAGAGCGCCTTTTTGCAGTCCATCATGCCGACGTTGGTCATTTCACGCAGCTTTTTGACATCCGCAGCTGTAAATGCCATTGTAATATCCTCCTGTATTTTGTCGTTCGCGGGGATTATTCCGCGGCGGGAGCCGCTTCCTGCGCGGGAGCTTCCTGCGCGGGAGCCTCGGTGTTTTCCTCGCCCTGACGGCCCTCGGTCACGGCGTTGGCCATGGTCGCGGCGATCAGACGGATGGCGCGGATGGCGTCGTCGTTGCCGGGAATGACATAATCGACCTCATCGGGGTCGCAGTTGGTATCGACGATGGCGACGATGGGGATGTGCAGCTTGCGGGCCTCGGCAATCGCGTTTCTCTCCTTGCGGGGATCGACGATGAACAGAGCGCCGGGCAGCTTCTTCATTTCCTTGACGCCGCCGAGATATTTTTCAAGCTTGGCGATCTCGGCCTGGTGCTTGATGACTTCCTTCTTGGGGAGCATCGCGAACGTGCCGTCCTCGGACATCTTGTTGAGCTGTGCCAGACGGTCGATACGGGTGCGCATGGTGCGGAAGTTGGTCAGCATGCCGCCGAGCCATCTTGCGTTGACATAATACTGGTTGACGCGCTCGGCTTCTTCCTTGATCGCGTCCTGGGCCTGCTTCTTGGTGCCGACGAACAGGATGTTCTGGCCGCTGGCGGAGAGGTCGCGGACGAACGAATAGGCCTCTTCCAGCTTCTTCACGGTCTTCTGCAGGTCGATGATGTAGATGCCGTTTCTCTCCGTGTAGATGTAGGGGGCCATTTTGGGGTTCCAGCGTCTGGTCTGGTGTCCGAAGTGGACGCCGGCTTCCAGCAGCTGCTTCATGGATACGACTGCCATAGATAATTTCTCCTTTTTGTTTTACCTCCACCCCGTTCAACTCCCCTGTCCACCTTGAAAAGGCACCGGACAGGAAATCCCCGGGTGTGCGGTTTTTGTCGCCTTCTATTGAAGAGCGCTCGAATATTATACTGGAAAGAAGTCCGGGATGCAAGTATTTTTTTAGAAAAAACCCCCTGAATTTCGGTATTTTTCAGAACCAGCCGCGCTTTTTTCTCGGCACCCGCCAGTCCGCCGCGTTTCCGTCCACCAGAATGATGTCCTCGCCGATCTTACGGATGCAGCACCAGGGAATGATGTAGTCGTCATCCCGGCCGAACAGGCCCAGAAACTTGCAGGGCCCCGGTATGATCATGGACAGGATTCGCCCAGACTCCAGCTCGATGGTCAGATCGTGGATATAGCCCAGCCTGCACCCTTCGCAGATGTGGATGACCTCTTTGTTTTTCAGCTCGGAAAACCGGTTTATCATCCCAAACCCTCCCCGCCTCTCGTCTTTCTGGAGAATATGCGGGGAGGGCTCGTCCCTATGACAGGCTGATCGCCTTGCGGATGCTTCCGAGCGCGTTTTTTTCCAGCCGCGATACCTGCGCCTGCGAGATGCCGACCTGGCTGGCCACCTCCATCTGGGTCCGGCCGTCGTAGAAGCGCAGCGCCAGAATGCGTTTTTCCCGGTCGGACAGCAGCTTGATCGCCTCGCGCAGGGCGATGCTCTCCAGCCACTGCTCGTCGGTGTTTCGCGTGTCGCGCACCTGGTCCATGACCGTCAGCGGGTCGCCGCCCTCGGTATAGACGGGATCATAGAGCGAGACGGGCGCGGTGATCGCGTCCATCGACCCGACGACCTCCTCGAGCGGCAGCTCCAGCGCCGCGGCGATTTCGGCAAGGGACGGCTCGCGCCCGTTCCGGCCCGTCATCTCCTCCTTGCACTGCAGCACGCGGTACGCCGTGTCGCGCACCGAGCGGCTGACGCGGATGGGGCTGTAGTCGCGCAGATAGCGCCGCAGCTCCCCCGCGATCATCGGCACGCCGTAGGTGGAAAAGCGCACCATTTTCGTCGTGTCAAAGTTTGCGATGGCCTTCAGCAGTCCGATACAGCCCACCTGAAACAGGTCGTCCGGATTCTCGCCGCGACCCATAAAGCGCTGGATGACCGACAGCACCAGCTTGAGGTTTCCCTCCACCAGCTTCTTCCGCGCCTCTGCGTCTCCCGCCTGAGAGGCGCGGATCAGGCGCATCATTTCGTCGTTCGTCAGCGTCTTCAGCCTGGACGTGTTGACGCCGCTGATCTCCACTTTACCCTGCATGTTTACAAACCTCCGGAATCAATCCTCGGGTTCAGTATTTCCATCCGGAAATATTTGATACCGTGCAGCCCGCGGGACACAGCGCTTCATTTTTCTTTGGAAATTGATTGATTTCCGAAGATTCTAACTTTTTTGCAAAATTGTCTGTGAAATAGTTGACAATAATTCATTTTTTTGTAGACGTAATATTTCATATCATGAATTTTGTAACCTTTTTTCCCGCGAAAAAATGCGGTTTCCCGTCCCGGCACTAAAAATTTCAGGAAAGGCTGAATCCTTGAATTTCAAAAGTTTTCTACACTGTCAACATGTTTATCCACAGGAACAATTCCCGGGAAACTTCATTCATCCCGCCATGCGGCGTTTACATAAGCGTATCCAACATTATGGCAAAAAACAGGGGATGTCCTCCAGCGTGAGGCCCCTGTGCAGGGCGAGGTTGAGCCCGTATCCGATCACGCGGGAAATCTCACGGACCCGGGCGTCCACGTCGCGGGGCGTCACGATCATGCCCTTCGCGCCCTCCGGCTCCGGAAGGCCCTGCGCGCCGAAGAAGGCGGCGGCCTCCACGACCGACGGCACGCCGACGGCGAGCACGGGCGCGCCGAGCGTCTGCTCGTTGAAGGCGGCGCGGCTGTTGCCGATGCCGGAGCCGGGCACAATGCCGGTGTCCGCGAGCTGGATCGTGCTGCATACGCGCGAGAGACTGCAGGTCGCAAGCGCGTCGATGACGAGGATCCGGTCCGGCCGCACCCGCTCGGCCACGCCGCGTACGAGCTCCGCGCTCTCCACGCCGGTCGTGCCGAGCACGCCGGGCTCTGACGCGCTGACGCTGCGAAAGCCGGCAAATTCCTCCGACATTCCGGATTTGAGGTGCCGTGTGACGATCAGGCTCCTGAGCGCCTCCGGCCCGACCGAATCCGGCGTGACGCCGCGGTTTCCGAGGCCCACCACCAGAATCTGCTCTCCATCCCCCAAAAGGCGCCGCAGCTCCTGCGCCAGCGCGTGCACCGCCCGGCCGAAGCTGTTGGGCTCCCGTCTGGAGAAGGACTCCAGCTCCAGCGTCAGATAGGTGCCGGCCGGCTTGTGGAGCGCTTCCTCGCCGCGCTGGTCGAGAATTTTCACCGTGGTCGTCTTGACGCCCTTTTTCACGCTCTCCCGCGCCCAGACGCCCGGCAGCGCCGTCTGCCCGTCCGCGCTCTTCTGCCAAAGCTCCCGTTCCTCCATGGCCAGATCTGTATGAATACCCATGTTCCTCACCTCCCGGCTAGTCTCTCACGGCGCTGGAAGAATATGCGATTTTTTTGGAAAAAGCGAAAATTGCTATTGATTTTATCGAACCTGCAGGCTATAATGTATTTCTGCATGAGACCATGTTGTTTCTGTATAAACGCTATTGGAGGAGGTGTAGTCATGCCCAATATCAAGTCTGCCAAGAAAAGAGTTCTGGTGTCCAAAGCCAACAACGAGCGCAACAAGACCGACCGGTCCGAGCTGAAGACCACCCTGAAAAAGTTTGACGTCGCTGTTGCCGCCGGCAACCATGAACAGGCCGATAGCGCTTATCAGGCTGCCGTCAAGACCGTCGATCAGGCTGTCAACAAGGGTATTCTTCACAAGAATAATGCTGCCCGCAAGAAGAGCAGCATGACGCTCAAAATGAACAAGCTGGGTTAATCCCGATTTTTTCTCCCTCCGGAAGCTGATTCCGGAGGGTTTTTTCTTTTTCGCCTTGCCGCGCGCGGCTGCGTCGGCTATAATAATCAAAACAGGAAGGGACGGCGGACGGCTATGGATCTGTTTTCTCCGGTGACGGAGCTTCGCGGCATCGGCAGGGCGCGCGCGGCGCAGCTGGAAAAGCTCGGCGTCCGCACGCTCTACGATCTCATCTCCGACTTCCCCCGCGCCTACGAGGACCGGACGCGGAAACTTACGATTGCCGAGCTGGAGGCGGACAGCCCCGCCTGCTTCGACGCGATGGTCGTCTCCCCGCCCCACACCGCGCATATCCGCCAGGGACTGGATCTGACAAAGGCGGTCGTCGCCGACGAGACCGGCAAGCTGCGTCTGACCTTCTTCAACCGCCCCCGGCTCGAGCAGGCGCTGCATTACGGCGAGCGCTACAGCTTCTACGGCACGCTGACCGGCGACTATCTCGGCTGTCAGATGCAGAACCCCGTCTTCGAGCCGATCGGAGCCGGCGGCCGCGTGACGAACTGCATCCTGCCCGTCTACAGCCTGACGGCCGGCCTCACGAACGGCATCGTCGCGCGCACGGTGCGCCAGGCGCTCGAGGCCTGCGGCGACGCGATTCCGGAGGTTCTGCCCGAGAAGGTGCGGCAGGAATACCGCCTCTGCGGCGCCGTCGAGGCATACCGCAGCGTCCACATGCCGTCCGACATGGAGGCGCTCGAGCGGGCAAGGCGCCGGCTCGTATTCGAGGAGTTCTTCGTCTTTTCCGCCGGTCTCGATCTCATCCGCGGCCGCCGGGAGGCGCTGCACGTCGCGCCGTACGACTGCGGCGGCATGGACGAATTCTACGCCGCGCTCCCCTACCGCCCCACCGGCGCGCAGAGCCGGGCCATCTCGGAAATTCTGGCGGACCTTTCCTCGGGCAGCCCTATGAACCGGCTCCTGCAGGGAGACGTCGGCAGCGGCAAGACGCTGGTCGCCGCAGCCGCGGCCTTCTGCGCCGTCAAGAACGGCTTCCAGGCCGCCATCATGGCCCCGACGGAGATCCTGGCCGAGCAGCACGCCGGCTCTTTGTCAAAGCTATTTGACCGCTTCGGCATCCGGACCGTACTTCTGACGGGCTCCCTGAGCGCCGCCGAGAAGCGCGGGCGCAGAGCGGAGATTGCCGGCGGACAGGCGCAGCTTGTGATCGGTACGCACGCGCTTTTCTCGGCCGACGTTTCATTTGCGAATCTCGGCCTTGTGGTGGCGGACGAGCAGCACCGCTTCGGCGTTGCCCAGCGGGCGGCCCTCTGCGCCAAGGGAAACGCGCCGCACCTGCTCGTCATGTCCGCGACCCCCATTCCCAGAACGCTCGCGCTGATCGCCTACGGCGATCTGAACGTCTCCATCCTCGACGAGCTGCCGCCAGGCCGTCAGAAGATCGGCACCTTCCTCATCGGCGAGGACAAGCGCAGCCGGCTCGACGGCTTTGTGCGCAAGCAGTGCCTCGCCGGGCATCAGGTCTATATCGTCTGTCCTGCCGTGGAGGAGAGCGACCTGGAGTCGCTCAAGTCGGCCGAGGCCTGGGCAGAGACGCTGCAGACGGCTGTTTTTCCCGACCTGCGCGTGGGCCTGCTGCACGGGCGGATGAAGGGCGCGGAGAAGGACGCCGTCATGACGGCCTTTTCGCGGCATGAGCTGGACGTGCTTGTCGCCACCACGGTGATCGAGGTCGGCGTGGACGTGCCGAATGCGACGCTCATGGTCATCGAGAACGCCGACCGTTTCGGCCTGAGCCAGCTGCACCAGCTGCGCGGGCGCGTCGGGCGCGGGAAAGCCCAGTCCTACTGCGTGCTGTTCACCGAAAGCAGCTCCGAGCAGACGCTCGCGCGGCTGCGCGGCTTCTGCGCCACGAACGACGGCTTCCGCATCGCGGAGCAGGATCTCGCCCAGCGCGGCCCCGGCGACTTTCTGGGCAGCCGGCAGAGCGGCCTGCCCGTTTTCCGGGCGGCAAACCTCCAGATGGACCTGCAGACGCTCCGGCAGGCCCAGCAGGCCGCCTCCGACATCCTTGCGCACACCGACCCCGGCGACCCGGCGCTCGCCGCGCTCAGCAGCCGCGTGCAGGAGCTCTTCAGCCGTCAGGCGAGCGCGCTCAACTGACGCCGCCATATTTTCGGGAGACCGCAGATTCGTCCTCGGACTTTTTTGCGGTCTCCCGTACTTTTTTCTGCCTCGCCGCATATTCTATCAGGTAATTCATATTGAAAGCGAGGACAGTGCATGATCGAACAGCGCGTGACTCATTATTTTCTCGGCGCGAACAGCGCAAAGGGCTTTTACTCGCTCTACGGAGGCTTCTGCCGGCCGGAGAGCGGCGTTTTCCTGTGGGTAATCAAGGGCGGGCCGGGCTGCGGGAAGTCCAGCTTCATGAAAACGATCGGCAAGGCGGCGGAGCAGGAGGGGCTGGCGGTCGAATACGTCTGGTGCTCCGGAGACCCCGATTCCCTGGACGCCGTGTATGTCCCGGCCTGGAAAACCGCCTACGCGGACGGCACCGCGCCGCACGTTCTGGAGGTCGCCTGCCCCGCCGCCAGCGGCCTGTATCTGGATCTCGGCCGGTTTTATGACCGCACGGCGCTGCAGCCGAAGCTCGCGGAGATTCTGGCACTCCAGCACCGGAACCGGGCGCTCTATCGGGACGCCTACACGTTTCTGGCCGCCGCGGCGGAAAAAGCGCTTCCGGTTCCGGAGGCGCCTGCTCTGCCGGACGGCGCGGCAAAGCGCTTTCTGCGCGCTGTGACCTGCCGGGGGCTCGTGGGCTTCGACTCGGTCCTCGAGGACGCGGATACGCTGCCCTCTCCGGCCGCCGCCGCCCGTCTGGCGGATTCCGCGATCCGGGCGGGCTATCAGGTTGTTCTGGCGATGCACCCTGTTTTCCCGGAGCTGCCCGAGGCGGTGATCGTTCCGGAATCCGGCCGCGTCTGCCGCGTCGATCTCGCGGCGCTCGACGAGCGGCTCGCTCCCGGGATCGCCGCCGCCGCCGAAAAACTCGCGCAGGCAAAGCTCGTGCACGACGAATTGGAGGCGCTCTACAATCCGCACGTGGATTTTGAGGGCGTCTACGCGCTCGCCAAGACCCACGCCCTGAAATCTTGAAATGCTCCTTGTAAGAACGGGAAAAATGTTGTAGAATAGAATGAAATTTGTAAAATGAACCGTTTGGAGGTACCTTACCAATGAAAAAACCGATCGTACTGGTGATTATGGACGGCGTTGGCCGCGGCGACGGCGGCCCCGGCGACGCGGTCAAACAGGCCGACACGCCCGTGCTCGACAAGCTGCTCGCCACCTGCCCGCACACCTGGCTCAAAGCGCACGGCACCGCCGTGGGCCTGCCCAGCGACGAGGACATGGGCAACTCCGAGGTCGGCCACAACGCGCTCGGCTGCGGCCAGATCTACGCGCAGGGCGCGAAGCTCGTGGGCGAATCCATCGCGTCCGGCAGCCTCTTCCGCTCGAAAACCTGGCTGACGCTGACCGACAACTGCCTGAAAAACGGAAAGGCGCTGCACTTCCTCGGCCTTCTGTCCGACGGCAACGTGCACTCCAACATCGCGCACCTGATCGCCATGCTGCGGCACGCCCGCGAGCAGGGACTCCGGCGCGTCTACTGCCACATCCTGCTCGACGGCCGCGACGTGCCCGCCACGTCGGCTCTCGAGTATGTCGCGCAGCTGGAGGCTGTGCTTGCCGAGCTCTCCGACGCGGAGCACGAATACAAGATCGCCTCCGGCGGCGGCCGCATGCAGATCACGATGGACCGCTACGAGGCCAACTGGGCCATGGTCGAGGCCGGCTGGCATACCCACGTGCAGGCGCAGGGCCGCCAGTTCCCCGACGCGAAGACCGCCATCGAGACCTACCGGCAGGAGCTCGGCTGCATCGACCAGGATCTGCCCGCGTTTGTGATCGCACCCAACGGAAAGCCCGTCGCGAAGATTGAAAACGGCGACAGCGTCATCCTCTTCAACTTCCGCGGCGACCGCGCGCTGGAGATCTCCCAGGCGTTCGACCGCAGGGACTTCGACAAGTTCGACCGCGGCGACTATACTGGCGTCCTGTACGCCGGCATGCTGGAATACGACGGCGATCTGAAAATCCCGGCCAATTACCTCGTTGAGCCGCCCGTCATCAAAAACACGCTGACGGAGGTGCTCTGCAAGGCCGGCATCCGCGAATACGCGCTCTCCGAAACGCAGAAGTTCGGCCACGTCACCTACTTCTGGAACGGCAACCGCTCCGGCAAGGTGGACGACAAGCTGGAGGTCTACGACGAAATTCCCTCCGACGTCATCTCGTTCGACAAGGCGCCGGCGATGAAGTCCGCCGAGATCACCGACCACATGATCGCAGCCATGGCCAGTCACCAGTTCGAGTTCCTGCGCTGCAACTACCCCAACGGCGACATGGTCGGTCACACCGGCGTCCTTCCCGCCGTCATCACGGCGATGGAGTGCGTGGACAAGGGCGTCGGCCGCATCCTGGAGGCGGCGAAGCAGTATGGCTATACCCTCTGCGTGACAGCCGACCACGGCAACGCCGACCAGATGACCGAGACGAAGAAGGGCAAGACCAGTGTCCGCACCGCGCACTCCCTCAACCCCGTGCCGTTCATCATCTATGACCCGGACACAGACTACGTCATCAAGGACGGCTCGTACGGTCTGGCCAACGTCGCGCCCACGCTCGTCAGGATGATGGGTCTGCAGGCGCCGGACTGCTGGGAGCAGAGCATGATCTGAGCGCCCGCCCTATACCGGCAGGGCAACACACCGATATAAAAGGGGCCGCTGCAGTTTGCAGCGGCCCCTTGCAGACTGTCAAAGAAGGCTCGATGAGCCTTCTTTGATAAAAAGAAGCAGCCCGCCGCGCGCATAATTTTCGCGGCGTGAGACGCGAAAATTCCACACTTGCGGGCTGTAAAGTGCTTTTCCCGACGTACCAGCCGCCGGGAAAAGCGGATTTGCAATTTTTTTGCGCCTGCGGGCGCAAACTCTGCGAGGCTTTTTTGACAAACTCAAAGGGACCGCTGCAGTTTGCAGCGGCCCCTTGAAGCTGTCATTCCGAAGAATGACAGCTTTTTGTCGTATTTGGGTTATTCGTACCAGTCGCCTGCGCCCATGGACAAAACCTCATGCAGGCGGCCGTCCGTGTGCACGCGGAAAGCCCACTGTCCGTCCGCGTCCAGTACACCGGCCTGCCGCAGCGCCTGCGCCAGCGCCGCGTCTTCGAGCTCGGGCCGCCGCGATCCTGTCTGCGCGCGCAGCGTTTCGAAGATCTGCGGGAACCGCTTCTCCAGCATGGGCGAGATGAACAGCGTGTTTTCCGCCAGATAGGCCTCGTAGGGCCAGCGGCAGCGCCGGCGCGGCGTCATGGCCGCGACGTTCATCAGGGGGCTGCGGCAGGGCGCGTATTCCCCTTCCGCCGGCATAAACGCCGCGTCCACATTGTAATAGAAGTGGATGTCGCGCACCGTGTCGTATTCGGAGACGTCCTCCCAGGCCTCGCCGTTCTCATCCGTGACGGCAGTCTTCTGAATGGGCGCCTTCTCCTGCGGCGCGGTGTTCACCGTGCCGTTGTCGTTCCAGTAGGGTGCAAAGCGGAATACCACCGGCTGCCCGGCGACCGCCTGCCCCCGGCAGCGCAGACATGCCTTGTATCGGTTTACATAATGTTCATTCCCGCCGTCCATCTCACGCTGCAGCGTCAGCTCGCACGCCTGCGGCGGCGAACCGGCCACGCGGAAAAAGTCCGCGCCGACCGACATCTTTTTCGTGCTCACCGGGTCGTCGCCGCCCTCGTGGCCGAAATTTGCGATGCTGCCGTCCGGCAGGCGCATCAGGTACGGCTGATACAGGCTGACCGGCAGCTCCGGCAGCTCATACCAGTTCGCGCCAAGATCGCCTGACACCGAATAGGGCTTGTTCCGCCGCGCGCCGACCAGCAGATCACCCGGCAGCGCCGCCGCGGTCTCGGGCACGAAGCCGCCCTGCGGGTCTTTATCCGGCTCTGCCGGAGCGCCTCTGCGGATGGGCAGCATCGGTCCGTTGATGAACCGCTCCCCCTCCCGCCGCACGAGCTGGCGGCCGACCGGCGTGGCCTGCACGTCGCCGGCGAGGAACAAAATATCTCCGTTTTCCAGCTCCACGGCCTCATACTCGTGCGCGCCGATGCCGGGCAGGACGTAGTGCGGTCCGGAGAAGCGGCGTCCGTCGGTGCTGTGCAGGAAAAAGGTCTGAATCTTCGACAGGTATGTCTCGTCCGGCAGCATTGTGTTCCGCGTCATGCGCGCGCGGCCGGGACCCCAGGGGGTTCCGTAGAGGCACGCCAGCACGAGAAACGAGCCGTCGCGCAGTCTCCGGATGCGCCAGAGATAGACGGCGCAGCCCTCCAGCAGCCGCTGCGTCTCGCGCCAGCTCGTGCCGCCGTCGCAGCTTTCGCGCACGGCGACATAGTCGCACCAGCCCGTGCGTTCCTCGTTGCTCCGACCCACGTCCATACCGACGATTCTGCCGTCCGGGAAGCCGATGTTGCTGAACGAGCCCGCGTCCAGCGGGCATCTGCCCGTCTCGCGCCAGGTCTTTCCGCAGTCGTCCGAGGCCATGTAGACGCGCTCGGCGATCGTGTCCTCGCTGCCGCATTCCACGGAGCAGTAGGAGACCGGCGCGCCGACGGCCTCGCCCATTTCGAGCTTCGGCGGCTGATAGCCGGGGTCCTTTCCGGGGCGGACCTCCTTGAAAGACAGGCCGAGCCGCCCGTCGCCGTAGTCAAAGCCCGTCACCCAGCCGACAAAGCCGGAGGCGGAGGCAGGCGTGTAGAGCGCTTCGCGGCGTACGTTTTCCGCCCGCGCGGAAGAGGCGTTTTGCATGGGGTTCCTCCTTTTTTGTTTACAGCGTCACGACGCGGCGATTCTCATAGGAATCGAGCGCGGCGGTCAAAAGCGCGTGGCTGCGTCCGGCCTCCTCGGGCGTGAAGCACCCGAAGCCGCACGGCAGTCCTTTCAGCTCGCTCACGAAGGCGGCGAACATCTGGAGCATGGCGTCGGAAAAACCGAACTCAAAAATCGGCCCCGTGATGACGGGAAACAGCGGCTTCGAGCCGACCACGACGCGGCTCCAGGCCTGCTCGCGGCCCGTGTTCCGGGTGTCGTAGAGGGCGTTGGGGTCGTCCGTCGTAAAGCGCGCCGAGCGCTTCATGCCGTAGATCTCGTATTCGACCGTATTGGTGCAGCCGGGCGCCATGCGCTTCATCTCCATCGTCATGGGAAAGCGGTCGCCAGCCGTGTTTTCCGCGCCGCAGAGCAGCAGCGCGTTGTCGTACGTCTCGCAGGGAACCATGCCGCCGCGTCCGTCGGGCCGCTCCGGCACAAGGTTCGCCAGCACGGCGCTCACGGTTTTCGGCCGGAAGCCCAGCCGGAACGGCAGGTGCTGCGTGTGGATGCCGAGGTCGCCCATGCAGCCGTAGTCCCCGCACGTGCTGAGCGTGCGCTTCCAGTTGACGGGCTTCTGCAGGTCCATGTCGGAAGAGTGCTTGATCGTGAATTTTGCCTCGATGATCCTGCCGAATTCGCCGGCAGCGTACCATTTCGCCATCTGCTGCGCGGCGGGATAGTATACGAACTCGCTCGAGCAGCGGACGAAGACCTCCGGATGCTCCGCCATGGCGGCCATGATTTCCCGATAGGCCGCCAGATCGATGCCGAACGGCTTCTCGCCCAAAAGGTGCTTGCCCGCGCGGATGCAGTCGCCGTAGATCCGCGCGTGCTGGTCGTGCGGCACCGCGCAGTAGACCGCCTCGACCTCGGGATTCGCCAGAAGCTCGCGGTAGTCGTGATAAAAATACTTCGTATCGGGGTCGCGGCGGAACCAGTCGAGGTTCGCGTCGGAGCGGTTGCAGGCTGCGATGATCTCGGGCCGCGGAATGTCGCCCTGCAGATGCAGCCAGCGCAGCGACGCGCTCGCGAACTCCTTGCCCATCAGCCCGCAGCCGATGACGCCGAATTTGACGGTGTTTTCCATCTCACGCCTCCAATGCGGCAAGACAGCTCTCCATATGCCCCAGCAGCACGTCCACCATCGGCTCCGTCACGATGAGCGGCAGCTTCGTGAGCGCCACGGGCCGGCAGTTGGCCTTGTAGGTCTGCGCGCTGATGTCGATGTAGTGCCTGGCATTCATGTCCTTGCAGAACGCGGCGACCTCGGCCACCTCGCGGAAGCAGAGCGCCGACAGATGCGCGTCGCCCTCGACGCCCGTGCAGAGCGCCGGATGGCGCGCCGCCAGCGCGGCCAGTCCGTCGTGGTAATAGGCGCCCGTTTTCTCGATGTGCGCGCCCTCGGCATGGACAAATTCCATCGTGACGAGATACGCAAGGCTCGCCAGCTCCTCCTGCCCGTTCGTGACAAGCGCGCCGAACTGCTCGAGGTTGTCGTAGGCGCCGCTCGCAAGCACCTTGCTCGCGGGGTACTGCCCGCCGGGGAAGCCCTTGCCGATGGACACGAAGTCGGGCCGGAGCCCATATTTGCGGAACAGAAACAGCGTGTCGTACCACGCGCTCGACTGGATCTCGTCGCACAGCACGGCGGTATCCGACTCCCGGCAGAGGCGGTAGGCCTCCTGCAGGTAGTCCCGGTCGAGCAGCGTGCCGGAGTAGTTCATCATGACGAGCTCGTGGCAGAAGCCGGCCGTTTTATAGGGCGGACGGTTCCATTTTTCGATGGCCGCCCTGAACGACGCGGCGTCGTTGATCGCGACCGGTTCCACGCGCCAGGCGTCCTTCGCCCGTTCCGCGAGCCAGGGCCAGAGTCCGCGCAGCGTCTGCGCAAGGATCGTCGTGCCGTGATAGCCGGCCGTGACGCCGCCGTCGTTGTCAGCCATCACGAGAAAGACGGGGATGCGGTCCTCGTACGGCGCCTTCGCGCCCGACAGCGTGTAGAACCGGGAGAGCATCATCTTGAGCGCGGCCTCGACCGCGAGCGAGCCGGTCTCCAGATTGATGACGCGGTTCAGAACGCCCGGCTCGCGCGCTTCCAGCAGCGCCTTGAATTCCGGCCCGTCCGGCTCCATGCCGTTGGCCGCCGCGATGAGCCTTGTCTCCAGAAGCCGCGTGACATAGCCGCGCGTATTGTTGTGCGTGGCGTTCGGAATGCCGAGCCGCTTGGCCGTTTCAATGAGCGCGTAGCCGGGGAAGCCGTGGCCGAGCGGAATGTGGTAGTGCTCGCTCTTTCCTGCAAAGTAGAGTTTTCCGTCCTCGCCCACGCGGAAGCAGCCGAAGCCGGAGAGCGGCGCGGCGGCCGGATGCTGCGCCGCGCGATAGGCGTCGGTCGGGGCGCCGTGCTGCGCGCGGACGCTCTCGGGCGCGGGCGGGCAGACAGCTTCCCCGATTCTGTTCATCAGCTGCTCCTGCCGCGCGGCAAACGCCTGCGGATAGAATGCAACCTTTTCGCGCGCAGCGGCAAGCAGCGCCGCCTCATCCTCCCCTGTCAGAGCCGCGCGGGCGGCGCAGGCGGCGGTCACATAATCCTCCCCCAGCAGATCGGCCAGGGAGCGGCTGAAATTTTCAATCATGGCGTGCTCCTTCCATAGAAATCTCAATCAATTCGATGCCCAGCAGCTTGCAGAACAGCCGGACGCGCGGCATGGCGTCGCCGCACACGACGGCCTCGTGGTGCGTGCCGCCGGCCTCCAGCCAGCGCGTCACGCAGGTCCCGACGCCGGCGTCGGGGCGGAAGAACAGATAGGGCATGTCCACGTGCAGCAGCCCCTCCTCGGGCAGGATCTCGCCCGGCGCGCAGACGATCCGGAAGTGCTCGCCCGCGATGTGCGTCATGGACAGCACGGCGGCTCTGCCCGGCTCCGGCGTAAAGATCGGCGTGGGCGGATTGGACAGCCCGCCCTCCGACAGAACGCGGTCCTTGAGGAAGGGCTTTCTGTCATGGCGGCACATTTTCCAGTTGCCCTCTCCCTGATGGCACAGCAGGATCGCCTCGCGCTCGAAATCCATCATATACATCTCGGAGAAATCGGCCCGGTCGAAGAGCTTCTGCATCGCGGCGACCAGCACCGCCGCGGGCGCGTCGCCCTCGGCCGCGTAGCCGTAGCCGTCGGCCAGCAGGTTGGACGCCGCCAGGAGCGGCAGCTGCCGGAACCTGCCGTCCTCTCCGCACTCGCCGTAGTGGAGGGTATATCCGCCGTAGCCGCCCGCCTCGAGCCAGGCCTTGTGGCCCAGATACAGCCGCTCCGCCTCGTGCAGGCGCTCCGGCGGCATGGTGGGATCGACGTCAAAATTCTCGCGGTCCTTCGCGGTCTGTTCCCGGATGTCCGCCTCCCTGACGGCGGCGCAGAAGCGCTGTACCGTGCCGATGGAGTCGTAGACAAGCTCGGGGCCTATCTTGCGGTAGAGCGCCATATCGTCGGCGATCACGTCGCCCATGCCGGGCAGCTTGCCGACGACGGCGACGCGCATGTTCCGCAGCTCGCGCACCGTCATGGCGGCGCGCGCAAAATTCTCCACGAAGGTCCTGTGCTCGCCGTTTCTGCGGCTTCCGGCAAAAAAGGCGCACGAGACGCCCGCGCGCATCAGGCAGTTCGCGTTGTCCTGGCTGCCGTGGATGCCCTGGTTGACGGTGTAGTCCCACTCAATGAAATCGCGCCGCACCGTATTCTCCGGCTGCACCAGCATGAGCGCCAGCGGCAGACGGTTGTCCTGCATCGCGTGCACCAGATACTCGCCCTGCGAATAGGTCAGCAGCATAATCAGGATGCCGTCGAGCTTTTCCGCGTTGTACTGCTCCACGAGCTCCTCGATCTGCGCGCGGTTCAGGGCCGCGTGCGGGAACGTAAACTCCGCCGTCCCGTTCAGCTCCTCCAGAACCGTGCGAACATAGTCCTCCTGCGACCGGTCGATGCCGGGAAACAGCGGCAGATAGTCCTCCAGCATGAGGGCCAGCACGCCGAGCTTCGGTTTGCGAATGGTCAAGTTTCCTCATCCTTTCCATAGAGCGGTCTGACCGCCTCAAAAAGTCTTCTGTACAGATGGTATTGTCTGTCATACCGCGCCGCGGCCGCGGGGTCGGGCCGGCAGGCCGGGATCTTTTCCGCGTCCGCGCGCGCAAAGCCGAGCGCCTGCGCCGCCAGCACCGCCGCACCCAGGGAGGTGGCCTCGGCAGTCGTGAGCGTGCAGACGGGCTTCCGGCAGACGTCCGCCTTGATCTGCAGCCAGAGTCGGCTCGACGAGCCGCCGCCGAGCGACGTCACCGAATCGGAGGCGCAGCCGAGCGATTCCAGCATGGCGAGAAAATCGCGGAGCTGGAATGCGGTCGACTCCAGCACCGCGCGGATAAAGTCTCCCCGCCCGGACGAGAGCCGCGCGCCGAAAAAGCACGCCGTGGCGTCCGGTTCGCTGACGGGATCGACCGCGCCCGCCAGGTACGGCAGAAACACGAGCCCGTTCGCGCCGGGGCCCGCCTCCTCCGCCAGCCGGTCGAGCTCCGGATACGGGAGCCCCGGACAGAACGCGTCGCGGAACCATTTTAGCGCCATGCCCGCCGTGTTGCTGATCGGCAGGTAGAGATACGCGCCGCGCCGCACGTGGCGGTAGATCGTCACATGATGGCCCGGTGCGAATTGGGGGTTCTGCGTAAAAGCGGCCGCCACCATGGCGGTTCCGGTCGTCTCCGCGACGGCGCCGGGCGCCGTGCAGCCGGCCGCGAGCGCCGCGGCTGTCTGGTCCATGGCGCCGGTCACGACGGCCGCGGTCCTCGGGATGCCGAGCGCCTCCGCCCGCGCGGGCAAGACCGTGCCGAGCAGGACGCCGCACTCGCAGGCGGGCGGCAGCTTTTCCGGCCCGATGCCCGCCAGCGCCAGCGCCTTGTCCCAGTATCCGTCCGTCCGCAGGCTGAAGTACCCGGTCGAGGTGAGCAGGGACTTTTCCGACGCGAGTCTGCCCGTGAGCCAGAGCAGCAGATAGTCCTCCAGCAGCAGGAACTTGTCCGTCTTCTCATAGAGCGCCGGCTCCTGCTCCCGAAACCACATCAATTTGCAGAGCGGCAGCGCGCCCGTGAGCGCGGGAAGTCCGGTCTCGCGGTAGAATTCCTCGGCGTCCAGCTTCTGCGAGAGCGCCTGCGCCTGCTTTTCCGCCCGGCTGTCGAGCCAGACGACGGCGTTTGCCAGCGGGTTCCCCGCCGCGTCCGCCGGGATGATCGTCTCCCCCTGCGTGGTGACGCAGACGGCCGCCGCGGTCTCCCGGCCCGGCAGCGATCGGACGCAGGCCGTGATCGCGTCCAGATAGGTCTGCGGGTCGGCCTCGGCCCGGTTCCCCTCGGTCAGCAGGGCGTATTCGCGCCCGGCAGAGGCCGTCATGCGCAGATTTCTGTCGAACAGGCAGGCCTTCACGGATGTGGTGCCGACGTCCAGCGTCAGGATCTGTTCCATCGGCGCAGCCTCACAGCAGGATGTCCACAAGCCGGTCTTCCTCCGCCGCCCGCGTCGCGCCAAGGCAGCAGGCCGCGCTGGCAAGTCCGTCCGCCAGGCTGGAATCCGGCTTTCCGCCGTTCAGAAGGTTCATATAGTCGAGCGCCAGCGCCTCGTCGCCGCCGAAATGCCCGCCCTTGCCGGGGAAAAATTCGTGCGTGACGGTCTGCGGCGTGTCGTAGCGGTCCTCGCGCAGCTTGCCGGAATAGAAGTCGAACTCTGCGCTGCCTTTCGTGCCGACGATCCGGCAGCCGCGCCGCGCCGCGCTCCGCTTGACGATGAAATTCTGATTGTAGCTGATGATGACGCCGCTCGGGCAGAGGAACGTCGCCGTGGCCAGGTCCTCGTTGCCGGTGTCGACCGCGAAGCAGCACTGGTCGCCCTGTACCTCCTCCTTGCGGAGCTTGCCCACCACGTAGCTGCTCTCGCAGCAGGTGCGGTATTCCGGGCAGTCCGGGCAGCGGAGATTCGCGGGCTTGCTGCCTTTGAAGTAGAGCTTCTCCCGGTGGGCAAACACGCGCGTGGGCGTCTGGCCGATGAGATAGCGGATGTAGTCGATGTCGTGCGTGGTCTTCTGCAAAAACAGGCCGCCCGTCTCGCGCGGATCGCGGTACCAGCTGTGGTAGTAGACGCTGCCGTACGGCACGTTGTTGACCGCCTGTACCATCGTGACCGTTCCCAGCGCGCCGCTGTCCACGATCTTTTTCATCTCGCGCACGATGGCCGTGACCCGCAGCGGGAACGAGACCACCGCGCGGTCGAGCTTGCCCTCGGCCGCCTTTTTGAGCGCGAAATACTGCTCCTGGCTGATGCAGACGGGCTTCTCCAGAAACAGCGGCAGCTCCCGCTCCAGAACCATCGCCGCCAGAGGCGCGTGCAGCGAGCACCGCGTCCCGATGAAAACGCCGTCCAGTTTCGTCTCGTTCAGCATCTGCGCGCCGTCCTCAAAAAAGGCCGCGTCCGCAAAAAGGCGGTCGTCCCGCACGTCTTCCCGGATCTTGGCGCAGAGCGGGTCCGCCACGGCCGCGACCGCGATGTCGGCCTCCACCGTGCGGAACGCCTCCAGCATGGTCCTGGACCGCAGGCCGTAGCCGATAAAACCGATTCTTTTCGTCATGTGGGGTTCACTCCTTAATATAATTTGAAAATCGGCGTAAATTCGGGCGTGCATTTTTATTAGTAATAATATTGCACGAATTCCCGATCAAAATTAATAATTTTTTTCTTGGATATTATGAAATGTGTCTATTGACTTGCCGCTCTTCTGTTGGTATACTACACTAAAAAGCAGAAAATATCAATCCCTTTTTAGAAACTTCGCTTATTTTGTTTTCCATTCGCCAGTCTCCCCAATCAGCGCCGCCAAATGCGGATTTCTCGCGATCCTTTGTTATTTATTAGTAATATTAAAGCAAGAGAAGTGATACGATGAAAAATGCACAAACAATCGGCGTCCCCGTCAGAAACGATCTGCCCTGGTACACGCGCGCGCGGCGCTACATCCGGCGATACTGGTTCTTGTACCTTCTGGTCCTCCCCGGGCTCGCGTTCATGATCGTATTTGAATACGGCCCCATGTACGGCATCCAGCTCGCGTTCAAGGACTACCACGCCAACCTCGGCATCTGGGGCTCGCCCTGGGTCGGGCTGGACAACTTCAAAACGATGGTGAATGACGCAAACTTCTGGCGTGCGTTCAAGAATACCGTCATCATCAACTGCTACATGATCTTCTTCAGCACCGTTTTCACGATCTTCCTCTCGCTGATGATTAACGAGATGCGGCTCAAGCGGCTCAAATCCGCGGTGCAGACGGCGACCTACCTGCCCTACTTCCTTTCCTGGGTCATCTTCTCCGGCCTTGTGCAGGTCTTCCTGGAGTATCCCTCCTCGACCGGCTCCGTGGGCGGCGTGCTCAACCAGATCCTCGTCATGATGGGACGGGAGCCGATCAACTTCCTCACACAGCCGTCGATGTTCCGGACGATCGTGGTCGTCTCCGACATCATCAAATCGAGCGGCTACGGCACGATCGTGTATCTGGCCTCGATGGCGACCATCAATCCGTCTTTGTACGAGGCGGCCAAGGTGGACGGCGCCAACCGCGGCGACATGATGCTGCACATCACGCTGCCGGCCATCAAGCCCACCATCGTGATCCTGCTGATCCTCAATCTGGCCGGTCTTTTCAGTTCCAACTTCGACCAGATCTACAACCTGTACAACAACTACGTCCTGTCCACCGGCGATGTGATGTCCACCTACCTCTACCGGATCAGTCTTGGCGGCGGCACCCAGTTTGAGGTCTCCACCGCAATCAGCCTTGTCTCGCAGCTGATGGGTCTGATCGTGGTTCTGGCGACAAACAAGATCGTCTCCAAGATGGACGTCATGGGCATCTTCTGAGGGGGGCGCGTATGAAAAAACAATCAAAGAACGCCGGCTGCCGGCGCAGCATGCTGATGGTCTGCGGCTTCAATTTCTACGACGTCTTCGTGACGCTCTTCTGCGTCATCTTCGGCCTGATCTGCTTCTATCCACTGTGGTACTGCATCGTGGCCTCGGTCATGCCCTATGACGAATACATCAAGGGCGGTCTGATGCTCTGGTTCAAGGGCTTCGATTTCCAGTACTATATTCAGATTTTCCACACCAAGGTCTACACGAACAGCCTGGTCATCTCCGTGCTCAAAACGGTGCTCTCCACCGCGCTCTCCCTGTTCGTCACCTCTACCATGGCCTACGCCGTGAGCAAGGTGCACGTCCGCGGCATGCGCTTCATCAACGCGCTCGTCGTGTTCAACCTGTTCTTCGCCGGCGGTCTGGTGCCGACCTACCTGCTCTACAAGGGCCTGCACCTGATCGGCTCGTTCTGGGTCATGGTGCTGCCGGGCGCTCTCAACATCACCTACTTCATCATCATGCGCAACTACTTCTCCTTCTCCGTCTCCAGGGACCTGGAGGAGGCAGCGATGATCGACGGCTGCAACGAATTCGGCATCTTCTTTCGCATTGTGATGCCGCTCTCGCGCGGCATGATCGCGGCGGTCGGCCTGTTCATCGCGGTTATCAACTGGAACGATTACTACAGCTACATGATGTTCATCAGCAACAAAACAAACCTGCAGCCCTTCGCCTGGGTGCTGCACCGGATGCTGACGGACGCCTCGATGATGAACCAGATCCGCAACGGCGCAGTGAGCCTCGGCTTTACGCTGCCGCCTCCCATGGCGCTGCGCATGGCGACCATCATCTGCGCGACGCTCCCCATCATGATCGTGTACCCGTTCATTCAGCCGTATTTCACATCCGGCATGACGCTCGGGGCCGTCAAAGAGTAATTTGCGCTTCATGCGTGAGTTAATAATTTAAGGAGGAAAAACATGAAAAAGTTCAGATGTGTTCTTTGCCTGCTTCTCGCCGCTCTGATGCTCGCCGCCTGCTTCGCCGGCTGCAGCAAGAAGACCGCGACCAGCTCTGCCAGCGCATCCTCGTCCGCCGCCCAGTCGACCGCGGCCAGCACGACGTCGAGCGCAGCAGCCAGCTCTTCTGCCGCCGCAAACCCCCAGGACTACGCCAGCATGGACACCGTCAACGTCCGCTTTGCCCAGTTCGGCAACAGCCTTGACGACGCCGACGGCTATGCCAACGATCCCATCCGCGCGCAGATCCAGAAGGATCTCAACATCACGCTCGAGTACGACACCGGCACCGACGGCTTCGACGACCGCATGCAGACTGAGCTCTACACGGGCGCGGGCCCCGATCTCTTCCCGACCTGGGGCGAGACCGACAAGATCGCCAAGTACATCGAGGACGGCCTCGTGACCAACATCGGCGAGATCATCAACGCCAACCCCGACCGCTATCCCACCCTGTACAAGATCATCAACTCCGCTGAGTACAAGGCGTACAACAAGCTGTATACCGGCGATGAGAACTCCACCTACGCCATCTACTCCGTAGCCGCGTTCGCAGAGCCCTCCTTCGGCGGCGTCAGCGTCTACAACCAGTCCATCCTGGACCAGGTCAACGGCGGCAAGGTTCCCGCCACCATTGACGAGTTCATGACCTACTGCGAAGCCGCAGGCAAGGCCGGCTACGTCGGCTGGTGGCCCCGCAACAACAAGCTGACCAACTGGTACGAAATCGACGCTGAGATGGCTCTGCCGCAGGGCACCAGCATCCAGGCGCCGTCCGCTGCCGGCACCGGCACGATCCTCTCCGGCGAGCTTGGGACCGACACTGAGAAATGGACCATCACCGCGACCTCCGACGCCAGCAAGGCCGTTGTCAAGCAGCTGGCTGAGCTCTACAAGGCGGGCGGCCTCGACGCCAACATCGGCGTCAAGGGCGACTTCGACGACGCGTATGCCGACTTCGGCGCCGGCAAGCTGGGCGCTGTGAACTTCGGCTTTGGCTATCCCGGCCAGTTCCGCGACTTCTACAACGCGGCCTGGGCCTCCGTCAAGACGGACGCCACGCCCGACGACCTCACGGTTGGCCAGGCTCTGACCTCCAACGGCAGCTACGGCCAGATCTATGACTCCGGCACGTGGATCAACTCCCACTACTTCATCCCCACCAGCTGCACCTATCCCGACCGTGTGCTCGACCTTGTTGAGTACATTGCCTCCAGCAAGGGCCAGGATCTGCTCCAGAACTGCACCGACGGCCAGTTCCGTGCCGACCAGGGCTCCGATTACTGGAAGACTGTCGACGGCGCGTACGGCTACGGCGACGGACGCTGCAAGTACTGCTGGTTCAGCTACATGTTCAGCGGCACCGAGTACTATGTCGACTTCACGAACAACGACTGGTGGACCGCGGTCTCCCATCCGACCGACTTCTCCTCCAACTGGGCAACCGAAACCGACAACCAGCTTGTCCAGAAGGCCCGCGACACCGTCTCTGCCTACTCCGGCAAGGTCGTTGTCACGCTGCCCTCCTACTACAACATGGTCGCGCTGCCCTCTCAGGCAACCGACATCATCAGCAAGCTCTCCGACATCACGAACGAGTACCTTGCGCAGTTCATCGGCGGTCAGCTCGACGTGGACGCCTCCTGGGCCGACTATGTGAAGGCCTATCAGGATGCCGGCGCCGCCGACCTTGAAACCATGATCAACGAGGCTGTTGCCACCGCGCGTACGAGCTACGCCTCGTAATCAAACCCATTTTACCTCTCATATCCCTGCACGCGCCCCCATCCGGGGGCGCGTCCCATGTCGGCAAACCGGCACGACGGCGCGCTGATACACGTTTTGAATCCAACAAGGTTCCAGGAGGTATGATTTATGTCCAAAAAGCAATTGCTGGGCGACGCTTCCGGCCGCGGCGCGGTAGCCGGCTACCGCGTGACCTGTCCCGCCATGCAGCACCCCTACACCGAAGCCGAGATCGCTGCGGTGGAGAAAGTCATGCGCGAAGCCTGCGGTCAGACGCAGGGCAAGTACATGGTCGAATTTGAAAAAGCGTTTTCCGAATTTACCGGCGCAAAGCACGCATTCGCCGTTGCCAACTGCACGGATGCTCTCAAGATGGCGGCCATCTTCTGTCATATTCAGCCCGGCGACGAGGTCATTGTTCCGGCCTATACCTTCTGCGCCTCCGCGATTCCCTTCGGGGATCTCGGCGCGAAGCTCGTCTGGGGCGACATCAATCCCGACACCTGGACGATCGATCCGGACGACATCGCCCGCAAGATCACGCCGAGGACAAAGGCTGTCGTCTGCGTCCACCTGCTCGGCATGCCCTGCGACATGAAGCGGATCGTGCCGATCGTCAAAGCGCACGGGCTCAAGCTCGTGGAGGACTGCGCGCAGGCGCTCGACTGCCGCATCGACGGCCAGCACGTCGGCACCTTCGGCGACTTCGGCTGCTTCAGCTTCCATTCCGCCAAGACAATGACGACGCTCGGCGAAGGCGGCATGTTCGTCTGCGCGTCCGACGAGGACGCCGCCGCGGCCCCCGGCATCCGCCACAACGGCGCCTGCGGCTTCGAGGGCGAGCGCAAACGCTACTGGTCCCCCGCCATGTCGAACGTGGACAGCTTCCTCGACGACCGCTGGCCGCAGAACTACTGCATCGGCGAAGCGCAGTGCGCGCTCGGCACCGAGGAGCTCAAGAGCGTCAAAGCCAACAACGACACACTCATCGCGCAGGACAAGCGCATCCGCGAGTGGCTGAAGGACGTGCCGGAGATCGAGTTCTCCAAGTGCATCCCCGGCGGCCGCTACGTTGTGCACCAGTATATCATGCACTACAATCCCATGGGCTCCGGCAAGACCCGCGACGATCTGCTCGACCTCATGACGGAAAAATACGGCGTGCGCTGCATCGTCCAGTATTATCCTCTCTACCGCTATCCCCTGTTCCAGAAAAAGGGCGACGGCGAAGCGGACTGCCCCGTGCTTGAGAAGTGGTGGGACAATTCCTTCTCCTTCCCCTGGTGGTGCAACATGGACGACGAGAGCATGAAGATCATGTGCGAAAGCCTGATCGCCTCTGTCAAGGAGCTGCGGAAATAATCATTCCAAGGAGCGCGCGGCAGAATGGGCGTTTGATGAACGGATTACGCGCCGCTTCATCGGTTCCCATTTGCCGCGCGCTTTCTCATTCTGGCAAACAGAAAGGAAATGTGCTATGCTGAATTCAGAAATTTTCCGGGGCGTCGTGGCGCCGATCGTCGCGCCCTGCGAGGAGAAAAGCGAGGCGCTGGACCGTTCCCGCCTCGAGCGCGTATGCCGGCTGCTGCTGGACACGCCGATCTCCGGCCTCTATATCAACGGCGGCACCGGCGACGGCAGCAATCTCACGACATCTGAGCGCCGGGACGTCGCGGCTTACCTTGTGCCGGAGGCAAAAAAGGCCGGCAAGTGCGCCATCGTGCACGTCGGCCAGACGCTCCAGCGCGAGGCCGTTGCGCTCAGCGAGCACGCGATGGCGCTTGGCGCCGACGCTGTGGCGTCCATTCCGCCGCGCAGCGGCTGGGATGAGATCGTACAGTACTACACCGCTCTGGCCGCGACGGGCGCGCCCGTCTTTGTCTACTACATCCCCGGCGTCACCGGCATCACGGCCGGCATGCCGCAGCTGCGCCGCATTCTCGAGATCCCCGGCGTCGCCGGCATCAAGCTCAGCGACTGGAACATCTTCCTCATCCGCTGCATCAAGCAGGAATTTCCGGAGAAGATCGTCTATACGGGGCTCGACGAAATGCTCGTGCCCGGCCTTCTCTACGGCGCGGACGGCACGATCGGCACCTGGATCAATCTCCTGCCCCGCTTCTACTGCAAGGTCTGGCAGCTCGCGCAGGCCGGCAGGGGCGACTCGCTTCTGATGCTCCAGCGCGCCTATACGGAATTTCTGAGTCTCGGCTGGCAGTTTGGCATACTCGACGCCTTCCAGGAGCTCATGCGCGCGAAGGATCTGGCGCAGCGCTGCTTCCGCCGCCCCAGCGCCTGGGTTCCCGGCTCCATGCCGAAGGAGCTTCTGGATACGATGCTTTCAAAACTGGACGGCCTCGACAAGCTGGCCGCTTCCCTGTAAGGAGGTCTTTTCATGCAGTATTCCCGCATTCCCGGCACCGAACTGACGGTGTCCAAAATCTGCCTTGGCACCATGACCTTTGGCAGCCCTGTCGGCGAGACCGACGCGGTGCGTCTCGTGCGCTACGCCCGTGAGAAGGGCATCAATTTCGTCGATACCGCCAATATGTACGAAGGCTACAACCGCTATGCCGGCTCGCACGGCGGCGTGGCCGAGGAGATTGTCGGCAAGGCCATCCAGGGCGCGCGGCAGGATTATATCGTCGCCACCAAGCTCGGCATGAAGGTCGGCACGGAGCCGGTCGATGAATTCACCTCGCCCGAGGCCATCCGCGTCCAGCTCCGCCGCAGCCTCGCAAGGCTCTCGACCGATTATGTGGACCTCTACTATCTCCACCGCTACGACCCGAACACCGCGCCCGGCGAGATCGCCCGCGCGATCGGTCAGGAGCTGAAGGCCGGCACGATCCGCGCCTGGGGCGTCAGCAATTATTCCCGCGATCAGCTGGCCGCCCTGCTTGCGGCCGCGCGCGAGGAGAACATCGCGCCGCCCGCCATGTGCCAGCCGCCCCTGAGCCTGCTCAACACCGGGGCTCTGGACGCGCTCATCCCCTTCTGCGCGGAAAACGGCGTCGGCGTGATCCCCTATCAGGCGCTGCAGGGCGGTCTTCTGTCCGGCAAATACCGCCGCGGCATGGAACCGCCCGCGGGAAGCCGTGCGGCGGAGAAGCCCGACTGGGTGAAGCCCATGACAGACGAGATGTGGGCGGTCCTGGAAAGCACGGAGAAGGCCGCAGCGGCAGCCGGCCAGACGATGGTGCAGTACGCGCTGTCCTGGGCGCTGCACCAGCCGGGCGTGGTCTCCACGCTCATCGGCGTCAAGCGCGAAAGCCAGATCGACGAAGCCGCAGGCGCGGCAGTTTAGGAGGAATCGGCCATGCAGATTGGCGCACAGCTGAAAAAGGGCGTTATCATCGAGGGCGGCGCGGCGGAGTGGCAGATTTTCCAGCAGGACGCGCACGGCGAGGCCTCCATCCGCATCTGGGGCACCTGCCACCGCGTCCGTCAGGAGATGGAGCTGCCCATGACCTTCCGCGAGATCGCCGCGGGCGCGGTCACGGTCAAGGCCCGCGTCGCGCTGGAGTCCAGCGGCGAGAGCGTGCTGCCGTGGACGCCCTGCCGCGTGCAGGACGACGCGCGCTGGGAGATCACCTTTGAGCACGTCCCCGCGGGCGGACTCTACCGGATCGAAACTTATATGGAATACGAGGGCTGGGACGGCCTGTCCTCCACGCGCGGAGACATGGTGCACAATCTCGGCGTCGGCGATATTTTCGTTGTCGCCGGGCAGTCGAACGCCGCCGGCCGCTCCAAGAACACAATCGAGGACAGCCCGGAGCTGGGCGTCCATCTGCTGCGCGACAGCGGCGTCTGGGCGCTTGCAACGCATCCGCTCGGCGAGACGACCGGCTCCGTGCACATCGGCCATTTTGAAAACCACAACCCCGGCCATACGCCGTGGCTGCACTTTGCGAAGCTCTTAAAGCGCGAGCTCGGGTATCCCATCGGGCTTGTGATGAGCGCCTACGGCGGCGCGCCGCTGCGCTGGTGGAATCCGGAGGAAAACGGGTCTCTCCACTGCAATATGCTCGAGCAGCTTGCCGATTACCGCATCCATCCGAAGGCCGTGCTCTGGTATCAGGGCGAGGCCGAGGGCTACGAGAACGCCGCGGAGAGCTATCTCGCGCGCTTTACGCAGTACGTCGCGGCTCTGCGCCGCGATCTTGCGCAGCCCGATCTGCCCGTCATCACCGTCCAGGTGAACCGCTGCATGAACCCCGCCGACCTCGCGCTCGACCGGCAGTGGGGCATGGTGCGGCAGGCGCAGGTTGAAGCCGCCCGGACAATCCCCGGCGTCTATGTGCTGCCGTCCACCGACGTGGCGCTCTACGACTTTATCCACAACTCCGCGCAGGGCAATCTCGTCATCGGCGAGCGCTGCGCCCGCTGCGCGCTGGCCGAGCTGTACGGCAGGCCGCTCGAATGGCGCGCGCCCGAGGCGACGCTCGCGAAGCGGCTCTCCCCCGATACCGTGGAGCTGCATTTCTCGCGCATCTTCAACTGGCTCAATCCCTTCGACGTGGGCCCGGAGCTTCTGCCGTTCGAGGCGGAGGACGACGAGGGCCTGCAGAAATGCGCGTCGTATGAATGCCGGACCGACTCGCTCGTGCTCCGCTTCGCGCGGCCGCTGGCAAAGGACGCCTTCCTGCACGGCGTGTGGCGGATGAATCCCGGCCCGTGCACGCCCTGCGACTGTATGCGCATGCCGATGCTCTCGTTCTATCATCTGCCCATCACCGACTGAACCGGAGGTTCTATGAAAGACCCCTTCTGCTATTCCTTCCGCTTCTGCTGCGATCCGTGGTTCAACGAGCCGCGTGAGATCGCCTCTCTTGCGCGTTTTGTACGCGAGGCGCAGATCGACGACGTGTCGGTCTTCTGCAACGTCGAGGAGCTGAACACCGGCCACACCACCCGCGAGGAGCAGGACGTCTATCTGTCGCTCCTCGACGCGGTACGCGAAGCCGTCGGGCCGCTCGGCGCGTCGCTCAGCGTCAACCCCTGGCACAGCCTCATGCACGCCGACCTCGGCAAAGCTCTGCGCCCCGGCCACGATTTCCGCCGCATGGTGGACGTGGAGGGCCGCGAGGCGTCGCTGTGCGTCTGTCCGCTCGACGAGAACTGGCAGCGCTATTTCGCCGCGCTCTACGCGCGCTATGCCGAAAAGGAGCCGAACATTCTCTGGGTGGAGGATGATTTCCGCTTCCACAACCACGACCCGCTGGTCTGGGGCGGCTGCTTCTGTAAAGCGCACATGGCGGAGTATTCCCGCCGGGCCGGCAAGTCCCTCACCCGCGAGGAATTCCTGCGCGGCGTCCTCGCGCCGGGCGGCGTACACCCCTACCGCAAAATCTGGCTCGACACCTGCCGCGAGACCATGGACCGGATCGCCGGACTCGTCGGGCAGGCTGTGCATGCCGTCTCGCCGGACACGCGGGTCGGACTTATGAGCTCGGTGCCGTACATCCACGCGGCCGAGGGCCGCGACTGGCACGGGCTGCTCCGCGGTTTTGCCGCCGGTAACCGGCCTGTCTCCCGCATTCACCTGCCCTGCTACGTCGAATGCTCGCCGCAGGAATACCTGCAGCGGTTCAACATGGTCTCCATGGCGAACCGGGCGCTTATTCCCCGCGAAACGCAGGTCTATCCGGAGCTGGAAAACTATCCCTATTCCCGCTTCGCCAAATCCCGCGCGTTCACGCGCTTTCAGCTGCTGTCGGCGCTTCCTCTGGAGCTGGCCGGCATGACCATCGATCTGTTCGATCTGAACGGCGGCGGCATCGTCTTCTCCGAGGGCTACCAGGACACGCTGCGCACGTGTAAGCCGTTTTTGAACGCCGTCGCGAAATGCGGCGTCATGGGCCTTGAAAAGCGCGGCGTGCGCGTGCTGATCTCCGAGACGTCCAGCTATACCCTGCACACCCGCGAGGGCCGGCAAATGGAGGAGCTGTATCCGCAGGAGGTCTTTTTCGCCGCGCTTCTCAGCGCGTTCGGCATCCCCTTCCGCTACGACACCGACCCGGACTTCTCCGGCTGCGTCGCCGCGGTCAGTGGACAGTATTTCCGAAATCTTACCGAACCGCAGATCACGCGGCTGTTCGCGGAAAACCGCCTCATTCTCTCCGGCGACGCGGTCGAGACGCTTCTCGACATGGGTCTCGGCCGCCTTGCGGGCGTCGAAAGCTGCCGCTGGATGGCGCAGAACGGCGGCGAATACACCTTTGAGCAGGTCGTCAACGGAAAGCCGTATCTGGGTCTGGATGGCGCGCGGGCATCCGCGGTCATCTCCAGCGCCGACGCACTGAATGTCCGGTATGCGCAGGGCGCCGTGGAATACACCCGGTTCTGCGATTCGTTCCGCCGGTTTACGGCGCCGGGCCACACGGTTGTGGAAAACCGCGTGCTCGTCTATCCCTTCGGACGCTTTGAGAATCCCGGCGTCATCCCGCCCATGCAGCTGACCAGCCTGCGGCGCGAGCTGATGCAGGACGCCGTCGCCGCGTTCGGCGCGCTGGACGCGCCCATGGTCACGGGCGGCGCGTATCTGCAGCCCTACTGCACCGCCGACGAGGAGCACATCTACTGTTACCTCGTCAACGCCAGTCTGGACGCCGTCCCGTCCGTGACGCTCGATATGGGCCGGTACCGGCTCGTCTCGGCGTCGGTTTTGACCTCCGACTGCCGCAGCGCCGCGCTTGCAGCGGTGCCGGAGGGTGAAAGGACCATGCTCCCCCTGTCCATCCCGCCGCTGGACGCGGCGCTTCTGACGCTTCGCGTGGAAAAGGAGTGACAACATGAAAGCACAGATCATTGACCGCAACTGGGTCGTCGAATGGTTCGACGAGCGCCAGTGCTACCACATGCCGAGTCTCACGCTGGCAAAGGACGGTACGCTTCTGACCGTCTGGAACGGCGGATTTTTACAGTGGAACGGCGACCCGATGGGCCGCGACGCCAAGGACTGGGTCTCCGCGCTCGCGCCGGGCGCAAAGGCCTGGTCGAATCCCGACGCCGTCGGCTGCGACATCCGCTACTGCTGCCACGACCCCATCTTCATCAAAAACAAGAAGGACGAGATCATCCTGCTCTTCGCCAAGTTCCTCGACACCGAGGTCAACTTCACGACCTGGTGCAACGGCCGGGATGAGCTGTGGATGCGCAAAACGACCGACTGCGGCCGCACCTGGCAGCCCGCCGTCCCCGCCGGCATCCAGTCCGGCCACGCGTCGAACGACAGCGTCCTGCTGCCGGACGGCACCATCGTTTTCGCCTCGACCAGCACGGAGCTGCCGGAATACTACTTCGGCGCCGTGCGCGTCTACCGCTCGCACGACGACGGCGAAACATGGGAGCAGGGCGCGCTCCTGACGGCGCCTGACGGCTGCCGCATCCGCGAGCCCGCCGTCTGCCTGCGGCCCGACGGAAAGCTGCTCCTGTTCACGCGCACCTGCCCCGGCACGGCCGGCTGGGGCACCGAGGGCGGGAAGTCCCTGCCCTCCTACCGCTCCGAGAGCCTCGACGGCGGCGTCACCTGGTCGGTGCCGAAGCCCTGCGGCATCCTCAACAACGAATCCAAGCTCGACGTCATCAGCTGGGACCGGGATACCATCCTCATGGCCTACAACGACACGCCCCAGACCGACTGGCACGAGCGGAGCCCTCTCACGCTCGCCTGCTCGCACGACGACGGGCTTACGTGGGAAAACGTCTGCGAGCTCGCGCCCGCGCCGGGCAACAAGTGCCAGCCGGCCATGTGCCGCGGCGCGGACGGCCTGCTGCACGTCGTCTACATGCACCGCCACACCGCCATCGAGCATCTGGTGCTGAAGCTGTCGGAATAATATAAACCCGCCGCAAAAATACCGGTCGGGGCACAGTCCCGACCGGTATTTTGCAGCGGACTTCACGGCGTCAGCCGTCAATCCTCCGTCTTTTCGGGTTCCCGGTGCTCCAGGAAAGGACGGAAGATTTTTTTGAGCAGCAGAGAATTAAAGTAGGCCGGCACGGAGAAGCCGCCAAACAGCCAGAAAATGGCAAGGCGGAAAAACCAGTCGGTTGCAAAGACGAGCACGATCCAGATCACACTGCTGAGCGCAGCCATGAGGACGGTCTTCGGAAAATTGGTCAGCGCCAGCAGCATCGCGTTCCGGAACGTCTTGCCGAAGCTGTTGGAGAACTGCGCGATGAGGGCGAACGCGTACGCGCCCGTCGCCAGCACCCAGAACGCGATCACCAGCAGCAGAATGTCGCTCCAGGTGCTGCCGCCGTTTACGGCGAGCACAAAATAATAGTCCGCCCAGACGCCAAGACCCACGGCCAGCAGAATGAGCCAGATTCCGGTCGAGCGCCAGAAGTCGGAGCGAAAGCCCTGGAAAAAGTCCTTTGTGACGCTCCCCTCGCCGCGCGTCAGGCGCAGCATCGCGCGATACAGGCCGGTAAAGGCCGCGCCCATGGTCACAACGGGCAGGCTGCAAACGATGAAATAGATGTTGCAGAGAAAAATGTCACAGATCAGGTCCAGCAGCTGCTTCCACAGCGGCTCGTCGTTGCGGTTGTGCATGGGGTTCCTCCGGTTTCTAAAAAATGGTGATTTCCGTGCTTTTCTCTCCGATTATAGCAGTTTTTTCTCCCAAATACAACAATAAATACGCAAGGAGCAGTCTTTTATGGAGTATCTCACCAGGCATGCGCTGACCGCCGGGTTCCAGCGCGCGGGCGTCACGCCCGGAAGCACGATCTTCGTCCACTCCGCGCTCCGCACGCTCGGCCCCGTCGAGGGCGGCGCGCAGACTGTGGCGGAGGCGCTGCAGGCGGCAGTCGGCCCGGCCGGCACCGTCGCCGCGCCGGCTTTCACCTTCGTCCATGAGATCGAGTCCGATCCGCTCATCGACCCGCAGAACGACGCCTCCGAGATGGGCGCGATCACCGAGGCCATCCGGCGCCTGCCCGGCGCCCTGCGCTCCGCCGCCTACCGGCACAGCGTCTCGGCCTGCGGGCCGAACGCGGAGGCCATCACCGGCGTCGATCACACGCTCAGCGTGTTCGACATCCGCTCGTCCTTCGGCCGGCTCCTCGCGCTGGACGCGAAGGTCGTGCTGCTGGGCGTCACCTATGAGAACGACACGGCGCACCATTTCGCGGAATACATCCTGAAGGTGCCCGACCGGGAGCTGATCGAGCATTCCGTGCGCCTGCGCGGGCCCGACGGCTCGGTCCGGCGCACCGTGATGACCGACTATCAGCCAAAGGAAAACCCGGATGGCGAATACTACGCCTATCCGCACGATTTCAACCGCATCGGCCTGGAGCTGGAGCGGCTCGGCGAGGTGCGCGTCACGCCGGTCGGCAACGCCATATGCCGCGTTTTTCCGATGCGCGCGCTCATCCATCTCATCCTTGACCGCTATTCCCTGCAGCCGGAGCTGTTCGCGGAGGACCCGACGGCAGGCCGCGCCCGGCTCCCGGACGGCGTCACCGTTTTCGGCGGCACGTTCCTCGACGGCGCGAACCGTCCCGACGACTACATCTGGAGCGTCGTGAACCCAGAAAATCTCTACAGAAAGCCGGACGCGCCCTGCTGACGGACGCGCGTCGACAAAAGGCTGTCATTCCGGGCAGCGGCCGAAGGAGCTCTTCGCCGCGCCCGGAATGACAGCCTTTTTACAGGATGATGCAGATGAGCCCGCCGGTATTTTCGTTGAGGATGCGGGTCAGGGTTAGCTTGAGCTTGCGGCAGGCGTCCTCCGGCAGATTTTTGATCTTCGTGTTCAGGCCGTCGCTGACGAGCTCATACAGGGATTTTCCGAACAGGTTCGTCTGCCACAGCTTTTCCGTGTCGTCCTCATATTCGCTCAGCAGATAGCGGATCAGGTCCTCCGACTGCTTCTCGTCGCCCACGATGGGGCTGAGCTCCGTTTCGATGTCCGCGCGCATCAGATGGATCGACGGCGCGCTTGCGCGGAGCCGAACGGCATAGCTCCCGTTTTTGCGGACGATCTGCGGGGCTTCAAGCTTCATCTCCTCCGCCGCGGGCATGACGACGCCGTAGCCCGTCGCACGCACCTGCTCGAGCGCGCCGGCGATCTTGTCGTACTCTTTTTTGGTGGCGGAGAGCTGGGACAGCAGCTCCATGAGCTCCGCGTCGGATTCCACCGGCACGCCCGTCTGCTCTGAAAGCACCTCGTAAAACAGGCTGTCGGGAAAGCTGACCGTGTAGGAGACGGCGCCGTTTCCGAGATCGACGCTTTTGATCTTCGCGTCCTGCACCTGTTCCAGCGCGCCCAGCTCCGCAGCCGCCGCCTCGGCGTCGCTGAGCTTCGTCATCTTTCCGGCGCTGTCCTTCATCGCTTCATAGAGCGCCGTTTTGATCGCGTGATCGTTTGGAAGCGCGGTAACCCAGCCGGGCAGGTAAAACCGCAGCTCCGTGACCGGGAACTGCATGAGCAGCTCGCGCAGCACGCTCTGGATGTCCGCGACTGTCATCGTCAGGCAGTTGATCGTGCGGCAGCTCACGCCGTACTGCTCGCGGATCGACGCGCACAGCGCCTGCGCCGTCTCCGAACCGGGGTCGTCGGAATTAACCAGCACCGCGAACGGCTTGCCCGTGGCCTTCATGTCCGTGATCGCGCACGCCTCGGCCTGCGCGTAGTCGCCCCGCGGGATGTCCGTAATCGTGCCGTCCGTCGTCATCAGAAGCCCCACGCTGCTGTGGTCCTCCATGACCTTTTTGGTGCCGAGCTCCGCCGCCTGCGTCAGCGGGATCTCCTCCGGCAGCCACGGCGTCGTCACCATGCGCGGCGCGCCGTCCTCCTCCGCGCCGGCCGCGCCCTCGACCATGTAGCCGACGCTGTCGATCAGGCGCACGGAGAGCCTGGTTTTGCCGTCCGGCGAAATCTCGACGGCCTCCTCGGGGACGAACTTCGGCTCCGAGGTCATGATGGTCCTGCCGGAGCCGCTCTGCGGCAGCTCATCCTTCGCGCGCTCGCGCTGGTAGACGTTTTCAATATTGGGCAGCACGAGCTGCTCCATAAAACGCTTGATAAACGTGGACTTGCCCGTGCGGACCGGTCCGACGACGCCGAGGTAGACGTTTCCGTCCGTTCTTTGGGCGATCTGCTCGTACAATGTGCTTTCAGCCATATGTTACCGCCTCCTTTTTCCGCCGCTCACATGGGAATGAGCAGCATTTCCCCGGCCTCCGCCTCGTCCTGCGTCAGTCCGTTCGCCTGCCGGATGGCCTCCGCCGTCGTGCCGTATTTTTTGGCGATATTCCAGACATCCTGCTTCTCGCGGTTTACCGCCACCACGACCGACGGCCGGTCCTCCTTTTTGTCCGTTTTCGGCTCGTAGGTCCCGCCGGACAGGTTCCGCAGCGTCTGATGCGCGAATGTGTCCACATCGAACACGGCCTCATAGCGCAGCTCCGCCCCGTCCGCGCCGGGAGCGGCAAAGCCGCCGCCCTCGAGCGCCGCTTGCGGGCTGCACGCGCCGCCCTCTGCCAGCGCGGTTTCGCAGACGGCCTCCGCCCTGCCCCCCGCGCCCTGGAGCTGGCCGTCCGCGTCGTAGTACAGGATGTTGACGCTGGCCGGCGCATGCAGGCGCAGGCCGCCGTCCGTGCGCTCCTGTGTCGGAAAATCCAGATATACGCCGCTGTCCACCACTGCGCGGACAGGGCCCTTGACCGCGCCCTGCAGCGGCGCGCGCAGCGTCTGGCTGTCGAGTCGGCAATCGAGGGGGTATTCCGTCCACTCCGGCTGGAGCGTCCCCTTGACCGCGTAGGCGTCCTCGCACACCTCCATCGGCTGGTTCGCGCTGACGAGGCACTGGGCCAGCAGGTTCACCGTCAAAAGGAGTCTGCGCGCGGCGTCGGCGTTTTCCGGCTCCAGCTCTGTGCCGGTCACGCTGAGCAGAACCTCCAGCTCGTCGTCGTCGTAGTCATGCAGCAGCTCGCAGTACTGCGAGAACGGGAGCTGCTGATCGAAGACGGCCAGCTCGCCGTCGGGCGAGAGATAGAGCAGCTTAAAAAAGAGCGTACCCTTGAATACGGCCTTGTTTCCGACGATCTTCTTTTCCGCAATCTGCGGCAGCACGTCGTATGCGCAGACGGTTCCGACCGCCGGCCTGCCCGCGGGCAGCTCCAGCTCCTCGGAGATCGTGAAGGGCTTTTCCGCCTGCTCCGCGGGCAGCACGAGCGGATATGTCCGCAGCTTTTTCTGCACCGCATCCGGCGCGTTCTGCACGCTTTTGACGGTCTGCTGCACTTCCTCATAGCCGTCCAGCATGCAGCCGATATTCACCCGTACGAGCAGCTTGCGCGAGTTAATCATCCGCGCGTCCACGGAGCGCACCCGCGCCTGCGCCGCCGTCTGGGTTTCCTCTGTCACGGCGGGCTGGTCGAAGCGCATGGTAAAAGGAATCCAGACGTCCAGCGCGCGCGGAGCGGAATTGTCCTCCGGCACATACAAAACGCCAGCGCGGATTCCGCCCGTCAGCACCGCGCTGCCCGGACGGCATTCCTTTCCGCGCAGCACGGCGGCGGCGCTCGAGTAGACGACTCTCTCCACGTCCGGGCAGCTGTCCGGCACGATGATCTCGGCGGTCTCCTCCTGGCTCAGCGTCTCGTGGATCACGGGGTCAAGCCGGGCTGCGGTTTTTGTCTCAAACACAAGCTCCATGTCCGATCACTCCTTGTAAGTTTTGCTTTGCTTCACTATACGCGGAGCGGGACAAGGATATTCTTCAATCGTCGTTCAGCAGCAGACAGCCGACGGCGATCAGCACGCCGCCGAGGAGAATCCGCAGAAACCAGCCGGAAAACAGAAGCGACAGGATCAGCCCGATCCCGATCCCCAGCAGCACGCGGCCCGTCTTATCCCTGCACAGGCACATGATAAACCACCCCTTTGCGCATTCTACGCGCTCCCTGTCCGAACGGTGCGCAAAAAAAGGGGCGCGCTGCAAAACGGAAATGTTTTGCAGCGCGCTCTTTTATATCGTTTTCTGCTCCCAGGGCTTGTTGGCCTCGGCGAGCTCGTACAGCTTCAGATAGCTCTCGTACCGCGTCGGCTCCACTTCGCCGCGCTCCAGCGCCTCGCGGACGGCGCAGCCGGGCTCCCTGCGGTGCGCGCAGTCGGGGAAGCGGCATTTGCCGATCCAGGGGGCAAAGTCCGGAAACGCGGCGGGCAGGTCGTCCTTCAGCAGCAGGTCCATCCGGTCGGTGTCGAACGCGGAGAAGCCCGGCGTATCGGCGGCCCAGGTGTCCTTTTCCAGCTCGTACAGCGAAACGCAGCGCGTCGTGTGGCGTCCGCGGCCCAGCTTCTCTGAGACCTCGCCGACGCCAAGGCCCAGCGCGGGGTCGAGCCGGTTGAGAATGCTCGATTTCCCGACGCCGGAGTTGCCCGTAAAGACGGAGAGTCTGCCGCGGATGGCCGCGCGCAGCGCCTCCACGCCCTCCCCTGTCTCCGCGCTCGCGAGCAGCACCGGGAAGCCCGCCCGCTCGTAGATGCCGGAGAGCGGCAGGCCGGGTGCAAGGTCGTTCTTGTTGACGACGATCAGCACGGGCACGCCCTGGCGTCCGGCGATCGCGAGCACCCGGTCGATGAGAAACGGCTCCGTCGTGGGGATCGCGCAGGAGGCCAGCAGCACCAGCAGGTCGATATTGGCCACCGCAGGTCTGACAAAGAAGTTGCGCCGCGGCAGCAGGCTCTCCAGCGTTCCCCTGCTGCCCTGCCTTGTGATCTCGCAGAAGTCCCCGACCACCGGCTCGCGTCCCTCGCGCCGCAGCTTTCCGCGTTCGCGGCATTCAATCACGCCGTCTTCGGTGTTTACATAATAAAATCCGCTCAGCGCCCGGATGATCCTGTAACCGTTCATCCGTTACCCCGCCGTGTCAAAATCGATCGTCTGGGTGTTGTAGAGCTCGCCGTTGACATAGACGTCCACCGTCTGCGTGCCGGCGCCGCTCACCTGGATGCTGATCTGGTCGCTGTTCCACTGGCTCATGTCCGCCTCGAACGAGCTCTGCTGCACGCCGTCCACCTTCACGGTCACGTCGTAGGTGCCGTCTGCGGAGGGCATCTTCACGTAGATGACCTTGTTCTTGAGCGTATCCGTCTGCTTGCCCTCAATGGTGATCTCGACCATGTTGGAATACGCGGCGGCCGTTTTGTCGCCGAGCGTGTTGACGATCTTGCAGAAGTAATAGTAGATGCCGCCGGTCGTGGTGTTGACGGAGCAGGTGGTGTTGTTTTCGGCGCTCGGCGAGACGAGCTGGCCGTCGTCGGTGCTGCCGGTCTTGGAGACGTACCACGCATAGGTCAGCACGCCCTCGTCGGTGGTCGTGGCCTGGATCTGGAGCGTCAGCGTGTCGCCGACCACGGCGGTCGTGTCGCCCGTCAGGGACTTCACAACGGGCGTCGCGGCGTCCTGCGGGCCCTTGGAAACCTGCAGGTTGATGGGCGTCTGCGCCTTCACCTGCTCGCCCTCGTCGATGCTCTGGAAGGTCACGGTGCCCTCCGGCAGATCGCTGTCCACCGAGCGCACGTCGCCCTTGCCGAGTCCGGCCGCCTCAATGTCCAAAAGCGCCTGGTCGATGTCCTCGCCCACAAGCGCGGGCACCTTGACGAGCTGCTCCGTCGGCCCCATGCTGACGACAAGCGTGACGGTCTGCCCGTCAGTAAGCGTGCTGCCCTTTGTGGGATCGGTGCGGATGACGTAGCCGTCGGTATAGGCGTCGCTTGTCTCGTAGGTGATCTTCACCACCACATTCATATTGCCGAGCGTCGTCTGCGCATTCGTCACCGTGGAATTGACGAGGTCGGGCATCGTGTTTGTCTCCGAGCCGTTGGAGATGGTCAGCTCGATGGTGGTGCCCACCTTCGCGGTGCTGCTGCCCTCCGGCGTCTGCTCCATGACATAGCCGTATGCGTAGGTGTCGCTGGTTTTCCATTCAGCGGCTTCAATTGTAAAATTGGGATACTTGGTTTTGTCGATCTGCTCATAGACCATGCCGACAAAATTCGGCACCGTATCCTCCGCCGTCTTGGAAAAGATGTCGGAGAAGAAATAGGAATAGAGAAAATAGACAATGCCGATCACCGCGAGCGCAATGCAGATGATCCCCGCGATCACCGCCACGCGGCCGCCCCTGCTCTTTTCCTCCTGCTGCGGCGCCTGGGGCGCGGCGGGCTTTTTCTGTCCTGCCGCGCGCTCCGCCGCGCTCTTCTGCACGGCGGGCTTGGGCGCGCGCGCCTCCGCGGGGCGGCTGGTCTGGTTCAGAAGCAGATCGACGTCCATATCGCCCGTCTCGCGGGAAAAGTCGAAGGTCATGTTGGGATTCTTCCGGAATTCCTCGAGGTCGGCCAGCATATCGGTCGCGGTGGCGTAGCGCTTGTCGAGGTCGGCCGTCATGGCGTGCATCGTGATCTGCTCGAGCCCCACGGGGATCGAGGGATTCAGCTCGCGCGGCATGACAGGCTTTGCGTTGATGTGCTGGATGGCCACGGATACCGGCGTGTCGCCGTCGAAGGGCGGCCGGCCCGTCAGCATCTCGTACATGACGACGCCGAGGGAGTACAGGTCGGTGCGGAAATCGACGTGGCCGCCCTTGGCCTGCTCGGGCGAAATATAGTGGACGGAGCCGAGGGCCTCTCTTGTCAGCGTGTTCTGCGCCGACGAGATGCGCGCGATGCCGAAATCGGCCACCTTCACGCTGCCGTCCTTGAGGATCATGATGTTGTGCGGCTTGATGTCGCGGTGGATGATGCCGCGGCTGTGCGCGTGCTCAAGCGCCTTGGCGATCTGCGTGGCGAAATGGAGTGCCTCGCGCCAGTTGAGCTGGCCCTTCTGCTCCATATACTGCTTGAGGGTGATGCCCTCGATCAGCTCCATGACGATATAGTCCACGCCGTCGGAGTGCGACACATCGTAGACGCTCACAATGTTCGGGTGCGAGAGCATGGCGACGGCCTGCGACTCCGCGTGGAAGCGGCGGCGGAACTCGGCGTCCTGCGAGAATTCGTCCTTGAGGATCTTGATGGCGACGAGCCGGTTGAGCCGGTGGCAGCGCGCCTTGTACACGACCGCCATGCCGCCGGAGCCGATGACCTCGAGGATCTCGTATCGATTGTCCAAAAGCCTGCCTATGTAGTTATCCATAAGAAGCTCCTTTTCCGTTTATAGGGCCGCCAGCGTCACCGTGACATTGTCCGGTGCGCCTCTCGTCCTCGCGATGTTCAAAAGCCGCTGGCAGCAGTCGCTCTTGTGGACGCCGTGGACGACCTCGAAGAGCATCTCCTGATCGGCCATGACGTTGGATAGGCCGTCGGAGCACAGAAGCAGGCAGTCGTCCTTTTTGAGCTCCTGGTGGTACAGATCGCCCTCCACGGTCTGCTCGGTACCGACCGCGCGGGTGATAACGTTTTTGCCGGGGTAGTTTTTTGCCTGCTCGCGGGTCAGCTCGCCGCGCTGCACCATGAGCTCCACGATGGAGTGGTCGCGCGTGAGCAGCTGCACGCCCTCCGTGGAGAACAGATACGCCCGGCTGTCGCCGACGTTGATGAGAACGGCGTGGTTTTTGAGAAACAGCGCCGCAACGAGCGTGGTGCCCATGCCCTTAAAATCCTCGCTGAGCTGCGCCTGCTCAAAGACCGCCTTGTTGGCAAGCTGCAGCGCGCTTTTCAGCACGTCGCCTGCGCTCTGCGGGCTGAGTCCGGGTTTGAGTCCCCGGCGCACCTCGTCCACGAAGACCTCGACGGCAAGGGTGCTGGCAATGTTGCCGGACTTGGCGCCGCCCATGCCGTCGCACACCACCATGAGCGTCTGGTCGTGGTGAAATGTGACAATGGCAAAGGCGTCCTGATTCTGCTCCCGGATTTCGCCGGGATCGCTCAGTCCCCACGTCTGCATTCTCATTCCTCCTCGCGGATGTTTTCAAACTTTCTGCGGAGCTGTCCGCAGGAGGCGTCGATGTCGCCGCCCAGCGTCCGGCGGACGGTGGCGGGAATCCCGGCGGACTCCAGAATCTCCTGAAAGCGGCGGACGGCCTCCCGCGAGCTCGTCTTCAGACCTGTCTCGCGCACGGCGTTGAGCGGGATGAGATTGACGTGCGCGCCCATGCCGCGCAGCTTTCTTGCCAGCAGCTCAGCCTTTTCGGGCGAATCGCTCACGCCGTCGATCATCGTGTACTCAAAGGACACCCGTCTGCCGGTCGTGTCGAAATACCGCCGGCAGGCCGCGAGCAGCTCGTCCACCGGCCATCGCTTGTCGACCGGCATGATTTTCTCCCGCGTCTCGTCGTCCGGCGCGTGCAGGGACACCGACAGCGTCAGCTGCAGCTTCCTCTGCGCGAGCAGGTCGATCTTGTCCACCAGCCCGCAGGTGGAAAGGCTGATGTGGCGCATGCCGATGTTCAGGCCCTCGGGGCTGTTGACAAGCTCCAGAAATTTCATGACCGCGTCAAAGTTGTCCAGCGGCTCGCCGATGCCCATGAGCACGACGTTGGAAATCTCGAGCCCGGAATCGAGCTGGGAAAACAGCACCTGGTCGAAAAGCTCCGAGGGCGTCAGCCGCCGGACGAGGCCGCCCAGCGTCGAGGCGCAGAATTTGCAGCCCATCGGGCAGCCGACCTCGGAGGAGATGCAGACCGTATTGCCGTGGCGGTATCGCATCACGACGGACTCGACGCAGTTGCCGTCCGACAGGCGCCAGAGATATTTGATCGTGCCGTCGCGCTGGGAGACCTGCCTGCGCACAGCCGTAGGCCGCGTGATAAAATACAGGCCGTCCAGCTTTTCCCGCAGGGGCTTGGAGAGATTGCTCATCTCCGCGAAGCTGCCCGCGCCGCGCGAGAGCCAGACAAATACCTGCTGCGCGCGGAAGGCCGGCTCGCCGAGCGACGCGAACGCCTCGCGCAGCTCCGGCAGCGTCAGGGATTTGATGTCCTGCTTCATGCCCGTTTCCTCAGCCTGCAGATGAAAAAGCCGTCCGAATCGTGCTCGCAGGGCAGCAGCGTCAGCATGCCGGCGTTTTCAAGCCCCAGCGCCGCCGGCGTCGGGATGGGCTCCGGCGCGAACTCCGGGTGGTTTTTCAGAAATTCCTCCGCCACGTCCTCGTTCTCCCGGCGCAGCACGGTGCAGGTCGAGTAGACGAGCGTCCCGCCCGGACGCACATAGCGGCAGACATTCTCCAGGATCGCGCGCTGCACGGCCGGCAGCGCCTCCAGCCCGTCGAGGCTCTTGTAGCGCACGTCGGGTTTTTTGCGGATGACGCCCAGCCCCGAGCACGGCACGTCCGCCAGCACGGCGTCCATGCCGCCGAGCCATTCCGGGTTTTCCGCCGCCGCGTCCTGCAGGACCGGCGTGATGCATGTGAGGCCCAGCCGCTCGGCGCCCTTTTCGATGAGCTCCAGCTTGTGCGGATGGATGTCGCAGGCGAGGATCCGGCCGCGGTCGGCCATCGCGAGCGCCGCCGAAAAGCTCTTGCCGCCGGGCGCGGCGCAGGCGTCGAGCACCTGCATCCCCGGCGACAGCGACAGGGCCATGGCGGCCAGATGCGCCGCCGCGTCCTGCACGTAAAACTTGCCGTCGCGGAAGTCCGCCATCGTTTCGATGCTGCCGGTGCCGGAAAGGCAATAGCAGTCCGGAAGCCAGGAATGGCGGCGGATGGAAACCTCCTGGTTCTGAAGCTCCAGGAAGAGATCTGTGCCCTTAGTTTTCAGGGGATTCCGCTGCACGACCGTCTCCGGCGCTTCGTTGTCGCAGCGCAGAAACGGTTCCAGCCGCGCCTCGCCGAGCGAGTCCCGCAGCAGCTCCACGAGCGGCGCGGGATGGCTGTAGCGCACTGCGAGGTCCTTCGGCTCCGGAAGCCGCTTCTCCGCGGCCGCGCTCGCCAGCGCGCGCAAAACCGCGTTGACCAGTCCAGCCGCCCGGCTGTTGGCGTAGCGGCGCGTCTCGTCCACCGCCTCATTCACCGCGGCGGAGGCGGGGATTTTCTCCAGAAAGACGAGCTGGTACGCGCCGAGGCGCAGGATGTCCGCCACCACCGGCTGCAGATCCTTCAGCCGCCCTTTTAAAAAGGACGACAGGTAGAAATCCAGCAGCATCCGGTTCTGCAGCACGCCGTAGCAGAGCCTTGTCGCCAGCGCCGCGTCGCGCCGGTCGAGCCGGTCGCGGACAATGTATTCTTTTAGGCTGCCGTCTGACCAGGCGTTTTGCTTCCTGCAGGCGATCAGCGCGGAGAGCGCGGTGATTCTGGCGTCCATGGACTGCTCCTTACAGCTTGATCGGGTGTCCCCGGAAATAGTCGGCCGCGGGCATGCGCCTGCCGCCGTCCGCCTGCAGCTCGCGGATGACGAGCACGTCTCCGCCGCCGCAGGCGATTTCCAGCCCCTGTTTTGTGAGCGCAAGCGGCGTGCCGGGCGCCTGCCCGGTCTTTTTATCCGTGCGCTCCACGCGATAGATTTTGAAATGCCGGCCGTCCAGCTCCGCCGCTGCAACCGGCCACGGGTCGAGGCCGCGCACCTGGTCGATGACGCCGCGCGCGGACTGGCTCCAGTCGACGGGCGAAAGCTCCTTCGTGAGCATCGCGGCGTAGGTGGCCTTGGCCGCGTCCTGCGGCGTGCGAACGGCGGTCCCGTTTTCGATGGCGCGCACCGTGTCGCAGGCGAGCTCCGCCGCGATGTGCGAAAGCCGCTCCATCAGCTCGCCCGAGGTCTCCATCGGGTCGATCGGCGTTTTCCGGATCTCCAGGATGTCGCCCTCGTCCATGCCGGCAGAGAGCATCATGGCGGTCACGCCCGTCTCGTCCAGATGGTCCAGGATGGCCCTCTGCACCGGCGCCGCGCCGCGCAGCTGCGGCAGGATGCTCGCGTGCATGTTGATGCAGCCGAATTTGGGGATGTCCAGCACCCGCTGCGGCAGGATCTTCCCGTACGCCACCACGACGATGAGGTCTGGCGCGAGGGCCTTGAGCGCCTCCACTGCCGCGTCGTCCCGGAAGGTCGCGGGCTGATACACGGCGATGCCCTGCGCGCGCGCGTACAGCTTGACGGGCGACTCGGTGAGCTTCATGCCGCGGTTCTGCGGCGCGTCGGGCTTTGTATAGACGGCCGAAACCGGCAGTCCGGAGGTCTGCAGCTTCTCGAGGCACACGCGGGCGATCTCCGGCGTGCCCATGAATACCAGCTTCATTTCTCCGACGCCTCCGGCTCTTCCGCTTCCTCCTCCTGCTGCCGGAGCTTTTCCAGCTCCTCCTTCGTCAGCATGTGCTCGGCGATCTCGGTGTAGAGATGGCCGTCGAGGTGGTCCAGCTCATGGCAGAACGCGCGCGCGATGAGCTCGTCGCCCGTATACTCGTACCACTCGCCGCTGCGGTCCTGCGCGCGCACGACCACATGGTTCGGCCGCGTGACAACGCCGTATTCGCCGGGTACGCTGAGGCACCCCTCCAGCCCGGTCTGGGTCTCCTCGCCCGTCTCGACGATCTCCGGGTTCACGAGCTCCAGATCCTCGTCGCCCGCGTCCACAACGACCACGCGGCGCAGAACGCCCACCTGCGGCCCGGCCAGGCCCACGCCGTTCGCGTCGTGCAGCGTTTCGATCATGTCGTCGAGCAGCGTTGCCAGGCGGTCGTCAAATTTCGTGACCTTGCGGCATTTCTTCGTCAAAACGGGGTCACCCACAGTGACGATGTGTCTGAGTGCCATAGCAGTTTCCTCTCATTCGTAAGAATTGACATCCGCGTACGCGCCGACGCCCCGGTTCTGCCGGTCGCGGGCAAAATCCGCGAGCAGCTGCGAAAGCATGGCCCGAAGCGGCCGGGAATTTTTACAGCTCAGATTGAGCCGGTAGCGGTAGGTGTAGTTGACGCGGGCGACGGGCGCGGGCGCGGGTCCGAGGATCTGCGCCTCCAGGCCGTTCTCCCGCAGCCGGTTTTTCAGCGCCGCGCGGAACGACGCCGCGCCGCGCAGGACCTGGTCCTCGTAGATGCCCGTGAAGGTCACGGTGAACAGGTCGGAAAACGGCGGGCAGAGCCGCAGCTCGCGCAGCCGGATCTCCTGCTCGTAGAAGCTGTCGTAGTCCTGCCGGGCGGCCAGCTCCATCACGCGGTTTTCCGGCGTCATGGTCTGGATGAGCGCGATGCCGGCGGACTGTCCGCGGCCCGAGCGGCCCACGACCTGCGTCAAAAGCGAGAACGTCGTCTCGGCCGCGCGGTAGTCGCCCACGTACAGCGACATGTCCGCGTCCAGCACGCCCACGAGCGTGACGTTTTCAAAGTCGAGCCCCTTCGCAACCATCTGCGTGCCCAGCAGGATCGGAACCCTCTTCTGCTGAAATTCCGCCAGGATCGCCTCGTGGCCGCCCGCGGCGGCAACTGTGTCGGCGTCCATGCGCAGAACCTGCGTGTCGGGAAAAATCGCGGCCAGCTCCTCCTGAATCTTCTGCGTGCCGGAGCCGACCGGCTTGAGCGGCCCGCCGCATTTCGGACAGCGCGTCACGGCCGGCTCGGAGTAGCCGCAGTAGTGGCACATCAGGCGGCTGTTGACGGAGTGATACGTCAGATGTACGCTGCAGCGGGGGCACTCCGGCGCCTCGCCGCAGTCCACGCAGACAAGATACCGGCTGTTGCCGCGGCGGTTGAGAAACAGGATCGACTGCCGGTCCGCGAGAATATTGTCCCGCAGGCTTTCCTCCAGCTCCTCGCTGATGGAGCCCGGATTGCCCTTGCGCAGCTCCTTCTTCATATCCACGAGCCGCACATGCGGCAGCGACATCCCGTTGTAGCGCTCTGTCAGCGTGCAGAGGGAGTACACGCCCGTGCGGGCTCTGTACATGCTCTCGACCGAGGGCGTGGCCGAACCCAGCACCACCAGCGCGTTCGCGCGCATGCCGCGCAGGATCGCAACCTCGCGCGCGTGGTAACGCGGCGCGTTCTCCGACTTGTAGGTGTGCTCCTGCTCCTCGTCCACGATGAAAAGGCCGGGATTCCGCACCGGCGCGAACACCGCCGAGCGCGTGCCGACGGCGACGGTCGCCTTGCCCTCGCGGAGCCTGCGCCATTCGTCGCAGCGCTCTCCCACGCGCAGGCTGCTGTGTAAAACTGCGACCGCCTCGCCGAAGTGGGCGGTGAGCTTTCCGAGCAGCTGCGGCGTCAGCGCGATCTCCGGCACCAGCAGCACCGCGGACTTCCCGGCGGCGAGCGCTTCGTAGATGAGCCGGATATACACGCTCGTCTTGCCGCTGCCCGTGACGCCGTACAGCAGCGCGACGCCTGGCTTCTCCTGCCGGGCCTGCGACAAAAGGCTCTCAAAGACGGTCTGCTGCTCGGCGCTCAGGATCGGAGACTCTTCCGGCTCGGGGGGGCTCTGGATGGGGCTTCGGTAGATCTCGCGCTCGGAGATCGTGAGAAGCCCGACCTTTTCCAGCCGCCGCAGCGTCGTCATGGACGCGCCCGTCATGTACAGAATCTCGCCGCACGAGGCGCTGCCCGCCGCGCACAGCAGCTCCAGCACGCTTTTCTGCAGCGGCGCGGACTTCTGGCGGCGCGCGGCGTAGTCCTCGGCTTCCTCGCAGCTGACCGCGAGCGCCGCAAGCTTTTCGGTCTTCCCCTTTGAGCGGACCGCCGCGTCGAGATCGGAGCGGAGCAGCTTTTTCCCCAGCAGGTAGCGCAGGCCGCTCTGCAGAAGATTTTCGTCCGGAATCTGCTCTTTTAAACGATGATAGTCGGTTTGGCCGCCGAAATCATCAAGAATCTGTAAAATCTGCAGCGCGGCCTTCTGCCGGATGTGCAGGCCGTGCCAGTCGCCGGTCAGCTCGAATGTCTCGGTCGTCTGAAACCAGAAGCCGGCCGGCAGGATCGCCCGAACGGCTTCGTAATAGGTGCAGAAATACCGTTCGCGCAGAAACGCCGCCAGCCGAAGCTGGTCCTCATCCAGCACGGGTTCGGGGTCCAGGACGCGCTCGACGGCCTTCAGGCCTTCTTCGCCGCCCTCCTGCGTCAGAAGCACAACGCCCTCCGCGCGCTTGTTGCCCTTTCCGAACGGCACGATCACGCGCATGCCGGCGCGCACGTCGAGGTTCGCCGGAATCCGGTAGGAATAGGGCTTGTCGATGGCAAAAACAGCGGCGCAAACGGCGATTTTCGCAATCATGCCCACTCCTCCTTTTATCCGGGCTGCGCGCGCCGGCTAAGAAAATTTGTGCCATTCTGAGCCCGTCCCGCGAAGAATCCTTTCCCCGAGGATGCTTCGGTGGAAAAGATCCTTCGCCGGCGCTCAGGATGACACGGGATTTCTATTCACGGTGCGCGCATTTCCGGTTATCGCAGGTACTTCTGCTTCAGCGTCGCGGTCAGCTCGCCGCGGGCCACCTCGCCGATGGCGATCGTCACAGGCTTGTCCTCGAGCGGTTCGTGGGTCATCTCGGACTCGATGGAAAGCTGGCGCGCGCGATGCGCGATGACGTTGACAAGCAGATAGCGGCTGTCGATATTCTTGAGCAGCTGGGACATAGCGGGATACAGCATTAAAGTTCCTCCTCGATCAAATGGATTCTCTCCATGGTTTTACATTTTTCCGCTGTCATGATGGACAGCATTTCGCCCGTTGCGCGGGCGATCTCGTCGTTGAGGACGATGTAGTCGTAGCGGCAGGCCTGCGAATACTCCCACCGGGCCCGTTCGAGCCTGCGCGCCATGACGTCGGGGCGCACGTCGCCGCGCCGTTCAAGGCGCTGGCGGATGACGTCGAGGGAGCTGGCCGCGAGAAAGATCAGCACGGCGTCCGGCACGCGCTTTTTGATCTTCAGCGCGCCCACCACGTCCACGTCCATCACGACGTCGATCCCGGCCCCCACGGCCTTTCTGATGGGCGTCGCGGGCGTGCCGTAGTAGTTGCCGACGTACTCGGCGTATTCCAGCAGCTCGTCCTGCTCGATCAGGCGCTCGAAGCCGGGCCGGTCGAGAAAATAATAGCTGATGCCCTCCACCTCGCCAGGGCGCATGGGCCGCGAGGTGGCGGAGACGGAATACTGCACATTGGGCTGCGTGGACACGATCCGGCTCAGAATCGTGTTTTTCCCGACGCCGGAGGGGCCGGACACGACATACAGCTTTCCTCTCACGGCACGTCCTCCGTCTCCTGCGCGGGCGCATAGTCCTCGTCGAGCCGCGAGGCGAGCGTCTCCGGCAGGACCGAGGACAAGATTACATGGTCCGTATCCAGAAGCAGCACCGCGCGCGTCTTTCTGCCGTAGGAGGCGTCGATCAGCATGCCGCGGTCGCGCGCTTCCTGCACCGTGCGCTTGACGGGCGCGGATTCGGGGCTCAGGACAGCCAGGACGCGGGATGCCGCGACCGCGCTGCCGAAGCCAATGTTGACCAGTTTCATGCAAGCCTCCGACTATTCGATGTTTTGAATCTGCTCGCGGATCTTCTCGAGCTCCGCCTTGATCTCCACGACCGTATTGGTCTGCTGGAGGTCGTTGCACTTTGAGCCGATGGTATTGGCCTCGCGGTTGAGCTCCTGCATCAGGAAGTCCAGCTTGCGGCCGATGGCGCCGCCGGAAGTCAGCATGGAATTGAGCTGGGACAGATGGCTGCGCAGGCGCACCGTCTCCTCGTCGACGGCGATCTTGTCGGCATAGATGGCGGCCTCCTGCAGGATGCGCGTCTCATCGACCGACGCGCCGGCCAGAACCTCTTCCATCTTCGCGGTCAGGCGCGCCCTGTATTCCTTCACCGTCTCGGGGCTGCGGGCCTCCACCAGCTCCACGAGCGAGAGGATCGACGCCGAGCGGCTGCGCACGTCCCGTTCGAGAGCCGAGCCCTCGACGGTACGCATGTCGTCGAATTTCCGCACCGCCTCGTCCGCGACCGAGAGGATATCCTGCGTGAGCTGCTGCTCGTCTGTCTGCTCCTTCTGCACGTCGAACACGTCGGGCAGCTTCGCCAGCGAAGTGACGGAGATGTCGTCCCGCAGGCCGTAGTCCTTCGCCATGGTGCGCAGCGCCTCGAGATAGCCCTCGAGCACAGGGCGGTTGAGCGAGATCTTCTCATCCTGCTCCGCCGCGAGGTTGACCGTGACGAACACGTCCACCTTGCCGCGGGAGATCGATTTTTTCAGCTGGGTCTTGATCGGGTCCTCGGCAAAACCGTAGAGCCGCGGCAGCTTCACCGAGCAGTCGAGATAGCGGTTGTTGACGGACCGCAGCTCCACGGTGATTTCCCGCCCGTTCACAGTCTGCGTCGCGCGGCCGTAGCCGGTCATACTTCTGATCAAAGCAGTCTCCTCCGTTTTTGCGTTATTGTCCCGCCGTTTTTGCCGTCAGCGTAGCGACGATGGTATAGTCTCCGATGACGCCTGCGTCGGAGTAGCCGTCGATATAGATGGAAACAGGCACCGTATATGTTCCCGCCTGCGTGTACTCCGCCATATCGGCCACCACGCGCAGATTGTTCGTGGAAATTTTCGTGATCTCGTCGGTGGCCGCGCGGACCTTCGTCTGCACGAGCTGGGTCACGCTCGAGGCCTCGAAGCCGTCGGGCACGTTGATAAAGGCGATGTTCGTCGCGCGGATGACCGCCGTGTCCTTGTTCTTGATCTTGACGGTCACCGTGGCCTGCTGCTCTCCGCTGACATTCTTCGCGCCATTGGGAATGATGATCTGGAACGGAAGCACGGCGTTGTTGTCGGTATTCGACAGATCGATGTTGCCCAGGACGATCTTGTTGACGCCGTCGAGCACCGTGGAGTCGCCGGAGATGGTGACGGTGGAGGGGCTGATGTCCTTGGAAACGTCGTTGGACGTCGCGCCGCCGCCGTCGATAAACTCCACGTCGAGCGGAATCTCCTTGTACATCACCACGTTGAGCGTGACCTCCAGGCTGTCCACGTCGGTGGTGAGTCCGGTCTTGTCGATCGTGTTGCCTTCCGCGTCAACGAGCGTGTAGTCCGCCTTTTCGGTGACGGTCTTGTCGAGGTCCGTGCGGCTTACGGCGACCTGCGCGCCTGCGATGGTGCTGACGACGGAGTCGGGCCCGGAGACGGAGACCGTATCATAGTCGAGTGTCGCCGAATCGAGCATGTAGCCGGCCGCGACCTCCACGCCGGACACGTCGGTCTTGACCTCGAACGATTTGGTGACGTAGTTTTCCACGGTAAAGGAAATGACGCTCGGCGAGCGGTCGGAAATCGTGATGACCGAGTCCTGCACGGAGGCCGGCAGCTGCACGTCGTAGCTCATGCTGTACTGCTTGGCGGAGCGGATCTTGCTCACATCGACCACGGCCGTGATCTCGTTCTGGCTCTTGATGAGCTTTTTGAGATCGGAATTCTTGCCGTAAAAATTGACGGATACCGTCGCGTCGCTGCCCTTGGTGATGACGAGATTCTGATCCTCGCGCAGCACGTCCTCGCCGGAAAAGGTCACGGGGATGTTTGTCAGCGTCTGCTCGCCGTCGGGGTTGACGATGGTGACGACATAGATCCACAGGCCGATGGCCGCCAGCAGCGAGAGAATCATGGAGATGAGTCTACTTTTCTTCATTCTTACCCGCCTTTCCGGCCAAACGGCTTCGGATCCAGCCGAAGACGGAGTTGTTCTTGCGGTCCTCGTCGGTGATCAGCTCGTTGGTGAGAAGCTTTTCAAGCGTCTGCGGGGCCAGGTGCCGCTTGAGCATGCCGCCGATGGCCACGGAGATGGTGCCGGTCTCCTCGGAGACGATCACCACAACCGCATCGGACACCTCGCTCGTGCCGATGCCCGCGCGGTGGCGGGTGCCGAGGTCGCTGCTCAGGTGCGTGTTTTCAGACAGCGGCATGACGCAGCCGGCGGCCGCGACACGCGCGTTTCGGATGATGACGGCTCCATCGTGCAATGACGCCTTCGGGAAAAAGAGGTTCCGCAGCAGCTGCTCGGTCACGCGGGCGTCCACAATGGTGCCGGTTTTGAAATATTCCTCCAGCGAAGCCTCCCGTTCGAAAATCAGCAGCACGCCGATATGCTCACGCGACATGATTTCGCAGGCGTTTACCGTGGCGGTAATGGCATTCTCCTTCGCGCTGCGGTTGATTGAGGTGTCGGTAAGACTCAGGATGGTCCGGCCGCCGACCTTCTCCAGCGCGCGCCGCAGCTCCGGCTGGAACATGATGACAAGCGCGATCACACCCAGCTCCAGGATCTTGTTGAGAATCCAGTTGAGCGCGTACATGTTTACGATGTCGGTGATCCACGTCACCAAAAGCAGCAGCAGGATGCCGCGGGCGACACGCGCCGCACTGGTGGAGCGGATGAGCATCAATACTTTATATATGATAAACGCGGCGACCAGGATGTCTACAATGTCCATGACCCCCGGTGTGGGAATGGAGTAGAACATATCCTGGAAGAATTTTTCGATCGCTGCCATTGGCAATTCTCCCGCCCGATGCCGGGGTAGCAAGCCCCCGCCCATACTTATAATTATCCTGATTATACCCCAAACGCAGGCAATCCGCAAGTAGCAGCATCGGGAATTCTCCGCCGGCGCGCTATTTTTTCAAAAGGCGGACAAAGCGCCGCACCTCGCGTTCGGTGCTGAACGCGGAAAAGCTGGCGCGGACGGTCCCCGTTTCCAGCGTTCCGGCGCTCTCGTGCGCCAGCGGCGCGCAGTGCAGCCCCGCGCGCACACAGACGTCTTTTTCGGCGAGCCGCGCCGCCGTCTGCTCGCAGTCCTCGTCACCCAGCAAGAACGACACGACGCCCGCCTGCCCCGGCCCCGTGAAAACGCGGACGTTCGGAATGTCGGAGAGCTCCCTGACGAGCTGGCGGGTCAGGCTCTGTTCCCGCGCAAAGATCCGCTCGGTCCCACGCTTTCGCACAAAGCGGATGCCCTCGGCCAGGCCGCAGATCCCGGCGGTGTTCGCGGTGCCGGCCTCGAGCCGGTCAGGCAGGAAATCCGGCATATCCGGATTTTTGGACACGCTGCCGCTGCCGCCCTCGAGGAGCGTCTCGGGCTGCCGCGCGCAAAGCAGAATGCCCGTCCCCTGCGGGCCGAACAGCCCCTTGTGGCCCGGCATCGCGATGAAAGCCGCGCCGAGCTTTTTGAGCGAGACCGGCAGCGCTCCGGCGGACTGCGAGGCGTCGAGCACCAGCGGCACGCCCCGCTCCCGGCACAGCGCCGCGATTTGTTCCACAGGCAGCACATAGCCAAATACATTCGACACATGCGTTAAAATGACGGCCTTCGTGCGGCGCGTGACGGCGCGGTCAAACTGCGCAAGCGTATCCGCCGGGTCAAAAAGCTTCCTGCCCGCGACCGTGACCTGCGCGCCCAGGTGATACAGGGGCCTCGTGACGGAGTTGTGCTCAAAGCCGGAGATGACGGCCTCGTCGCCCGCTTTGAGCAGCGTTTTGATCGCCACGTTCAGCCCGTGCGTGGCATTCATCGTAAAAACGACCTGCTCCGGCTCCGCGTCAAAGAGCGCGGCGGCCTCGAGCCGGCAGGCGTATACGCCCTCGGCCGCGAGCATGGCCGGACGGTGGCCGCCTCTGCCGGGGCTGGCGAAACGCCGCATGGCGTATGCGGCGGTCTTTGCCACCGCCGGCGGTTTTTGGAGCGTCGTCGCGCCGCTGTCAAAATAGATCACAGCGCCGCCTCCCCGATCCTTCCGTCCGGATAGAAGCTGTAGATATGCGCGAACGGCGCGCTCCACGCGCGCAGGATCGACGCGGCATACGGCCCATCCTGTCCGCGCACCTCGAGCAGATACCCGCAGCCCTGATCGGACAGGCTTTTCGGCGCGCGCACGAGCCAGTTCGCCACGCCGCTGCGGTCAAGCGCGTTCCGCCCGCTCTGCGCATGCGTGAGCGACCGGAACGTGAAAGCATAATAATACATCAAAAAATTCCCTCCCGCGCTATCGTATGCGCGGGAGGGAAACCCTGTCACAATATCAGGCGCCGCGGCGAAATCCGCGGCGCTGCTTCAGATCTTTTCAATCAGGCACACCGCGTGGGCGGCGATGCCGAGCTTTTGTCCGGTGAAGCCGAGCCCCTCCTCGGTCGTGGCCTTGACGCTCACCTGTCCGGCCTCGAGTCCCAGCACGGCCGCCAGGTTCTGCCGCATCTGCCCCTCGTAGGGCGAGAGCTTCGGCCGTTCGGCGAGGATGGTCGCGTCGATGTTCTCCGCTCGCCAGCCCGCGGCCTGCAGCCGCTCGCGCACAGCCGCCAGCAGCGTCAGGCTCGAGACGCCGAGGTAGCGGTCGTCGGAGTCTGGAAAGAGCTGCCCGATGTCGCCCAGCGCCGCCGCGCCGAGCAGCGCGTCCATGACGGCGTGCGTCAGCACATCCGCGTCGGAATGGCCGTCCAGCCCCTTTTCAAAGGGGATCTCCACGCCGCCGAGGATCAGCGGCCTCCCCGCCGCGAGCCGGTGTACGTCATAGCCGTGTCCGACTCTCATCGCGCGCGCCTGCCCTTCAGAATGAGCTCCGCCAGATGCAGGTCCAGCGGCGTCGTGATCTTCAGATTCTCCTCGGAGCCGGGCGTGAGCTGCACCTTCATGCCGATGGCCTCGACGGCGGAGCAGTCGTCCGTCAGCTCGCTGCCGTTTTCCACGGCCTTCTGCATCGCGCCGCGCAGCAGGTCAAAGTCGAACACCTGCGGCGTCTGCACCGCGTAGAGGCGGCTGCGGTCGGGCGTAGAGTCCACCGCGCCGCTGCGCGAGACCTTGATCGTATCCTTCACCGGGATCGCCGGCGCGGCCGCGCCGAACTTGGCGGCCTTGCGGAGCGTGTTCTCCAGCACCTCGTGCGAGACGAGCGGCCGCGCGCCGTCGTGCACCGCGACGAGCTCCGTGTCGGGCGAAACCGCGTCGAGGCCCGCCATGACGGACTTGGCACGCGTATCGCCGCCCTGCACCACGATGCGGACCTTGGAGTAGGGCGCGGCCAGCTCGCTGACCTGCCCGAGCAGCTCCTGCCGCGTCACGACGACGATCTCGTCCACCAGCGCGCTCTGCTCAAACGCCTCGACCGCGCGGGCGATCACCGTCTGCCCGTCCAGCTCCGCCAGGATCTTCTCGGTCCCGCCCATGCGGTTGGCGGTGCCCGCCGCGACGATCACCGCCGCGCAGTACGGATGGCGCAGCGTGTCCTTCACGCCGCGCAGCTTTTCATAAACTTTTCTGAGCTTCATGGCTGCCTCCTGTCTATGACAGTCCTGTCACGATTTCTTTGTATCTCTCTCCGCGAACCATGAAATTTTTAAACTGGTCGAACGCCGCGCAGGCCGGCGAGAGCGTCACCACGTCCCCTGCCGCGGCGTGCCCGCGGGCCAGGGCCACGGCCTCTTCCAGCGTTTTTGCCTCCACGATCTCCGGGAAGCCCGGGCGATACGCCGGCGCGGCCTCCACGGCCAGCCGGATTTTCTCCGCCGTCGCGCCGCACAGCACCAACGTTTTCACGTGCGCGCAGACCTCCGGCCCCAGCACGTCGAAGGGGATGTGCTTGTCGTAGCCGCCGGCGATCAGGATGAGCTTCTGCGAAAAGGAATGGAGCCCCGCGATGGTGCGGGACGGGCTCGAGGCGATGGAGTCGTTGTAGTAGCGCACGCCGTCCAGCGTCCGCACCAGCTCGATCCGGTGCTCCACGCCGCCGAACGTGCGCGCGACCGCGTCGATGTCCGCGTCCGAGGCAAGGCCCTCGACCGCGCAGGCGGCCGCCATGTAGTTTTCCACGTTGTGCAGGCCGGGGAGCAGGATGTCCGCCTGATCCATGAGCTTGCTCCCATTGCGGAAGATCACGCCGTCCTTCAGGTACACGCCGTTCTCCGGAATGCCGAGGCGAGAGAACTTCTCCACGCGCCCGCGTGCCTTCGCGGCGAACGAGTCGGTGATCGCGTTGTCCATGTTGACGATCAGCTTGCCGGACGAATCCTGGTGCAGATAGATGTTCTCCTTCGCCGCGACGTACTCTGCCATGTCCTTGTGCATGTCGAGATGGTTCGGTGCGAGATTCGTCACCACGGCGATCTGCGGCGAGCGTTCCATCGTCATGAGCTGGAAGGAGCTGAGCTCCACGACCGCGAGGTCGTCGGGCGCCATTTCCTCCGCCAGCGGCAGCAGCGGACTGCCGATGTTGCCGCCCACGTAGACGCGCCTGCCGGCGTGCTCCAGTATTTTCGCGATCAGCGTCGTGGTGGTGGTCTTCCCGTCGGAGCCGGTCACGCCGATGATCCTGCACGGGCAGACCTCAAAAAAGGCCTCCATCTCGGAGGTGATCTCCGCGCCCCGGTTCTTCAGGCGCACGAGCTCCGGGATATTGGGATGCATACCCGGCGTCCGGAAAACGACGTCGGCCTCCAGCCCGTCCAGGTAGCCGTCGCCCACGTGCAGCGCCGCGCCCGCGCGCTCCAGCTCCAGCACCTCCGGCTCCAGCTTCTCCCGCGGCGTTCTGTCGCAGGCCAGCACCTGCAGGCCGCGCGAGAGCAGCATCCGGATGAGCGGCCGGTTGCTGACCCCGATGCCGAGCACCGCGATCCGCCTGCCGCGCAGTCCGTTAAAATACCGTTCCACCAAACCGTTCATATCAGCGCTCCTTTTATCAGCACGCTTATTATATCCTTTTGCGGGAATATTTGCAACGTGTTTGACATTTTCCTCCGCATCGGTTACAATAATGCAGCGACCGGGCCGGGCAGTCGCGTGGGCAGCGCCGAAAGGCCGTTCATGAGGAAAGTCCGGGCTCCACAGGGTAAGGATAACGGGTAACGCCCGCCGAAGGCAACTTCAGGAAAAGTGCAACAGAGAGATACCGCCGGGCCTGTCCCGGTAAGGATGGAAAGGTGCGGTAAGAGCGCACCCGATGGCGCGCAAAAGTGTCCATCGCTGTAAACTCTATCCGGAGCAACACCGCAGAGGAGACAAGGCTGACCCGGCTGTCTCCGAGAAGGTGGCTGGAGCGCGCCGGCAACGGCGCGCCTAGATAGATGACTGCCGATTACAGAACCCGGCTTACAGGCCCGATCGCAAAACAAACCGTCTCAAACCGCGGGCTGCGGCAAAATGCTGAGCATTTTGCCGCAGCCCGCGGTCATTTATACCTTGCTGAAAAAGCGGTCGAGCGTTTCATAGAGCGTCTGCGGCTCGAACGGCTTGGCCAGATGCGCGTTCATGCCGGCGTCCATCGAGGACTTCACGTCCTCCTGGAACGCGTTGGCGGTCATGGCGATGATCGGAATGGTCCGGCTGCCCGGCTTTTTCATGGCGCGGATCGTCCGCGTGGCCTCCAGCCCGTCCATAATCGGCATCCGCACATCCATGAGGATGGCGTCGTAGTAGCTGTCGGGGCGGCTCAAGAACTGCTCGATGGCCTCCGCGCCGTTGCCGGCCTGCTCTACCTCCATCCCCTTCATCTCCAGAATGTTCCTGGCGATCTCGGCGTTGATCTCGTTGTCCTCGCAGACCAGCACGCGCCTGCCGTCGAAATGGAATTCCGGCTGCCGCTCGGGCTCCGTGACCTCCTGCTTCCTGCGGAACACGTTTTCAAAGGCCTTGGTGACGGACGAGGCAAACACCGGCTTTTTCATGAACAGATCGACGCCTGCGGCCCTGGCCTTCGCCTCGATGTCCGCCCAGTCGTAGGCCGTCATAATGATGATCGTGACCTCCGGACCGACGATCCGCCGGATGCGGCGCGCCGTCTCGATGCCGTCCATGTCGGGCATTTTCCAGTCGAGCAGAATGAGATCGTAATCGTCTTGCTGCGCGTGCTTCTGCTCGACGCGCTCCACCGCGCCTGCGCCGGAATCGACCCACTCGGCCTGCAGGCCCGCCTGCTGCAGCAGCATCTGCGTGTGCTGGCAGACGATCACGTCGTCGTCCACGACGAGCGTATTGAGCGGCGTCATGCAGGCGCTGTCGAGAATCGCGCGGCGGCGGATGGTTTCAGAGGTCAGCCCCAGATCCACCTCGACCGTGAAGCTCGAGCCCACGTCCTTGATGGAGTGGACGCTGATCTCGCCGCCCATCAGGCCGACGATGTTCTTGGAGATGGCCAGACCGAGGCCCGTGCCGCCGTAGGCCGACGTCCTGCCCCGGTTTTCCTGGGAGAACGGCTCGAACATGTGCGGCAGAAAGCTCTCGTCGATGCCGATGCCGGTATCCGCGATCTCAAAGCGCATGCGCGCCTTGTCCTTGGTGTGGCTGAGCTGCGCCACCATGAAGTGGATTTTTCCGCCCTTCGGCGTGAATTTGACCGCGTTGCCGAGAATGTTGATGAGCACCTGCTGCAGCTTCGTGGCGTCGCCCACATAGCGCTCCTCGGTGAAGCTCTTGAGCACGCAGTCGTAGTCGATCCCGCTGTCGCGGCACTGCTCGTAGAGGATCGTGTTGATGCCGTCGATAAGCTTTTCAAAGCTGAACGGTTCGTTCTTGAGCGCCATGCGCCCGCTTTCGATGCGCGACATGTCCAGGATGTCGTTGATGAGCGAGAGCAAAAAGCGCGCGGAAATGCCGATCTTCTGCAGGTGGTCCTCCATGGCTGCTGAGAGCCCCTGCTCCTGCAGCGCGATGGCGTCCAGGCCGATGATCGCATTCATGGGCGTGCGGATCTCGTGGCTCATGCGGGAGAGGAACTCCGTCTTGGCGAGCGAGGCCTGCTCGGCCGCGGCCAGCGCCTGCGCCATCTTTTCCCGGTTCTCGCGCTCGCGCTCGAACACGTCGGTCACATCGGACAGCAGGAATACGATCACGTTCCGGTTGTCGTCCAGATAGAACGCGTCGTTTTTGATCTGCCGCTCCGCGCTGTCCGCCGGGCCCCTGCGGATGTTGTAGTAGACCGTATAGACGCTGCTCTTTTCCAGCGCCGCCTTCACGGTCTGCGCGGACATCTTCTCCCCGATCTCTTCCGCCTGCGCGGGCCTGACCCACCGTTTTACCGCCCGGTCGAGCGCTTCGCCGTAGGCCAGCTTGTCCAGCGCGAAGGCCCTGTCGTCGTGCGCCGCCTTTACGAACAGCTGCCCGGAGAACAGGTCCAGATAGGAGACGTTTTCGTAGTTGGATTCCACAATCCGGTTCGTCAGCTCCCGGTAGATCACCTCGTCGCTGATCTCCCGAAGGGTGCCGAACGCGATCACGTCCTCGCTGCCGGGCCGCTTGAGGTAGTTCATCTGCAGGCGGATCCAGCCCGGCCGCCGCCCGTCCGGGCTGGCGTAGCACTCCATCGCCGCCGTCCGCTCCCCTGCCTGGTGCGCGGACAGGAGCGCCTGTCTGGAAAAATGCCGCAGAAGCGCCTCCCGGTCCTCCCGGTGCGGCATGACCTGCGCGGCCAGCCCGAGAAAGTCGGCGTAGCGCTGCGGCGGCTTCGTGCCCGGCAGCAGCACGCCGGTCCCGCTGATCGCCTCCACCTCGTCGGTGCTGATGTTGACGCGCATGGTGAGCAGATAGGAATTTCCCGGGGAATCGAGATAGGCCTGCTGCTCGCTGTACTGCTTGGCCAGCTTTTGCTCGTTTTCGGCGATCATCAGCGCGGTGCCGGTCAGGTCGCGGTTGAGCCGCTCCGCCTCGGCCACCGCCGACTTCTCCCGGTCGAGGTCGAGGTACGACGCGTAGCAGGTGTACATGCCGTCGGTCTGCCCGGAAATCCGGCCGAGGAGCCGGACCCAGTGGATCTTTCCGTCCTCGCCCCGGCAGCGGTAGCTGGCGTCGAAGGTCTCGTTCTGTCCCTGCTGCAGAACGCGCTTCCATTCGCTGCGGATGATCTCGGCGTCCTCGGGCAGGATGCGCTCGAGCGCGCTCTTGTCGCGGAAGCTGTCCCAGTATTCGCGGCTGCCGTGGTGCACGCGGTAGTATTCGGCGTTGGTGTAGACGAGGCGGAACTCGCTGCCGCGGATGTGGTAGATGCCGAGTCCGACCGGAGAATCCTCCAGCAGCGCCCGGTTCTCGGCGGCCAGCCGCTCGGCCGCCTGTCCGGATTCCGGAAGCTCCGTGAGGTCCATGCAGACGACGCTGTAGACCGCGCCCTCCTCGGTCTGCCCTTCGCAGCAGGCCTCCGCGCGGATCTGGCGGCGCGAACCGTCGGCGCGCACGGCGGAAAAGGCCGCGCGGAAGTCCTCGCGGCGCGCGGCATGCTCCGCGCAGAGCGCGCGAAACTCCGGCGCGCGCAGCATATCGCTCTGCGAATCGCCGTAAAAGATCTGCATCCGCGGCGACGGCTCCAGCAGCCGCACCGTGTCTCCGGCAATAATGCAGCGGCAGGTATAGCTCATGATCTTCCCGCAGTCAGAGCTTCCGAACTGTTCCATGCGCCCGCCTCCAGTGCCCGGCCCGCGTCATCCCGCGCCGGTTTTTTCATTGGTTTTTCATTATTATAGGGTAGTTATCCGGCAAAAACAAGCGGTTTCCCAGTCGATGGAAAATTTTAAGGCAATCCCGCACAATTCCAAGCGCGGGATTGCGCCGTCAGATTTTCGTCAGAGGTGTCAAAAAGCGCAGCGAATCCTTTGTGGATTCGCGAGCATTTTTGGCGCATATGACGGGGACGATGCAAGCAAGACCGTGCTTGCGGCGTCAGCCGCGAATTGGGCGGTGTTGCCTTAAGCTTCGGCGGGCAGCCGTCCGATCAGCATGGGCAGCGCCTGTTCAAAGTTCACGCCGTAGAAGCGCCGCTCCGGGTCCGCCATCGTTTTTCTCATGCTCTCCAGCGTAAAATCCACCGCCAGATGCAGCGCCTGCGGGATGGAGAGTCCGCGCATGCAGCCGGCCACCGCGCAGGAGGCGAACACGTCGCCCGTCCCGTGATACGAAACGGGCAGCTTTTCGTTGTCGTAAAAGTCGTATTCCCCCGTCACCGAGTCGTAGAGGAAGCAGCCGATCCGTCCGGGGCGCAGGCTGACGCCCGTGAGAGCCGCCCGTTTTGCGCCGAGCTGCGTCAGTCTGACCAGCATCTGCCGCAGATCCGCCTCGCCGCAGTCCTCGCGGTAGGGAATCCGCAGCATGTAGGACGCCTCGGTGAGGTTCGGCAGAATCAGGTCCGCGTGGGAGCAGAGCACCGCCATCCGGTCTGCAAATTGCTGTGTAAAGCCCTTGTACAGTACGCCCTCGTCGGCCATCGCGGGATCGATCACCACGAGATTCTCCTGTGTGCGGAAGCGCGCCAGGAAGTTCTCCACCAGCCGGATCTGCTCCGGTGAGCCGAGATAGCCGGTATAGATCGCGTCGAAGCCGATGCCCAGTTCCCGGAACGTGTCGGAGATCGGCTGGATTTCGTCCGTCAGATCGCGGAAGGTGAATTTTGGGAACGCGGTGTGGGTGGACAGCACCGCGGTCGGCAGCACCGCCGTCTCCACGCCGGCGGCGGAGATGATCGGCAGCGCCACCGTGATCGAGCATCTGCCGACGCAGGAAATATCCTGAATCGTGATAATACGTTTCAACTCGGGGATCCTCCTAAATAATATAATCGTTGGCCGTGCGTTCGTTCCTGCGGTCGAGGATGTCCTGCAGGGTGATGCCGTCGAGATAGCGGTTGATGACGTCCTCCAGCCCCTGCCAGACGGGCAGCGTCAGGCATTCCGCGCAGCGCGGGCACTGGTTCGGCGTCTGCTCCAAGCAGGCGACCGGCGCCAGATTCCCCTCCGTCGCGCGCAGAACGTCCCCCACCGTGTATTCGCGCGGCGTGCGGGAGAGCCGGTAGCCGCCCAGATAGCCGCGGTTTGTCAGAAGCAGATTGGCCCGGCTGAGCGTCGGGATGATCTGTTCGAGGTATTTTTTGGAGATCTCCTGCCGCTCCGCAATATCCCGCAGCGAAATGTAGCCGTCGCCCTGCTGCTCCGCCAGATCGAGCAGCATCCGAAGCGCATAGCGGCCCTTGGTCGAAATCTTCATGCAAAGCGCCTCCTTCTCTATCACCCCAAAATAACATATATTTTATAGGCTTTCAAGTGTTTCCCTGTTCCGGCCGCCGGAAACCGGAGATTTTTGTCTCCGCAGGCGAAAGGACCCGCAAAAATCAAGCGATTTTTGCGGGTTCGGGCAGGCTGTTTTCTGCGTCCGGCGGAACGCGGGAGGCGCTACGCGCCGGCCTCCTCGCGGCCGATGCGCTCCAGCTGCGCCCATTTTTCCTCCATGTCCGCGACAAGGCGGAACTGGGTGCGCGCGCGGTCGAGATTGTGGCCCTCGCGGTGGATGGAGAAGTAGCGGTCGCCGTCGAGATAGTCGGTCAGAAAGCGCACGCCGCACTCGAGCGTCATGAGCTTCGCACCCATGGGCAGCATCTGCCGCTCCGCCTGCGTGAGGCTGGGGCAGGCTGCGAGGAAGCCGCGCGTGTAGATGCGGTAGAGCTCCAGACTGAGCGTCATCTTGTCGAGCTCGCGCTCGTCCTCCGCCGCCGTCGCCGCGCCGAAGCGGATGGAATCGCCGAAATCGTACAGGCTCAGCCCCGGCATGACCGTGTCGAGGTCGATGACGCAGAGCGCCTTGCGCGTGCGGATGTCCAGCATCACGTTGTTGAGCTTCGTGTCGTTGTGCGTCACGCGCAGCGGCAGCTCGCCCGCGCGCTGCATCGCGGTCAGCGTGCCCGCGCCGGCCTCCTGCGCAAGCACAAACGCGATCTCCGGAGCCACGCCGCCCGCCCGTCCCATCGGGTCGCGCGCAAGCGTCTCGTGAAAAATCCGGTAGCGGTCGGGCGTGTTGTGGAAGTTGCGGATCGTCTCGTGCAGCGTCTCGGCGGGAAAACCGGCGAGCTGCTGCTGAAAGCCGCCGAAGGCGACGGCGCTCTCATAGAAATCGGCCGGCGTTTCTGGGGCCTGCAGGCAGAGGCTGTCCTCGATAAACTCGTACAGCCGCCACCAGCCGCTTTCATCCCGGCAATAGCTGCCGCCGTCGAGCGTCGGCACAAGCGTCAGAACGCGGCGCGGGTCGTCCGTCTGCCGCTTCAGAAAGGCCGTGACCGATGAAATGTTCTCCATGAGCGCCGGCACGTCCGGAAACACATGGTCGTTGATCTTCTGCAGAATATACCGCTTCTCCCGGTCGGTCACGACAAGATACGTCTCGTTGATGTGGCCGCAGCCGTACCGCTCGCAGCTGACCGCCGATCCGAGCGTCCGGAAGCGGCTGAGCACCTGTTCGTTCATTTCCACAGCGCCTCCTCATAGATCCCGCGCCGCTTCATGTCGGCGATGGCCGCGCATACGGACGGAAGATCCTCCTTATAGGTCACGCCGTACCACGCCTCGTCGCAGTGGAGCATCTTTACGCGCGCGGAGCCGTCCTCGAGCTGCTCGTTGACGACATACGGCAGGAAGTATTCGCACTTGTCGGGATTCTTCGGCAGGTTCTCGTCGAGAAACGCGGGGAAACGCTTCCAGAGCTCGTCCACAAAGCGCTTCGTGAAGCCCCAGAAATTCATGGACACCGTGGTGCCGCCGGGCAGGAAGGTGAAGTGCTCGCCGTCCTCGGTGTATTCCGCATCGTCGCCCTTTTTAAAGATCTTCGTGCGCTCGGTGACGTCCGCCAGATAGCCGTCCTTCTCCTCGCAGACGCCGCGCGCCACGGAGCCGTTCTGCGTCACCGTGTTGCGCACCTGATAACCGACCATGGCGTAGGTGCGCTCGTCGCGGCTGTTTTTCAGAAAATCGAAGATGGCCGTGTACGCCGTCGGGCCGTAAAAATCGTCCGCGTTGATTACGGCGAACGGGCCGTCCAGCACGCCGCGGCAGCAGGCCACCGCATGGGCCGTGCCCCAGGGCTTGACGCGGGTTGGCGGCGCGGCGTAGCCCTCCGGCAGCTCATTCAGCTCCTGAAATACATAGTCCACATGGAAATACTGCTCCATCCTGTTCCCGATGTGCTCGCGGAACGCTTCCTCCAGCTCCCGCTTGATGATGAACACGACGCGGCGGAAGCCCGCGCGCCAGGCGTCGTGGAGAGAAAAGTCGATGATGAAATGCCCCTCGGCGTCCACCGGCGTCATCTGCTTGAGTCCGCCGAAGCGGCTGCCCATTCCGGCCGCCATGATCACCAGGGTCGGTTCGCCAGTTGTCATAATGGTAATCCCCTTTCGCCAATTGCTTTTTACATTGTAAGGTTCCCGTTTTCAAAATGCAAGAAGCGCGGGCGCCTTCCATAAGAATGTGCAAATTTTCGAGGAAGAATGGCAAAACGCTTGCCATATCGGGGCGTATGTGATAAAAATAGTGTCAGTATCGTATGGATAACGGGGAGGCGCTTCTATGCTGACACAGACGCTCCAGACGGCCTCGCTGCTGGGTCTCGGCGCGGTGCTGCCCGGTCCTCCGGAGCCGGACGGCTGGGTTTTGACGACGCTTCCGGCCCGGCCCGGCCCGGAGGCCGTCCGGTATCGCTCGGAACGGGAGCTGATCGTCGATTACGGCGAGGGCATGCCCCTTCTGATTCTCTATCCGCCTGACGGGCCCCGCGCGTTCTATCTCGACCGCGCGGTGCGGCTGTCCGCGGGGACGCTTTTCTCCGTGGTTCCGCTTGGCTCCGGCTGCGCCGCCCGGCTTTATGCCAGGCCCGGCGCGCCCGCCGCGGACGCGGGGCTTGTGAGCGCCGATTTTTTAAACGGCGCCGTGCCGCAGCTCTCCTTCGGCCGGATCATGACCTTTTTCGATCAGGACGCCGCCGGGGACTTCTATTTCCGCGGCGAGAGCCACGAGGCCTATGAGCTGGTGCTGGTCGATCAGGGGCGGCTGCACAACCTCGTCAACGGCCAGGACGTGGCGCTCGTTCAGCAGGAGCTTATCATCATCGGCAGCGGCGTGTGGCACATGCAGTTTTCCGACATGCCCGTCCGGTTTCTGACGATCAGCTTTGAGCTGTCGGGCGATTCGCTCGCGCCCGTCGTCGGCAAGCGGCTCTCGCTGCCCGCCCGGCTGCGCCCTGTGATGGAGTCGATGCTCCGCGAGCGCGCCGACCCCGGACTCTGCTCCTATGACTGTCTGGCGGCGCTTCTGCAGCTGCTGCTGATCGGTCTTCTGCGCGAGGAGGCCTCCGGAAAAAAGAGCGCGCCCGCGCCGCTGCCTGCCACGCAGCGCGCCGAGCACCGCATCGTCGAGCAGGCCCTGCGGCTGCTGGCCGACCGCGCGGGCCGGAAGCTCTCCCTGCGGGAGCTTGCCGCCGCGCTCAATGTCAGCGTCCCCTATCTCTGCCGCCTGTTCGACGAGCATCTGGGGATGCCGCCCGGCCGGTACATTTCCAAGATCCGCCTCGAAGAGTGCAAGGCGCTTCTGCGCGAGGGCGAGCTGTCCATGGGGGAGATCGCCGCTCAGATGGGTTTTTCCAGCGCGCAGCACTTCTCGCGTCAGTTTCGCCAGTGGTTCGGCATGACGCCCACGCAATACGCGCGCTCTCTCCGGTAACGCCCGGAAAAAGCCTGCCGCAGACGGGAATGGTCGGTACCGTTCCCGTCTGCGGCAGGCCCGTTTTTTCTCGCCTATTTTGCCGGTGCGGGGCCGGTGGAGCCCCGCACGACAAGCTGCGGCGTGTATTCGATTTTATCGGCCATCAGGATGACCTTTTCGCGGCCGTCCTCGCTGGAGTTCTGCTCGATGATGAGATCGACCGCCGCGCGGCAGCGCGCCCACAGCTTGTGGTCGATGGTGGTGAGCGGCGGCGAGATGACCGTGCTGGTGAAGATGTTGTCGAAGCCGCAGACGGAGTAATCCTGCGGCACCGAAAAGCCGCGCGCGGTCAGCTCCGCCTCGATGCCCGCGGCCGTCATGTCGTTCGCGCCGACCAGCGCCGTCGCGTTCATCCTGCGCTCGAGAAAATCGCGCGTGAGCTGCCGGCCGATGTAGAATTCGTACGGCACGCCGCCCGAGGCGACGTCCTCCTCCGCGTCGGAGGCCGCCAATACCTCGACCGACACCTTCTCCTCGTCCTTCTGCCCGCACTCCATGAGCTTCTGGCGCAGCCCCTCGAGACGCTGCCGGCGCGCGAGCGTCATGCGGTTCATGGGCGTGGAGACGAAGGTCACATGGCGGTGGCCAAGGCGGTACAGATGCTCGCCCAGCAGCGCGCCTGCGCGCCGGTTGCTGAGCTCAATGGAGCAGATCGGCAGCTCCGCCGTCTTTTCGCCGATCAGCACAAACGGCAGCATCCCCGCAAGCCGCTCCACCTCGCTCGGAAAGCTCGGCAGAAACGTATAGATGATGCCCGAAATCTTCGAGCCGGTGAACTGCTCGAGATAGTACCGCTCCAGCTCCGGCTTGCGGAAGGTGTCGCAGAGCAGTACCCGATAGCCCCGCGTGTCGGAGTATTCCTCAATCGTCTGCACGAGCTCGGAGTAGTACTGGTTCGTGAGCGTGGGGATCAGCACCATGATGAGCATGCTGTTGTGCTTGCTCTGCCGGCGGCGCACCGGCGGCCGGTAGCCGAGCTGCTTCGCCGCGGCAAACACGCGCTCCTTGGTCTCGTTTGTAAAGCCGACCTTCGTGCTGCCGTTGAGGATCAGCGAAACGCTCGCCTGCGAGACGCCCGCCAGCGCGGCGACTTCGCTGGAGGTCGGTTTTTTCGTATTCTCCGTACTCATGGCTTCCTCCATCCCGCAATCCGCTAATAATTACTAATATAATATCATTATAATCATGAAAAGTCAATTATATTCTGGAAAATGCACGGTTCGCGGCCGCTTTTTTTGTCCATTTTTGCGTCTGCTTTTCCGTTGACATCTGCATATCGGTCTGCTATGATATTGATAATATTAATCATAACGTTTAGATTATTAGTAATATTTGGAGTCAATCAGCCTATGAGAATCGACAGTTTATTTCCAAATGCCAAGAAAAGCGGCCGCACGCTGGTGCTTGGAGAGCTTCTTCTCGACTTTGTCCCAACACGCTCAGACATGCTGCTCAGCGAGCCCGGAACCGTCATCAAGACCGTGAGCGGTTCGTCGGGTATCTATGCCTGTGCGGCCGCGTCCTTTGGCGTGGAATGCGGCTTTATCGGCAGAGTCGGACCCGATCCGTTCAGCCGTCTGGCGATCTCCACGATCTCGCAGTACGGCGTCGGCACGGAAAATGTGATCTGTTCGGATTCCGGCAAGCTCGGTCTGGCGTTTATCGAATACCTGCCGGACCGCCGCAACTACGCCTACTACCGCGACGGCTCCGTGGGCAGCCGCCTGGGGCCCGGCGATCTGCGCGAGGAAGCGTTTGAGCAGGCCATGCTGCTGCATCTGCCCGGCATGCTGCTCGAGCTCAACGAAAACATGCGCGCGGCCTGCTTCCGGGCGGTCGAGCTGGCCAAAAAGCACAACGTGCTCGTCTCGTTCGACCCCAACATCCGCCGCGAGCTGCAGGACGACCCGGCGGCCCGCGACCGGCTGATGCAGATGCTTTCGATGGCGGACATGATCGAGCCGACTCTGGAAGAGGGCCGGATCCTCACAGGCTGCAGCGAATACGGCGACGTTCTGCGGGCGCTGCACGCGGCGGGCCCGAAGCTGGTCGTGCTGACGCAGGACAAGGACGGCGCGACGTTCAGCTTCCAGAACACCGTCCTGCACGCCCAGGGCATCGACATCCCGGTCGTCGATCCGACGGGCGCCGGCGACACCTTTGCCGCCGCGCTGGCCTGCTGCGTCGCGAAGGGCTATACGCCGGAGGACGCCATCCGCTTCTGCAACTGTGCCGGCACGCTCGTATGCACGAAGCGCGGCGCGATCGGCATGGCCATTCCCACGCTCGAAGAGGTGGAGCGGCTGATGGCCACCGGCGTCAGCCCTGTCGAGGAATACCGCCTCGACTGTCTGCCCGGAGAACGAAAGGAGAATGTGGTATGAACAATCTGAAGGCGCGGCTGCGCCGGGGCGAGCAGCTGCTCGGCACCATGATTACGACCTTCGCCAGCGCCGATCTGCCGAAGGTGCTGCAGGTCTGCGGCTTTGATTTCGCGGTCATCGACTGCGAGCACGGCGCGTTCACGACGCGCGAGGCCGCCGACCTCATCTGCGTCGCGCGGGCGATCTCGCTGCCGATCATCGTGCGCATCCCCGAGCTGCGGCGCGAGCACGCGCTGAAATTCACCGAGATGGGCGCGAACGGGCTGCTGCTGCCCAACACGGAGAGCGCCGAGCAGGCGCGCCAGCTCGTCGATTTTACAAAATACGCGCCGATGGGCCACCGCGGCGTCTCCCTCTCGCGGCCGCACACCGACTTTGTCAAGCAGAACGGTCCGGAATACATGGCGCGCGCGAACGAGGAGAACATCCTGCTGTGCCAGATCGAATCGCGCGAGGGCGTCCGGAACATCGGCGAAATCATGGCGGTGGACGGCATCGACGTCGCGCTGATCGGGCCCAACGACATGTCGCAGGACTACGGAATCCTCGGCCAGTACGACAGCCCGGAGCTGACGGATGCGTTCGGCCGCGTGATCGACGCAGCCAGGGCGCACGGCAAGTTCTCCGGCGTCCATTTCGGCTCGTCCGCGCCGCTCAGAAAGTGGCTTGGCAGCGGCCTGACCATGAACATGTGGAACAGCGACCTCGGCCTTCTGACAAACGGCGCGAAGGAGCTGAGCACGCTGCGCTGACGCGCGCATGCAGCGAAAAAGCGCAGGCGCGTGAACCGTGAAGAGTGAAGAACAAAGGCATCGCACCGCGATCTGGTTGTCGCCGTGTGACGCGCAGTTCTCCGCTCTTCTCTTTTCATTCTTCGCTTCCGCTCTGCTGCGTGCCCGGCCGCTTCCCGCACCGGAAGCGGCCGGGCACGCATTTGTTTTCCGGTTTTAAGAATTCGCTCTTGTACTTTTCCTCCAAATCGGTTAAAATAACGGGTGTATCCGAATTCCGACCACTTGAAAAGGAGGTTTCGATATGATTCGTCTCAACACGGCGAGCGGCGTCATTTCCGTGGACAACGCCGTTTATACCAACATCGCCGGCTACGCCGCGACCAACTGCTTCGGCGTCAAGGGCATGGCGGTCCGCTCCATGACGGACGGCCTTGTGCATCTGCTGCGCAGGGAGGCCATGGGCAAGGGCGTTCGCGTCACCTTTCACGAAGACAATTCGCTTTCCATCGATCTGCATATCGTGATCGACAAGGGCGTCAATATCCGCGCCATCTGCAGTTCCATCATCAGCGAGGTTCGCTATTTTGTAACAAAGTCCACCGGTACCGAGGTACGGGCCGTCAATGTCTTTGTAGACTCCATTACCATGGATTAAGAGGTGTTTTATTTGAGACAGACTATTGACGGCGCTGCGTTCCGCCGCATGATGATCAGCGCCGCTGCCTCGATCGACCAGGGCAGGCAGAAAATCAACGAACTCAACGTATTTCCGGTCCCTGACGGGGACACCGGCACCAATATGGGCATGACGCTCGATACGGCCGCCGCCGACCTGCGCAAGGCCGAGGACCCGCCGCTCACCCGCGCGGCCGACATCACGGCCGCCGCCATGCTGCGCGGCGCGCGCGGCAATTCCGGCGTCATTCTGTCGCTTCTGTTCCGCGGCTTCTCCAACGCCTGGAAGGGCAAGACGGAGGCCGACGGCCAGGATTTCGCGGAGGCTCTTTCCGCCGGCGTGGACGCCGCCTACAAGGCCGTCATGAAGCCCGCCGAGGGTACGATTCTGACCGTCTCCCGCCTGACTGCGGCCGCCGCCAAGGATCTGGCGCAGGAGAACAGCGATATTGAATCCGTGCTTTCCTCCGCGCTGGAGACCTCCCGCGCCGCGCTTGAAAATACGGTCAACCAGAATCCCGTGCTCAAAAAGGCCGGCGTCGTGGACGCGGGCGGCATGGGCTTCGTTGTGATCCTCGAGGCGATGCTCGCGAGCCTGCAGGGCGCCGACGCCGTCGCGCCGGAGGAGACCGGCACCGCCGTAAAGGAGCGAGCGGATTTCACCGAGTTTTCCACAGAGGACATCACGTTCACCTACTGCACCGAATTCATCGTCACGCGGGACAACGACAAGGACCCCGAGCTGCTGCGCGCGTTCCTGAACGAACTCGGCGACAGCCTCGTGCTCGTGTACGACGAGGAGATCATCAAGGTGCACGTCCACACGAATCACCCCGGAACGGTCTTTGAAGAGGCGCTCACCTACGGCGCGTTCCTCACCACCAAGATCGAGAACATGCGCCTGCAGCACACCGAAAAGGTCATGAGCGCGGAGGACCTGAAGCCCGCCGTGGCCGCGCCGGAAAAGAAATTCGGCTCCGTAGCCGTCTGCGCGGGCGGCGGTCTCGCGGACGTGTTCCGCGATCTGGGCGTCGATCAGATCGTGCAGGGCGGGCAGACCATGAATCCCTCGACGGAGGACATTCTCGAGGCGATCAACCGCACGCCGGCCGAGGTCGTTTTCGTTCTGCCCAACAACAAGAACATCATTCTGGCCGCGCAGCAGGCCGTGGAGCTGACGGAGAAGACCGTCGTGGTCGTCCCGAGCAAAACTGTGCCGCAGGGCATCACCGCCATGCTGAGCTTTGACCCCGACTCGTCTGCCGAGGCGAACCTCGACGCCATGAGCGAGGCTCTGAAAAACGTCGATACCATGATGATTACATATGCCGCGCGGGACTCCGACTTTGACGGCTATGCCATTCACGCGGGCGATTTTCTGGGCCTGTACAACGGCGCGCTGCTCGGCACCAGCCGGGACATGAACGAGCTGCTGGAGGCCATGGCCGACCGCGTGCAGGAATCCGGCAAGGAATTCGTCAACGTCTTCTACGGCGAGGACATCACCCAGGAGCAGGCCGAGCAGGCGTCCGCGGTCTTTTCCGCCCGCGTGCCCGCCGCAGAGCTCAACATCGTAAACGGCGGCCAGCCGATCTACTACTATCTCATCTCCGCCGAATAACGGCGCGGATTCGGACCATTCAGACACAGAACACCGCCGTGAGGCACGGAATGCAATCCGCGCCCCACGGCGGTGTTCTCTGTATTTATTTTTTCACGCCCGACACCTGATACATGCGGCTGTCGGAGATCACGACGTCCACGTCGAACAGGGGCCGCAGCAGCCCGGCCAGCTCCTCCGCCGGCATCAGGCCCACGGAGATCGCGCCCGGCCTGTCCTCGTGGCGGCTGTCGATCTGCGCGCGGCTCATGCCGTGGGCGACCGTCAGCCGGCCGCCCGGCCGCAGCGCGGCGGCCAGTGCGCGCGCCAGCGCGCCGGGGTTTGGGAAGTGCGGAAAGGCGTTGTAGACCACCGCGCAGTCGAACTGGCTGTCGAACGGCGCGGACTCCATGTCGGCGCAGAGAAAGCGCACGTTCTTTTGTTTGAATTTGCTCTGCGCGACCCGGATCATTTCGGGGGAAATGTCCACGCCCACCACGCTGCGCACGCCTCTTCCGAGATAATCCGGGATCAGCACGCCGGTGCCGCAGGCGACGTCTAGCACGTCCGTGCCGGGCAGGATGCCGGCGCGGCCGAGGATCTCCGCGATGACCGGCTCGTTCCGGCTCAGCTCCGCGTCCCATCCGGACGCGCGGCTGTCAAAAAAGGCGATCACATCTGCTTTGTTCATCATGTTCCCCTTCCAGTCGGGTCCCGCTACCATCGGAAGTCCCTGACGATCAGATTTCTGGAGGTCACCAGCGAGCAGAGCACCTGCATGTTGACGCAGCCCGTCTTCTGCAGCATGGCCGCGACGTTTTTTTTCACCGCCTCCGGCGTGACGCCGAGGGCTTCGGCGGCCTTCGCCCGCGTGCCGCAGTCAATCATCGCCCGCAGCGTCCGCATCTCCGCGGGCGTGAATTCCGTGCTCTGCGCGCAGCCGATGCGCACGCGCGGCGTTTCCTCGGGAAAGATGTGCTCGCCGGCCATTGTGCGCTCGATCACCTCCGCGAGCGTCCGCTCGCCGTCCTCCTTGTACCAGAGGCTGTCGCACCCCAGCTCCCGCGCCTTTCGCAGGAAGGACTCCTCCGGCATGGAGGTGACGGCGATCGTCCGGATCTCGGGATGCCTGCTCTTGATCCGGCCGGCGGCCTGCAGCCCGTTCTCCCCGTCCGCGGTATAGACGTCCATCAATACCAGCTCGACGGGACACAGCTCGCAGTACATCACCGCGTCCGCGGCGCTTGTCAGACTCTGTACGGCCGTGTAGCCCTCCAGCGCTGCGATGCAGGACTCAAAATAGCCTCTCGCCACGCGGGAATCGTCCACAATGAGAACGCGCGTCATCGTCTTTCCCCCGCCCTTTCCGCGGCGCAGCACGCGCCGCGTTTTTCTGCCCTGATTGTAGCACAGGCGCCCATGATTTGGCAACCCGCGCCTGCTGACGCGGCGCCGAAATAATTTCTCATTCTGAGCATCAGCGAAGGATCTCCTCTGCCGTTTCCCGGAGAGATTCTTCGGCCTGACGGCCTCAGAATGACAAATTTAATTTTTCATTTTGTCGTATATATAACAAATTTGTCATCCTGAGCGTCAGCGAAGGATCTCGTCTGCGGTTTCCCGGAGAGATTCTTCGGCCGAACGGTCTCAGAATGACAAATTTGCAATTTGCTGTGCCTGCCTGTTCAGAATTTCCCGCTTTTTTCGGAGAAGCCGCCGCTGTTGACCGTGGTGCCGCCGCCCGAATCGGAATCATTCCTCTGGATTTTAACGCGCGTCTCGGTCACGTTGACCAGCGCGTCCTCCCGATCCGTAAACGTTACGCTGCCGGGCGCGAGATAGGCGTTGGCCTCCGACTTTTTGCCGACGGATTCCATGCTCTTTTTCAAAATCGAGCACACAATCAGCGCCAGCAGCGCGCCGAGCGCGAAGGAGATGACCGCGCCCAGCACAGCGGTTTTTCCGTCGGAGCCGGCGTCGAGCGGCTTGCCGGCCTTCGCCGTTTCGAGCATCCCGGCGCTCTTGGTCAGATAATCGCTGAAGCCGCCGAACCAGTCGTCATCCCCGAAATTGTCGAGAAATTCGTCCGCGAGCCGGTCCTTCCCGTAGTCGGTGAAGGCTGTGTTGCCGTAGCCGAACGCGATGAGCGCGTAGTCCCGCCTGCTCATCGAGAGCAGCAGCAGCTCCCCGCTCGCGTCGTCCCCCAGGCCGAGACCGTATTTCGTATAGATTTCCTGCGCGGCCGCGGATACGTCGCCGGCGTCGGAGTAGTCCGCGTAGTCGTCCACCGTCACGATGTATACGCCGCAGCCATATTGCTCCGAGATCTCCCGGGCCTTCTGCTCGAGCGCAGCTGCCTGCGCCTGCGTCAGGACGCCGGCCGCGTCCGTGACGTAGCCGAGCTGCGTGCCGGCCGCCAGCGCGCCCGTGCAGAAAAGCGCGGCTGCGAGCGCGGCCAGAAGAAGGGCGCACAGTTTCTTCATATCTGCACCCCCTACACAAAGCACGAGGCCAGCCAGCTGCCGACGCCGAGCAGCGTCAGCAGCGCGCCCGCCGCCGCGGTGATCGCGGCGAAGAGGCCCCAGTACTTTGCCCTGGAAACCGGCAGATCGCCCGCCATTTTCCCGGTCTGCCCGTTCATGGCGAACAGGTAGTCCTTCCCGTTCCATTTGGTGAGCAGCGTCCAGACGGGCAAGAGGGCGTACTCCACCTTCCCGCGCTTCAGCTCCACGTGTTTTTCCACGCACTCGCAGGTCCCGTAGCCCTGCACGTCCGCCGCCATCACCGCCGCCGCAGAATTCTCGCAGCGGCTGTCCGCGCGCGCGGCGCTCTGCTCGGCGCTGACGTCGTATTTGTCGGCCAGGTAGCCCGGCAGGTAGGCGCTGGAGAATTTCTTCAGCTCCCCGTAGTCGAACGGCTCAATGGAGTCCATGTAGTCGTCCGGCATCTTTGTCGAGGCGTCGGCCGGGATGCGCTCGAAACGCATGCTGCCCGCGCGGCGCACCTGATAGTGCTCCGTGGTCGTCACCTGGTCGTCGCCCTCGCGCCGGGAAAAGGTGCGCGTGGCGTGGAACCGGCAGTCGGCGCCGGCCTCGGCGCAGAAGAGCCAGAACGGCACGTAGATGCCCTGAATCTGCGAAAGGTGGCTGGTCCCGGAGAAGCTGCCGGGCAGCAGGAATTTCCCCCGGTAGTGGTTTTTGAGCGCCGCGACGGCGGCGTCCTTGTCCAGCTTGAACGGGAGCACGTAGTCGGGCCGCAGCGTGCCGCCGAACTGGCCCGGCACGACGGTCGGGTTGCCGCAGTACGGGCAGCTCGACGCGGCGGTCGAGCTGTCGCAGATGAGCTGCGCGCCGCAGGACGGACAGTTGTAGGCCTTCATGCCCTCCCGGTCCGCGCCCCAGTCGCCGGTCAGCGACGTGGTATCCCACGCGCCGTCGGCAGGCTTTTTTTCGGCCTCGGCAAAAGCGGCCTCCGCCTTTTTCTCCCGCTCGGCATAGAGCGCTTCGATCTCCTCCGCGCTGTAGGACGCGCCGCAGTATTCGCACTCCAGCCTGCCCGACGCGGGCGCGAAGTGCAGCGGCCCCGTGCAGGCGGGGCACTGGTAGTTGGTAATCTGATCCGGCATCGCAGTGCTTCCCGTCAGCCGCCGAGCGCGCCGCCGCAGTATTCGCAGCAGCCGGAGGCGTTCGGCATGGTGGTCGCGCCGCACCACGGGCAGGTGACGGCGGTCTTGGGCGCGGCGGCCGCCTCGGCGCTGGCGCGCACATCGCTGCGGACCTGCGTCAGAACCTTCTTGATCTCATTGCCAAGCTCCTCATACTGCCGGTATTCGGGGGTCTCGTGCGGGCTCCGTGACATGAAGCCGCCGGACATCTCGCAGGAGATCGAAGAGTTGTTGAGATCGAAGGCAATTTCGTCGAAATACGGATGCTTCACATGGATGATCATATGGAAGTTGAAATAGTACACATAGCGCGGCGGATTGTAGCTGACGGTCTTGCCGTCAGGCGTCTGACGCGTCTGTTCGCTGCGGTTCTCGCTGACCTTCATGTCGCAGCCCGTGACCATGGAGAAGTCCAGCACGTCCGGATTTTCGTCCTGCCATTTGCGCGAGCGCGCGACGAGGAACTTTTTCGCGTCCTCGTCGAGGATCACCATGGCGTCTGTGCCGAGCACGCGCGTGGCGTTGAACGCGGCCACGGCCTTTTTGTTCTCCTCGCGGTAGGCAAGCTGCTCCTTGATCTCGTCCACCGTGCTGCTGCGGCGGTCGGAGAACCAGGGCGAGAGTTTTTTCGCACAGTTTTTGCAGAGATTGCCGTCCTCGAGCTTCCGGTTGCCGAGCAGACCGATCTTCTCGCCGCAGACGTCGCAGTATTTTTTATCAAACAGTCCCATAAAACGTTCCTCCTGTTTTCCGGTCCGCTATTGGATGTCCCCGTCGTCGAACGGGTCGCCGCACTCGGGGCAGAACTTCGGCGGATGCGCGGGATCGGGCGGCTCCCAGCCGCACTTGTCGCACTTGTACTGCGGGACGCCCTTCGGCTTCGGCGCGCCGCATTCCGAGCAGAACTTTCCTTTGTTGACTACGCCGCAGGCGCACGTCCAGCCGAGCGGCGCCTCCTCGGGCTTCTTCGCGCCGCACTCGGGGCAGAACTTGCCGGTCACGGTCGCGCCGCACTTGCATTTCCAGGTGTCCCCTGCCGGTTTCGGCTCCGGCTTCTTCGCGCCGCATTCGGGGCAGAATTTTCCCGTGACCGTCGCGCCGCAGGCGCACTTCCAGCTGTCGGCGGGCGCCGCGGGGGCGGCCTGCTGCGGCTGCTGCTGGGCCTGCTGCTGGCCCATGGCGTAGAGGTTCTGCGCGTTCATGCCGCCGGCGCCCTGCGCCATGTTCATGCCCATGAAGGCCATGGCCGGGCCCGCGCCCGTGTTCTTGGCAGCGTTCTGCATGGCCTCCGCCTGCGCGTTGACCAGCCGCGCCGCCGCCATCGTCGGGTCGCGGTAGATGGCGCTGCGCTGCATCTCCTTGAGCGCCTGCTCGTCCTCGTCGGACGCCTTGATGCTGGAGACGCCGAAGGCGACGATCTCGATGCCGCGGAGCTGGCCCCAGCTCTTGGAGAGCACCTCGTTGAGCGCGTCCGCCAGCTCCTGCGTGTGGCCGGGCAGCGCGGAATAGCGGATGCCCGCGTCGCTGAGCTTCGCAAAGGCGGGCTGCAGCGCCGTCAGCAGCTCGGTCTTGAGCTGGCCGTCGATCTGGGAGCGGTCGTACGCGTCCGCGATGTTGCCGCAGACGTTCGTATAGAACAGGACCGGATTCGTGACACGGTAGCTGTACTCGCCGAAGCAGCGGACGGACACCAGCATGTCGAGGCCGAGGCTGGGCTCCTTCACCTGGAAGGGCACCGGCGACGGCGTGCCGTATTTGTTGCCCATCAGCTCCTTGGTGTTGAAATAATAGACGCGCTGGTCCTTCGGGGCCTCGCCGCCGAAGGTGAAGCGCTTGCCGATATTTTTGAGCACGGCGGGGATCGACGCGCTCAGGCTTCCGGAGAAAACGCTCGGCTCGGTGGAAGCGTCGTAGGTGAATTCACCCGGCTCGGCGCAGATATCCACGACCTTGCCCTGGTCGACGATAATCATGCACTGCCCGTCGGCCACGGCGATCACGGAGCCGCTCGTGATGATGTTGTCGAAGCCCTTCGTGTTGGACGAGCGCCCGGAGGCGCGCTTCTGTCCCTTTGTCACCAGGATGTTCATGGGAAGCGATTCACAGTAGAAATACTCCTTCCACTGGTCGGCCAGAACGCCGCCGGCGGAACCCAGCGCAGCTTTGATGAGACCCATGTTATTCCTCCTTCAAGTCTTTCTCTGGCGTCCCGGCGCGGACAGCCGCCCGGGCGCGTATGACTCTGCACCTTATATTGTACGGATTTGGCGCATTCGCACAGTCCCCAAAAGGGTACTGTTTTTTCTGAAATGTTCGCTCTTTCCGTTGTTTTCGCCAAAAAGCTTTACAGCTTCCCCGCCGGCGTGCTATACTTTTCATCAGAAAAGACAGGGAGGCGGCGCGATGGAGCGTCCGGATCGTTCACAGATTTTGACAGCGGCCGCCGTTTCGCTGCTGGTCGTGACCGCGTGGTTCTGCCGTCAGGGCTGGCTGTTTATCGGCATGCCGGACCTGCCGCGCAACATGCTGCGCTCTCTCATCTACTTTGGGCTCTTTTCCGCGTGGGGGATCTCGCTCCACCGGCGCATCATCCAGTCCGCCATCCGGCATTCCCTGATCGGAACGGCCTGTCTGATTCTGCTGTGGATGGTGCTGCGCACGGTCAAATTTCATTTCGTCGAGGATCCTGACATCGCGCGGCTGCTCTGGTACGCCTATTACATTCCCCTGCTGCTGCTCCCTCTCGCGAGCATTTATGCCGCCGTCTGTCTCGGCAAGCCGGACGATTACGCGCCGCCGGCGCGGATGCGGCTGCTTTTCATTCCCTCCGCCGTGCTGATCCTGCTGATCCTGACGAACGATTTTCACCAGCTGGCATTCATTTTCCCCGCCGGGCCGAGCGCCGACGGCCGCCACGGAGCCGTCTATTATCTGGCCGCGGCATGGATTGTCTTTGTGCAGTTCGCGGCGCTCGGCCTTCTGCTGCACAAATGCCGCGCGCCAAAGAACCGCACGGTCATCTGGCTGCCGTTTCTCGTGTTTGCAGCCGGCATCGCCTACAGCGCGGCGTACAACCTGCGCGTTCCGTTCGTGCGCGTCTATTTCGGCGACATGACCTCGGTGTTCTGCGTCATCACGGCGCTTATCTGGGAAAGCTGCATCCAGTGCGGACTCATCCGCTCGAACACCCGCTACGGAACGCTCTTCCGCTGCTCCTCGGTGGCAGCGCAGATCGTGGACGAGAACTACAGCGTCTATCTCTCCTCCGACGCCGCGGCGCTCCTGCCGGCCGAAACGCTCCGCCGCACGGCGGACGGCCCCGTGCAGGCCGGCGGCGTCCGCCTCTCCGGCGCGCCCGTCCGGGGCGGGCACGTGATCTGGCAGGAGGATGTGTCGGCGCTGACGTCTCTTCTGCAGCAGCTCGAAGGCGCGAACGAGGCGCTGCAGGACAAGAATCTGACGCTGGCCGAGGAATACCGCACGCGCAGCCGCCGCAGCCGCCTGGCAGAGCAGAACCATCTGTTCGACCGGATGCACAGCCAGACCGAGGGGCAGCTGCGCGAGCTCTCCGCGCTTCTCGACGGCCTGGAGCGGACCGGCGACCCGGAGGCGATGACGCCCCTGCTCGCCCGCCTCACCGTGATCGGCGCCTACCTCAAGCGGCGCAGCAACCTGATCTTCATCTCGGAGGACCAGCGCGAGCTGCCGGTTTCGGAGCTGGAGTACTGCCTGCGGGAATCCGCGCAGAACCTCACGCTCTTCGGCGTCGCGTGCGAATACCGCCTGTGCCTGACCGGCACGCTCGAATTTTGGCAGCTTCTGCGGCTCTACGAGGTGTTCGAGCAGGTGACGGAGCGCGCCCTGCCGCGCCTGCGCGCGCTGTACGTCTGCGTGGAACCCGCGGGCGGCGCGCCCGTCATGACGCTGCGGCTGTCCTGCGCGGCCGCCCCCGACGGCTGGAATGTTCCGGGGCTGCTCGCGGAGGAGGAGGACGAGGGCGAATGGCGGCTGGAATACCGCCTTCCAGAAGGAGGCGAGCCGCTTTGCGCATGTTCAGACGGCTGACCCGCAGCAGCATCCGGGAGTCCTTCGACAATCTGCCGAGCGGCGTCTGCTTTTTCTCCCGGAACGGCATGCTGACGCTCTGCAACCGCGCGATGTACCGCCTCGTCCTCCTGCTGACCGGGCAGGACCTGCAGACGGCCGGGGATCTGGACGGCGCGCTCGAATCGCCGCCGGCGTCCGGCGGCGTGCGGCGCGACGGCGATTCCTACCTGTTCCCCGACGGAACGGTCTGGCGCTTTTCCCGCAACGGGGTGACGGGCGGCGGCCGCAGCTACACGGAATACCTCGCGTTCGACGTGACGGCCCTCTACCGGGCCGCCCGGACGCTGGAGGAGAAGAACCGCGACCTGCGGGAGATGGCGGCGCGGATGGAGCGCATCACGGCCAACGCCGTCGCCATCATGCGCGAGGAAGAGCTGCTCAGCATGAAAATGCGCATCCACAACGAGGTCGGCAGCAGCGTGCTGGCCGCGCGGCAGTTCTTTCTGAGCGGCTGCCCGGACGAGCAGAAGCCGGAGCTGCTCTCGCGCTGGCGCAGAACCGTCGCGCAGCTGCTGGGCGAGCTGGGCGACGAGGACGAGACGGACGCGTTCCGCGAGCTTTCTCATGCGGCCGAGGCCATCGGCGCGGGAATTGAGCTCACGGGCGAGCTGCCGAAATCGCCCTCGGCGCTGCGGCTGCTGACAGCTGCGATGCGCGAATGTCTGACCAACACCGTGCGCCATGCGGGCGGGAGACGCATCTTCGTGCGCGTATGCGTCCGGGGAACCTTTGCCGAGGCCGCGATCACGAACGACGGCAGGCCGCCGGAGCGGGAGATCACGGAGGGCGGCGGCCTGTCCTCGCTGCGCGCGCGGATTGAATCGTCCGGCGGACAGATGCGGATTCAGAGTCTCCCCGTCTTTTCCCTCTGCGTCACGATCCCGATGAAAGGAGACGAGCCCATTGACGAACGTGCTGATCGTGGACGATGAGAAGATCGTCCGGGAGCTGTTCTCCCACTATATCGCCGCCGCGTCCGACCGCTACCGGCTGGCCGGCGTCATCCGCGACGCCGCCAACGCCGAGATGCTGTGCATGAACGAGCAGATCGACCTCATCCTGATGGACGTCTGCACGGCGGACTGCGAAAGCGGGCTCGACGCGGCCGCCGCGATCAAGCGCCGATACCCCGCCGTTCGGATCATCGTCGTGACCTCAGCGCCGGAATACCGGTTTTTGGAGAAGGCACGCGCCGCGGGCGCGGAGAGCTTCTGGTACAAGGAGGCCGGCACCGCCGAGCTGCTCGAGGTGATGGACCGGACGATGGCCGGCCAGTCCGTCTACCCCGACCGTACGCCGCGCGTGCAGCTCGGCCTGTGCGGGAGCGACGAACTGACGCCGAAGGAGCTCGAGGTGCTCCGCTGCATCGTGCGCGGTCTGGGCATCGGCGAGATCGCCGAGGCGATGAACGTCGATTACACCACGACCAAGACGCATCTCAAGCACCTGAAGGAGAAAACCGGCTGCCGCTCCACCGCCGAGCTCGCCGTCCTCGCCACCCGCACCAAGCTTGTCCTGCCGGAATACTGATTCGGAATACGTTTTGGGAGATCCTGCCGTGCCGCAGGATCTCCCAAAATTTTTCCTTTTATCCTCCAATTGGAGGATGCGGTTTTTCGGGAATGCTTTATAATTACATATATAACCAGACCGTAACTTATATGTAACCGGAAGGGGGCGGGAAAATGTCGAGGGTGGTCATTCACATGCAGAACTTCGTGCTCGGTGAAGCGGTTCAGCTTGCGCTCAGAAACGGCGGCGATTTTCAGGTGACTGTCGTGGAAACGCCCGAACAGACCGCGCAGATGTGCCATTCGCTGGCGGCAAACGTACTTCTGATGGACGTCACGAGCTATCCGCCCTGCGGGCTGCGGGAGCGGCTGAACATCCGCGACGAGGTAAAGCGCCGCGACCCCGACTGTAAAATTGTATTTCTGGTGGACGAAAACGCCGAAAAGAAGCTCGCCGAAGAGGTCAAGCAGGCCAAGCGCGACGGTATCATCGATCTGTTCCTCTACGGCTCCATCTCCGCAAGCTATCTGGTGGCGCTGCTGGACACGCTGTAAAAGGGAGGAATACAGATGAGAAAAACCGCATGGCTCTCCGCCGCGCTGCTGCTGGCGCTGCTGCTGACCGCCTGCGCGGGCAGTGACGCGGCCGGTTCCGTCACGCTTCCCGCGCCGAATTTCTCCGCCGCCGCGGCGGCGCGGACGCAGCCCACCTCTTCGCCGGCCGCTTCCGAGCCCGCCGCTTCCGAACCCGAGCAGACCGATGCGCTGGATTACGCCGACATGACGGCAGACGACCTGCTCGCGCATCTCCAGGACCCGCACAATCCGACCCTCGAGGAATACATGTGGCTGCTGGATACCTACCGCTATGTGGGCATCACCGACGAGCTTGAGCTGGAGGACAGCATCACGGAGGAGGCATTCTCGAAGCTTTGGGAACAGGACGCGAACTTTCCGGACACGGAGCAGGCCATCCCGCAGCTGATCGTCAGCGACGCGCCGCAGGTGCGGGGCGAGGCTGTGAGGCTGATGGGCGGCCTGACCGGGCTCTCTGCCGGTGAAATTACGCTGGCAAAGCAGCTCATCGCGTCGGAAAAGGAACCCTATGTCGTCAACCGCGCGGTCATTGCGCTGGCAAACGAGGGCTGCACCGATCCCGTCATCGGCCGGTTCCTGCTGGACATGGCGAAGAATGATCGCGCCGTCATCCGCCAGAACGCCGCATACGCGCTCGGCAATTCCTGGTCCGAGAACCTTGACGGCGCGCTGGAAGCGGTCATCACGCTCATGGGCGACTCCGACGGGGCTGTCCGCACCGCCGCCTGCGCCAACGTCGGCTATCTGCACGACGACGCCGCGGTCGCGCCGCTCAGCGCCATTCTGAAGGACCCGGCGCAATCCGACCTGCACGGCGACTGCGCCGCGTCTCTCATCACGCTCTGGTACGACTATCCGTTCCACGAGCACACGAGCGAGGCCGCGTACAGGGCCACGCTCGACTATTGGAAAACGACGCCCCGCACGGAGCAGATTCCCTCCTGGCTCTCTTTGACGGGCCTGGCGTACAAGGCGGACGACTCGTTCGGCGCCTGGAAAGCAAGGGCCGCCTATTACAGCGCGGAGGAGATCGACGCCGTCATGCGGGACATTCTTCTCGACCCGAACGCCGACTATCTCGCCCGCGTCGAGGCGATCGACGTCATTCTGGCGCAGGGCGGCCCGGACGCGCTCCGCGCGCTCGGGTCCGACGTCGCCGCCATGACGGACGAGGGCGCCCGGCAGGTGCAGCAGACTTACGCAGACGATTTGGCCAATCTCGGGTAACCGACAGAAAACAGGAAAACCGAAAACAGAGAAGGAGGAATTTTCATGGCGTTTTGTCAAAATTGCGGCGCCCAGCTCAATGACGGCGTCAAGTTCTGTCCGGCCTGCGGCGCGCCCGTCGTGCCGAAGGCTCCGACGGAGCCCCAGCCGCCCCAGGCCCCGGCGCAGCCGGCTTACGTGCCGCCCGTACAGCAGCCGGCTGAAACCCCGCCCGCGCAGCAGCAGGCGGCCTATGCGCCCCCTGCGCAGCAGCAGCCGGCCTACACCCCGCCCGCCGCTCCGCCTCCCGCGCCTCCGGCAGCCGCTGCTCCCCCCGCAGCCGGCGGTAAGCGCTTCAACCTGCTGCCCTTCCTCATCGGTCTGGCGGCCGACGTCGTTCTCTGCGTGCTGATCGTCGTATTCGCCTTGACGCTGGGCAAAAAGGCGGTTTCCGGCGACCCCAACGTGGGCACCTGGACAGCCGCGAAGGCGGAAATGATGGGCATGGAAATGGACATTGACGAGCTCTATGACGGCGGCTTTATCATCGAGCTCAAGGACCGGGGCAAGTGCGTCATCGAGATCGGCGGTGAAACCGCAAACGGAAAGTGGACGCTGGAGGACGGCGATTTCCACGCCGAGGGCGGCGGCGTCGAGCTCGACGGCAAGATCGACGGCGGCGTGATGACGCTCGAGGACGTACAGGGCATGGGCGTCACCATCACGCTCTACAAAGACAGCTATGCGGCGCCCTCGGACGCCGGCGGCACCATGGCGGCATCCTCCGGCGACGCAGGCCGCTACATTCTGACCGCGATGAGCTCCGACGGCATCGACTTCACACAGGACGATCTGTCCTCCATGGGCATGGGCTCGGACTATCTGCTCCTGAACGACGGCGGCACGGGCGAGCTGTGCCTGAACGGCGCCGTCACGCAGATCACCTGGGGCGACGGCACGATCACCTACGGCATGCCCTACACCTATGAGCGCACCGGCGACACCCTCGTCTATCACATGGGCGCGAACGATTTCACCTACACGCTGGAATCGGCCATGGGCCAGGCTCCCGAGACCGCCAGCGAGTCGGCCGAAACAGCGGAGCCGGCGGAATTCGTCTCCCCCACCACGTCGCTCTCCGACGACATGGAGCTCTACGGCCTGATGATCGCGTCAAACTTCAGCGGAGCCACCTATGACGACAGGGAATCCGACATGTGGGGCTACATCCACTCGGACGGCAGCGGCAACACGTTTCTTGAGCTCTATGACGCCGAGGACTACGGCAGCTCCGACGATTCGCCGGTGCTCTCCTACTGGGTCAAGGTCAGCGGCGACGAGCTGGAGGCCGACATCGAAAACGACGGCAGCTGCTGGCTCTACGACATGGATCTGATCCCCGACGACGCGGCGGGTCTGTCCGGCTATCTCGACAACGGCATGCTGACTCTGAGCTGCCGCTATGTGACGGACGAATACAGCTGCGACATGACGTTCTATCTCCGCGAGCTCGGCACCCCGTGGGACGAGGCCAACGATCCCCTGCCCGACAGCTACGGGGACTACAAGGCGAAATACGGCTTCGACACCGCCGCTTCCTCCGCCTCCTCCTCCGGCACGCAGGCTTCCGGCCTCCCCGACGGCGAGGGCATTCTGCCGGCGGAGCAGCTCCAGCTCTGCTACACCGCGATGCACGCGCTGGGCACCGACATTAAGACCTGGACTTATGACCAGGTGATCGCGGCCTATCTGAACAGCGTTGACGGCAAGCTTGACGCGTCCGGCACAAACGACAGCGGCGCCGCCTACGCCAGATACGTCTGGACCGCGCAGGAGGACAGCACAAAGCTCCTCTGCATCAACTTTGAGGACCCCGACGGCGACGGCGTCTACACGTGCTCGGGCAACTACAACACATGCAACCTCGACAATTAGGGATAAGGAGGGAACCGTATGATAACCATCATTGCAAACTGGCTGACGTTTCAGAAGGCCGGAAAGCCCGGCTGGGCGTGCATCGTCCCCATCTACAACCTGATCGTCGTCTCGCAGATTGTCTGGGGAAACGGCGGCACGATCTTCCTGATGCTGGTGCCGTTCTACAACATCTACTTCGCCTTCAAACACCAGATCGCGCTGGCGCACGCCTTCGGCAAATCCACCGGCTACGGCGTGGGCATGGCCTTTTTCCCGTTCCTGCTCTGGGGCATCGCGTACTTCAGCGACGTGCGCTACCTCGGCCCGCAGGCCGCTCACGCGAAGGCATAAGCAGTTTTAATGGCTTCGATTAATTTGTGAATCCTGCACAGCGCCGATCGGGAAAAGCCGCGGTTTTTCTCGGTTCTGCGCCATAGGCAGGGCGGCATATTTGTGCTAGACTGAGCTCATGAAATCTCCTGTGACTGACGGAAGTGGGAGACCACATGGAGCAGGAGCGTGAGCGGAGATCTGATGCCGACCGTCTGGGCATTCCAACCCCAACATGGGATTGGAATGCCCTTTTTATTTTTTCTCGGGAGGATAAAACATGAAAAAAGTAGCCATTGTCATGGGCAGCGCCAGCGATCTGCCCGTCTGCGAAAAGGCGGCCGCGGCGCTGCGGGAATACGGCGTGCCCTTCGAGGTGCGCGTGCTCTCCGCGCACCGCACGCCGGAGCAGGCCGCGGCGTTCGCCGCGAACGCGCGGGAGGCGGGCTTCGGCGCAATTCTGGCCTTCGCCGGAATGGCCGCCCACCTGGCGGGCGCTCTGGCTGCGCGCACCACTCTGCCCGTGATCGGGGTCCCTGTAAAATCCAAAGCGCTCGACGGCATTGACGCCCTCCTGTCCACTGTCCAGATGCCCTCCGGAATTCCGGTGGCCGCCGTGGGCATCGACGGGGCCGTGAATGCCGCCTTGCTGTCCGTCGAGATCCTCGCCGTCTCGGAGCCGGCTCTGGCCGAAAAGCTGGAGGAAAAGCGGCGCGAGGCGGCTGGCAAGGTTCTGGAAGCCGATCAGTCCATCCAACAACAATATGCGGATTAAAAGGAGAACAGTCATGAAAAAAGAACAGCTCTACGAAGGCAAGGCCAAAAAAGTCTACGCGACCGAGGACCCCACGCTCGTCATCGTGTCCTACAAGGACGACGCGACCGCGCTCGACGGGCTCAAGAAGGGTTCCATCGCGGGCAAGGGCGTCATCAACAACAAGATGACGAACAAGCTCATGCTGCTGCTGGAGAAAAACGGCGTGCCGACGCACTTTGTAAAGGAGCTTTCGGACCGCGATACGCTCGTCAAAAAGGTCTCCATCGTGCCGCTCGAGGTCATCATCCGCAATGTCTCGGCGGGCCACTTCGCCCAGCGCTACGGCGTGGCGGAGGGCATCGAGTTTGAAAGCCCCACCATCGAGTTCTCCTATAAGAACGACGACCTGCACGATCCCCTGCTCAACGAATACCACGCGCTCGCGCTGAAGCTCGCGACCCGGGAAGAGATTGATGCCATCAAGGCCATGGCCTTTAAAACGAACGACATCCTGAAGGCCTATTTTGCCGCGCTCGGCGTCCGGCTCATCGACTTCAAGCTCGAATTCGGCAAGACCTCGGACGGACAGCTCGTGCTGGCCGACGAGATCTCGCCCGACACCTGCCGCTTCTGGGACGCCAAAACGAACGAGAAGCTGGACAAGGACCGCTTCCGCCGCGACATGGGCGGCGTGGAGGACGCGTACAACGAGATGATGCGCCGCGTCTTCGGCTGACGCGCATGGGAAAGCTGCATGAGGAATGCGGCGTCTTCGGCATCTGCCGCCCGTCCGCGGGGCCGGCCGCCATGGACGCCTACTACGGGCTGTTCGCCCTCCAGCACCGCGGGCAGGAGAGCTGCGGCATCGTCGTCAACGACGACGGCATCTTCCGCCAACACAAGGACGTGGGGCTCGTGAGCACCGTTTTCCGCCCCGAGGCCCTGCGGGAACTCGGCGACGGAAATATGGCCGTCGGCCACACGCGCTACGGCACGACCGGCGGCAGCGGCGTGCTCAACGCGCAGCCCATCGTGGTCAACCACATCAAGGGCCACATGGCGCTGGCGCACAACGGCAATCTCGTGAACGCGTCGGAGCTCCGGCAGGAGCTGGAGCTGCAGGGCTCGATCTTTCACACGACGAGCGACACCGAGGTCATCTCCTACATCGTCATCAAAGAGCGCCTGCGCGCGCCCTCCATCGAGGAGGCCGTGAACAGGGCCATGTACCGGCTCCAGGGCGCGTATTCGCTCGTCATCATGTCGCCCTCCAAGCTGATCGCGGTGCGCGACGAGCACGGATTCCGGCCGCTGTGCTACGGCATCCGGGCGGACGGCAGCTACGTCGTGGCCTCCGAGAGCTGCGCGCTCGAGGCCGTCGGGGCGAAGCTGGTGCGCGATCTGGCGCCGGGCGAGATCATGGTGTTCTCCCACGCGGGGCCCTTCTCCATCCGCGAGCACTGCCAGAAAGCGCCCAAGACGACCTGCATCTTCGAATACATCTACTTTGCCCGGCCCGACTCGGTGATCGACGGCTGCGGCGTGCACCAGGCGCGCCTGCGCGCGGGCGCGTGCCTGGCCGCTGACAGTCCCGCGGACGCCGACATCGTGGTCGGCGTGCCGGACTCCGGAATCGACGCCGCCATCGGGTACTCGCGCGCCTCCGGCATCCCCTATGAGGTCGGCTTCATCAAAAACAAGTACATCGCCCGCACGTTCATCGCGCCCGACCAGGCCCTGCGGGAAAACGGCGTGCACATCAAGCTCAACCCGATCGGGGACGTGGTGCGCGGCAAGCGCATCGTGCTCATCGACGACTCCATCGTGCGCGGCACCACCTGCGCGCGCATCGTGCGCGCCCTTCGCGAAGCGGGCGCAGCGGAAATCCACATGCGCGTCTCCGCGCCCCCGTTTCTCAACCCCTGCTATTACGGCACGGACATCGACTCGCAGCAGGCGCTGATCGCCTGCCGCCACTCGGTGGAGGAGATCTGCGGCATCATCGGTGCGGACAGCCTTGGCTATCTGCGGGCCGACCGGCTGGGACGGCTGCTCGGCGAGGAGGGCTGCGCGGGCTGCTGCGACGCCTGCTTCACCGCCCGCTATCCCACCGAAAAGCCCCGCGACTGCGGCAAGAGCCGCTTTGAAACAAAGCTCAGCGAGAAGGAGAAAGCGTAAGATGAAAAATTCCAGCTCCCAGAGCTACGCGGCCGCCGGGGTGGACATCACCGCCGGGTATCGCGCCGTCGAGCTTATGAAACAGCACGTCGCGCGCACCCTGACGCCGGGCGTCGTCTCCGACATCGGCGGCTTCGGCGGTCTGTTCGCGCCCGACCTCGCGGGCCTGCACGAGCCGATTCTCGTGAGCGGCACCGACGGCGTCGGCACCAAGCTGCGGCTGGCGTTTCAGATGGACCGCCACGACACCGTCGGCATTGACTGCGTGGCCATGTGCGTCAACGACGTGATCTGCTGCGGGGCGAAGCCCCTGTTTTTCCTCGACTACATCGCCTGCGGGAAGAACGTGCCCGAGCGCATCGCCTCCGTCGTGGCGGGCGTGGCCGAGGGCTGCGTACAGTCCGGCGCGGCGCTGCTCGGCGGCGAGACCGCCGAAATGCCGGGCTTCTATCCGGCGGACGAGTACGATCTCGCGGGCTTCGCCGTGGGCATCGTGGACAGAGCCGCCATCCCCGACCGCGAGCGGATGCGGCCCGGCGACGCCGTGCTTGCGCTGCCGTCCAGCGGCGTGCACTCCAACGGCTTCTCCCTCGTGCGCAAGATCATCGGCGGGGAAAACGCCGATCTGCGCGCGCCGGTCGAGGCGCTCGGCGGGCAGAGCCTGGGCGACACGCTCCTGACGCCGACGAAAATCTATGTGAAGCCCGTCCTCGCGCTGCTGGACGCGGTCGAGGTGCTGGGCCTCAGCCACATCACGGGCGGCGGATTTTTTGAAAACATCCCCCGCTGCCTCAAGCCGGGCCTGACCGCCAGAATCGACAAGGCCGCCCTCCGCACGCCGCCCGTCTTCGGGCTTCTGGCGCAGGCAGGCGGCATCCCCGAGCGGGACATGTTCAACACCTTCAACATGGGCGTCGGCATGAGCGCCGTGGTCGCGGCAAAGGATGCCGACCGGGCGCTGGCGGTGCTGCGCGCGCACGGGGAGGACGCCTATCTCATGGGCGAGCTGGTTGCGTCCGACGAGGGCGTCGAGCTATGGTAGAGAAAACGAAGATCGCCGTGCTCGTCTCCGGCGGCGGCACAAATCTGCAGGCGCTTCTGGACGCGGAGCTCCCCGACGGGCAGATCGTGCTTGTCGTCTCCTCCAACCCCGGCGCCTACGCGCTGACGCGGGCCGAACAGGCCGGCGTCCCCGCCGTCATCGTCGCGCGGGCGGCCTGCGCCTCGCAGGCGGACTTTGAAGAGAAGCTGCTTGCGGCGCTCGGCGCGTGCGGCGCGGAGCTGCTCATTCTTGCGGGCTTTCTCAGCATCCTGAGCGCGGACTTCGTGCGCCGGTATCCGAACCGGATTCTCAACGTGCATCCGTCGCTCATCCCCTCGTTCTGCGGCGAAGGCTTCTACGGCCTGCGCGTGCACGAGGCGGCGCTGGCGCGCGGCGTGAAGCTCACGGGCGCGACGGTACATTATGTAAACGAAATCGCGGACGGCGGGCCGATTCTTCTGCAGAAGGCCGTCCCCGTCGAGCCGGACGACACGCCCCGGACGCTGCAGCGGCGCGTCATGGAGCAGGCGGAATGGGTGCTGCTGCCGCAGGCGGCGGCGCTCGTCTCCGCGCAGATCAGAAAGGAGAAATCGCATGAACGTGTATGAAATCAAAACGCCGCAGGCGCTGCTCGCCGGCAATCCCTACGTGGGCCGCGGCATCGTCGCGGGCAAATCGCCCGACGGGAAAAAGGCCGTCAGCGCCTACTTCATCATGGGCAGAAGTGAAAACAGCCGCAACCGCGTCTTTTCCGTGCACAACGGCACGGTCTGCACGGAGCCGTTCGATCTTTCCAGGGTCAAAGACCCGTCGCTCATCATCTACAACGCCGTGCGCGCGTATCAAAACCATCTGATCGTCACGAACGGCGACCAGACGGACACGATCTGCGAGGGACTGGCCGCGGGCCTGAGCTTTTCCGACGCGCTCGCGTCCCGCTGCTTCGAGCCGGACGCGCCCAATCTGACGCCGCGCATCAGCGCGATGCTCACCTTCGCGGACGGGGATTTCACCTACCAGATGAGCATTCTCAAGAGCGGCGACGAGGACGGCTCCTTCTGCAACCGGTTCACCTTCCGCTACGGCGCGAAGGCCGGTCTCGGCCACTTTCTGCACACCTATGTGACGGACGGCGCGCCCATCCCCTCTTTTCAGGGCGAGCCGGAGCGCATGGCGATCCCCGACGGCATCGACGCGTTCACGCAGGCGCTCTGGAAGCATCTGGACGAGCAGAACAAAATTTCCCTCTACGTCCGCTATACGGACCTGGCGAGCGGACAGTATGAAGAGCGCGTTGTCAACAAAAACGCAGAAGGAGCAAAAGCATGAAGGAATTTGAACTGAAATACGGCTGCAACCCCAACCAGAAGCCCGCGAAGATCTACATGGAAAGCGGCGGCGAGCTGCCGCTGGAGATTCTGAACGGACGGCCGGGATATATCAACTTTCTCGACGCGCTGAATTCCTGGCAGCTCGTCAAGGAGCTGAAGACCGCGCTGGGCCTGCCCGCCGCGGCGTCCTTCAAGCATGTGAGCCCCACCTCCGCCGCTGTGGGCCTGCCGCTGCCGGAGGCGCTGAAGCGGGCCTGCTTCGTGGACGACGTGGACGGCCTTGAGGCCAGCCCGATCGCCTGCGCCTACGCCCGCGCCCGCGGCACCGACCGGATGAGCTCCTTCGGCGACTGGGCCGCGCTGTCCGAGCCGTGCGACGCGCTGACCGCCTCGCTGCTCGCGCGCGAGGTCTCCGACGGCGTCATCGCTCCGGGCTACAGCCCCGAGGCGCTGGAAATCCTCAAAACCAAGCGCAAGGGCAGCTACAACGTTGTGAAAATCGACCCGGACTACGTTCCCGCGGCACGCGAGACGAAGCAGGTCTTCGGCGTCACGTTCGAGCAGGGCCGCAACAACTTCACGATTGGCCGCGCGCTGCTGGCCAACGTCGTGACGGCGGAAAAAGCGCTTCCCGAGAGCGCCGTGCGCGATCTCATCATCTCGCTCATCACGCTTAAATACACGCAGTCCAACTCCGTCTGCTACGCCTGCGGCGGGCAGGCCATCGGCGTCGGCGCAGGCCAGCAGTCCCGCATCCACTGCACGCGGCTCGCTGGCTCCAAGGCCGACACCTGGCAGCTGCGGCAGAGCGAACAGGTGCTTTCCCTGCCCTTCCTGCCGTCACTCTCTCGGCCGAACCGCGACAACGTCATCGACGGCTACATCAACCAGAACGAGGAGGACGTCTGCGCCGAGGAGAACTGGCGCAAATACTTCACCTCCCGTCCCGCGCCCTTCACCCGCGAAGAGCAGCGCGCGTATCTCGACACCGTCACCGGCGTGAGCCTCGGCTCCGACGCGTTCTTCCCCTTCTCCGACAACATCGAGCGCGCGCGGCGCAGCGGCGTATCGTACATCGCGGAGCCGGGCGGCTCCATCCGCGACGATCTCGTGATCGAAGCCTGCGACCGGTACGGCATGGTCATGGCCTTTACAGGCATGCGCCTGTTCCACCACTGATGGGGGCGGGCGGCATGAACGTGATGGTGGTCGGCGGCGGCGGACGCGAGCACGCGATCGTCCGCAAGCTGCTGGAAAGTCCGCAGATCGGCACTGTCTATGTCCTGCCCGGCAACGGCGGCATCGCGTCGGAGGCTATCTGCGTGCCCATCGGGGCAAAGGATCTGGACGGCATCGCGGCCTTCGCCGAGGCGCAGGCCATCGACTTCGCCGTCATCGCGCCGGACGACCCGCTGGTGCTCGGCTGCGCCGACCGGCTGGGCGCGCTCGGCATCCCCTGCTTCGGCCCCACGGCCAGAGCCGCGGCCATCGAGGGCAGCAAGATCTTCTCCAAAAATCTCATGAAAACCCACGGCATCCCCACCGCGCGGTTCGAGACCTTCGACGAGCTGGCGCCCGCGCTCGCCTACGTCGAGACCTGCCCCATTCCCACCGTCGTCAAGGCCGACGGTCTGGCGCTCGGCAAGGGCGTCGTCATCGCCGCGACGCGCGCGGAGGCGCGCGAGGCCGTCCTGTCCATGATGCGCGACGGCCGGTTCGGCAAAAGCGGCAGCCGCGTCGTGATCGAGGAATTTCTCGAGGGCCCGGAGGTCTCCGTGCTGGCCTTTACGGACGGTAAAACCGTGAAGCCGATGGTCTCGTCCATGGACCACAAGCGCGCGCACGACCATGACGAGGGCCTCAACACCGGCGGCATGGGCGCGGTCGCCCCCAATCCCTATTACACAGAGCAGATCGCGGACCGCTGCATGAAGGAAATCTTCCTGCCCACCGTCGAGGCCATGAACGCGGAGGGCCGCACCTTTCGCGGCTGTCTGTACTTCGGGCTCATGCTCACGAAGGACGGCCCGAAGGTCATCGAATACAACTGCCGCTTCGGCGACCCCGAGGCGCAGACGGTGCTGCCGCTGCTCAAAAGCGATCTTCTGACCGTTATGCGCGCGGTGGCGGACGGCCGGCTCGCCGAGACGCCCGTCGAATTCTCCTCCGACTGCGCCTGCTGCGTGGTGGTCGCGTCCGGCGGCTACCCGGAGCGCTACGGCACCGGCTTCCCCATCACCCTGCCGGACCCGACGCCGGACGAGGGACAGATCTTCATCGCCGGCGCCAAAAAAGAAGGCGAAACGCTGCTGACCGCCGGCGGGCGCGTGCTGGGCGCGGTCTCCACGGCCCCGACGCTGCAGCAGGCCGTGGACAAGGCGTATTGCCTGGCCGCGCGCGTGCATTTTGAAAGCGCGTATTACCGCCGCGACATCGGCGCGCTGGCCCTGCGGGCCGGAAAGTGAGCTTGGAATGGTCTATCGCGTATTTGTGGAAAAAAAGCCCGGCCTCGACACGGAGGCAGCCGCGCTTCTGCGCGAGCTGCGCGACTTTTTCGGCGTGCGCTCCGTGGAGGCGCTGCGCGTTCTCAACCGCTACGATGTGGAAGACATCGACCGGCCGCTGTTCGAGTACGCCTGCCGGACGGTCTTCTCCGAGCCGCAGCTCGACCGGTGCAGCGAGGCGCCGGACATGGCTGGCTGGACGGCTTTCGCTGTGGAGTATCTGCCCGGCCAGTTCGACCAGCGGGCGGACTCCGCCGCCCAGTGCATTCAGCTTTTGAGCCAGAAGGAGCGCCCCGCGGTGCGCACGGCGAAGGTCTATCTGCTCAGAGGCGGCGTGACGCCCGCAGATCTGGAGGCGGTACGCCGCTGCGTGCTCAACCCGGTGGAGAGCCGGCTCGCCTCGATGGAAAAGCCGGAGACGCTCGCCCTGGACGCCGGCTGCCCGCAGACCGTCGAAACCCTGACCGGCTTCACCGCGCTCCGGGAGGACGAGCTCGCCGCGTACTGCGCGAAAATGGGGCTTGCAATGGACGCGGACGATCTGCGCTTCTGCCGGGACTATTTTCAGTCCGAGCGCCGCGACCCGACCGTGACGGAGCTGCGCGTGATCGACACCTACTGGTCCGACCACTGCCGCCACACGACGTTCCTCACAACCATCGACCGCGTGACGTTCCGCGACCCGCTGCTGCAGAGCGCCTACGAGCGCTACCTTGCCGCGCGGACGCAGCTGGACCGGACGAAGCCCGTCAATCTCATGGACATCGCCACGCTCGCGGCGAAGGTGCTCAAATCCGAGGGACGGCTCCCCCGGCTCGACGAGTCGGAGGAAGTGAACGCCTGCACCGTGAAAATCACCGTGGAGACGGATTCCGGCCCGGAGCCGTGGCTGCTCCTGTTCAAAAATGAAACGCACAACCACCCCACGGAGATCGAGCCCTTCGGCGGCGCGGCCACCTGCATCGGCGGCGCCATCCGAGACCCGCTCTCCGGGCGGGCGTACGTCTACGCCGCCATGCGCGTCACCGGCGCGGCCGACCCCCTGCAGCCGCCCAACAGGACGCTGCCCGGCAAGCTGCCGCAGAGAAAGCTCGTCACGACGGCGGCGGCCGGCTATTCCTCCTACGGCAACCAGATCGGCCTGGCCACCGGGCAGGTGGACGAGCTCTACCACCCCGGCTACGCGGCCAAGCATCTGGAGATCGGCGCGGTCGTCGCGGCGGTCCCGGCGAAAAACGTCCGCCGCGAGGAGCCCGCGCCCGGCGACGCGGTGATCCTGCTCGGCGGGCGCACGGGACGCGACGGCTGCGGCGGCGCCACAGGCTCCTCCAAATCGCACACGCTCGCGTCGCTCGACACCTGCGGCGCCGAGGTGCAGAAGGGCAACGCGCCCGAGGAGCGCAAGCTGCAGCGGCTCTTCCGCAATCCGGACGCCGCGCGGCTCATCAAGCGCTGCAACGACTTCGGAGCCGGCGGCGTCTGCGTGGCCATCGGCGAGCTCGCGGACGGACTGGACGTGGATCTGAACGCGGTGCCGCGCAAATACGACGGACTCGACGGCACGGAGCTCGCCATCTCGGAATCCCAGGAGCGCATGGCTGTCGTCGTCGCGCCGGAGGACGCGGAGGCCTTCCGCTGCCTCGCCCGGCAGGAGAACCTCGAGTCCGCGCTGGTCGCGCGCGTCACCGAAACGCCGCGGCTGCGCATGCGCTGGAACGGGCGCGTGATCGTCGATCTGTCGAGGGCGTTCCTCGGCTCCAACGGCGCGGAAAAGCACACCGAGATCGCGCCCGAAGCGCCGAAACCCTTTGAAAAGGCTGTGCCTGCGGACTTCCGCGCCGGTATGCTGGCGCTTGCCGCCGATCTGAACGTCTGCTCCCGCCGCGGCCTTGCCGAGCGGTTCGACTCCACCATCGGAGCCGGTACGGTGCTCATGCCCTTCGGCGGCAGGTACCAGCGCACGCCCATCCAGGCCATGGCGCACAAGCTTCCCCTCCTGCACGGCCGCACCGACGACTGCTCGTTCATGGCGTGGGGCTGCAACCCGTACATCGCGGAGGCCTCGCCCTACCACGGCGGGTATCTCGCCGTCGTCGAGGCCGTGAGCAGGCTGATCGCCTCGGGCGCGGACTTCTCCGACGTCTACCTGAGCCTGCAGGAATATTTTGAAAAGCCGGGCCGTGATCCCGCGCGCTGGGGCCAGCCGTTTTCGGCGTTGCTTGGCGCGTTCTGCGCGCAGCTCGATCTCGGCGCCGCGGCCATCGGCGGCAAGGACTCCATGAGCGGCAGCTTCGAGTCGCTCGACGTGCCGCCCACGCTCTGCGCGTTCGCCGTCACGGCCGGAAAGGCGTCGGAGGCGGTCGGAAACGAGCTCAAGGCGGCCGGAAACCGCCTCTGGTGGCTCCGGCCCGCGTACGAGCAAACGGGCCTGCCCGCCGCCGCCTCTCTCATCGCCCTGTATCGGAAGGTCTCCTCGCTTTTGAAAAGCGGAGCGGCGGTCTCGGCGTGGACGCCCGGCTTCGGCGGCGCGGCGGAGGGTCTGTTCAAAATGGCGCTCGGCAGCGGCGTCGGCGTGCGCCTGTCGCCCGAAATCACGCTGCGTGAGCTCTTTTCCTACGCCTACGGCTCGTTCATCCTCGAGTCGTCCGGCGTGATCGGCGGCGCCGTGCTTCTCGGCGAGACGGCCGGGGAGCCGGCCCTGACGCTCGGCGGCGAGCGCGTCGGTCTGGACGAGCTGCTTGGCGTCTTCGAGTCCACGCTGGAGCCGGTCTATCCCGCGTCTGTCCGGCAGGATACGCCCCTGGAGACGTTCTCCTGCCAGACGGCCTCCCGCGTATCCCCAGCCGTCCGCTGCGCCCGCCCGCGCGTCGTGATTCCGGTCTTTCCCGGCACCAACTGCGAATACGACAGCGCCCGCGCGTTCGCGGACGCCGGCGCGGAGCCGGAGATCTTCGTCGTCAACAACCTCACCGCCGCCGACGTCGCCAGAAGCGCGGAGGGCCTTGCTGCCGCGATCCGCGCCAGCCAGCTCGTGTTCCTGCCCGGCGGCTTCTCCGGCGGCGACGAGCCGGACGGCTCCGGCAAGCTCATCACCGCCTTTTTCCGCAGTCCCGCGATCCGCGAGGCGGTCGGTGAGCTGCTGGAGCGGCGCGACGGTCTGATGGCCGGCATCTGCAACGGCTTCCAGGCGCTCATTAAGCTGGGTCTCGTCCCCTGCGGCCGCATCCTCGACACCGACGAATCCTCGCCCACGCTCACCTTCAACCGCATCGGCCGCCACCAGAGCCGCATCGTGCGCGTGCGGGTGGCCTCGAACCGCTCGCCGTGGCTCGCGCAGACGCATGTGGGCGAAATCTATTCCGTGCCCGTCTCGCACGGCGAGGGCCGCTTCCTGGCGGACGAGGCGCTCGTGCGCCGGCTCGCGGCGAACGGCCAGATCGCCACGCAGTACGTGGGCCCGGACGGGCAGGCCTCGTGTGACGTGCTGTACAATCCCAACGGCTCCTGCTTTGCGGTCGAGGGCATCACCTCCCCGGACGGGCGGGTTTTCGGCAAGATGGGCCACGCCGAGCGCGCCGGCTCCGGCCTGTACAAAAACGTGCCGGGCAGTTACGACATCGGCATGTTCCGCTCCGCGGTGCAGTATTTCCGCTGATCTCTTTCCGATAAAAAAGGCTTTCGCCCGGCTGAGCGAAAGCCTTTTTTTACTTTTTCCGCAGGCGGTTTTCCATGGCGCTGTGCGCCGCCTGCTCAAGGGAATCGTCGAGGGGCGGCAGCGCCGTCTCGCCGTATTTGCGCGTCAGCGCGGTTTTGAGGATGAGATCGCAGAGCACGGGGTTCTTGGGCAGCAGGCAGCCGTGGGAGTAGGTTGCGAACACGTTTTTATACCGCGCGCCCTCCATGCCGTCCTCGCCGTTGTTGCCGTAACCCTTGAGAACCGTCCCCATCGGCCGCACGCCGTCGCCGAGGAAGGTCTTGCCGGAGTGGTTTTCAAAGCCCACGACGGTCTGGTTGTCCAGCTCCGTGCAGGTGAACAGGTAGTTGCCGATCATGCGCTGCCGGCTGCCGATCGTGTAGAGATTCAGCGCGCCTGTGAAGTCGCACTGCTCGCCGTCCCAGGTTTTATAGTATTGGCCCAGCATCTGGTAGCCGCCGCAGATGGCGAGCACCGGCTTTTCATCCTCGATGGCGGCCTTGAGCTCGGCGGTCTTCTCTCCGGCCAGGTCCTTCAGCAGCACCTCCTGCTCGAAGTCCTGCCCGCCGCCTACAAAAAACAGGTCGTAGCCGGAGGCCTTCAGCGGCTGTCCGATGGACACGCCCGTCGTGCTGACCTCGATGCCGCGCCATTGCAGGCGCTTTTCCATGCACAGGATGTTGCCCCGGTCGCCGTAGAGGTTCAGGATGTCGGGGTAGAGATGACAGATTTTCAGTTCCATATTCCGCTCCTACTCCCAGAATTCCTTGAACCCGTACGCCTTGCTGATCGTGCCGCGCAGGTCGAGCATGGCCGTATAGGTCGGCATGGCGAAGACGGGAAGGCCGTGCGAGGTCGCCTGCTCCACAAGCTGCCGGTAGTCCTTTACCACGTGCAGCCGTTCGGTCGGGAAGCCCGCGTATTTGAAGCGCAGCGCCATGTCCTCCGCGCGGATGCCGGAGACGTAGATCTCCGCGAGCGTCCTGTCCATCGCGGTCAGCCGCTCGAAGTCCACGTCCCAGATCCAGCTCACGTCGGTACCGTCCTGCGCGCGGTCGTTGAGGCAGGCGGCAAAGACGAACGGCTCCGTGCGCGCGGTGAGGAAGTTCAACACCTGGTTGCAGCCGGCCGGGTTCTTGATGAGAATCATCCGCACGTCCGTGTCGTGGATGCGGAATTTCTCCATCCGTCCGAAGCCGCAGGCAAAGCCGGACAGCGACCCTGCGACCGTTTCGGGGTCGAGCCCCAGCGCCTTTCCCGCCGCCATGGCGGAGCAGGCGTTATAGATGTTGTAGCCGCCGGGCAGATTGATCGCCGTCTCAAATTCGCGGCCGTCGAGCCCGATCACCACAACGGAATGCTCCTCATCGGAGCTGAGAATCTTTTCCACCGCCACCGAGGGCTCGGGCCGCCGGTAGCCGCAGACCGGGCAGCGGTACTTGCCGAGGTGTCCGTAGGTCACGTAGTCGTAGACGTACTCATTTTTGCAGCGGATGCAGTACGGCGCGTCGGACAGCTCCGCCACGCGCGTCCGGTAGATCGGCACGTTGACGCCGTAGAAGATCACGCGGTTGGGCAGCTCCAGCGACAGAGAGGTGCAGAGCGAGTCGTCCGCGTTGAGCACCACGACGGCGTTTTTGCTGTTTGCAAGCCCGATGCGGATGTTTTCAAGCGTATGCGTGACCTCGCCGTAGCGGTCGAGCTGGTCGCGGAACACGTTCGTGACGACCACGGCCTTCGCGTCCACGTATTTGCTGATGGCCTTCCACGCCGCCTCGTCGGACTCGATGAGCGCGTGGGTATACCGGCACTTTCCGGTGAGCGAGGAGTGCATCGCAAACTCGGCGGTGACGCCGCTGAGAAGATTTGCCCCGGATTTATTGGCAAAATAAGAAATTCCAGAGTCCAGCCACGACTGCTCGATCATCCGCGAGGTCGTGGTCTTTCCGTTGGTGCCCGTGACGATCACGGTCGTCACGTTTTTTGCCAGCACGCCGAGCAAATTGGGACAGAGCCGGAGCGCCACGCGCCCGGGGAAATCCGTCCCGCCCCTTCCGAGCAGCCGGATGGCGAACCGGCTGAGCCTGCAGAAAAGAAGCGCGAAAAAAACTCGAATTTTCATGCCCATGTTATACCATAAAAAAGCGGGAATGACAACCGGCGGGTATTAAAAATAGTTACGAAATATTTACAAAGTGCTTGCTCTGGTTGTCATAAACTGCTATAATATGCCCAACGCAAACTGTCTGCGCCGAAAACTGCCGAAGGGATGCCGTCATGAAGTTTGTATCTTGGAATGTAAACGGTCTGCGCGCCTGCCTGCAAAAGGATTTCCTCGGATTTTTCGAGCGGGCCGACGCGGATTTCTTCTGCCTGCAGGAGACCAAGCTGCAGCCGGGCCAGCTCGAGCTGCCGCTTGAAGGCTATCAGCAATTTTGGAGCTGCGCGGAGAAGAAGGGCTATTCCGGCACGGCGATCTTCGCCAGGCGCGCTCCCCTGTCCGTCCGTTACGGCGTCGGCGTTCCGGCGCTCGACGATGAGGGACGGATGATTACGCTGGAATACGAGCGGTTCTATCTCGTCTGCTGCTATACGCCCAACTCGCAGGACGGCCTGAAACGCCTTGCGCACCGCATGGCGTGGGACGACGCCTTCCGGGAGAACCTCCGCGCGCTCGACGCGCGGAAGCCCGTGATCGCCTGCGGGGATTTCAACGTCGCGCACGAGGAGATCGACCTCAAGAACCCCGGTCCGAACCGCGGCAGCGCCGGCTTCTCCGACGAGGAGCGCGCGAAATTCACCGAGCTGCTCTCCGCCGGCTTTGCCGACAGCTTCCGGCTCCGGAATCCCGGCCTCGCGGGCGCCTACTCCTGGTGGAGCTACCGTTTCCATGCGCGCGAGACGAACGCGGGCTGGCGGATCGACTATTTTCTTCTCTCCGACCGCCTCTGCGGCGCCATTCTGGACGCGTCCATCTGCGCAGACATATACGGCTCCGACCACTGTCCGGTCGGTCTGGAGCTGAAGGAGGTTTTCTGACATGAAGCACCGGTACATCAATCGGCTGGTCAGCCTGGCTTTGGCCGTGATCCTGACCGCCTCGCTCTCGGCGGCCGGTCTGGCCGTCACCTGTTCCAACTACAGCACCTGGTTTCAGTCTAGTTACACCGAAATGAACCAGCTGAACCTGATCCCGGAGTCCTTCTCCGGCTTCGACCTCAAAAAAGACATCACGCGCGGAGAGATGTGCGCGCTGGCGGTTCACGCCTCCGAGCTGATTACAAAGAACTCCATCGATCCCGAGCGCACCGACTATTTCTCAGATACCAGCGACCTTACCATCGTCAAGGCCTACGAGCTCGGCATCGTCGGCGGCTATCCGGACGGCACGTTCCGCCCCGATCAGCTGCTGACGCGGCAGGAATTCTTCCAGATCATCCAGAACTTCTGCAACTCCGCAGCCTTCAAGCCCACGACCAGCGGCGCGAGCCTTTCCAAATTCAAAGACACCGCCTCCATCGCCGACTGGGCGATCGAGGCGACCGAGATCTGCGTCAAATACGGCTACGTGAACGGCACCGGGTCCGAGCTGAATCCGGACGGCAACACCTCCCGGCAGGAGGCCATGGCGATGTTCCTGCGCTGCTACAAGGGCCTCAACGAGTACTACTACGGCCAGGTCCTGAGCGCCAAGGTCGTGGACGACAGCGGCAGCAGCGCCGGCGTCACCGTGACCAACGTCAGCAAGACCATGTACGTCAGCGCGGACACGCTGAACGTCCGCGACTCCTGGAGCTCCGGCGGCACGCTCGTCGGCACGCTCAAAAAGGGCGCGGCCGTCACCGTGACCGGCACGTGCAGCAACGGCTGGGTCCGCATCAAGTACAGCGGCTTCACCGCCTATGTCTCCGGCAGCTACCTGTCCGACACACAGGGCGGCTCCTCCGGCGGCTCTGACTCCGGCTCTGACTCCGGCTCCGGCTCCGGCAGCGGCTCCGGCGGGACGACGGTCGCCGACAGCGGCGCGGCGGCGGAGGTCGCGAACTTCGCGCTCTCGTTCGTCGGCTACGCCTACGTCTACGGCGGCTCCTCCCCCTCCACCGGCTTCGACTGCTCGGGTCTCATGTATTACTGCCTGCGCCACTTCGGCTACTCCGTCAACCGCGTGGCCGACGACCAGATGAACAACGGCACCGCCGTCTCGCGCGACGAGCTGGCGGTCGGCGATCTCGTCTTCTTCGGCAGCGGCAGCTACGCCAGCCACGTCGGCATGTACATCGGCAACGGCAACTTCGTCCACGCCGCCAACCCCTCCTCCGGCGTGCGGATCTCGTCTCTGAACGAGACGTATTACAACAACCGCTACATCGGCGCCCGCCGGATCATCACCGGCTGAGAGAACGCATAACGCGGCTGCGGCAAACTGAAAATCCGTCATTCCGAGGCGTCCGGCCGCGGGATCTCACCGCGGGGATGGCCCGTATGAGATCCCCCCGGCGTCCGGGATGGCGGATTCTTTTTCTGCAATCGAATATCACAAAAAAATCTGTCATTCTTCGGCCGAAGAATGACAGATTTTCTTTTGCGCTGTTTACTCCGTCTCGTCCATTCCGACCAGCCGGTTGAGCCAGCGGATATAGCCGGTGCTGTTGATCATGTAGGGGTAGTTGATGACGATGAGATCGTTGATGCCCTGCTCCTTCGCGAAGGTCTTGAGATCGAGGCTCGGCTTGCCGTCGCGGTTGAACTCGCGCGGGTCGATGACGATGATCTTGCTGTAATGGCTCGTGAGGAACGGCACAAACGCGTTGCCGTAGGATTCCTTCAGCACGATGCAGACCGGGCCTTTCGCCGCCGTGTCGATGACGCAGACGGGGTTGTCGCCGCCGATGAAGCACAGATACTTGTTGGACACGGAGTCGTCCAGCTTCGTATACACGACGCTGATGGGGACGCCGTTCGTGAGCGTCGCGTCGGCGTAATACTTCGCGTGCGTCTCCACAACGGGCAGATAGTAGTCGAGCGTGTCCGGGTTTTCCTTGAGCGTCTCGCTCTGAGGATAGCCGGAGGTAAAGGTATACATGGAGCCGACGAAGTTCTCATAGGTGCCCTTCTGGAATTTTTCCAGCGGCACCGCCTCGAAGCCGGCCGTTTTGCAGAACATCGTATAGGCGTAGTACGCGCCCAGCGCCGTCCAGTGGTGATCGGTGCGGAAATAGATATAGTCGTTCACATGCTCGCGCAGTGCCGTGTAGGCGTCCACCTTCAGGATGTCCGCGTCCATATCCGCGTAGCAGCGGCTGATCATGTCCTTCTGGCTGTGCAGCCCCGTGTGCATGCTTTCAGGCGAATAGAATTCTCCGCCGTTCGGCGTGATCAGTGAGATCGTCCGCACGCCGCTGCCCATGGCGGCCGCCAGATTGTTGACCGCCTGCGCGTAGCGGGCGATGATCTTGTCGTCCGCCGTCGGGATCTCCATGGCGCGGGTGCCGACCACGATCACGTTGCCGGCCTGCGTGGCCGACGATTCGTCCGGATTGTCGAGCGGCGGCTCCGCAGCGGTTTCCGCGGCCGAGCTGGAGGCGGCGGAGGAAGCCGCGTCGGAGGAGGCGGCGGAGGAAGCCGCCGGTTTGTCAGCGGAAAAAATCGGGGACGAGGCGGCAGCGGAGCTCTCCGCCGCGGTCTTTGTCCCGCCGGAGGACGCGGCGGACGTCCCGGCCTGTTCCGCTTTCTGAACGGCGGACAGGGACTCTCCCCCGTTTTCCGCGCCGCTCGTGCTGCCGATGATGAGCAGATTGTCGTCGCCGGTCCCGGCGTAGTAATAGAAATGGTTCATGGCCCGGTTCGCCTTCAGCAGCTGCTCCCGCAGCGGGAAGGTGTCGGTGTAATAGCTCTCGAACTTTGAAATGTAGGTGCCGCTGAGCAGCGAGGAGACGGTGAATTCCGGCTTCGCCGCCAGGTCCCGGTTCTCCACCTTCGACACCGTGGCGTCGGTGTCGAGAAGCGAGACGGCGCCGAAGCCGAGCAGCAGCAGCAAAAACGAGCAGAGCAGGGCGATGTACAGTTTTTTCAAAATGAGCAGCCCCCCTAGAACCGGAAATACAAAAAGGCGTTGTAGCTCGAGCCGATCAGCGCGATCGTCGAGAGCGCCAGCAGCAGCAGATCATACGCGTAGGTCACGAGCACGTAGACCCGCTGCTTTTTTCCCTCGTGCGTTCTGCCCGCGCACATCGCTCCGAAGGTATTGCCGATCGCCTGCGGGATCGGCGTGCAGCCGACGGCGCACAGGAGCAAAAGCGGCAGATTGTTGACAAGCAGGATCTTCGTCTGTTCGTTGACAAATCCGGCGCCCGCCGCGCCGAACAGGACGCGGAGGCTCTCGGCCAGACGGGTGAAGTCTGTAAAGTAGAACAGATCCCAGCCCAGCATGATGAGCAGCAGCGTCAGCACGTGCTGGAGCGGCCGCGGGATTTTCGCGATCTGCTTTTTGAAGACGCGCTCGAAGGCGAGAATCACGAAGAAATAGAAGCCCCAGAGGACGAAATTCCAGCTGGCGCCGTGCCACAGGCCCGTCAGCGTCCACACAATCGCGAGGTTGAGGTAGACATGCTTTCGGTTGCCGCCCAGCGGGATGTACACGTAGTCGCGGAAGAAGCTGCTGAGGGAAATGTGCCAGCGCCGCCAGAAGTCGGTGATCGAGCGCGCGATGTACGGCAGGCGGAAGTTCTCCGGATAGCGGAAGCCGAACACGCGGCCCAGGCCGATGGCCATGTCGGAATAGCCTGAGAAATCGAAATAGATCTCAAAGGTGTACATGAGTACGCCCAGCCAGACGGCCAGCGTCGCGGAGGCGGTCAGCGTGCCGTCGAGAATCTGGCTGGCGACCTTGCCCGCGTAGTCGGCCAGCAGCACCTTTTTGGCCAGACCCATGCAGAAGCGCGTCACGCCGTAGAATATCTCCTCCAGGTCGATCTCGCGGTGCTCCATCTGCGGCTCGACATCGGAATAGCGCACAATCGGCCCCGCGATGAGCTGCGGGAAGAGGGACACATACAGCAAAAACCGCCAGAACGAGCGCTGTACGCCCACCTTCCCCCGCCAGACGTCGATCGTATACGAGAGCGCCTGGAAGGTATAGAAGGATATTCCGATGGGCAGGGAGATTTTCGGGACCGGAATCGCAAGCCCCAGCGCGTTGAGGTTCTCCACCAGGAAGCCCGCGTATTTGAAAACCGCGAGGCAGCCCAGATCCAGAACGACGGCCAGCACCAGCAGCCATTTTTGGTGCCGCTTGCCCAGCAGCATTCCGAACAGCCAGTTGACGCCCGACATCGCGATGAGCAGCAGCACATACACCGGTTCGCCCCATGCGTAGAACACGAGGCTGAACAGGATCAGCACCGCATTTTTCGCGCGGATGCCGTGAACCGCAAAGTACAGCACGGCACAGGCCGGCAAAAACAGATATAGAAAAATCAGACTCGAAAATACCATACCGAACTCCGATTTGATTTACATAAAATATTAACATAACGTGAGCGTCTTTAAATCTAACAGAGACGGTTTGTTTTTTCAAGACCCAAAATGCTTTTTTTCGATCTTTTTTTCCCGGCCTCCGCCGCCGGGGCAGAATCTGTTGGAAGCGTGCGCAAATGGTAACAAACTCAGCCCGTTTTTGATATTTCTGTCATACGTCTGATATCGTTCCGGGTCTCGTGCGTCCTGTTTTTGCCCGGCGGTTCTTTCTGAAAGCGTGACTTGCTTTCGGTGAACGTTCATGCTATAATGTTGTTGTTTTATGTGGAGTGTTTTTCAGAATCTGGCATAAATCAGAATCTGTCATCAGTTAGGAAGTGGCGTTATGCTGGCGATCGAACGAAAAAATGAAATTCTCAGCAAGCTGCGCGCCGAGCAGCGCGTGCTGGTCAGCGAGCTGGCCGAACACTATCAGGTCACGGAGGAAACGATCCGGCGCGATCTCGACAAGCTGGAGAAGGAAGGCTTCGCCACAAAGACCTACGGCGGCGCGATCTGGGGCAACAGCACGAAAACCGATCTGTCCTACACCATCCGGAACAAGACGAACGTCGAGGCGAAAAACGCCATCGCCTCGCTTGTCTGCGACATGGTTGACGACGGCGATCATCTGATGCTCGACGACAGTTCCACCTCTCTCTATGTCGCCAAGCGGCTGAAGGAGAAAAAGGATCTCACCGTCATCACCAACTCCGTCGAGCTGGTCGTGGAGCTGGCCGGCATGGAGAACTGGACGATCATGTCCACCGGCGGCCGGCTGAAGCCGGAATCGCTCGCGCTGGTCGGCAGCCAGACGCAGGAGATGCTCCGCTCCTACCATGTGGACAAGGTGATTCTCTCCTGCAAGGGCATCGACCGCGAGGCCGGCATCACCGATTCCAGCGAGTTCCACTCGCTGACCAAGCAGGCGATGATGCACGCGGCAAAAAAGAGAATTCTGATTCTCGACGGAACGAAATTCGACAAGATCTCCTTCGTGGAGATCGCGCCGCTCAACACGGTGGACGCCGTTGTGACGAACGTCCGCCCCAGCCAGGATTGGATTGAATATTTCGAGGACGCCGGGATCCAGTGCATCTACCCCAAGACCCGCCCGTGATTTGACCGCCGCAGATGCGCGCCGCAGCGGGAACGGTTTCGCGTTCCCGCCGCGGCGTTTTTTCTGCGCCTGATTATCGCCCGTTCCCGCGCGAAAAAATGGATTGACTACCGGAGAAAAACGTGCTATTATAACCAAGCGATTTGGATATGCTGGTGTGGCTCAGTTGGTAGAGCGGCTGATTCGTAATCAGCAGGTCGCCGGTTGTCCATAAGGTCAGGTATTTTCAAACGCGCGAAAACATGGTAAACTAACAAACAGAACTTCGACGGAGACAGTCGGTTCTCACAGATGCTGGTGTAGCTCAGTTGGTAGAGCAGCTGATTCGTAATCAGCAGGTCAGGTGTTCGAGTCACCCCACCAGCTCCACGTCTCCGTCAAGGTATCTTGACGGAGATTTTTCTATGTCTGGAGGTGCCGTCGTGGCCAAAAAGGATTATACTGTTTTTATGAAAAACGCGGAAGCGTCCGTCCGTATGGAGGGATATACAGTAACCCCCAAAATGCGCAATCAATGCAAGCAGGTCCTCAGCGGCAAAACCACAACAGCCGAGTGCCTGAAGCAGTTCGCTGCCGCAAAAGCGTCAAAGGTGGCCAAATAAATGGGATACAGCATTGATCCAATTTCAGATAACTGCTATTCAAGTACAACAGTCCTTATCAATAAACTGGATATCCGTGATGAGGAAACTCTGAACGAAGTGGAAACCCTTGCCACATACATTAACGCCTCCAAGCTGGAAGACAGCTTGAAGGCGCTTTTGACTTTGCCCACTACAAGGCGATCCATCATTCCCTTTTCTCTGACTTATACGACTGGGTGGAACAAATCCGCATGGTCAATATCAGTAAGTCATGATCGCCACCATCCAGGCGGCGAACGGCGTGATAGATTTGCTGAAAGACGAGCTGGATAAGGGTATTGTCACCTCAGTGAAGGCGAGTGCTCATGTTTTTTAAATATAATGCGGTTTGCAATGCAGAAATCGCTCGTTCGATCCGCGTCATCTCCACTTTTTACGTCGGAGCAGTTGACGCAGTTCCGTGTGTGAGGCAACCCATGAATTGAGATTTCAGGAATACACGCTGCAGTTGTCATGTTTCCTCAAAATGTTAGACTCACAAATTGCAATTTGAAATAATTTTCCTGATTTTTGTACTATATGCTATAATATAAATATATTCTTGTTGACAAAATAAAAACAGTAGTACGATAGGGGGTAACATGAACAACAACACAATCAAGCTGGGGATCGGATTCGCCACCGGACGTAAGAGCTTTAAGAAGGTACTCAGCTCATACATTTACAGCTGGAATGAGTCTGGGATTCGGGACAAGCTACAGGCGAATATCAGCCTCAGCCTGTTTGTCGCCTATGATGTCGGGTACTCTAACACGCAGTCCACGGATTACACCAATTTGAATCAGGAAATGGTAGATGCGTTTAATGAAATCGTGTTTCTCGGTTCCAAAAACGCACAACGCAGCGTTCAGCAGCTCATCGACGACGGCGGTCTCACTGCCGCTGACGCCAAGCTGCTGTTTGGAGCCGGCTATGCAGGGAAGCGCAACGCCATTGTTTATGCTGCCCTGGAGCACGGAATGGACTATCTTCTGTTTCTGGACGACGATGAATATCCTGTGGCCGTTACCAAGACCCGCGATAGCTGCCTATGGGGCGGGCAGTATGTGCTGCCTGTCCATTTGCAGAACATCAAAAACGCAGACATCACTAACGGATACCACTGCGGCTATATTTCGCCCATCCCGCAGATGCTCTTTAACGAGTTAATGACAGAGCTGGATTTCAGCCGCTTTATTGAGGCAATAAGCAATGACATTGTTAACTGGACGTCAGTCAAACGCATCCAGCAAAATGGTGGCATCACCTATGCGGATATTCCGGTACTGCTCTCCACAGAGGCCGTTCCGGTCACAGAGGTCAACCACTGCAAGTTTATCTCCGGCTCCAACCTCTGCATCAATCTGACGGCCCCTGATAGGACGTTCGCGTTCTTCAATCCACCCGGTGCCAGAGGTGAGGACACCTTCCTCAGCACCATGCTTAGCGATCGTGTTGTGACGCGCGTCCCTTGCTACACCTTCCATGACGGATTTTCTGCCTATCACCATTTGCTGGACGGAGTTCTCCCACTGCATCTTGAACCGGTCCTGCCGGACAGCAATGCGGTGGTCACCCGCTTCTATAACGCCTGCGTCGGATGGATTCGCTACAAGCCGCTGCTTCTCTACGTCACCGATCCAGATGCCTATGAATCTACCATCGCGGCAATGAAACGGACACTGGAGGAGATTTTGCCTAAGCTGTGCGCCTTTTTTGATCGTCCGGAATTCATGAACCTTTCCACGGAACTCTCCAAGTACAGCAAATCCGTTCCAAAACACTACCAACAGTTTTTACAGATCCAGACGGCGTGGATGGCCTTACTCAAGGAGAAAAAGTACTGGCATAGTTCTTAATTCTACGTCAGGTGTTCCACAGGCGATGGCTGCAAAAGCAGAACTGTTCTCAGTCTGAAGCCCCTGTTTGACTGGCCCGTTGCCTTCCTCGCGGGTTGCTGACACTACGTTGATTGGAAAATTATCTTTTACTTTTTACTATTTGTGGTATAATAGAAAAGGTAAAGTGATTTCTGCGGTTTCCGTTGATTTTAATTGACGGAAACCGCTTCGCTTTCTTGGGCCATACAGAGCAGAACCGATCTATTCCGTCAGCATGAATACCACCTGCTCTAATATTTAAGAAAAAGAGAATAAAATGACATTTAAAGAACTGAACCTCACAGCACCTATCTTAAAGGCGGTTGACCATCAGGGGTATACTACACCGACTCCCATTCAGCAAAAAGCAATTCCTCTTCTATTGCAGAAGAGAGACCTGATCGGCTGCGCCCAAACCGGCACGGGTAAGACAGCTGCCTTTGCCCTTCCAATTCTGCAGAACCTTGCATTAGAACGGAGAAAGGGAATCAGAGCGCTGATCCTGACGCCCACAAGGGAACTGGCTATTCAAATTCAGGAGAACTTTGAGAATTATGGAGCCAATCTGCCCCTTCGCTGCTCCGTTATCTTTGGCGGCGTCAGCCAGGTGCCGCAAGTAGAAAGCCTGCAGCGCGGCGTTGATATTCTAATAGCGACTCCCGGCCGACTGTGCGATCTGATGAATCAAGGCTATGTTGACATCTCGCGGATTGAAATTTTCGTCTTGGATGAGGCCGACCGGATGCTGGATATGGGCTTTATCCATGATGTAAAAAAAGTCCTGAACGCGCTCCCCCAAAAACGACAGACGCTTCTTTTCAGCGCAACAATGCCAAAGGAAATTGAGGCCCTTGCAAACACCATCCTTCACGATCCCGTTACGGTGAAGGTGGATCCTGTGACCAGTACAGTTTCCTCCATTCACCAGTATGTGTACTTGATTGACAAGGGCAACAAGCGCCGTCTGCTGGCAAAATTGCTCCGGGATAACGGGGTTGGCAGCGCTCTGGTATTCACACGCACAAAGCATGGCGCCGACAAGGTGGTCAAGGAATTGGCCGAGGCTGGTATGGTGGCGATGGCCATTCATGGGAACAAAAGTCAGAATGCCAGGCAGACCGCGCTGAAGGACTTCAAAAACGGAGAGATTAAGATCCTTGTGGCAACGGATATTGCGGCCAGGGGAATTGATATTCCTGAGCTGTCCCACGTGTTTAATTATGAACTGCCAAATGAACCGGAAACCTATATTCACCGCATCGGCAGGACTGGCCGTGCCGGTTTGGGAGGCATCGCCATCAGCTTCTGCGACTATGATGAAATGCCCTATCTAAGGGAGATTGAAAAGCTGATGGGGTGCACCATCCCTGAGGAAAAATCGGAATGGCCAATGATGATCCTGCAAAAGTTCGAAAAAGCGCCACAGAAACGGTATGGCTCTGGTAATTCTCGTACAACCGCAGCAGCTAAGCCCGGGAGACCGCATGCCCCGGCGACTGATCCCTTTTCATATGCAAGACCTCACGGTGTATCCGCAAGACGGCATAGCCGTGTGGCGGGAAGCCGAAAGAACCACAAAAACTGACGGAAAGTCCTCAACCGACAACAGGAATATTAGAAAAGCATGGCCCTTTAAGCGGCTATGCAAAAACATATGCGCCATGCATTAAATAAATAAGTTGACTTTTCACTAATAATGTGATATAAATATAATAATGCTTAATATGATTGCTTTGATCCCACACGTTTTGTAAATCAGTGATTATTGATGTATACAAAACTTGCGGGTCTTGTTTTTATATTCAGTAGTAATATTTTTTGGAGGTACCTATAATGAATAGCGGTACAGTAAAGTGGTTTAATTCTGAAAAAGGATTCGGATTTATTTCGAATGACAATGGCGGCGATGATGTGTTTGTACATTTTTCTTCCATTGCATCAAATGGATACAAATCCCTTACAGAAGGACAAAAGGTAACTTATGATGTTGAAAAAGACCCGAAGGACAGCCGTAAACTAAGAGCGGTCAATGTTCGTATATCATAACGGGACCAGAATAATTTCATTTGTCGTAAAACAGATTGGCGCGAAACAGAAATGCTGTTTCGCGCTTTGTCTTTTTATCACAGATGAAAATAATCTGACACCAAATTTAACAGGGAAGTTTTCAAAAGTTTTGGGTGAACAGGAACAGTAGCGTTAGAGATGCAGGTGGTTTCGTTTCTGAATAGGTCCCAGCGCAAAATCTCGGAGGTAGCATGAAATGTACCAGATTGGAAACTTGATTTTTTATGAAAGTTCAGGCGTATGCAAGGTCATGGGTGTTACGATGCGTGATCTGACGGGTCAGAACAAAGAACAGCTTTATTATGTCTTGGAACCTTTGTATCAGAATTATATCATTTTTACCTTGGTCAATACGACAAAAGTGTTTATGCGCCCAATCATATCGAAAAACGAGGCGGAACGGCTCGTCGATATGATGCCAACAATTCAGGCAAGAGCATATCACAACCGCGTTTTGAGCCAGCTCACACAACACTACAATGCGTTATTGAAAACGCACGACTGTTCGGATTTGGTTAAGCTTTCCATGTCCCTCCGTGCTAAAAAACAGGGCTTGGAGCAGCAAAAGCGGAAATTTGGAGCCGTGGACGAGAGATTCATGAAGCGCGCGGAAGAATTGCTATTTGGCGAACTGGCCGCCGCCCTTGATATCCCAAAAGACAGAGTGCCTGAATATATCGCTGACAGAGTAAGCGAGAAACGGAGTGATAACGAAAATGGATTTAATGCATGAGCAAGTATGCCACCGTCAGTTTGGAATCGGAACGATCACCAGCCAGACCGTGACGACTGTCACGGTGAAATTCTGTAAGGAGTATGGTATTAAAAAGTTCATCTATCCATCCGCGTTTGAATCATTTCTGGAACTATACAACCCAGTCATGAAGAAGAAAATGGAGGATGAATTTCGGCAGACTCGTAAGCAAGCGGATGAAGAGCGGCAGCAGAGCACTGAAAATGATAAAAAACGCAATGAGGAAGAACAGCGTACTCTGCTCGAGCAGAAACGCAATGCCGCCAAAAAGCGGGCTTCCGCCAAAAAAGCACTGAAAAAGCCTCGAGAGAAGCCGCATGCTCCAGAATCTGCCGAAAAAGGCACAGATGTGTAACCCGCATACAATTAAATCAAGCTGGGATTTACTCAAAAAGAGCATTTTAAACCATTGTAAACACCGGGCGGCGCGTAACAAACCGTGACGCACCGCGCCTGGCGTTTTCAGCTTGAGAAGCCGGAGTTGTTAACTCACATTACTTGTTCCATGGACCCGCCCATCTTCTCAGCGGCTTCAAACTGGCACGGCAGATGGTAGACAAATTGAACAACTACGACAACAGGCGCTCAACGCCGGCAAATCAAGCCGGGTTGAGCGCCTTTTCTGTATTGCGGGAGAAAGTCGGCGGAATATAAAAAACGCTGCTTACAGCCGACTTGATGACTTGCGTACAACTTTGTCCGGCTTCCTCTGATTACTCCAGATTCGGAATAGTAGCATATGTTTTGCTTTTACTTGAACAGGAGTAATTGGCTCGGATCAACATCCAGAGCCTTCGCAATTTTGTAGATAGCTATGATAGACATGCCATAGGGAGATGTACTTTCAATGTGACTGATCGTGGTATAGCTTAAATCAGCTTTTTCCGCAAGCTCATTCTGGCTGAGGCCCCGCTGCTTTCTGAAAAATTGAATTTTGAAACCAATATTTTTAAGAAATTGCTTTTCTTCCTCTGTGTATGATTTGCTGTTAATTGGGGGCACAGCAATCCCTCCAATCAGATAAAATCTTCTCTTATATTTTATCCAATAGAGAGTTGCAATCATACGCAGTATTAGGGTATAATATTGTAGTAATACTGCAAGTTGCACCAAAAAATAATGAAAACAGGAGCACATCATGGCAGATCGTGAAATCCGGACAGAGCAGCAAGTGAAAGACAAGATAAAGGCTTTCAATAAGCAGCGGGCTGGATTGCTCATTGCTTTTATCGTATTGATTGGCCTATTGGTTTTTTCCCCGACGGCTGAGGCGGAAGCGCTGCCCGGCCGCCTGTCCGTATACTGCTCCGCAATTCTTATGCTATGCGGCGCGGCTTTCGTGATCTCATTCCGGGACTTGTTATTACTGCTTATCGTGACAACAGGCATCCCAGCGGTTTTACTTGGCCTGAGCCAAATACGATTTAAACTGTTTTTGATTCTTCTGCTGACCAATGCCGGGACAGTTTTCACCACCAGCATAACAGGCAAGGCCATCACCCGTTCCTTTACAAACGAGACTGAGGAAATAAACCACCTGAAAACGGAAGCAACAACGGACGCCTTAACACACCTGCTAAACCGCAACGGTTTGGAGCGGGCGGCAGGAACCGCCTGGGCCTTTTGCAAGCGGGATATGAGGAAAGCTGGTGTCATCCTGGCGGATATTGATTATTTCAAAAGCTATAACGATACTTTGGGACACCCGGAGGGCGACAACATCTTAAGGCAGGTGGCGGACAGCATAAAGAACTGCTTCAGGCGGGAAACAGACATTATAAGCAGAATCGGCGGAGATGAGTTCTTGATTTTCCTTCCGGACGCGAACGATGATTGTGTTTTGGAAATGGCGCAATCCCTTTCGACATCAATTATCAATTTGAAAGTCAAAACCGCCTTAGAAAACAATTCCGGCGATTTTTTATCCATCAGTATAGGCGTTGCGACGAGTACACCGCAGCAGGACGATTTGCTAATAGATCTTTATAAAACTGCGGATGAAGCACTATACCGTGCCAAAAGAGTCGGCAGAAACTGCATCTCTTTTCACGATAAACTGATACAAATCGGGACGCCTGTGGAGGCATCATTTCCCGTAGGTGTATTATCGACGAGAACTGCATGCAGAGATAATGCAAACTGATAGGCCGCTGGAGAGGCGGCCTTCATTACGCGCAAAATTGTTTGATAAGCCGGTCGTACCAAAAATTATAGTTGTGAGGGTGTAAGAGTGGGTAAGAAAAAGAGCGGAAGCAAAACAGCAAAGCGGATTGTGGCGGAAAACGCCATCAGAAAAATCGCCGATCGTGACGGTGTTTCAACGGAATATGTAAGAAAGCAGATGCAGATTGCCATGCTGAACGGCCTGTGCAGCACCGATCCGAAGGTCAAAGCGTTTTGGGACGCTGTCCCACGCGAAAAAGACATCCCTACGCCTGAAGAACTGATTCTATATATTTCAGAGACGGTAAGACGCAAAAGGTCAATCTGATGGCAGAGGTTGAGGGAGCGGTCATTGCCGATCCCTCTCTTGAGCTTCAAGGTTCTTCCAGGTAGCTATCCTGATCAATATGAATTTGCTTGGCGTAACTGAGCCGACTGTCCAGCCAGGAAAGATAATCCGCTTTGGCCTGCTCGTATGCCTGGCGATTCGCCCAGCTTTTTTCCTCTGCCTTATTCAGCGTCTCCCACGCGGAGCGAAAGTGTTCCTGCTGGGTGTAGTTTTCATCATAAAACTGCCGCAGCACCTCGCGCGGCTTCACCACGTCTCCGCCGTCCAGACAATACTGGCGGCGGAGTTCTTTTTGCTTTTTATCCTTGGCGGAGAGATTGGCGACGATGCGTTTGTACGCCGCGCTGACTTCCGTCTCACCGCAGAAGCCGTCCAGATTCCGCTGCTTGCTGGCACACGCCGGTGAGCAGTATTGTCTGGTGCTGCGCCGTGGGATAAAAAACCGACCGCAGAATTCGCATTTTTTAATGTGCTTATCCAATAGGATTGTCTCCCGCAGCAGATACATCACAAGCTCCTGCGGCTCCTCAAACCTTGCTATGGTTCCGCGGGGAATTCGAAGATTATATTCCCTTATCGCTTGACAGCCTGCTTCAAAATCAGCCTCACGCCGTGTACCCGTATTCCGGCGCTTATTTTGCCCGGCATATTTTCCGAAGGCTTCGTCTGCGGGAGCATGATTGTGCAGTACCTTCCAAAAGCAGGAATACTCCTGCTCCCTCACTTCTACGGAGAAAAGCGTTCGGTCGAAGGTGAGATATACCCGCAGCCGTTGGCTTGGAGGCAGCGCGTTCACGTTGGCGGACTCGGAAAAATAGAGCTGTCCAATCAGATTCGTGATCCGCTCCCGGTCATAAGTGGTCAGCCACTCGTAAAACTGCGGAGCGTCCGTCAACTCCATATTGAGCAGATCCCTTGTGGTAATCAACCGAAGATAATCCCCGTTGAGAAATACCGTCAGGAGCTCCTGCGGGGACTCAAATTTCTCCACCAGCATTCCCGGTGCGTCTCGCCACTTGATTGTGAAGATGCAGCTGTTCTCCTCCAGCGAGAGCGTGAGCGGCGCTGCGAATTCATCGGCGGTCGATTTCGCTCTATCCATGTGTCCCTCCAAGCTATATACGATAAATTGTTTTTGCCTGTTATATGTTATCACGCTCAAACGGAGACCGCAAGAGGGAAAGTTGCTACACTGACGATAGAACCAAGAGTCTCTCAATTCTCAAAAGAAAGGAAGGATCAAAATGTCAATTACCAAAGAACCAGCGGCTACGGTGAACCAACACAGGCTGGACGCCATAGACGGCGAAACCCTGATGACTACGCCGCTGCCGCCGATCCGCTTCACCATCGGCGGACTTCTGCCCCAGGGGCTGCACATCCTCGCTGGCGCGCCAAAGGTGGGAAAATCGTGGCTGGCACTGTGGCTGTGCCTGTGTGTTGCCAAGGGAGATAACGTGTGGAAGTTCCCCTCTGTGCAAGGCGATGTGCTGTACCTCTGTCTGGAGGACAGCTATTCCCGCATCCAGAACCGGCTGCTGGACATCACGGACGACGCGCCACCGAATCTGTTCTTTGCCACCATGTCGGAAAAGCTCCGCGGCGGTCTGGAGCAGCAGATCGAGCGCTTCCTCAAAGAGCATCCCGGCACCGCGCTCATTGTCATCGACACGCTCCAGCGCATCCGCGGTATAGCGAATGATGTCAATCCCTACGCCAGCGATTACCGCGACCTCGGCATCCTCAAGGAGCTGGCGGACAAACACCGCATCGCAATTCTGCTCATCCACCACCTGCGGAAAATGAACGACGATGATCCCATGAACATGATTTCCGGCACCACAGGCATCAGCGGCGCGACGGACTCTAACTTCGTCCTTCGCAAGGACAAGCGCGGCGGCAGCACCGCGACACTTTACTGTACCGGGCGAGACATTGAGTACCGGGAGCTGACGCTGGAGTTTGATACCGAAACGCATATCTGGAAGCTACTCTCGGACAGCGTTACCACGGAGCCACGGCCGCAAGATAAGCTCACTATTTTTCTCTCTGAATTTCTCAGCCAGCGCAAATCGTTCACCGGCACAGCCACGGAGCTGGCGGAAGCGTTGGCGGAGCTGAGCGGTGAACCGCTCGTCCCGGCCGCGCTGACCAAGCGGCTGATCCGCTGCCGGGACGAGTTGGCGGCGTGCGAAATTACGTTTGAAACCCACCGCACCCGCGACCGTCGGGAGCTGCGTCTGGCTCTTGTTGGTGACGGCAGTGACGGGAATGACGGGAAAACCGATACAGGCCCAGTACCGAATCTGCTGTCACAGCCGTCACACCTGTCACGGGAGGATGCGTAGATGCCCGGCGGGGGAATTTCTCCCCTTTCGGGGAGAGCCAGCATCGCGTTTGTCTGGACGTCGGCCACACAGCCGCCGCCCTGCCAAACGCCCAGTTTGCGGGGCCCTGCCCCACACCCGGTAGGACGGAGGAACGAATGAAGAATACGACATTCAGCATTCGGATCGCATCCGGCGATCTGGACACCATCAAGCAAAAAGCAAAACAGGCCCGGCTCTCCCAGAGCGACTACGTTACCCGATGCTGCCTCGGCAGGCAGGTGGTGGTCGTGGAAGATCTAAAGGAAGTTCTGAAACAGCAGCGCGCCATTGGCAACAACCTTAACCAGCTCACGATGCTGGCCAACATGGGCAGAGTGTCGGTTGCCAATCTCGGTGAAACGGCGCAGGCGCTGAAAGCGATCAGCGAGACGCTGCGGGAGATCGCCGAGCGAGGGAGGTGGACGAAATAGCCATCATCAGCTTTACGAATTACCCCAGGGGGCAGAACCGTCCCTGCATGGCGGCGGTCATGGCGTACACGAAGCGGGAGGAGAAAACGCTGTGGCAGGGACAGGCTCTGATCAGCGGCATCAATTGCCGACCCGAAAGCGTCTATGACGATTTTCTCTGTACGAAGCTGCTCTACCATAAGGATGACAAAACCCTGTTTTTCCACATGGTACAGTCCTTCCCCAAGGGTGCCGACGTCGATCCGGTCACGGCGCACGAGGCTGCAATGGAGCTTGGTAAGTATTTCGAGGGCCGCGAGGTGCTGGTCTGCACCCATACCGACCGCGGCCACGTCCACTCGCACTTCATCATCAACAGCGTCTCACTGGAGGACGGACGAAAGCTCCACATCAGCGAACCGGAGCTGGTCGAGCTCAGGCAGCGAAACGATCAGGTGTGCGAGATGTTTAACCTGCCAGTATTTCAGAAAGACCAGAAAAAGAAAAAAGTGAAGTCCATGTCCACGGCGGAATACCACACCGCCGCCCGGGGCGAGAGCTGGAAGTTCCGGCTCATGGACACCATCGACGAGTGCATGCGCTACGCCGGAACCCGTGAGGAGTTCATCACCCTGATGCGCACCGAGGGTTACGACATCCGCTGGCAGGATTCCAGAAAAAATATCACTTACACAACCCTAAGTGGAATGAAGTGCCGGGATGACCGGCTGCACGACGAACGATATTTGAAGGAGGCGATGGAACGTGAGTTCCGAATCCGAGCGGGAATTGTCCATGGAGGAATTGAAACGGCTGAATCATCCACAGGGTTCGATGATGCGGCAAGAGCCGGCCATACCGGCACAGCCGGAGTCACATCCGACGCAGGCGGAGTGGGCGGAACTGATGAGTATGCTGGCCTCGCTGGAGCACCGTGTGGCCGTGCAGGCGGCCCTTGTGCGGGAGTTTTCCCAAAGGCCGAGAACGTACCCGACCCAGGAGCAGATCGCGGTGCTGGCACGGGATGTGGCGGCAGTGCGGGAGACGATGCAGCAGGCTGGGAAAAAGAACGCGCGGCGTATCTCTCTTCCGCATCTGCACCTGCCATGCCTCAGCCCGGCATGGCTACTGATCCCGGTAATCTTGCTGGTGCTCTGGGCAATGTGGCACAGCTGGGACACGCTCTGGAACGGACTCAGGACGATGTTCCCGTAAAGGATGCCACAACTCTGAATCCGTACACAGACCGAAAAGTGTTCACCAAAGAGCGTGAAAAGAAAATTGCCCTTGGTCATAAGGCGGATGACCATGAGGATGAGCAAACCTGGCAGCAGACCTTGCAGTAGCAGTACGATTATGAGACAGGAGGCAATTATGTTTTTATTCAAAGGTGATTTCCGAGTCAACAGCACGATGATTCACGGCGTGCAGTATGTGACCTTCAGCTTTTACGATGGAGACAAAGACCTGTTCCAAAAGGTCGGGGATTTAATTTCCGATTCCTTTCAGGCATCTGAACCTGACGAGATTCCGAATGAAATTTTGTTGGATTCTGGTATAGCTTCGGAAAAGGAATAACGGTATTGTGTGTTGCGAAAGGGGGCAACAATATGGCAACAGAAACAGCTGCGATTTATTGCCGGCTCAGCCAGGATGACGGCAGCGTAGGTGAATCGGGCAGTATTCAGACACAGAAAACGCTGCTTACACAATATTGCAGCGACCACCACATTGCCATTGGCGGATATTATTGCGACGATGGTTGGTCAGGCACAAACTTCGACCGCCCGAACTTCAAGCGGATGCTGGACGATATTGAGTCAGGAAACATCAATATGGTGATCGTAAAGGACCTATCCCGATTCGGTCGCGAATACGCGCAAATGGGAATGTACATTGAACACTACTTTGAGGAAAAAGGCGTACGTTTTATTTCAGTGGCGGAGAACATCGACTCAAAAAACGGCATCGATAATCTCGTCCTGCCATTCACCAACGTCATCAATTCCTTCTACGCGCGGCAGGCGTCCAGCAAGACAAAGGCGGCACATCGGGCGCGGGCGAAAGCCGGAATGTTTATCGGCAGCCGGGCGCCGTTCGGCTATCAGAAAGATCCCGGCGACCGGCACAAACTGATCATTGATCCTCCTGCCGCAGACGTTGTGCGTGAGATCTTCCAGATGTTCGCCGATGGCATCGGCTATGTGCGGATGACAAAAATTCTGCGGGAGCGCAGTATTCTGAACCCTCAGGCATATTTCAATCAGAACAATCCGGATTACTACAAGAACAGTGATTACTGGCGAAAGCCTTTCGACTGGCATGCCACCTCCATCCGGGCGATCCTCAACAACCGCGTTTATCTGGGTCAAACGGTATTTGGACGGACAAAAACCAAAGGCTTTTTTGATAAGACGCGAATCGCGGCCCCGGAGGAGGAATGGGTGATCGCCGAGGACACCCACGAGCCGATCATCACGCGGGAGATATGGGTTACGGTACATCAGATGATGCGCGCAAAACGGCGGGAAAATTTAAGCGGCGAAGTGCAGCCCTTCGCAGGGCTGGTTAAGTGTGCCGACTGCGGCTCCTCCCTGAATGTGAGCTACGACGCAAAAAAGGGACGATATACCGGCTTCTCCTGCTGGGTTTACAAGAACTACGGGAAACAGCGCTGTACCTCCCATGCCATCGGTTGGGTGACCCTCAACCGCCTGGTGTTGGAGGACATCCGGCGCAACGCATCCGCCGCAAAGCTCGCCACGCAGAAATACATGGATATGCTCATCGCCGCCAGAACGGATAAGAAGAAGCAGGAAACCGAACGCTGCAAACGCGAACTCAAGGCTGTGGACAAGCGGATCGGTGAATTGTCAAAAATACTTACGAAACTCTATGAGGATGCAGCGCTGGAGCGCATCAGCGAGGAACGGTATCAGGCGATGGCCCCCGGCTACGAACGGGAGCAGGAATTACTGAAGGGCCAGCGGGAAAAGCTGGTAGCCGAGATTACACGCTGTGAGAAGATTTACGACGACATTGAAAAATTCCTGCCGATTATCTGGAAGTACACCGATATCACGGAACTGGATGCCCATATCCTCAACGAACTGATCGAAAAGATTGTGGTGTATGAAAAAACCATCAATCCCGATGGCAGCAAAAGCCAGCGGGTGGACATCCATTATAAATTTATCGGCTATGTGAATCAGAAGGAATGGTTTGGCACGATGCCACAACCACCGGCACCATCCGGGACAGAGCACAATGCGCAGGATAAGCAGACCGCATAAATAAAATACGGCCATCGGAAGTAAAATTCCGGCGGCCGTATTTTTAGTCTCAATCCAGAATCCAATCGAGCAGTGCTTTGTCGTCCATGCTACCATCGGCCAACGCTAAGGTCGTTACAGAGCTTCTTGGATATCCCCGTGGGGCCAGCTTGCTGAGCGGGATGTCGCCGATCTTGGGCACGATGTAGTCCCTGATAAAATTCTGATAGTACTCTACCGTGAAAGGGCGGATGTTGGGCTTGGAGTACAGTTCAAACCAGGTCAGCACCCAACATGCCACCGTGTACCCTTCGGGGTGCCGGACGTCGATCGCTCTTGTATCGTCAATCGCTTTTTTCAGCTTTTCCTCGAGTTCGCCCTGCGTTTTGCCAAGGATGTTATTGGAGATCTGCTTGCCGGTTTCGGGATCGTACCCTGTGGAGTAGCAGTCCTCCCATCTGTAAATCTTTTTCCTGGATTTTAATATTCCGCGATGTAAACCGATTACTTTTTAGTATTATTTACCGTAAAGGTTTCCGTGGCAACTGGGGGCTGCACAGCAATTTTCACAACAATTTTCTTCTTTTTCTTCGGCTTTTTCGGATTTTTATCTCCCATTTAATATCACTTCCTCTCCGCGCAATTATTGTTTTTATAATCTGATGGCGCTTGCTGATAAATTACCGCTTTATTTGATTGTCCTTACTGCATCTCTTTGGGTTTTATTGCCGATACTGCTTTTGCGTTAATGGGGGAATGTGGAAGGACTTTTTTTGCCGTATTTTTCTTTTTTAATTTATCCGGGTTTTTAAATGACATTTAATAATCACCTCTTTTCTTATCACATTTTCCCCTGTATCGTAACAACTTCCGCACTCTTTATTCGTGTGTTTTTACATGTATATGGAAAGCAGCGTCATGTCCCCATCTATAGTAAATTCCCCGATACAGGCCGGGAAAAGCACGGTTTCTCCGAGTATGACGCTGCATGTCCCGCCGCCATAATACACCACCCCGCTTCCTTTAATGCACATCAATACCAAAAAGCTGTCAGTCCATGCGCTTATGTAGGAGTGATGTATGGTGATTCGATCAATATTGAAATATTCGGATCTGAGGACGGCATTGGTGCAATAATCCTTGTTATCAGCAATTTGAGGACAAAGCTCACGTTTATTCTGTGAGTTGAAATCAATGACATCAAGCGCTTCGGAAATATTCAGCGTCCTGCCCTTGCCGGATCTATCCACTCTGTTCCAATCAAATATACGGTATGTTGTATTGCTGTTTTGCTGGATTTCGGCAATCAGAATCCCACCAAGGATCGCATGTACTTTACCGGCCGGCACATAAAAAACATCTCCGGCGTTTACGTTTTCCATGTTTAATGTCTGCGCAATGTTATTTTCTGAAATGGCCTTTACGAACTCCTCTTTGGTTTCTTCCTGTTTTATGCCGTATACAATCTCGGCGTTCTCCCGGGCTTCCAATACGTACCACAGCTCGTTCTTGCCGTTCTTTTCACCGTTGGATCTTGCATAAGCGTCGCCGGGGTGGACCTGCACAGAAAGATTTTCGTTTGCGTCGATTATTTTTATCAGGAGAGGAAAATGAGCGCCGAACTTCCGGAAAGTAGTTCCCCCCAGAATCTTGTCCCCATACATGAGGATTAGGCAACTCAAACTCTTGCCTTTTAATTTTCCAGAAGATACAACGCTTGTTCCGTCAACACGGCAACAGAGCTCCCAGCTCTCCGCCACCTTATCCAAGCCGATATCCCGGTGAAAATATCTTGAAATATTTGTTCCGCCCCAAATGATCTGCTTGTAGATCGGATTAAATTTCAGCGGATACAACATATAGACCACATCCTCATAATGATTCGAGCTTGTTGGCCAAATCAGCCTCAAGCGCATTGAGCAGTTGAATTGCACTGAAGCTATCCTTTGCCATAACCGTCAGATAACATTTTATTTTCGGCTCCGTGCCCGAGGGCCTTATCACGATTTCGCAGTTTTTTTCAAGCGAGAATACCATAACATCGGATTTTGGCAGCAGCAGGCGGGCGTTCCTGCCTGTTTGTTTATCCAAAGACATAGAATCCAGGTAATCGTCGATTTTGATGACCGGCATTGCAGCATATTCCAGATCAGTTTCTTTCCGGAAACTGCTCATAATCGCGTTTATCTTATTGTGCCCGTCAGCACCTGGAAAGGTGAAGGACAGCAGTTTGTGCATCCAATAGCCATACTGTTTATACAGCTTTTCCAGTTCATCAAGCAGCGTCGAAAGATTCTCTTTATAATAGGCAGCCATTTCACAGATCAGCAGGGAAGCCGATACGGCATCCTTATCCCTGACAAAAATCTCAGGCAGGTATCCGTAGCTTTCTTCAAATCCCAATACATAGCTGCCTTCCAGATGCTTTTGCTCCAATGCGCCTATTTGCTCGCCGATATATTTAAAGCCGGTCAAAGTGTCAATGACCCGCGCGCCATATTTTCCGGCTATCATGTTTGCCATCGCGCTCGTGACAATCGTCTTGATAATCACAGGCCGTTCAGGCAGGATGTTTTTAGCTTTTTTCTGAGATAAAATATAGTTTAACAGCAAGCATCCGGTTTCATTGCCTGTCAGCAATCTATAGCCGTGTCCGTATTTTACTGCTGCTCCCACTCTGTCGCCATCGGGGTCTGTCGCAAGAAGCAGATCTGCCTCGTTTTTCCCGGCAAGCGCGATTGCCAGTTCAAAGGCGGAAGGTTCCTCCGGGTTGGGCATTTGGCAAGTAGGAAAATGACCGTCCGGATTTTCCTGTTCCGGCACTACCGTCAGATTTTTGAGTCCGGCTCTTGACAGGATTTCTCTGACGGGTTTGTTCCCAGTGCCATTAAGCGGGGTATAAATCACTTTTAAATCCGACTCATTCATAAGTTCGGGATTGATAGAGCAGCGCTCCACCAGATCAAGATAGCTTTCAAGAATATCCGGAGACATAAAACGGACACGGCCCTCCCGGACAGCTGTTTCAAAAGGCGTCTTTTTCACATCGGCAAACAAATCCACTGCTTCGATGCACGTTTGTACAGCTTCGGCCGTTTGGAGCGTAATCTGGCATCCGTCGCTCCCGTATACCTTGTAGCCGTTATATTCGGACGGATTGTGGCTGGCAGTAATCACAATCCCCGCATCGCATGCGAGTTTTCTGACCGCGTAGGACAAAACGGGAGTGGGCATCAGCTCCGAAAAGATATGAGCGGTTGCTCCATTGGCGGCAATTACCTCAGCCGCGGATTTTGAAAACAGTTCTGAATTTATCCGGCTGTCATACGCAATCGCGACGGAAGTCAATTTCTTTCGGCGCTTCAGAAAATCACACAGGCCTTGTGTCGCCCTGCAAACGGTATAAACATTCATCCGGTTTGTGCCGGCCCCCATGACGCCGCGCAATCCGCCGGTACCGAACGCCAGTTCCTTGTAAAACGCATCGTTTTTTTCGGATTCCGACATTGCAAGTAATTGCCTTTTCAAATCAGCATCCGCCACGGTTTCAAGCCACTTTTTATAAATACATGCCGGGTTCATCGCATCATCGCCTTTCACTTTGTTTTGATCATGGAATAAAAAAATGTCTGACTGTCGTAAGTCAGACATTTTTCCACGGATTATTTTTGCTTTTCTTTATTTTCATATTTTTTAATTTCCAAGTAAGCTATCCAGAAGGAAACTATACTTTCCGCGCCCTGATTGAGGTTTAATCCTTCCGCTGTTATCGCGTCGTAGCACCCGCCGGTCTCGTTGTCGATAAGGCTGAGGCCCTTTGAATTTTTACCACGGTACCAGGAGTAACAGGTTCTTGCCCTTTCAAGATAATCTTTATTTCCCGAGGATCCATAGGCTTCCAGAAAAGCGAGTATTGCCTCACAGGCTTCGACAGGCTGTTCGTCAAATTCGGCGGGATCATTTCCCTTATAAAGCCATCCCTTGCAGCCGATCGGCTTAAAATAACCGTTACGAAAGGTCTTGCTCTCGAGAAATTTCAGGCTTTCAAATCCGACTTGCCGGTGCTGTTCAACTTTTGTAACTCGGTAAGCCGCAATCATGGCCCATGGCAGTGTCGCATTGCAGTAGGTTAAGCTGTCTTCAAACCAATGCCATTCGCCGTCATTGTAATGCGCATAATGATCAGCAAGAGTATTGGCCAGCTCTAAAATATATTTATTGGTTTTCTCTTGGTTCAAACATTTCAGTCCGATGATCACATATGCGATCGCTCTTGGTGAGATTAGCTTCATGCAATTCGGCATGGCCTTCTCAACCAGAATCCATGCGGTTTTCTTCACGTTCTGTGAAATTATAGGATCTGAAAAGGTATAACACAACGCCCACAGGCAGCGGCCGAAGCAATCTTCAGATGATTTTTCTTCAGAGAACTCACGATTATAAGCCATGAAATTCCGGAAGGTTCCGTTTGGGTTTTGAGCATAGCACAGGAAGGAAAGGTACTTTGTGATCAATCTCTCAACAGCTTTTTCCCTGTACCGACCATAAAACTCTACGGCCATGATGAGCGCTCTGGCATTGTCATCGGACGTATATCCCTTTGAACGATTGGGGGTACCATAAATACAATGCTGGAGCATCCCCGTATCGTCGGTCATACGAAAAACATGAGCTGTCTTTAATATTCTTGGATTGTTGTCTTTTATCATGCGGTCACCATATCCCTTGCCTTTATATTATGCTTTATAATGCTTGCAAACAAAGTTTGATATTGTTCCCCCACGTTCTCCCACATCATTGTTTTTCCCGTTTCTAATGTTTTCTGTTCCATTTGTTTCTTTTCCTCCGGGTGGTCAAGCACGTATTCGATGCAGCCCGCAATTGATTCCGAATCCCTGAACTTTGTAAGTAAGCCCCTGCCATGCGACAGCATCTCTTTTGCGTAACTGTATGGTGTTGAAACGATCACACGGCCATACCCGGCGGCGTAGGCCAGCGTCCCGCTCACCGCCTGATCCTTGTTTAGATAAGGAGTCATATAAATATCGGAAAGCATCAGGTATCGGATGATTTCCGCTTTCGTCAGATACGCATTTACAAATACTACATTGTCGCTGATCCCCAGGTTTGCAACCATCGCTTCTAAAGACTCGCGGTAATCTTCTCCCGATTCTTTTTTGACTGCGGGATGAGTCTGACCGAGGATATAATAAAGCACATTTTTGTGCTTCTTTGCCACATCCGCAACCGCTTCGATCCCGTATTCCAATCCTTTCCCAGGACCGAGCAGGCCGAACGTGCTGATAACGAACCGGTATTCCAACCCACTCTCAGCCTTTAAAGTTTCTCTGCATTCCATGGGCATATATGGCACGCCGTGGTTGATTACCGCTATCTTCGACGGATCGATCCCATAGACATTTTCCAATATGTTAACCGTATTTTTTGCCATTGTGACTATTTTGTCGCCCTTTTGACCAAGGACATTCAGAATATACCGTTGTTTGGCATCCGGCTCTGGGAGCACGGTATGCAGCGTCGTTACGAAAGGGATTTTCAGGTTGTCTATAAGATCCAGCAAATATTCGCCCCGTTCACCGCCATAGATGCCGAACTCATGCTCGATGACTAAAAGGTCGATATCCGAATTATTCAGCTTGCTTGCCGTCTGCGTATAGCTGCTCCTGTCATTCTGCGCAAGCTCCATGATGACGTTATCATCATACCGCAAACTTTCGTTGCTGACGGCGATGATCCCGCTCCGTCCTGCCGGATGCATCCTGCCCAGCTGCATTACAAGATCCTGTGTAAAGGTTGCAAGGCCGCACTCTCTGGGCGGATATGTACTTAAAAATGCAATATTCATAGTTATTTCAGAAATCAAATTGGTTACTCCTTTTTCTTTTTGTCGGTGCGCGGCAGAAAAAAATCAGCATTATAGTCTTGCGCCGAGCATCAGCTCTTTTCCCAGTGCTTTTCCGTCAGACTTTATATTTATTTTGCTGGTCAAAGTGTTATCGTGAGGAATGGTTCCGCACTGGATTTTAAAATTGGAAGCGGCAACCATGCCGTCCATTTCAGCGAGACTTCCTATGTCTGCATTGTTCCAGAGTATGCTGTTGCTTACGCTGCCGCCCGCATGAATGCGTACGTCGTCTCCAATTACCGCATTCGGCCCGACTTTTGCATATGCCCCGATTTTCACACGATCACCGATATACACAGGACCGGTAATTACGGCAGTGATGTTTATGGCGGATTGGGAGCCTTTTATAACGCCTAAGCTGTTAAACCGAACTCCTGACAGCCGGCAATCTCCGGCCATGATGTCTTCATGCGTCTGAAGATATTTTTCCGGTGTACCGATATCCATCCAGTAGGAGCAGCCGTTATATACAGCGACCTTGTGTCCTTTTCGCAATAGCAAGGGGAATATTTCACGCTCTACCGATACCGGTCGGTCATTTGGAATTTCCCCAAGCACTTCAGGCTCAAGCACATAAACTCCCGCGTTGATATAATCGGACTTAATTTCATCGGCTTTCGGCTTCTCTGTAAAAGAGAGCGCATATCCGTTTTTATCATATTCGATCACGCCATATGCGGAGGGATTGCTTACCCGGGTGACGGCAATCGTAACGGCAGCCAATTTTGATTTGTGGAATTTTACAAGTTCCATGAAATCCATGTTGCAAAGGATATCCGCATTGAAAACCAAAAAGGTATCATCAAATAAGTGCCCGGTATTTTTAATGGCGCCGCCCGTTCCCAAAGGAGTATCCTCGCGGATATACTCGATTTTGAGCCCAAACTTGCTGCCGTCTCCGAAATATTTTTCTATATATTGGGACTTGTAGCAGGTACTGATAACAATTTGATTTATCCCGCATTTTTTGAGATTCTCCATACTCCGCTCAAGTAATGGCTTGTTCATAATCGGAACCATCGGTTTAGGAATCTTATCGGTTAAAGGCCTAAGCCTTGTCCCCATTCCGCCGGCAAGAAATAATGCTTTCATTTTTCCCCTTTCCACATATGTTGGCGTTTCCATCTACCATCAGATATGCGTAATACCAAATTTATTACTATCGCCGCGGACATCAAATTTTACGTATGCAGCGCCAAAAAACCGAGCCTGTTTTCTGAAAGGAAAACAGGCTCGGACATCATATAATATTTGCAATAACATTCTTAATATATTCTTATTATATTTCCTGTTTCACTTCCGGACAGGATTTAATATACTCAAGTAAATCGTTCAGATTTGCCGTGGCAAGAGCAATGCAGGTATCCGCGGCACCGTAATACATTCTGACCTTTCCTGTTTCGCGGTCGAGTATCCATCCGCACGGGAATACGGCTCCGCCCACGTCGCCCTCTTTTTCATAGGGTTCCTGAGGCCCAAATATCCACTCGTCGCTTCTTCGTAAAACCTTGAACGGATTTTCAAGATCAAGAAGCGCCAGCCCCAAGCGGTAGATGGCTCCCGCCGCGGTCAGTCTCACGCCATGATACAGAATCAGCCAGCCCTCCGGTGTTTCAAGCGGCTGCGCGCTCAAACCGACCTTGCTTGCATCCCACCAGGCGCCTGCCCGCGCAGGAATGAGGATTCTGTGATTGCTCCAGTTCTTTAAGTCAACCGAATCTGATGCCCAGATATGCGCACCGGGTTCGCTGCAGGTAACAATTGGCCTGTGAATCAAAACCCACTTGCCATCAATTCTCCTTGGAAATAAAGCGGCATCCTTATCTTCCGGGGGCAGGATGGGACCCATCCTCTCAAACGTCTGAAAGTCCTTTGTCAGCGCAAGAGATACCATGGGACCGGATTTTGAATATGCGGTATAGGTGATTGCCCATGCGTCCAGTTCGTCAAGCCGAGTAATTCTTGGATCCTCAATTCCCCATGCCTCTTCAGGATAATTTTCCGGGTCCGATTCAAACGTGGGCTGCGTATCCACCATCCAGTTGACAACACCTTTTTCGCTGACGGCTTTTGTGAAATGGGAAAATCCCCTTCGGTCTTCCGCACGGGTCAGCAGTAGCACCTTGTTTTGAAAATATGTTGCCGCGGGATTGAATACCGTATTCACCGGATACGGCCAGTCTTCGGCAGTCAAAATTGGATTGTTCTGATGGCGGACGAACAGGTCTTTATATGTATTATCATAGCTTTTCAGTCTTGATTGAAAGCGCGGCATATTCATGTTCTCGACAGAGCCTTTGCAGCAGGCTTCTCAATCGGCAAAACCCCCGCAAGCTCACCGATCACGTTGACCAGCTCCGTGCCGGTGGGAACGACAATTTTTGCATTGTTTTTCAGCGATGTCTCAGTCGCCTGTAATTTTCTCAGAAGCTGTGCATTCCCCACAAAATATTTCTCCGCCGATTCGTTAACCAACTTGATGGCCTGCGCTTCTCCTTCGGCTTCCAGGATTCGCGACTGCCTTATGCCTTCAGCTTTCTTGATCTCAGCCCTTTTCAGGCCGTCCGCATTCGTCTCTGCGGCGGTTGCAAAATCGATAGCCGCGATCTTTTCGTTTTCGGCCTTGACCACCTTATTCATCGTCTCCTGAACGTCCTTCGGAGGATCGATTTCTTTGAGTTCCGCCCGGACGATCTCGATGCCCCATTTTCCTGTTTCGACTTCAAGAGTATGAAGGAGATCGGTGTTGATTTTTCCCCTTTCGCTGTTGGCGGAGCGCAGCGACATGGTGCCGATGATATTCCTCAGGGTCGTTCTTGCAAGATTGACGATTTGATATTTGTAATTCGCGGCGTTGTACTGGGAACTTTTGACACTTTCCTCATCCTGCCTAACCTTGAAGTAGATCTGAGCGTCCACAGTAGCGTTCAGGTTGTCGTTTGTGATAATCTCCTGCGGCTCGGCATTGACCATCTGCTCGGTGATGTTGATCCGGTAAAGCCGCTGTATTACGGGAATCACCCAATGGAATCCCGGAAGCGCGAATTTTGTATATTTTCCAAGCGTCTCTATCAACCCGCGTTCTGTCGGCCTTACGACTCGGATGCCAGCGAAGAAAACAACAAATGCAAGTATCAGAATACCGGCAATAATAACTGTAAAGCTCATTATATCGTTTCCTTATTTAATAATTCATTTTGCGCTTTCTTTTTCCGCCTTACAGCAAGAAGAACTTCTATTGCCGAGATGGAAGTAATTGCAATACCCATACCGGCGACAAGCCAACTAACTCGCACTTTTAGACTTTTTTCGCAGTCTGATGAATGATCTTTCAAAAGCATAATGAAGCCCCTCTTTTCTAATGAATGGTCCTATATATTTTCTCTATATAAAAGGTTTCGAGTGTTTATTTAAATTATTTCCTACCGCTGTGCTTTATTTTAAATCATTTTTTAAATGGTCAAATGAGTATCCTCTGCGGATTCCTTCCTTTGGCAACGACTCGATGACTTTTTCCATATCTTGATCTTCAAGGCTTTCCATATACTCAATAAAACCTGAAAGCCTTTCATATTCGGTAATGGAAAATAAAACGGCGTCCGGCTGGTTGTTTTTCAAGACAAAAATCTTACCGAAACTTTCTGCTTTTTCCCGGCAGCCTTTATAGTTTTTTATCATATCGGAGTTTGAGACGATCGCCTTTGCAGAAATATTCATTGTTGTTTTCTCCTATATTTTTCTTTTATCTAAATGCATCATATACCAATCAGAATAATATGTCAACATAATATTCAAATAATTATTAGAATTATTTTATTTATTATTTATCAATATATTTATATCATTTAAACTGTTTATGTGATATGATGAGATCCCTTGAAAAAACGATTGCAGTTAAATACAGATTTATTGCGCCTGTGGCGTTTGTGATTTTAATTTTCTCTACAAATAGTTAGTACGTTAAGCCCTGCTCAGCAAGGTAAGCCAAAAAGCGCAAAAACAAGGAGGTTATTTAAAATAAAAAATCAAGAGACTAAAATTGTCGTTACGGGCGATATATGTATCAATACCCTGATGTGGAGTGTGCTGCCACAGGGACATGAAGGTTTAAACTGGAAAAATAGAACTAATTTGCACAGTATATCTAAGCCGGGTGAATCATTGCTTTTGGCGGAAATGACTGCGTTGGCGACCGGAAAACAGATTATTTCTCCGTCTATTCCAAAGGGCATCGGTCCTTATACCGATCGTTTTTTACACTCATTTGTTGAGATCGAACCTTTTCCTTCTTCTGCCGATAGGAAAAAGGAAAAGGTCTACAGAGTGGGCCGGTTTATGGGGTTCGCCGGCACGGCAAGTGGAAATCCGACGCTGCTCACGATAGAAGACGATGCTTCTGATGCTCGAATCGTTATCATAGATGACGAGAACAATGGTTTTAATAACGATGAGAGTTACTGGCCGGCCGCGATTAAAAGCACAGGGGAAACGCCGATTGTTTTGTATAAAATGAATAATCCAACTGGAGAGAGCGCTCTTTGGCAGCAATTTGGCCAGCGTCAAAATGACAATACCATCGTCATCATTAATGCCGACAACCTTCGTTCAAAAGGTGTCAATATCAGCAAAAGCCTGTCCTGGGAGAAGACAGCCCTTGATTTCGTCTGGCAGCTCAGCAATAACCCGAGCCTGTCTTTCCTGTCAAAATGCAGACATCTGATTGTCCTGTTTGGATTGGAAGGCGTTATCTATTATAAAAATGACAGCAATCCTGAAGCCCGCTTATACTTTTTGCCTTATGAGTTTGAGGGAGACTTCGAGCAAAAGGCTTTGGGGAAAATGTACGGGCTTACGTCCGCCTTTGTAGCGGGGCTCTCTGCCACCTTTTTAGGAGAAGAAACGGATGAACTTTCAACCTTGATTTCACAAGGCATTCGAGAAGGGATGAACGCAATCAGAAAATGCTTTTATTATGGTTTTGGGGGAAATCCGGATTCTTACCTTTTTCCAAACCCTCTGATATTTGAGCGAAATTCCACCGATACGACTATTCTAAATCATATACAGGACGTAAAAATCCCCAGTGTTTTAAACAGGGACTATCAGGACAGCTGGTGCATCTTACAAGGAAAAAGTTCCGCGAGTATTGCGCAAATGGCTTTCGATCTGGTTAAAAACGGCGAAGAAAATGTCCTTATGCGTATCCCTACAGCCAGATTCGGCAAGCTGAAGACAGTGGACAGAATCGAAATTGAAAGCTACCGGACCATACACAATCTGATCTCGGAATATATCTCATCAAAGAATACTGCTCGCCCCTTATCCATCGCCATATTCGGAACGCCGGGTTCCGGTAAATCCTACGGGCTTACCGAGATGGCAACAAGCACATTTCCTGAAGACATTCAAAAGCTGAATTATAATATTTCTCAATTTTCAACACCTCTTGAACTACAAACGGCATTTCATAAAATAAGTGATTTAAATCTTATGGGGAAAATTCCGCTTGTTGTGTTTGACGAATTCGACACTTACTTTGAAGGAAACCTCGGATGGCTAAAATATTTTCTGTCTCCTATGCAGGATGGCGTTTACAGGGGCGAGGAAACCTTTCACCCGATCGGAAAGGCGATCTTCGTTTTTGTCGGAGGAACCAGCAGTTCGTTTTCAGAATTTTGCGGAGAGAAAATTGAAGGCGAAGACAATAAGCGGATATTTTTGAATGAATTTAAAGCAAACAAAGGGCCTGATTTTGTTAGCCGTTTGAGGGGTTATATCAATATACTCGGACCTAATCAAAGCGACGACAACGACCAGCTCTTTATGCTTAGAAGGGCTATGCTGATTCGGTCGTTGATTGAACAAAAGCTTCCGCATTTAATTAACGAAAAGGGAGAAGCGCAGATTGATGATGGTGTTCTCAGGGCTATGCTCAAAATACCAAAATACAAACATGAATCAAGATCGGTGGAAGCCATTATGGATATGAGTACATTGGCACAGGCCAAAAAATGGGAGCAGTCGTCTTTGCCTCCAAAGGAGCAGCTTAAGCTTCATCTTGATGAAAAGCAGTTCTTGAGATATATGATGCACGATGCTATTTTTAGCGAAAAGGTCGATATCATAGCGCAGCTGCTACGGGACAAATATAATGTATTGGAAAATTCCATTGCCGTTACCGGCGATAACACTTCCATGCCATGGGAAAGGCTGGACGAATTTCAAAAGGGCTTTTACCGAGATCATGTTAAAAACATTCCTGAAGCGCTTTTGCTTATACAATACGACGTTCTCTATGTCGATGACAAGGCGGAGAACCCGGCTTTTTCAGAGGAGGAGCTTGGAGAGCTTGTACGGTTTGAGTATAAACGCCGTAGAAATTACGACAAGATAAACGGTGCCGATTCCACACAAACCCGCGTACTTTCCAAAAATGAAATGAAAACACAGATTTATCAGATGGTCAGTCTCTGGGCCGCATCCCTTGCCGAGTCAAACTTCAAGTTGGAAAGAATCAAATTTGCAAACCAGTGCAATATGCTGTGAAATGTGAACTTGGGGACTGAGGCAAAAATCGTGCTTGTGCGGATGTACGGGAGCCCCTGTCAAAAGCTAACCGGATACCGGAAGTTATGGCGCTGCATAACAGTTTTGAGCGAGATGACAAGCAACTGAATTAAAAACGAAAAATACGCACCGTTCCAACGAAGATGCAAAGGCAACCTTGAACTACTCTGCGCGGTGGAGAAAGAGGTCGGCGATTTGGAATGCTGCGTCAGTCTTTTTTGTGCATAACCCCAATATGGAATTTCAAGACCAAAAATCTCCTCCGTTAAATATCTACCGCAACCATATGATATGCCAAATAAACTCTATGAGAGATAATACCCACCCTTACAAACAACCAGAGGTCGCCGGTTCAAGTCCGGCCACCAGCTCCAGAAGCCCTGATTTTGAAAAAATCAGGGCTTTTTGCTGTCTGTGTTCCAAGACCAGCAGGGTTGCTGTCCCCTGTCGGCGGTTTGCCGGATGCGGCGGCGCAGAATCGGGCGGCCGGAATTCCCGGCCGCCCGACTGCGTTTTCAAGAGGATTATCTGCCCAGCAGCCGCCAGAGGAAGGCCACGATCTGGGCGCGGGTGCAGGTCTGCGCGGGTGAGAAGGTCGCCGCCGCGGTGCCCTGGGCAATTCCCCTGCCTGCAGCCCAGCGGACGGCGGCAGTGTAGTAGCGGCCCTCGCCCACGTCGGCGAAGGAGCTGCCCGCGGACGCGGAGGGCTCGCCAGCCGCGCGCCACAGGAAGGTGACGGCCTGTGCGCGGGTCACGGCGGCGTTGGGGCAAAACGAAGCGTCCGCGGCGCCCTGGGCGATGCCGTTTTCCGCCGCCCAGAGGACCGCCTTGACATAGTAAGCGCTCTGGTCGAGATCGATGAAGGGGCTGACCATGCTTTTGGGCTCCGGGCTGCCCTTGGCGCGCCACAGGAACGTAACGGCCTGCGCGCGGGTACAGACGCCGTCCGGGTCGAAGCGCACCGCGGTCCTGCCCTGCGCCGTGCCCTTCTCAAAGGCCCATTGAAGCGCAGTGAAATAATAGCTGCCGTCGGGTACGTCTGTGAACGGATTGTTCCAGGTCCAGCCGGCGTAGACCGTCAGGTCTCCGGTCATCACGGCGCTTGTGATCTTGTTCGTCAGCGCCGCGTCCGCGTACCAGCCGGTGAAGGTATAGCCCTCGCGGACCGGGACGTATCCGGACAGCGCGACCGCGCTTCCGGGCGCTCCGGTGAGCTCCGCCAGCGCGCTGCCGCCGTTCGTTTCAAAGCGCAGCGAATATCCGGCTCCTGCCGCCGCAGCCGAAGCCGCAGCCGGCACGGTGAAGGCCACCGTCTTCCAGTCCCCGCCGGCATAGTCCGCGGCGCGGAGCGTGTAGGCGGCGCCGGCGGCAAGCGGCACGGAAATCGTGCCGGAAAAGGCGTGGTCGGTCACGGCCAGCGTCTGGAACGCGACGATCCCGCCGCTGCCGAGGATCTCCACCGCCGCGGCAGCGGCGCTGCTTCCGGCCTCAAAGGAGCCGCTGACCGTGACTCCGCCCGTGGTGGCAGAGACGGTGAGCGCGGCGGGGGCGCTGCCTGCCGCGAACGCCGCGGCGCTGAGGCAGAGCGCGAGGACAAGCGCGAGAAATCCCGAGATGATTCTTTTCATTTTGCCGTTCCTCCCGTCTGTTCCGCGTTCGTCCAGGCGACGCCGGCCCCGGAGCCGAGCTTTGCCCCGCCGAAGGCGGTGTCGTTCGAGTTCAGAATCGCCGTGACATAGACGCCGGCCGGCGCGTCCTCGCGCGTGCCCTTGTAGAGTATAAAGTCGTCCGCCGGGATAAAATGGCCGGAATCGTCGACGGTCAGCTCCGGAGCCGTCACGATTCTCGTCTGTGTGCGCCCGTCCGGATAGACGTAGTTCACGGCGAGGGAAACACGGTCAGCCGACGAGGAGCCTATGGGCATCGCAAGCGGATAGTAGAACGTGGCAACGACGGCATACCGGTCGCCGCTGTCCCAGACCAGCGTGGAGCCCGGCTGCGTGCCATGGTTGACGGTGCAGGAGAGCGCCTCTCCGTCCCGCCCGATGCCCTGGATGTCGATGCCGACGCGCCGGATGGTCAGCTCGTACGCCGTTTCGCCCACCGTGATCCTCAGCGGGATCGTATCGAAAAAGGCGGAGCCGAAGGTGACGGTCCACGGGCCGGTTCCGCTGACCGCCGCCGCGGCGGCGGGCGTGCCGGACGCCAGCGCGACGCCGGTCACCGTCCCAAGGGCTGCGAACGCGGCGGAATCGATGGTGACGGAGGTGTCGCCGAAAAACACGTTCCATTCGCCCGCCTCGTTCAGCGGCGCAATGGGGTACTGCCCCATGCTGTCCCACGCGGCGGCGGTGCCGCCGTCGCCGGAGGCTGTGATTTCCGCGCCCCGGAAGCCCTCTTCGTAGACGGCAAGGATGAAGTTCAGGCTGGAAAGACCCGTCAGGGAGGGCGGCGGCGTGACGTGCCAGACGGCGTGGGAATCGGAGGCGGCCATGGTGTTCGCCATCACGCCGTTGCCGAATATCTCCACGTCTGCGGTCTCCGCGCTGTCGATGCTGAGCTGCACGTCGGTAAGCGCCGCCGTGCCGCCCTGCGTTCTCGTCGTGACCTTACGCGCCTCCGTGCTGGGCGTGTTCGCGTTCAGCATCAGGAAGGTCTGACCGAATCTGACGACGCACGTCGACGTGTCCGGCAGGGCGTAGACCCGTATATCGGCGGTCGTGTCTGCGTCGAGCGTCACGGCCGCAGCGTAGTAGGAAACGCTGGCGATCTCCGTTTCGGAATCCGTCGTCCCTTCGCTGAACGCCGTGACCGCCTCGCTGCAGGCGGCCCTGTTCACGAACATGCCCGGAAACTCATGCCGCATGAAATCCCACAGTTCTTCCTTGAAGCCGTTCTCGGCTGCGTCGCCTCCGAAGGCCCAGTGGCGGCTCTCGAGCCGGGCTTTCGCGGCGGCGTAGTCGGGCACCTCGGCCGGCGGCACGTCGACGTCCGGATCGTCGCCGCCGGGTTCGCCGCTGCCAGGATCGCCGCCGGAATTGTTGACCGGCTGAAAGCCGAACTCAAATTCGTAGCTGGCGTTTTCGCTCAGGGTGTAGGACAGACCGTCCGTGCTGACGAGCGCTGCCGCTCCGTCGGACAGCGCGGTCTGGCTGCCGTCTATCCGGACGACGGCGCCGCGGGCGGAATCCAGCTCATAGCCCTCCGCCGGGACCGCCTTGATGGAGATGGCATCGCCTGCCGCCAGCGTGCCGGTGATCGTACCGGACAGATGCTGGTTCGGCTCCTTGCCGGATAGCGTGAGCGCGGCGTCTGTCCAGTCCCCGTCGTTGATCCGATACGTCACGGCGCCGACGTCCGCGGAAGTATTCTGCACGCAGAAGCTGACGGCAGGCGCCGTCTGCTCGCCGCCGCCGGGCTCGTCTCCGCCGGAGCCGCCCCCGCCGGGACTTTGGCGCACCCACTTGCCGTCTGTACAGCAAAATTCCTCGGCGCTGTGCTCGGCTGCAAGCACGTATTCGGTCGTGCCGTCGCCACCATAGAGCGTGAGGCCGCTGACCGAGGCGTTCTGGCCGATCTGCAGCAGCTGGCCGGCAGCCGCCGTCAGGGTGCCGTATGCCGTCAGGCTGTGGGTGACGGTGAGACTGAAAAATTCAGGCTGTCCCCCGCCTGCCTGGGGCGCGCCGACGGTGAGCGTCCTGTCCGCCTGTATAGTCAGGTCATAGGCGGTGAAGAAATTTTCCAGCGTCTTATCATTCTTGAACGTATAGGAATAGTCGGTGTCGCCGTCGCGCAGGCCGCCGATGAACTCCGACAGCGCTTCGCCGGTCGTTCCCGCATAGGAATCGTTGTAGCCGCCCTTCGTGACCGTCACGTTGTCCGCGGAAAAAGAGCCGGAGCCAAACACATAGATGCTGCTGCCGAAGCGGGACAGGTCCGCGTCGCCGGTGTAAGTGACTGTGGCATTGCTGACGATGAGAACGCCCTCGTACGCCGACTGAAAGGCGTATGTGCCGTTTTCAATGAGCATGCCATCGGCATTTGCGGCATTGTCAAGGTATGTGCAGCTCGTCGGGTTCCCGTCCTCGTCCTTCTCGATGTCCAGGTAACGCACCGCGGCATCGGCCGCCAGAGCCGCGGCCGGCAGCAGGGCCGCCGCCATGCACAGGCACAGCAGCAGGCACAGGAGCTTTTTGAGTTTCATGGAAATCCTCCTTATGATTGATTGTTTTCATTCGCCTGGTTGGTGTTCATCCCGTCTTTTCTCTGCGGCCCGAGCGCGTCAGGAGCGTCTGTACCTCGTCGAAGAACGCGCAGATCCATTCGGACTGCGGGCCGCCGCCGTCCTGCGGGTAGATCTCCACCGTCGTTCCGATCTCCGACAGCAGCGGCGATACGGCGATCCTGCCGCCGAGGCCGGGGAAGGTCTGAGAGGATACGGTCAGCGTCCCCCGGTCGCTGTTGGCCGTGTCGATTCTGAACGCCAGCGCGTCCAGCGCGTCGTAGATGGCGCTGAGCGCCACGGCTTTCTCGCAGGGAAAGATGCGTCGGTTGCTGTTCACGAAAATCGCCTCCTGCGGCCAGTGTAGCCGCCGCGGACGGAAACGCACAGTCCGGACGCGGTACAGCCGCCGCAAAAGGCGGGATAGTTTTGGTACAGTCCGCGGTTTTTGGGCGAAAAACAGCCGTGCGCGAATTGTGCGGCCGGAAAAAATGTGGTAAAATGACATCAACATCTCCAGAAAAGTGAGAAACGATATGACGAAAAAAGCTGCCGTCTACGCGCTGCTCGTCGGTCAGGTGTTCCTCTGGACCGGCTCCGCGTTCATATCCGTGCTTTATCGCCTGCTGGCGTTTTACGCGCCGGCGCAGGTCACGCTGCTGACGGAGGTCCTGTACTATTTTGCGCAGGCCGCCGGCATCGGCGCCTTTGCGCTGCTCCTGCGGTACCGGCCTGCGTTTGCCGGCGGCAGGCGGCTTGCGGCCGCCGCGCTCGCGGCGACGTTTGTGTTTACAGGCGCGGCGCTGCTTCTTAACAGCGCGGCTTGCGTCATGCTGGCGGGGCTGGCGATGAACCTCGGCATCGGGCTGCTCTCCGGCGTCTATCTGACGCGTCTGTCGTCCCAGCTCCCGATGGAGTGCCGCGGCCGGGCGTTCGGCATTGCCTACGCCGCCGGCAGCGTCGGGACGTGGCTGCTCTCCCTGCCCTTTGGCGGCGCGCTGCTGCGCGGCCCGTTGGCGCTGGCCGTATGCCTGGCGCTGGCGGCGCTGTCTGTCGGACTGCTGCGGTTTTTGGAGCCGATCGCAGACGCTTCCGGGGAGCCGGCGCGCGAACCGGGTTCATTCGACCGGAAATTTCTTCTGCTGGCGCTCTCGGTGCCGTTTTTATGCTCGCTGGTCAACGGACTCGGCTGCTACTTCTCCGCCGCCGATATTTCCGCGGTCTATGACCCGATCTTTCTCCGGATCTTCTATGCGCTCGGCCTGACCGCCGCGGGCGTCGCGAGCGACAGAAGCCGGCGTCACGGCGCGATATGCTGCTTTGCCGCCCTGATCTTCCCCTTTGTCAGCCTGGCGCTGCGGGACGAGGTGCCGGCGTCGGCGGTCATGCGCGCGTTCAGCTACATCTTCTACGGGTTCTTCTCCGTATACCGCGTCGTGCTGTTCGCCGACATTGCCGCCAGGCGCGCGCGGCTGCTGCCGCTGGCGGTGTTCGGCCTGCTGGCCGGTCGTCTGGGCGACGGTCTGGGCACGCTGGGCGGGGTCCTTCTCGAGCGGAATCAGACGGCGCTCACCTGCCTGAACGGCGGCGCGTTCATTCTCTGCGCGCTGCTGTTCTTCGCGCTGTATCACCGGCTCTACATGCCGCTGCTGCCGGAGAGGGAGAATACGGAGGCACTGCTCTCGGCCTATGAGGCGCGCTTCGGCTTCACCGCCCAACAGTGCCGGATCTTCCGGCTGGTCGCCCGCGGCTGCTCCAATTCCGAGATCGCCGCCGAGCTGTTTCTGACGGAGAGCACCGTGAAGTTCCACATGAAAAACATCCTCAAGCGCACCGGCTGCGCCAACCGGACGGAGCTCATCTCCGACTTCAAATCGTCCGCGGCGCGTTGACGGCAGCCTTTTCCCCTTTCTCCATCCGCCCCTTTTTCGGGCGGGTGGAGTTTTTTGCGGGCCGTCAGCCGCCGCTTGCCTCGCCGGGCGCTGAAAAATGAAAGCCGAGGCACAGAAAGCGAATTGCGCGGTGAAAAACGGCATGGTAAAATGGTTGTGGGAGCGGTGAGAAGCAACGGAACGGCGCCCGCGCGGCGCCGGAGAACGCGGACAGGCGGGAGTGAAAACGATGGACAGTACACAGACGGCCCTGCGCGCGGCCGAGGATGCGCTCCTCGGGCGGGAGGGCGAAATTGCGGCGCTGCGGGCGCTGCTGAGGCAGGACGGCGTCCGGCTGCTGACGCTGACCGGGACCGCCGGAATCGGAAAAACGCGGCTGGCGCTTGCCGCGGCGGAGCAGGCGTCGCCGCAGTTTTCGCAGGCGCTCTTCGTGGACCTCGCGCCGCTGCGGAGTTCTGAGCAGGTCCCGGCGGCCATCGCGCGCGCCGTCGGCGTCCGGGAAACCGCGGCGGCTTCACTCCCTGCGCGTCTTTGCCAGGCGATCGGCACGGCCAGGGTGCTGCTGGTCCTCGACAACTGCGAGCACGTGCTCAAATGCAAGCCCGAGCTGGACGCGCTGCTCGGCGGCTGCCCGAACCTCAAGGTGCTGGCGACCAGCCGGGAGCTGTTCCGCTCGAAATGGGAGCTGGTCTTTCCTGTCGGCCCGCTGCCGACGCCGGGTGCGGGCGACCTTGAAAATCCGGCGGCGCTGTCCCGCGTTCCGTCCGTCGCGCTTTTTCTGCGGCAGGTTCAGAGCCGGCTGCCGGACTTCACCCTGACGCGGGAAAACGCGCCGGTCGCGGCGGCGCTCTGCGCCGGGCTGGACGGTCTGCCGCTGGCGATCCAGCTTGCAGCCGGGCAGGCGGAGACGCAGGGGCTGGGCGAGCTGCTCGGCCTGCTGCGCGGCGGCGCGGCAGACGGCGGCACGCTCTCCGCCGCGCTCGAGCGGAGCTTTTCGCTGCTCTGCCGCGAGGAAAAGGCCCTTCTCCGGCGGCTCTCCGTCTTTCAGGATTCGTGGACCGTCCAGGAGGCGGCCGGCGTCTGCGCCGGGGACGGCCTGCGGCGGGAGCGCATCCCGGTGCTGCTGAACCGGCTGGCCGACGCCTCGCTCGTGCAGAGAAACCTGCGGGCGCGCGGCGGAAAGCACTACCGGTTTCTCGAGACGGTCAGGGATTACGCGCGGGCAAAGCTCCGCGCCTCCGGAGAGCAGGCCTGCACGCAGCGAAAGCACCGGGACTGGTTTCTGCTCTGGGCGGAGCAGGGCGAGCCCGGCATCTGGGGCCCGGCGGCGCCGGATTTTCTGGAGCAGCTCGAGTGGAATTACAACGACCTGTGGGCGGCGATGGAATGGTGCCGGGACACGCCCGGCGAGGCGCCGGATGGGCTGCGCCTGTGGGCGGCGGCCGTCGGCTACTACGACCTGCGCGGAAGAGCCGCCGAGGGGATCGCAATGGCGAAGCGGCTGCTGTCGCAGGCCGCCGGACAGACGCCGGCGCGGGCGAGGACGCTTCTGCAGGCCGCCGTCCTGCTGCGGAGCCAGGGCGAGCCGGACGCCGCGTGCAGCCTTGTGGCGGAGTGTCTGTCGTTTGCGCCGGAGCTCGGCGACACCTTCGATTCTGTCGCGGCGCTCTGCACGCTGGGCTCGCTCCGCCATATCCAGGGGCGGTCTGAGGAGGCGGAGGCGCTTTTGAAAAAGGCCTGCGTTCTGGCGCGCAACTGCTTTGAGAGCGAGCCCCGCGTCCTTGGCATCTCGCTTTTCTGGCTGGGCTTCTTCGACTGCTTCCAGGGCCGCCACGTCCAGGCGGCGGCGCTTCTGGAGCAGGCGCTCCGGGCCGCGCGGGACCAGGGCTGCATTCTGTTCGAGGCGCGGATCCTCGCCGTGCTCGGCAGGGCTCTTGTGGGAACGGGCGAATACAGGCGGGCCGAATCCGTCCTGACAGAGGGCATCCTGGCCTCCGGAAAGCTGCGGTACCATGAGATCACGGCGCTCTGTCTGGACTATCTGGGCCAGGCCGCCTGGGCGGAACGGCAAAAAGCGCGCGCGGTTCGCTTTCTGGCAGCCGCCCGGCTTCTGCGCAGGCATGTGGGCGTGATCTACTGGTTTCCGGACCGGACGCATTCCCGGCTGACCGCCGAGCTCGGCGCGGAGGAGCTGGAAAAGGCCGCGCCGCCGGACTGCCTGCTGCCGGAGCAGGTGACGGCCTGGGTGTTCGAGATTCTCGGCACGCGCGCCGCAGAAGGACCCGGCCGCGAAGCCGGTCCGCTGACGCTGCGCGAGCGCGAGGTGTGCAGCCTCGTGACGCAGGGTCTCGGCAACCGCGAGATCGCGGAGCGGCTGCGGGTGTCCCGCCGCACCGTGGACGCACACATCCGCCACATTCTCGTCAAGCTCGATCTGAACACCAGGGCGCAGATCTCCGCCTGGTACGCGCGCCGCGGCGGCGCCGCGCCGTAATTTCGCGCCGCATATCGGTCATTTGACCGATGTCCTCCCCAGGCCGGCATGTCATACTGTCATTGCAGAATCAGATGACATATGTGCCGGATTGGGGAGGTTTTCCATGAAAAGAAATATCTTGTCCGCTTTTTTGTCTTTCCTGCTCGTACTGTCTCTGCTCGGTGCCGTTCCCGCGGCGGCCGGTGTGTCGGGCGGCGACGCCAGCGTGTGCCGGATCGACGCCTCGGGCTACACGACGCTCGGCGCGGCGCTCCAGGCCGTCATGGAAGGTCAGACCATCGTGCTGCTGACGGACATCGACTACGACAGCCCGATCATGGCTTCCACCCGCTCGTTCTCCATCGACCTTGCCGGATACAGCCTTTCCATTGCCACGTCAGAGGTCTACTGTCTCGCAGCCACCGGCGGGAAGCAGCTGTCCATCAGCAACAGCGGCGGCGCGCCGTGCCGTCTGACCATCACGCAGACGATTGCGGAAACCGACATGGCTGCCGCCTCCAACTTTGGAGCCGTCTGCTGCAATCACGCGGCGAGCCGGATTGAGATTGCCGACAATATCGTTACCTCCGTCAGCACAAATATGATCGGCGTGGATGGCGACGCCGGCAGCATCTACATCGGCAGCGGCAGCATCGTTGCCGACCGGGCCGGTATCCGCGTCATCGGAGCCGGAACGGTGCAGTTTGCCGGCAACGTCTCCGGCATGGGCTCCGGCGCCGAAGGCCTGGACTGCCGGATGGGCGACATTGCGGTAACCGGCGATGTCTTCAGCAACGGGATCGGTGTGGACGCGCAGAGCCTGGGCAAGGTCACGGTGGACGGCAGCGTCACGACGGGCCCTGCCGTCGGAAACATCGGCGTCTATTCAAAAAGCAGCGCGGAGGTGCATATCACCGGGGACGTCACGTCCGTCACCAAGGGCGTTTTCGCGGAGGGCGGCACCATCCTCGTTGACGGCGCTGTCGTTGCCGGGGGCGCCGACAGCACCGGCGCTTATTCCAGAGACCTGCTCTCAGAGAACAACGCGCAGGGAACCGTGACCATCGGCGGTTCCGTTTATGGCTTGCGCTACGGCGTCGAGGCTCAGGAGGGCGGCACCGTTCTGGTCAGAGCTGACGCCTTCTCGACGATCGGAACCACGACCTATACATCGGCCGCCGTCTACGCCAGAGGCGTCGGGAGCATGGCCATTGTGGCCGGGAACGCCGGGGCGCTCGGGCAGAACAGCGCCGGCGTCGAGGTCTATGCCGGCGGTACGGCGGAGGTAAACGGAAACGTCAGTGCGGCGGAGGCGGCTTCGTACGGCGTCAAGGCGCTCAGCGGATCTTACTATGGGACCATGTACGGCAGCATCGCCACCATCGACGGGACGATCACCGCAGCCAAGTACATTCTGGTTGGCAGCACGGAAAAGGCGGCCGACGGTTATTCAGAACTGACGCCAAACGGTTATCGCTCCTTCTCCGGGGGAACACCCACCTGTTACGTCTATGTCAAGGCGCCTGCGGAACAGGCGCAGACGCCCGCGGCCGATCCCCCCGGCGGCGCGGTCGCATCCGGGACGGCGGTCACGCTGACCACGGCCACGCCCGGCGCGGAGATCCGCTATACCCTGGACGGCTCCGCGCCGTCCGCAGACAGCGCGCTCTATACGGAGCCCATCCCAATCACGGCGGCTGTGACGATCAGGGCCGTAGCGCTCAAAACCGGCCTCGCGGCCAGCGCCGTGATGACGGAGCGCTATACGATCCTGCAGGCGGCCGAAATGCCCGCGGCCGATCCCCCCGGCGGCGTGGTCGCATCCGGGACGGCGGTCACGCTGACCACGGCCACGCCCGGCGCGGAGATCCGCTATACCCTGGACGGCTCCGCGCCGTCCGCGGCCAGCGCGCTCTATACGGGGCCCATCCCGGTCACGGCGGCTGTGACGATCAGGGCCGTAGCATTCAAAGCCGGCCTCGCGGCCAGCGCCGTGATGACGGAGCGCTATACCCTCGTCACTCCGCCCTCGGCGGGCGGGACCGGCGGCTCGGGCGGCGCGGCGGTCACGGCCTATTTCGTCATCACCGCTTCCGCGGGCGAAGGAGGCTCCATCTCTCCGGCGGGCAAAACCTCCGTCGCCGCAGGCGGCGGCGCCGTGTACGCCATCGTGCCGCAGCCCGGATACCGTATCGCGGACGTACTCGTGGACGGGGTCAGCGTCGGCGGGGTGTCGGAGTACCGCTTCTCGTCCGTCCGCGCAAATCACACCATCGCGGCCAGCTTCGAGCACGATTGTCCCAGCGAGGCCTACGCCGATCTCAACACCGCGCTCTGGTATCACGAGGGCACCGACTTTGTCCTGTCAAAGCGGCTTTTCGTCGGCGTATCCGCAGCCCGCTTCGGGCCGGATTCGCCCATGTCCCGCGCCATGGCCGTTGTGATCCTCTTCCGTCTGGCGGGCGCGCCGGTCCAGTCGGGCGGCGGCGGCTTTTCCGACGTCCCGGCCGGTGCCTGGTACGCCGCCGCCGCAGCCTGGGGCGTGAAGGCCGGCGTGATCGACGGGTACGGCGACGGTAGCTTCCGCCCGAACATCCCCGTCACGCGCGAGCAGTTCGCGGCGCTCCTCCTCCGCTATGCCAAAAATGCGGGCAGAAATGTCGCCGCGGACCGGACGTCGGACCTGCGCGCCTTCGCGGACGCGGAGGACGTCTCCGGCTACGCGCTGTCCGCCGTGAAATGGGCCTGCGGCGTCGGACTGCTCGCGGGCGACAGCCGCCAGCGCCTCCGCCCCGCCGCCGTCCTGACCCGCGCGGAGGCCGCCGTCCTGTTCATGCGCTTCTGCCGTGAAATCGTCTAGGGCAGCACCGTATTGAAACAGGCACTCCGCCGCGGCCAGCGCGGCGGAGTGATTTTGTAGTAAAATACCGATTGCCTTTTTGCGGCCGATCCTGTACGATGGGAGCAGAGAAACGCGGCCGATGTACGAGAGCTTTGCCCCCGCGCATCTTTTTTCTCCGCGTACTGCAGGCAAGGTTGGAGGGATCCGCATGCTGAAAAGCCATTATCTTACTCAGCTGTCGGCGTCGCTGCGGGAGCTGCCGGGCGCGCAGGAGGCCATGTCCGTCCGCAGCGTCCGCAGGCGGTATCTTCCGTATTTCTTCGCGTTTCCGCTGGCCATGATCTTCGTCAACGCCGAGAGCTTTTTCTTCTCCGCCGCCGCCGTCGCGGGAGGGCTGCCTGTCACCGCCTGCGCCTATCTGGCCTTCACCGCAGGCGCGGCCGTCTTCTTCGCCTGCTGCCGGGAGGGCAGCGCGGCGCGCATGTCGAGGGCGGCCGCTGTTCTCGCTGCCGCGGGCCTCGTCCCCTGGCTGCTTCTCCCCGCGGGGCTGCCCGCCTTTGTCTGCCTGCTCGTCCTGATGGCCGGGATCGGCGGCTGCGTCTTTTGCAGCAGCTTCTCCTTCGTCTTCGTGCTCAACAACGCGGAGCGGCTGTACGGCAGCGCGCTGATGTTGCTGGCGATCCGCTTTTTCAAGCTGCTCGCGCTTCTGCCCGAGATCTCCCCTCTTGTCCGCAAGGCAGCCGCGCTGGTGCTGGCCGCGGCGCTCGTCGTGTCCATGCTCCGCTGCCGGCAGCAGGATTTCCAGGCCAAGCGCGAGGCCGGCGCGGCGCGTTTTGACGGCGGCGTCTGGCTGTCCGTATTCCTGCTGCTCGCCTACTTCGCCATCCGCATCACGGGCTTCTACGCTCCTGCCTTCCGCTGCCGCCCCGCCTCTTTCCTGCTGGGCGCGCTGGAGCTGCTGCCGCTGCTGGCGTGCGTTGCCGTGCTGACAGTCCTCCGGCGCAGCGTCTGGACGCTGTGCAACGTGTTTTTCCTCTCGGCCCTGCTCAGCTACGGGATGTGGTACGCGGGATTTCCGGAGGCAGCCCACCTGTTTGCGGAGCTGAAGGAGGTCGGCTTTCTGGCCGCGTTCTATCTGATCGGCTGCGTGACGAACCGGTTCTGTGATTTCCGGACGCACAGGCGGCTGGTGTTTCTGTGCATGGCGCTGACCGGCGCGCTCTTCCTCGCCGTGGAGCTGCTGCAGCTCCGCCTGCCGGGAACGCCCGTCGCGATTGTCACGGCCTCCGCCCTCTTTGCGGCGTTTCTGCTCCTCTCCCCCGCGTTTTCCAAATACCTGTTCCTCGCGGACTGGTCGCAGGAGCTGCGGGCCGTCTGCATGCGCGCGCCGCAGTCCGCGCCTGCCGGCGGCGGCGAGCTTGGACGGCAGGTGTCCCGGCTGGACGGCACCGCGCTGTCGCCAAGAGAAAAGCAGGTCGCCCTTCTCCTGCTGCAGGGCCTGACCCTGCGGCAGATCGCGCCGGAGCTGAAGCTCACGCCCGCGACCGTCGCCACCTACTGCAAGGCCGTGTATAAAAAGCTCGGCATCAACAGCCGGGCCGAGCTCTTTCTCCGGTTCGGCGCCGGCGCCGAGCCGCCCGGCGGGCCGTAGCCGCGTGGCATACCGTATTTGCATTCCCCCTCCCTGTTTTGGGAGGGGGCTTTTTTCTGCGGACTCCCAAAACCGGGAGCTTGTCAGGCGCGGGCCGCGCGCGCAGAATTAGAGCAGGTACAGAAAGGAGGCGCGAAATGGGTTGGTTTCATGCTTCCCCTGCGGGGCAGGACATTCCGCTGCCGCCAGAGGGTCTGACGGCGGAGGCGGAAAAAGACTGGCGGCTGTCGCTGCTGGATGAAGAGGAGCGCCGGGCCTTCCAATGGTTCCGGCTCGGCTTTACGGCGCGCTGGACGGCGGAAACCATGCTGCTCAGCCGCCGCGACGCGCGGCGGCTGTTCAGCGCGGTCTTCCGCAAGCTGAACGCCGCGGATGAAGCGGAGGTGCTCCGCCTCTACCGCGCAGCGGTCCTGGAGCCGCAGGAGATATGGGAGGAGGAAATAAAATGGCAGTAACAAGCGATCTGTTCGGCGGCCTCGGCGGCCTGATGCGCGGTCTGTCCGGCTTCATGCCGCAGGACGACCCCGAGACGAAGCTCATCACCCTGCAGGGACAGCTCGAGGAGCTCCGCGGCGAGCAGACGGCAATCCTCGCGGAGGTCGGCACGCGCGCGCTGGCGGAGAACCCCGGCCGCTATCCGGACCAGGAGGCCGGGCTCGCGCGCATCCGAAGCAGGCTTTCCGCCACCGAAACGGAGCTGGAAAACGCGCGGCAGGAAAAGCAGCGGCGGGAGCAGGCGCAGAAGCGTGCGGAGCTGCTGCGCACCTGTCCCCGGTGCGGCAGTCAGAACCCCGACGGCGTGCGGTTCTGCCAGGAGTGCGGCGCGAAGCTCGGGCCCGCGGTCTGCCCGGGCTGCGGCGCGGAGCTTGCGCCCGGCACGCGCTTCTGCGGGGAATGCGGCGCAAGACTGGAGGGGTAGGTATGGCAAGCTGGAAACAGCCCTGCATCCACTGCGGGAGCCTCCTGGCATCGGATTCCCGCTTCTGCCCCGCGTGCGGCAGCGGCAGCCCGTTCGGTTATCTCTGCCCCTCGTGCCTGCATCCGACGGATAAATCACAGGCCCTCTGTCCGGGCTGCGGGCGGCCGCTGTACGTCGCCTGCCCCCGGTGCGGCGGCCGCACCTTTGTGCAGGAGCAGTGCGAACAATGCGGCGGCACGCTGATGCGCCGCTGCGGCAATCCGCGCTGCGGCGTTCTGCAGTTCTTTGAGAATAAAAAATGTACGGCCTGCGGCAAAAAGCTGGGGCCGGCGGAATTTGGGAGGTAGACGATGCTGCAATCCTTTACCCGAAACTACGAGGACAACTCCACCGAAGCCGGCTTCCAGTTCACCTTTTACTGCGACCTCTGCCGCGACGGTTTCAAAAGCAGCTTTGTGGAGTCGGAGACCTATCGCAAGGGGCGCGGGCTTCTGAACCTCTCGCGCGGCGCGGGCGTTCTGGGAAGCCTGCTGGGCGGGCGGATCGGCAATCTGGGGTGGTCGCTGGAGCGCGGCGGCGACATGCTGTCCGAGCGCTTTTCCGGCATGAGCCCGGAGTGGCAGAAGGAACACGAAAATGCCTTCGAGCACGCGAAAAACGAGGCCCAGCGCCATTTCCACCGCTGTCACGGCTGCCATCAGTGGGTCTGCGACGCCTGCTTCAACGAGGACGAGCAGCTCTGCACCGACTGCGCGCCGCGGCAGGAGGTGTCGGTGGCCAAGGCGCGGGCCGCGGCCATGCAGCGAAACATCGACGAGCAGGCCGAGGCGCAGACTGTCTGGCAAGGTAAGCTGGAGAGCAAGACCGTGATCTGCCCGGTCTGCGGGAAGCCCGCCGGAAACGGAAAATTCTGCACCTGCTGCGGCGCCTCCATGGCGCTCGCGGTCTGCCCAAGCTGCGGCGCGAAAAACGCGCAGGGTCTGCGCTTCTGCGGGCAGTGCGGCGCGTCCATGAGCGCGCCCGCCGCCGGAAAATGTCCCGCCTGCGGGGCGGAGAATCCGCCGGGCACAAAATTCTGCGGCAGCTGCGGGAGACGGCTGTAACCGGCTCCCCGTCTTTTCGGCAGCTGTCTCTGTCCGTGACCTCCGAAACCAACGGGCCTGCTGCATGCCGTCAGGCGGCTTGCAGCAGGCCCGTTTTTTCAAATCAGCTTCGTCGTCCGCCGACGCGCGCAGGCTGCCTTCATGGGAAAGGCGAAAAGCGGATTGACGGACGCGTCGCGGACCGGGTCTGTCACAGCGACTCCCCAAGGTATTCCAAAAACGCCTGCCGGGCAAATACCGCCCTGCTCCGGCTGATCGGCACGCAGCGCCCGTCGTCCATCCGGAAGCAGCCGTTCGTCAGCGCGGTGATGCGGGACAGATTGACAAGGAAGCTCTTGTGGCACTGGAGGAAGCCCTGGCCGGCCTTTTCCTCCATCTGCCGGATCGTCGCGTAGAACTCGAATTCAGAGTGCTCCGTATGGACGACGATCTTCCGGTACCGGCTCTCAAAATACAGGATTTCCCTCTTGGCCACGCGGAACACCGACCCGTCCGAGCAGAATGCCATATCCTGATAGGCGAGCAGATTGTCCTCCGCCTTTCTGACGGCGCGCTCGAGCATGTCGTTTTCCACCGGTTTGTGCAGAAAATAGACGTGCGGCGTCTCGTACACATCCTGAAAGTATTCCTGATAGGAGCTGATATAGACGATCTGCATCCGGCTGCACGCCTCGGCGATCCTGCGGATGCACTCGATTCCGCTTCCGTCGCCCAATTCAACGTCCACAAACAGCAGACTCGGATAAAAACCTTTTTGAATGGCGTTTTCCAGCTCCTGCCCGCTCAAAAAGGTCTGCACCTCATAGCAGCGGTCCGTTTTCAGGACCCGGGTCAGCTGTTCCGAGAACTGTTTTAAGGAAATTGCATCGTTGTCGCAGATGGCAGCTTGCAGCATCTGTCTGATCCTCCCGCTGCCGGTTTGGCAGCTCATTTCTGCTTTTTATCTGACATGAATCGCCAAAAAATGTCGCCTGAAATTTTTACAATTTCCGCAGCTTGCTGATTTATGCGAATTTCCTGCTATTTTTGCAAATTTTGCGGTTCTTCCCCTGATTCATGGTACAAATAGGAGTATACAGGACAGTATTTTGCGCGGGAGGCGGGTCGATTCTTTTCCCAATATCGGCCGGTCGTTATCCCATGTTAATGACGCTTGTCCCAAAATATGATAAAATTTTACTAATATAGGGAGGTCGTGCATGGAAACATATTTCAGGCAGCTGGCATCCTTTTTTTCACTGTCCTCTTCTCTTCAGGAAATGCTGCGGTTTACCTGTTCGATCCGTCAGCTGCGCAAGGGGGAGCTTGTGTTTCCGCCGGATGAGCAGCGCTCCGCGCTGTTCGTTTTGCAGACCGGGATTCTTCGCTGCTTTATCCTGGGCGGCGGCGGCGAGGAGATCACAGATTCGTTTCTCTTCCGCTACGGCGAGGCCTTTCTGGGCAGCGCCGTTTTACCCGGAGGAAAACCGGAGCTCTGCGCCAATGCGGAGGCCATGGCGCCGACGAGCCTGATCGTCGTTGACATGGCGCGCCTTCTGCCCGCCGTAACCCAGACGCCCGAGCTGCAGGCGCTGGCCTGCCGGCTGCTTTGCCGCTCCTATCGGAGACAGTGGGAGCACAAACGGATCCTCTACCATTGCTCCGCGGAGGATCGTTATCGCTGGTTCCTCCAAAACTATCCGGGCCTCATCAACCATGTCGTCCACAGCAGCGTCGCCTCATATCTCGGCGTCACGCCCGTCACCCTGAGCCGCGTCAGGAAAAAGCTGGAGGCGGAATGCGCCTCGGCCCCGGACCGTCTCCCCCCGGCCGCCTCCGAGTCGCGCCGGTTCTGATAAAGCGCGCGGCAGCGAAACCGCTTCGGTTCCGTTATGCCCGGCGGCCGCGCCGTTTACGGCTTTGCCGCCGTTCAGCTCAATATTCAGGGCAATACCGCGCTTGGAATTGCGCGGTATTGCCCTTTTATTTCTGTGCGTTTCTCAGCTGCTACGGACGCCATGCGCGAAGAGCGCGCCAGGCAAAGACCGCGGTATGCTGGTTCTGCAGGACGGCGTTCGGATCGAATTTTCCGTTTCCGATGCCCCCTGTAATTTTCGCCGAGGACGCGTAGCCGACATACGCGGCCGCCCATGACGGAACGTCGCTGAATGGATTTGACCCGGACACGGAAACGCCGAGGATCTTTTCGGCCGCCCGCCCGATCATCGCGACCATCTGCGCGCGCGTGTACCGGCCGTCCGGATCATACCGGTTGCCGCCCACGCCGTTGGTAACGCCGGCCCATCTGAGGAATGTGACCGCCTTCGACGCGGTATCCGAAAACGCGTTCTCGTCCAGCTTCCAGCCCTTCTGCGCTGCGATCTCGTCGATGGTTTTCCCGGCTGCAAGCTCGACGATCTTTGTGATCTCCTCCGCGGCGGCAAGTCTGTCAGTAGCGTTCTGCCAGCCCGAGGAGGCCACCTCGTCTGAAACCGCTCCCGCCGCCAGCGCGGCTGTCAGCTCCGTCCTGGCCCATGCGGAGGCGCCGTCCGCCGAGACCGGCGCGGTATCCGCCGTGCCCGGAGCAGACAGCGCACCGGTTTCAGCCGGCTTTGCGGCCTGCACGACGGCATAGACAACCGGAGGCGCTGTCTTTCCGTTCACGGTGAAGTCTCCCCCGCCGGACTGCACCCGCACGTACGAGCCGTCGCTCGCTCTTTCCCAGTCGCAGTCATAGCAGACGTTCCAGTTCACATTGTCCCAGGTGGGCGGCGTTGTGGGAAAATATGTGTTTTCGATCTGATACTGACTCCAGGAGTCCCAGGTGTTTGTCCCCTTGGACCGCCCGTAGGCGTTTTTCAGCCGGCAGCTTCTCTGCAGGTTGTTGAATGTGAAATCCTCCTGGAACATGGAATCGCCGGTAAAGCTGAAGCCGGCGCCGGGGTAGCTGATGACGGCCGTCTTTTTCCACGCGCCGCCGTCTTCCCGCACCCACTGGCCGATGTAGCTCTTTCCGCCTGCAGACCAGGTCTCCACGCGCATCGTGTACCAGGTGCCGACTTTCCAGTCATAATTGGTGAACACATGTTTCCCGGTCCCCTCGCCGCCGAACGAGCCGCTTGTGCCGTCGCTCGCGTACTCGACTGTCGGCTGCGTTCCGTCGCTGCGGTCCCACAGCGACAGCAGCAGCACATGCGCGCCGTCCTTGTTCTGGAAGCCGGCATATCCGTCGTCCCAGTTGTGGACGGCCCAGTAGGTATTCTCGGCGTCCTTTTCGCAGTACCAGTCCACCGTCATCACGTCATAGCTGCCCTTGAGCGTCCAGTTCACATACATGTTGGGCGCGTGCCTCGGCATCTCGCCGGAGGCGGCCTGCGCCGGCAAAGCCGCCGTCAGCGCGATCAGCAGGGTTATGAATAGCAGACGCAGCGTTTTCTTCATGTTTCTCTTCCTTTCGTCATCTGGCGGCTTGCCTCCAAAGACCGCAGGTTCCGGTCCTCGGTTTTATCCCGGGATCGTTTCCCGCGTCTGTCTTCCGCCGGTCGGCTGCCCGGCGGCCGCCGGATCTGCGCCGTGATTGGTGTTTTCGGCGCGGTACCGGCTCTTTTTTTCGGGTATCTGTAATGATTTTACAAGCTTTTACATCATTTGTCATTTACATGGGATAATATCCCTCCGTTTTCCATTGATTCGGGCATTTCCCGCCTTTCGGACGCCGGAACGGAAAACGCGCCGTTTTTTGGAAGTACAGCTCCAAAAAGCGGTGCGTTTCTGATGGATTTCAAACCCGGCACATGTCCGGGCAGCTTCTGTCCAGCGGCATGGTCGCGTAGGCGTTCAGGTCCTGGCCGGCGCGGCTGCCGGCGAGGTACTCGTAGTAGCCCTGGCTGCCGATCATCGCGCCGTTGTCGCCGCACAGCGACAGCGGCGGCGTGCACAGCCGGACGCCGCGCTGCGCGCAGGCGTCGGCAAAATCGCGGCGGATGCGCGAATTGGCCGCGACGCCGCCCGCGATGGCGAGCGTCCGGCGGCCCGTGTCCGCGAGCGCCTGCATGGTGCGCGGCACCAGCATGTCGCTGACCGCCTTGGAAAACGAAGCGCACAGCGACGGCACGTCCAGCGTCTGCCCTCTCTGTTCGCTCGTGTGGATGAGGTTGATCGCGGCGGTTTTGAGGCCGGAGAAGGACATGTCCAGCGGATTGCCGGAGAGCTTGGTGTGCGGAAGCCGGTAGGCCTCCTCGTCGCCCGACGCGGCCAGCCGGTCGAGGGCCGCGCCGCCGGGATACGGCATCCCCAGCACGCGGGCCACCTTGTCGAAGCACTCCCCCGCCGCGTCGTCGCGCGTGGAGCCGAGCACGGCGAAGTCCGTGTAGCCGCGCACGTCCACGATGAGCGTGTGTCCGCCCGAGACGACGAGACAGACAAACGGCGGCTCGAGATCCGGATACGCCAGATAGTTGGCCGCGATGTGGCCGCGCAGATGGTGCACCGGCACGAGCGGCAGCCCCAGCGAGAGCGCCGCGCCCTTGGCAAAATTGACGCCCACGAGAACCGCTCCGATGAGTCCCGGCGCGTAGGTCACGGCGATCGCGTCGAGCCCGGAGCGCGTCAGCTTCGCCCGCTCCAGCGCCTGGTCGGCCAGGCCGTAGATCGCCTCGATGTGCTTGCGCGAGGCCAGCTCCGGCACGACGCCTCCGTAGAGCTTGTGCAGCGAGACCTGCGAGGCGATGCAGTCGGTCAAAATCTCGCGCCCATCGCGCACGACGGCGACGGCAGTCTCGTCGCAGGAGGATTCGACGGATAGAATGTTCATCCCAGCGGTTCCTTTCTGAGAATCAGCGCGTCCTCGACGGGCTGAAAATAGTAGTTTTTGCGCAGGCCGGCCTGGAAGAAGCCGTTCTTTTCATACAGGCTCCGCGCCGGTCGGTTGGATGCGCGCACCTCGAGCGTGAGGCTCCTGATCCCGCGCGCCCGGAGCGCGGCCAGCAGGTCTGTCAGCAGGGCCTGCGCGACGCCCTGCCTGCGCCATTCCGGCGCGACGGCGAGGTTCATCATGTCCGCCTCGTCCGGCACCAGCTCCGAGCCGACGTAGCCGGCGACCTGCTCCCCGGAGACCGCGGCGAGCCACAGGGAAAGCGGGTTCTGCAGCTCGTCCCGGATGGAGCGCTCGTCCCAGGGCGCGGAGAAGCAGGCCTTTTCCAGCGCCGCGACCTGCGGCGCGTGTTCCGGCGTCATGGGCACAATCAAAAATTCCATCTATTTGGCCTCGTACCAGCTCGCGCCGCGCTTGGCCTCCGCCACGAGCGGCACGCGGAGCGCGATCACGTTCTGCATCTGCTCGGTGACGATCCGCGTCACCTCGTCGGCCTCCTTCAGGGGGCACTCGACGATCAGCTCGTCGTGCACCTGCAGGAGCAGCTTCGCGCGCAGCTTTTCCTCGCGCAGCACACGGCTCACGCGGAGCATGGCGAGCTTGATGATGTCCGCCGCCGTGCCCTGGATGGGCGTGTTGAGCGCCACGCGCTCGCCGAAGGAGCGGATGTTGTAGTTGTCGCTTTTGAGCTCCGGCAGGTAGCGCCGGCGGCCGTAGAGCGTCGTCACATAGCCGTCCTTTTTCGCCGTCTCGACGATGTCCTTCATATACTGCCGCACGCCGGAGTAGTTTTCGAGATAGGCGTCGATGTACTCCCGCGCCTCCCGGCGCGACACGCCGATGTCCTCGGAGAGGGAGAACTCGGAGATGCCGTAGACGATGCCGAAATTGACCGCCTTGGCGCGGCGGCGCAGCAGCGGCGTGACCTCGGAGGGGTCCACGCCGAACACCTGCGCGGCGGTTGCGGTGTGTATGTCCATGCCGGACAGGAACGCCTCCTGCATCCGTTTGTCGTCCGCAATGTGCGCGAGCACGCGCAGCTCGATCTGGCTGTAGTCGGCGTCCACGAACACGCAGCCCTCCTTCGGGACGAACATCCTGCGGATCTCACTGCCGAGCTCCGTGCGCACGGGGATATTCTGCAGGTTCGGCTCCGTCGAGGAGAGCCGGCCCGTCGCGGTGACGGTGTTCTGGAACGTCGTGTGGATGCGGCCGTCCGCGGCGATCTGCCTGACGAGGCCGTCCGCGTACGTCGATTTCAGCTTTGTGAGCGTCCGGTAATCGAAGATGGCGTCGATGATCGGGTGGCGGCCGCGCAGCTTCTCCAGCACGTCGGCGTTGGTGGAATAGCCGCTTTTCGTCTTCTTCCCGGCCGGCAGGCCCAGCTTGTCGAACAGGATCTCGCCGAGCTGTTTGGTGGAATTGATGTTGAATTCCTCGCCCGCCAGCTCATAGACGGTCTTCTGCGCCGCGTCCATGCGCCCGGACAGCATCCCGCCGAACGAGAGCAGCGCCAGCTGATCGACGAGCACGCCCGTGTGCTCCATGTCGGCCAGCACCGCGCAGAGCGGCAGGTCGATCTCGGAAAAGAGCTTTTCCATGCCCTCCTCCCGCAGCTTGTCCGCGAGCACGTCGTGCAGCGCGTTCACGGCGGCGGTCCTGGAGAACAGCGCCGCCAGCGCCGCCGCGTCCTCGCCGACGCCCTCCGGCGGCTTCGGCAGCTCGAAGCCCAGGTACTGCACCGTCAGCTTTTCCAGCTCGTAGCCGCCCGCGGTGGCGTCGAGCAGATAGGCCGCAATGGCCGTGTCGAACACGAAGCCGTCCGGCTCCGTGCCCAGCTCCAGAAGCGCACGCTGCAGGCTCTTGCCGTCGTGCGTCGCTTTTTTGATCTTTCCGCCGAAAAAGCCTGTCAGGGCGGCGGGATAGTCGTCCGCGAGCGTTTCCCGGGAAAACAGGCTCATCTGCCCGCAGCCGTCCACGGCAAAGCGGCTCAGGTCCGGGGCCGCGAGCACACAGACGTACTTCTCCCGCGCAAACGCCGCGAACAGCTCCCGCGCGCGCGCCAGGGAGCCCACGTTCTCGGATACGCAGGTGCCCTCCACCGTCTCCGGCTGCGCCGCCCGCGCCTCGTGCAGGTGGTAGCGCTCGATCAGGCGCAGGAATTCCAGCTTCTTGAACAGCGCGTAGAGCGCGCCCTCGTCCGGCTCCCGCACCAGATTTTCTTCCGGCGTGAAGTCGATGGGCGCGTCCGGCCGGATTGTGGCGAGCTCGTAGGAGAGATACGCATTGTCGCGCCCGGCCTCCAGCCTTTTGCGGAGGTTTTCCTTGATCTCGTCCAGATGCCCGTACACACCGTCGAGCGTGCCGTATTTTAAAAGCAGCTCCGTGGCGGTCTTGGGTCCCACGCCCGCGACGCCGGGGATGTTGTCGGAGCTGTCGCCCATGAGACTTTTCAGATCGATCAGCCGCTTCGGCTCAAAGCCGTATTCCGCGCGGAAGGCGGCCTCGTCGTAGAGCGTTGCCAGCGTCTGCCCGGCCTTGCTCGCGACCAGCTTGACGCGCACATGGTCATTTAAAAGCTGCAGGCTGTCGCGGTCGCCCGTGACGATCACGCAGTCCCAGCCGCCCTCCGCGCAGAGCCTGCCCACGGTGCCGAGCACGTCGTCGGCTTCCCAGCCCTCGCATTCGTAGATGGGGATGCGCATGGCCGAGAGCACCTGCTTGAGATACGGCATCTGCATGGCCAGCTCGTCCGGCATCGGATGGCGCGTGGCCTTGTAGCCGTCGTACCGCAGGTGCCGGAAGGTCGGCGCCTTGAGATCGAACGCCACGCAGAGCGCGTCCGGCGCTTCCTCGCTCCGGAGCTTTTCCAGGATGTTGAGGAAGCCGTAGATCGCGTTCGTGCAGATCCCCTCGCGCGTGGAGAGCGGCCGCACGCCGTAGAACGCGCGGTTGACCACGCTGTTGCCGTCGAGAATCATCAGTTTCATGCCATGCGCCCCTTTACCGTTCTTGTGGAACCCCGGAATCGAACCCGTGCCTTGCCGGACGTCGTCTTTTCCGTCCCAACCGCGCCGGTTTTCATCAAAGTCTTTTTAGTTTACCACATTTTTTCATGTCTTTCAATCGAACCGGGAATATTCCGCCGGCCCGCGCATAGAATGTCCGGAAGTATGATTTTCAGGAGGCCGAATATGGACGATATTTTACAGACGGCGGGCGACGTGGACGATTTCATCTTCGCCGGCACCGACTACAGCGTCAGCCAAAGATAAAGGCGGGCCGCAGCCCGCCTCAGACTGTCAAAGAAGGCTCGATGAGCCTTCTTTGACAAAAAGATGCAGCCCGACGCGCGTATAATTTTCGCGGCGCGGAACGCGAAAATTCCATACTTGCGGGCTGCAGCCCGCCTTGCCACTTTACAGCCCGCGATTTTTCAGGTATAATATGTTGCGATTAATTTTGGAAGCGTGGTTCTGTATGATTGAATTTGAAGAATACAAGGTAAAACTGAACAATATGAAGCCGAAGCTGGACGAGCTGTCGGCGTCGCTCAACATCGAGCGCTGCGAGCAGGAGCTCGACCGGCTGCACGCGCAGATCGAGTCCCCCGGTTTCTGGGACAACCAGGAGCTGTCGCAGCAGGTCATGAAGCACGCGCGGCAGCTGGAGGCCAAGGCGGCGCGCTACGAGAAGATGTGCAAAAACTGGGACGATCTCATGACCATCTGCGAGATGGCGCTGGAGGAGAACGACGACTCCATGCTGCCGGAGCTGAAGGACGGCTATCACGAGCTCGAAGAGCAGATGGAGAACGCCCGGCTCGAAACGCTTCTGACCGGCGACTACGACGCCAATAACGCCATCGTCTCCTTCCAGGCGGGCGCGGGCGGCACCGAGGCGCAGGACTGGGCGCAGATGCTCTACCGCATGTACACCCACTGGACCGAGGCCCACGGCTTCACCTACAAGATTCTCGACTACCTCGACGGCGACGAGGCCGGCATCAAGTCGGCCAGCATCCTCATTGAGGGCGCGAACGCCTACGGCTTTTTAAAAAGCGAAAACGGCGTGCACCGGCTCGTGCGCATCTCCCCGTTCGACGCCAACGCCCGCCGGCAGACCTCGTTTGCCGCGGTCGAGGTCATCCCCGAGATCACAGACGACTCCAAGGACGTGGAAATCCGGCCGGAGGACATCGAGATGCAGGTCTACCGCTCGTCGGGAGCCGGCGGCCAGCACATCAACAAGACCTCGTCGGCTGTGCGCCTCATCCACAAGCCGACCGGCATCGTCGTGTCCTGCCAGACGCAGCGCGACCAGTTCCAGAACCGCGAGACGTGCATGAAAATGCTGCGCTCCAAGCTCGTCGAGATCAAGGAGCGCGAGCACCTCGACAAGCTCTCCGACATCAAGGGCGCGCAGCTCAAGATCGAATGGGGCAGCCAGATCCGCAACTATGTGTTCATGCCCTATACGCTCGCGAAGGACACGCGCACGGGCTATGAGATGACGAACATCAACGCCGTGATGGACGGCGATCTCGACGGCTTCATCAACGCCTACCTCACCTGCCTTGCCACCAACACCTGGGTCACAAAGTCCTGACGCGCCAAAAAATCCTCTTTTTTCGGAAATTTTGCTTGCATCGGGAAAGCTTCTGTGTTATGATTATTTTTGTTGTGTAAGCACTGATTTTTTATATTACGGCCTGCCGTCTGCCGGCGAAGAGCGGCGCATCTGTGCATTTGGAGGATATATGAATACGCTGCATTTGATTCTTACCATCATTCAGGTAATCCTGGCCGTCGGCCTGACCGTCATCGTGATGTTCCAGTCCGGCAAGAGCGCCGGTCTGTCCACCGCGATCGCCGGCGGCAACAGCGACAGCTTCCTCTCCAAGAACAAGAAAAAGGGTCTCGACGCCACGCTGGCCCGCATGACCAAGTGGATCGGCGCCGTGTTCCTCATTCTCACGCTGGCGCTGAACCTGTTCTGATCGTCCGTCACCCCGCCTGTCCCGAAGAAATTTGGGACAGGCTTTTTATATCCGCGCCGCGATAGTAGTACCGCAGGATTACGCGGTAGGAAAAGCCGTTTTCGGCCATCTCCTCCGCGCCGTACTGGCTCATGCCGACGCGGTGTCCGTAGCCCAGCACGTCGAACGAAAAGCCGCCGGTCCCGTATTGGACGGTAAACTTGGTGGAATTGAGCCCCAGCAGGCTCCGCAGCTCCGCGCCCGTAAACAGGACGCCGCCGACCGTCATTTCGGCCACGCCGCCGCCGTCCGTATGCGCCGCGGCTCCGAGCCAGGTTTCGGGCTTGCCCGCGAGGCGGACTCTTCCGCTCGCCTCCATGCGCGTTTTGAATTCCTCCGCGCTGTATGTGACGCCCGTCTCAAATTTGGGGGCCGATTCCTCCCCCGGACTTTCGACCGACTGCAGATACGGCACGTCGCTGCCCCACACGGCCAGCGCCGACTCCGTGCTGCCGCCGGAGCAGGAGAAGTATGTCGCGTCGATGAGCGCGCCGCCGTAGACGAGCACCTCGTCCGCCGTGTCCAGCACGGCCTGCCGCGCCTTGTCCCAGTATGCCGCAAAGTCGTCCCCGTACTTCGCCCTCAGCGCCTCCGGGCTCAGATACGCCTGGCAGCACGCGCTGTCGGAGCAGACGTCCGCGTCCGGGTGCTTTCCGGCCGCCGCCTGCTTCGCCGCAAAGGTCCGCGCGGCGACCGCCTGCGCCCGGAGCGCCTCCGGGTCGAAGGACGCGGGCATCTCCGAGAGCGTGACGCAGGTGAGATACGCCGTCTCGTCCAGCGTCTGTACGCTGCCGCCGTCCAGCAGGCGCACCGTCCCCCCGGAGGCGGTCTGCGCCGCGGAGCCGGTCTGCGCAGCAGCCGCCTCCGGCCGGTCGGCGGACTGCGCCGCGTCAGACGCGGCCGGCTGCTCGACAAGCAGGAGATAGTCCTCTGTTTTCGGCTTCTGCGCCGCGTTTTTTGCCGCTGCCGCCGGAATCAGCAGCGCGGAGAGAATCGCGAGAAGCCCGGCGATCACGGTTCTTTTCATCTGCATGCACCTCCAGACAAGCCTATGCCGTCCGGCGGACGGTTATGCCGCACGCACAGTCCGGCTTGACACGCCATCGGCTCGGAAGTATAATACTATAATTAAGGCAATACCGCACAATTCGCGGCTGACGCCTTAAGCACGGTCTTGCTTGCATCTTTCCCGCCAGACGCGCCAAAAATACTCGCGAATCCACAGAGGATTCGCTGCGCTTTTTGACACGTCTGACGAAAAATCTGACGGCGCAATCCCGCACTTGGAATTGTGCGGTGTTGCCTTAAAGTGAAACGGAGCGGTTCCATGAAACACGCCATGAAAATTGTCATCCCGCTGGTGCTGGTCATCCTGATTCTGGCCGCCGCCTGCTGGTTCTTTCTGAGTTACAGGCCCGATCTGACCATGAGCGCGCTCGTCTACTGGGGCGATCGCTACGCAGACGGCGGGCGATATAACCGCGCGGTATCGTTCTACCAGGCCGCGATGCATTTCGCGCCCGACGACTGGCGGATTCCCGTCGCGCTCGCCGACGCCTATGTGAAGGACGGCAACTATACAAAGGCCGAATACACGCTGGTGAGCGCCATCACCGCCCATCCCGAGTATCCCGATCTGTACATCGCGCTCTCCAAAACCTATGTGGCGCAGGACAAGCTGCTCGACGCCGAGCAGATGCTCAGCCGGATTACCAACGACAAGGTCAAGGAAACGCTGGACGCGATGCGCCCCGCTGCGCCGGTGCTCTCGCCGGAAAACGGATACTACAGCGACTACATCGACGTCTCCGTCAGCAGCGACACCGGCACGACCTTCCTGTCCAGCTCCGGCGACTTCCCCTCCATGATAACCGACGTCTACACCGGCCCCGTCAAGCTCGCGGGCGGCGAGACCTCCATCATCGCCGTGACGCTGGGCGACAACGGCCTTGTGAGCGACGCGGCCTACGGCGGCTATACCGTCGGCAACGTGGTGGAGCCGGTCACCATCCAGGACTCCGCGCTGGACAGCTATGTGCGCGAAACGCTCGGCAAGGGCGCGTCCGATACCATCATGTCCGACGAGCTCTGGGAGATCACGGAGCTGACCATTCCGGAGGGCGTCGCAAGTCTGTCCGATCTGTCGCTCTTCACCGGCCTGCAGTCCCTGACCATCCACGGCATGGCGGCGATGGATTTCACCCCGCTCGGCCAGCTCACGGCGCTGCAGCACCTGGACGTCTCCGGCTGCACGCTCTCCTCGGCCGCGCTCGATCTCATCGGCACGCTGCCGGAGCTCACCGAGCTCGACATCAGCAGCTGCGCCGTGACGAGCATCAACAGCCTTGTGGGTCTTACGAAGCTCACCTCTCTCAATCTCGCCGACAATTCCATCTCCGACATCACGGCTCTGTCCTCCATGACGGCGCTGCAGGAGCTGGACCTCACGAACAATCCGGTCAAGACCATCACCTACCTCAACAACTGCCTGGCCCTGCAGACGCTCAGCATCGAAAACTGCGGCGTCACGAAGCTGAGCGCGCTGGCGGGCAACACGAGCCTGGCGACGCTGCAGGCCGCGAACAACAGCATCGCGGACATCTCCCTGCTGGAGGGCTGCACGGCGCTGTCCGTGCTGGACGTGTCGAACAACCAGATCAAGGACATCTCCGTGCTGGCCTCCCTGCCCGCGCTGACGGACTTCAAGGGCGACAGCAACCAGATCACGGCCGTCCCGAAATTCGACGCGAAGACCTGCAAGCTGGTGAGCTTCAGCGTCAACAAAAACCAGATCGCCGATCTGTCCGGCCTGGCCGGGCTCATGAGCCTCAACTACGTCAAGGCGGACTACAACCTTGTCAAGGACGTCTCCGTGCTAAAGGGCTGCTACCTGCTCATCCAGGTGGACGTGTGGAACAATCCGCTGAACCTCGACACGATCAAATCGCTCGATGACATGTCCGTGATCGTCACCTACAACCCGACATACAAGGCCGCGGCTTAACAGCCGATAAAAATGATGCCGTTCCATTTTGGAACGGCATCGCTTTTATATTGTCAGCATGGCAGGGTACGCGCGCAGCGGCTCCGCGTTCCGGAGCTCCGCGCCGTACCGCTGAAAGCTGCGCTCGCACTTGCGGCAGACCCCGTTGTGCGGGTCGGCGGGCAAATGGTAGATGAAGCTCCGCTCCGCCGCGTCCGACAGCAGCGCGCGCGTCTCGGGATAGGACAGGTACTGGGCGTTCCAGAACGCCGCGTCCGCCCGTCTGCCCGCCAGGATCTCACGGTGCCTGCCGCAGTCCGGCGCGGCGTCGGCCGTGATGTAGACGCTCGTCTTACCAGCCGTGACGAACAGGACGTTGTGCCGGATGGTGGGATACGGGATCGGCGTGTGGACAAAGCGGTGGCACTCGACCGTGAACGGCCCCGCGCGCAGCGTCTGCGCGTCCGGATCGCCGTCCTTCGGCAGCAGCGCCGCGCAGCCGGAATGGTTCTGCAGAAAGGCCCGCGTCCGTCCCGCGTCGTAGTGGTCGGGGTGCAGGTGCGTGTACACGAGCGCGCACACGCCGCCGTAGGGCGGCTCGCCCCGGATGACGCGCTGCGCCACCGCCTCCGGAAGCCGGTAGAAGGGCGGCCACTCGGCGTTCAGCGCGTCCACGAGCAGGCCCGCGCCGTCCTGCTCGAGATACAGCCCCGTGCTGCACAAAAGCGTGACGTTCATTGCAGCATCTCCAGAAATTCCTGCTCCGTGAGCACGGGGATGCCGAGCGCGTTCGCCTTCGTCAGCTTGCTGCCCGCGTTCTCGCCGGCCACGACGCAGGTCGTTTTCTTCGACACGGACGAGGCGGCCTTGCCGCCGAAGGCCTCTATCTTCTCCGTCGCCTCCTCGCGCGTGAGCTGCGAGAGCCCGCCGGTCAGCACGAAGGTCTTGCCCATGAAGCGCGTGTCCTGCACGGCGCTGCGGCTTTCAAAGTTGACGCCCGCCGCGCGCAGGCGCTCCACGAGGTCGCGGGACTGCGCGCTGTCGAACCATGCGCGCACGTTCCCCGCCGTGATCGCGCCGATGTCGGGGACGGCGGTGAGCTTCTCGAGCGGCGCGGCGGCGACGGCGTCCAGCGTGCCGAACGTCGAGGCCAGCACCTTCGCCGCCTTGACGCCCACCTGCCGGATGCCGAGCGCGCACAGGAGCCTGGAAAGGTCGTTCTGTTTGCTGTTTTCCACCGCGGCGCGCAGGTTCTGCGCGGATTTCTCCCCCTGTCCGGGCAGACCGGCAAATTTCGCGTAGTCGAGACTGTAGAGGTCGGCGGGGTTTAAGAGCATCTTTTCCGCGATGAGCTGTTCGATGATCGCGTCGCCCAAGCCGTCGATGTCCATGGCGTCGCGGGAGACGAAGTGCTGCAGGTTTCTGGCGAGCTGCGCAGGGCATTCGGCCCCCGTGCAGCGCAGCGCCGCGCCGTCCTCGTCGCGCGCGACCGGCGCGCCGCAGACGGGGCAGAGCTCCGGCAGGCGGTACGGCGCCGTTCCCGCGGGGCGCTTTGCCTGCACGACCTCCAGAATCTCCGGGATGATCTCCCCCGCCTTGCGGATTTTGACCATGTCGCCGATGCGGATGTCCTTTTCCGCAATGAAGTCCTGGTTGTGCAGCGTTGCGCTCGTGACGGTGGTGCCGGCCAGATGCACGGGCGCGACGACGGCGCGCGGCGTCAGCACGCCCGTCCTGCCGACCTGCACGGCGATGTCCTCCACCACGGTCTCCCGGACCTCGGGCGGGTACTTGAAGGCAGCCGCCCAGCGCGGGAACTTCTCGGTGCTGCCGAGCCGCGCCCTGCCGGCCAGCGAATCGAGCTTCATGACCGCGCCGTCGATGTCGTAGTCGAGGCTGTAGCGCCCCTCGTTGATCGCCGTGATCTGCGCCTCGACCGCGTCCATGTCGGACAGCAGCACATGGGGAATTACCCGGAAGCCCAGACCGCGCAGATATTCCAGCGTATCGGCGTGCGTGGAGAACGTCCGGCCCTCGCAGAGCTGGAGGTTGAACACGAGAATGTCCAGTTTTCTTTTCGCCGTGATTTTGGGGTCGAGCTGGCGCAGCGAGCCGGCCGCCGCGTTGCGGGGATTGGCGAAGAGCGCCTCGCCCGCCTTTTCCCGCGCCGCGTTCAGCTCCTCGAAGCTGCTGTGCGGCATATAGACCTCGCCGCGCACGATGAGCCGCGCGGGCGCGTTCTGCAGCGTCATGGGGATGGAGCGGACCGTTTTCAGGTTCTCGGTCACGTTCTCTCCCACGAGCCCGTCGCCGCGGGTCGCCCCGCGCACAAACAGGCCGTTCTCGTACTCCAGGGCCACAGACAGGCCGTCCACCTTCGGCTCGACGCTGTAGGCGGCGTCCGGCTCCGTCTCGCGCACGCGGGCGTCAAATTCCCGCAGCTCCCCGAAGGAGAACACGTCCTGCAGGCTCTCGAGCGGCACCGGATGCACGACCTGCTCAAATTTGCTCAGCGCCTCGCCGCCCACCCTTCTCGTGGGGCTCAGCGGCGAAGCGTACTGCGGATATTCCTTTTCCAGCGTTTCGAGCCTGCGGAGCATCCGGTCGTAGTCGAAGTCCGAAAGCTCGGGGCTGTCGAGCACGTAGTACAGCCGGTTTGCGCGCTCGAGCTCTTCGGTCAGCTGTTCAATTTCCTGTTTCGGGTCCATAGCGGTTCCTCTTTCATCCTTCGTCCAATTGCAGATAGGTGTTCGGCACCGTGCCGACAATGGTGGTCTCCGCCACAACGATGTCGCTCGACACCACCGCCGACTCCGTTCCCACGGGCGTCAGCAGCGTGAGCGACACGCTGACGGTCAGGGTCGTCTGCTGCAGCGTCTGGTTGATGCCGGCGGCGGAGAAGCGCGTGGAAAAGCCGGCGTCCGAGGTGGTGAGGGCGATGATCTTCACCGGAATCCGCGGGCCCTGGCCCGTAAAAAACTCCGGCAGAAAGACGTTGCCCAGCGGCACGGACAGCTCGCTCGTGTCCATATCCAGAATCCGCCTGCCGAGCAGCGACATGGTCTCCGTTTTCAGGCGGTTCGCCTCGGCCATGTTCGTCCGCACGGCGGTGATCCCGCCGTCCGCGTTCTTCTCCAGCAGCACCATGTTCTCATAGTTGACGCTGCCGTTCGCGATCTGCTCGTTGACGGCCTCGTTGATGGCGGCGGACACCGCGTTGACGACGCGCGTCTTTGCCGCCTCCCGGACGAACGGAGAATAGCGGAAATGCACCAGCAGCACGGAAGCGATGAAAAAGCACAGCAGCAGCACGAGCAGCCACCGTCGCCGGACGCGCTTTTTTCGGTTCATCGGCATACCCCCATGCAATTTATGAGGGGGCGTGCCTGCTTTATCACAGTTTTTTCATATGCGCGCTCGCCGTATTGGCCATGAGCCGCTTGGTGCCGAGGCCGTCGAACGCGACCTCGAGCAGCGCGTCGTTGCCCATCGGCAGCACGGTCAGCACCAGGCCTTTTCCGAACGCGCTGTGCTGCACCATGTCGCCCTTGGCGTAGTCGACCTTCGGCCCTCTGCGCGCGGCGCCGGTCAGCGCGGAGCGGTCTTTGCCGATCTGCGCGGGGCGCGGGGCCGCCGGAACGCCGAAATCGCCGTAGAGGGAGGGCCGCTCCGGCACATAGGCGCCGCGATAGGCCGATTGGCCGGTCTGCAGCAGCTCCGAGGCCGATCTCTCCACGCAGCTGTCCGGCAGCTCCTCCAGAAAGCGGGACGGCGCGTTTGTCGTCGTGCGCCCGTAGAGCATCCGCTGCCGCGCGTGGGAGATGTCGAGCGACTGCTTGGCGCGCGTGATGGCGACATAGCACAGCCGCCGCTCCTCCTCCAGCTCCGAGGGGTCGGAGAACGTGCGGTTTCCGGGGAAAAGCCCCTCCTCGAGTCCCACGAGAAAGACGTGCGGAAATTCCAGTCCCTTCGCGCTGTGCATGGTCATCATCACGACCGCGTCGGCGTTTTGGTCGTACTGCTCGATGTCGGTGTAGAGGGCGATCTCCTCGAGGAAGCCGGCCAGCGTCGGCTCGTCGGTATTTTCCATGTAGGTCAGGATGCTGGATTTGAGCTCGCGCACGTTCTCCGCGCGGGTGCGGGACTCCACGTCGTCCTTTTCCTCCAGCATGGCCAGATACCCCGTGCGCGCAAGCAGCTCCTCGTAGAAGTCCGGCAGCGATAGCGTCTTGAGCAGCCCGGCGCAGTCCTCCAGCAGCACGGTAAAGGCCATCAGCTTCTCGGCCGACCGCTGCAGGCTCGGGTAGCTGTAGGGGTCGGAGATCACCTCGTACAGCGGGACGCCCGCCGCCTGCGCCTGCCGCTGGGCCATCTCCACCGTCTTCTGCCCGATGCCGCGCGGGGGATTGTTGAGGATGCGCAGCAGGCGCAGATCGTCCGTGCGGTTGTTGACGACGCACAGATACGCCAGCATGTCCTTGACCTCGGCCCGGTCGAAGAAGCGCGTGCCGCCGATGATCCGGTACGGGATGGAATTTCGCTTGAACGCGTTTTCCATCGCGTTGGACTGGGCGTTCGTCCGGTACAGCACGGCGCAGCTCTGGAAGCCGCCGCTCTTCGCCAGTTCGAAAACGCGGCCCGCGACGTACTGCGCCTCGTCGGTCTCGTTCTGCGCCTCGTAGACGCGGATCCTGTCGCCCGGCTCGTTCTTTGTCCAGAGGACCTTCCCCTTCCGCGAGCGGTTGTTGGCGATGACGGCGTTGGCCGCGTTCAGGATCGCCTGCGTCGAGCGGTAGTTCTGCTCGAGGCGGATGACCCGCGCGCCGGCGTACTGCTTCTCAAAGCTCAGGATGTTCTCGATCGTCGCGCCGCGGAATTTGTAGATGCTCTGGTCGTCGTCGCCGACGACGCAGATGTTCTCCGAGCCGCCCGCCAAAAGCGACGACAGCAGGTATTGCAGGTGGTTGGTGTCCTGGTATTCGTCGATGAGGACGTAGTGAAATTTTTTCTGATAGTATTCCCGGACCTCGCGATATTGCTGCAGCAGCTCGACCGTCAGCAGGATGATGTCGTCAAAATCCAGCGCGTTGGCCTCGCGGAGCCGGGTCTGGTAGCGCTCGTACAGCTCCGCCGTCTTCTGCAGCCGGTAGTCGCCGGAGGCGTCCGCCTCGCGGGCGAACGCGGACACGCTCTGCTGCTTGTCCTTGGCCCGGCTGATGATCGACAGCGCCAGACGCGGCGGGAAGGACTTCTCGTCGAGGTTCAGCTCCCTGAGCGCGTCCTTCATGACGCGCTCGGAGTCCGCGGTGTCGTAGATCGTGAAGCTGCCGGAATAGCCGAGGCGGTCGATCTCCCGGCGCAGGATCCGGCAGCAGGCGGCGTGGAAGGTCATGGCCCACACGTCCTGTGCGCGGCCGTTCAGAAGCGCGTCCAGGCGCGACTTGAGCTCGTTCGCGGCCTTGTTCGTAAAGGTGATGGCGATGATATTCCACGGGGCCACCGGGCGCAGCGGGCAGAGCGCCAGCGCGCGCTCCGCGTCCGCCGGCTCCTGTGACTGCAGATAGTCCTCGAGGAAGCGCACATCCTGCTCCGTGACGCCCTCCGGGAGCTCGTCGGAGTCGGACGCCTCGCCGAAGGCGATCAGGTTCGCGATGCGGTTGATGAGCACGGTGGTCTTGCCGCTGCCCGCGCCGGCCAGTAAAAGAAGCGGCCCCCGCGTTGTGAGGACTGCTTCCCGCTGCATCCCGTTGAGCCCGGAAAACCGCCCCGCGATCACCGCGCGGCGGGCCTTGAGAAATCGCTGTTTCAGTTCGTTCGTCATAGCTGCACCCATCTTTTGTAGATGCGTCTATTTTAGTACAAATTTTCTCATTTGTCGACATCAAATATACATCCGCAGGTTTTCCAGCGCTTTTTTTTCGATGCGGCTGACCTGCACCTGCGACACGCCGATAATCTTCGCCACCTTTTCCTGTGTGAGGCCCCGGAAGTAGCGCAGGTCGATCACGAGCCGCTCGCGTCCGGACAGGCGCCGCAGCGCGTCCTTCAGCGTCAGCTCCTCGACCAGTCTGTCCTCCATCCCGCCCGCGGACAGCGTGTCCTCGAGCGTGAAGCCCTCCTCCCCCGTCTGCTGCTGGATGGACTCGGCGGCGGAGGCGGCCGTTTCGGCGGAGGCGATCTCCTCCGGCGTGATCGACAGCCGCTCGGACAGCTCGGAGAGCGTCGGCTCCCGGCCCAGCTCCCCCGTCAGGCTCTGCCGCGCGAGCCGGACGGCGGCGGCGCGCTCCTTGAGGCTCCTGCTGACCTTCACCGCGCCGTCGTCGCGCAGAAAGCGGCGGATCTCCCCGGCGATCTTGGGCACGGCATAGGTGGAAAACTGCGTGCCGTAGGCGGTGTCGAACCCGGCGATGGCCTTGAGGAAGCCCACGCAGCCGAGCTGATACAGATCCTCCGGGTCCGCGCCCCGCCCGAAATACCGGCGCGCGACCGACCAGACGAGCCCCGCGTTTTCGGTGACCAGCCGCTCGGCGGCGTCCCGGTCGCCCTTCTGCGCGCGCAGGATCAGCTCCTCCTGGTTCTCCATCAGGGCCGGCCGCCCCGCCGCGCGAGCTTCTTTTTCATATGGACGGTCGTGCCCTTTCCGGGCGCGGAGGTGACCTTCAGCTCCGTCATAAAGCTCTCCATGATCGTAAAGCCCATGCCGCTGCGCTCCTCGCCGCCCGTCGTGTACATCGGCCTGCGCGCGGCGGCGATGTCCGCGATGCCGCAGCCCCTGTCCCGGACCGCGATGTCGAGCGTGTTTTCGGGCAGAATGCGGCATTTGAGCGTGACGGTGCCGATGGTGTCGCGGTAGGCGTGGACGATGCAGTTGGTCACGGCCTCGGAGACGGCGGTCTTGATGTCCCCCAGCTCATCGAGATTGGGGTCGAGCTGCGCGGCGAAGCAGGCCACCGCCGAGCGGGCGAAGGCCTCGTTGGCGGATCTGCTGGGGAATTCCAACGTCATGTAGTTTTCACATTTCATATGCGGGGCTCCTTTCCTCTATTTCCGCGATCCGTTCGATGCCGGACGCTCTGAGCACCTTCATGGGCTGCTCGGGGATGCTGCGCAGCAGCACCTTTCCGCTGATCTCCCGCATTCTGCGCACGGAGGAGATCACGATGGCGATGCCGCTCGAGTCCATAAACGTCACCTCCCGAAAATCGAGCACGCAGACAACTGGCAGGTAGAGGTCGATCTTGTTGCCGATCACGCGCATCAGCTCCTTTGCGCTGTGGTGATCGATCTCGCCTCTGAGCGCGATGGTCAGCCGCTTGTCCTGCAGAAAGCTTGTCAGGTTCATTGGTATTCCTCCCAAATAAAAAATGGACACGCACGGAAATTTCCATGCATGTCCATTATAAAAGTTCCAAACGGGTTATTCCGTCGAAAGGCTCCCGGCCGTCACTTTTTCAGGCGTTTTTCGCTGTCCGCGAGCTGCCGCAGCAGGGCCTTCGCCTTTTCCAGCTTCTCGCGCTGGTCGTTCACGACCTTCTCCGGCGCGCGCGAGACGAAGGACTCGTTTGCGAGCTTCTGCTCGGCCGAATCGATCTCGCGCTGCGCGCGCTCTTTTTCCTTCGCGATGCGCGCGAGCTCCGCCTCAAAATCGATGAGCTGCTCGAGCGGCATATAGAGCTTCGCGTCGCTCGTCACGACCGAAACCATGTCCGCGTGCCCCTCCGGGTCCTCGCCGCAGATGACGACATGGTCGGAATAGGCGAGCCGGTTGATGAAGCCCTCGCCCTGCCGGAAGATCTCGCCCTTCGGGGAGACGACGTAGAGCGTGCACTTCTTCGACGGCGGCACGTTCATCTCCGCGCGGCGGTTGCGGACGGCGCGGACGGCGTCCATGACGGACTCCATGTGCGCCTCCTCCTCGGGGAAGCTCAGCTCCTCGCGGCAGACGGGCCAGTCGGCCTTCATGATAAACTCGCCCTCGTGCGGGATCGCCTGCCAGATCTCCTCCGTGATAAACGGCATGAACGGGTGCAGCAGCCGCAGCAGCTGGTCGAGCACGTACACGAGCACCTTCTGCGCCGTGCGCTTCGATTCGTCCGTGCCCTCGTAGAGTCTGGCCTTCGTCAGCTCGATATACCAGTCGCAGTAGGTGTCCCAGATGAAATCGTACACCTTCGACGACGCGACGCCCAGCTCGTACGCGTCCATGTTCTCCGTGACCTCGCGGATGAGCGTGTTGAGCTTCGAGAGCACCCATTTGTCCTCGATCTCCAGCTCCGACAGCGCCGGCAGGCCCGGCTCGCTGATCGTGAGGTTCATGAGCACGTAGCGGCTGGCGTTCCAGATCTTGTTGGCGAAGTTGCGCATAGCCTCGCACTTTTCCACATAGAAGCGCATGTCGTTGCCGGGCGAGTTGCCGGTGATGAGGTTGAAGCGCAGCGCGTCCGCGCCGTAGGTGTCGGCCATCTCCAGGGGGTCGATGCCGTTGCCGAGCGACTTGGACATCTTGCGGCCCTTGTCGTCGCGCACGAGGCCGTGGATGAAGACGGTTTTGAACGGCTCTTTTTTCATCTGCTCCATGCCGGAGAAGATCATGCGGGCCACCCAGAAGAAGATGATGTCGTAGCCCGTGACCATGTCGGTCGTCGGGTACCAGTAGGCGAGGTCCTTGGAGGTCTTGTCCGGCCAGCCGAGCGTGGAGAACGGCCACAGGGCCGAGGAGAACCAGGTGTCCAGCACGTCCTCCTCGCGCGTCAGATGCGTGCAGCCGCACTTCTCGCACTTCGTCGGGTCCTCGCGCGAGACGTTGATGTGCCCGCACTCGTCGCAGTACCACGCGGGGATCTGGTGGCCCCACCAGAGCTGGCGGGAGATGCACCAGTCGTGGACGTTTTCCATCCAGTTGGTGTAGATTTTCGTGAACCGCTCGGGGACGAATCGAATCGTGCCGTTTTTGACGACCTCGATGGCATCCTTCGCGAGCGGAGCCATTTTGACGAACCACTGCGCGGAGATGATCGGCTCGACGTCGTTGTGGCAGCGGTAGCAGGTGCCGACGTTGTGCGAATACGGCTCGACCTTGACGAGATAGCCCTCTTTTTCAAGATCGGCCACGATGGCCCTGCGGCACTCGTAGCGGTCCATGCCGTTGTATTTGCCGCCGTTTTCGTTGACGCGGCCGTTGTCGTCGAGCACGCGGATCATGTCGAGATGGTGGCGCTGGCCGACCTCAAAGTCGTTGGGGTCGTGCGCGGGCGTCATCTTGACGGCGCCGGTGCCGAAGCCGATTTCGCAGTACTCGTCCGCCACGATGGGGATTTCGCGGTTCATGATCGGAAGGATGCACGTTTTGCCGACGAGATCGCGGTAGCGCTCGTCCTCCGGGTTCACGGCCACGCCGGTATCGCCCATCATCGTCTCGGGGCGCGTGGTGGCGACAGTCAGATACCTGCCCGAGCCGTCGGCCACGGGATAGCGGATATACCAGAGGCTGCCCGGCTTGTCGATATACTCGACCTCGGCGTCGGACAGGGCCGTGACGCAGTGCGGGCACCAGTTGATGATGCGGCTGCCCTTGTAGATGAGACCTTTTTCATAGAGCGTGCAGAACGCCTCGCGCACGGCCTTCGAGCAGCCCTCGTCCATTGTGAACCGGCTGCGGCTCCAGTCGCAGGAGACGCCGAGCTTTCTCTGCTGCTCGACGATGCGGCTGCCGTATTTTTCCTTCCATGCCCAGACGCGCTCGAGGAACTTCTCGCGGCCGAGGTCGTAGCGGGTCAGGCCCTCGTTCTTGCGCAGCTCCTCCTCGACCTTGATCTGCGTGGCGATGCCCGCGTGGTCGGTGCCGGGCAGCCAAAGGGCGCTGTAGCCCTGCATGCGCTTGTAGCGGGTCAGGATGTCCTGCAGCGTCGCGTCGAGCGCGTGGCCCATGTGCAGCTGCCCCGTGACGTTGGGGGGCGGCATGACGATGGAATACGGCTTCTTGTTGGGGTCCGGCTCCGCGCGGAAGCAGTCGTGCTCCATCCACATATCGTAGATCTGGCCTTCGACCAGCTTCGGATCGTACTGCTTGGGTAATTCTCTTGCCATCTTTTTCAGCTCCTGTTATAAAATAAAAACGCCCTGAACAAAGATTTGTTCAGGGCGAAGCCATGCTCCGTGGTACCACCTAAATTCCCGCTTTTACGGGCGCTCTTCTTCTGTAACGGGAAGACCCGGCGCGGCTTACTCTGTTCAGCCCGCGGCTCCGAGGCGACAAATCGGACGTTCCGTCGAAAGCTCGCACCGCCCGCTTTCTCTCTGAAGCCTTCCCGTCCTGTTTTCCTCTTCACTGCCTTTGCAATATGCGCCTATGGTAACCAAAAAACCGCGGTTTGTCAAGCCCGGCCGTCAGATGTCCTCGATGATGGGCGACGGCTTGGCGGCCTGCGGGTTCACGAGCGCGCGGAACTTCGTGCGCGACTCGCGGATCTCGGACAAAGACTGCGCGATGGCGTCCTCCGTGCGCTTCATGGAGTCGTCCACGTAGTCGTTCGTGACCTGGCGCAGCTCCTTGATCTTCTGCTGCGCGGCCTTGATCATATCGTTCGACTGCTGCTCGGCCTGGCGGTAGATCTCCTCGTGCGAAATCATCTGCTTGGCGCGCTGCTCGGCCTGCTTGAGGATGTTTTCCGCCTCGCGCTTGGCGTTCGTGATGACCTCGTTGCGGGATTCGACGATGGTCTTGGCCTGCTTGAGCTCGCCCGGGAGCTGATTGCTGATCTCGTCGAGCAGATCGAGCACCTTGTCGCGCTCGACCACGCACTTTTCCGCCCCAAGCGGCAGACTCCACGCGTCTTGTACCATTTCATACAGGGTTGTGATGACCTCTTCCACGCCGTTAGCCATATCGGTAATCCTCCTTAGAATTGCTCCGCCATGCGAGCTTTGAAGTCCGGAATGATCTCTTCCGGTAAAAATTCTCTCAAATCGACGTCGTACCGGCCCAGCTCCTTCACTGCGCTGGAGCTCAGATACATGAACTGGTGCTCCGCCGTCAGAAACATCGTATCGAGGCCGGGGTTCAGCTGGTGATTGATGAGCGCCATCTGGAATTCGCGCTCAAAATCGGAGACGGCCCGCAGCCCCTTGAGAATGATCCGGCTCCCCTTTTCTCTGGCGAAATCGGCCAGCAGCGAGTCGGAATAGACCACCTCCACGTTGGGAAGCGTTCTGGTCACGCGCCGGATCAGCTCCACGCGCTCCGCGGGGGTAAACATCGGATGCTTGTCCACATTGACCATCACGCAGACGATCAGGCGGTCGAAGATGCCGGACGCGCGCTCGATGATGTTCAGATGCCCGCAGGTGATGGGGTCGAAGCTGCCCGGATAAATCGCGACACTCATGAAAGCCTCCCGGCGACTCAGTTTTTTCGAAAAATCGTGACCGCCGTCTTGCCGTAGCGGTAGTCGCGGAAGCGGACGAGGCCGGAAAACCCGGCGCTGAGCTGCTTTTCGTTCGGTCTTTCGCAGATTATTATACCACTCTCAGATAAAATGTCAATTTCTGATATGATCTTCAGCGAATTTTCCAGAAAATTCTCAGCATACGGCGGATCGAGGAACACGAGGTCGAATTTCTGCCGGCAGCCGGACAGATAGGAGGCGTAGTCGCTCTGCACCACGCCGGCGCGGTCGGAAAACTTCGTCTTTTCCAGGTTCCTGCGGATCACGTCGCAGGCCTCCTTCTGCGCGTCCACGAACACCGCGCCGGCGGCGCCGCGGCTGAGCGCCTCGATGCCGAGCTGCCCGGAGCCCGCGAACAGGTCGAGCGCGCGGCGGCCCTCGATCTCAAACTGGATGGCGGAAAAAAGCCCCTCCTTGACCTGGTCCATCGTGGGCCTTGTGTCCATGCCCTTCGGGGCGATCAGTCTGGTTCCTCTGGCGGAACCGGTGATGACGCGCATGAAGTCTCCTCCTTGTTGTTGTGAAAGCGGTCGTAGACCGCCCGCGCGGCGTTCTCCGGCAGGACCTCCCGAAGCCGGGACAGGTCCGCCGCCCGGATGGCCGCGACTGACTGAAATGTTTTGAGCAGCTGCTCGCGCCGCTTCGGCCCCACGCCCGGTATCTGCTCCAGCGAGGAGCTCTGCAGGCGCTTGCTTCTGAGCGCGCGCTGATAGGTGACGGCGAAGCGGTGCGTCTCCTCCTGGATCCGGCCGACCAGCCCGAACACAGCGGGGGTGGCCGAAATGCCGATCTCCGCCCCGTCTGCCGTCACAAGCGCGCGGGTGCGGTGGCGGCCGTCCTTGACCATGCCGAAAACCGGGATGTCGAGGCCGAATTCCTGCAAAACGCGCACCGCGACGTTCGCGTGCTCCGTGCCGCCGTCGATGAGCAGCGCGGACGGCCGCTCCGCGAAGCCCGCGTCGCCGGCGGCAAAATGCGTGAGGCGGCGGCGCAGCACCTGCTCCATGGAGGCGTAGTCGTCCTGATCGGAAAGGCCCTCGAGCCGGAAGCGCTTGTAATCCTTTTTCGACGGCTTTCCGTCGAGAAAGACCGTCATGGAGGCCACGATGTCCGTCCCGGCGAGGTTGGATATATCGTAGGCCTCGAGCCTGCGCGCGTCCGGCAGGCCCAGCATCGCGCGCAGCTGCTCCAGCGTGCCCGCGGCGCGCTCTTCGCGCGTCGTCACGCGCTCGGCCTCCTCGCGGGCGTTTTTCTGCGCCAGCTCCACGAGCTGCGCGCCCTCTCCCCGCTGCGGTACGCGGATGCGCACGCGCTTCTGCAGGTCCTGCAGCAAAAGCTGCTCAAAGAGCGCCGCGTCCTCCATGGGGCACGGCAGCAGGATCTCCTTCGGCGCGGCGCCGCGCGCGAGATAGTACTGCTTGACAAGCGCGGAGACCGCGTCCTCCGGGCTCTCCGGCACGGGCAGGATCTCGTAGTCCTTGTCCAGCAGGTTTCCGTTCGTATAGTGCAGCACGGCGAAGCAGGCCTTGGCCTCGCCCAGATAGTATCCGATCACGTCGGTGCTCGCCATGGCTCCGGCGGTCACGAGCTGCTTCTGCCCGAGCGACTCCACGGCGGCGAGCCGGTCGCGGAGCGCGGCGGCCTGCTCGAATTCCAGACTCTCCGCCGCCAGCTCCATTTTCTGCCGCAGCTCGTCGGCGAGCTCGCGGTACTTGCCCTGGAGCATCAGAACCGCCTGGCCGATGCGGGCGCGGTATTCCTCGGGGCTGCGGGAGAGCTGGCACCAGCCGTCGCAGTTGTTCATGTGGTAGTTGAGGCAGGGCCGCTCCTTTCCGAGATCGCGCGGAAACTTTTTGGAGCAGCCCGGCAGCTTGAGCGTCAGGCGCAGGGTGTCGATGACCGTCTGCGTGCGGTAGCGCCCGCCGTAGGGCCCGAAGTAGCTCGCGCCGTCGTCCCTGACCCGGCCGACCAGCTCCAGCACGGGGTATTCTTCCCGCAGATCGACGCGGAGATACGGATAGCCCTTGTCGTCCTTGAGCAGGATGTTGTATTTCGGCATGTGCCGCTTGATGAGCGAGCACTCCAGCACCAGCGCCTCGAATTCCGAGCCCGCGACGATCACGTCGAAATGGTCGATCTGGCTGACCATCCGCCGCGTCTTGGGCGTATGGGCAGACGAATCCTGAAAATACTGGCTGACGCGGTTTTTGAGCTTTTTTGCCTTGCCGACGTAGATGACGCACCCGGTTTTGTCCTGCATGATGTAGACGCCGGGCTCGTAGGGCAGCGAAAGCGCCTTGTCCTTTAATTCCTCAAAAGTCATGTTCCCAAAAAAACTGCCTCAAAAACCCGACGTTTCTGAGGCAGTATCGAATCGAATTTTCAGAAGATTTCCTTGACAAGCATTTCGGTCAGAGCTTTGACGGCTTCCTCTTCATCGGGCCCTTCAGCGAGGATGCTGACGCGGGTACCTTTTGTGATGCCCATGGACAGCACGCCGAGCAGGCTCTTCGCGTTGATCTTGCGGTCCTCCACCTCGATCCAGATGCTGGACTTGAACTCGTTGGCTTTCTGAATAAAGTAGGTGGCCTGACGGTTGTATAGGCCGGATTCGCATTTTACGATTGATTGCTGCATGTACATAGACAACACTCCTTCTCAGTCATGCTTGTGTGAACTAATTTTATCAAAGATCGCGGAAAAGTCAATCATATTTCATCATTTTCTTCCGGTTCAGCGAAATTCCGCGATTGTCACGCCGCTGTCGCCCTCGCCGTAGGCGCCGATGCGGAAGCTCTTGACGTATTTGCTCCTGCGCAGCTCGTCCTGTACGGCGCTGCGCAGCACGCCGGTCCCCTTGCCGTGGATGATGCGCACGCTCTCGAGATTGGCCAGGTACGCGCTGTCGAGGTAGTTGTCCAGCAGCGCCAGCGCCTCGTCGGCGGACATGCCGCGCAGGTCGAGCTCGGGCGAAACGGACGCCTTCAGCTCGCGCACCTTGCCCTCCACCAGCTTCTGCGCGTTCTGCTTCTGCTCGTTCTCCAGCAGATACAGCTCCTCTTTTTTCGCATTGATCTTCAGGATGCCCGCCTGCAGCTGGTAGCTGCCGTCCTTGTTGACGGCCAGCACGGTGGCCTTGGAGCCGAGCTTGATGAGCTCCACCGTGTCGCCCGCGCGGATCTCCCGCGTCGGCTCGGGCCGCTCGCGGCGCTCGGCCTGCTCCGTCAGCTTGTTCTGCGCGTCGTTGAGCGTTCTGCGCACGGCCGCCTGTCGCTCGTTGCTCAGCTGCACGTCGCCGCCCTGCTCGCGCGCCTGCCTGCGCAGCTCCTTGAGCTCCTCGTAGACGCTGTTGGCGGTGCGGCGCGCGTCCTCGATGATGTACTGCGCCTCCTTCTTCGCCTGGATCGCGGCTTTCTCGCGCTCCTTCTTGATTTCGCTGTAGTACTCGTCGGATTTCTGCTTCTGCTTCTCCGTCTCGGCGCGCAGCTGCTCGGCCTCCTGCTTCGCGCGCTCCATCTCCTGCCGCTGCTGGTCGAGCTGGGTCAGCACGTCCTCAAAGCTCACGTCGTTCTGGCCGACCATGCTGCGCGCGCTGTCGATGATCTGCTCCGGCAGGCCGAGCCTTTTGGAGATCGCGAAGGCGTTCGATTTGCCGGGGATGCCGATGAGCAGCCGGTAGGTCGGGCGGAGCGTCTCCACGTCGAACTCGCACGAGGCGTTGATGACGCCGGGCGTGCGCATCGCGTAGACCTTGAGCTCCGCGTAGTGGGTCGTGGCCGCGACCTTCGCGCCGCAGCCGCGGCAGTGCTCGATGAGCGCCACGGCCAGCGCCGCGCCCTCGGCGGGGTCCGTGCCCGCGCCCAGCTCGTCGAGCAGGACAAGCGAGCGCTCGTCGCAGTCGCGCACCACATCCACGATGTTTTTCATGTGCGCGGAGAATGTGGACAGGGACTGCTCGATGGACTGCTCGTCGCCGATGTCGGCCAGCACCATCTCGAAGGTGGACACGAAGCTTCCGCTCTCGGCCGGGATGTGCAGCCCGCACTCGGCCATCAGCGTCAGCAGGCCGATCGTCTTGAGCGTGACGGTCTTGCCGCCGGTGTTGGGGCCGGTGATGATAAGCGTGTCGAAGTCGCTGCCCAGCCGCACGGAGATCGGCACGACCGCTTTGCTGTCGATGAGCGGATGCCGGGCTTTTTTCAGGTCCATTCTCCCGTCGCTGCGGATTTCCGGCTCCGCCGCGCGCATGGCGAACGAGAGCTTCGCGCGGGCGAAGATGCAGTCGAGCTCCACAAGCACCTCGAAATTGTCGCTGATGTGCTCCCGGCAGCCCGCGGCCTCGGCGGAGAGCTCCGCGAGGATGCGCTCGATCTCCTTCTTCTCCGCCAGAAACAGCTCGCGCAGCTCGTTGTTGCCGTTCACCGCCTGCATGGGCTCGATGAAAAACGTGCTGCCGGAGGACGAAACGTCGTGTACGAGGCCGGGGATCTCGTTTTTGCACTCGCTTTTGACCGGCACGACGAAGCGGTCGTCCCGGATCGTGACGATGGGCTCCTGCAAAACCTTGGCATAGGCGGGCGACGAGATGATTTTCTGCAGCGACTCGCGGATTTTGACACTCTGCTGGCGGATTTTGCGCCGGATGGAGGCCAGCTCGGGGCTGGCGCTGTCGGCGATCTCGTCTTTGGAGAGGATGATCGCGAAGATCTTTTCCTCGAGATATTTATTCGGCGCGAGCCGGTAAAAGAAGCCGTCCAGCACCGTGGACACGCTGTCGCCGTCGGCGTAGCTTTTCACCTGCCGCGCGCAGCGCAGCACGCCCGCGATGGAGAGCAGCTCCTCCGGGCTGAGGCACCCGCCCCGGTCCGCCCGGCCGAGCGACTCCCCCACGTCGCGGATGCCGGAGAGCCCCGGCGTGCCCTTGAGCGTGACGAGATGGCAGGCGGCGCTGGTCTGCTGCTGCCGCTCGCGGATGTCGTCCTCGTCGTCCAGCGGCCGGGCCGCGAGGCAGCGTTCCTTCGCCTCCTCGCTGCAGGCCTGGTCGGACAGCAGGCGCAGCACCTTGTCCAGCTCCAGCTTGGTCAGTGATTTTTCATATAGATCGTTCATCATGTCTTCCTATCACATTCGGATGGATTTGTAAAAATCCAGTGTGTAAAACCCGCGCTCGAGCTGGGTGACGAGGTAGGTCTCCGCCGCGTCGGCGAGCTCCTTTCCTGCCGCTCCCGACAGCGAAAAGGAAAACACCCGCTCCTTCGGGCACGAGACGAGGTACCGCATGGCCGCGAGCGAGCCCTCGCTCACCGGCAGGCGCAGGCTGTTCGCCTGGCCGTCCGGGCAGCCCGAGCAGACGAGCACACCGCCGGTCACGTTGAACCGGTCCGGCGCTTCGCTGCCGCAGACCGCGCAGCCGCTCAGATCCGGCTCGTAGCCGCTCAGGCACGCCAAGCGCAGCTCGAAGGCGGCCTTCACCAGCTCCTGCGGGCGTTTAAGTTTACATAACGCATATAAGGCATTGAGGGTCAGCGACAGAATCTCGGGATTCGGCTGATCCTCCTGCGCCAGGACCTCCGCGGCCTGGGCAAAATACGAGCCGAGGGAGAGCAGCTCCAGATCGCCGCGCAGCTCGGGGAACATCTCCAGCGCCTCCGCCTCGCGGACGGCGGCGAAGCCGCGGTCCAGAAAAACGGTGAATTCCGAATAGGCCAGCAGCTGGCACGCGGCCTTCAGGCGGCTGGATTTCCCCCGGACGCCGCGCGCGCGCAGGGTCATGAGGCCCCGGTCTGTCGTGAGCACGGTCAGGATGAGGTCGGCGTCCTGATACTGCGCTTCGCGCAGCACAAGGCCCTTGGTGGTGAGATACATGCAGGCTCCTATGTACGGGCGGCTCAGCCCGGCGCGGGCCCCGCCTCCCGTACGGCGTTTTTGTACAGCAGATAGACCTCCGGCGAGCCGGTGTCTTCAAAAAGTTCCCAAAGCAATTCCCGATTCATCCGCGCATCCTCCCGCCGCTGTGATGTGCTTAGGATGAGCCGATTGCGGAAAGCTATGCTGGAAAGTTATCCGGCCCTCATCGGGCGTCGTAGCCGAAGTTGCCCAGCATAAACTGGCTGTCGCGCCAGTTTTCCTTCACGCGCACCCACGTCTGCAGATAGACCTTCGTGCCCATGAATTTTTCGCAGTCCTCGCGCGCCATGGTGCTGATTTTTTTGAGCATCTGGCCGTTCTTGCCGATGATGATGCCCTTGTGGCTGGCCTTTTCGCAGTAGATCGTCGCGTCGAGGTCGATGATGCCGTCGTCGCGCTCGGAGAACTTTGTGATCTCCACGGCGGTGCCGTGCGGGATCTCCTTTTCAAGGTTCCACAGCAGCTTTTCGCGGATGATCTCCGCCATGACCTGCTTTTCCGGCTGGTCCGTCACCATGTCGTCCGGGAAGAGCTGCGGGCCGGGACGGGCGAACTTTTTGCACTCCTGCAGCAGCTCCGGCAGCCCGTCGTGCCATTTGGCGCTGATGGGAAAGACCGCTTCAAAGTCCATCGCCTCCTGGTAGGCCGCGATGACCGGCAGCAGCGCCTCCTTTTCCACGGTGTCGATCTTGTTGATGAGCAGGATCGCCGGCGCGCCGGAGGCCCTGATCTGTTCGATCAGCTCCTGCTCCTGCTCGCCCAGGTGCGCGATCGGCTCGACCATGAGCAGCACCGCGTCCACGTCGGCGACGGATTCGCGCACGACGTTCACCATGTATTCGCCCAGCTTTGTGCGCGGCCGGTGGAAGCCCGGCGTGTCCACAAAGACGAACTGCGTGTCGTCCCGGTTCACGATCGCGCAGATGCGGCTGCGCGTCGTCTGCGGCTTGTGGGAGACAATGGCGATCTTTTCCCCGACGAGGGCGTTGGCGAGCGTGGATTTCCCCACGTTCGGGCGGCCCGCAATCGTAATCATGGCTGTTTTTTCAATCATTTCTCTTCCCCCGGCAGCTCGATTTCCGCGAGAATGGCCTCCTCGTGCGCGCGCATCTGCTTTTTCATCGGGCCCTCGTCCACGTGGTCGTAGCCCAGCAGATGCAGAATGGAGTGGACGGTCAGATACCCGACCTCGCGCTCGGCCGAATGGCCGAACTCCTTCGCCTGCGCCTTCGCGCGCTCCAGAGAGATGGCCATGTCGCCCAGCGGCACCAGGCGGGTGTCGGGGTCGCGGTATTCGTCCCAGCTCTCCGGCAGCTTGCCGGGCTCCAGCTCAAACATGGGGAACGACAGCACATCGGTGGCGCTGTCGATCTTGCGGTAGGCCTTGTTGATCTCGCGGATGCCCTGGTCGTTCGTGAGCAGGACGTTGATCTCGCACGGGGCCGTCACGCCCTCGACGCGCAGCGCCGCCGCGACGCACTTTTTGATGTGCTGCTTCATGGCCACGGTGGAGATGCCGGGAAATTCGCTCGTGATGGAAATTCGGTTGTTCATTGCGCTTTCCTCTTGTAAAATTTTTTGGGCTCCTGCGGCAGCCGGGTCTGCTCGAACCGCTCGTACGCGGCGACGATCTTCTGCACCAGCACGTGGCGCACCACGTCGCTGGCGGTGAGCCGGCAGATGGCGATGTCGTCGATGCCGTCCAGCACGCGCAGAACCTCCTTGAGGCCGCTCGTCTTGTCGGCTGGCAGGTCGATCTGCGTGATGTCGCCCGTAATGACGATCTTCGAGCCGAAGCCGAGCCGGGTGAGGAACATCTTCATCTGCTCGCGGGTCGTGTTCTGCGCCTCGTCGAGAATGATGAAGCTGTCGTCGAGCGTCCGGCCGCGCATGTAGGCCAGCGGCGCGACCTCGATGTTGCCGCGCTCGAGGTACTTGTTGTAGGTTTCCACGCCCAGCATGTCGAACAGCGCGTCGTACAGCGGCCGCAGGTAGGGATCGACCTTGTTCTGCAGGTCGCCCGGCAGGAAGCCCAGCCGCTCCCCCGCCTCGACCGCCGGCCGCGTGAGGATGATGCGGTTGACGGATTTGGCGCGGAACGCGGCCACGGCCTCCGCCACGGCCAGATACGTCTTGCCGGTGCCGGCGGGGCCGACGCCGATGGTGATCGTGTTTTTGGCGATGGCCTTGATGTATTTCTGCTGCCCGAGCGTCTTGGCCTTGACGGGCCGGCCCTTCGCGGTCACGCAGACGACGTCCTTGGCGATCTCGCCGACCTTGTCGTCGTTGCCGGTCTTGACAAGCTCGATGAGATAGCGCACCTTCTGCTCGTCGATGACCTCGCCCTTGGCGGCCAGCGACAAAAGCCCCTCGATGGCGCGCGCGCCCTGGTCGGCCGCCTCGGCCTCGCCCTGGATGCGGAGCTCCGTGCCGCGGTTGATGATCCGGACGTCGAACTCCGTCTCGATCCGCTTGATGTTCTCGTCGAATGAGCCGAACACGTCGATCAGCTGCTCCATGCGCTCGGCATTGATGGTCTGTTCTGTCATTGTTTTCCTTCGTTCCTGAATAGATTTGCGTCTGCCGCGCGGGCGATCATCTCCTCGCACTCGAGCGTGGAGGAAAGCCACCAGGCGCCCGCCTGCTGCGCGAGGGAGAACCGGGTGTTCAGAACGGTCCCCGCGATCATGTCGTCCCTGGCCGCCAAAACCGCGCTTCTCTCGAGCGCCTGCGCCGCGTCCGGCCCGCTGCGCGGGACTTCGGCGGTCCTGTATTCGGAGACGGCCGTGACCTCGATCGCCGCGGGAAGCACGTACCCGCCCGGCAGCGTCAGATAATAGCTTGTGATCATTTTATCACAATCGGCACCGGTAATTCCACCATTCCCGAAAATAATCTTCCTTTTTTGTCCGATTATCAGGCTCACCGTCTTTTTTGTCCCCGTTTTCACCGTTTTTTCCAGCGCCGTATCGGGCAGAAGCGTGACGCCGCGCCGCCAGGTGCGCGCGTAGATCTCCGCGAGCGCGGCGGAGACCTGCGTCGCGCCGTCGAAATCCGTGTACGCGGAGACGAGCAGCTGCCCCGCGGTGACCACGTCGCCGGGCTTGCACAGCGCGCCGCCCTCGAGCACCGACACCCTTGTCAGCAGGCCCGCGCGCGAGGCCACGACGTTCCGGGGCGTCTTGCGGTCCGCGATCGGCTCGGTCTCCGGCCGCTCGCGCACCACGACCTGCGCGACCGCGCCGTTCTGCGTGATGGTGATCCACTGCAGCGCCGGGATGCGGTTCAGCATGTGATTTTTGACCCACTGCGGACGGATGGACGGCCCGTAGGTGCCGAAGCCGACGCCCAGCTCCCCGAGATTGCGGAGGATCTGCGCGGTCGGCACGCGTTCGTTGCCGGACACCTCGTAAAACCAGACGAATTTCGGCAGAATCACCGCCGACGCGGCGGCCAGCAGCAGCAGGACGACCAGCGGGAGCCTTTTTCCGAGCCCGGAAAAGGCCGGAGGCAGTCCGCGGCGCTCCAGAACCGTCAGCTCGCACATCCCGCGCGCCGCCGCTGCGGACGCGCGCGGCAGATCGCGGAGCAGCACCGAGGTCACGATTGTGAACTCGTCTTGCTTCTGCGTGCCGCGAAACGCGATCCTGCCGGATGAGAAGCGGTTGAGCGCCCATTCCGGACTGGCTCCCGCAATCCGGACGCGGCAGAAGCCCCAAAAAAACCAGACGATCCTCCACATCAGTCCCGACCCCCGCCCAGCAGCACGGCCTCGACGGTCCCCGACACGGTCAGCCGTCCCCTGTGCATGATCCGCACCTCCAGCCCGGCGCCGCGGATCGTGACGGTGCCGCCCGTGACCGAGACGGTGATCTGCGTCTTTTCGTATTCCAGAATGGCGCACTCGCCCTCGATGCTGCACTCGCCGAAGCCGGTCAGCGTCGTGCGGGGCGCGCCCGCGGTCACGTCGGCGGGCAGATCCAGGCGCTTCGACACCTTTTCCAGAAGCTTGGTTGCCTTGCTCATCGCATCCACCTCGTTTCCGTTTATCTTATGCCGCATTTCATAGATCTTTCCGTTCCGGCATAGATTCCAGCGGAGGTGGTTTCATGGCGGGTATCCGACAGCGGGCGCGGCGGGCCGCGTATGCGCTGGTCCCCGTGTCGTTCGCGGCGGCGCTGATCCTGATTCCGGAGACGGCCGCGGCGGCGGCCGCCGACGGGCTGCGCCTGTGCGGCCGCGTGCTCATTCCGTCGCTTTTTCCGTTTTTCGTCTGCTCCAATCTGCTGGTCGAGCTCGGCGTCTGCGCGCGGCTGGGGCGCCGGATGGAGCCGGTCATGCGCCCGGTGTTCCACGTCGGCGGGGCCGGCGCGGCGGCGCTGGCGCTGGGGCTGCTGGGCGGGTATCCCGCGGGCGCGCAGGCCGCGGAGGCGCTGTATCGGAGCGGCCGCCTGTCCCGGCGGGAGGCGGGACAGCTGCTGAAGTTCTGCAACAATTCCGGCCCCGCGTTCTTTTTCGGCGTATTGGGCAGCGCGGTCTTCCGCAGCCCCGCGGCGGGCCTTCTGCTGTATGGCACGCACGCGGCGGGCGCTGTGCTGACCGGCGTCGTGCTCCGTCCGCGCGAGCTGCCGGAGAAGGCTTTGCCTGCCGGGCTGGACAGCCCGCCGGAGCCGGGCTTCTCCTCCGCCTTTACCGCGTCCGTGCGCCGCGCGGGCAGCGCCATCCTGCAGGTGTGCATGTTCGTCATCGTCTTTTCCGTGGCCTCCCGCGTGCTCCTCAGCGTGCTGGGGCCGCTGCTCCCGGCCGAAGCCGTGCCGCTCGCCGCCGGCGCGCTGGAGCTGACGGCGGGTGCGGACGCGCTGCGCGCCGCCGCTCTCCCGGCGCCGGCCAAGCTGACCTGCGCGGCCTTCCTCGCCGGCTTCGGCGGGCTGAGCGTCCACGCGCAGACGCAGGCCATCCTGGACGGCAGCGGCCTGACCGCCTGCCTGCGCGCGAAGCTGCTGCACGGGCTTTTGTCGGCTGCGCTGACGCTTCCGGCGGCGCTGCTGCTGTTTCCGGCGGCGCTTCCCGCGGGGTCGTTTGCGGCGCAGTCGGCCGCGAACGCGGCGCTGCTCCTGCCGGGCGGCGTTTTTTGCCTCGTTTTCTATCAATTAACGGGTGGAAATCGGAGGCGAAATCGTGTATAATGGTGCTATCCTTGAAGAGGAGGCGCCGCCGTGCTGTTTCGCAAAAAGCTGGACCGCTATTGCACCTACTGTCAGTTCGCCGGAAAAATCGGGGAAAACACGATGATCTGCAAAAAATACGGGGTCGTACCCGCCGACCATCACTGCCGCCATTTCCGCTACGACCCGCTCATGCGCGTGCCGGGCCGTCCGAAGGCAAAGCAGTTCGGGCAGTTCCGCGACGAGGACTTCCGGCTCTGAACGCGCGGGGCCCGCTTCAGACGGGCCCGCTTCCGATATGCTCCCGGCCATCCGTTGCCGGCGGATTTCTGTCGAAGTCCGCCGGCTTTTCCGCGCCGCCGGGCGGCTGCGCCGCCGCTCTGCTCTTCTGATATTCGCCGGGCGTCATGCCCTTGCAGCGGCGAAACGCCTTCGCGAAGTAGCTCATATCGTGAAAGCCGCAGGCCTCCGCCGCGTCGATGATCTTCAGGCGGGGGTCGTTCAGCAGCTCCGCGGCCCTCTGCAGCCGGTACTGCATGAGAAACCGGAGGGGCGGCGTTCTGACAATGCTCTGAAAGCAGCGCAGGCACTCGCTTTTGCTGACGCTGGCGCTCGCCGCGATCTTCTCCAGCGTCAGCTCCTCCGCGAAATGCTCCTGCAGATAGCGCAGCATGCGCTTGAGCCGCTCGTCTTCGTTCAGAAGCTTCTTCGGCAGGACGGACCCGCCGGCCGGGATGCGGCGATACAGCTCGAAAACCAGGCTGGAAAGCGCGCCGCGCAGCGCGAATTCATGGCCGGGCCGTTCCTCCTGCTCCGCACGCCACGCCTCCGCGACGCAGCGCAGCGCGTCCGCCTCCCACGCCGCCGTCCGTCGAAGGGGCACCGCGCCGAGCGCGGGACTGTTCAGCAGCGGCAGCAAATACGTCTGCCAAAACGCGCTCTCCATGCTGCCGCCGACCAGCCGCGGGTGAAAGACCACGGCGTGCATCCGGCACGCCGTGCCGTCCGCGCTGCGGGCGCTGTGGAGAACGCCGGCGTTGAGAAAGAAGCCGTCGCCCGCCGGGAGCGTCAGCTGCTCCATGCCAGCCGACAGCAGCACCGTCCCCTCCGTCACCACGCCGGCCTCCAGCTCGTCGTGCCAGTGCCACGGCAGCGGCTGCCCGGCAATGTCGTCATCATAACAGGCGGCGGGCAGCAGCACCGTGCCGTGCGCGGCCGTCTCCCTTCCGTTCCGGTCCGTTTCCGCGCTGCAGCTTTGAATCATCACGCGCACCTCGATCTGAAGATTTTGTCTGATATATCCGACGATTTTGTCTTAGAAACCCGGATGCTCCGGCGATATAATCATATCATCGCCTGGCGGCAGATACAAGTGAAGAAGGATGAAAATGAAACCAGACTACAGACAGACCATCTATGCCTGCTTTGCCGGCTACGTCGTGCAGGCGATCGTCAATAACTTCGCGCCGCTGCTGTTCCTCACGTTCCAGCGGAGCTACCGGCTGCCCCTCTCGCAGATCACGCTGCTGGTCACCGTGAACTTCGGCGTGCAGCTTCTCGTCGATCTCGCGGCCATCGGCTTTGTGGACCGGATCGGCTACCGCCTTTCGATGGTTCTCGCGCACGCGCTGTCCGCGGCGGGGCTCGCGCTGCTGGCGGTGCTTCCGGACGTGCTGCCGAGCCATTTTTCGGGGCTTCTGCTGGCGGTCATCCTCTACGCCATCGGCGGCGGCCTGCTGGAGGTGCTTGTCAGCCCGATCACGGAGGCCTGCCCGACGGAGAACAAGGAGAAGGCGATGAGCCTGCTCCACTCCTTCTACTGCTGGGGCCATGTGGGCGTGGTGCTGCTGTCCACGCTGTTCTTCCGCCTTTTCGGGATTGAAAACTGGCGCATTCTGGCTCTGCTGTGGTCCCTTCTCCCGCTGGGAAACCTGATCTGCTTTCTCCGCGTGCCGATCCCCGCGCTGATCCGCGAAGGCGAAACGGGGCTGCCGCTGCGGGAGCTGCTGCGTATGAAGACGTTCTGGCTGCTGTTTCTGATGATGCTCTGCGCCGGCGCCAGCGAACAGGCGGTCAGCCAGTGGGCCTCCACCTTCGCGGAGGAGGCGCTGGGCGTCGTAAAGACGGTCGGCGATCTGGCCGGGCCCATGTCGTTTGCCGCGCTGATGGGCCTTTCCAGGGCCATCTTCGGAAAATTCGGCGGCAGGCTCCGTCTGGACCGGTTCATGGTCGGCAGCTGCCTTCTGTGCATCGCCGCCTACCTGTGCGTGAGCCTCACGGCCAGCCCGGTCCTCGGGCTGATCGGCTGCGGCATCTGCGGCTTCTCGGTGGGAATCATGTGGCCGGGCAGCTTCAGCAAGGCGGCCGCCGCGATCCGCAGGGGCGGCACCGCGATGTTCGCGCTTCTGGCTCTGGCCGGAGATCTGGGCTGCTCCGGCGGGCCGACGCTGGTGGGCGTCGTGTCGGCGTCCTTTCAGGGGAACCTGAAGGCGGGGATCCTGAGCGCGGTCGTTTTCCCGCTGCTGCTGCTGGCGGCGATCCTCGCGCTCCCCGGCGCGCGCGGGAAGGCGCGCTGCGGCGAATGACCATCCGCGGCAAGACAAACTGACGGAGCATTCGTTCGCCGGGGAGCCGGGCGCGCAGGCCTCCAAATATGAGCTGCTGCCGCGGAATTCCTTTCACAGCCGCAAAGCGATGCCATTCCGTGCCCGCATGGGGCGAGGAATGGCATCGCTTCTGTCTGTGCCGCGCAGGCTGCGGCGCGTATTCTGCGTCAGCTGAACCAGCTCTCCTCCGGGGCGAGTGGGGAGGAGATGTCGCAGTATTTGAGATTCTGGCCGTTGAGCATGGAGATCTTCACCTGGCTGATCCCTTCCAGCGCGCAGAGCGTCGCCGCGATGGAACGGACGGCGAGCTGCGCCGAAACCGCCCCGGTGTCGCAGTCGGCAAAGGTCTCGGAGACGACGACGGTACACTGGGAGCCGGAGACGGCCACGTCGATGAGCTCCGTTCCGCTCGGGATCGCCTGGGAAAGGCCGTCTGTAGAGGGACCCGCGAACAGCTCCCGGAGCGCGAGCTCGGGCAGGTCCGCGGAGGCGGTGTAGCTGACCGTCCGCTTTTCCGCGCGCAGCTTGCCCGCCGCGAGATCCGCGAAGTAGAGCGTCACCGTCTGCTCGGGGTTGACCGCGGAGTCGTCCTTCAAAAGGAAATCGCCGACGGTAAAGTCCTCGTTCCCCTGCTCCGACAGCGTGCCCGCGTCTGTGCGGATCTGTACGTCCTTGATGAAATCGATCTGGCTGAGCGTCATGGTCAGGCAGGCGGAGGCCAGGGTCAGGCGCACGCCGGTCAGGGCGCTGTAGTCGTCGCTCAGCAGGAGCGTGACGGTGCTGCCGTCCATTTCCACGCTCTTGCAGGAAATGCCGGCCGGGAACGGCGAGACGAGCTCCTTGGACACAGGCCCGGCAAAATACAGGGCCATGACGTCGGCAAGGGAGATCTCCGGGTCCCCGAGGTCCACCTGCTCGCTGGCCAGCGCGCCGGTGTCCCCGCCGTACTGCGCCTGCGCCCGGCAGTAGTAGAACCGGATCGGGTTGACGGGGTTCTGCAGCTTCTGCGGCGCGCAGGCGCAGAGCAGCAGCACGGCCAGCAGCACGGGGAGCAGACGTTTAAGACTGTTCTTCATCGTCTGCCTCCTTGTCGAGCTCAAAATACGGGAAGGTGGCGACAAAGCAGGTCCCGCGGCCGATCTCCGAGGAGACGCTGATCGTCCCGTAGTTCCGGGCGGCCAGCTCGTGCACGATGGAAAGCCCGAGTCCCGAGCCGCCCGCCTGCCGCGACCGGGCCTTGTCCACGCGGTAGAACCGCTCGAAAATATGGCCGATGGCGTCCGGCGGGATGCCGACGCCCGTGTCCACGACCGTGACGGTCACGTCCTCGGAGGTGTGGCGGACGGTCACATGCACCGAGCCGTTCTCCTGGTTGTATTTGATGCCGTTCTCGATCAGATTGAACAGGATCTGGTAGATGTCGTCCTCAAAGCAGAGCACCGTGCAGCCGGGGTCGAGCTGACCCGTCAGGCGGATCTCCCGGTTGTCGGCCAGCGGGACGAGCATCCGGAACACGCGGGAAACCACCTCGCCCACGTCCACGACCTCGTGATCGGCCGTGTCCGCGTTCTCGGAGCGGCTGAGCGTCAGCAGCTTCTGGGTCATGCGCGTGAGCCGGTCGGCCTCGCTGCCGATGTCGGAGACGAATTCGCGCATCGTGTCGGCGTCCATCTCGTTCTGCAGAATGGAATCCGACAGGAGCTTGATGGAGGCCAGCGGCGTTTTGAGCTCGTGCGAGGCGTCGGAGACGAACTGCCGCTGCGCGTCCTCCGAGGCCTGCAGCTTGTCGGTCAGCTTGTTGAACTCCGTGGCCAGCGTCGTCAGCTCGTCGCCGCCGCGCATCTGGATCTTGTGGCTGTATTCGCCCTCGCGCACCAGGCGCATGGAGGTCAGGATTTTTCTCATTCTGCCCGAGCCGATCACGGAGAAGATGATGGAGAACACGACGATGGCCCCCTCCAGGATGAGGGAGCTCCGGAGGATGTTGGTCTCCAGATTGGCGATGATCTGCCCCTGCTCGGCGTCGTATTCCATGATGTACACGCAGCCGATCGGCTCGTCGTAGGACATGATCGGCATGGCGGCATAGCTCTCCAGCGCCCCGGCATGGTAGACGCAGTGAAACGCGTCGCTGCCCGAGAGCGCCTGCACGACCTCCTCGAAGAGCACGAGCTTGCCCGCGGAATTCTGGCTGACCGAGGAATCGTACAGCGCGCGGGCCTCGCCGTCGGTGATGATGATGCGCGAGACGTTGATGTCGCCCAGCACCGAGATGACCTGCGCGGCGGACTCCTGCGTCAGCGAGTCCACGCCGCTGAAGGACGACACGACGAGCTGGATCTTGTCCTGCGCGGAGGCATACTTCGCCTGAAACATCAGCTTTCTGGTCGTCGTCGCGGAATAGATGTTCAAAAAGACCAGAACAATCGATGTGATGAGCATGTAGGCCAGCGCGTTTTTGAACTGCGAACTGCCGGGCAGCAGACGCAGCCGTTGTTTATTGCTTGAAATAGTACCCAACTCCCCACTTGGTCAGAATGTATTCCGGTTCCGCGGGATTTCTTTCCAGCTTTTCGCGCAGTCTGCGGATGTGCACGTCCACCGTGCGGATGTCGCTGCTGATGTCGTAGCCCCAGATGCTGTTGAGCAGCATTTCGCGGGAGTAGACGCGGTTCGGATTGCGCATCAGCAGCTCGATGAGGTCGAATTCCTTCGCGGTCAGCTCGACGAGCCGGCCCGCGTTGTAGGCGTTTCTCGCGTCGCGGTCGAGCGTGATATGGCCGCATTCGAGGCGGTTTTCCGGCTCGGCGCGGCGGGCGGCGCTGCTCCTGCGCAGAAGCGCGCGGATTCGCGCCTTCAGCTCGAGGATGTTGAACGGCTTTGTGAGATAGTCGTCCGCCCCGTGCTCGAAGCCCATGAGCTTGTCCATGTCGCCGGACTTGGCCGTCAGCATGATGATCGGCACGTCGGAAAATTCCCGGATCTTCCGGCAGGCGCCGAGTCCGTCGAGCTTCGGCATCATGAGGTCGAGCACGATGAGATCGACATGCTCGCTCGCGGCCAGATCGACGGCCTGCGCGCCGTCGCTGCCCGTCAGGACCGTGTAGCCGTCGTTCTCCAGATTGAATTTGATGCCCTTTACCAGCAGCTCTTCGTCGTCCACAACCAGAATTTTCATGATCCGTCCCCCACAGTAATTTGGTTCTTCAGCTTCTCAAACGTCGCCTCGCCGATGCCCTCCACGTCCAGCAGCTGCTCGGCGGCGGTGAATTTTCCATATTTGTCCCGGTAGGCGAGAATCCGCCCGGCCAGCACCTCGCCGATGCCGGGCAGCGTCTCGAGCTCTTCGAGGGTCGCGGTATTGAGGTTGACCGGCGCGGCCTGCTCCTGCGCCGGGGTTTCGGTTTGCGCGGCCGTCTGCGCGCCGGTCTCGGCCTGCTGCCGGCTCACGGGGAGCCGCGTCTGCACCGAGACCTCGAACGGCACGCTGCTCCTGCCGAAATAAAAGCCTGTGGAAAACGCCGCCAGCAGCAGCGCCGCCAAAAGGATGATGCGTCCGGTGTCCGCTTTTCTCAACGCTGCCGCCTCCCAATGAGATTGACATACCGCCGGATTCTGCTATAATTTAAGGAAACGCCGCGCCGCGTCTGCTCGCAGCTTTTATCTATTGTAACACATTTCAGCGGCATAGAGCAATGCCGTTTCATGAAAATGGAGACTGCCATGAAAAAAACCAGGTTATTTTCCCTGCTGATCGTATTGGTTCTGCTGTTCTATGCGTTCGCGGCGCCCGCGCTGGCCGCGGACACCTCCCAGACGGAGCAGGACGCCGAGGCGAGCTTTGAAAGCTTCACCGTCGACGCGAAGGCCGCGCTGCTGATCGATCTCAATTCCGACCGCACGCTCTACGAGCAGAACGCGGACGAGAAGATCTATCCGGCAAGCCTCACCAAGATCATGACCTGCCTTCTGGCTCTGGAAAACGGAAACCTGTCCGATATCGTCACCGTGAGCGAATCGGCGCTCTCGTCCGTCGATCCCTCGGGCAGCACGTCCGGGCTGAAGGCCGGCGAGCAGCTGACGCTGGAGAACCTTCTGTACTGCATGATGGTCGAATCGGCCAACGAGGCCTGCAACGTGGTCGCGGAGCACATCGGCGGCTCCGTTGACGATTTCGTGCGGATGATGAACGAGCGCGCCTACGAGCTCGGCTGCACCGGCACCCACTTTGCCAATCCCAACGGCCTGCACGACGAAAACCACTACACCACCGCGCGCGATTTGAGCCTGATTACCCGGGCGGCGCTCAAGAGCGAGACCTTCAAGAAGATCACGAACACAGCCGAGTACACGCTGCCCGCCACCAATCTCTCGGAGGAGCGCAAGCTCACCACGACCAACCAGCTGCTCGTCGAATCCAGTCCCTACTATTATTCCAAGGCCATCGGCATCAAAACCGGCTTTACCACGCCCGCGGGCCGCTGCGTCATCTCCGCCGCGAAGGACAACGATATGTATCTGCTCGCCATCGTCTGCGGCGCGGCCACCACGACGGCCGACGACGGGCAGACGCAGATGCAGAGCTTCCCGCAGTGCATCCGCCTGTTCAAATACGGCTTCGACAACTTCTCCTATGTGAGCGTTCTGTCCACGCTCTATCCCGTCGCGCAGGTGAACGTGGCAAATTCGGCCGGCTCCGAGGCCGTCGCGGTCGCCCCGACCGACGACATCCGCCTGCTGCTGCCCAACAACTACGACAAGTCCCTGCTGAAAACGGAGATCTCGCTCACGAGCGACACCGTGGAGGCGCCCGTCGCCGCCGGCACCGTGCTCGGCTCCGAGACGGTCTGGTACAACGGCGAGGAGCTGGGCAAGTCCGACCTCCGGGCCATCGCCGACGTCCCCCGCTCCGACATCTCCGCCGCCGCCTCCGGCGCGTCGTCGTATATCCAGAGCAACTGGTGGAAGTGGCTTGTGCTGCTGATCGTGCTGGCCGTGGCCGCCGTCGCCGTGCTGCTGGTCATGGCGGAGCTCCGCCGGCGCAAGAGAAGAAAGCTCAAGCTTCTCAAGCGGCGCGAGGATCTGGAGCAGCGGCTGAAGCAGGAGGACGGACTGGATGGATAACTGGGAAGCGCTGGAAGCCGAATGTCTGTCGTGCACGGCCTGTCCCCTCTGCCAGACGCGGCACAGCGTCGTCTTCGGCGTGGGCCCGCGCGACGCGGAGATCCTGTTCGTGGGCGAGGGCCCGGGCGAGCAGGAAGATCTGCGGGGCGAGCCGTTCGTCGGACCGGCCGGGAAGCTTCTCGACGACATGCTCAGCATCATCGATCTCGGGCGCGGCAGCTGCTACATCGCCAACATCGTCAAGTGCCGCCCGCCCATGAACCGCGACCCCATGCAGACCGAGCAGGACGCCTGCATCGGCTTTCTCCGCCGCCAGACGCGGCTTCTGCACCCGAAGATCATCGTGTGCCTCGGCCGGATCGCCGCCATGAAGCTCATCCGCGAGGATTTTCACATCACGCGCGAGCACGGCCAGTGGACCGAAAAATGCGGCATCTGGTTTACGGCGCTCTACCACCCCTCCGCGCTCCTGCGCGACGAGAGCAAGCGCCCCGACACCTTCCGCGATCTGAAATCCCTGCAGGCCAAGGCCCGCGAGGTCTGCACAGGCAGAAGCGCGCCGCCGGAGCCCTGAAAACGAAACCGCTTCACCGCAGGTGAGGCGGTTTTTTGGAGGCCAGCGGCGGCCGGGTTTGACCGGGCTGCGTTTTTATGGTACAATTCCGGCAACGGAGGAAGGTTTATGGAAAAATTCGCGGCTCTGCAGAAATATTTCGGGCATACCGCCTTTCGCGAGGGACAGGAGCCGCTGATCGACGCGATTCTCGCCGGGCGGGACGTGTTCGGGATCATGCCGACGGGCGGCGGGAAGAGCGTCTGCTACCAGCTCCCGGCGCTTCTGCTCGGCGGGCTGACGCTCGTCATCTCCCCGCTCATCTCGCTCATGAAGGATCAGGTCATGGCCCTGCGCGACGAGGGGATCGACGCCGCTTTTCTCAACAGCTCTCTCACAGCCGGGCAGATGAACACCGTGTACGCGGAGCTGCACGCCGGAAAGTACAAGCTCGTCTACATCGCGCCGGAGCGGCTGGACGCCGGGCGCTTTGTCTCGCTCGCGCAGTCGGTCCCCATCTCTCTCGTCGCGGTTGACGAGGCGCACTGCATCTCCCAGTGGGGCCAGGATTTCCGGCCCAGCTATCTCCGCATCGCGGACTTTGTGGGGCAGCTCCCCCGCCGTCCCGTCGTGGCGGCCTTTACGGCGACCGCGACGCAGCGCGTGCGCGAGGATGTGGTCCGCGCGCTGGCGCTGCGCGACCCGCTGCAGCTCGTCACCGGCTTCGACCGGCCGAACCTCTATTTCGAGGTGCAGCGCCCGACGGACAAGGCTTCCGCGCTCGCGGCCCTTGTGGAGCGGCGGCGCGGCAAAAGCGGCATCGTCTACTGCGCGACGCGGAAGGCCGTCGAGCAGGTCTGCCGGCAGCTCTGCGCCCGCGGCGTGCCCGCCACGCGGTACCACGCGGGCCTGTCTGACGAGGAGCGGCGAAAAAATCAGGAGGATTTTCTCTACGACCGCTGCCCTGTCATGGCCGCGACCAACGCGTTCGGCATGGGCATCGACAAATCGAATGTCGGCTATGTGATCCACTACAATATGCCAAAGAGCCTCGAGGCGTATTATCAGGAGGCCGGACGCGCCGGACGGGACGGCGAACCGGCCGACTGCATCCTGCTCTACTCGGCCGGCGACGTTTTCACGGCGAAGTTTCTGATCGCAAATTCCGGCGAGAACGAGGAGCTGACGCCCGAGGAGCGCGCGGCCGTCCAGCAGCGCGATCTGGCGCGGCTCGACGCGATGGTGGGCTACTGCAAGACGCAGTCGTGTCTGCGCGGCTACATTCTGGACTATTTCGGGCAGGCGCACGACGAGCGCTGCGGCAGCTGCGGCAACTGTACGGCGGAGTTTGAAACGGCCGACAAGACCCGCGAGGCGCAGATCCTGCTCAGCTGCGTCAGGCGGGTCCAGGACCGGCTTGGCTACAGCGTCGGGCCGGCGCTTCTGTCCGGCATTCTGGCCGGGAGCCGGGAGCGGCGGATTCTGGAGCTGGGGCTGGACGGTCTTTCGACCTACGGCCTGATGAAAAACACGCCGCGCGCGCAGATCCGGGCGTTGGCGGAGGCGCTTGAGCGGCAGGGGTATCTGCGCGCCGATCCCGCGCACGGCGCGCTGGAGCTGACCGGGCAGGCCACGGGCGTGCTCTTCCGCGGCGAGCGCGTCGTCCTGCGCACACAGAGCTCACCGGAGCCGCCGGCCCCGCGCCGCAGGTCCGCCGCGGAACAGCCGGCGGACGGCGACCTGCTCTCGGCGCTCAAGGCCCTGCGCCTGGCGCTCGCGCAGCAGAGCAGTCTGCCCGCCTACATCGTCTTTACAAACGCCGCCCTCGCCGACATGGCGGCAAAGCGCCCGCGGACCATGGAGGAATTCCTCGAGGTCTCGGGCGTCGGGCAGGCCAAGGCCGCGCGCTACGGCAAGCGCTTTCTGGCCGAGATTGCAAAATATCAATAAAAATTGGGGCTGCATCCGAACGGATGCAGCCCCGTGTTTTACAGATTTCCCGTCAGATACCGCGCCACATACACGCCGCTGGCCGAGGCGTGCGACAGGGAGTGCGTCACGCCGCTGCCGTCGCCGATGACGAACAGGCCCTTGTGCTCGGTCTCGAGGTTCTGGTCGATGGCGACCTCCATGTTGTAGAACTTGACCTCGACGCCGTAGAGAAGCGTATCGTCGTTCGCGGTGCCCGGCGCGATCTTGTCGAGGGCGTAAATCATCTCGATGATGCCGTCGAGGATGCGCTTGGGCATGACGAGGCTGAGGTCGCCCGGCGTGGCCGCGAGGGTCGGCGTTGTGAACGACTTGGAAAGCCGCTTGTCCGTCGTCCGCTGGCCGCGGATGAGATCGCCGAGCCGCTGCACCATGACGCCGCCGCCGAGCATGTTGGACAGGCGCGCGATGCTCTCGCCGTAGCCGTTGCTGTCCTTGAACGGCTCGGTGAAGTGCTTGGAGACGAGCAGCGCGAAGTTCGTGTTGCAGGTCTGCTTGGCGGGGTCCTCGTAGCTGTGGCCGTTGACGGTCACGATGCCGTTCGTGTTCTCGGTGACGACCGCGCCCTTGGGGTTCATGCAGAACGTGCGCACGAGGTCCTGGTATTTTTCCGTCTTGTAGACGATCTTGCTCTCATAGAGCTCGTCCGTGATGCTCTGGAACACCTCGGCCGGCAGCTCCACGCGCACGCCGATGTCCACGCGGTTGGACATCGTGGGGATGTCCAGCTCGCGGCAGACCGATTCCATCCACTTGCTGCCGCTGCGGCCGACGGAGACGATGCACGATTTCCCCGTGTAGGAGCCCTCGTCGGTCGTGATCTCATAGCCGCCGTCGATGGCGCTGATCTTCCGCACGGGCGTCAGGAAGCGGAATTCCACCCGGTCCCTGAGATATTCGTAGATGCTCGACAGGACCTCGAAGTTGATGTCGGTGCCGAGGTGGCGCACGGAGGCCTCGAGCAGGTGCAGATTGTTCCGCAGGCACTCGGTTTTAAAAGCGGAGTTCGCCGTGGAGTAGAGCTTCGTTTTTCCGCCGCCGTGGGCGACGTTGATCTCGTCCACGTAGCGCATCAGCTCCAGCGCGCGCTGCTTGCCGATGTATTCGTGGAGCGTGCCGCCGAACTCGTTCGTGATGTTGTATTTGCCGTCGGAAAAGGCGCCCGCGCCGCCGAAGCCGTTCATAATGGCGCAGGTCTTGCAGCCGATGCAGCGCGTCACCTTCTTCCCGTCGATGGGGCATTTGCGCTTCCCCAGCGGGTTGCCCGCCTCGAAGATCGCAATTTTCAGCTCCGGTGCCAGCTTTGTCAGCTCGTAGGCGGAGAAAATGCCGCCGGGGCCGGCGCCGATGATGATGACGTCGTAATTCATTGTGATTCCTTCCTTTTCTGTTCACCGGGATTTCCAACGTAAATGATAGCGGATTGCGCGCGAATGGTCAATGCCGAATTCGCGTCCGGGCTATCGCAATCTGTAATCCCGGCCATAAGGATGAGGACTCAGACGTGCGCGCGGAGCCAGTCGAGCATCGCCTCGCGCCCCTCCGGGCTCAGCGGGAAAACCTGCTCGGCCTCGATCTCGCTTTTTTCATAGCGGTTCGGCCCGTGCCAGAGCTCCGCCTTCATGGAGCTGGCCGCAAAATCGACCTCCTTCTGCGAGGCCTTGACGATCTGCGGCGTGACCTTGAAGCGCATCGCGCCCAGGCTCCCCGTGAAGACGTTGTCGTTTTCAAAGCTGTGCAGGACCGGCAGAAACAGCTCGCTCATGCGCCCGTCAGCTCCTCCATCTCGTCGAGCAGCGTGCCGAACAGCGCCAGCGCGTCGCTCACGGGCTGCGGCGTCGTCATGTCCACGCCCGCGCCCTTCAAAAGCTCGATGGGGCTCTTGCTGCAGCCGCCGGAGAGGAAGCCGAGATACCGGTCGACGGCGGGTTTGCCCTCCTTCAGGATCTGCCGGGAGAGCGCGATGGCCGCGGAATAGCCGGTCGCGTACTGGAACACGTAATAATTATAGTAGAAATGCGGGATGCGCGCCCATTCCAGCTCGATCTGCCGGTCCAGCACGATGTCCGGCCCGAAGTAGAGCTCGTTGAGCTTGCGGTATTCCGCGCACAGCACGTCCGCCGTGAGCACGGTCCCCTCCCGGTTCAGCTGCGCCGTCCGGCGCTCGAATTCGGCGAACATCGTCTGGCGGTAGAGCGTCGATTTGAACTGCTCGAGGAAGTGGTTGATGAGATACGCCCGCTGGCGGCGGTCGGTGGTCTTGCCGAGCAGGTGCTCCATGAGCAGCGCCTCGTTGCAGGTGGAGGCCACCTCGGCCACGAAGATCACATAGTCGCGGTAGACGACCGGCTGGTGCCTGGTGGACAGATAGGAGTGGATTGCGTGGCCCATCTCGTGGGCCAGCGTGAACTGGCTGTCGAGCGTGCCGCTGTGGTTGAGCAGCACGTAGGGGTGCACGGGCGTGCCCGCCGAATACGCGCCGGAGCGCTTGCCCACGTTTTCATAGACGTCGATCCAGCGATTGTCGAAGCCCTCGCGCAGGATTTTCAGGTAATCCTCGCCCATCGGCGCGAGCGCCTCCAGGACGGTCTGCTTCGCCTCGCCGAAGGGGATGTGCACGTCGGCGTCCGGCACGAGCGGCGTGTAGATGTCGTACATGTGCAGCTCGGAAAGGCCCATGAGCTTTTTGCGCAGGCGCACATAGCGGTACATCTTGTCCATATTCCGGTGCACGGCTTCGATGAGATTGTCGTACACGCTCACCGGTACGTTCGTCGAGTCGAGAGAGGCCTGCAGCGCGGTGTCGTAGTGCCGCGCGTTCGCGAAGAACTCGAGCTGCTTGACCTGCGACGACAGCGTGGCCGCGACGGTGTTGCGGAAGCTGTCAAAGGCGGCGTAGTAGCTCTCGAAGGCGTTTTTGCGCAGCGTGCGGTCGGCGGACTCCATGCAGGGGATATAGCTGCCCTGGCTGATCGGGTGCAGCTCGCCGCTGCTGTCCGCGGCAGGCTGGAATTTCAGGTCGGCGTCGCCGAACATGGAGTAGATGCTGCCGGGCGACTGGGCCATCTCCCCCGCCGCCGCCAGCAGCTTTTCCTCGCTCCTTGACAGGATATGCGCCCGCATCCTGCGGATGTCGTCCAAATGGCGGCGGTAGAGCTCCAGCGCCGGCTGCTCTGTATAGAGCGTCTCCATCTGTTCGTCGGAGAGCTCCAGCAGCTCGGGGACCACGAAGCTCGTCTTTTCGCCCATCGCGACGTACGCTTTCATGACCTGCCCGACCAGGCCCTGGTTTTCCGCGTCGCGCGTGTCCTCGTCGCTTCTGCTGCGCGCGAAGTTGACCAGCCTCTCCAGGTATATCGTGGCCTGGTCCGACAGGCGCAGATAGGCCAGCAGCGAATCGGCAGAGCCGAGCTTGCCCGTATAGCCGGCCAGCGCCTCCGAAGCAGCCGTGAATTCCTTCAGCTCGGCCCGCCATGCGTCAACCGTGGGATACAGGTCCTCCAGCCGCCACTTGTCGGCCTCCGCTACATCCTTGCGTTCGGGGATCGTCTTTGCCATAACCGTCACTCCTGTTTTGTTATTTTGTCGCCGCCGCACAAATCTCATCCGCGGCGCTGCCATTGGTCTTTTGAATATCATAGCACATCCGCACCGCGTTCACAAGTGCGCTTGACTTTCGTGCTTTTTCGTGTTACCGTGATGAAATCATCGACAAGCGAGGCAAGGCATGAGTAAAAAAGCGCGCGGAAATATCCTGCTGCTGCTGACCGCGGTCATCTGGGGCGCGGCCTTTGTGGCGCAGAGCGAGGGCATGAAATACGTGGGGCCGTTCACGCTGCAGACCAGCCGGTTCTTCCTGGCCGGCGCCGTGCTGCTGCCCGTCATCGCCGTCTGCGACAGGAAAGGACTCACGCCGAACAGGCCGCGCTCGTCCGCCGACCGGCGGCGGCAGGGCGGCGTGATGCTCGTGTGCGGGACGCTGCTGTTCGCGGCCAGCACCCTGCAGCAATACGGCCTTCTCTACACCTCCGTCGGCAAGTCGGGGTTCATCACCTCGCTCTACATCGTTCTCGTCCCCATCCTCGGCATCCTGTCGGGAAAAAAGGCCGCGCCGCTCGTCTGGTGCGGCGTGGCGCTCGCGGTGGCCGGGCTGTATTTTCTCTGCGTCAGCGGCGGGCTGTCGTTCAATCCGGGCGACCTTCTGACGCTCGGCTGCGCGCTGCTGTTTTCGCTGCACATCCTCTTCATCGACCGTTTCGGAGCGCGGGTGGGCGGCGTTCGGCTGGCCTGCGGACAGTTTTTCGTCTGCTCGGCGCTGTCGTTCGTCGGCATGCTGCTCGCCGAAACGCCGTCGTGGGCGGGGATTCTCTCGTGCTGGCTGCCGATCGTCTACGCGGGCGTCTTCTCCGGCGGCGTCGGCTATACGCTGCAGATTCTGGGGCAGCGCGACACCCAGCCCGCCGTCGCGTCGCTTCTGATGAGTCTGGAGTCGTTTTTTGCCGCCCTGTTCGGATGGCTGCTGCTGGGTCAGGCGCTCACGCCGAGAGAGCTTTTCGGCTGCTTTCTGATGCTGGCCGCCGTCGTTCTGGCCCAGCTGCCCGACCGGCGCGCCGCCGCGCAATCGCTTCGCCGGTAAAAAATCGCCGCTGCTCCCGTTCCGGAACAGCGGCGATTCAGTGCGTCAAAAAGCCTCGCAGAGTTTGCGCCCGCAGGCGCAAAAAAATTGCAAATCCGCTTTTCCCGGCGGCTGGTACGTCGGGAAAAGCACTTTACAGCCCGCAAGTGTGGAATTTTCGCGTCTCACGCCGCGAAAATTATGCGCGCAGCGGGCTGCATTTTTTTGTCGAAGAAGGCCCATCGGGCCTTCTTCGACAGTCTGAATCGCCGCTGCTCCCGTTCCGGAGCAGCGGCGATTTTTCGTTTTCTGCAGCCAGGGTCGGGCAATTACTGCTCCACGATCTCCAGAATCTCCATGGGGCACGCCTTCGCGCAGATGCCGCAGGCGATGCACTTGGAGGCGGGCGAGTCGTCCACCTTCACCAGCACGCCGAACGGGCAGGCGTCCTTGCATTTGCCGCACTGCACGCAGAGCTTTTTGTTGATCGTGTAGACGCCCTTCGCGTTCTGCGTGATCGCGCCGGCCTCGCAGACCTGCGCGCATTTGCCGCACTGCACGCAGGTCATCGGCCTGACCGCGCCGTTTCGCTCGACGATTTTGATGCATGCCTTGTCCTGATGGAACTCCTTATAGAAGGCCACGGAGCAGGCGCGGACGCATTCCAGGCACGCCATGCACTGCGCGCCTTTTTTTACGGTCAATTTTTTCATGGAAAAACTCCTTTTTCTGATGTACTTTCACCATTATACAAAAAAGCGCGCCAAGAATCAATCTTGGAAGCGCTTCATTTTTGGCCGCCGTTTCCGGGGCAGACGTTTTTTTCCGGAATAGCGCCGTCTGTTTCGAGAATAATACACCTGCGAGAGCCGCGCGGCAGATCTCTTCGCGCGATCTTTCCATCTATGAGAGCAGGAGGAAGTTTCCATGAAACGCACATTGATTCTCGCTCTGGCGGCGGTTCTGCTGCTCGGTCTTCTGACCGGCTGCAGCGGCAGAGCCTCCGTCGGCGGCACGGCCGGCTACAACGGCTACGACACGACCCGCACGACCACCACGACGCCCGGATACAGCGGGATCACCGGGACCACGACCACGACGGCGCCGGGCTACGGCACGGCCGGCCGCAGCACCGCCGCCACGACGACCGGCACCACAACGACCGGCACCGCCAGAACGCCGGCGGTCGGCACCGCCGGCCGCACAACCGCCGCACCGGGCGGTATGACGACCGTTCCGAGCGGCACGGGCATGACAGGCGGCCGATAACAGGCCGGAAAAACCCGCAAAATCGTATGATTTTTGCGGGTTTTTTCTGTCGTTCACGCCGTCGGGAACTGCGGATTTTCATTCTGTTTGCGCCTGACGGCGCAAATCCCGTATCGTTTTTAAGCCGTCATTTGGGGACGGAGATGTTTTTTTCCAGGACAAACCGGCCGTTGACCGGGTCCGTGGCGCCGATAAAGCCGTATCTGCGGAAAAAGCCGAGCGCGGTTTCATTCTCCGCCGACACAGACAGGCGCAGGCGGTCCCGATTCTTCCGGCGGTAGTAGCTGACCGCGTAGCCGAGCAGCTGGACGCCGAGTGTCTTGCCGCGCTCGGAATTCTCCATGGCAAGGTAGGAGACGTATCCGACGTTTTCGTTCAGATAGCGCGCCGGCGAGAGCTGCACAATGCCGGCCGGCCTGTCGCGCAGCATGGCCAGGGCGTTGGCCTTGGCGTCCCAGAACGCGTTGAGGATGGAATCCTCGTAGGCCTGGTTGCGGTCATCCGTTCCCAGCCCGGTGAAGCGGCCGGCATCCTCGGACAGGCGCCAGAACTGCTTCTCGTCGTTTCCGACCGGCCGGAACCACATGTTGTAGTCGGCTCTGTCCCCGCCCTCGCGCCACCATCTCTGCCGCGCAAAGGTGGAGATGGACTCGTCCAGATGGGAGTTGTCGTTGAGATATTCAAAGGAAAATTCGCCGTTTTCATACCGCAGAAGAGAGACCGCCGTGTTGTCGCAGTAGGGCGGCCACTGGCAGCCGCGCAGCACGTACTGGACGCCGCGCAGCACGCAGCCGTGCGTGAACACCGCGGCTGTGCCGCCCTCGCAGCGCTCGGCCAGCTCCCGGAGCGCGGCCAGAAAGCGCCCGGTGTATTGCTCGAACGTCTCCGCGCCCGCGACCTTCCAATTGGCGGGGTCGTGGTTGAAGGTCCGCAGCCGCTCGCTGTCGAACTGCTCGAGGTAGCCGAACGGCAGGTCCTCCCACTCGCCCAGGCGCACCTCGCGGAACCGCGCGTCCTGCTGCAGCGGCAGCTTGCCGGGCAGGCAGACCGCCTCTGCGGTCTTGCGCGCGCGGAAGAGATCGCTCGACGCCGCGCAGTCGATACGGATATTTTCAAAACGGTTTTTGAGCGCCTCGATCTGCCGCAGACCGTTCTGTGTAATCAGGGAATCGTATTGCCCGTGAATGCGCCGATAGAGATTTCCCTCCGCCTCGGCGTGCCGGATTAAATAGATTTTCGTCATGTTCAGATGACCGTCACATAGCCGAGAAGCTGCTCGCGCGTCTTTGCCGCCGCCTGCCGCGCCTGGGCCTGGTAGTCCTTTCCGTCGGTTTCCTGTTTCATCCAGGCGTCGAGGATGCTTCTGCCCACCATCACAACGGCGCCGTGTCCGAGCTTGTCGAATGCGAACCGCGCGTCCGCCGCGCGGCCGCCCTGCGCGCCGTAGCCCGGCACCAGGAAGAACAGTCTGTCGTAGCGCTCGCGCAGATTCTGCAGCACGCGGGGATTCGTCGCGCCGACCGCGAGGCCCACCTCCGCATAGCCGAATTTTCCGAACTGCTCGCCGCCCCAGCGCATCGCCAGGTCGGCGATCGCCTGATGCACCAGCCTGTCGCCGGAGATGAGGTCCTGGACCTCGCGCGCGGATTTGTTGGAGCTGCGCGCGATGACAAACACGTTTTTCCCGTCCTTGCAGTAATTGGCGAACGGCCTGACCGCGTCGCTTCCGAGATAGCCGTTCAGCAGAACGCCGTCGCAGGCATAGGGCGCAAACGCCGCCCCGCTGATCGCGAGCGAGCCGAAGCAGGCCGCCGCGAGTCCCTCGGCCGTGTCGGGCAGATCGGCGCGCATGGCGTCCAGCAGCACATAGTAGCCCTTTTTTGCGGCATACGCCAGCACGTCCTCCATCGCCGCCGTCCCCTCGCGGCCCAGCGCCAGAAACGCGCCGCTCTCCACGCTGACCGCCGGCACCAGCTCCGCAAGCGCGTCCAGAATCCCGTACGCATAGCTCCGGCAGGCCTCCGCGGCCGCCTGCAGGCTTTCTCCGTACTGCTCCAGCGCCTGCTCGCGCAGATGCGCGGGGATCCGCTGCCAGGACGGGGCCAGACAAACCATTGTCGGATTCTTCATTTTCCGGATTTTGGACTGCAGTACATCCACGGACATCTCGAGGACTCCCTCCCTGTTTTTGACCAGTATAACACAAAATATATGCTTTGAACAGGGCGAAATCACTGTATTTTGTTTTTTCGCCAGAACTTGTCTCGGCTATTGCGGCCGGTTCGGCGGAACACTAACCGGGAAGGGAGATGAGAAAATGCAGATCAAATCCTTCGCCCTGACCATGGGGCTCGGCGTGGCGGTGGGCGCGCTGGGCGCGCTGATGCTTCCGAAGGACTCCGAGGTCTACCAGACCGCGAACAAGGCCGCCAAATCCATCAAATGCGAAGCGGAGAAGGCCATCCAGTCCATGAGCGCCTCCAACTGACAAGCGCAGCCGAAACCCGCAAAAATCCTTTGATTTTTGCGGGTTTTGCCGCGGTTTCCGGGCTGGCGGCGATTTACGAATACATGCCGTTGGCGGCCATATAGTCGTAGATCATCTTTCCGTGGCCCTGCTCTTCTTTTTGGATGTGGTTGAGCGTGTCGCGGAGCTTCTCGTCTTTAAACTCGAAGACGCAGGTGTCGTACAGGTGCGAGGCGTGCTTTTCGGCGGCCAGCACGTCGCTGCAGAGATAGCAGTCCGCCTTTTTCTCGGGCGTTTCGGCCATGCCGTAGGTTTCACGGAAACTGGGCTGCGCCTGCGTGCCGCCGCCCGGCTGCGGTACGCCGCCGTTTTCGATCTCCGTGAGCGTGTCGTAGTGCTGCTGCTCGATCTTTGCGATGCTGCCGAACAGCTCCTTGAGCTGCGGGTCGGCTGCGGCGGCCGCGTGCCGGGTGTACTTGTCCGTGCACAGCTTTTCCTGACCCTTGAGATCCTTGAGAAGACCGGTTTCTTTTTGTGTCAGTTTCATAATAATCACCTCGGCGCTAGTATGCGCCGAGGCGAAAAAATTATTTAGGGCAATCCCGCACAATTCCAAGCGCCGAAGGCGTCAGCCGCGGATTGTGCGGCGCCGTTTTAAAAACTGGCCTCGTTCTCCTGCAGGCCGGCCAGCTCCGCGAGCCGGGTGAGGCCCGCCGAGGCGATCGTCACGACGCTTTCGACGTGGATGAAGTCCGGCGTGCCGGCGTCGAACAGGAAATTGGCCTGCGCCGGGAATTCCTCGTCGCCCTCCCAGAAATAAAAGCGAACCGGAATGCACGCGAAGGCGTCGGCCTCGAACGCGGTGCCGGTGCTCGGAAGCGGTCTCGCGCCCAGATCCGCGGCGGCCTTCCGCAGGAGCGCCTCCTGTCCGGCGAACGTTTTGGCGAACGACGCCTGCACGCCCGCGCGAAAGGCCGGGGCAAACGGGGCCGCGCCGCGCAGGTTTCCAAAGCTCACCCACTCGCCGAGGAGCGCAGCCTCCGGCTTTCCGTAATAGAGCAGCGTATAGATGTTGAGCCTTTCCGTCTGCGTCGCCGTTCCGCCGTCGGTGCAGGCGATTTCGCCGGTCGCGCGTGAGATGCCGAACCGCCTGCCGAAGTGGGAGATCGTCAGGTACGCCCCCTCGTCGTGCAGCTCCGGCAGCCGGCGCAGAAGCGCGCGCGTATCCATCTGCAGAAAGCGCTGCCGCCAGTCCTCGAGAAGTTTTTCGTAATTGGACATGCCTGCCTCCTAGCGCGTCAGAATTTCCAGCACTTCGCCGATGTAGAGCGTGTGGTAGTCGTGATCGGCGTAGTAGCGTCCGTCGATCCAGCCCTGCGTAAAGCTGCCGGGGACGATCGGCTGGCTGCAGAGCTTGCGGCAGAGGATCGCCGTCGAGGCCTGCTCAAAATACGGCACGCCGTCCCGGTGCAGCAGCGTCAGGCCGGATTTCGCGAGCTTATCCTCGTCCCGGCCGGAGGCCCTGCCCATGTAGGCGTACATGTCTTTGTAGGCTTCATGGTCGAAAAACGTCAGTGAAAACAGCTCCGAGCCGTCCACCAGGCCCTTGGTGAAGCGGCTTTCGCGGATGACCGCAAACGCGGCGTTCCGGCCCCACATCACGCCGAGCCCGCCCCAGCCCGCCGTCATGCCGCTGCAGCGCCCGTCCTTTTCCGCCGCAATGAGCATCCAGTCCTTCCCGACGAGACGGAACGGACTCTTGTCGAACTGCTCCGGAGCAACCGATCGAAATTCCTGCATCATAGCCTCTTTCCTCCGCGCGCGGCTTCCGCCCGCCCGGATTTTAATTCTTCCTTGATTATAGCAGAAACCGCGATTTATTCAACCGAATTCCGCCCCGACCGCTTCGGCCGCGCGGCCATCGCCCTGGTCAAAATGACGAAAACCCGCGCATAAGTGCCAAATAGCCCCGGGAACCCGACCGGATTCCCTGTTGAAAATGGTAAAATGTCCGGATTCTGGAAATAAATGATTGCATAATTGTTGGCAAAGGGCTATAATGTGGCCGTCCGAAGGCGCATGCCGCACATATGAAAGGGGCAGATCATTATGGCAAACAAGAAAAAGCTTGACAAGGATCAACTGATCGAAAAACTGGAGCCCGTCAGCGAAGCGGTGGCAAAGGCGTCGCAGACTGTCAAGGAAGCGGCGGGCAAGGCCGCTCCGGCAGTGAAGGCCGCCGGCAAGACAGCCACCAAGACCATCCAGAAGGCCGCCGACGCCGGCAAAAAGGCCGCGACCGCTCTCGTTCCCGAGGTCTATCTGCAGTGGCAGGGCAAGGAGCTCCTCACAGCCGAGCTCGTCGAGCGCGCGAAGGCCGCCTTCCGCGCGGAAAACAAGGCCGTCATCCGTTCCTGCAAGGTCTACATCAAGCCGGAGGACGGCATGGTGTACTACGTCATCAACGACCAGGAAGGCAAAATCACTCTGTAATCATCAGGCAGCGCCTGAACGACTCGGATCGCAGAGGGCCGCCGTTCATGCGGCGGCTCCGCAAAACCCGCAGAAATCTTCGGATTTCTGCGGGTTTTGCCGTTTTGCGCCGGCCCCTTCCATTTTCGCATTGTCAGCCGCCGCGCGGTTTGGTATAATAAGAAAAAACCGCAGGGAGGCCAGCCATGCAGAACCGGATTCTGATTGCGGAGGACGACGCCGACATCCGCGCGCTTTTACGGCTTTATCTGGAAAGCGAGGGCTTTGCCGTCGAGGAGGCCGAAAACGGGGAGCTTGCCCTGCAGAAGGCCCGCGCGTGCCCGCCGGACCTCGCGATTCTCGACGTCATGATGCCGAAGCTCGACGGCTTCGCGCTGACGAGGGCGCTGCGGGAGCTCGGCTCCATGCCCATCCTGATCCTTTCGGCCAAAAGCCGCGAGCAGGACAAGATCCTCGGGCTGAACCTCGGCGCGGACGACTACATCGCCAAGCCGTTCAGCCCGCTCGAGATCACAGCCCGCGTGCGGGCGCTGCTGCGGCGCGCGGGTCCGTCTGGCGGCGGCGTGCTCACCGTGCGGGAGCTGAGCCTCGACACGCGCAGCTTTGAGCTGCGGAAAAACGGGCAGCTCGTCGTGCTGACGCCGACGGAGCTTAAGATCCTCGCGCAGCTCATGCGCGCCCCCGGCCGGATCTTCACGAAGGTGCAGCTCTACGAGGCCGTCAGCGGGGAGTACTTTGAAAACGACGACAACGCCATGATGGTGCACATCTCCCACCTGCGTGAAAAGCTCGAGGACGACCCGAAATCGCCGAAGTACATTGTGACCGTGAGAGGACTGGGTTATAAAATTGAAAAATAGGCGAAAAACCGGCAGCCTGTTCGCGCTGCTGGCAAAAAACTATCTTCTGTTCGCGCTCGTGCTGCTTCTGCTCGCCGCCTGCGTCTACGCGCTCTGGAACGCGCGGGTCGACCGGCTCTATCAGGGCTCCGACTGGGACGCGCTGACGGCGGACCCGGCCCTGAAGGACGGCTCGTGGAAGAAGCTGGAGCGCTATCTTCTGCCGGACGGCAGCGCGCTGGCTGTGGAGACGGCCGACGGCTCGGTCCTCTATGCCTCCGCGGGCGCGCCCGCGGCGCTGCCCGGCGCGGACGCCGCCGCCTGCCTGGCGGAGTACGGGCGGGAATACTACGGCGACTGCATCTCGTTTACAGAAAACGGCGCGCTTCGCTGGCGCGTCACGCGCTATGTCTACGGCAGCGGCAGCAATCTGTCGGAGCTGTCCGTCGTGCTGGATTCGGACTACCGCGTGGTGAGCGGCGGTCTCGGCGACGGGATGCGCGCCTACACACAGGAGGAGTTTCTGTACCTGGCCGGAAAAAAGCCGGAGACGCAGACGCTCTACCGCTACGGCTTCACCGCCTCCGACGGCAGGCCGCTCACCGCGCTGTTCTACACGAGCGCGTGGTCCGACGAGGCGTTCCAGCTCCAGTACAACCGCACGCTCTGGCTGCTGCTGCTGTTCGTGCCGCTGGCGCTCGCGGCGGTCGGCTGCTTCATCTGGTGGCTGAGCCGCCGCATCCGGCGTCCGCTCGACCGGCTCAACGACGCAATCCTCGCGCAGTCCGACGGCAGACCCGCCGGAGCGGCGGCCTGCGGCGGCCCGGCGGAGATCCGGCGCATCGGCGAGAGCTTCGACCGCCTGTCCAGGCAGCTGGCGCAGAGCGAGACCGAGCGGCAGCGGCAGAGCGAGGCGCGCCAGAAGCTGATCGCCGACATCTCGCACGACCTCAAAACGCCCGTCACCGTGATCGCCGGATACGCCGACGCGATCTGTGACGGGAAGGTGCCCCCGGAGGAGCTGCCCCACTACCTGCGCGCCATCCGGACCAAGTCCGCCGCGCTGACCGAGCTGATCGACGCCTTTCACGAATACAGCAAGGTGGAGCACCCGGATTTTTCGCTCCGCCCGGTCAAAACGGACCTGTGCGAATACTGCCGGGAGTATCTGGCGGAAAAATACGACGAGATCGATCTGGCGGGCTTTTCCCTGCGCGTCGCCATCCCGGACGCGCCCGTCCGCGTCCTGCTCGACCCGCTCGCCTTCCGGCGCGTGCTGGACAACCTGCTCTCCAACTCCCTGCGCTATAACCGGCTGGGGACGGTCCTGTTTTTCGAGCTGCGCGCGCAGGGCAGCTCTGCCGTGCTGCTGATCGGCGACAACGGCGTCGGCATCCCGGCTGACCGGGCCGCGGCGATCTTCGAGCCCTTCGTCGTGGGCGACGACGCCCGCTCCACGGGCGGCAGCGGGCTGGGCCTCGCCATCACGCGCAGGCTCGTCGAGGCCCACGGCGGCACGATCACGCTCTGTCCCAATCCGCCCCCGGAATACAGCACGCAGTTCATCCTGAAGCTGCCCCTCGCCCGTCCGTGAAAAAAGGCCTCGCAGAGTTTGCGCCCGCAGGCGCAAATAAAATGCAAATCCGCTTTTCCCGGCGGCGGTACGTCGGGAAAAGCACCTGCCCTCTCTCCGTCCCGGAGAGGGGCTTTTTTTATAACCTTTGCAAACCTTAAGGTTACGGACATGGAAAGGAAAGCCTCGGCCGGTATGATGGCGGCGTTAAGGAGGAAGAAACATGCAAACGACGACAATGCGCGGCCAGCCGATCATCGAGGTCCGGGACCTGCGGAAGGAATATCCGCTCGCGGACGAGACGGTCGTCGCGCTCAAACGGATCAATCTCAGCATCCAGCGCGGAGAGATCTGCTGCATCTTCGGCACCTCCGGCTCCGGCAAGAGCACGCTGCTCAACCAGCTGGCCGGGATGGAACGGCCCACGCGCGGCGAGGTGCTCATCGGCGGCGTTCCGGTCTCGCGGCTTTCGGAGGATCAGCTCGCCGCGTTCCGACAGCGCCATCTCGGCTTTGTTTTTCAGTCCTACAATCTGCTGCCCGGCCTGAACGCGACGGAGAATGTGGCGCTGCCGCTGATGTTCCGGGGCGTGCCGAAGGCCGTGCGCGAGGAGGCCGCCCGGCAGATGCTCTGCCGCGTCGGACTGCAGCACCGGCTCGACCACTTCCCCGGCCAGATGTCCGGCGGCCAGCAGCAGCGGGCCGGCATCGCCCGCGCGTTCATCACCCACCCGGACGTCGTCTTTGCCGACGAGCCGACCGGAAACCTGGACTCCCACACGACTGTGGAGGTCATGGATATGATTACGAAATTCGCCCGCGTCTTTCACGAGACCATCATCCTCGTCTCGCACGACCCGGAAATGGCGGCCTACGCCGACCGGATCGTCACGCTGCTCGACGGAGAGATCGTCTCCGACGTCAAAAATACGCGCCGCTGCGTCGGCTAAAAGGAGAACATATGATGAAACGGATCTTATCGCGGCTTGCCGCCGCGCTGCTCGCCGCGGCGCTGTGCCTGTCGATGCTGCCCGCGGCCCTGGCCGCCGGAAGCCTCGCCGTCCGGGCCTATGAATCGTCGTCCGACCGCATTGAAAAGGACGACCGCGTCGATCTGACGCTGCATTTTCTCATGACGGGCGTCACGACCGCCGACGCCAGGAACAAGGGTCTGGACGTGTCGCGCCTTGTGGACAGCTTCTCCGGCGGCGGCCAGACGGTCACGATCACCTCGGCGGACGATCAGCCGCTGGAATTCGACGCGGCCTTTTCCAATCTCACCTACAGCGGCGCGGGAAAGAGCTTCCGCGTCATGGCGGGCATCGGCGGCGAATACGAGACCGCCGAAATCACCGTCACACAGGCCGTGGAGTACGACGCGTCCAAGCAGGACCCCCCGGTTCCGCAGCCGCAGTTCGAGCTCAGCCGCAGCGACCTGCCGCGCGCCGTGCAGGCCGGGCAGGTATTTACCGTGGAGATCGGCTTCCGGAATCTGAGCGACAGCGACGTGGATTCCTTCGTCGCCTCCGTCACGCCCTCGGAAGGCCTCATCCTGCTCGACGGCGTGTCCTCCTACCCCGTGGGCTCCATCCGCGGCGGCCGCAGCGGCAGCGTGACGGTGCGCCTGCGCGCCGCGGACACGATCACCTCCGCCTCTCAGTCTCTGAGCGTGGACATGAAATTCAGCTATGAGAGCGCCGGCAACTGGACGCAGGGCAGCGCATCCGAAAAAATCAACATCCCCGCCCAGGTCGCGGCGAAGGAATCCAACCCGCAGCCCATGGTCGTGATCTCGCGCTCGCCGCTCTCCGCGCCGCTCAAGGCCAGCCAGGAGCTGCCCGTCACAATCACCTTCCAGAACATGGGCAAAACCGCCCTCCGCAATCCGGTCGCGTCCTTCAATTCCTCAGACTCGCTGACGATTCTGAACGACGTGTCCACCTTCCTGCTCCGGGACATCGGCCCCGGCGAGAGCCGCAGCGTGACGCTGCGCGTCAAGACCGGCAAGACGATCTCCTCCACCTCGCTCTCCATCGACTCCGAGCTCAAATACACCTATGACACCGGCGAGACGCTCGCCAACGCCAGCACGTCCGACAAGGTCAACCTCTCCGCCACGCCGACCGATCCCGCAAACTCCGGCACGCGCATCGACAGCCCCACGCCGAACCTGATCGTCTCCTCGTACGGCTACGGCGGCGACCAGATCGCGGCGGGCGGAAAATTCAATCTCGAGCTGACCTTCCGCAACACCAGCGCCAATCTGACCGTGGAAAACATCGTCCTGACGCTCGAGACCGGCGACAGCTTCGCGGTGGACAAAGCCGCCAATACCTATTATTACAAGAATCTGGCCCCCGGCGGCGAGCAGAGCCTGACGGTTCCCATGCAGGCGCTGCCCGCGGCGAAGCCCGGCGCGCAGTCCGTCTCCGCGGCGTTCAAATACGAATACGTGGACGGTACCCGCCGCGCGTCCGGCACGGCCTCCGTCGCGCTGTCCATCCCCATCTACCAGCCCGACCGCTTCGAGATCGCCCCGCCCGTCCTGCCCGAAAGCTTCAACGTCAATCAGGAGGCGGCGCTTTCTCTGAATTATGTAAACAAGGGCAAGAGCGAAATCTCCAACGTGTCCGCCAGCATCGTGTCCAAGGAGGGCGAGATCACGACGCTGACCTCCGTGCAGAACCTCGGCAATTTTGAGTCCGGCAAAAGCGGCTCCATCGGCTTCGCGCTGACGCCGCTCGTCACAGGCCAGCTCGATCTGACACTGGTTGTCTCCTACGAGGACGCCAGCGGAAAGGCCCAGTCCAAGCAGTTCCCGGTCAAAATGAAGGTGCAGGAGGCTCCGCCCACGGAAGCCGAAGTCCCCGCGGAGGAGCAGCCCGCCGAGACCGGCATGCCCGTCTGGCCGTGGATCGCGGGCGGCGCAGCGGCCGCTGCCGCGCTCGCCGTCCTGCTCATCATCCGCAAAAAGAAGAAAGCCGCCGCCGAACCCGTGCTGAGCGGCTGGGAGAGCTGGGACGACGCCGCGGAGCCTGCAAGCCCCGACAAGAAGGAGTAAGCCCAATGCAGACAAAAGACATCCTGCAGATGTGCGCGCAGAACCTGCTGCGCCGCAAGGCCCGCACGTTTCTGACCGTCCTCGGCGTGCTGATCGGCTGCTGCTCCATCGTCATCATGGTCTCCATCGGCATCGGCATGAAGGAGTCCCAGGAAAAGATGCTCCGCCAGATGGGCGATCTGACCATCATCACGGTCAGCGCCCCGCAGGGCGGCACCGGAAAGGCCAAGCTGAACGACGACGCGGTCAAAAAATTCAGAGCCGTCCCCGGCGTGAGCGCCGTGAGTCCCAAGCTGAGCATGGACGATTTCACCGTCCGGCTCTATGCCGGCCCGAACAACCGCTATCAGGCCGACTGGACGACCATCGCGGGGCTCGACGCCGGCGTGCTGACCGACATGGGCTATACGCTGCTGCGGGGCGAGGCGCTGCCCGCCGCGTCCGCCGGCGCCGGCTATTCCGCGCTGGCGGGACAGTATCTGGCCTACAATTTCAAAGACACGCTGCGGCCGGACGGCGCCAATACCGTCGACCGCTGGGGCAGCATGGACGCAAACGGCGCCGTCACCAACCTGCCCGACCCCTACTTCGATCCCCTCAAAACGCCGGTCACGCTGGAGGTGGACACCGGAAGCGGCAAGCTCCGCTATACCCTGAACGTGACCGGCGTCACCAAGGAGGACTACAACAAGGGCGCGGAGACCTCGGAGGGCCTCATCCTGGGGCTGGCCGACCTGAAGGCCATCATGGCGCAGGCGCTGGCCAAGAGCAACAGCGCCAAGAAGATCGCCTACAGCTCCGTGCTGGTCAAGGCGGCGGACATTACGAAGGTCGCCGCCGCCGAAACGGCCATCCGCACCATGGGCTACAACACGAGCTCCATGGAGAGCATCCGCCAGCCCATGGAAAAAGAGGCGCGGCAGAAGCAGCTGATGCTGGGCGGACTCGGCGCGATCTCCCTGTTCGTCGCCGCGCTCGGCATCACCAACACCATGATCATGTCCATCTCCGAGCGCACGCGGGAAATCGGCATCATGAAGGCGCTCGGCTGCTACATCCGCGACATCCGCGTGATGTTTCTGACGGAGGCGGGCGCCATCGGGCTGCTGGGCGGCGTGGTGGGCTGTCTGATCAGCTTTCTCATCTCCATCGTCATCAACCTCGTCGCGCTGGGGGGCTTTTCCCCGGGAAATATCCTGCTCGCCGTCGCGGGCGGCGCCGACGTGAACCGCACGTCGGTGATCCCCCTCTGGCTGTACGGATTCGCAATCGTCTTTTCCGTGTTCATCGGCGTGGGCTCCGGCTACTACCCGGCCAACAAGGCCGTCCGCATCCCCGCGCTCGAGGCCATCAAGAGCGAATAAGCAAAAAAACGCAGGGCCGCAGCCGGAATCCATTCCGCTGCGCCCTGCGCCGTTTTTTGTTTTAGGGCAACACCCGGTAGTTTTCCGCCTGCGCGGTGAAGAGCCGGTAATAGGTGCCCTGCTTGTCCTCCATGAGCGTCTTGTGCGTGCCGAAGGCCTCGACGCGGCCGCGGTCGAGCACGAGGACACGGTCGCAGAACACGCTCGAGGACATGCGGTGCGAAATGTAGATCGCCGTGCGCCCGCCGACCAGGCTGTTGAACTGCTCGTAGAGCTCCGCCTCGGCCATGGGGTCGAGCGCCGAGGTCGGCTCGTCGAGCACGAGCAGCGGCGCGTTTTTGCCGAGCGCCCGCGCGATGGCCAGCTTCTGCGCCTGCCCGCCGGAGAATTCCGCGCCGTCCTCGTCGAACTCGCGGCCGCAGTTCGTGTCGATGCCCCTCGGAAGCGCGCGGATCTTCTCCTCCATTCCGACCTTCCGCAAAAGCTCCCACGCGCGCGCGCGCTCCCCGCTGTCTAAAAACGGATTTGGCCGCCGGCATTCCAGCGAAAGCTCCCGCGTGCGCGCGCGATTCTCGCCGGCGACGCGGCAGGCGACATTCTCCTCCACCGTGAAGGGAAATAGCCTGAAATCCTGGAACACCGCCGCGAGGGAGGCCGTCCACGCGCGCAGGTCGAGCCGGCCGAGCGGCAGACCGTCCAGCAGGATCTCGCCCTCGTCCGGGTCGTAGAAGCGACAGAGCAGCTTGACGATCGTGGTCTTGCCCGCGCCGTTGCGCCCGACGATGCTGATGTGCTCTCCCCTTTTTATGCAGAACGACACGTCGTCGAGCGTCTTTTCCCGCGCGCCGGGATAGGTGAAGCTCACATGGCGGAATTCGACCGAGCCGACGCTCTGCACCGGCTTCCCCGCCGCCTCCGCCGCGTCGGGCGTGCGCATCAGCTCGGCGAACGGCTCGAGAAAGCCCAGCATTGTGGAGACCGTCACGACCGAGGTGCCGAGCGCGATCACCGCGCCGGAGAAGGCGATGGCCGAGGAGACGTACATCGTGAAGTCGCCGATGCCGGCCGCGCCGGCCGCGGTCCGCGCGCCGACAAAGGCGTACGCGGCCGCCGCCTGCAGCACGGTGATGACCTGGAACAGCCCCAGAAACAGGCCCTTTTTCCGGTAAAAGCCGGAGAACCAGCGGTTGATTTCCCGGTTGTAGCGCGTGACCGTGTCGCCGAGCATCGGACCCATGCCGAAGAGCCGCGAGTCCTTCTGGATGCCCTTTTCGTACGTTAAGTTTACATAATATCCATAGCGCCGATTATACGGCATGATCTGCTCCGAGAAGCGGAGCTGGTAGCGCGAAAACGCGGCATAGACCGCGAGCAGCGCCGCGACGCCGCCCAGCACCAGCACGATCAGCACCCACGACAGCCGGAGCATGACCGCGACGAGGCCCAGCGCCGTCACCAGCTGGCGCAGTACCTCCACCAGGCTGCGCACGAGATTCTCCACCGCCGACTGGTTCGTCATGGCGAACGACGCGCGCTCCTTGAGATCAAGAAAACCGGGATCCTCCAGCTTCCCATAGGCGACGGACATGATCTTCCCGGCGAACACGCGTTCCATCTGCCAGCGGATCTGCTGCTCCTGCACGGAGAGAAACCGCCTGCACACGCTCTGCAGCAGACAGCACAGCCCGTTCGCGCCCGCGATCGCGAGCGCCCAGAACGCGAGCCGCTCCGGGCTCCGGCCGCCGGTCAGCTCGTCGATGAGATATTTGAGCAGCACGACGCTGCCGACGATCTGGCCGGAATAGGCCAGCGCGCTTGCGGTCAGGAAGAAGAAATACCACGGGTTCACGCGCCATACGAGCCCAAACACGAGCCGCAGCTTCTGAAGGTTCTTCATCCCGCTTCCTCCTCCTGGTAGTATTTTCCCTGCGTCATAAACATCTGCCGGTAGACGCCGTTCTTCGCCATCAGCTCGTCGTGCGTGCCGTATTCGAGCAGGCCGGTCCTGCCGAGCAGGGCGATTCTGTCGCAGAATTTCGTCGAGGCCAGCCGGTGCGAAATATAGACGGCGGTCTTGCCCGCGGTCATGGCGGCGAAGCGCTCATAGATCTCGGCCTCCGCGAGCGCATCCAGCGCGGCGGTCGGCTCGTCCATGAGAATGCAGCTGCCGCCCTTGTACAGCGCCCGCGCGATGGCGAGCTTCTGCGCCTCGCCGCCGGAGAGCGCCGCGCCGTCCTCGTCGATCACCTTCAGCAGCATCGTGTCCATGCCGTGGGGCAGGCTCCGGATCTTCTCCCAGATCCCCGCCTGCTCGAGGGATTCCCGGACGCGCGTCCGGTCGAAGCCCTCGAGCCGGCAGGCGACGTTCTGCGCGGCTGTGAAGGCGAATACATTGACGTCCTGAAAGACCGCGGCGAACATCGACCGCCGCGCCTCCGGCGAAAACGCCTCGGCGTCCACGCCGTTCAGGAGGATTTTGCCGCTGTCGGGATGGAAGAGCCCCGTCAGGAGCTTCACGAGCGTCGTCTTTCCGGCGCCGTTCACGCCGACGAGCGCCAGCCTCTGCCCCGCCGGGATCGTCAGGGAAAAGTGCTCCAGGACGCTCTCCTGTGCGCCGGGATAGCGGAAGCTCACGTCGCGGAACTCGACGGACAGGGGCGTCTGCGCCGCCGGCGCGGGCAGGCTGCCGCTCCGGCCGGTCAGGTCGCGGTCCATAAACGCGTAGAAGTCGCGCACATACCGGTACTCCCGGAGAATCACCGCCGCCGAGTCGGATAGCACGGTCAGCTGCGCCGAGAGCGCCGATACCGCGGCCGCGTACATGGTGAAATCGGAGATCGCCATGCCGCGGCAGACCGCCCGCGCGAGCAGGCCGTAGCTCAGTCCGTCCGAGAGCAGCAGCGCCGCCAGACCCAGCAGGCCGAACGCGAATTCCCGCCGCCTGACGGCGCGCAGCACGTCCAGATAGCCCCGGAGCTCCAGCTGGAAATGGTCGAGCACCCGTCCGCGCAGATCGTACAGCCGCACGTCCTTGCCGTAGGCAAAGTCGCGCGCGTTTTCCGAATAGGTCCAGAGCCGCCGCTCGTGGCGGTTCGCCTCGTTCTTGCGGCTGTATTCGTATTTTTGCACGCGCACGGCCGATACGAGGCTGACGGCCAGCCGCAGAAATACCGCCAGCATGACCGGCACGCTCCGCAGCCCCAACAAAACGGACAGCGCCAGCACGATGAGCGCCGTCTGCGGCAGCTCGAAAAGCCTGTGCAGGATGGCCTCCACGCCGTTGTCGTTGCTGGCCGGCGCGTGAAAGGCCGTCTCGTTCTCATCGAAGAACGTGGCCGACTCGACGTGCGGATAGTCCATCTCCAGCAGCTTGACCGACAGATCGCGCACATAGTCGATGCGCAGCGCCGTGAGGCGCGGATAGCCGCAGTCGAGCAGCCACTCCCGCAGGAAGTTCACCCCGGAGCCGAGCAGGAAAAACGCGCCGACGAGCAGAAAGATCGTACGCAGCGCCGGCGCGGGGCCCGTCAGGCAGGCGATCAGCAGCTTGGTAAAGGCGATCGGCAGCGCCTGCGCGCCGATCGCCGTGAGCGTAAAGCCCGCGCAGACGCCGTAAATCGCGCGGTCGTTCGTCCAGGCGTTCTCCAGCAGCCGGTAGATTACGCCGTCAGCCGGTTTGCGTTTCATTGCAGACCTCCCGCCACATGGCTAGCAGCGCGTCCTGCGCCGCCGGTTCGCTCTCCTCGCGCAGAATCCGCTCCACGCCGTTCAGACACGTGCCGCCGAAGCTGTCGTAGAAGCAGTGCGGCTCGCCCCGGTAGAAGCGGACCGAGCCGTTGTCGTACCTCGGCGCCCGGTCGTACTGCTCCGCCTCGCGCCGCGCGCTCTCAAGCCGCGCCCGCGCCTGCGCGCCGTCGCCGCGGTCCAGCAGCATCACCGCGTCCAGGGCCAGCAGCACCACGCCCATCCGCTGCGGATAGGAGCCCCCGTCCTGCGTGCGCAGGCCCCGGAGAAGGTCCTGCATCCACTGCGACATGGCCAGCGCCTCGTCCGTCTCGCCCCGCTCCCCCAGGGCGTTGACCAGCGTCAGCGTGTCCATGAAGAGATTCGTGATCGACACGATGAGATCGTCGGAGGCAAAGCGCGCCGCCTCGCTCCGCCTGTCCATCTGGGTCAGGTATTCCCCGATCCGGGCGTTGAACACGCCGCAGACATTGTACTTTTTGAGCAGCTCCACCGCCTGCTCGCACCGGTTCTGCTCCTGCAGCAGCATGGCGATCTCGCTCTGGATTTTCTCGCGGCTGAGCGAGAGGTCCGTATTCTGGCCGAACAGCTCGCACGCCCGCTCGAGGTACTGCCGCGCCCTGATCCCCGCGTCCGCGTCGCCCTGTTCGATGGAGTGGTTCAAAAGGCACCTGCCGGCCTCGAGCAGGACGCGGAAGCTGTTGGGGTACTTTTTCGCCAGCAGCGGCACCTGCGTGCTCGCCTCGCCGAAATTCCTTTCCAGATTCATCCGGTGGATCGCGTCCGCGGCCTGCTTTTCGCTCTGCTCCTGCCACTCGTAGCCCAGAAGCGCGTCCACCGAGGTGTCGAACAGCGCGGCCAGCTCCGGCAATAAAGACAGATCGGGATTCGACTGCCCGGACTCCCACTTCGATACCGCCCCGGCCGAAACGCCCAGCGCCTGCGCCAGCTGCTCCTGCGTCAGCAGCTTTTCCTTCCGCAGCGCGCGGATCGTCTCATGCAGCTTCAGCTCCATGTTCCCGCCCCCTTTTTCTCCATCATACCGGACGCGTGAGAAAAAAGCCAGATACCAGCTATACTGTTTAGAAACTTTTTTCTTAACTATCAGTATATTTCCATCCGCTTGCAATCCGATTCCGCCCGCTGTATACTGAATAAACAGGAAGTGAGGCGGCTGTATGCGGAATTTCTGGGGTCACTTAAAAACCATCACGCACCACCGGCATCTCGTGATGCGGGCCTGCTTCCGGGTCGGGCTGTACCGGCAGGGGCTGCTGCACGATCTGTCGAAATACTCGCCCGCCGAGTTCTGGCCGGGCGTCAAATACTTCCAGGGCACGCGCAGCCCGAACATCGCCGAGCGCGAGGCGCGGGGCTGTTCTCTGGCCTGGATGCACCACAAGGGCCGCAACAAGCACCATTTTGAATACTGGACCGATCTGCGGCCGGACACGAAGACCTACGGCCCCGTGGACATGCCGGTCAACTATCTGGTGGAAATGGTCATGGACCGCATCGCGGCCTGCAAGACCTATCAGGGCGCGGCCTACACCGACGCCTCCCCGCTCGCCTATCTCGACAAGGCCCGCGAATCCGCGCTCGTCCATCCCAACACGATGCGCAGACTCCGGTTTCTGCTGACGATGCTCCGGGACCGCGGCGAGCAGGAAACCTTCCGTTTCATCCGCGAGGTTGTGCTCAAAGGCGCTCCTTTTGCGCAGGAACCGTGATTTTTGGGCAATACATAGAAAAATACCCTGCACTTTTCCAGTATATGACCATAGCCGCGGCGCCGGAAATATGGTATAATCAGGTTGTGGAATTCCGCCTGAGCGGAAAATTATAAGGAGGGTATTATGAAGAAACTGGTAGCAATTCTGCTGACGGTCTGCATGGTCCTCGGAATGATGACCACGCTGTCGCTGGCAGCGGACGCGAAGTCCGACGACATCGTCGTGCTGTACACGAACGATGTGCACTGCGCGCTTTCAGACAAGCTCGGATATGCGGGGCTCGCGGCCTATAAAAAGGCCATGCAGCAGACCAACAGCTATGTCGCGCTGGTCGACTGCGGCGACGCCGTACAGGGCGGCCCCATCGGCACGCTCTCCAAGGGCTCCTATCTCGTCGACGTCATGAACGAGGTTGGCTATGACTACGCCAGCTTCGGCAACCATGAGTTCGACTACGGCATGAACGCCCTGCAGAGTCTTGTCAGCGCGGCCAAGTATCAGTACCTGTGCTGCAACCTCAGCTATACCGGTACCGACGGCAAGGGCCTCACGGGCTACAAGCCCTACGCCATCGCCACCTACGGCAATGTGAAGATTGCCTACGTCGGCGTCGATACGCCCGAATCCTTCACCAAATCCACCCCGACCTATTTCCAGGACGAGGGCGGCAAGTACGTCTATTCCTTCGCAGAGGGCAACAAGGGCGCCGACCTGTACGCCAGCGTGCAGAAGAGCGTTGACGCCGCGAAGGCGGAGGGCGCGAACTATGTCGTCCTGCTCGCGCACCTCGGCACCGACTCCAGCTCCGCGCCCTGGATGTCCACCGACGTGATCGCCAACACGACCGGCATCGACGTCGTGCTCGACGGCCACTCCCACTCCACCATCCCCTCGCAGGAGGTCAAAGCCAAGGACGGCAAGACCGTTCTGCTGTCCTCCACCGGCACAAAGCTCGCCGCCATCGGCAAGCTGACCATCACCGCCGCGGGCAAGCTCACCACAGAGCTTGTCACCGATTACACCGAAAAGGACGCCGACACGACGGCCTTCATCAAAACCATCACCGATAAATTCGACAAGATCCTCAGCGTTGTCGTGGCCAAGTCCAGCGTCGATCTGACCACCAAGGCCGCCGACGGCACCCGCGCCGTCCGCAACCGCGAGACGAACCTCGGCGACCTCTGCGCCGACGCCTACCGCATCATGGGCAGCGCCGACATCGCCTTTGTAAACGGCGGCGGCATCCGCGCCGACATTGCCGAGGGCGACATCACCTACGGCCAGATCATCAACGTGCATCCCTACAGCAACGAGCTGCGCGTCTGCGAGGCCACGGGCCAGGAGATCAAGGACGCGCTCGAATGGGCCTCCCGGAACACGACCGGCCTCACCTCCGACGGCAAGAACGCCCTCGGCGAGATGGGCGGCTTCCTGCAGGTCTCCGGACTCAAGTACACGATCGACACCTCCGTCAAGTCCTCCGCCGTCGGCGACGACAAGAATAATTTCGTCAAGGTTGACGGCGCATACCGCGTCAAGGACATCCAGGTCCTGCAGAAGAACGGCACCTACGCGCCGCTCGATCTGACCAAGACCTACAAGCTGGCCGGCCACAACTACATGCTCGAGTCCGGCGGCGACGGCATCAACATGTTCAAGGACAACAAGTTCCTGACCATCGAGCCGATGCTGGACAACCAGGTGCTCATCAACTACATCAAGGATTCTCTGGGCGGCGTGGTTCCCGCCTCCTACACCTATCCGCAGGGCCGCATCACGGTCCTCCCGACCGCCTATTCCGACGTGGCCGACGGCGCGTGGTATGTCAAGGCCATCAGCTATGTCACGGACAACAAGCTCATGAACGGCACCGGCAAGACCTTCTCCCCCGCCGCCTCCATGTCCCGCGCGATGCTTGTGACGATGCTCTACCGCGAGGCGGGCAGCCCCGCCGTCACCGGCAAGCTCTCGGCCACCTTTACCGACTGCACCGACAGCGCGTGGTACTCCAATGCTGTGCTCTGGGCCTATCAGAACAAGATCGTCAGCGGCTACGGCTCCACGTTCGCTCCCGACAAGGCCGTGACGAGAGAGGAAATGGCCAAGATCCTCTATACCTATGAAGTCTACAAGGGCGCCGCGAAGGTGACCGACTACACGCTCACCTACACCGACGCCGCCTCCATCGCGTCCTGGGCCAAGGAGGCCGTCGCCTACTGCACGACCGCCAAGCTCATGGCCGGCTCCAGCGGCAATTTCCTGCCCGCCGGCACCGCCACCCGCTCCATGGGCGCGCAGGTTCTCATGAACATCGACATGGCGGCCAAGGCCGCATAGCGCGAACCTCTTCGGGGCGCCGCAGGCAGCTGCGGCGCCCGTTTTGACTGTTGAAAAAGGCCTGCCGGCCTTTTTCAACAAAAAGCTGCGGTCTGCTTCGCGCGGGATTTTCGCGGCGTGGGACGCGAAAACCCCACACTTGCAGCCCGTAAAGTGTGTTTTCCGACGTACACGCCGCCGGAAAACACGGATTTACAATTTATTTGCGCCTGCGGGCGCAAACTCTGCGAGGCTTTTTTGAAAAACGCTCCTGGGCGCCACAGGCAGCTGCGGCGCCCGTTTTATTTGCTTTTCGGCTCCCGGCGGAAAATCTTAAGAATCCTTACAAAGATTTGATTATTTCGCATCCGTGTGGTAGAATGATACAGCTTATGCGAAATCAGTCAATTCTAACGGGAGGAAATTCTGCCAAGTGAAGCTATTCGGCAATACACGCAGCGGATCGCGCGTGGCGGCGAAGCCCGCAAAGCCTAAAAAGCCGCTGAAAAAGCTGGCCATAGTCCTGACGGTGATATTGTGTCTGGAGGGTCTGTACTTCTTTGCACTCTATTCAACGAATGACTTCGTCACAAAATGGCGAAAAATCTACATAAATACGGCCATGAACACCATGACGCACCAGTGGCTGGCGACGTACTTCATTCCGGCGGACATCATCCAGCAGGTCCGCTATGAATACGGCCTGGCCATCGGAAAGGCCAACGGCATCGAGTCCGGCTGGTCCAAGGCCTCGTCCAGCAGCGCGGACAGCTCCGAAACCAAGGTCGTCGAGGCCACGGTCCAGCAGCCGGAAAAGGACCCCGAGCCGACCGCGGCGGAGCTGGAGGCGCAGGCCCGCGCAACGTTCTACAAGCTCTTCTGGGAAGTGGACCAGACCACGATGGACGCGTATGTGAAGGACAATCCCGACGCGCTCGCCAACGGCTGGGACGGCATCTGCATCAACGAGGCCGGCATGGACGACGCCGGCACCTCGATCCAGACGACAATGGGCGAGCAGGTGCTCGCCATCGACGTGCCCAACGAGATCCTGATCGTGCGCATCTCGGGCTCCGGCTACAGGGGTGTGCTCGCCATCGCCAAGGATCCTTCCCGGCTGTCGGTCGAGATGTCCGCCACGCTCGGCTCCGTCGGGCAGCTCGCGGGCGACATCGCCGGCGCGCACGACGGCATTCTGGCCATGAACGCCAGCGGCTTCGGCGATCCGAACGGCGGCGGCAACGGCGGCCAGCTCGCGGGCTATGCCATGAGTGACGGCGTGGCCTACGGCAGCCATTTCGGCGGCTGGGCCTACAAGCGCATCGAGCTGCACGAGGACAATCTGTTCTACATCAAGGACGTCGGCTCCGCCGTCGCGGACGACTGCACCGACGCGATGGAATTCCAGCCCGCCATGATTATCGACGGCAAAAAGGTTGTGGACAGCTACTGGACGGGCACGCAGCCGCGCGCCTGCATCGGCCAGTCCGACAAATACGAAATTCTGATGCTCGTCATCGAGGGCCGCAACCCGCTGGCCGGCATCCTCGGCACCGACGTCAACACCTGCTCGGAGATCCTGCTGAAGCACAACTGCATGCAGGCCCTGAACGTGGACGGCGGCTCCAGCGCGATCCTCTGGTACAACGGCGAATACCTCAACCGCTCTTCGAGCGGCAACCCCTACGGCGGCGGCCGCACGCTGCCGAATGCGTTCGTGTATAAGAAATCGGCGTCCTGAAAAGTCGGGAGGTTTCTATGGGTCAGGTCAAGCTGTTCGGCAATGCAAAGGGCGGCGTGCGCGCCAAAAGAAAGCCCGCGCGGCGGAAAAAGCCGCTGAAGGCGCTGGCTGTCGTTCTGACCGTTCTGGTCTTTCTGGAGGCTCTGTACTTTTTCGGCCTCTACTCCGACATCCCCCTGATCGCAAACCTGCGGCGGGACTATATCCTGACCGCCATGTCCACCATGCGCCACCAGTGGCTGGCGACGTATTTCATCCCCGAAAGCATCATCGACAAGGTGATGGCGGGCCGCACCAAGGCCATCGTGGGCCAGGTCGGCGTGACCACCACCTGGGCGGACGCCTCGCAGCCCGACACCCGGACGGTGGACACCACCGTGACCGCTTCCTCCTCCGGGGCCTCCTCCGCCGACGCGGAGAAGGAGGCCTTCTACACGCTCTTCTGGGAGCTGGACCGGACGACGATGGACGCCTACGCGGCGGCCAACCCCGACGTGCTGGCGAACGGCTGGGCGAACATCTCCATCAACAAGGCAGGTCTGGACGACAGCGGCACCTCCATCCAGACGACCATGGGCGAGCAGGTGCTGGCCATCGACGCCAAAAACGAGATTCTGCTCGTGCGCGAGTCCGGCTCCGGCTACCGGGGCGTGCTCGCGATCGCGAAGGATCCGTCCCGGCTGTCGGTGGATATGGCCTCCACGCTCTGGAAGACCGGCCAGACGGCCCAGACCATCGCGACCGCCTCGGGCGGGCTGCTTGCCATGTCGGCCAGCGCGTTCATCGACGTGGACGCGCAGGGCAACATCGGTAACGGCAACGGCGGCAATCTCGCGGGCTATGCCATGAGCCACGGCGCAGAGTACGGCACGCACTACGTCTACGGCTACAAGCGGCTGGAAATCCGAAACGACAATCTCATGTACATCCGCGACTGCACCGACCCCGTAAGCGCCGACTGCCGCGACGCCGTGGAATTCCAGCCCGCCCTGATCGTGGACGGCAAAATTTTGGTTGACTCCAACTGCGGCTGGACCGGTCTGCAGCCCCGCGCCTGCATCGGCCAGTCCGACAAGTACGAGGTCCTGATGCTCGTCATCGAGGGCCGCAACTACGCGGCAGGCATCCTCGGCACCGACGTGATCGTCTGCTCGAACATTCTCAGGCAGCACAACTGCATGCAGGCCATGAACATCGACGGCGGCACGAGCGCGATTCTGTGGTACGAGGGCGCGTCTGTCACGCGCTGCTCCAATTCCGCGCTCGTACCCGAAGGCCGCGGGCTGCCGAACGCGTTCGTGTACAAATGAGCTGTCCCCCTCCATCTGATTCATCTGTCATCCCGGAACCGTCAGTCCGGAGAATCCCCTCGCGCGGCTCTGTCCGCCGGGTCGGTTCTCCGCTGCCGTCCGGGGTGACTTTCTTTGTCCGGCGTGGCTTTCGGTATGAAATTTAAGGCAACACCGCACAATTCGCGGCTGATACCTTAAGCACGATGTTGCCTTAAGATTTTTTAAGATGTTCCGTTTTTTGCCGGTATACCGGGCCTATCCGGCCGCGGCCGCCGGCCCGCGAGGTTGACAGGCCGGGCAAAAAGACGTATGGTTTTGTCAGCAAGGTTCTATTTTATGAAGGAGGATCAAAATGAAACTCACAAAAAAACTGTTTGCGCTTCTTCTGGTACTGGCTCTCACCGCGAGCCTGCTGCCCGCCGCGCTGGCGGGGAGCACCGGCGCCGCCTTCCGGGATGTCAGTACGTCCGCGTACTACTATGAAAGCGTGAACGCCATGCTCGAAAAGGGCTATATGGCGGGCACCGGCTCCGGGACGTTCAGCCCCGACGCCGCGCTGACGCGCGCCATGGTGGTCACGGTGCTGTACAACATGGCGGGCAAGCCCACCACCGCGTACACGGCCGCCTTCTCCGACGTGCCCGACGGCAAGTATTACAGCGCCGCCGTGGTCTGGGCCGCGGCAAACGGCATCGCCAAGGGCACCGCCGGCAAATTCTCGCCCGACGCCGCCGTCACGAGAGAGCAGCTGGCCAGCTTCCTGTACAACTATGCGTCCTTCCTGAAGCTCGACGTCTCGGCCAAGGCCGACCTGAGCACGTTCAAGGACAGCGCCGCCGTTTCTTCCTACGCGAAGGACGCCCTCGCCTGGTGCGTCAGCGCGAAGATCGTCACGGGCACGGCCGGCAGCCGGCTGCAGCCGAAGGCCGGCGCGACCCGCGCGCAGTTCGCCGCGATGGCATACCGCTTCGAGCAGCAGAAGTCCGCGCCCACGGTCGTGAACGCCTCCGTCGCCTCCACGACCCGCAAGGACGTGAGCATCCCCGCCTACGTCACCCTGCCCGCCGGCTATGACAAAACGAAGACCTATCCCATGGTCATCCTCTGCCACGGCCACGGCGGCAACCACAACGAGTGGGGCGGCTTTGACAAGATCACGACCGGTCTGGCCTCCGAGGGCATCATCGCCGTCACGCTGGATTATCCCGGCTGCGGCGCCAGCAAGGAGAGCTTCACCGAAAACACCCTCACCAACATGAAGGCCGACACGCTGGACGTCGTCAATTACGTGACGGGCGCCTATGCAATCGACAAGAGCCGCGTCGGCATCTTCGGCTACTCGATGGGCGGCCGCATCACGCTCGAGCTGCTGGCGGAGAAGTCGTACTCCTTCGCGGCCGTCGAGTTCGTCGCGCCCGCGGAGAGCACCTCCGACCTCAAAAAGCTCTTCGGCGGCGACGCCAACTGGAACACGATGAAGGCTGCCGCCGAAAAGGACGGCTATGCCTCCTTCACCACGATCTACGGCCAGACGCAGAAGCTCAGCAAGGCCTGGTTCTCCGATCTGGAAGCGTATCCGTCCGATCTGGCGGCCGCTGCCGCCAGGAATTACACGGGCCGCAGCCTGGTCGTCTACGCCACGAATGACGAGGCGGTCAGCCCGTCCGTATCCGCCGGCGTCGCGGCCGCGTTCGGCTCGGCTGTCGTCAACACCTACGCCGACGGCCACAGCTACAGCTTCTACGGCAAGACTCCTTACACCGTCTCCACAGTCAACAAGAGCTCCATCGGCTTCTTCGCGGACGAGCTGCTGACAAAGCAGACGGGCCTGTCCGGCTACGTGGCCTCGATCGGGTCCGACGGCAGCCTGGTACTCACGATCACCGCCGATCAGCTCAGCGCAGCCGGCATCAAAACCGGCGATACCGCGAAGCTCACGGTGAACGGCGCTTCCTATACCGCCGCTGTCGCCGACAAGGCCGGCGCCGACGGGCAGACCACGCTGGTGGTCAGCGGCAAAACGCTGACGCTCACGCTCTCCGGCGGCAGCTTTGCTGTCACGGCAAAGCTTGCGTCGAAGACCGTCCAGGCGGACGGCACGGTCGAGTGGTTCTACCTCGACACCGCCGCCGTCCCCGCCGCCGTGACGATCTCCAGGTAAGCACGCGGCCGGCGCCGCGCAGCGCCTCTTTTCCCGCATAAAAAATGTGTCATTCTGTTTTCAGAATGACACATTTTTTATGATAGAATCGGAGTCTGCCGGGGTGTTACTTCTCTTCCTCGGCTTCCTTCTTGGCGTCCTCGATGATCTTGGCCTGGTTGAGCTGCGGGACCTCCTCGTAGCGGACGAAGGTCAGCGAGTACGAGCCGCGGCCCTGGGTCATGGCGCGCAGGTCGATGGAGTAGGCGGACATTTCGCCGATCGGAACCTCGGCCTCGACGATCTGGCTTCCGGGATTCTCGGGATCGGGATTCATGCCCATCACGCGGCCGCGGCGCTTGTTGAGATCGCCGATCACGTCGCCCATGTTGGCGTCGGGCACATAGACCTTGAGCTCGCCGATCGGCTCGAGCAGCGTCGGGCCGGCGGTGGGCAGGCCTTCCTTGTAGGCGATGCCGGCGGCGGTCTGGAACGCCATATCGGAGGAATCGACGGGGTGATAGGAGCCGAAATACAGCACGGACTTCAGGAATACGACCGGATAGCCGGCCAGCACGCCCTTCGACACGCAGCTGCGCAGGCCCTTTTCGACCGACGGGATGAAGTTCTTCGGCACGCAGCCGCCGACGGTCTCGTCGGCGAAGATCATTTCCTCGGACTCCGACTGCGGCTCAAAGCGGATATACACGTCGCCGAACTGGCCGTGGCCGCCGGACTGCTTCTTATGGCGTCCGTGGACCTCGACCTTTTTCTTGATCGTCTCGCGGTAGGCAATCTTGGCGGGCTTCAGGACCGCCTCGACCTTATATTTGCTCTGGAGCTTCGACATGAGCACGCTCAGCTGCATGTCGCCGGCTCCGGAGATGATGAGCTCCTTCGTCTCGGGATCGTTGGCATAGCGGAAGGAGGCGTCCTCCTCGTTGAGCTTGACAAGGCCTGTCGCGATCTTGTCCTCTGTGCCCTTGACCTTGGCGTAGATCGCCATGCGGTACATGGGCTCGTCGTAGACCATGCCCTTGATCCGGACGGTCTTGCCCGCGAGGCCCAGCGTGTCGCCGGTGCGGACGGAGGCGAGCTTGGTAAACACGCCGATGTCGCCGCAACAGACCTTGGAGGTCTTGGTGTTGTCCTTGCCTCTCGGGAAGAACATGTTGCCGAGCTTTTCACTGTCGCCCGTACGCACGTTCGCAAAGGTCATGGTGTCCTCGACGTCGCCGGAGATGACCTTGAAATAGGAGTTCTTGCCGTACTGGTCGGCCATGGTGCTGAACACGAAGACCATCGGGCTGCCGGCGGGATCGATTGCAAATTCGGATTCCTTGCCGTCCTCGTCCACCTGGACCATGGGCTTGCCCTCGAGCGGATTGGGCGCGAACTTCACGAGGTTGGCCATCAGATCCGCCGTGCCCAGGCCCGTCATCGCGCAGCCGCAGAACACCGGGGTGATGACCCGGTCGCGCAGGCCGGTCTTGATGCCGGTCTGGAGCTCTTCGTCGGTGAACGGCTCCTCCATGAAGAATTTCTCCATGAGCGCCTCATCCGTCTCGGCCACCTGCTCGTTGAGCTCGGCCATATAGCCTTCGATCTTTTCACTCGCGTCGGCGGGCAGGGGGATCTCCTTGCCGCTCGCGTCGTAAGCCTTTTTCGCGATCACATCGACGATGCCGACCGCCTCCTCGCCCTTGAGAATCGGGAACGAGAACGGGATGACGGAGGTGCCGAACGCGGCGCGCAGCGCGTCGAGGACGGTGAAGTAGTTGGCGTGCTCCTCGTCGAGCTTGGAGATATAGAACATTGCGGGCAGCTTCGCCTTGGCGAGGGACTTCCAGCCCTTCTCCGTGCCGACGCCGATGCCGCTCTTGGCCGTGACGCAGATGAGGCCCGCGTCCGCCACGCGCAGCGACTGCACGATCTGGCCCGCGAAATCGAAATAGCCGGGGTTGTCGATGACGTTCAGCTTGCACTTGTTATATTCAACCGGAATGATCGCCGAAGAGATCGAATACTGTCTCTTCTTTTCCTCATCGTCGAAGTCCGCGACGGTGGTGCCGTCCGCGCGCTTGCCGAGACGGGTGATCGCTTTCGTCGTGAAGAGCATGCTTTCACAGAGCGCCGATTTGCCGTCGCCGCCATGGCCCAGAAGACAAATGTTGCGAATGTCGTTGGCAGTATAGCCCATAGGTTGTTTTTCTCCTTTCTTCAGGCAGACCGCCGCGGCCTGTCTGTCGGCAATGCATCAGCCGATTCTTGAAATTCATTATAAACGAACAGAGGGTGGAATGCAAATATATTTATGGATATTGCCCAAAAATTAGCCTCTGCCCACCAGCCCTGTGATCAAAAGGGCCGGGAGCAGCCACAAAAGCCCGTACAAAAGCAGGTTCCAGGCCGACACGGCCGACACGGAGCCGATGAACGTGAGGAAGAAGAGCACCGCCGCGCCGAGCAGGCCGCCGACGATGGCCGCCGCGAGGCTGCCGAGCGCCGCGCCGCGCAGCGCTCTGGCGCCGACGACGGCGGTCACATAGCAGTTGAAGCTGCCGCGCGCCATCAGTGCGCCCTGCACGCCGTCCTTGACCGCCTCCGGCGCGGACAGCTGCGCGCGCTCCTCGACCGTCGGGAATTCCACGCGGTCGGTGGAGACCTTGTAGCGGTGCTTCAAAAACTGCGGGGTAATCATAAAGTCGCGCGTGGCCAGAATGGGAATCAGGCCCTTGGCGCGGATCGCGGCGAGCAGGCTGCTGCGCGTGGCCGAGGCCGGCGCGTAGTTGAGCGCGAACACACCCGCGAGGTCGCCGTTGATCGAGAGGTAGACCGCCTGCTTGACCTTCGTCCCCTCGGGCATCCGCACCTTCATGAGCTTCATGAAGGCCAGCGAGCCCATCAGGATGACGTCGCCCCGGATCTCCGCGCCGAGTCCGCCGCCCTCATAGCGGCGGAAGGTATCGACCGTGTAGTGCCGGCCGTTCTGGTTTTTCATGATCTCGCGGAACAGGGGCACCAGGCCGCTGCCCGCCGTCTCGACCACGGCCGTGCCGTAGCCGATGATCTGGCTGACGCTGCGGTCGGAATAGATCTTCATGCCGTTGAGCGTCACGTTCGACTTCGGGAACAGATCGGCGTCCTCGATTGCAAGGCCGCACTCGCCGCCCAGCGCGCGCGCGCCCTGCCAGCCCGCCACGGCCGCGCCGCAGCGGTAGAGCCGCTTGGCCTGGATGGCGAACGGCCGCGCGAACGCGATCAGCGCGCCCATGGGGTACCCGGCCAGCAGCATGGCCGTCCACGCCCATAAAAAATTCTCCTTGCTCTGCGAGGAGGTCAGAAACGAAACCGCCAGCGTGAGCGCCGCCATGCACGGGGCATAGACCCGCATGGCGCGCCGCGCGATGTCCGGCATCTCCACCGCCTGCGTAAACGCGGCGGCGTCGCCAGGCGCGCGGAAGATGCAGTCCTTGCCGTGCCACGCCTTATCCTCGCGCACCGCGGCCGTCGGCTCGTCCATCGCGCACACGGCGCGCAGGGTTTTCCGCTTGCCGGAGAGCTCCAGGTACTCGCCCCAGAGCGCGACCGTCAGCTCCACCGATACCGCCGTGCAGAACGGGATGCGCCTGGCCTGAATCGCAAAAAAAGCGTCCGCGGCAGCCGCCAGCACGAGCAGCAGCAGCAGGCCCGTGTGGTCGAACTGCAGCCGGAGGCCCCGGGCCACGGCGTTGACAAACAAATCGAAATCGAGCAGCGCCTGCGCGAGCATGACGGCCAGCATGACGATGGAGACCATCCGCTCCTGTCCCGAGAAGCTGACGCCGCCGACCGTGTAGCGCATGAGCGCGAGCATGGCGATGGACGCGACCGACAGCAGAACGGACAAAAACAGCCGCAGCTGCAGCGTCGTGTGCCGGCTGTAGGCCTCGTACGCCGCCTGCGGCGATGCGTATTCGACCTCCGGACGCTCCCGCGTCCGTTTCTTTTCCCGTTTGCTGCGCAGCTTCTGCTGTTTCTTCTCATAGCGCTCGAGTCTGGCCAGCCGCTTTTTCTCCTGCGCCGCGGCTTTCCGGGCGCGGCCGGCCGCCTTGCGGTCGGTCTGATCCGTGGGCGCCGGCTCCGCCTTGTAGGTCCATACCTTCGGCGCGGGCTCCTCCGGGGGCGCCGGGTCCGGCTCGACGGGTGCGAAGCGGAGCGTGTCCGCCATCATGTCCGCCTTGGGGACCGACTGCCGCGGCACAAAGGGAATCACATTGTCCGGCTTGTCCGCCGGCTCCGGCTTCGGTTTTTCCGGCGCCGCGGGCAGTGCCGGCGTATCCGGCTGCGGCGGCGCTTCGGCGGCGGGCGGCGGCGCTTCGGGCGGCTTCGCCGGCGGCTCGGTCGGCTTCGGCGAGCGGTCGCTCCAGCCGCCGAATTCGTTCATGATCTCGTCGAGAGAAAAATCGGCGTCCTTTTCCGACTGGCCGGCGGGCGCGGAACCGTTATTCAGTTGTTCCGGGTCCCGGTTCTGCGGCAAGTCTTTCATGGAGCCTCCTGTTGCGTAACCGCTTCGGTCCGCTTATTCCCCGCTTCTCTGGCGCACGGCCTCGTACAGCAGCACCGCCGCCGCCGCGGAAGCGTTCAGGGATGAAATGCGGCCCTTCAAGGGAATACTGACCTTAAAATCGCACTGCTCCGCCACGAGTCTGCCCATACCCTCGCCCTCGCTGCCGATGACGATGGCCGCCGGACCGCGCAGATCGGCCCGGCACAGAGGCGTATCGCCGTCTGCCGCCGTGCCGTAGATCCACAGGCCGCGCTTTTTGAGCTCCTGCAGGGCGGCGGACAGGTTCGCCACCCGCGCCACGGGCAGATATTCCAGCGCGCCCGCCGAGGCCTTGCCGACCACGGCGGTCAGGCCGACGCTCCTTCTTTTGGGGATGACGACGCCGTGCGCGCCGGCGCATTCCGCCGTGCGCACGATCGCGCCCAGATTGTGCGGGTCGGACAGCTCGTCGCACACAACGACAAGCGGCGCTTCGCCGCGCTTTTCGGCCAGCGCCAGAATTTCATCGAGCGTCGCGTAGCTGTGCGCCGCCGCCATCGCGATGACGCCCTGGTGCGCGCCGGTCACGCTCATCTGATCGAGCTTCCGCCGGTCTGTCTCGACCACGACCGCGCCCGCGTTTTTGGCGAGCGCCGCAAGCCTTGCCAGCGCCTTGTCGGTATCGCCGGCGGCAAGGAACAGCTTGTCGATCGGGCGCCCGCTTTTGAGCGCCTCGGCAACGGCGTTTCTGCCCTCCAGCTGGTTGTCGGCCGCGTCCGCGGCGTCTTCCGGCACGCGGCTTCCGCGGCGGTTTTGGTACTGATTTTCCATATTGCTCCTGTTCGCGCCCCGGAGGGCGATCTTCATAATAAGCCGATTTTCATTATAACAGGTATTCCGGTTCAAAACAACTCCCCCGCCGCCTGAAATTCACAGAAAATTTACCGTCCCGCAAGGCGGTATTTCTTGTAAAACCAGACGTTGTGTGTTAAGATGTTCCCACAAACAGCCTGTTGCGGCATTTTTGCCGTTTTTCAATGGACATGGGAAAGAAGGTAAGAAATTTGAACAATGATCCGAAGAACCGAAAGCCAGACAACAACAATAACAATCCGCAGCCCGGCGACGACGACAACCGGAAGGTAAAGCGCATCATCCTGCTGGTCGTGCTGGCGCTGGTCGCGACGCTCCTCATCAACACGCTCTACACCGCCATCTCCACCTCCTATCTGACGGAGATCACCTATTCGGAGTTTCTGTCCATGCTCGACGACGGGAAGGTCTCCTCCGTCGAATTCCAGACGGACCGCATCGTGATCGTCCCGACCGATCAGGCCGACAAGCCCCAGAATCAGCAGAAGCTCTACTATACGGGCATCATCGCCAACGTCGATCTCACGCCGCTCACGGAGAAGCTCGACACCCTCGGCATCAAGTACAACGAGCAGATCGTCGAGCAGACGAGCCCCATCATCACCTTTGTGTTCACCTGGGTGCTGCCCCTCGTCATCATGTACGCCCTGTTCAGTCTGCTGATGCGCTCGATGTCAAAGCGCATGGGCGGCGGTCTCGGCGGCATCGGCGAAAGCAAGGCGAAGGTCTACATGGAAAAGCAGACCGGCGTCACCTTTGCCGACGTGGCCGGCCAGGACGAGGCCAAGGAATCGCTCGTCGAGATCATCGACTTCCTCCACAACCCGCAGAAATACGCCGCCATCGGCGCGAAGCTGCCGAAGGGCGCGCTGCTCGTCGGCTCCCCCGGCACCGGCAAAACACTGCTGGCCAAGGCCGTCGCGGGCGAGGCAAACGTCCCGTTCTTCTCGATCTCCGGCTCCGACTTTGTGGAAATGTTCGTGGGCGTCGGCGCCAGCCGCGTGCGCGATCTGTTCCAGCAGGCCGCGAAGGTCGCCCCCGCCATCATCTTCATCGACGAAATCGACGCCATCGGCCGCACGCGCGACAGCAAGTTCGGCGGCAACGACGAGCGCGAGCAGACGCTCAACCAGCTGCTCGCCGAGATTGACGGCTTCGACTCCTCCAAGGGCGTCGTCATCCTGGCCGCGACGAACCGGCCCGAGATCCTCGACAAGGCGCTGCTGCGCGCGGGCCGCTTCGACCGCCGCATCATCGTCGACCGCCCGAACCTGCAGGGCCGCTACCAGACCCTGCGCGTGCACACCAAAAACATCAAGCTCTCCGACGACGTCGATCTGCACAAGATCGCGCAGGCGACAGCCGGCGCGGTCGGCGCGGACCTGGCGAACCTCGTGAACGAAGCCGCCCTGCGCGCCGTGCGCCTGGGCCGGCAGACCGTCAACCAGGAGGACCTGCTCGCCTCGTTCGAGGTCGTCATCGCGGGCACCGAGAAGAAGGGCACCGTCCTGACCGACACCGAAAAGCGCATCGTGTCCTACCACGAGGTCGGCCACGCGCTCATCGCGGCGCTGCAGAAGCACTCGCAGCCCGTCTCCAAAATCACCATCGTCCCCCACACCTCCGGCGCGCTGGGCTATACCATGCAGATGCCGGAGGAGGAAAAGTTCCTCAACTCCCGCGAGGAGCTGATCGTCGAGCTGCAGACCCTGCTCGGCGGCCGCGCGGCGGAGCAGGTCGTCTTCGGCATCCAGACGACCGGCGCGTCGAACGACATTGAAAAGGCCACCGATCTTGCGCGCAAGATGGTCACGCAGTACGGCATGTCGGACCGCTTCGGGCTCATGGCCCTGTCCACCGTCTCGAATCCCTATCTCGACGGCAGCACCATGATGAACTGCGCCGATTCCACCGCCTCCGCGGCCGACTCCGAGATTCAGGGCCTTCTTTCCAAGTGCTATTCCGACGCCAAGGAAATCCTGAGCAGCCACCGCGAGCTGCTCGACGAGATCGCGCTCTATCTGCTGCAGAAGGAGACGATCACGGGCGACGAGCTTATGACTTATGTAAACCAGGATTCCAGCCGTCTCCCGTCCGCCGGTGAAACGGGCGGCGAGGGCCGGACGGAGCAGGACAGCCGGCCGGGAGAGCAGGCATGAACCTGACAGACACGCTCAGCGCCGAAGCCGCCAATGCGCTGGCCTCCGATGTGGCGTCCGATCTCAACACCAACACCAGCAAATTTCAGTCCATGATCAATTCCTTCTTCGGCGGCTTCACCTGGTCGAAGGTCATCGCGGCCGGCATCCTGCTCATCCTCTGCGTCGTGTTCATCAAGATCCTGATGCACGCGACCGACCGGATGCTCAAGCGCTCCAAGCTGGAAAAGAGCGTCCACGCCTTTGTCCGTTCCGCCGTCAAGCTGCTGCTGGTCTTCGTGGCCATCATGCTGGTGGCCGGCGCGCTCGGGATCAACACCTCTTCCCTTTTGGCGCTTCTGAGCGTCGTCGGCCTGGCGGTCTCGCTGTCCATCCAGGACTCGCTGTCCAACCTGGCCAGCGCCGTGCTGATCCTCAGCACTAAGCCGTTCCGGGTCGGGGACTACATCGAGGTCAAGGGCAAGGCCGGCACCGTACTGGAAATCGGCGTCATCTACACCCGGATTGCCACGCTCGACAACCAGATCATCTACATCCCCAACAGCCAGATCACCTCGAACGAGATCACAAACCGCACCGCCGCCGGCAAACGGCGCATCGATCTGACCGTTTCCGCCTCCTACAACTGCGACGTGGAAGCCGTCAAGGCCGCCCTGCTGCGCGCGGCGCAGCATCCGAAGGTGCTGCCCGACGAGCCGGTCTTCGCGCGCGTGAGCCAGTACAAGGACAGCGCCGTTGAGTACGCCCTGCGCGTCTGGGCCCCGGCCGACGCCTATCTCGAGGTCTACTATGACGTGCTCGAAAACATCAAGCGCGTGTTCGACGAATCCGGCATCGAGATGACGTATCCGCATCTGAATGTCCACACCATTTCCGAGCCGCCCGCCGCAAAGCAGGCTATGTAATAATTATTACGCAAACCGCACTTGGGGGAGCAAATTTTAGTTGCTCCCCCAAAGTGCGGCTTTTTACGGATTTTTATGAAAAACCCCCGAATAATCAACAGGAAAGAGCTGAATCTTGTTGACTTTCCACTGCCCGCTTGTTAGAATAGACACAAGCTGCAACGTGTTTCGCCGCCTCATTTCGGGGCGGCGCACGGGCATAACCCACCGGGCGGCCGGCTTCCCCGGAGCTCGTTCTCCGCTTGCCGCCCGCGTTCAGAAATTACATAGGAGGATACAAAGCTGATGGATTGGGATCACTTAATCTCTGTTGAACAGATGGAGGAAGCGACGAACGCCCTGCTGGAGACAGGCAGGAAGGTCGGCGCGGACTCCTGGCAGCAGCGCGTCAAGAACCAGACGCCGCACTGCGGGTTCGGCGAAGCGGGCACCTGCTGCCGGATCTGCAGCATGGGTCCCTGCCGCATCACGCCGAAGTCGCCGCGCGGCATCTGCGGCTGCGACGTGCACGGCATTGTCGGGCGCAACTATCTGCGCTTCACGGCGGGCGGTTCCGCCACGCACTCCGACCACGGCCGTCAGATCTGCCATACGCTCTATGAATCCCGCGAAGACGGCGCCTATCAGGTCAAGGACCCGGAGAAGCTCAAGCGCATCGCGAAGGAATGGGGCATCGAAACCGAAAACCGCGACATCTACGAGCTGGCGCACGAGGTCGCCATGGCCGGCCTCATGGAATACGGCAAGCCCTTCGGCGTGCAGCGCTTCCTCAAGCGCGCGCCCGAGCACACGCAGGAACTCTGGCACAATGCCGGCATCGAGCCGCGCGCGATCGACCGCGAGGTCTCCCAGTCCATGCACATGACGCACATGGGCTGCTCGTCGCTGCCCGAGGCGCTCATCAAGCAGTCGCTGCGCGCCGGCCTGTCCGACGGCTGGGGCGGCTCCATGATGGGCACCGAGTTCTCCGACGTGCTCTTCGGCACGCCGAAGCCCATTGACACCACCGCCAACATCGGCGTCATGGAAAAGGACATGGTCAACATCATCGTCCACGGCCACGACCCGTCCCTGTCCGAGATGATCGTCTTCTACGCCAACGACCCCGAGATGATCGCGCTGGCGAAAAAGGAAGGCGCGAAGGGCATCAACATCGCGGGCGTCTGCTGCACCGGCAACGAGGTTGCCATGCGCCAGGGCATCCCGATGGCGGGCAACTTCCTGCAGCAGGAGAACGTCGTCCTGACGGGCGCGTGCGAGGCCATCGTCGTGGACGTGCAGTGCATCTTCCCGGCGCTCGGCCCCCTGTCCAAGTGCTTCCACACCAAATTCATCACCACCTCCCCCATCGCCCGCATGCCGGACTCCGACTTCATCGAGTTCAGCGAGTCCACGGCCGCCGAAAAGGCAAAGGCCATCGTGCGTCTGGCGGTTGAAAACTTTAAAAACCGCAAGCCCGAGCTTGTGAACATTCCGAATCTCAAAACCAAGGCCCGCGTCGGCTACTCGGTCGAGGCCATCAAGAAGTGCCTCGACGGCGTTACCAACAGCCACGTCGATCTGACCGGCACCATGATGCCGCTGGTCGAATGCGTGAAGTCCGGCGTGCTGCGCGGCGCGGTCGCGATGGTCGGCTGCAACAACCCCAAGGTGCGGCCCGACTACGCGCACATCGAGCTCATGAAGAAGCTCCTCAAAAACGACATCATCGTCATCGTCTCCGGCTGCTCGGCGCAGGCCGCCGCCAAGGCGGGCCTGATGGACCCGGACGCCGCGAAGTACTGCGGCGAGGGCCTGCGGCGCGTCTGCGAGCTGGTCGGCATTCCGCCCATTCTGCACATGGGCTCCTGCGTGGACATCTCCCGCATGGTGGTCCTGGCGTCCGACATTGCGAAGGACTGGGGCATCAACATCTCCCAGATCCCGCTGTGCGGCTGCGCGCCGGAGTGGATGAGCGAAAAGGCCGTCTCCATCGGCAACTACGTCGTGGCCACCGGCATCGACACCTTCCTCGGCGTCGATCCGTACTCCAAGGGCTCCACCGAGATCACGGAGCTGCTGCAGGGCCAGACCGGCTGCAAGGAATGGGTCGAGGCGCATTTCGTTGTGGAAACCGACATTGAAAAGCTCGGCGACCGCATGATTGAAACGATCGAGGAAAAGCGCGCGGCGCTGGCAATCTGAGAGAATACGAGGTCTTTCCATGAAAGTAGCGATCACCGGCAAGGGCGGCGTCGGCAAAACGACGCTGGCGTCCACCCTGGCCCGGCTTTACGCCGACGAGGGCCGCACCGTGCTGGCCGCCGACGTGGACCCGGACGCGAATCTGGGCCTGGCGCTGGGTCTGAGTGAAGAAGAGGTCAACGCCATCGTCCCGATCTGCAAAATGCGCACCCTCGTCGAGGAGCGCACCGGCGCGAACGACGCCAACAAGTTCTTCAAGCTCAATCCCCAGGTCTCCGACATCCCCGACAAGTATTCGCGCGAAATAAACGGCGTGAAGCTGCTCGTCATGGGGACGGTCGAGACGGGCGGTTCCGGCTGCGTCTGCCCCGAGCACGTGATGCTCAAGGCGATTCTGTCCAGCCTCGTCTTCCGCAGGGACGACGTGGTCGTCATGGACATGGAGGCCGGGCTCGAGCATCTGGGCCGCGGCACCGCGAGCATGGTGGACTGCTTCATCGTCGTCATCGAACCCGGCGCGCGCAGCGTGCAGACGTACGAGAAGGTCAAAAAGCTCGCCGCCGACCTCGGGATTTATCAGGTCTTCGTCGTGGCCAACAAGGTGCGCGGCGAGTCCGACGAGGCGTTTGTCCGGTCCAGAATCCCCGAGGGCAGCCTGCTCGGTATGATTCATTACAATTCCGACGTCATCGACGCCGACCGGAGAGGCCTCTCCCCGTATGACTGCAGCCCTGGCGCGCTCCAGGAGATCCGCGCGATCAAGGCGAAAATGGACTCGAGTATTTCTGAAAGGAATGAAACATAACAAATGGGATTATTTGAAAGAGTATTCCGCGGCTCGGACGAGATGTTCGCCAAGGCGGAGGCCGACGTCAACGCGCTGGCAGCCGAGCTTGGCCCGGACGCTCCGATGGTCATGCCGAACACGGCCTATTTTCTGGCCTGTATCTATGCCTATATCGGTAAAAAAGTCACCACGGTCGGCCAGCTGCAGGCGGCTCTGACGGACGTCAAGGCCATGATGCTGCGCGAGCCGCGCACCCACTCCATCTTCCAGTCCGGCGTCGGCACCGCCATCGCCGCCGAAATGATCGAGGCGTGCAAGTATGCAAAAAGCGCCGCGCCCTATGAGGGCACCAAGTACCACGGCCATTTCTCCGACGCCGAGGTGCGCGAGCTGGGCGTTCCGCTCGTCACCGGCGACATCCCCGGCTTCGTCGTCATGATCGGGCCGGCGCCCTCCGTGCAGGAGGCCGTGGAGACCGTCAAGGGCTATCAGTCCCGCGGCATCTTCGTGTTCCTCATCGGCGGCATCATCGAGCAGATGTATGAGGCCAACATCGCCATGGGCTTCCCCGTCCGCGTCGTTCCGACCGGCGAGGACATCTGGGCCGTCGGGCACGTCATCTCGCTTGTCGTGCGCGCCGCCATGATCTTCGGCAACATCCAGCCCGGCGACTGCGACGGCTTCCACCGCTATACCTTCGACCGCATCAACGCGTTCGTCAACGCCTACAAGCCCGTGAACGACATCACCGTCGCCTGCGGCGCCGGCGCGATCAAGCTGGGCTTCCCGGTCATCACGAACGACACCGACGACATGTGGGCTGTCCCGAAGTCCCTGATCGTCTATGAAAACACGAAAGACTGGATCGACACCTCCCTCGAGGCCCGCGGCATCAAGCTCAAGATCACGAAGATCGACATCCCCGTCTCCTACTCCTCCGCCTTCGAGGGCGAGATCATCCGCAAGGGCGACATGCAGGTCGAGATCGACGGCTCGCGCAAGGACTGCTTCGAGCTGGTCGTGACGCAGGACGCCTCCGAGATCGAGGATCACAAGATCGAGGTCGTCGGCCCCGAGCTCGACGAGATCCCGGTCGGCTCCAAGATCTCCGCCTCCTACACCGTCGAGGTCTCCGGCAAGGCCATGCAGCCCGACTTCGAGCCGGTCTTCGAGCGCAAGATCCACCAGTTCCTCAACTGCGTCGAGGGCGTCATGCACACCGGCCAGCGCGACATGATCCGCGTGCGCATCAACAAGGCCGACTACGAGGCCGGCTTCCGCCTGCGCCACATCGGCGAGGTGCTCTACGCGAAGATCAAGTCCGAATTCGACACCGTCGTCGACAAGTGCCAGGTCCGCATCGTGGTCGGCGACGAGCCGAACGCGGAGCTGCGCAAAAAGGCCAACGAGATCTTCGACCGCCGCGACGAGCGGCTCAAGTCCATGACCGACGAATCCGTGCCGGTGTTCTACTCCTGCATCATGTGCCAGGCGTTCTCCCCGAGCCACGTCTGCGTCGTCACGCCGGAACGTCTCGGCCTGTGCGGCGCCGTGTCCTGGCTCGACGCGAAGGCCACGAACGAGCTCGACCCGCAGGGTCCCTGCCAGGTCGTCACCAAGGAGCGCTGCACCGACGAGCGCACCGGCCGCTACGAGGACGTGGACGAGGCCGTCAACAAGTACAGCCACGGCGCGCTCGAGCACGTGACGCTCTATTCTCTGCTCGAGGACCCGATGACCTCCTGCGGCTGCTTCGAATGCATCTGCGGCATTGAGCCGTGCTCCAACGGCGTGGTCATCACCAGCCGCGAGTTTGCCGGCATGACGCCGCTCGGCATGACGTTCTCCGAAATGGCCTCCATGACAGGCGGCGGCGTACAGACGCCGGGCTTCATGGGCCACGGCAAGCACTTCATCGCCTCGCACAAATTCCTCAAGGCCGAGGGCGGCGTCGCGCGTCTGGTGTGGCTGCCGAAGGATCTGAAGGATCAGATCCGCGACAAGCTCAACGAGACCGCCAAGGAGCTCTACGGTATCGACAACTTCGCCGACCTCGTCGCCGACGAAACCACCTGCCCGAACGGCGACCCCGAGGAGCTTCTCAACTACCTCACCGAGGTTGGCCATCCCGTCCTCAATATGGAACCGTTCGACATGTAATTCGCATGCCTGCCCTCCGCCGGATTTTCCGGCGGAGGGCATTTTTATGGCAAAATGCCCCGTCACGCGCTTTTCTTGCCTTCCCGTCTTAGCGGCGCCCGCCTTTGGCCGCAGGCAATTTGTGGTCCGCATTGACGGAAGCGCGGCAATCTGCTATACTATCTGTGCTATTACAGCTCATACAGCTGTCACGGGGGAAGCGCCTATGATCTCTATTAATTACCGGGATTCCCGGCCGATTTACGAGCAGATTCAGCACGAGCTGCACCGGATGATCCTGTCCGGCGGGCTGGCCGCCGGCAGCCGGCTGCCGAGCGTGCGGGAGCTGGCCGCGGAGCTGGCCATCAATCCCAACACCATACAAAGGGCCTACCGGGAGCTGGAGGCAGAGGGCGTCATTCTCTCCATCGCCGGCAAGGGTTCCTTCGTCGCGGAGCTTCCGAAGCCGGAAAAGGGCGCGGACGCGCCCCTGGCGCGCTTCCGCGCCAGCGTGCGCGAGCTCCGTACGCTCGGCTTCAGCACCCGCGAGCTGCATACGTTTTTGGACGATCTGGACAAGGAGGACGCGCTGCCCCATGATTGAGGTTCAAAATCTCACCAAGCGTTTTGACGATTTTCCCGCTCTCGACGGGCTGAGTCTGACCGTGCCGCAGGGCTCCGTCTACGGCCTGATCGGCCCGAACGGGGCCGGCAAGACGACCGTGATCCGCCACATCACCGGCATCTACCGGCCGGACAGCGGAAACGTGCGCATCGACGGTCTGCCGGTCTATGAAAATACCGCGGTCAAAAGCCGGATGGCCTTCATCCCGGACGAGATCTACGTCCCCGGAAGCGTCACCGTACGGGATATGATGCAGTTCTGGCGCGGCGTCTACCCGCGCTTCGACGCGTCGCGCTTCAGCGCGCTGCGGGATGTTTTCCAGCTCAGCGAAACGAAGCCCTTCCGCCGCTTCTCCAAGGGCATGCAGAAGCAGGCCATGTTCTGGCTCGCCATCTGCATCAAGCCGGACTATCTCATTCTCGACGAGCCGATCGACGGGCTCGACCCCGTCATGCGCAGGCAGATCTGGAGCATCCTGCTCGACGACGTGGCCGAGTGCGGCACCACGGTGCTCGTCTCCTCGCACAACCTGCGCGAGCTGGAGGACGTGTGCGACCATGTGGGCGTCATGCACCACGGGCGGATGCTGCTGGAGCGCTCCCTTGCCGAGCTGCAGGACAACGTGGTCAAGGTGCAGCTCGTGACGGAGAATCCGCTCCCCGAGGGGCTTACCATCCTGCACAGCTCCATGACCGGCCGCATTCAGACGCTCATCCTCCGCGGCAGGCAGCACGAGGTGGCGGATCTTCTGGCGCAGTGCCACCCCATGCTCTGCGACCTGCTGCCGCTGACGCTGGAAGAGGTTTTCATCTACGAACTGGGAGGTGCCAACTATGACGTCAAGAACATCGTGCTTTAACCGCGCGATCTTCCGCCGCGCCCTGCGCCGCACCGCTCCCCTGTGGATTCTCTATCTGGTCTTCTGGATCGCCGCACTTCCCGTGCAGCTGCTCGTCGCCCGCTCTGGCAGCAGCCCCGCCGTGTCGGCGCAGTACACGATCCTGACCGCCGCCTACGCCGGCTGCGGCGTCGTGTCCTTCGTATACGGCCTGGCCACGGCCTGGCTGATCTTCAACTGGCTGTTCCGCTCGCGCAGCGCCTATTTCTACGCGTCACTGCCCGTCCGGCGGCAGACGGTATTTACGACGCAGTACTGCGCGGGTCTGCTCATCGGGCTGCTGCCGAACCTGATCGTGTGCCTGCTCACCATGGCCGCCGCCGCCTCGCTCGGTCTGCCGCAGCCCTGGGCCTGCCTGCAGTGGCTGGGCGCGAACTGCCTCGGCTATCTGTTCTTCTACAGCTTCGCGGTGCTGATGTGCATGGTCGTCGGGCAGGTGGCTGCCATGCCGATCTTCTATCTCGTGTTCAACTGCGCCGTCTACGTGCTCGACAAAATCGTGCACGCGCTGCTCGAGGCCTTCGTGTACGGCATGCCGGAGTCCGGCGGCTCGGTCGCCATGCGCTTCTCCCCCCTCATCTGTTTTCTCGAGGGCGGCGTTCAGCCGCGCAGCATCTACGTCTATAACGGCGAGACCGCCGTCTACGACACGGTCGGCTACGGCTTCCAGGGCTGGCAGTATCTGCTGATCCTCGGCGCGGTCGGGGTGCTGTTCGCCGTGCTGGCGTTTTTCCTCTACCGCTCGCGCGAGATGGAGCTCTGCGGCGACGTCATCGCCGTCCGCGCGCTGCGTCCCTGCTTTCTGTACCTCTTCACCATCGGCTGCTCGTTCGTCCTGGGCTATTTCATCCTGTTCCTGCTCGGCGCGCAGTCGCTGTCCTCCAACTTCCCGCTCGTGCTCACCTGCCTGCTCGCCGGGGCCTTTTTGGGCTACTTTGCCGCGCGCATGATGCTGCAGAAAACGCTCCGGGTGTTCTCCGACGGCTGGTGGGGCTACTTTGTCTGCTGCGCCGTCATTCTGATCGTCTTCGGCTCAGCCAGGCTGGACATTTTCGGCTACTCCGGCCGTCTGCCCGATACGGACGAGATCGCCTCCGTGCGCGTGATGACCTATCGGGACGACACCGTCGGCTCCGTCACGGATCCCGCGGTGATCGCGCAGACGACGGCGCTCCAGAAATACCTGCTGGACAACCAGCCCGAGGTGGAGCGGCAGCTGCGACATCTGCGCTCCAGCGACAGCTACGGGCAGAGCTTCTACCTTGAATACACGCTGAAAAACGGCAAGCAGTTCACGCGGAAATACACCGCGGCCGTCACCGCGGAAACGCAGAGCGACCCGGAGAGCCTGATCGGGCGGTTTTCCGCCCTGTACAACGCCGTGCCGGTGGTGCTCTCGCGCTCCTCCCCCGCCTGGGAGCTCAGCGCACGGAATTTCTCCTACTGCTCCGTCAGCGGCTCCACCGACGCCGACGGCAGCACCTATGACTCCGTCGATCTGAACAGCCGGGAGGCATATGCGCTCTTCACCGACTGCATCCTTCCGGATATTGAGGACGGCACGCTCGGCCAGACCGAATTCCGGACGACCGGCTCGCAGTCCAAGAGCGACCCGTACGTCAGCGTCAGCTTCGATCTGACAGACGCCTTCGGCGTCACGGCCTACTACAGCTTCACCGTTTCGCAGGAGGCCTCGCGGACGCTCGCGTATCTGGACAAGCTGGGCTTCCGCCCCTTTGCCGATTCTTAATAAATCATAATTCCCGCTGCCTCATATTGTCATGTTCGGTCGAATTTGGTATGATACTGGTGTTTTGAAAGAAGGCCGGTATTATGCGTAAATTTCTAAAAATCCTCTGCAGCCTCCTGCTCGCCCTCAGCCTGCTGCCTCTGCCCGTGCACGCCGCGGAAAGCGGCGCCAAGCTCGCCGCCATCACCTTTGACGACGGCCCCGGCGCCTACACCGAAACGCTTCTGTCGGAGCTCGCGAAGCGGAACGTCCACGCGACGTTCTTCGTCTCCGGCTACCGCGCGGTGCAGTATCCGGACACGCTCAAGGACATCCTGGCCGGCGGCCACCAGCTCGCCAACCACACCTACAACCACTCGAATCTCAACAAGCTCTCCGCCTCGGCGATCACCTCGGAGATCAACTCCACGCGCGAGCTGCTCGTCGCGGCCGGCGGCGACCAGACCTACTACATCCGTCCGCCCTACGGCAATGCGAACAGCACCGTCCGCGCCGCGGCCGACGCGCCGCTCATCTGCTGGTCCGTCGACCCCGAGGACTGGAAGTATTTCAACGCCGACACCGTCTGCAAGCACATCGTCTCCGCCGCCTATGACGGCTGCATCATCCTGGTGCACGACATCTACAAGACGAGCGTCAACGGGGCGCTGGCGGCCATCGACCAGCTGCAGGCCAAGGGCTATGAGTTCGTCACCGTCCACGATCTGCTCCTGCGGCGCGGCATCACGCCGCAGAACGGCGTCATCTATTACGACGCCAAAAACAAGGGCGTCAACCTGAGCGCCGACGAGATTGCCTCAAACTATTACGACGAGAGCAAGCTCGCGGAGCACTGGGCCTACGGCGCGCTCACCTTCTGTCTGGACAACGGCTACCTCCAGAAGGACGCCGACGGGCACGTGCTGCCCAATCACCCGATCACCAGAGGCGAATTTGTCACCGCACTGGGCAAGCTCTCCGGCGTGCTCGGCACCTACGGTGAGCAGACCGCCTCGCCCTACTCCGACGTCGCCGCCACCGACGCGCTGGCTCCCTACGCCAAGTGGGCGGACGAGTCCGGGCTCATGGGCGGCTACAACGGCGCGTTCCATCCCGGCAGTCTGCTGACGCGCGAGCAGATGGCGACCGTCGTCAGCCGCTATCTCACCAGCCTCGGCAAGGCGCAGCCGGGCGGCACGACGGACGTCTATTCCGACGCCGCGCAGATCTCCTCCTGGGCGTCCGACGGCGTGGCCCTCTGCACCAGCCTCACGATCCTGCAGGGCTCCAACGGCGCGTTCCGCCCGCAGGCCTCCCTGACCCGGGCCGAGACCGCGGCCATCCTCCAGCGTCTGTCCCAGTTCTGATGAAAACCACGCCTGCCGCAGGCGGCGGTCCCACACGGACCCCGGCCTGCGGCAGGTTTTTGCCTCTTTTTGTGTTGCCTTTCGTTGTTTTTGGTGGTATTATGGAGCTGTTGAAAGCACCAACGAATGACAGGAGGATTGCAGCATGGATTACCAGAAATTACAAAACGGCAGCGACATCCGCGGCGTCGCGCTGGAGGGGATCGAGGGCCAGCACGTCAACCTGACCGAGCAGGCCTGCCGCGACATCGGACGCGGCTTCGCCCTTTGGCTGCGCGCGCGCGAGCCGGACAAGACCGACTTCCGCGTGGCGGTCGGACGCGACTCCCGGCTCTCCGGCGAGACGCTCAGCGGGTGGATCTGCCAGGCCATGGCCGCGGAGGGCCTGTGCGTCACCGAGCTGGGCCTTGCCTCGACGCCCGCCATGTTCATGTGCACCGTGACCGAGGGCTATCTCTACGACGCGTCCGTGATGATTACGGCGAGCCATCTCCCCTTCAACCGCAACGGCTTTAAGTTCTTTACAAAAGACGGCGGGCTGGAAAAGCGGGACATCGCCGCCATTCTCTCGCTCGCGGCGTCCGACGGCCGCACCGGCCTGCCGGCCGGCAGCGTCGGCAGGGGCGAATTCATGCCGGCCTACGCGAACATCCTCACGCAGAAGGTGCGCGCCGCGGCGGGCCGCGAGCATCCGCTGAGCGGCTTCCGCGTCGTGGTGGACGCCGGGAACGGCGCGGGCGGCTTCTATGTGGACAGCGTCCTCAAGCCGCTCGGCGCGGACACGGCCGGCAGCCGCTATCTCGAGCCGGACGGCCGCTTCCCCAACCACATCCCGAACCCGGAAAACGAGACGGCCATGGCCTCGATCATCGACGCCGTCCGCGAGAACCATGCCGACCTCGGCATCATCTTCGACACCGACGTGGACCGCGCGGGCGCGGTGCTCTCCGACGGCTCCGAGCTCAACCGCAACCGCATCATCGCCATGATGTCCGCGATCCTGCTGCGCGACCACCCCGGCACCACGATCGTGACCGACTCCATCACCTCGACCGGGCTCGCCGCGTTCATCAAGCGGCACGGCGGCATCCACCGCCGCTTCCAGCGCGGCTACCGCAACGTCATCAACGAGTCCATCCGCCTCAACGCCGCCGGGCAGGACAGCCAGCTTGCCATGGAGACCTCCGGTCACGGCGCGCTGAAGGAAAATTACTTCCTCGACGACGGGGCGTATCTCGTCACCAAGCTGCTTGTCGAGCTCGCGCGCGGCAAAAAAGAGGGCTACACGCTCGAATCGCTGATCGCCGATCTGGCCGAGCCGGCCGAGAGCCGCGAATTCCGCATGAACCTGCTGCTGGACAACTTCAAGCCCTACGGCCAGTCCGTCATCGACGCGCTGAACGCGTATGCGCAGAAGCAGCCCGGCTGGCAGCTCGCGCCGGACAACTTCGAGGGCGTCCGCGTCAATCTCGACAAGGCGCACGGCGACGGCTGGTTCCTGCTCCGCCTGAGCCTGCACGACCCGCTGATGCCGCTCAACATCGAATCCGATTCCGCGGGCGGCGTGCTCACGATCGCGCGGGAGCTGCTCCCCTTCCTGCAGGGCTTCGACAAGCTCGACACCGCCGCGCTGGCCGCGTTCGCCGGCTGAGGCAGCGCCATGGAGAAGCTGGCGGGCCGCGCCGCGCTGATCACCGGCGCGAGCGGCGGCATCGGCTCCTGCATCGCGATGCGGCTGGCCCGGAGCGGCGTCCGGCTCGCGCTCTGCGGGCGCAGCGAGGAGAAGCTGCGCCATACGGCAGCGTCGCTGCCGGACGGCGCGGACTGCCTGCTGCTTGCGGGCGACCTGCTCGACGACGCGTTTCTGCTGGACTGTCCCCGGCGCGCGCAGGCGCGGTTCGGGCAGCTGGACATCCTCGTCAACTGCGCCGGCATGGCGCTCTCGCGCCCCTTCGCCGAGACGACGGCCGCCGAGTACGACCGCATCATGGCGCTCAACGCGCGCGCGCCGTTCCTGCTCATGCAGGCGTCGCTGCCGTACCTGCGGGCCTCCGACCGGGCGGAGATCGTCAACATCGCCTCCGTCTGCGCGCAGAAGGGCTATCCGCTGCAGAGCGCCTATTCCGCCTCCAAGCACGCGCTGGCCGGCATGTCCAAGTCGCTGGCGAACGAGGTCTATTCCGAGGGCATCCGCGTCCATCTGATCAGTCCGGGCGGCGTGTTCACCGACATGGTCCGCGTCGCGCGGCCGGACCTGAGCCCCGAGGGCATGATCCTCCCCGAGGACGTCGCCGAGATCGCCGCGTTTCTCCTGGAGCACCGCACCAACGCGGTGATCGACCAGATTGACGTCCACCGCGCCGGAAAGCAGCCGTTTTGAGACAAAACATGGCGCGCCGCAGATTTTTGTTCTGCGGCGCGCCATGAACTGTTTCTGCGCGTTATTTGATGATGCCGAGGCCGATCAGCACGACGATGAACAGAATCTCGGGCGCGATGTACTTGACGATGAAGAACCAGGTGTTGTAGAGCTTGTTGTTTTTGAGCGTGTGGTGGTTGCTGACGGCGTCGAGCGCCTTGTCCTTTTTCCAGACCCAGCCGACCATGATGGCGGTGCACATGGCGATGAGCGGATAGGCGATGATGCAGATGAACTTGTCGTAGAGATCGAAGAAGCCGAGGCCGAAGATGGTCACGTTGCTCCACGCGCCGAAGCCGAGGCTGACGGGCACGCCGAACACGAAGCAGACGATGGTGACGATGATGGAGGCCTTCTTGCGGCTGATTTTCTCGTGGGACGACTCCGTCAGGTACGGGACGCAGATCTCCAGAATCGAAATGGAGGAGGTCAGCGAGGCGAAGAGCAGCAGCACGAAGAACAGGAAGCAGAGCACGCTGCCGAGCGGCATCTGCTGGAAGAGGCTGGGCATCGTGATGAACAGAAGCGAAACGCCGGAGGTCGGCTCGATGCCGAAGGCGAAGGCGCTGGGGATCACGATGAGGCCCGCGAGGAACGCGACGGAGAAGTCGGTCATGACGATCATCGCGGTCGATTTGGGCACGTTCTCTTTTTCAGACAGGTAGCTGCCGTAGACGACCATGCCGGTGGTGCCGACGTTCAGGGAGAAGAACACCTGTCCGACGGCGGCGGCGAAGACCGCCGGGGTGATGAGCGAGAAATCGGGCTTGAGATAGAACTTGATGCCCTCGGCCGCGCCGGGGAGCGTCAGCACGCGGACGATCAGGATGAGCAGAATGACGATCAGCGCGGGCATCATGATCTTGTTGGCCTTTTCGATGCCCTTCTTGATGCCGCCCATGACGATGACCATGGTCAGGATGAGGAAGATGATCTGGAAGACGATCGGCTGCCAGGTGGCGCTGATGAAGCCGCCGAAGAAGTTGCCGACGCCCGACGGATCGATCTGCGCGAGCGTGGTGAAGGACGTGAACATGTAGTAGAGCATCCAGCCGCCGAACACCGCGTAGTAGGACAGGGCCAGTACGGCGCCGAACATGCCGAGGTAGCCCATCCAGGTGAACCGCTTGCAGATCTTCCGGTAGCTCTCCACCGCGTTGGCCTTGCCGTTGCGGCCGATCAGGAAATCGCAGAGGAGCATGGCCGCGCCGATCACAAAGTTGACGATGATGTAGACGAACACGAAGGCGGCGCCGCCATTCTGCCCCGTCATGTACGGGAACTTCATGATGTTGCCGAGACCGACGGCGGAGCCTGCCGTCGCAAGGACGAATCCAAGCCGGCCGCCCCATTGCTCGCGCTTGGGTTTGAGGGTGCTGTTTGCATTGTCAGACATACGTTTCCTCCCTTTCTCTATTTCCGCAGGCGGCCTGTCCGCCTGGCTTCAACAGCTCACAGCGCGTGATACAGCTGCAGATATTCCTCGTCTGTCAGGTCGCGCTTCTTCTCCATGGCCAGTTTTTTCACGGTGCCGAGCAGCCGCTTGACCGTCTCCTTGTCCTCGATGGCGGGCAGGCCCAGCCGCTCGTTGTAGAGCGCGACGTTCGCCGCGCCGCTCTTCTTGCCGATGTAGATGTGCGGCTCGTGCTGGCCCGTCATATTCCAGCTGTAGGGCAGCATGATGAGCGGGTCGATGTCCTTGCAGGATTTCCAGTAGCCCACCGGCAGGCCCGTCTCCCATCCGAAGAGCCGGTTTCCCACGATGGCCTTGGTCGGCGGCACGGGCTTGCCCGACCGCTCGGCCACCTCGCGCGACAGGTCCAGCAGCAGCTCCGGCTTCACGCCCGTGTCCTGTCCGTACAGGCACAGCAGGCTCATGACGAGCGGCTCCAGCGGGCAGCTGCCCGCGCGCTCGCCGATGCCGTTGACCGTGACGTGCGCGCAGCAGGCGCCCGCCTTCAGCGCCGCGATCGTCGTCGCGACGGAGAGGCCGAAGTCCTCGTGGAAATGCGCCTCGACCGGCTTTCCGACCCGGCGCAGGAGCTCTTTGACCGTGTACGCGGCGCCCTCGGGCGAGAACGCGCCGAACGTATCGACGAGCGCGATGGAATCCACATAGCCGCCGCCGTCGATGATCGCGTTGAGCGTGTTGCAGAGGAAATCCAGATTCGCGCGCGAGCCGTCGGCCGGGAAGAACGTCACGCTGAGCCCCAGCTCATGCGCGTAGCGGGTGGACTCGCAGGCCGTGGCGATGGCCTTCTCCGCCGTCCAGCCCATGCCGCCCTTCAGCATGTGCTCGCTGCCCGGCACCTCGGTCAGCACGCCGTAGACGCCGCAGCTCTTGGCCAGGTCCATGTCGCTCTTCACATTGCGCACGAAGCAGTAGATTTTGGCGTTGAGGCCGAGCGCGCTGATGGCGCGGATCGCGGCGGCGTCCTCCTCCGAGGTCGCGGGGGTGCCGGCCTCGATGCGCTGCACGCCCGCGGCGTCAAGCTTTTTGGCGATGGCGATCTTGTCCTCCTTGGAAAATACGATGCCGGGCTCCTGCTCGCCGTCGCGGAGCGTCGTGTCGAGAATCTCGATCTGCTTCGGGAAGCTGAAGCTCTGCCTGACCTCCGGGGCGTCGTTCGCGGGACTGACCCACCATTTCCCGGGTTCTCTGTAGCTCATGTTCGTTCCTCCTTCATTGATAAGCCTGCGTGCGTCACGCGGGATCGTTCTCTTCTCTGCCTATCATAGATTATTGTCGTAACATTGTCAATAATCTTGATAGTGTTATGAATTTCTCCTTTTCCTGCTCTGCAGTCCTCTTTTCCCGCCGTTTTGGCATATTAGCGCATCAATTCTGCTATTTTCCTTTATAATTTGGATATGTTTCATAATTATCGCATCCATATATTGAGCATTCTAAACGATACTTGCTTATCTTTACTATTATTATTGACAATGTTAAAACTTGTGCTACACTGGAATGGAATCTATGACACGGCGTATTCCGCCTGGAGAAAGGACGATTCAGCATGGAATATGTATTTTCCGACCGCATCCAGAATGTCAAGCCCTCGGCCATCCGCGAGATCCTGAAGATCATCGCGCAGAAGCCGGAGACGATCTCCTTTGCCACCGGCAGCCCCTCCAGCGAGGCGATTCCCGTCCGCGAGGTGCACGAGATTTCCGAATACATTTTTGCCAATCAGGCCGTCGAATCCCTGCAGTACAGCGTCACGGAGGGATACGCGCCGCTGCGGGCCAAAACGAAGGAGCGCCTGCGCGACGTGTTCGGCATCGGCCGCAGCTTTGACGACGTCATCATCACGACCGGCGGCCAGCAGGGCCTGGAGATCACGCCCAAGGTGCTCTGCAATCCGGGCGACACCGTCCTGATGGAGAGCCCCACCTTTGTGAGCGGCATCAACGCCTTCAAATCGCACGGCGCGCACGTCGTCGGCATTGAGATGGACGAGGAGGGCATCGACGCGGACAAGCTCGAGCAGGCCATCCTGCACGAAAAGAACGTCCGTCTGCTCTACGTCATCCCGACCTTCCAGAACCCCAGCGGCAAGACGATGAGCCTGGCCCGCCGCAAAACCGTCTACGAGCTCTGCGCCAGGCACGGGATCATCATTCTCGAGGACAATCCGTACGGCGAGCTGCGCTTCCGCGGCGAGGACCTGCCGACCATCAAGTCGATGGACGAGGCCGGCATCGTCGTCTACAACGGCACCTATTCCAAGATCATCTCCGCCGGCATGCGCATCGGCTTCATCTGCGCGCCCCAGCCCATCATGCAGCGGCTGATCGTCGCCAAGCAGGTCGGCGACTGCCACACGAATATTTTCTTCCAGATTGTCACCGAGCGCTTCCTGTCCCACTACGACGTGGACGCGCACATCGAGCGCATCCGCGGCATCTACCGCGACAAGTGCGACCTGATGCTGGGCCTCATGGACGAGACCTTTGACCCCCGCGCGGTCTATACGCGGCCGGAGGGCGGCCTGTTCCTCTGGTGCACCCTGCCCGACGGCTGCGACACCATGCCCCTCGCGCGGCTCGCGGTCGAGCGCGGCGTCGCGTTCGTGCCCGGCTGCTCGTTCATGGCGGACGACACGCTCCCCTGCCCCTCGTTCCGCCTCAACTACTCCACGCCCAGCAGCGACGACATCCGGCGCGGCATCCCCATCCTGGCGGATGTGATCCGCACGTATCTGGGCTGAGGTGGGGATATGCTGAAGCCCATTGTCAATTCCGCGAGAGGGCGTCTGCGCGTGCTCGGCTACTGCTCCGGCTCCGGCAACACGCTCTGGAAGGCCTACGAGCTGCAGCTCGCCATGGAAAAAACGCCGGAGGGCTGCCCCTTTGAGATCGTCGGCGTCTTTACCGACAGCCCGGAGGCCGGCGCCGTCGGAACAGCCCGGCGCTGCGGCATCCCCGTGCATTCGCTCGACATCCGGGATTACTATGCCGTGCGCGGCAAGCCGCTCCGCGACCGCGAACTGCGTGCGGAATACGACCGCGAGGCGCTGGCGCGCGTGGCATACTGCCGCGCCGACGTGATTCTGCTGGCGGGCTACGTCTGGGCGACGACCGACGTGCTGCTCGAGCAGTATCTGGTCGTGAACGTCCACCCCGGCGATCTCGCGCTGACGGACGATACCGGCCGCCGCGTTCTGGCCGGCGCGAACGGAATCCAGGCCGCGCTCGACCGGCGTCTGCCGTATCTGCGCGCCAGCTCCCACATCGCGACCCGCGAGCTGGACGCCGGCCCGCTGCTCGTGCGCTCGGAGCCGGTGCCGGTGGATTATTCGCTGCACACGGACCCGGAGGAGCGCTTCCGGTATTATCTGAAGCTTGTCAACGAGCAGAGCCGCCTGGTCGGCGCGCGCACGCTGCTGGAGCTGGCGCTCGGCAGCTATGCCACCGACGAGTCCGGCGCGCTCTTCTTTCGCGGCGAGCCGGCCCCCGGCGGGCTGACGATCGAAAACTGGTCCGAGAACCGTCCCGCCTTCGAGCGGCACCCCGAAAAGCTGCTGCGGCCGGAGTCCGTCGCCGTGATCGGGGCCTCATCCCGGCCCGGCATCGGAAAGGCAATCGTTCAAAATCTGCAGGAAATCGGCTATCCCGGCAGGCTCTTCGCCGTCAACCGCAAGGCCGAAAGCGTGCTGGGCGTGCCGGGCTATGCGTCTGTTCGCGACATCCCCGGCCCGGTCGATCTGGCCGTGCTCTCCGTCCCCTCCGCCGGCGCGCTGGCCGTTGCGGAGGAGTGCGGGCAAAAGGGCGTCCCCGCGCTCGTGTGCATCACGGCGGGCTTCCGCGAGACCGGCGCCGAGGGCGCGGCGCGGGAGCGCGCGCTCATGGCGATCGTAGACAAATACAACATGTGCATGATCGGGCCGAACTGCATGGGCGTCGCCAATACGGACGCCGCCGTCAGGCTGTCGGCCACGATCCTCTCCCAGACGCCGCCGCAGGGCCACGTCGCGTTTCTCACGCAGTCGGGCGCGCTGGGCGCGAGCCTCATCGACTTTGCCGGAGAGCTGGACGTCGGCTTCTCCGTCGTCGTCTCGCTCGGCAACATGGCGAGCCTCAACCCCTGCGATCTGCTGCCCATGCTCCAGCGCGACCCGAACACGAAGCTCATCTGCATGTACATGGAGACGATTCCGCAGCCGCAGCGCTTCGAGCGCGTGATGCGCGGCGTCACCAAGCCGGTGATCCTCGTCAAGTCCGGCCGCACCTCGGCCGGCGCCGCCGCCGCCAGCTCGCACACGGGCTCGCTCGCCGGCAACGACCGCGTCGCCGACGCGCTCATTGCGAAGTGCGGGATTCTGCGCGCGGAGAATCTGGAGGACGCGTTCCTGCTAGCCTCGGCCATGAGCAAGATGCCGCGTCTGCGCGGCCGCCGCGTCGGCATCATCTCCAACGCGGGCGGGCTCGGCACGCTCACGACGGACGCGCTCGTCAAATACGGCTTTCAGCTGCCGGAGCTGGACGCGCCCGCGCGCGAGGCGCTGGCCGGGCAGCTTCTGCCCGAGGCCTCCACGCACAACCCGCTCGATCTCGTCGCCCCCGCGCCGCCGGCCCACTATGCCGCCGCTGCGCGCGCAATGATCGCGAGCGGCAGGTACGACGCGCTCGTCATCGACTGCGTTCCGCCCGCCACGGTCGATACGGGCGAGGTTGCGAAGGCCATGGTGGACATCCTCCGCACAACGGACATTCCCATCTTTTCCTGCTTCTTCGGCCCCACGCTGGGCGCGGCGGGCAGAGCCGTCATGAAGCGGGGCGGCATTCCGACCTTCTCCTTCCCCGATCAGATGGTGCGCACGATGGCCTACATGGTCGAGCGCCCGGCCGGTCTTCCGACCGAAGCGCCCGCGCCTCTGCCGCCCGAAGCGCGCGCCGCCGCCGCGCGGCTGCTCTCGCAGACGGCTCCCGGCTGCTATCTGCCGCCGGCTGCCTGTGAGCAGCTGCTCGCGCTCTACGGCATCCCCGCCGCCAAAAGCTTTTTCGCCGCGCAGGAAGCGGACCTCGACTCGCTCGGCCTCGCGTGGCCGGTCGCGGCCAAGCTCGACCACCCCGACGTCATCCACAAATCCGACGTGGGCGGCGTCCGGCTCGGCGTCCGCAGCACGGACGAGCTGCGCAGCCTCTTCCGCCAGTGGCGGGAGCAGTTCCCCGGCATGCGCGGCATGCTCGTGCAGGAGCAGATCGCCGGCCGTCTGGAGCTGATCGCGGGCGCGTCGTTCGATCCCGCGCTGGGCCACAGCGTGCTCGTCGGCCTTGGCGGCACGCTGGTAGAGGTGCTGGACGACGTGGCCTTCGGCCATGTGCCGCTCAGCCCGGAGGACCCCGACCGGATGCTGCGCAGCCTGCGCGCCCGGAAGCTCCTGGAGGGCTACCGCGGCAGCCACCGCGTCAACACGGCGCAGCTGCGCCAGCTTTTGATGCAGCTGAACGCGCTGCTGCTCGATTTCCCCGAAATCTGCGAAATGGACCTCAACCCGCTCGTATACGACGAGGACCGGGAGCGCTTCTTCGCGGTGGACGCGCGCATCCGCCTGTTCTGAGCATCACAGCGCCGCCGCACAAATTTCGCCGTGCGGCGGCGTTTTCGCCGTGTTCCTTGACTTTTCCGGCAGAAAACGGTAAGATAACATATACGTTGCCGCAGTTGTTCAGGCAATACTTTTCAGGGAACGGGACCGTTTATACGGTTCTTTCGGTGGCCGAATCATGAATCAGAATCACGACGACAATATGACCTTCACCATCAAGCAGGTGGCGAAAATGCTGGGCGTGGTCTCCGCCACGATCCGGAACTGGGAAAAGAGCGGCCTGATCACCGTCCGGCGCTCCGCCAGCAACTACCGTATCTTTACGCTCGACGACATCGAGCTGCTCAAAAAGATCCGGGAGTATTCCGTGGACAAGCACATGGGCACGCATGCCATCAAGCTCCTGCTGCCCGCCGCAACCGACTCCGAGGTGGAGCGGTACGTCGATCAGCAGAAGGAGAATTATTACTCCAAAAAGCTCATCAGCAAAAAATGGCGGGAGATCCGCGAGCAGCAGGGCTACACGCTGGAGGAGGTCAGCCGCGAGGTCGGCATCTCCGCGGCGCATCTGAGCAAGCTGGAAAACGGGAACGCCAATCTGTCCCTCGACATCCTCAACAAGCTGGCGCTGTTCTATCACGAGAGTCCGCTCTACTTCATGGAGCCCGCCGCCGCCGAAAGCCGGCTGGTGCGCAAGGGCTGCGGCGACCCCATCCAGCTCAAGAGCGATCCCGGCCTCACGATGTACTCGCTGAGCGCGCTCAAGGAGCACCTCATGTATCCGGTGCTCTGCACGGTGGACCCCGGCAGCGGCAACCTCACGCCGCACACGCACAAGGGCGAGGAGCTCATCTATATTCTGAGCGGCGTGATCGAGATCACCGTCAACAGCGATCCGCCCTATATCCTCCACCCCGGCGACACCTTCTGCTACCGCGGCTCCGACACGCATTCCTGGGTCAACATCTCCACCAAGCCAGCCCGGCTCCTGTGGGTGCACTCCTCGCTGTCCCTGTGAGGCTGAAAAAGTAAAAAAAGCCTGCTGCAAAGCGGTCGGAACCGCAAATTTGCAGCAGGCTCTTTTTGTGCCTGTGTCAGAAGATCGCGCACAGCAGCGCGGTGACGCCGCCGATGACGGCCAGCGACAAAACGCCCAGCGCGCAGCAGATGGGGCCGCAGCAGCCGCAGCCTCGCCCCGGAGGAGGCGGCGGCCCAAAGCCGGGTCCCCGCGGGCCTCCGAAAAACGCGCCGCCCATTCCGCCGCCGGGGCCTCCCCCGCGCGGACCGCCGAATCTGCCGAAGCCGCCTCCGCCGCCAAAACCGCCTCTTCCGCCCGGACCTGGCATAAATACGCATCCCCTTTCCGTATGACCCGCCGGCCTTCCGTCTCCGCGCCGGCGTTTGTTTGCTGAATAGACGCTGCCCCGTCAAAAAAGTTCCTGTTTCCTCAGATGTTTTTCAGATGCTTCACGTCCACCGCGGTCGGGTCGTAGGTCTCGAAATACGTCAGCAGCTCGTCCGGGTCCGCGGTGATAAGGTAGATGTCGAGGCAGGGCTCGCTGATGAATTTCTCGCGCACGCCGGTCTCGATGAACTTCTGCAGCTCGTCAAAATAGCCGTTCGTGTTGAAGATGGCGACCGGCCGGTTGTGGCGCCCGAGCTGCTTGAGCGTGAGGATCTCGAAAAATTCCTCGAACGTGCCGAAGCCGCCGGGGGCCATGATGAACGCATCGGCGCGCTGCTCCATGATCTGCTTGCGCTCGCGGATCGTATTCGTAAAGATCAGCTCGCTGCAGCAGTTGTATAAGATGCCGTCCGCGTTGAGAAATTTCGGCGCCACACCGACGACCGCGCCGCCGTTTTCCCGCACGCCGCGCGCCGCCGCGCCCATGACGCCCTGCGCGCCGCCGCCGTAGACCAGGCTGTGGCCGCGCAGCGCGATGGCGCTGCCGAGCGCGCCGGCCGCTTTCAGATAGCTCTCATCCAGCGCCGCGCTGGATGCTCCGTAGAGACAGATTTTCATAGCGTTCTCCCATTTTGTCTGTCCAGCTCCTCCCGGAGCGCCCTGCCGATGGGGCAGGCCGCCGCGTGGATGCAGGACGCGTAATCGCAGTCGATCTCAGGCTGCTCGCCGGATTCGCATTCCAGCAGCACGATGCGCGGCCCGTCCTGACTGCGGCAGTAGCCGGCAAAGGTCTTTTCCATGGGAATGCCCCCTTCCGTCATGGGTATTCTAGCACAGATTCCCCCGGCAATCCAGTCCGGACGCGAATTTGCCGGAAATTTGTCTCCGGTCCCCGTTTCCTTTGACATTCCCTCCGTGCGATGGTAGAATATTGCTGTAAATTTGCATTGGAGTACGGTTATGACGCTTTTTGAGTATTGTATGCAGTTCCTTTCGGAAATCTGCGAGGGCAAGCGGCTGGCCCCGGCCGGCTTTTCGCTGCCGGAGGGCGGGGAAGAGGCGCGCGCGGCCGCGCTGCAGGCGCAGATCAGGCAGGCCGGCGTCCCCGCGTTCGTGCGGGCCTGCGCGGCAGAGTCTGGTCTGGAGATCCCGCAGTCGGAATACGACGCGTTCGGCCGGGACGAGCCCCCCGCCGCGCCCCCGGAGGCCGAGCCGGTCCGCTCGGAGGTGCGCGAGATCTACGAGGTCTTTCTCGACAGCGTATGTCTCGACGACGATATTTTCACATATCTCATCGACGTGCTGAAGCGGCGGGACAAACAGGAATTCGAGACGCTCAGCCACGCCGCCGCGCGCACAATCCTCGACATGGACGAGTTTCTCCTCTGGCTCGGCAACAAGGAGCTGCTGGCGCCGCCCGAGGAGCGCGACTGCGCCGTCATCATGGACGGCTGCTTTGAGCGTCTGCGCCGCGAGGGCGAAAACGAGCTGCTGGCCGCGCTTCTGTCCGGCGACGAGACCACCTTCCGGATCTTCCGCACGCAGGCGCCCGAGCTTCTGCACCTGCCGGAGGCGAGTTTTTCCTGGTTTGACAGCAACTATCTGGCGCGGTATTATCCGGCGCGATTCCTGATGAAATGCAGCGGCGTGATTTTTCCGGAGGCCGGCGCGGTCTCCGACGACAGGAGGTAGCTTATGGACCCCATCTATGTAACCGGCCACCGCAACCCCGACACGGATTCCATCGTCTCGGCCATGGCGTACGCGGCGCTGCGCAACGCGCTGGGCGACCGCGAGTTCGTCGCGGCCCGTCTGGGCCACATCAGCGACGAGACCCAGCTTGTCCTCAGCCGCTTCGGCTTCGAGCCTCCCGTCCGCATCCAGACCATGCGCACGCAGGTGCGCGACCTCGACTACGACACCCCGCCCGCCCTCTCCGGCGCGGTGACGGTGAACCGGGCCTGGGCGGCGCTGCAGTCGAACAAAAACATCCCCTCCATCCCCGTCACGACGGAGGACGGCTCGCTCTACGGGATGCTCTCCCCCGCCGAGATCGCAGCCTACGACATGCGGACGGTCACGGACCCCGTCGTGCAGGACATTCCGGTCTTCAACCTTCTGAGCGTGCTCGACGGCAAGATCATCAACGAATCCGGCTACCTTGTGGATTCGATCTCGGGCGAGGTCTCCATCGCGCTGCCGCAGAACAACGCGAACCTGCTCTTCTCCAAAAAAGAGTCCGTCGTCATCTGCGGCCAGCAGCCCGACATGGCCAGGCGCGCCATCGAGCTGGGCGTGAGCTGCCTGATCGTCTGCCAGTCGGAGCTGTCCGAGGAGCTGCGCGCGCTGCCGACCGCCACCTGCATCATCGCCACGCCGTACGACGCGTTCAAGGCGGCCCGGATGATCTACCACGCAATCCCCGTCCAGCGCGTGTGCCGGACGGACGACCTCGAGGCGTTCCATCTGACCGACTTCCTCGACGACGTGAAGGAGGTCGTGCTCAAAAGCCGCCACAAGAGCTACCCGATCCTCGACGAAAACGAGAAGGTCGTGGGCACGCTGTCGCGGTATCATCTCATCAAGCCGCGCCGCAAGCGCGTCGTGCTCGTCGATCACAACGAGGCCTCGCAGTCCGTACCGGGGCTCGAGCAGGCGGAGATCCTAGAGATCATCGACCACCACCGCCTGGCCGACATCCAGACGGGCTCGCCCATCTACTTCCGCAACGAGCCTGTCGGCTCGACCGCGACGATCATCGCCAGCATGTATCAGGAGAAGGGCCTCATGCCCTCCGAGAAGCTGGCCGGCCTGATCGCCGCCGCCATCGTCGCGGACACGGTCATGTTCAAATCCCCGACGTGCACCTACCGCGACCACCGCATGGCCGACCGCATGGCGCGCATCGCGAACGTCTCGCTCGAGGCGCTCGGCAAGGAGATCTTCTCGGCCTCCCTCGCCGACGACAAGCCCGCCGACACGCTGCTGTTCACCGACTTCAAGGATTTCCACATCGCGGGCCACGATTTCGGCGTCAGCCAGATCACCTGCCTCAACTCCAAGCAGATGCTCGGACGCAAGGCGGAATTTCTGGAGGTCATGCAGAAGGCCATGGACGAGCGCGGCTACAGCTTCATGATCCTCATGCTGACGGACGTGCTGCTCGAGGGCACACAGCTCATCTACCTCGGCGACGAGGACATCTTCACGCAGGCCTTCAACACCCAGCTCAAGGATCACACCTGCTTCCTCCCCGGCGTCGTGTCGCGGAAAAAGCAGATCATTCCGATGCTCTCGGCCCTGTGGGGCTGACGCGGCCGAAATAAGCCGCCGCGCTTCTGCGGGCAGACTCCGCGCGGCTTGGATACAGTCAGGAGGTTCCATGGACTATCAGGAAGAAAACGCCCGGACCATCGACCGCTGGGTCGCGGAGGGCTGGGAATGGGGCAGGCCCCTTTCGCATGAGGAATACGTCCGCGCCCTCGCGGGCGACTGGCAGGTGCTGCTGACGCCCACGAAGCCGGTTCCGCGCGCCTGGTTCGGGGACCTGCGCGGGAAGCGGGTCCTGGGCCTTGCCAGCGGCGGCGGACAGCAGATGCCGGTTTTCTCGGCGGCCGGCGCCGTCTGCACCGTGCTGGACTACTCCGGCGCGCAGCTCGCCTCCGAACGCGCGGTCGCCGCGCGCGAGGGCTACGAGATCACCGTCGTCCGGGCCGACATGACAAAGCCCCTGCCGTTTGCCGACTCTTCGTTCGATCTGATCTTCCATCCCGTCTCCAACAGCTATGTGGAGCAGGTCAAACCGATCTTCCGGGAGTGCTTCCGCGTGCTCTCGCCGGGCGGCGTGCTGCTCGCGGGGCTGGACAACGGCGTCAATTTCATCTTCGACGACGCGGAGACGACCCTTCTCAACACGTTTCCCTTCAATCCGCTGCAAAATCCGGAGCAGCGGAAGCAGCTCGCGGACTCCGACTGCGGCCTGCAGTTTTCCCACACGCTCGACGAGCAGCTCGGCGGCCAGCTCGAGGCCGGCTTCGTCCTCACGCACCTCTACGAGGACATCAACGGCGAGGGAAACCTCCACGACCACCGCATCCCCAGCTTCGTGGCCACGCGCGCGCAGAAGCCGGCGCGATGAGCGCTTCTTTGTGAATAAATATACCTCATCGGCAGAGATTATCCGCCGATGAGGTATTTTTATTCGAATCTGTCCGCTGCAGCGCGGAGGATTATTCGCTCTTGTGAAAATAGAAAAATCCATTTGCCAAAGACATATGTTTTTTGTAGAGATACATAAAAAATTGAAAACCGCAAAATCCGCGATTGACACGCCCCTTTTGTTGTGTTACGATGCACCTAATTAAAGCGGAGGCTCGGAGATTACCCGGCTCCCCGGCTTCCCGATTATAAGGAGGAAGTCCGCATGAGTTTTCAGAATCCCTATCTGGACGGTCTGATGGAGCGCGTCGTCCGCAGAAATCCGGCCGAGCCGGAATTTCATCAGGCCGTGCGCGAGGTGCTGCAGTCGCTCGACCCCGTCGTCACAGCGAAGCCCGTCTACATCACCGAGGGCGTCATGGAGTGTCTGGTCGAGCCGGAGCGCATCATCAAATTCCGCGTGCCGTGGGAGGACGACAAGGGGCAGATCCACGTCAACCGCGGCTTCCGCGTGCAGTTCAGCAGCGCGATCGGCCCGTACAAGGGCGGCCTGCGCTTCCATCCGTCCGTCTACGAGGGCATCATCAAGTTTCTCGGCTTTGAGCAGATCTTCAAAAACTCCCTGACCGGCCTGCCCATCGGCGGCGGCAAGGGCGGCAGCGACTTCGACCCCAAGGGCAAATCCGACGCCGAGGTCATGCGCTTCTGCCAGAGCTTCATGTCGGAGCTGTTCAAGTACATCGGGCCGGACACCGACGTGCCCGCGGGCGACATCGGCGTGGGCGGCCGCGAGATCGGCTTCCTGTTCGGCCAGTACAAGCGGCTGGCCAACGAATTCACCGGCGTTCTGACCGGCAAGGGCCTGAGCTACGGCGGCAGCCTCGCGCGCACCGAGGCCACCGGCTACGGCCTGTGCTACTTTGCCGACAACATGCTCCAGGCCGCGGGCAAGAGCTTCGACGGCCGGACCGTCGCCGTCTCCGGCTCCGGCAACGTCGCCATCTACGCCTGCGAGAAGGCTTCGCAGCTCGGCGGCAAGGTCGTCACCATGTCGGATTCCAACGGCTATATCGTGGACAAAAACGGCATCGATCTCCCGCTCGTCAAGCAGCTCAAGGAGGTCGAGCGCAAGCGCATCCGCGAGTACGTCAAGTCGCACCCCGAGGCGGAATACCACGAGGGCTGCTCCGGCATCTGGCAGACGCCGTGCGACATCGCCCTGCCCTGCGCCACCCAGAACGAGCTGGACGGGGCCTCCGCGCAGGCGCTCATCCGGAACGGCTGCTTTGCCGTGGCCGAGGGCGCGAACATGCCCTGCACGCCCGAGGCGATCGACGCGTTCCAGGCGGCGGGCCTGCTGTTCGCGCCGGCCAAGGCGTCCAACGCCGGCGGCGTCGCGACCTCGGCGCTGGAGATGAGCCAGAACTCGATGCGCTTCTCCTGGACGTTCGAGGAGGTCGATGAAAAGCTGAAGGGCATCATGGCGGACATCTACCGCCACGCCTCCGAGGCCGCCGAGCAGTACGGCATGGCCGGCAATCTCGTCGCGGGCGCGAACATCGCGGGCTTCGTGAAGGTCGCCGACTCCATGCTGGCCTACGGCCTCGTATAAGGAGGCCCGCATGAACGAATATGCCAGCCGGGTGCTTGCAAATCTGCAGGCGCTCTATCCCAACGAACCGGAATATCTCCAGTCGGTCGGCGCGTGGCTCGACATGGTCTCCCCTGTTCTGAGCCGCAGCACCGCGTATGAAAAGATGGACCTGCTCTCCCGCATGGTCGAGCCGGAGCGCATCTTCGCCTTCCTCGTCCCCTGGACCGACGACCAGGGCCAGGCGCACACCAACCACGGCTACCGCGTGCAGTTCAACAGCGCCATCGGCCCGTACAAGGGCGGTCTGCGCTTCCAGCCGTCCGTCAACGCGGGCGTCGTCAAGTTCCTCGGCTTCGAGCAGACGTACAAAAACGCGCTCACCGGCCTTCCCATCGGCGGCGCGGCGGGCGGCGCGGATTTTGACCCGCGCGGCAAGTCCAACCGCGAGGTCATGCGCTTCTGCCAGTCGTTCATGATGGCGCTCTACCGCTACATCGGCGCGGACACCGACATTCCGGCCGGCGACATCGGCGTCGGCGCGCGGGAGATCGGCTATCTGTACGGCGAATACAAGCGTCTCACGGGCCGTTCCGAGAGCAGCGCGCTCACCGGCAAAGGCCTGACCTACGGCGGCAGCAAGATCCGGCTCGAGGCCGCCGGCTTCGGCGCCGTCTACTTCCTCGCGCGCATGCTCGAGCACGCGGGCGAGACGCTCGAGGGCAAGCGCATCGCGGCCTCCGGCTTCGGCAACATGACCTGGGGCGTCTGCCGCAAGGCCGCCAAGCTGGGCGCGAAGGTCGTCACGCTCTCCGGCCCGGACGGATACGTCTACGACCCGGACGGCGTGACGACGCAGGAGAAATTCGACTTTATGGCCGAAATGCGCGCGTCGGGCTACGACCGCGTGGAGGACTATGCCGAGCGGTTCGGCGTGGAGTTCTACCCCGGCAAAAAGCCGTGGGAGGTGCCCGCGGACATCGCCATGCCCTGCGCCACGCAGAATGAATTCGACATCGACGACGCGGTGCTGCTGCTGGCCAACGACGTGCGCTACTACGTCGAGGCCGCGAACATGCCGGCCACGGCGCAGGCGCTGAAGCTGCTGCGCCTGACGCCCGGCAAAATCCGCACCGCCGGCGCGAAGGCCGCCGGCTCCGGCGGCGTCGCGGTATCGGCGCTTGAAATGGTGCAGAACAGCCTGCGCTACAGCTGGAGCCGCGCCGAGGTGGACCGCCGCCTGCAGGAAATCATGAGCGGCATCTACGACGCCTCCGCCGCCGCCGCCGAGCACTATGGCCTCGGCTATGACCTGATCGCCGGCAACGACATCGCCGCATTTGAAAAAATCTCTGCCGCCATGCTGGCGCAGGGTCTGTAAAAGGAAGCCGGCAGCTTCGCGCATCGGTGCGCCAGGCTGCCGGTTCTTTTTTTCTGCATTGCGCGTCAGCGCGCCGTTTCCTCGCAGTCGGCCCCGTCGCAGGGCGCGATGTTCAGCCGGAGCAGCCCGCCCTCCTCCGCGAGCAGGCCATCCTTTTTCAGTCGGCTCCACTCGGTGGACAGTCCGGTCCGGTCCACGAACAGATAATCCGCGAGCTCCTGCCGGTGAAACGGGATGGCGAACGGATTGCCGCCGGCCAGCCGCATCTGCTCCGAGAGATAGGACAGCAGCTTGCGCCTGGTCGTCCGGCCGGACAGGTGGACCATCTTCCGGCTGATCGCGACATACTTGTCGGCCAGGATGTGCACCAGATTTTCCATCAGCAGCTGGTGCTGCGGGCACCGCTTTCCGCACGTGTGCAGGATGTTCTCAATGGGGATCAGCGCGACCGTGCTGTCCGCCTCGGCGGCGACGCTGACGGGCAGCGCCTGCAGCGTCGAGCAGGAAAAGGCGTCGCAGAACAGCTGGCCCGGCCCGAACGAGCCGATGATGCTGCGGCCGCCGAAGGCGTCCTCGTAGATCGTGCTGATGTGCCCGGTGAGCACGATTCCGAGCCTGTCCGCCGCGGTGCCGGACGTCATCAGCCGCTGCCCTTTTGCGTAGGACTGCTTCCGCGCCTGCAGGCATTCGAGCAGGGGGAGCATCTCGTCCGCCCGCACGCCCTGGAAGAGGGGGTTGTCTAAAAATATTTCGACGGATTGGAGCATAGCCTGGCCTCCTCGTTGAAAATTCAACATACTGATGAGTAGGATGGTATTACAATTTTGCCAGAACGTCAAGAGCAATCCCGCACAATTCCAGGCGCGGCATTGCGCCGTCAGATTTTTCGTCAGATGTGTCAAAAACCGCAGCAAAGCCTTTGCGGTTTCGCGGGCATTTTTGGCGCTTCTGACGAGACCGCTGCCGGCAAGACCGCGCTGCATGCGGCAGCCGCGAATTGTGCGGCATTTCGCAAGCGCTTTTGACGAAATTACACGAACGGCCCGAAGCGGCCGGGAGAGGAGCCATCTATGAATACCAGGCAGCTGCATCCGGAGATGAAAAAGAGAGGAAGCGCCGACGTGACCTATCTGGGCCGCTCCGTGGACGAAATGATCTGGCGCTTTATGGAAGAAAACAGTATACCCGGCCTGACGCTCGCGATCGTGCAGGCGCCCTACATCCCCCGCGTCGTGGGCTACGGCCTGTCCGACGAGAAGCAGCGGCGTCTGGCCTCCGCCAACACCATGTGGCCCGCCGGCCCGATCTCCCAGGCCTTCGCGGCGGTGGCGCTGATGCAGCTGTTCGAGCGGGGGCTTGTGAAGCTGGACGAGCCTGTCGGGGCCTATCTTCCGGAGCTGCCCGAAGCCTGGCGGCCGATTCCGGTGCTCGCGCTGCTGCGGCACGCCTCCGGCCTGCCCGACTACCGGAACGCCGGCGGCTGGCGCTATGACCGCGAGTTCACCTTCGCGCAGCTGCTCTCCCTGATCTGTGAGGAGCCCCTGGCGTTCGCGCCGGGCACCGCGGTCGCCCAGAGCGCGACCAACTTCCTGCTCATCACGGAGCTTGTGGAGCGAATCAGCGGCAGGCCGTACCGCAGCTTCGTGAAGGAAAACCAGATCGATTTCCTGCACCTGCGCCACACCGGTTTCGCCGAGGATCTGCCGGACTTCTTCGCGGAGGACGTCTCCCTGACGGGCAACACGCACCAGCTGTTCAAGGCGGACGGCCGCTACATTGACCCCACCGAGCCGGCGCAGAGCTATCTCGCGGACGGGACAGCCGTACCGAGGGCCGCCTCCGGTGCGCTCCGCGGCTTTTCCGACATCTGGGCCTCGGCCCAGGACATCTCCTTCTGGGACATCGGCCTTGCGGGCGGGGTGCTCATCCACGCGCCTGAAAGCCGCGCCCTGGTCTACGCGCCGTGGACGCTCCCGGACGGAGAGGCCGTCCCCGCCGTGGCCGGATGGCAGTTCTACCATCACCGCGGCCTCATGGACATCAAGGGGTCTCTGCCGGGGTATTCCTGCTTCCTCAGCCGCTTCACCCACGCCGAGGAGCTGGTGTGCGTGACGCTGCTCGCAAACAAAGAGGGCGTGGATTTTACGAATCTCGGGCGCCGCATCGCGGGCGCCTTCGGCGATCTGCTCTCCACCAACTATGACGACAACCGGCTGTTCCTCTATGAGAGCCAGTTCCCGGCGGAGAAGACCGTGCAGCGGCTGGAGGCGGAGCTGCAGCGCCGCGGCATCCCGCTCTTCGCCCGGTTCGACCATGCGGAAAACGCGCGCCAGGCGGGTCTGGCGCTCCGGCCCACGACCGTGCTGGTGTTCGGCTCGCCGAAGGTCGGCACCGGGCTGATGCAGCTCGACCAGAGCATCTCGCTGGAGCTCCCGCTGCGGATCTCCGTGTGGGAGGACGAGGCCGGCAGCACCTGGCTGGCGTTCGTGCGCACGGAGGCGACGGCCGAGGCGTACGGCCTTTCCGGCAACCCGACGCTCGCCGCCATGCAGAAGCTGCTGGAGAGCCTTGTCATCCGCGCCGGCAGCATCTACTGATCCTCTGCTCGCCGCTACGGGCCGCACAACAGATAAAACGAGCTGCCGCAAAATGCTGTGCATTTTGCGGCAGCTGAGACTGTCAAAAGGGCCATTGCCCTTTTGACAGAAGGATGCAGCCCGCCGCGCGCATAATTTTCGCGGCGTGAGACGCGAAAATTCCACACTTGCGGGCTGTAGCGTGCTTTTCCCGACGTACCGGCCGCCGGGAAAAGCGGATTTGCAATTTTTTTGCGCCTGCGGGCGCAAACTCTGCGAGGCTTTTATCGCGCTGAGCTGCCGCAAAATGCTGTGCATTTTGCGGCAGCTCGTTATAATAAGCCGGAAAGAAAATTGGTGCTGCCCGAGGGCGGCCGCCGGGAACGGCATCCGGGCCGGCGCGGCGCTGTTTTCAGCGCCTATGAACGCGCGGCAGGCGAGGCTGCGGGAAAGAAGCGCGCGTTCTGCTTGCTGATCTCCTCGGAGATGATGGGCGCGACCTCCTCGAACGTGGACATGGGCGAGCCCTGGGTCTGGCAGGGGATGAAATACTTTGTCCCGCACTCGGCGCAGGCCTGCTCCACAACCTCCGCGATCTTCTCGCGGCTCCAGTCCGGGCAGTCCACCAGCGAGGAGTCGATGCCGGACATGAAGCTGATCTGTCCGCCGTATTGCCGGATCAGCTCGGGCAGATGGTTCGAGCGCACGCCGCCCTGCCAGACGTCGATTCCCATTTCGATCATATACGGCACCAGCGTCGCCGCGTAGCAGTCGGCGTGGTGGACGATGATCTCGAAGCCGTTGTCATGGTAGCAGCGGTACAGCCGCTTGTAGGGCTCCAGGAAGAACTCGGCAAACATGTCGGGCGAGAGGAACGTCGACTTGGAGGAGCCCCAGTCGTCGTGGTGCCACACGATGTCCGGATGCAGCCTTGCCGCCATCAGCTTCACATACCGGCATTCCCAGTCGGTGATGTACTCGATGAGCTCGTGCATGCTCTCGGGCTCGGTCAAAAACGCCTCCATGGCCGGGATCATGCCCATCAGCGAGTGGATATACTCGAGCAGGCCCGGGAACATGATGGGCCCGACGAAGACCTCGTTCCGGTCATACTGGCCGTAGTCCTTCTCCGCCTCCTGCCAGACCTCCTCCGGGAAGTCGAGCGAGGGCGCGTGAACCTCCTCCTGCCAGCGGGTGATGTCCCGAATCACGAGATGCTCGCTGTCCTGCCGGGGGAACGCGCCGGGCACGCCCTCCGGCCACATCCAGGTGATGCCCCACAGGTCCTTTGCCTCCGTCACCTCCGGCGGCCAGGGCTGGGGATTGGTCGCGCTGTAGGGATCGGTGAAGGGATTCACCATGAAATCGAACTGGTTGACAAAGCGGTCAGGATGGCCGCCGTGGATGGTCTCCAAAAAGTTCTGTCTCGGTGTCAGCATTGATTCAGTCCTCCATCCTGAACGCGTCTGCGCTCTTGTAGGTGATGACCGGCAGGTCGCTCACGAAGCGAATGCCGCCCGGCGCTCTGATGACGTCCGGGATGCGGTTGACCATGATGATGCTGGTGCTGGAATCGCCGTGGAAGTTCTCGATCTCCATGCGGAAATTCGGCTCGCCCTCCACCGTGACGGTGAAGGAGTTGGTCTCGCCGGGGACGCCGAACTTGTAGTGGGACTGCGCCCACAGCTCGACGCCGTCCTTCGTGGTCAGAATATCGCGGCTGATGTAGTCGCACAGGGTATCCTTGGGAATGTGCACGTTCAGGCGCTCCACGTCGATGTCCTGCGGGGCCGCCGCGTAGTCGTTCTCCTGCCGGTAGTTCTCGACCGTCAGGCCGAACTTCTCCGCCATCATGCGCAGCACCGAGTAAAACGGCGAGGGAAAGACGTCCTGGGGCAGCGTGTCCCACTGGTCTCTCGGCAGGCCGAAGGCGCAGCCCTCGAGGCACTCCGCGCCGAAGTCGTTCAAAAGAGCGTTGAAGTCCAGCGTGACGCGGCTCACCTTGTTGCCGAGCGCGCTCAGCACCATCGGCAGGGATTGCCACACCTCCGCCGAGCCGGAGCCGAGATAGGTGGCCCCCGTGCGTTTTCCGATCTCGTCGAGCTGCTTTGCAAGCTCGGGGTCAGTCTTGAACGGGTCGTAGCAGAAAACGCCCACCGGCATATAGTTGATGCCGTTTTCGAGGCACATCTTCGCGTGCGGGAAGATCTCGGGGACTGTGTTGAGCGTGCAGTCCAGCACGAGATCCGGCCGGCGCTCTTTTAAAATGGCCTCCGCGTCCTTCTCTTCCGAGGCCGCGACGCCGAGCCTGCCGATTCCGGCCGTCAGCCCCAGATCCTTTCCGATCTCCCGGAGCTCGAAGCCCGCGACGATGTCGGCGTTCCGCTCGGCAAGGCCCCGGATGCACACCGACGCCACCACGCCGGCAGAACCGAATATCGCGATTTTTGTCCTTCTCATGCTTGCTTCTCCTTTATCGCTTTGAGTACGTTTTCACGGCTGAACGGAAGTCTGTACAGCTCCGCGCCGATGGCGTCGGAGACCGCGTTGGCGATGGCCGGGAGCACGGGGATATTGGCCACCTCGCCGATTCCCTTGGCGCCGTTGGGGCCGTAGGGATTATAGCTGTCCTCCAGGAAGCCGAAGCGGAGCTGGCCGTTGCTGGGGCCGTCCATAAACGTGGGGATCTTGTAGTCGCGGAAGTTGCCGTTGATGACGCGGCCGGCGTCGTTGAGCATGACCTCCTCGAAGATCGCCTGGCCCAGGCCCATGGAGAACGCGCCCTCGATCTGGCCCTGGCAGGCCTTGATGTTGACGACGCGCCCGGCGTCGTAGCAGCCCACGAGCTCGGTGGGAACCACCTCGCCCGTCTCGCTGTTCACGGCCACCTCGATGCCCCATGCGCCGTAGGAGAACGTCATCGGCTTCTGGTTCGGATAGGGCTCGAAGGCGTTGGGGTGATGCCACGTGGCGCTGCCCATGATGTGGCCGCCCTCCATGACGCTGCCCTCGCCGGTGAAGAGATCCGGGATGGTGATGAAATGCTCCGGATTCGCCTTTTCGAAAATTCTGCCGTTCTCCGTGTCCAGCTCGTCCGCGGGCAGCTCCATGACGGCTGCGGCCGCCTCCAGCATCTTTCTGACCGCCTCGCGGCAGGCCAGCTTGATGGCGTTGCCGTTGACGTACGTGCCGCGGCTGCAGAAGGTACCCATGTCGTGCGGGCAGATGTCGGAGTCGCCGAACACAATCCGGATCTTGTTGTAGGGCAGCTTGAGCTCCTCCGCCGCGGCCATCGCGTCCACGGTCAGGGCGCCCTGGCCCATCTCCACGTGGGAGATGCAGATGACCGCGCTGCCGTCGTCCTCGATTTTAACCAGGGCGCCGGTGCCGGCGGGGTCCTCCACACCCACGAACTTGTTGCCCAGCGACAGGCCGCGGCCGAAATACCACGGGCCCTGGGGCGGGCGCTTTTTGTTCACGTCGAAGTCCTTCAGCGTTTTGAGCAGGCACTCGCGCGAGCCGTTGTTCTCCACCAGATGGTCGTCGCCGTCGAACTCCCCGTCCGTAATCACGTTCTTGAGACGGATCTCGGCCCGGTCGATGCCCAGCTTTTTCGCGGCCTCGTCCATGTTGCGTTCGATGGCGAAGACGAAATACTCGCTGCCGAGCGCGCGGTACGGCGCCGTGGGCGGCGTGTTGGTGTAAATGCCCTTGGTCTCGACCATCAGGTTCGGCACCCGGTAGTTGCCGATGGCGCCCTCGCCGGCGCACATGACCAGGATGGCCGAATGGGTGGAATACGCGCCGCCGTTGCAGAGCGCCTCCACCTGGCGGGCCACCAGCGTGCCGTCCTTCATGTAGCCGTCCTTGATGTGCAGGTCCGCCGCGCCGCGCAGGCCGCCGGAGGTGAAGCTCTCCTCGCGCGTCATGACCATCCGGACGGGACAGCCGTACTTCATGGCAGCGACCGCGGCAAGGTCTGTCACGGAGATGCTGGTCTTGCCGCCGAAGCCACCGCCCAGATAGGGAATGTGGAAATGGATTTTGGCGGGGTTCAGGCCCAGATCGCCCGCAACCTCATATTTGGCCGTGGAGCCCTTCTGCTCGCTGGCGTAGATCGTGAGGTCGCCGTTTTCCTCGGGGATCACGACGCACGAATGGGTCTCCATGGTGCAGTGGCTGACGAAGGGGATGCTGTAATCGTTCTCCACGATCACGTCCGCCTCCGCGAAGCCCTTCTCCACGTCGCCCTTGACCTGGGCATACGAGGAGAACAGGTTGGGATAATTGGGGTCCTGCCCGAATTCCTCGATGTCCTGGAAGCCGGTGGGCAGATAGCTGCCCACGTCCTCGTGGACGCGGATGGGATCGGGCTTCATGGCTTCTTTGACCGACAGCACCGCTGGCAGCTCCTCGTATTCCACATGGACGAGCGCGGCCGCCTTCGCGGCTGTCAGCTCGTCGTGCGCCACGACGAGCGCCACGTAGTCGCCGACATAGCGCACCTCCTTTTTGCAGAGGATGTGCCGGTCGCGGAGATAGCCGCCGGTGCGGATCTCCGGCACGTCGGCGCCGGTGAGCACGCCGAGCACGCCCGGCAGCGCCAGCGCCTCCGAGGCGTCGATCGAGAGGATGTTGGCATGGGCGTGCGTGCTGACGACCAGCCTCGCCCAGACCGCGCGGTCGGGTCTGTAGTCGCCCGCGTATTTCGCGGCCCCCGTCACCTTTTCCAGCGCGTCGATGCGGACGGGGCTGGTTCCGATGATTTTCAGCTGATCCATGTCACTTTCCTCCCATCCGCTCGGCCGCCGTCTGGACGGCCTCGATGATCTTCGTGTAGCCGGTGCAGCGGCAGATGTTGCCCCGCAGATAGTCGCGGATCTCCGCCTCGGTCGGATGGGGGTTTTCGTTCAGCAGGGAGATCGCGGCCATGACCATGCCCGGCGTGCAGAAGCCGCACTGCAGCGCGAAGCAGTCCACGAAGGCCTGCTGCACGGGATGCAGCAGGTTGCCCTGCTTCACGCCCTCGATGGTGGTGATTTCGCGGCCCTGGACCTCGCAGGCCAGGGTCGTGCAGGACGGGATCACCTTCCCGTCGAGCAGGACGCTGCAGGCGCCGCAGTCCCCGTCGTCGCAGCCCTTTTTGACGCCGGTGAAGCGCAGGTCCTCACGGAGCACGTCCGCCAGCATGGCGTTGGGCTCGGCGAACACCTCGTACTTCTGTCCGTTCACGTTTAATTCAATTCTCTGCTTCATCGTTCAGTCCCTCGATCTTGATTCCCGCGGCCAGCTTCAGCGCGTCGCGCACCAGCAGCCGCACCATTTCCCGCCGGTAATCCGCCGTGGCGCGGATGTCGCTGATGGGCCGGCAGTCGTCCTGGGAGGCGATGCGCGCAGCCTGCTCGATGAGCTCCGGCGTCAGCTGCCTGCCCAGGATGGCCTCCTCCGCGTGGAAGGCCCGCTTGGGTACGATGGCCACCGCGCCCAGCGCCAGACGCGCGTCCTTGACGGCGCCGTCCTCCAGCAGAACGTTGGAGCCCACGCCGACCATGGCCAGATCCAGGGCCTTGCGGATGGCGTATTTGTAATAGACCGACACGGCGCGCGGATCGTTCGGCGGCAGAATGATCTCCGTCACAAGTTCCTCCGGCTTCAGGCAGGTGCGGCAGACGCCCGTGAAGAACTCGCCGATGGGCACGGTGCGCTCGCCGTCCGCGCTTCTGACCGCCACGCTGGCGTCGTAGACGAGCAGCGCCGGCGCGGTGTCGCAGCTGGGCACCGCGTTGCAGATGTTGCCCGTCACGGTGCCCCGGTTGCGGATCTGCGTGTTGGCCATGCTGTGGATGCCCTCCCAGAGCGCCGGATAGCGCTCGCGGAGCGCCGGGATGCGCTCGAGCTCGCCGAGCCGCGCCGTCGCGCCGATGTGCAGCGCGCCGCTGCCGTCGAAGCGGACGGCGGTCAGCTCCTTCAGCTCCTTCAGGCTGACGAGGTGCCCGAATTCCACGACGCCCGCCTTGACCTTGGGCAGCAGATCCGTCCCGCCCGCGATCACACGGGCGTCCGGGCCGTATTGCTTCAGCATTTCCAGCGCCTGCCCCAGATCGGCCGGCACATGGTATTCAAAGTTTGATCGGATTCCCCTTGGCATTGTTCTTACCTCTTGCTTCCAGTTCTGTCTTTGCGCAGTTCGCGCCCGGGAACGGGCAGATGCGGCATTTCCCCTCGCAGAGAATGCGGATATCCGCCGTCTCCCAGCCCGCGTAGCTGGCGTCGGTTGTTTTTCGTTCGGTGTTCATGCCTGCCCACCGTAGAGGGCGGCGTCCTTTTCCGCGTTTTCCGCGATGTAGGTCTCCATTTCCTTGTCGCTGACCTTGTGGAACACGAGCAGGATCACGGCCAGCAGGATATAGCCGGCGGCGGCGACCAAGCCCGTGTACATCGTCATGTGGGCGGCGTCCGCGCCCGTCAGGATGGCGCTCTCGTCCATGAAGTTGCAGGCCACCATGATGACGCCCAGCAGCGGGCTCGCGATCGCATAGGCGATCTTGACGCTGATGTTCTGCGCGCCCATGATGAAGGCGCGGGTGTCGTTGCCGGTCTTGTGGTACCAGTATTCGCCGGCGTCCAGGTAGAGCACGGCCTCCACGGAGTCCGCGACGGTCTGGATGATGGTTGCCAGCGCGACCAGAATGAAAAACACGGTCATGTTCTGCCCCAGGAAGGCGATGGCGATGTAGACGATGCCCGCCAGGACGGCCACCGTGATCGTCGCGCGCTTGCGGCCGCCCAGCCGCGAAATGATTCTGGGCGCCAGGAAAGAGCCGGCGATGCCCGACACGGAGATGATGACAAGTCCGATGTTCATCATGCTGAAGCTGTTGAAGACGTTGCAGCACTGATAGACGAACAGGAAATTAAACAGCGCGTAGCCCGTGCAGCGGACCATCTCGCCGATGAAGACCGTCAGCGCCGGCTTGTTCACAACGAGGCTCTTGATCATCTGGCCGATGCTCACGCGCGGCATCTCCTCTTCCGTCTGCGCGCCCTCCTGCGAGAAGGGCTTGGAGATCTTCAGCAGGATCAGCATGCCGACCAGCGTCAGCGCGCCGAAGACGAGCTGCGTGCCGAAGAAGCCGAGGTTTTCGTTCTTGCCGCCGATCCAGGCAACGAGCGACATGAGGATCAGCGGATAGAGCGTAAAGCCCACGTTGCCGCCCGCATAGGAGCGGCTGTTGTAGCTGTCGATCAGCTTGGTGTCGCCCTGCGCCATGCGCTCAAACAGGTTGTATTTGGAGTTGCAGATGAAATCCAGCGAGATGTTGAACAGCAGATAGCCGATGGAGATGACGGCCACCGTGACGGAGGCGTTCTGGCTGAAGGTCGTGACCGTCAGCAGGCCGCCGACCATGAGCATCACGCTGCCGATCAGGATCCACTCCCGGAATTTGCCCATTTTGGAGCGGGTCATCTGTACGATGGCGCCCGTGAAGAACGAGGCCACCAGAGAAAGAACGCTGACGACGGTCATGGCGGTGGACATCGTCACCGCGTCGATGTGTCCCAGATAGGTGTAGGCATAGTCGATATAGGACATGCCGATGATGTTTCCTGCGACCAGCAGGGCCTCCGCGATGAGAATCAGAATCCCGGTTTTCTTTGTCGATGATTTCGGTTTCATGGTTTACTCTCTCCTCGCCAGTAAATTAGTCGTGTATAATTTTAGTCATACCCAACTACTTGCATCATAGGAGTATCTCCCTGATTTTTCAATGTTTTTCCGCGCTTCCGCCTGAATTTTGAAATCGTTCTTGTGTTTAACTAAAGTCTGCGCTATACTTTTGACAGAAAGCAAAGGAGCGGCGATATGGCGGAATATGAAAACGGTTCGGAAACCAGAAACAGGATTTTGGACGCCTGCGTGACGCTGTTCACAGACAAGGGCTACACCCGCACCACCTACGCGGACATCTGCACGCTGGCGCATGTGAACCAGGGCTCCATCTACTACCACTTTAAGAAAAAAAGCGAGCTCTACCGGCTGGCCTACGAGCGGGTCAACGAGGTCAACTACCGCATCGCGCAGAAGCTCTGCGACGGCGAGGCCGCCTACCTGCCGTTTCTGCTGGACACGTTCATCTACTGGTACCGCTATTTCAGCGAGCCGTCCTTCCGGCAGTTCATGGCCGACGGGCTGGCCATCTCCTCCGCCCTGCCGCCGGAGCTCACCACCGACCGCCGCTACTGGGGCAGCTACTGGGGCCGCTGCGCGTCGTTCATCCCCGACTGGGAGAGCTTTTCGCGCGAGCACTGCCTGGAGCTGGAGCTCTGCTCGTCCATCGACGCCACCCTGACGAGGCACTTCCAGTCCGGCGCGGAGGACCGCAGCTTCCGGGCCGTCGCCACCATGGAGCTGCGCTACTACGCAGACATCTTCCACATGCGCCAGGAGCACTATGAGCTGGCCATGCGCCGGGTAAACCAGATTTTGGATCAGTCGCTCTTCTCCCAGCTGCCGGAGCTTCTGCGGAAAACGCGCCTGGAGCTGTAAACCGGCGCGTCCCGCTCTATGGCAAAACTCCCGTTTGCGCTGCAAACGGGAGTTTTCAGTGCGTTAAAAAAGCCTCGCAGAGTTTGCGCCCGCAGGCGCAAATAAAGTGTCAATCTCGTTTTTCCCGGCGGCGTGTACGTCGGGAAAAACACTCTACGGCTCGCAAGTGTGGATTTTGTACGCCACTGGCGTACAAAATATGCGCGCAGCGAGCCGCAGCTCTTTGTCAAAAAGCTCCCGTTTGCGCTGCAAACGGGAGTTTTTTCAGACGACGGCTCACGCGGAGATCGCCGCCGGGTTCTTTCGGTTCACGATGCCGATGACGAGATAGAGGCCGGCCATGACCCCGATCACGGCCGCGGCGAACAGGCAGGCGGCCGCCACGGTGCCGTCCCCTGTCAGCCGGCCGACCATGGCCGGCACGTAGGGCGCGGCCGCGCTGTCGGCGTACTGCAGCGTCATGAATACCGCGAGGCAGACGCCCCGCTGCCGGCGCGGCACGGTTCTGGCGGCATACATGTTGTAGTAGATGAAAAACCAGCCGTCCATCACGGCTTTGACGGCGGTCGCCGCGGCGGCCAGCGCGAAGCTGTGCGCCAGGCTGTACGCCAGCAGATCGAGGGCGCTGGCCGCGCAGAAGAGCGCGGCGTACAGCTTCCGGTTGCGGAAGCGCAGCATGACCGTCGTGGCGGTCATGCTCCCCACCAGTCCGAAGAGCGTCCAGAGCGAGCTGAGATAGCCCGTCTGCACCGAGTTCCCGATCCCCTGCTGGGACACATATATGTCCATCAGCACGACGATGACAAGCGTCAGAATGTTGATTACGGCAAAGGCCAGCATCGTCAGAAGAAACGCGCCCGGGCGCCAGCGCAGATTTTTCTCCCAGTCCTCCAGCGGCGCCTCCTGCTCCGACTCTCCGTCGGTGATTCCCGTCTCCGGCACGAACAGGATGCACAGGATGACGGAGAGGATGGAGACGGCGTTGATCGCGAAGCCCAGCCGCCAGGAGCGGGTGGCCGCGTACCCGGCGCCGACCGAGACGATCGCGCCGAAAAGACAGGTCGCGGCGTTGTACCAGCCGTACATCTGGCTCTGCTCGCGCTCCGTGTGCCAGAGCTCCACGATCATGGCGGCGGCGGTCACGGTCAGGATCCCGTCGGAGGCCGCGTCCAGCGAGCGGAAAATCGCCAGCCAGACCATGTCCGGCGAGACCGCGCAGCCCACGCCGCCCACAAAGAACAGGCAGGTGCCCCAGATCAGCAGCCGGCGCTTGCTGACGCGCTTCATCAAAACGCCCGCCAGCAGACCGGTGATCACCGAGACGATCGCCGCCCCCGAGATGATGTAGTTCTGCAGGAACAGCCCCGTATCGGGATATTGCCCAAAGATGGCGTTGACCAGCGGCGCGAACACGGAGTCCGACATCATGCCGTAGCCCGCCGTGCAGATCGCCGCTTTCGTCCAAAAGCGCCCGGAATCGGTATTCTTCATGATGGTCCTTCCTGTTTTGCCCGGCTTCCCGTTCTCCCGGCAGACTACCTCGAACTTTCCAAAATTAGTTTTAACTTATATTCGCATCATATCGTCCGCGCTTCATTCTGTCAATCTCCGCGTTTTATCCGCCTCCCAATTTTGACAAACGCCGGGGTTTTCCCTAAAATTCACATGCCGCCGAGCGGTCTGTGTTCCTCGCCGCCCGACAGCGGGGGCGCGGATGCTTGACCGGGAAAACGGCAGCGTCAGGGCTGCGGACTGTGCCGTCATCAGGGGGGCGCACGGGACCGCGCGCACAAAAGGCATGCGGCCGTCCCATTTCGGCCGCATACCTTTCTCTTCGTTCAAAAAGCGCCCGTCCGAAGGCCGTTTGCCTTCGGACGGGCGCTTTGACGCATCCATATTCTATGCTTGCACAGCGCCGCAAACCGGCGGAGCGTTTGCAGTTTGAAGAGGAGGGGCCATGCAGCGGACAAAACAAAAACCAGTCCGAAGACTGGTTTTTGCTGCGGGAGCGGAATGCGCCTCCGTGCTCCGCGTCCTGTCAAACTGCAAACCAGCGGAGCGTTTGCAGTTTGAAGAGGAGGGGCCATGCAGCGGACAAAGCAAAAACCAGTCCGTAGACTGGTTTTTGCTGCGGGAGCGGAATGCGCCCCGACGATGGAGCTGCTGGGCAGATTCGGACTGCCGACCTCGTCATTACCAATGACGCGCTCTACCAACTGAGCTACAGCAGCATGTCCCCTCGGACAGCTTTGCTATTATATCATACCGGGGAAAAATGTCAAGACTTTTGCCCCGTTTTTTTATCTCCTCGCATTGGCGCGCGCCGCGTGCTATAATGGAGCGGTGATTGGAAAGCAGGTGCGCGCAATGGCAAACGGAACCATGATGCAGTATTTTGAATGGTATTATCCGGACGACGGATCGCTCTGGCGGCGGGTGGCGCAGGACGCGGCGCACCTGCGGCAGATCGGCGTCACCGCCGTCTGGCTGCCGCCGGCGTACAAGGGCCAGGGCGGCAGCCGCGACGTGGGCTACGGCGCGTACGACCTCTACGATCTGGGCGAATTCCCGCAGAAGGGCTCCGTCGCCACCAAGTACGGCACGCGCGCGGAGTATCTCGCGGCGATCCGCGCCCTGCAGGCGCAGGGCCTGCAGGTGTATGCCGACGTGGTGTTCGACCACAAGATGGGCGCCGACGCGACGGAAACCGTCGCCGCCGTGGAGACCGCGCCCGACGACCGCAACCGGACCGTCTCCGGCGAGCAGTCCATTGAGGCCTGGACCCGCTTCACCTTTCCCGGCCGGCAGGGAAAATACTCCGATTTTACCTGGAATCACACCCATTTTGACGGCGTGGACTGGGATCAGCGCAGAAAGCGGCACGCGATCTACAATTTCGAGGGCACGCCCTGGGACAGCGAGGTCTCGGGCGAAAACGGCAACTACGACTATCTGATGGGCGCGGACCTCTGCTTCTCCAACCCGGCTGTGCGCGAGGAGCTGGCGCGCTGGGGCAGATGGTATCTGGATACCACCCATGCTGACGGATTCCGGCTCGACGCCGTCAAGCACGTCCAGCGCGATTTCTTTTCCGGCTGGCTGGCGCAGATGCGCGCCTACACGGGCCGCGAGCTGTTCACCGTCGGGGAATACTGGAGCCCGGCGCTTCCGGAGCTCACGCAGTATCTCTCCGCCTGCGGCCGCTGCATGTCGCTGTTCGACGTGCCGCTGCATTTTCACTTCTTCCAGGCCTGCAGCTGCGGCGGGCAGTTCGATATGCGCACGCTGCTCGACGGCACGCTCGTGCAGAGCGACCCCTGCCGGGCCGTCACCTTCGTCCAAAACCACGACACACAGGACGGACAGGCGCTGCGCAGCGTGGTCACCGACTGGTTCCTGCCCATCGCCTACGCGGTGATTCTCCTGCGCCCGCAGGGCTACCCGTGCATTTTCTACGGCGATTACTACGGCATTGCGTCGCACGGCGAGCCCGGTCACAGCGACTGGCTCGACGTGCTGCTCGCGGTCCGCCGCGACCGTCTTTACGGCGCGCAGCACGACTATTTCGACCACCCCGACATCGTCGGCTGGACGCTGGAGGGCGACGACGGGCACCCCGGCTCCGGCGCCGCGGTGCTGCTCACCGACGGTCCGGGCGGAGAAAAGCAGATGTACGTCGGCCGCCGTCACGCGGGCCGGACCTTTGCCGACGCGCTCGGCGGCAGCCCGTCGCGCGTTGCGATCGGGCCTGACGGCACGGGGCGTTTTACCGTCCCCGGCGGCCGCGTATGCGTCTGGGTCCCGGTCTGACGGCGCGGCGCCGGCCATAAAAAACCGTGTCATCCCACGGGCAAAGCCCGAAGGATGACACGGTTTTTTATACTGCGCGGAGCGTTTATACGAGCGAGCCGCCGCCGTCGACGATGATGAACTGGCCCTGGACGTAGCTCGACGCGTCGCTGGAGAGATACAGCACCGTGCCGTTCAGCTCGCCCTTCTTGCCCGGACGGCCGGCCGGATTGAGCATGTTGTAGCCAGCCAGGAACTGCTCGGACTTGAACAGCGAATTCGCGGTCATTTCCGTCTCAAAAAGAGCCGGGCCGATCGCGTTGACCGTGATGTTGTAGCGCGCATAGGAGCAGGCCATGCCCTTGGTCAGGCCCAGCACGGCCGCCTTCGAGGCGTTGTAGGAATGGCGGATGAACACGTCGTTCTTGTCCGCGATGACGGCGTTGACGGAGGCGATGTTGATGATCTTGCCGTACTTCTGCTCTTTCATGCCCGGCACCACATACTTGCTCGCCAAAAACGCGCCGCGCACGTTCGTGTTGAAGGATTTGTCCCAGTCCTCGACCGAGAGCGTATCCACGCCGCCGCGCACCGCGACGCCCGCATTGTTGAGCAGGATGTCGATGTGACCGAACTCCTTGAGGACCGTCTCGATCGCTTCTTTGACGCTCTGCTCGTTCGTCACATCGCAGGGCACCGCGATGGCTCTGCGTCCCAGTTTTTCGATGTCCGCCTTGACGCCCTCGAGCTTCTCCGCGCGCCGGGCCAGGACGGCCACATCCGCGCCTGCCTCTGCGTAGGCCCGCGCCGCATCCGCGCCCAGGCCGGAGCTGGCTCCGGTCACGACGGCCACTTTGCCTGTCAGATCAAATAAATTCATTGTCGTTCCTCCTGTATGATTTTCCGAATGGAAACCAGATTTTGTCACACGATTGACTATATACCCAATGTTCCAAAAGCGCAATATACATTTTATCCGGTATGTGGAATTTTCGCATGCTCAGCCGCAGTTTGCCGTCTCACATGGAGCGCTCTGCCGCAGGAGCGGCCTGCCAAAGCACGGCCGCCGGCGGCTGCGCTTTGGCAGGTCTCACAGAAGCTATCCCTTCACGCCGCCGGAGGTCAGCCCCGCGACGAGATGTTTTTCGATGAGCAGGAACAGCACGATCACGGGGATCGTGGCAAACAGCGACGTGGCGAACAGGTACTGCCACTGGATGAAATTATAGCCGTAGAAGGTGTTGATGCCGACGGTGAGCGGCTTGAGCGCGTCGTTGGAGATCAGCGTCAGCGCGATGGTGTATTCGTTCCAGGCGTTGATGAACACGAAGATCAGCGTCGTCACAATGCCGGGGGCCGCCATGGGCAGCAGCACCCGCGTCAGCGAGCGGACGGTGCCGCAGCCGTCGATCTTGGCGGCCTGCTCCATCTCCGGAGAGATGGACAGGAACGTGCCGCGCAGCAGCCAGATGGCGAACGCCTGGTTGAAGGCGGCGTCCAGCAGGATCAGGCCGAGGAGGCTGTTCGTCAGGCTGAGGTTCACCATCAGCTTGTAGATGCCGACCAGCAGCACGACCGGCGCGAACATCTGGCTCATGATGACGGCGCCGAGGAAGAAGCTCTTGCCCCGGAAGCGCATCCGCGCCATGGCGTAGGCGGCCGGCACGCCGCAGAGGATCGCCAGCAGCGTGGCCCCGCCGGCGACCATGATGGAGTTCAGCAGATACTTCAAAACGGGCGCCTTGCTCCAGATGTCCACGAAGTTGGACCACTGCCAGACCTTCGGGAAGACGGTCATGTCGGCGGCGTACATCTCCGTGATGCTCTTGGAGGCGGTGATGAACGTGACGAAATAGGGATACAGCGTCACGACGCACACGATGAACACGAACAGATACAGGCAGACGGCCGCGAACGGCTTGCGTTTATTCATGATTCCTTCCCCTCCGCTTTCAAGGTCATGACCATATACACGCCTGCGCAGATGCACAGGATGATAAAGCCGATGACGGAAACCGCCGCGGCCTCGCCGGACTTGCCGTTGGAAAAGGCCAGCTGGTAGAGGTAGGTCACGAGCGTGTGGGTCTTGTCCGCGGGCGCGCCCTTGGACATCGTCCAGATGATCGGGAAGGAGTTGAAGACGTAGATGATGTTGAGGACGGTCGCGACGGTCAGGCTCGGCCGTACAAGCGGCAGCGTGATGTTGCCCAGCTTGTGCCAGAAATTCGCGCCGTCGATCTCCGCGGCCTCGTAATAGGCCGCGTCGATGCTCTGCAGGCCGGACAGCACGCAGAACGTGACGAACGGCACCGTAACGAAGATGCCGACCCAGCACTCCCAGGCGAAGGTCGCCTGCCAGGTGGCGAACCAGTTGATATACTCCTTGATGATGCCGAGCTTCAGCAGCAGCACGTTGAGCGCGCCGTAGTCGGCGTTGAGCATGTACTTCCAGACGAGCGCCTGGATGATGAGGGAGGTGGCCCACGGAAACACCACCACGGCCCGCACGAATTTGCGGCCCTTGAACGGCTGGTTCAGCACCATGCCGAGAATAAAGCCCAGCAGCGTGGAGATGCCGACGACCGCGATCGTCCAGACCAGCGTATTGAGCAGGATGTGGGAAAAGGTCGGGCTGGCCATTACGGATTTGAAGTTGTCCAGACCGTTGAAGCCCTTCACGATGCCCGCCTTGCTGATCTTCGACATGGCCAGGCGGAAGACCGTCACAATGGGAATCACGATCATCACGCACATCAGCGCCATGCTCGGCAGCATCCACAAATAGGGCTCCAGCCGTTTCACGGGGGATCTGTTTTTCATAGTTCGCTCCTCTCTTTCCAGGCCGCGCGGGCGCTCCGCAGACGGAGCGCGGCCAAATGCAGCGCTCTTTCCCGGGTCCGCGGCGGCCGCCGCGGACTCGGGAAAGAGAAGGGGCCGGGCTGACGCTCGGCCCCTTTGCGTGGCTGTTTTGGATTTTTTATCCGGCGATCTGCGTCTGCAGAGCGTCCAGAACGGTCTTGGCGTCCTCGCCCTGGCAGATGCGCTGCTCGGCGTCGATGACGCCCTGCTTCACGTCGATCCATTCCGTCTTGGCGGTCGGATAGAAGTTGCAGGAGCTGAGCATGTTGCAGAAGGTCGCGAAGTACTCGTTGTTGCCGGCAGCGCCGCTGCCGCCCACGGTGTACTGGTCGGCCTTGGTGGCCAGCTGCTCGGAGGCGTCGGTGGTGACGGGCAGGAAGCCCTCGTAGACCATGTACTTGGCATAGTTGTCCACATTGTAGAAGTAGTCGAAGAACTTGCTGATGGCCGCGTTGCGGGCATCCTGGTCCGCGGCGGACTCGTTCTTGAAGACCATCAGACGGTCGCACACGCCCAGCGCGACGGGGCTGGCGCCGTTGTTGGTGGGAATGCTGGTGGAGCCGTAGTTGACGGTGCTGTCGGCGGACATCATGTTGCAGGCGCCGATCATGAAGGCCTGCGAGCCGGCGTTGAAGGCGTCCTGCAGCGGATAGCGGGTGTCGGTGTACGGGTTGGCGTTGCAGTAGCCGCCGTCGATCAGGCTCTTGATGTAGTTCATGGCCCCGACGTTGGCTTCGGAGTTGAGGGCCCATTTGCCGTCGGCGTCCGTAAAGCCGCCGCCGTTGTTCCAGGTGTAGTAGGCAAAGGCCGCCTGGCCTTCGTCTGTGGAGATGTCGAGGCCCCAGGGCACGATACCCGGGCACTTTTCCTTGACAGCCTTCAGCGCGGCGGTCAGCTCATCCCAGGTGGTGGGGACTTCGACGCCGGCCTTGGCCAGGATGTCCTTGTTGTAGAACATGGCGCGGACGGAGGCCAGAATCGGCAGCGCCCAGACGGTGCCGTCCAGCTCGCTGGCGTTCCAGAAGCTGGGGATGATCTTCGCCTTGAGGTCTGCAGAGACGTACTGGTCGGTGGGCTCGAGCAGATCGTCGGAAACATAGTCGGCAAAGGTGTCGATGTTGAGGATGTCGGGCGCCTGGTTGGTCGAGATGCGGGTGTTGACGACCGTGTAGAGGTCGTTCCAGGAGACGACTTCGACGTTCAGCTTGATGTCGGGGTTGGCGGCTTCGAAAGCCTTGATGTAGTCGCCGTCGGCGGCCCACCAGGCCTGCGTGTTGTCGGAGTACTGGCTGATGATGATATTCAGCGTGATCGGTGTAGCGGAAGCGGTCGTTTCCGTCGTGGAAGCGGCGGCGCTGGTCGTCGCTGCCGGGGTGCTGGCCGCTGCCGAAGCAGCCGTGCTGCCGGCGGCAGTGTCTGCGGTCTTCGCGCACGCGGCCAGTGCGAAGAGCATGACGAACGCAAGTAGAAGAGCGATAACTTTTTTCATGATTTCCCTCCATGCTTTCATTCAGGCATCCGATAATTGACACCCGTGTAAAAAGTATACATTATTCAAACCTTTCATGTCAAGAAATCGTTGGATTTTTTCATAAAGCATAGTATACAAAATTTTTGGTCTGTTTTATGTCATAAGCGACGAAAACGGCTTTGTCCATTGAGCTTAAACGATTGAGATGCACAAATCCGCACATTTCCCTGTCAAAATGTCTGGGAATTAATTGGGTGTTTTTTCCTCCCCGATCCGGGGCTCTCCCCGTTCCGCCGGTAAACGCCGCACTTTTTCGCGCTTTTTCAGAGGCAGATCCAGTATCTCTGCAGCCTGACGCCCTCCTGCGGCTCAAAAACCGTGGATTCATACCGGCCGCCGTTGGCCAGAATGGTCCTCCGGCTCGCCTCGTTGTCCTCCAGGCAGGTAATCAGCACCCGTTCCAGGCCCAAACGGCGGCATTCGGGCAGCGCCGCGCGGAGCATGCTTTCCGCGTACCCCCTCCGGCGCTCGGAGGGGCGGACAGAATAGCCGATATTCCCACCAAATTTCTCAAGGAAATCGTTAAACTTCTTCCGAATCTGGAGCATACCGACAAGCCGGTCGTCGGCTTCGCGGATATACAGGAACTGCGACGACGGCACCCGGCCCGCGGGGACCGTTTCCGCACTTTCCAGCTCCGCGCACTGCCGCAGCCAGTCGGCCGGATCGTCCATCCGGCGCAGGGAGCCGGTGCCGTCCATCGAGCTGCCGGCGTCCAGAAATTCCTGACGGTATACCCGGATCTGCGCCGCGTAGGCGGCGTCCGGTCTGATGAGCTCTAGTTTTTCCATGTTTCTCCCCTTCCCTATGGCTGCGTGGCCGGCTCCAGAAGCGTCAGCGTCTTTTTCTGCGCGTCCAGCCTGCATTTCACGCCGTACGGCAGCACGCCGATGGGCTCGGCGTGGCCGAAATTTACATTGTATAGGATGGGCAGCTCCGGATGGCCGGCCTCCCGGCCCACCACCCGGCGATAGACCTGCTTGTACGGCTCGTATTTACTCCTGCGCGCCGGTTTGCCCACGAGGATGCCGCAGATCTCGTCAAAGATTCCCTGCGCCTGCAGATTGCGCAGGAGCCACGTCAGGTACGTGCAGGACATGTCCTCCTCGCTGGTCTCCAGAAACAGCAGCTTTCCCCGCCACTGCTCCCGCCGCGGCCAGAGCGGCGTGCCGAGCAGCTCGATGAAAACGTCCAGACAGCCGCCCAGCAGCTCGCCCTCGACCGTGCCGCCGCCCTGCAGCACCTCGTATCCGATCTGCTCCGGGTGATACGGCTTCAGGCGGTTCCGGTTCTCCTCGCACCACCAGATCTTCTCGTCCTCGTCATCGTACCAGTACGGCGCGGACGGAATCTCCAGCGCGGCTTTCGGCTCGAAGAGCGTGCTGCGGATCATGCCGAGCGTGTAGTCGTTGATCCTTCCGTATTCGGAGAAATTGTTCATCACGGACGCGCCGTAATAGGAAACGACGCCCGCCCTGTACATCATGAAATGGATCGAGGTCGCGTCGGAGAAGCCCGTAAAAATCTTGGGATTGGCCGCGATTTGGTCAAAATCGATATACGGCAGCAGCCGGATTGCGTCGTCGCCGCCGATCGCGTTGAAAATCGCCTTGACCGAGGGGTCGCAGACGGCCTGCATGAGGTCCTCCGCGCGCGCCTCGGGATGCCTGTCCAGATATGCCGTGCCGCGCAGCGCGTTCGGCATGGCGGCAACCTGCAGGCCAAAATCCTCCTCCAGACGCTTTTTGGCGATGTCGTACTTGTGGCGGAATTCCGGCTCTCCCAGCATGCCCCTGGAAAGGCTCACGATCACGGCCTTGTCACCGCGGGAAAGATGCGCCGGCTTTTTCATCGGGCCGCCTCCTTTTCATTTTATTCGATCATACCATATTTTCCCGAAAATTTCCAACGAAACAATAATAAGATTTATTCCTATTATGTGACTTTCTCACAGAACTTTTTGCCGCGCCGGGCTACGATGGCACTATAACATCTGCACAAGGAGGGCGATATGATGAAACAATACGTTTGCAGCGTCTGCGGCTACATCTACGATGAGGCCAAGGGCATTCCGGGCGCGGGTATCGCGCCGGGCACAAAATGGGAGTCTCTTCCGGCCGGCTGGAAGTGTCCCCTGTGCGGCGCGCCGGCGACCGCATTCCGCGAGGCCGGCGCGAAGGCCGAGGCGCCGAAGCCCGCGGCCGTTCTGCATGCTTCCTCCGATCAGCATGAGCTGACGCCGCTGGAGATGAGCGTGCTTTGCTCAAACCTTGCGCGCGGCTGCGAGAAGCAGTACAAGTCCGCGGAGGCCGCGCTGTTTACGGAGCTGGCGCAGTACTTCCAGGCCGCAGCCGAGCCGGCGGAGGACCCGGAGCTGGATGCGCTGCTGGCGCTCATCGACCGCGATCTGGACGGCGATATTCCCGTGGCCAGGGCGGCCGCCGATGCAGAGCCGCGCGACCGGGGCGCGCTGCGCGCGCTGACCTGGAGCGAAAAGGTCACGCGCATCCAGAAATCCCTTCTCGAGCGCTGGCAGGAGGAGGGCCCCGCCATGCTGAAAAACACCGGGGTATGGGTCTGCACGATCTGCGGTTTCATCTACATCGGCAGCGAGCCGCCCGCGCTCTGCCCGGTGTGCAAGGTTCCGGGCTGGAAATTTGAAAAGGTCGAAGGGAGGGCGCTGTGATGTCCAAGGAATTTGCGGTGAGAAACATCCGTCTGTGCACGAAGGATTGCCTCTGCCTGTATGTCTGCCCCACCGGGGCCACCGACACGGAGAACAGCATCATCGATACGGACAAGTGCGTCGGCTGCGGCAAGTGCGCCGCCGCCTGCCCCTCGGGCGCGATCTCCATGGTGCCGAAGGCGCTGCCGCCCCAGCGGTCGCACTCGGGCAACGTGACAGCCGCCATGCGGGCGCTGCTGCGCTCCAAAACCGAGCAGGAGCGCATCGCGGCCTCTCTCCCCGGCGCGCTGGCCGCGGCTCTGGCGAAGTCCTGCCGCATCCAGGCGGAGGACATCATCCGCGAAGCGGGCTACATGCTGCCGCAGAGCGGAAACACGCACGCGTTCCTCAAAAAGCTGGCCGGCAATCCGCCCTCGGCGGACTTCCCGAAGGAGGCGGCGGAAACGCTGCTGCGCCTGCTGCCGGACAACGACGCGCCGCTGTAAAAAGTAAAAAGGGCCTGTATCCGGGCGGGTGCAGCGGGCGAAGGCCGTCATTCCGGGCTTTGCCGAAGAATGGCGGACCGAACGCCGCGACGCGCGTCCTGATACAGGCCCAAAAACAGCCGTCGGAACGGTTACCTGTCCACCACGACTTTTCCGCTGCTGTCGAGCAGCGGCGTCACGCCGCCGCCGAAGCCGGTCGAAACGACGAGATAATTCACGCCGGTCACCGTATCGACAAGAATCTGTGCGTTGTCGTTCAGCGGGGACGTCGGCACCTTTCTGACAATAAAACGAGTCTCTTTCTTTTCTGACATAAAAACATCCTCCTGTCCGAATATCAGGCGCAAACCCGGGTTCTATCTGCCGAGCCGGTTCCCGGCGGCGTCCGCGCCGAGCAGCGGCTTTGAAAACTTGTAGTGGTAGTTGTTCATGCCCTCCCGCAGGTAGAAGCGGTGCGCGTCCGCGCGCAGCTGGTTGCAGGCGACCTCAATCTGTACGCAGCCGTGCTCCGCGGCCGTCCGGCAGGCTGTTTCCAGCAGTTTCTTTCCCGCGCCCTGCCCTCTGCAGGCCGGCGCGACGACGAGCTCCAGGACCTCCGCGATCGCCGCGGCATGGTGCAGCTGCTTTTCAAACCGCAGATTCAGCATCCCCAGCACCGCGCCGTCCTCTTCCCAGACGATGCAGGAATACCGCCCGTCGTCAAGCTGCTCCCGATAGACGGAAGAGAACCGGTCATACGCAAGCTCCTTGCCTTCCATTTCACAGATCAGGCGATAGACGGCTTCGCAGTCGCCCGGTTTTGCTTGTCTGAGCATAAATACCTCTCCATTCTCTCCGGCCGTTTTTGGGGGCGCTTCCTCAAAACAGCCGGCGCTCTTTTAAAAATTGCTGCGAATGATACATCATTCGCAGCAATTTGTGTTCTTTCACTGCCCGGCACTTGGCTGCCGCGGCGCTGATGGAATTATTCGGCTTCCGTGGGCTCCTCTTCCTCGGCGGGCTCTTCGGCGTGGCCGCCGAGCAGGGCGCGGATGGAGAGGGAGATGCGCTTGTGCTCCTGATCGATGTCGATGATCTTGGCGTCGACTTCCTGGCCCTCGGACAGCACGTCCTCCGGCTTGCCGATGCGGCGGTCCGCGATCTGGGAGATGTGGATGAGCCCGTCCACACCGGGGATGATCTCGGCAAACGCGCCGAAGGTCATCAGCTTGACGATCTTGACCTTGGCCACATCGCCGACCTGGAACTGCTTGTTGAACAGCACCCACGGGTTGGTGTCTTCGGTCTTGTAGCCGAGGGAAATCTTCTTCTTTTCGGGGTCGAGCGCGATGACGAAAACTTCGATCTCATCGCCGACCTTGACGACTTCCGCGGGGTTCTTGATGCGGTTCCACGACAGCTCGGACACATGCACCATGCCGTCCACGCCGCCGATGTCGACGAACGCGCCGTAGGAGGTCAGGGACTTCACAACGCCGTGATAGTGGTTGCCGACCGCGATCTCGCTCCAGATCTTCTCCTGCGCGGCCTTGCGCTGCTCGGAGGCGACGGAACGGATGGAGCCGACCACACGCCTGCGGGCGCGGTTGACCTCGGTGATGCGCATTTTTACAGTCTGCTTGACGAGCGCGCCCAGATCGCCGCCCTTGGGAACGCCGGTCTGCGACGCGGGGATAAAGACGCGGATGCCCTTGACGTTCGCGACGATGCCGCCCTTGTTTTCTTCGGTGACGACGCCGTCGAAGACTTCCTTGCTGTCAACAGCGGCCTCGATTTCTTCCCAGGCTTTGCCGGCCTCGAGACGCTTCTTGGACAGGCGGATGACGCCCTCGCTGTCGTTGACGTGGACGACCACCGCTTCGACGGTATCTCCCACCTTGACGCAATCCTCCGGCTTGACGGAGGGGTCGGAAGAGAACTCTTCGAGCGGGATATAGGCGGTGTGCTTGGTGCCGAGGTCGACTTCAACCTCGGTGGACCCGATCGCCATGACCGTACCGGTCACTTTGTCGCCATTATTCAAAGTTTTGATGGATTGCTCCAGAAGATCGGCAAAATTCTCCTCCGGCGCGGTTTCCATTTTCATCTCTTCACTCATCTTGTTGTTTACCTCCTTAATGATCCAAGCCGGAGTAGACGCTCCTGCCGTGATGCCTATCGTATGTGCCCCGGAAAACAGCTTTGGATCCAACTCGCCGGCACTGTCGATCAGTGATACCGTTTTACAGGCTTCCTGACAGATCATGGCCAGTCGTCTGGTGTTGGAGCTGCGCGCGTCGCCCACTATAATCATCGCGCCGCACTGCTGTGAAAGCGCTGCCGCCTCTTTCTGCCGCATTTCCGTAGCATTACATATTGTATCAAAGATTTCGCAATTTGTACACTCTTTTTTTATGATTTCGCGGCAACTTTCCCATAAATTCTGCGTGCTCGTCGTCTGACAGACCATGCAGAGCGGCAAATCGGCGCGCGCGGGGACCTCGCAGAGCCAGGCCTCCAGCTCCTCCGGCGTCTCCACGATCAGCGGGTTTTCGCACCAGCCCGCGATGGCCTGCACCTCCGGGTGCGCGCGGGTGCCGAGAATGATGGGACGCCTGCCATTTGCCTCCTCGCGCGAGACAATCGTATGGATTTTCTTCACGAACGGGCAGGTCGCGTCCAGGATCTCCACGTCCCGCTGCCGCAGCGCCTCGGTGACCGCGCGGGAGACGCCGTGCGAGCGGATGATGACCGCCGTGCCGGGCTCTGCCTGCTCCGGCGTTTCGATCATCCGGATGCCCAGCGCCTCGAAGTGCTCCACCACATGCCGGTTGTGGATGATCGGGCCGAGCGTGACCGTCTTTTTCCCGGACTTCGCCGCCTTCTCCGCCATCGAGACCGCGCGGTCCACGCCAAAGCAGAACCCCGCCGTCTGCGCCATCAAAATCCGCATACCCGCTCCCGTCTGGTCCGCGCCTCAGCGCGCTTCCCTTTTTGCAAGTCTCTTCCGGACGATCTCCAGAATTTTTTCCGCCGACTGCTCGACCGTGAAGCCGGTGGTGTCCAGCCGCACAGCGTCGGGCGCCTGCTTTAAGGGCGCGGCGGCTCTGGTGGAGTCGCGCTCGTCCCGGACGCGGAGGTCGTTCAAAACCTCCTCCGGCGTCGTCTTTTCGCCCCGCGCCGTGAGCTCCTCATACCGCCTGCGCGCGCGCTCCTCGCTCGACGCCGTCAGGAAAATCTTGACCTCCGCCTCCGGCAGCACGACCGTGCCGATGTCGCGTCCGTCCATGACGACCGAGCGCTCCCGCGCCAGCTTCCGCTGCATCTCCAAAAGATACTCGCGCACGGCCGGGATGGCCGAGACGCAGGAGGCGTAGTGCGACATCTCCGGCGTGCGCAGCTCCCCCGTCACGTCGGTGCCGTTGAGAACCATGTGCTGCACGCCGTCGGGCGTGTATTCTATTTCGAGGTTGACCTCGTCGAGAAGGCGCGTGACGCCGTCCGTGTCCCGGGGGCCGATGCCCATCAGGCGCATGTAATAGCCCACCGCGCGGTAGATCGCGCCCGTATCCACATAGCAGTAGCCGAGCTGCCGCGCGACCGCGCGGGCCATGGTGCTCTTGCCCGCGCCGGACGGGCCGTCGATGGCCACGGCAATCGTTTTATCCATTCTCCTCTTCCTCCATGTCCTGTTTCGCCGCGGCGCAGCCCGCGGCATAGCCCGTCGCCCAGGCGATCTGCAGATTGAACCCGCCCGTATAGGCGTCCACGTCCAGAATCTCGCCCGCGAAATACAGGCCCTTCACCTTTTTGGACTCCATCGTCTTCGGATCGACCTCCGCCACGCGCACGCCGCCGGAGGTGACGATGGCCTCCTCCACGGGCGCCTTGCAGGCGATTTCCACCGTGAAATTCTTCAAAAGCGTCAGCAGCGCGCGGCGCTGCTCCCTGGTGACGGCGTTGACCTTCTGCTCCTTCGGAATCCCGCTGCGCCGCACGACCACCGGGATGAGGGAGCTGGGCAGCAGGTCGCCCAGCGCGTTCAGAAAGTCGCGGTTCTGGTACTTTTCAAAGTCCCGCAGCAGGCGCTCGTCGAGCGTCTTCTCGTCGAGCGCGGGCTTGAGGTCGATGCTGACCGTATAGGGCCCGTCCTTCTTCATGTGCGCGCTCGCGCTCAGGATGATCGGCCCCGAGAGGCCGAAGTGCGTAAACAGAAGCTCTCCGAATTCCTCGAAGACCTGCTTCCCCTTCCCGTTCAGCAATCGCGCCGTCACGTTTTTGAGCGCCAGGCCCTGCATCTGCGCGCAGTCGTGTCCCCGCTCGACGAGCGGAACAAGCGAGCCGACGGGCGGGATGAGCGTGTGGCCGAGCTGCCCGGCCATTTGGTAGCCGTCGCCGGTCGAGCCGGTCGCGGGATAAGAGCAGCCGCCGGCGGCGAGAATCACGCGGTCGGCAAAATGCGTCTGCCGGTCCGTCCGCACGCCGACGGCGCGGCCGTCTTCCGTGACGATCTCCAGCGCGCACTCCGGCAGCACGCGGACGTTCTGCTCCCGCAGCCATTCGCGCAGCGCGTCCAGCACGCTCGCGGCGCTGTCGGAGACCGGAAACACGCGGTTGCCGCGCTCTGTTTTCAGCGGACACCCGTGCGCTTCAAAAAAGCGCATCGTCCTCTCCGGCGGAAAGCCGAAGACCGCGCTGTAGAGAAAGCGCGGGTTGGTGGGCACGTTTTTCAGCACCTCGTCCGGCGCGCAGTTGTTCGTGACGTTGCACCGGCCCTTGCCGGTGATGAGGAGCTTCTTTCCCAGCCGGCCGTTCTTTTCCAGGAGCGTCACCCGGCAGCCCAGCCCGGCCGCGGTCCCGGCGGCGAACATTCCCGCCGCGCCGCCGCCCACGACCAGCACGCTATTGCACATGCTCATTGACGTCATACTCATTCCATAGCCGCTCGAGATCCTCGAAGGTCCTCGAAAGCTGTTTTTCCTGTCTCCGGCTGACGCTGACGATGAGCGCGTTGACAACGCTCATCGGCGCGACGAGCGAGTCCACGATCGACATCATGTCGCTCTTGGCGATGAGCACGTGGTCGGCGACCCGTCCGGCCGGCGCCTCGCGCTTGTCGGTGATCGCCACGACCGTCGCGCCGGAGTCGTGCGCGTATTCCATGACCTTGACGGTCCGCCCGGAATACCGGGGCAGGCTGATGCCGATGAGCACGTCGCCCGATCCGATGTGCAGCATCTGCTCGAACATCTCGCTCGTCGCGGTGGAAGAGACGAGGTGCACGTTGTCGAAGACATTTCGCAGGTAGAAGTTGAGAAAGCTCGCGATGGCGGCGGAGGAGCGCACGCCCACGATGTAGATGCCGCGCGCCTTCAGAATCGCCTCGACGCAGGCCTCCATCTCGCCGCGGTCGAGCGCCTCGCCTGTCCTGCGGATCGTGTCGATGTCGGCCTGCAGAACGCTCGACACCACGTCCTGGTTGCCGAGCCGGTCGTGCGCGGCCTCGATGCGCTGCACCGAGGTCAGCTTGTTGCGCACCAGCTCCTGCAGCGTTTTCTGCATGCTGGGATAGCCGTCGAAGCCCAGCTCGGTCGCGAAGCGCACCACGGTGGACTCGGACACGTTCACGGTCTTGCCCAGCTTGCTGGCCGTCATGAACGCGGCCTTGTCGTAGGAATCGAGTATGTAGTTTGCAATCAGCTTTTGACCCTTGGAAAAGGAATGCACCCGGTTGCGGATGGTCGTCAGAATATCGGACGCCATGATCTGTCGCCTCCAAAAAAAGCCCGCGAAGGCGGGCGTGAAATGTCCCGTATCATGATACCGGCTCCTGCGGATTTTTGCAAGTAAAATTGCAGAATTCAGTCAATTTCCACCCGCAGCGCGGCCAGCTCCGCCGCCGTCAGCTCCCGCCACGCCCCGCAGGCCAGCTCGCCCAGGCTGAGCGGGCCCTCGCGGATGCGCTTGAGCCGGGTCACGGTCAGCCCCGCGGCCTCGCACAGCCGCCGGATCTGCCGGTTGCGGCCCTCGTGCAGGGTGACCTCGAACTGGGCCGTCCCGCCGCGCGCGGCGAGCGTCCGAACCGCGGCGGGGCTCGTCCGGCGGCCGCCGATCGCGACCGGCTCGGCCAGGCGCGCCTCCATCCCCGGCTCATAGCCGGATACCCAGAGAAGATAGGTCTTCGAGACCTCATTTTTAGGATGCGTCAGCCGCTGCGCCAGCTCCCCGTCGTTCGTGAGCAGCAGCAGCCCCTCGGACCAGAGGTCGAGCCGGCCCACGGGAAAGACGCGCTCGCCGCAGCCGGCGACCAGCTCCGCCACATTTTTCCGGCCCTGCTCGTCCGAGAGCGTCGTCACGTAGCCGCGCGGCTTGTTCAGCAGAATGTACCGCCGCGCGGGCGCGCGGCCGAGCTTTTTCCCGTCCAGCTCGATCACGTCCTCCGCCTCGTCGGCGCTGTCTCCGAGGCGGGCGGTGTTTCCGTTCACGCGGACGCGGCCCTGCTCCAGCAGCTCCTCGGCCTTTCGGCGGGAGGCGGCGCCGTGGCGGGCCAGAATTTTCTGCAGGCGTTCTTCCATATCATCCTCCAAAAATGCGCTGCCAGAAGCTTCGCTCCGGCGGCGCGAGCGGCACGCCGGCCGCACAGCAGACGCCGGCGCAGCAGTAGGGCTCGCCGTCCAGCAGCACCTCGGCGCAGCCGGCCGCCTCCCCCGCCCGCACCGGCGCGCGGACACAGGACGGCACGAGCAGGCGCACCCGCACCCGCTCGCCCTCGTAGAGCCAGCAGTCGAGGGGCGCGCGCACGGCGAGCGTCACGCGCGCCGCCGTCCCGCCGGCGACCGCGGCGCTGCCGACGCGCTCGCCCGCCGCCAGCACGGACGTTTTTTTCAGCATACCGAAGCCGCCGTCGAGCAGCGCCGTGTGCTCGCGCCAGTCGTCCGGGTCCGAGAGCGTGACGCAGACAAGCGTGCGGCCGAATCTCTCCGCCGCGCTCACAAGAATCCGGCCCGCGGCCTTCGTGTAGCCGGTCTTGACGCCGATCGCGCCCTCGTAGCGCCAGAGGAGCTTGTTGTGGTTCGTGAGGGTTCTGTTTCCCGCACGGGCGCTCCGGCTCGACACGACGGCGCGGAACGTCTCGTTGCCCAGCGCGCGCCGCGCCAGCTCCGCCAGCTCGCGCGCGGTGGAGTAGTTGCCCTCGTCGTCCAGTCCGCTGGGGTTGGCGAAGTGCGTGCGGCGCAGGCCGAGCGAGGCGGCCTTTTCATTCATCCGCGCGACAAACCGCGCCTCCGTGCCGCCCGCGTGGACGGCCAGCGCGACGGCGGCGTCGTTGCCGGAGACAAGCATCATGCCGTACAGCAGCTCGCGCACCGTCAGCCGCTCGCCCGCCTTCAGATACATCGACGAGCCCTCGACGCCGGCCGCCTCCGGCGGGACGGCGACGCGCTCGTCCAGATTTCCGTCCTCGCAGACGAGCAGACCCGTCATGATCTTTGTCGTGCTCGCGATCAGGCTTTTCTCGTCGGCGTTTTTTTCATACAGCACGCGCCCGGTCGTCCGGTCGATCAGGATGGCGCTCTTCGCGGACGGCGCGGACGCGGCGGCCGCCTGCGCGGAAAAAAGCAGGACGGCGGCGGTGGCTGCCGCTGCCGTCCGGAGAAGCTTCCCTTTCATGTTCATCACCCGCGGCTATTTTTTGCCCCGCGCGGTGAAACATGCGCTTTACGCTTCGGAATTCTTTTCCTCTTCCTTTTTCTTTTTGCGGTCGGCCATATAGCCGTCCGCCTTGTCGAGCAGGTCGGGCAGCATCTCGATGATGCGGTCGACGGAGGTCGAGGCGGGCTCCGCCACGGGCAGCATGCGCACGCTCTCGCCGCGGATGATTAAAAACGCGATCGGCGTGATGTGGATGCCCGTGCCCGCGCCGCCGCCGAAGGCGTTGTCGCGGTTTGCGGGATAGTTCTTCGTGGCGAAATCGGTGCCGCCGCCGCCAAAGCCGATGGAGACCTTGGTGACGGGGATGATCGTCACGCCGTCCGGCGTCTGGATGGGGCTGCCGATCACGGTATTGACGTCGATCATTTCGCGGATCTTGCTCATCGAGGAGCTCAGCATGTCATTGAGTGGATGATTCATTTTTCTGCACCGCCTTTTTATTTTCTTTCATAATCTTCAAAAACCGGATCCCGGCGCAAAGCCCGATTCCCAGCAGCCGCCCGAGCGTGATCGTCAAAACCGCGTGCGCGGAGCACTGGAGGCTCTTCTCGTCATAGTCGAGCATCGGGCGGATGTCGCGCTTTTTAATCGTAAAGAGATTCTCCAGCGCCGGCGTCAGCGCACCGATCACCGCCCACGCCCTTCCGTAGCTGACAGCCGCCTCCGCGGCGTCCTTGGCGCCGAAGGTCACGTACAGCTCCAGCAGGTTGAGCACCAGCTTCCGGCGGAACCGCCCGAGCGTGTCGTTCAGAAGCCCCACCAGCTCGAAGATCCCCTCCGGCCCTCTGGCCAGGAGCAGATTCGGCTTCTTTTCCCCCTCGGGCTTCGGCGGCTTCTCCTTTTTCTTTTTCGGTTTTTTCTTTTTCTTTTCCCGCTTCTTCGCGGGCAGCAGCTGGATCCGCAGCGGACCCGCCGCGATTTTCAGCACGACGCCCGCCTTGTCATAGGCCGCGTCCACGCCGAGCGGGATGCAGCCGATCAGGATCAGCACGGCCAGCACCAGAAGAACGATCATCCACCAGCTCATGCTTCCGCTCCCTCCGCCGGCCGCTCCTCCGGCTGCTCGGCACGCAGCGAGACCTTCTCGATCTCCGGCAGCTCCTCCAGCGACTGCAGGCCGAACACGCGCAAAAAGTCCGGCGTCGTCTCGTACAGAATGGGCCGCCCCGGCACGTTCAGCCGCCCGCACTCGCGGATGAGCTTCTTGGTCAGAAGCGCGCTCACGCAGTACGCGCTGTCCACGCCGCGGATCTGCTCGACGACGGCCTTCGTCGCCGGCTGGTAATAGGCCACGGCCGTCAGCGTCTCGAGCTGCGAGGGCGAGAGCTTCGGGGGCTTGCGCGTCTCGAGCGCCTTCGTGACCCACTCGGCCATCTCGGCCGACGAGCACATCTGGTAGGCGTCCTCGAGCCGCACCACGCGGATGCCGCTGCGGGCAAACGCGAGCGCGTCCATGAGGGCCTTCGCCTCGCGGTGGATCTCCGCCTCGTCCGTCCCGAGCGTCTCGGCCAGGCGGGCGGCGCCGACAGGCTCTCCGGCCGCGAACAAAATGGCCATGATGGCTCTTTGCAGATCATTCTGTTCCATTTTGCGGCCTCCTATTCCTCGAATGCGGCTTCTTCCGGCGTCTGCAGATAGCGCACGGAGAGCTCCTTCTCCGAGTCGCCGCGCACCTCGATGGATTTTAGTTTACATAATTCAAGAACTGCCAGAAACGTGGCGACGATCTCCGACCGGCTCCGGCTGCCCCGGAACAGGCCCAGAAACCTGGTCACGCCATAGGACAGAAGCCTGCGGATGACCTCGCCGGCCTTTTTGGCGACGGGGTACGGCTCCGCGCCGACGATCCCGGCGAAGCTGGATGTGGGCGGCGGCAACAGCCGCTCCGAGCGCTCGGCCATGGCGGCCATGGCGGCGGCCAGATCCTCTTTTTCGTGCCGGTAGCGGTAGGTCCCGTCCTTTTTGACCGGCTCCGGCCCCTTTGTAAACAGCCCCAGGCCCAGCTCGTTGCGCTGCGAGAGCTGCGCGGCGGCCTTCTGGATCTGCACGCAGGCTTCCTTCCGCTGCCGCTCCCGGAGGGACTGGATGAGCAGCTCCATCTCGGACTCGGCCTCGGCCTGCTCGGCCGCGGACAGCAGCATCCGCGTTTTGATGTACATGAGGTGCGAGGCCATGGCGATAAACTCGCTGGCGACCTCCATATCCATGCGCTTGCGCTCGTCGATCCAGGCGAGATACTGGTCGAGGATGGCCGAGATGCTGACGTCCTGAATCTCGATCTTGTTTTTGCTCAGAAGCAGCAGGATGACGTCCAGCGGGCCGTCGAAGCTCTCGAGGCTCTCGTGCGAGCGCACGACATTTTCCAGATGATAGCGGGGTTCTTCCATGATTCCACCTAACCGCGCAGCTTGGTCAAAAGCAAATACGGCCAGCTCCCGGCGGCCTCCAGTCCGCTCGTCAGGCCGTCTCTGAGAAACAGAAGCGGCGTGTCGAGGACATTCGTCAGCAGCAGCACGACGAGCAGCACCATACCGTATTTTTCATAGCGCATCAGCTTGTAATACGTCCGGTCGGGCAGGAAGGAGAAGAGCACCTTCGAGCCGTCGAGCGGCGGGATGGGAAAGACGTTGAACACGGCGAGGCCCGCGCTGATAAGCTCGAGATAATAGAAAAACACGAGCAGCGCGTACAAAGCGCCCGCGCCCGAGCGCTCGTAAAAAAACACGCAGACGCTGCCGAGCAGCACGGCCAGATACGCCAGCAGCACGTTGGACACGGGCCCGGCCAGCGCCGTGAGCGCCATGCCGGTCTTGGGATTTTTGAACCGGCGCATGTCGATCGGGACAGGCTTGGCCCAGCCGAAATGGCACACCGCCATCATCACGAGGCCCACGAGATCGATGTGCTTAAAGGGATTGAGCGTCAGCCGCCCCTGGTTTTTGGCCGTGGGGTCGCCGAGCCGGTACGCGGTCAGCCCGTGGCACGTCTCGTGCACGGTGATGGAGAGCACCGACGCCGCGATCAGCAGCGCCGTCTGCCACACGCCGTCGAACTGAAGCTGACTGAGCCAATTTGCAAACGAACTCAAAATATACCTTCCCTGTTTTTGCAATTTTTATCAGTATATCACACTTTTTCCCGCTTGAAAAGAGCGCGCGCAAAAAACCTCCCCCCGAAGGAGGAGGCCGGAGCGGCGCTCTGTTTTTTTCTGCGGAAACGCGCGGCGAAGAGCTCCCGCAGGAAAGCTGCTTCGCCGCACGCAGAATGACGAACGGGATGCGGGATGGCGGACTGTCAGTCGCGGATGACGAACGAGAGCAGCTCGTCGCGGCCGAGGCCGGACTCGGCGGAGAAGGCGATGACCGGCGTGCCGTCGGGCAGCGCGAGCGTTTCGCGGATGCGGGTCAGACTCGGCTCCATCTCGCTCTTTTTGAGCTTGTCGAACTTGTTGGCGGCGACGGCGAACGGCCTGCCGCCGGCGCGGAAGCAGTCGGCCATGAGCCTGTCGTTTTCGGTCGGCGCATGGCGCGCGTCCACGATCAGCACGCCGCGGGTATAGCCGTCCGGCGCGGCGAAGTACGCCTCCATGAGCCGGCTCCAGCGCTCTTTTTCGGCGGCGGAGACCTTGGCGTAGCCGTAGCCGGGCAGGTCGGTCAGATAGAGCCGGCCGTCGATGCGGAAATAGTTGATGTGCGTCGTCTTTCCGGGGGCCTCGCCCACGCGGGCGAAGTTTTTGCGCAGCAGCAGCCGGTTGATGACCGACGACTTGCCCACGTTGGACTTCCCCGCGAACGCGACGACGGGCAGGCCGTCCTTCGGGCGGTCGGCCATCGACGCGGCGGAGAGGACGAATTCGGCGTTGTGCAGATTCATATTCCCACCGCCTACTGCCGGATGCCCGGCTTGCGGCGCGCGGGCTTTTCAGCCGGCAGCGCCAGCGGCGGCGCGGGCTGGAACGGCTGCGGCTCCGCCGCGGCCGGCCTGCGGCAGCTGGAGAAGTCGAGCGCTGCCGCGATGACCGTGTCCACGTGGCGCACGGTGATGAAGTTGAGCGTGCTGCGCACCGTCTGGTCGATCTCCTCGAGGTCCTTTTCGTTTTCGGCCGGGATGATGACGGTTTTGATGCCGTGGCGCAGGGCGGCCATGGTCTTTTCCTTGAGCCCGCCGATGGGCAGCACGCGGCCGCGGATGGAGATTTCGCCCGTCATGGCGATCTCGCGCCGCACCGTCGCGCCGGTGAGCGCGGAGACGATGGCCGTGCAGATCGCGATGCCGGCGGACGGGCCGTCCTTCGGCACGGCGCCCTCCGGGAAGTGGACGTGGATGTCCTTCGTCTTGTAGAAGTCGGCGGGAATTTCGTATTCGGCCGCGCGCGAGCGGATGTAGCTCACAGCCGCGTAGACGGATTCCTTCATCACATCGCCGAGGTTGCCGGTCAGCTCCAGCTTTCCGGTCCCGTCCACGACGTTGACCTCGACCTCCAGCGTCTCGCCGCCGGCCGACGTCCACGCGAGGCCCGTGACGAGGCCGACCTGGTCGGCCTGCGGCAGCGCGTCCGGCAGGAACTTGCGCACGCCGAGATACTGCTCGAGGCTGCCGCCCGTGACCGTCACGCGCTGCGGCGCCTTGTCGGAGACGATGCGCATGGCGCACCGGCGGCAGACCTGCGCCAGCTCGCGCTCGAGCTGCCGCACGCCGGACTCGCGCGTGTAGCAGGTGATGATCTCGCGGAGCGCGTCGTCCGTCACGCGCACGCGCGCCTTGGTGAGGCCGTGCTTCTGCAGCTGCTTGGGCAGCAGATGCCCCTTCGCGATCTGCAGCTTTTCCTCGTCGGTGTACGAGCCGAGCTCAATGACCTCCATCCGGTCGAGCAGCGCCGGCGGGATCGTCTCGGTCGTGTTGGCCGTGGTGATGAACATGCACTCGCTCAGATCGAACGGCACCTCGAGATAGTGGTCCCGGAAGCTGCTGTTCTGCTCGGAGTCGAGCACCTCCAGAAGCGCGGAGGAGGGATCGCCCTTGTAGTCGCTGCCGAGCTTGTCGACCTCGTCGAGCAGCAGCAGCGCGTTTTTCGATTTCGCCTGCGCAACGGCGGCCATGATCCGGCCGGGCATCGCGCCGATATACGTCTTGCGGTGGCCGCGGATCTCCGCCTCGTCGTGCACGCCGCCGAGCGAGATGCGCGCGAGCTTGCGGTTGAGCGCCCGCGCAATGCTGATCGCGACGGACGTCTTGCCGACGCCGGGAGGCCCGACCAGGCAGAGAATCTGCCCCGGAAGCTCCGGCGCGAGCTGCCGCACGGCGATCGATTCGAGGATGCGCTTTTTGACGTTCTGCAGGCCGAAGTGGTCCTCGTCGAGGATTTTAGCCGCCTGGCGCACGTTGAGGCGCTCCTCCGTGCGCGTGTTCCACGGCAGGTCGAGCACCGTGTCGAGATAGGTGCGCAGCACCGCCGATTCGGCGGAGTTGCCCTGCTGCTGGCTCAGGCGCTTTGTCTCCTTCAGCAGCTTTTCCTCGGTCTCCTCCGGCAGATGCAGCGCGAGGATTTTTTCGCGGTACTCGTCCTCGCCGTCCTCGTCCGCGCCCTCGCCCAGCTCGTCCTGGATGGCGTGGAGCTGCTCGCGCAGATAGTAGTCGCGCTGGCCCTTGTTGACGTTTTCCTGCACCTTCTCGGAGATGTCGTTCTCCAGGCGCAGGATGTCCAGCTCCTTTGCCAGCAGCGCCGCCGCCAGCTCCAGCCGGCGGACGGGGTGGGTCTGCTCGAGGATCTTCTGCTTTTCGGCGTAGTCGATCGTCGTATTCTGGCCGATGTAGTCGGCCACATAGCCGGGGTCCTTGGAGGCCAGCAGCTGCATCAGGCTCTCCTGCGGGGTCTTGGCGCCCAGCTCGACGAACTGCTCGTAGAGCGTGTGCCCCTGTCGCAGAAGGGCCTGCACGCGCGGCAGCGCCGCGTTGTAGGGCCCGTCTTCGAGCTTCTCCAGGCGGGCGAAGAGATAGGGGTCGGTCTGCACCATGTCGGCCAGACGCGCCCGGTACTGCCCCTCGACCAGGATCCGCATGTTGTCTCCCGGCATGCGCAGGATCTGCTTGACGATGGCCAGCGTCCCGACGGCAAAGAGGTCGCGGCGCTGCGGATCGTCGGTCTGCAGCTCCTTCTGCGCGACCAGGAAGATGCGCTGATCGGTGCGCATGGCCTCCTCCACCGCGCGCACGGAGCGCTCGCGGCCCACATCGAAGTGCGTGGTCATGCCGGGGAATACGACAAGTCCGCGCAGCGCCAGCACGGGCGCGCAGACGGAGGACGGATATTCACTCATGATAATCGCTCCTTTCCCGGAGTAGCCCGCTGATTGAAAAGCGGTTCTGTTCAGAAAACACAGGGCCTGCTGCAAAATACCGGCCGGGCCGGAGCTCCCCCGCAGGCCGCGCCGGTGCTGTCCGGCCGCGGCTTCTGCAGAGAACGGCCCTGACCGTCCCGTTTTGCAGCAGGCTCTTCTTCTGCCCTACAGTGTCACGCCGGCATTCTTGATGGGAATGCGCGGCTTGGAGGCGTCGCGCGTGACGACCGGCTTCTCGCCGTTTTTCACGCAGGCCTCCGTGATGAGCACGCTCTGGATGGTGGGATCGGACGGAATGTCGTACATGATCTTCGTCATGATCCCCTCCATGATCGCGCGCAGGCCGCGGGCGCCGATCTGGCGCTCGATTGCCTTTTCCGCGATGGCGTCCAGCGCCCCCGACTCAAAGCTGAGCGCGACCTGGTCGTATTCGAGCAGCTTGTGATATTGCTTGCACAGCGCATTTTTCGGCTCCGTCAGGATCCGGACCAGGTCCTCCTTCGTCAGGCTGTCCAGCGACGTGATGATCGGCAGACGGCCGACCAGCTCGGGGATAATGCCGAACTTCAGAAGGTCGTGCGGCTGGACGAGCTGGAAGAGCTTTCCCACATCCTTCTGGCTCTTGCTCTGGATGTCGGAATCAAAGCCGATGGAGGATTTGTCGGTGCGCTGCTCGATGATCTTGTCCAGGCCGTCGAACGCGCCGCCGCAGATGAAGAGGATGTTGGTGGTATCGATCTGGATGAATTCCTGCTGGGGGTGCTTGCGTCCGCCCTGGGGCGGGACGTTGGCGACCGTGCCCTCGAGGATCTTCAGCAGCGCCTGCTGCACGCCCTCGCCGCTGACGTCGCGGGTGATGGAGGGGTTTTCGCTCTTGCGGGCGATCTTGTCCATTTCGTCGATGTAGATGATGCCGCGTTGGGCGAGCTCCACGTCGAAGTCGGCCGCCTGCAGAAGGCGCAGGAGAATGTTCTCCACGTCCTCGCCCACATAGCCGGCCTCCGTGAGCGTGGTGGCGTCGGCGATGGCGAACGGCACGTTCAGGATTTTCGCGAGCGTCTGGGCAAAAAGGGTTTTGCCGGAGCCGGTCGGGCCGATCATGAGGATGTTGCTCTTCTGCAGCTCGACGTCGGACTTGTTTTCAAAGTAGATGCGTTTATAGTGGTTGTAGACCGCCACGGACAGGGCGACCTTCGCCGCGTCCTGCCCGATGATGTACCGGTCCATGTAGGTTTTGATTTCCTCGGGGGTCGGGAGGGTGTCCGGCAGCTCAAGCTCCGGCGTCGCGCCGGTGTGCATCTCGTCGCGCAGAATGCTGGCGCACAGATCGACGCATTCGTTGCAAATATACACGTTGGGGCCGGCAATGATCCGGTTGACCTGCTCCTGCCGCTTGCCGCAGAAGGAGCAGCGGATGCTGTCTCTTGCCAAATTGCCTCATCCTTTCGGGTTTGGGCAGGGGCGGGACGCTCCCCTGTCCACGCAAATTATCTCTGATAGATGACCTTGTCGATGAGGCCGTATTCCCGTGCCTCCTCGGGGGTCATGAAGTTGTCGCGCTCGGTGTCCTGCCGGATGGTTTCGATCGGCTTGCCGGTCTTTTCCGAAAGGATTTTATTGAGCTGTTCCTTGATCTTCAGCATACGGTCGACCTGGATTTTCATATCCGTGGCCTGGCCCTGCGCGCCGCCGAGCGGCTGATGGATCATGATTTCGGCGTTCGGCAGCGCGATGCGCTTGCCCTTCGCGCCGGCAGCGAGCAGGAACGCGCCCATCGACGCGGCCATGCCGACGCAGATGGTGGACACGTCGCACTTGATATACTGCATCGTATCATAGATCGCCATGCCGTCGGTGATGGAGCCGCCGGGGCTGTTGATGTAGAACTGGATGTCCTTGTCGGGATCCTGCGCCTCGAGGTAGAGCATCTGCGCCACGACAAGGCTGGCGGTGACGCTGTTGACCTCCTCGGACAAAAAGACGATGCGGTCGTTCAGCAGGCGCGAGAAAATGTCGTACGAACGCTCGCCCCGGCTGGTCTGCTCCACAACATACGGTACCAAACTCATAGAATACGCTCCTTTCATCGGTTGAGACATTCTAACCGTCCAAGGGCGGGATTATTCCTGGGAAGCCTCTTTCGGCTCTTCGGGCGCCTTCTCGGCGGGGGTCTCGGCCTTCGGCTCGACGGCCACAGCCGCGTCGGTGATCAGCTTCACAGCCTTGCGGCCCGCGAGGTCGGACTTGACGGCGGCGCGGTCGACCATTTCCTTGATCTTATCGGCCTCCATCTTGTACTGCTCGGCGAGCTTGGCGATCTCCGCGTCGATCTCCTCGTCGGAGACCTCGATGTTCTCGGTGTGGACGATCTCGCTCAGCAGGATGTTGGAGCGTACGGTCGTCTCGGCCATCGGGCGCATGCTCGCGCGCATACCGGCGCGGTCGCCGCCGACCATCTTTTCATAGTCCTCCAGCTTCATGCCCTGCTGCTGCAGGCGGTAGGAGAACTGCTCGAGCTGCTTGTCCACCTGCTCGTCGATCATGCAGGCGGGGATCTCGACGGTCATGTTGGCCGCGGCCTTCTCGACTGCGGCGTTTTCAAACTCGCGGTCGGCGGCCTCCTGGCGTTCCTTCGTCAGACGGGCCCGGATGTCCTCGCGCAGCGCCTCGAGCGTGTCGCATTCGGACACGTCCTTGGCAAACTCGTCGTCCATCTCGGGGATGATCGTCTGCTTGACCTCGTGGATTTTGCACTGGAAGACGGCGGGCTTGCCGGCCAGCTCCTCGGCGTAGTTCTCGGGGAAGGTCACGCCGACTTCCTTTTCCTCGTTCGCGGAAACGCCCTCGAGCGCCTCTTCGAAGCCGGGGATGAAGGAGCCGGAGCCCAGCTCCAGCGAGTATTTCTCGGCCTTGCCGCCCTGGAACGGCTTGCCGTCGGTAAAGCCCTCAAAGTCGAACACCACGGTGTCGCCCTTCTTCGCGGGACGGTCGACCGTCTCGATACGGGCATTGCGGTCAGCCATGCGCTTGAGCTCGGCGTCCACGTCGGCGTCGGCAACGGTGACGGCGTTCTTCGGCACCTCGATGCCCTTGTAGTCGCCCAGCGTGACCTCGGGATAGAGCTCCGTGCTGAGCGTCAGCACCACGCCGCCCTCCTCGGGCGTCTCCATGTTCGCGATGGACGGCGCGCCGACAGCCTTGAGCTGCTGGCCGGTCACTGCGGTCTCATAGATCTCGGGGAAAATTTCCTCGATGGCGTCCTCATAAAAAACGGTCGCGCCGTACATGCCCTCGACAATCTTGCGCGGGGCCTTGCCCTTGCGGAAGCCGGGAACCATGATGTTCTTTCTGGCCTTCGCGTAAGCCTTTCCAAGCGCGACCTCGAATTCGTCCTTGCCGATCTCGACAACGATCTTGGCGCTGCCCTTCTCTTTTTCTACATTTCTGACGTTCATGCGGTTAATCCTCCTATGTGGTGCGGCGTCTTGGCCGTTATTCACCGATTATGAATCCGTAATATTCTATCAGACATTTTGCCAGATTTCCACTATTTTTTTATGAATTTTCAATCCAGGAGTTTTTCCGGCTTGAAGTTTACATAATCCGCCGAAACCAGACGGAATTCCACGCCGTTTTCCGCGCCCTGCAGCGCCAGCCGGTGGCTTTCCCCGTGCAGGTGGCCGTAGTAGCAGCGGCTCACGCCGTATTTGTCCAGCAGCGCCAGGATTTCCGGGCAGCGGTAGCCCCGGTAGCGCGGCGGATAGTGGAGAAAGCAGTACTTTTCATGCGTTCCGCCAGCCATGAGCGACGCCTCCAGGCGCATCAGCTCGCGGCGGAATATCTTCTCGTCGTGCCCGTCTCCCCGCTCCTCTTCGTAGAACCAGCCCCGCGTGCCGCACAGGGCGACGTCCCCGTAGAAATAGCAGTTGTTGTGCAGCAGCTGCAGATTCCTAAAGCCGTTGTCAGCGCAGAAGCGGTCGAAGTGCGCGGCGGTGCTCCACCAGTAATCGTGGTTGCCCTTTACCAGAAGCTTGCGGCCCGGAATGGACGCGAGAAAGGCAAAGTCCTCCCTCGCCCCCTCCAGATCCAGCGCCCAGCTGAGATCGCCGAGCAGCACGGTCGTGTCGTCTGGCGTGAGCGCGGAAAAGCCCTCGCGGAGCTTGTCCACGTAGCCCTCCCACCGGCCGCCGAACACGTCCATGGGCTTGTCCGCGCCGAGGGACAGATGCAGGTCTCCGATTGCGTACAGCGCCATCTTATTTCAAAAACTCCGTGACCACGCGGGCCATGTCCTCTTTTTTCGTCACGCCGCCGAAGCGCGGGGTCTTTCCGGCGAGCATCGCCAGCGGCGCGGGGGCGGGTCTCCCGGAGACCTGCGCGAGCTGCGCGATCGCGTCGGTGCCCTGTGCCGGCTCCGCGACGCCGAGCGCCGGAAGGACGCTCTGGCAGAACTTGAAGGGGCTGGCCGTCGAGACGACCACCGCAGGGGTGCTGTCGCCGGTCTGCTCGCGGTACCGCTCGAGCACCGTATAGGCCACGGCGGTGTGCGTGTCCAGCAGGTAGCCGTCCGTCCGGAAGACGCGGCCGATGGTCTTTGCCGTCTCCCCGTCGCCGCAGCAGCCGCAGGCGAAGACGTCCCGGATTTTGTCCCGCAGCGCGTCGGCAACGCGGTAGCGGCCCGCGTCGCGCAGGCTCTGCATATACCCGCGCACCTCGGCGTCGGAGCCGGAGAGCAGGTAGAGAAGCCGCTCGAGGTTGGACGAGATGAGGATGTCCATGGAGGGCGAGCTTGTCGTATAGAACGGCCTGTTGCGGTCGTAGACGCCGGTTTCGATGAACTCGGTCAGCACGTTGTTCGCGTTCGACGCGCAGATGAGCTTTTTGACCGGCAGACCCATCGCCCTTGCGTAGTAGCCCGCGAGGATGTTGCCGAAGTTGCCCGTCGGGACGCAGAAGCTGACCGGCTCGCCCGCGCGGATCGCCCCGCGCGTCAGCAGCTCGCAGTAGGCGGAGATGTAGTAGACGATCTGCGGCAGCACCCGGCCCCAGTTGATCGAGTTGGCGGAGGAGAGGAAGTAGCCTTTACCGGCCAGCTCCGCGCGCAGCGCCGCGTCGGAAAAGATGCGCTTGACGCCGGTCTGCGCGTCGTCGAAATTGCCGTACACGGCCTCGACGCCGACGTTCCGGCCCTCCTGCGTGGCCATCTGCAGCTGCTGGATCTCGGAGACGCCGTCCTTGGGATAGAAGACGAGGATCTTCGTCCGGTCCACGTCGCGGAAGCCCTCGAGCGCGGCCTTGCCGGTGTCGCCGGAGGTGGCCACGAGGATGCAGGCCGTCTTCGTCTCGCCGGTCTTCTGCAGGCTGCTCGTGAGCAGATACGGCAGCATCTGCAGCGCGAGATCCTTGAACGCGCAGGTCGGTCCGTGCCAGAGCTCCAGAATGTGCAGCCCCGGCAGCAGCGCCGCGACGGGCGCGACGGCAGGCGTGTCGAATTTCGCCGGCCCATAGGCGCGGCCGGCGAAGTCCCGCAGCTCGTCCTGCGAAAACTCGTCCAAAAACAGCTTCATGACCGCGGCGGCGCGCTCTGTGTACGAAAGCCCGGCCAGCGCCGTCAGCGCGTCCGGGCGCAGCGCCGGGATCGTTTCGGGCAGAAACAGGCCGCCCTCGCGGCTGAGTCCCTGCACGATGGCCTGGGAAGCGGAAAAGCGGAGCGCTTCGTCGCGCGTGCTCAAATACTGCATATACGGATACCTCTCACTCGAATGCGTTTTCCAGATGGTTCAAAACGGGCCGTTTCGTCGCGGCGCCGTCGGGCGCGTAGACCTCGATCACGTCGAAGCGGGGCTGCAGCGCCGTCTCGTTCTGCGCCAGATACAGCATCGCCGTCTTTTTGATGCGCGCCTGCTTGCGCAGGTCCACAAACTCCCGCGCCTGCCCGTACGCGGCCGATCTGCGCAGCTTGACCTCGGCGAACACGATGTACGTCCGGTCCCGCGCGATGATGTCGATCTCGCCGAACCGGCAGCTGTAGCCGCACGCGAGAATGGCATAGCCCTCCCGCCGCAGCAGGTCCACCGCCTGCACCTCGCCCCACGGGCCGAGCAGCTCTCTGTCCTTATTCTCCATGCAGATTCCGGAGAAACGTCCGGCGGTGGATCGGGCAGGGGCCGAATTCGCGCAGCGCCTCGTAGTGCTTTTTCGTGCCGTAGCCCTTGTGGATCTCAAAGCCGTATTGCGGATACGTGAGCGCCAGCTCCTCCATGAGCCGGTCCCGCGTGACCTTCGCCAGGATCGACGCCGCCGCGATATTCGCGCTCAGGCTGTCGCCCTTAACGATCGTCTCGGCGGGAATGCCGAAGTCCCTGGCGCGGTTGCCGTCGATCAGCAGCAGCTCCGGCCGGACGCCGAGCTTGTCCGCCGCGCGCTGCATGGCCAGAAACGTCGCCTGCAGAATGTTGATCTCGTCGATCTCCTGCTCGCTCGCAAAGGCGACGCCCCAGGCAGACGCCTTCGCCGTGATCACGTCGTACAGCTCGCGGCGCTTTTTGTCGGTCAGCTTTTTCGAGTCGTTGAGCCCGTCGATCTCCGTGCCGAACGGCAGGATGACCGCCCCCGCGCACACGGGTCCGGCCAGCGGCCCGCGCCCGGCCTCGTCGATGCCGCACACCACGGAAAAGCCGCGCTCCGCGGCCTCTCGCTCATACTTCCACAGATCCGGTTTTTCCGTCATGCGCGTCCTCCTCCGGGCTCTCCAGCGTAAACCTGCCGAGCCGGCAGCTCCTGTATTCGTCCAGCAGCGTCTTCGCCATCCGTTCGGTGTCGATCTCGCCGCCGGCGACCAAATATCCGCGTTTTTTCCCGGCCGCGCGCAGCACCTCGTCGCCGCCGGCGTCCGCCGGCAGCTCCACGCCGTAGCGCGCGCGCAGGCTGTCGGGGTAGCGCTGCCAGAGAAGCGCCGCCAGCCGACAGGCCAGCGACTCCACGTCCAGCACGTCGTCCTTCACGGCGCCCGTATACGCCAGCAGCAGGCCGGTCTGCTCGTCGTCGAACTTCGGCCACAGGATGCCGGGCGTGTCCAGCAGCAGCAGTCCCTGATCGACCGCCACCCACTGCTTGCCGCGCGTGACGCCGGGCCGGTTTTCAGCCTTCGCGCCCTTTCGGCCGGAGATCTGGTTGATGAGCGTCGACTTCCCGACGTTCGGCACGCCGACGATCATGATTTTCAGCGCTCTTCCCGCCTGTCCCTTCTCCGCGTAGCGGCGCAGCTTTTCCTCCAGCAGCGCGCGCACGGCGGGCCCGAAGGCAGCCACGCCCTTTTTCGACTTGCAGTCGGTCGCGATGACGGCGAGGCCCTGCGCCCGGTAGTGCGCCGTCCACCTTTTCAGCATGGCGGGGTCCGCCATGTCGGCCCGGTTCAGCACGAGCAGCCGGGGCTTCGCCCCGAGCAGCGCGCCGAGATCCGGGTTGCGGCTGGAAATGGGGATGCGCGCGTCCGCGACCTCGCACACCGCATCCACCAGCTTCAGATTCTCCTCCAGCATCCGCCGGGTTTTCGTCATGTGCCCGGGGTACCACTGGATGTTCATTTCATGTTCCATCAGGAGACTGCTCCGATCCGGCTGAGGTCCCGTCCGCCCGTGACGCTGCCGTACTGGTCGGTCTGCGCGCCCGGGAACAGGATAAAGAGCACCTTGCCGAGGATGCGGCTCTGCTCCACAGTGCCCACGGGGGCATAGCGGCTGTCGGCGGAGTTGTTGCGGTTGTCGCCCATCACGAACACGCTGCCCTCCGGCACCGTGACGGGATAGTCGAGACCCTCGCCGCTTTCGATGTAGCTTCGGTAGGTGGGCTCGAAGGTATAGTCCTCCTGCAGCGCCTTGCCGTCCACATAGACGACGCCGGCGTTGAAGTCGATGTCCACGGTCTGCCCGCCGGTCGCGATCACGCGCTTGACGATTGGGCCGCGGTCGGCAAAGGCATCCACGCTCAAAACCACGATGTCGCCCTGCTTGACGTCGTGATAGAGGAAATTGCTCTCCAGAATCAGATAGTCGCGGTTGTAGAACGTCGGCACCATCGAGCTGCCGTCCACGCCCACGAGCCGGAAGAAGAAGACGAAAACAATCGTCACCACCGCGAGGATGCCGACGACCTCCTGCAGAACGGTAAACGCCTCGTAGCCGGGATCGAGCTTTTCCTTCTTCGGCTTTTCCGGCTCCGCCTTCTGCGGCGCGGTGCTCTCGGGCGCCGCCGGCTTTTCCGCCGGGGTATCCCCCAGCATCGATTTGATCTCGCTCAGATCCGCCGTATCAAATTTTCTGCTGTTTTTATCCAGCTCCATTTTCTGTTCCCCCGAATCCGGCAGGCGCCATAGTTACATCATATTATACACAAAATATACCGATAAAAAAAGAGGCAAATTGCGAAAAAGGACCCGCCGCGCAAAATCGTCCGCGCCGTTTTGCGGGTAAAAAAACGGAGCCGAACCGGCTCCGTTTCTTTTTGCCATTTAGACCTTTTCCTTGATCTTCGCGGACTTGCCGAGACGGTCGCGCAGATAATACAGCTTGGCTCTGCGAACCTTGCCCTTGCGGACAGTCTCCACACCCACGACGTTGGGCGCGTGAATCGGGAAAACCTTCTCGCAGCCGACGCCGTAAGAGATGCGGCGAACGGTGATGGATTCTTCGATTCCGCCGTGCTTCTTGGCGATGACGGTGCCCTCGAACGCCTGGATTCTTTCGCGGGAACCTTCCTTGATCTTGACGTTGACCCGCACCGTGTCGCCGACGCTGACTTCGGGCAGCTCGGTCTTCATGTACTGGGCCGTCAGGGCCTTCATGAGATCCATAATTATTGTCCTCCTTCAATTCAGGACGTTCATGCCGCAAGGTAATGCCGCTGCACCTCGGTGCCGGCGCGGCAGAGGACCATCCTTTTCACAGACTTGGACATTTTATCATAGAGGAAGACAAATTGCAAGCACTATTTTTTGACCGCGGTCAGGGCATTGTAATAGGCCAGCGCGTCGGCGTAGGACGAGAATGTCTTGCCGCCGCTGAGCATGGAACTGACGCCGGTCTTGCTGCTTTCGGCATTCGGCTCCAGGACATTGTAGGTGTAGTTGCCCGACGGTCTGCCCACGTCCGCAAGGCCGGCATAGTAGCTTTTACTCGCATAATTGTAGCCGATGACCGGCACCTGCGCATAGGTGCTTCCGGAGAGGCCGTAGGTAGACCAGATGAAGTCCGTGACGCCCCACGAGCTGCTGTCGTTGATGAGCGCCCAGCTGTTCACGCCCATTTTTTCCAGATCCACGCCGTTCTGCTTCATCGCCGTCAGCAGCTTCGTTTTCATTTCGGCAGACGAGGCCGCCGTGGAGTCCACCCGCTTATAGCTGTTCAGTTTTCCGGCGCCGAATTTTGTACTGAAGGTCACGCTGCTGAGCAGCTGGCCGGTTACCTGCAGCGCGGCATCCTGCGTGTCGTGGTAGGTGCACGAAACCGTACAGGCGCCGGTGCTCTCATCGATATAATAGCTGATCGTGCCGCCGTCGGGGCATACAAACAGCCCCGGATTGTCCGCGCACGCCTGCTTCACTCCCTCGCTGCCGCCGGTTATATAGGCGTTCGTCACCAGGGATTTCAGCGATCTGCGGTTCGCTTCGCAGGTCGCCAGCTTCGATTTTTCCAGCTGCCCGGCGAACACGGGGATCGAGATCGCAGTCAGAATCGCAATGATCGCTACGACGATCAGCAGCTCCATCAGCGTGAATCCCCTGCGTCCATTCCGTTTCTTCACCATGTCAGCCGCTTCCTTTCGTGCGTTTCTACAGATTGTTACATGCTAATTATATACCATTATTTTCAAAAGTAAATATGTAACCGCAAATTATTTCAGCCTCCGAACCCATTTTTCAATTTTGGTCTTGCAAAAAACCGGCGGCTATGCTAATATAGTCGGGCCGAGAATGCATCTCCGGGTGTGGCGAAGTTTGGTATCGCGCTTGACTGGGGGTCAAGAGGCCGTGGGTTCAAGTCCCGCCACTCGGACCAAAAAGACCTGCTCTTCATAGTAGAGCAGGTCTTTTTCTGTGGCTAAATTTGTGATACACTGAACGCAAGATTATTTATTATATTTAGAAGTGTGATAAACCTGCTAATTTTGTCTGGGAAATCACAACCATAATGCCCGACATCTTTATCGTTTCGATTTTCCAGAAGGGCGCGTTGCAAAATGAAGATTCCGCAAATTAACCTTGCAAAATGTTTAGGGCAACACCGCACAATTCCAAGCGCGGTATTGCGCCGTCAGATTTTTCGTCAGATGTGTCAAAAAGCGCAGCGAATCCTTTGTGGATTCGCGAGCATTTTTGGCGCATATGGCGGGAAAGATGCAAGCAAGACCGTGCTTGAGGCGTCAGCCGCGAATTGTGCGGTGCTGCCTTAGAAAATGGGCGGGAAGTTGTAAATTGAAACGACTTCCCGCCCACAATTTTTATGCTGTTTTTTAAGGGCAGCAGTCCCTGCGCCGTTCAAACGGCATCTTTGACAGAAGATCTGCGTTCTGTTTGCGCCTGCGGAGTTTTTGGGCAAGCCCGCCGCGGGGCGGCTCATCCGCCCAGCACGTTCTGCAGCACGCCGTACAGCGCCTGCGGATCGACGGGCTTCGCGACATGGCCGTTCATGCCCGCCTCCAGGCATTTCTGCACGTCGTCCACAAAGGCGTCCGCCGTCATGGCGACAATGGGGATGCTCCCCGCGTCCGGCCTGTCCAGCGCGCGGATGGCCCGCGCCGTTTCATAGCCGTTCATGACCGGCATGCGAATGTCCATCAGAATGACGTCGAAGCCGCCGGGAGGCGACCGGCGGAACTGCTCCACACCGGCGCGGCCGTCGGGCGCCACGGTCACGGTCATGCCCCGCTCGGTGAGCAGCGCCCTGGCGATCTCCTGGTTGAGCGGGTGGTCCTCGCACAGAAGCACGCGTCTGCCCGCGAGGCTGTCCGGCTCTCCGCCGCCCTCTCCGCCGCTCTCCGCGGCGCCGCCGTCGGGCGCGGCGACGCAGGCCACGCGCAGCTCGACCGTGAAGGCCGAGCCCTTCCCGCGCTCGCTTTTCAGCGTGATGGTCCCGCCCATCAGGTCAACCAGCTTCTTCGCGATGGCAAGGCCCAGACCGGAGCCGCGGGACTCCGCCGCGTCCGTGCGGCCCTCCTGCGAAAACGGCTCGAACAGGTGCTGCTGAAACGACTCGCTCATGCCGATCCCCGTGTCGCTGATCTCGAAGCGGGCACAGATCCGTCCGTCCCGGTCCGCCGGCCCGAAGCGGTCGCGGTAGCGGATCGTGCCGCCCTCCGGGGTGTACTTGACGGCGTTCGAGAGCAGATTGAACAGCACCTGGTTGATGCGGAGCTTGTCGAACACCGGATAGGCGCCCGCAAGCGGATGCGCCTCCACGATGAGCGTCTGGCGCCTGGCGCTGCACTGCGGGCGGAAAACCGCTTCCAGATAGGCGTAGAATTCGTGCGGCGCATACGGCTCCGGATGCAGCTCAATCTTGTCGCTTTCGGCCTTCGTGAGATCGAGGATGTCGTTGATGAGGCTCAGCAGGAACTTGGACGACGTGTCGATCTTGGAAAGGCAGTCCGCCGTCCGCTCCGGATTGGCCTGCTCCCGCGCGAGATAGGTCATGCCGATGATGCCGTTGAGCGGCGTGCGGATGTCGTGGCTCATGCGGGAGAGGAAATCCGACTTCGCCTCGTTTGCTTTCCTGGCGGCCTCGAGCGCGAGGCGCAGCCGCTCCTCCTGTTCGAGCTGCTTCCGCTGGGCCTCGGTATAGTCCGTGCGCAGCAGCGCGACGAGCTTGTTTTCGCGGTCGGCATAGAAGAATTCGACCTGCTTTGCCCGCAGTCCGCCGTCCTCCTCCGCGGTAAAGGAGGTGATGCAGCGTCTGCCGGCGTCCAGCATGGGCACGACGTTCTCCATGCTCATGAACGCCGCGAACGACTCCCGCTCGGAGGGGACGACAAACGCGCTGCTGAACTCGCGGACCACGGCCTCGTAGCTGTCGCCGTTCCGGACGTTTCTTCTGCGCTGCTCCGCGGCGCCGGAGATGAAAAACTCGATCTTTCCCGTCCGGACGTCGATGCAGCTCACGCTGTCGTACTGCGTGGAGATGACCTGATCCATGATCGCGCCGATCATCTTCTCCTGGTTGATGTCTCTGACCGTGAAGAAGGAGATGATGTCCCCGCTTCCGGGCCGCCTGGTCAGCGTGAGGTTGCCGCACGCCCAGCGCAGGTCGCCCTCCGGCGTCAGATAGCGGTATTCCCGCGAAAGGTTCCGCTCCCCGTCCTCGTAGGCGCGGATCAGGCGCTCACGCGAGAAGAACCCGGCGCACGCCAGCCTGTCCCGCCTGTCCGGCATCGCGGCCAGCAGCGCGGCCACGGAGGAATCGTAGTCCGCCATGCCCGCGACCTGCGGCAGCGGGCTTGCGCCGTTGACCGCCTCCACCCGGTTTTTCGTCAGGTTCGCGCGCTGCGTCGCCAGATAGCCGCCGGCGAGCGTGTCGATGGCGGCCTGCGCGGCGTTGTACTGCTCCTCCATCTGCTGCTCCTGCTTTTTCAGCGCGTCGATGTTGGTGAAGACCGCGTAGAGGTAGCTCGTGTCGCTGAAGGTGAAGCGGTTGAAGTTGATGTTGACCCAGATGGGGCTGCCGCTTTTGCCGATGATCCGGCAGATGGCGCTGAACGGCTTTTTGTCGTCGAGATGCTCCTGGATGACGGCGCGGAGCGTCTCCGCGTCGTCGGGATGCACGCCGCTGAAGGCGTCGCCGCGGAGCAGCTCGTCCTGCTTCGCGCAGCCGCTCATCTCGCAGTATTCCTCGGAATAGCGCTCCGGGATCAGCGTGCGGCCGCGCTCGATGCGGTACAGCGCGGAGCTGGTGGGCAGGCCGTTGACCGCCTCGACGAGCGTCTGCTCCATCCGCTTCTGCTGCCGGCGCTCGAGCTCCCGGCGCAGCGCGATCTCCTGGGACACGTCCCGGTAGGAGGCGTAGAATACCCGCCCCTCCGGCTTCGCCTCGCGCAGCACCAGGTCGATCGTGATGTATCTGTATTCGTTTCCGCCGCCCAGATAGCGGACGTTGGAGACCGTGAAGCGCGGCTTGTCGAAGCCCTCGCGGAACGCCCGGCGCATGCGCTGCACGTCGTCGGGATGGATGCCGCTGAATTCGTCCTGAAAATAGTGCAGAAGCAGCGGATCGGCCTTTCCGCCCAGCTCCTCCGGCGTGCTCGCGTTCGGCTCCATGTCCAGCAGCTTGTAGATCTGCTGGTTGCAGAAGGTGGTGCTCACGTGCTCGGGGTCCGGCATGTACAGCACGCAGATGCCCGTCGAGAGCTTGTTCAGGATATCCGAGAGCTGCTTGTTTTCCGACTTGGCGCGCTCCGTCTCCCGCTGCTGGCGCTGATAGGTCTCCGTCACGTCGGTCTGGATGATGAGGATGGTGTCGCGGCTCTCGTCGAGATAATAGTGCTGGATCTTGCGGCACATCATCTGCTCCGGGTGTCCGGTGTAGTGGCCGCGTATGCTGAGCTCGTAATGCCCGCTCCGGTCCAGCCCCTGCCGCACGGCCTCCGCGGAGCTCTCGCGCAGATAGGCCTCCCGGTCGGCCGCGTCGATCCAGCTGTCCGCCGCAAACCGCCGCGTCGCGTCAAAATCGTACTGCATGCCCGGCTGGCCGAACGCGGTGTGGTACTTCTGCAGCAGCTTCCGGCTCAGATTGAGAAACTCGATTTTGCCGGCGCCGGCATGCAGCAGCGCCACGTAGTCGTATTCCTGATTGGTGATGATGTTGAAAATCGCGTTCTGCCGTCTCTCGCCGGTGATATCCAGCGAGTAGAACACGGCGATCACGTCCTGCGTCTCGGGGTTCCGCAGCATGTTGACGAAGGTCCGCACCCACATGACCTTTCCGCTCTCGTCCGTGCGCTGGTAGTCCAGGTGCAGGCTGCGGCTTCCGCCGGCAAAGGCGCCCAGCAGCGTCCTGCGGCTGAAAAAGCCCGCGGCGATCTCCCGCTGCTTCGGGTCCGGCATGATGGACAGGATGTTCTGGAACAGCTCGTCGGCCGTATCGGAGCTGAGCAGCCTTTGGATGTAGACGGAGACCCCGCGCCCCTCGCTGCACTGGTTTCTGGTCAGGTTCGTCCGGAATGTGCAGAGCGCGCTGGGGTTGGCCGAGAGCAGCGACTCCTGCGTCTCGTTGAAGCTCGCCTCCTCCCGCTTCTGCGATGTGATGTCCTCGGCGGCGGCATAGGCCCTTTGGGGAATGCCGTCCGCGCCGCAGACCGTGGTGAAGGTATAGCGCAGATACGCCGCATAGCCGTCCACCGGCTTCATGAGAAATTCGTCCGTGACCTTCTTTTCGCCGCTATCCACGCGGGCGAAGAACCGGCGCACGCGGCCGTAGTCCTCCTCGCGGAAGCAGGGCAGAATGGACTCCGGCACGCCGGTCAGAACCGTGGAGGGCACGCCGAACAGCACCCGGGCGTGCTCGGGCAGCAGGATCGTATGGTTTGTGATGTCGTATTCGTACACGCGGAGATTGGCGCCCTCGGTGGCGGCCAGATACTTCTCCTGTTCCCGGCGAAGCCGCTCCTCCATCTCGATGTGCTGCGTCAGATCGTCGGCGAACAGCGCGTACGCGTCCCGGCCGAAAAAGCGCATCGGAACGGCCTTTACGCGGTAGTTTTTCCCCTGCACCGGGTCGCGCCAGACCGTCTCCGCCGTGCCGTCCGCCCCGAGCCGGCGGACAGCGCATTCGCCGCAGGGCCCGTCCCGCCCGCAGAGATACCGGCAGCAGGTCTGTCCGATCTTCGGGGCGGCGCTTCTGTCCTCCTGCACGGCCGCGTTGGCATACAGCAGCTCCCCGGTACCGCGCGCGGCCACAAGGATCTTCTGGCTGGAGTTGTCCAGCAGCGTGTCCGGCGCCGCCATCGCCGCCGAGACGTCCGTGAAGCTGCCCATGAAGACGGGCGCTCCCTCGCAGAGGCCGAGCAGCTTCAGATAGACGTGCGTCCAGACGAAGCCCCTGGTCTTGTGGTACGTGCGGTACGTCGCCTCCTGGCTGCCGGCGCCCGCGAGCAGCAGCTCCAGCTTCCGCGACAGCGCCGGCATGTCCTCTTCCGGCACGACGGCGGCGGCGTCCTGTCCATAGAGCGCAAGATATTCCTGCTCGGTCAGCCCGGAGAAGGCGGGAACGCTCTCGGTGTAGAAAAGCGGGAAAAAGCTGCCGTCCCTCGCCTGATAGATGACCGCGTTGCCCGCGGAACCGGCGATCAGCGTTTTCAGCTGGGCTCTTGAACACTCCATCATCTGTCCTCCTCTTGCGTCAGGGGAAGCTTCGCGGCGCCGTCAGCGCCCGGAATTCTTGTCTGCGCCCCTCAGATGGGCGGTCAGGGTCTGATACAGCAGGTCCGGCTCGACGGGCTTTGCCACATGCCCGTCCATCCCCGCCTGCAGGCACTTCTGCACGTCGTCCGTAAAGGCGTCCGCCGTCATGGCGATGATCGGGACGCTCTTCGCGTCCGGCCGGTCCAGCGCGCGGATTGCGGCGGCGGCCTCGTATCCGTCCATCACGGGCATCCGGATGTCCATTAAAATCGCGTCATAATAGCCCGGAGGCGATTTGCGGAACATCTCCACGCCCACTTTTCCGTCCTCCGCCACGCGCACGTCCACATGCTGCTCCGCCAGCAGCGCCGTCGCGATCTCCTGGTTGAGCGGGTGGTCCTCGCAGAGCAGCACGTGCCGGCCCGCGAGGCAGTCGGGCGCCGCGCCCATCGGCGTCCGCACCGCGCCGTCCGGCAGCGAACCCGCGGGCACGCTGTCCGCCGTGAGGTTTACGGTGAAGCGGGTGCCCTCGCCCAGACTGCTCTCGACCGCGATGGCGCCGCCCATCAGGTCGATGAGCCGCTTGACGATGGCCAGGCCCAGCCCGGAGCCCCTGGCGTCGGAGGCGTCCTTCCGGCTCTCCTGCGTAAAGGGGTCGAACAGGCGCTTCTGGAAGTCCGCGCTCATGCCGCGCCCGTTGTCGCAGACCTCGAATTTGATGGCCATTTTCCCGCGCGCGTCGGGCGCGCCGAACGCAGCGCGGTAGACGATCGTGCCGCCCTCCGGCGTATACTTGACCGCATTGGAGAGCAGGTTGAACAGCACCTGGTTGACGCGCAGCCTGTCGAGCAGGGGCACCGCGCCGGCCGGCAGCTGCGTCTCCACGCGGAAGGTCTGGTTTTTCCCCTCGCACAGCGGGCGGAACACCGAGTCCATATAGTCCTGGAACTCGCCCGGCAGATACGGCTCCGGGTACAGCTCGATCTTGTCGTTCTCGGCCTTCGTGAGGTCGAGGATGTCGTTGATGAGGCTCAGCAGGAATTTGGACGAGGTGTCGATCTTTTTGAGATTCTCCCTGGCCTTCTCCGGCAGCTCCAGCTCCTGGGTCAGGCGGGTCATGCCGATGATGCCGTTGAGCGGCGTGCGGATGTCGTGGCTCATGCGGGAGAGGAAGTCCGATTTGGCCTCGTTCGCCTTTTCCGCGGCGTTCAGCGCGGCGCGCAGGCGCGATTCCTGCTCGAGCTGCTTGCGCTGGGTGTCGGTGTAGTCCGTGCGGACCAGGCCGATCAGGCCGTATTCCCGGTCGACATAGAAAAACTCCACCAGCTTGACCCGCAGCTCGCCGGACTCCAGCACGGAGAAGGTCGTCGCGCACCGCTCGCTGCCGTCCAGCAGCCGCACCACATGGGCAATGCGCATGAACGCGGTGCAGGCGTCCCGGTCCGCGTCGGCGGCACACCGGTCGTTGTAGCCGCTCATCAGGCGCTCGTAGCTGTCGCCGTTCCGAACCGTCTTCCCGCCCAGGGTGCCGTCGGGCGAAAAGAAATAGATGATCCGCCCGTTCGCCGCGTCGAAGCAGCAGATGTTGTCGTAGTGCGTCATCGCCAGCTTGCTCATCACCGTGCCGATGATCTTCTCCCGGTTGATGTCGCTGACGGCGCTGAAGGCGATGAGATCGCCGCTGCCCGGCCGCTTCGTCAGGGTGACTGTGTTCCGCACCCAGGCGATGTTGCCGTCGGGCGTCCGGTAGGGATATTCCAGCATGCGGAGCCGGTCGCCCCGGTCGTACGCCGCGAGCATGGCTCTGCTGTTATAGAACGACGCGCAGCGCTCCCGGTCCTGTCTGCCGGGGACAGCCGACAGCAGCGCGGCGACGTACTCGTTGTAGCTGCTGAGTCCCCGCGCCTGCGCGAGGGGATTTTTGCCCTGCACCGACTCGAGCCGGTCCTGCGTCAGGTTCATCCGCCGCGTGGCGATGTACGTCCCGGAGACGGAGTTGAGATAGGACTGCGCCGCGTCGTACTGCTCCTTGAGCTGTTCCTCCTGCTTTTTGAGGTCGGTGACGTCGGTATACACGGCATAGAGATATCGCGTGTTTTCAAAGCGGAACGTGTTGAAACTGACGCTGACCCAGATATAGCCGCCCGCTTTTGTGAGAAGCCTGTAGGCCGAGCGGAACGGCAGGCTGTCGTCGAGGTGCTTTCCGAGCAGCTCGGCGACGCGGCCGCAGTCGTCCGGGTGCACGCCGCCGTAGGGGTTTGCCAGATAGATATTCTCCTGCTGCGAATAGCCGACCATCCGGCAGAATTCGTCGGAGAACGACTCCGGCGTCACCGAGCGGTCCGCGCGGATGCGGAACAGGGCGGAGCAGGAGGGCAGGCCCGCGATGGTCTCCACGAGCGTCCGCTCCATGCGCGCCTTCCGCTGCGCATCCAGCGCCTGCTCAAGCGCAATCTCCTTGGTGATGTCCCGGTAGGTCCCGTAGAACACGTTGCCGTCCGGCCGTCTCTCGCGGAGCACCGCGTCCACCGTGACCCAGATAAAGCCGCCCGAGGCCGTGCACAGCCGGAACCGGGGAATGCTGAAGCGCTCGAGCGCATAGCCCTTCCGGTAGGCCTCCTTCACAGCGGCCAGGTCGTCCGGATGCACGCCGCTGAACGCGTCGGCAAAATAAGCCGCGTCCGTATCGCCGGCGTTCTTCAGCTGCCCGGGCGTCTGCGCGCCGTTCTGAAAGCCGAGCAGCAGCGGCATCTGTTTGTTGGAGTACTCGATCAGAAGATGCTCGGGATCGGGCATGCGCAGCACGCACACGCCGTCGGAGATATAGTCCAGAATATCCTGCGTCCGCTTGGCCTCCTCCTGCGCGCGCTCGAGCTCCCTGCGCTGCTGCAGATAGCTGGATGTCACGTCGGAGTCGATGATCAGGACGCTTTCCTTCCGGTCGTTGAGATAATAGTGCTGCAGCTTGCGGTAGATGCTGCCGCGCGCGGGCGTCCGGCCGTGGACGATCAGCTCGTAGAAGCCCCTGCGGTCCAGCTCCCGGCAGATGCGGGCGGGCTCGGTGCCCTCGAGGTATTTCTGCCGGTCCTCCGGCGCCACCCAGTCCCTGGCGCCGTTGCGGCGCATCACGTCAAAGCTGCAGCGGGTCCCGGCGTCGGGAAAGCTGCTGCGGTACTCCGGAATCAGGCCGGTGCTGAGCTGCACCGATTCCACCGTGCCGGTGTCCAGATGCAGCAGCGCGATGAGGTCGTATTCCCGGTCGGCGATGATGCCGAAGATCTCGTTCTGCTGCACCTGGCGGGAGATGTCAAGCGAGTAGATCACGCCCTCGATGTCGCCGTTTTCGGGGTTGCTCAGCAGGCTGATATAGGTGCGGACCCAGAAGCGTCTGCCGTTCTCGTCTCTCCTGCGGTAGTCCACGTGCAGGTTCCGCTCCCGGACGGCGTATTCCGCGATCAGCTTTTTCCGGTCGAACACCGCGTAAAACTGCGCCTGGTCCTGCGCGTCCGGGATCAGCTCCCGGCAGCGGGAAAACAGGCCGTCCACCGTGTCCGAGCGCAGCGTATTGACGATAAACGGCGAAATGCCGTGGCCTTCATAGCACCGGTTTTGCGTCAGATTGAGCTGGAAGGTGCAGAGCGCCTCGGGATTCGCGGTCAGAATGGACTGGATGGCCTGATGGAAGTGGAACAGCTCCTGCTTCTCCGCCGTGATGTCGAGGCCGCTGCCGTAGGCGCGGACCGGCTTTCCGGCCGCGTCCTTCACAACGAAATAGGAGATGCGGTCGCATTCCGGCTTTTCATCCGGCGCGCGGCGGAACCAGATGTCGGCCGTCGCGTATTCCTTTCCCGCGCAGATCTCCCCGTACAGCTGCAGAAAGCGGTCTCTGTCCGCGTCGGTCAGTCCCATGGGGAGCATGCATTCCGGCACGTTTTCCAGCACGCTGCCCGTCAGTCCGTAGCGCTTTCTGGCAAAGGCGCCGCTGCTGCTCTCCGGCACAATCAGCGTTTTGGACGCGATGTCATATTCCCACACCGCGAGGCGGGCGCTTCTGATCGCCAGCTCGTAGCGCTGGCGGCTCTTCTCCATGTCGGCCTCCGCGCGCACCAGCTCGTCGATGTCCGTATAGGAATTGTACCAGATGATGCGGCTGCCGCTGCGCTCGGCGACGATGGCGTGCAGGTTGTACCAGCGGTAGCTGCCGTCGCCCTGCAGGATGCGGATGTTGCAGTTGAGCGGACGGTCCTCGCGCAGCGCGGCGGCGATCTCCGCGTTCATCCGCGTGCGGTCCTCCTCGTGGATCGCGAGCGACGGGTCCTCCCGGATCTCCCGGCTCCGATCCTCCCGGCGGACGTGCATCATTTTATAATAGCCGTCGTTGAGATAGATCGCGGCGTATTTCCCGTTTTCATAGGAGAAGATGCCGAGGCCATTGGGAATTTTGTCGGCAAGGTCCCGGTTCAGGCGCTCCTGCTGCGCGGCGGACGCCGCTTTTTCATTGTCCATCTGCTTCCCTCCCGCGGCGGCCCGCTGCGCGCGGTCCGCTCGCTTCGCCCGGCGCCGCCGCCGGCGGCCGGCGGCCCCACCCCGGATTTCGTTTCCCGCAGACGCGAAACCCGCCCCGCGAAACGATTTCCCTGATTATTTCCATCATACCACCTTCCATTTTTTATTTCAACGACATTCGGCAAAATCCGACGTTTGCGGCCCGCTCCCCTTTCCGGGCCCGCTCCGAAAAAAAGCCCCGCGGAACCTGACGGTTCCGCGGGGCAGCTTGTCAAAAAGCCTCGCAGAGTTTGCGCCCGCAGGCGCAAATAAAGTGTCAATCGTTTTTCCCGGCGGCGTGTACGTCGGGAAAAACACTCTACGGCTCGCAAGTGTGGATTTTGTACGCCACTGGCGTACA